>Ga0326765_100003_pt1 | contig 133183 bp, 151 predicted proteins | sample NORRB_P_FD_207670 | JGI IMG/M metagenome (GOLD analysis project Ga0326765, IMG submission 207670) | Hot spring water microbial communities from Norris Geyser Basin, Yellowstone National Park, WY, United States - NOR.RB_P | ecosystem: Environmental > Aquatic > Thermal springs > Unclassified... | reverse complement strand
CTCGCTCCTTTGAGGAGGTTGTCGATCTGGAGGAGGTCAAGGCCAGGCTTAGGGAGTTCGCCAGGGCCGGCAACATGCCGCACCTCCTCTTCTACGGCCCCCCGGGCACGGGCAAGACGACGATGGCGCTCGTGCTGGCGAGGGAGCTGTACGGCGCAGCCTGGCGCGAGAACACGCTGGAGCTCAACGCCTCGGACGAGAGGGGCATAAACGTGATCAGGGAGAGGGTGAAGGAGTTCGCCAGGACGGCCCCGGCCGGAAAGGCGCCGTTCAAGCTGGTCGTCCTCGACGAGGCCGACAACATGACCTCGGACGCCCAGCAAGCCCTGAGGAGGATAATGGAGATGTACGCAAACACCACAAGGTTCATACTGCTGGCAAACTACGTGTCGAGAATAATAGATCCGATCATCTCTAGATGCGCCGTATTCAGGTTCCCTCCGATGCCTAAGGAGTTGATGGCTAGCAGACTCATGTATATAGCCAAGCAGGAGGGGATAACGCTCACAGAGGACGGCGTGGACGCCATATACGAGATATCGCAGGGCGACATGAGGAGGGCCATAAATCTGCTCCAGATGGCCGCAGCGGCCGGCCAGGCCGTGGACAAGGAGAGCGTGGCGGCCGTGGCGTCGGCCGCGCGTCCGAGCGAGATCTTGGACGTCTTCAACACGGCTCTCTCCGGCGACGTAGAGAAGGCTAGGGAGAAGTTGCGCGGCTTGATGTATGTTAAGGGTATTGCCGGCGTCGACTTCTTGAGGGCCCTACAGAGGGAGTTGCCGAGGGCGCAACTCGACGAGGAGACCAAGGTCGCCGTGGCCGAGCTTCTGTCCGACGTGGACTACAGACTGGCCGAGGGCTCCGATGAGGAGCTGCAACTTACCTACATGTTGGTCAAGCTCGCCGCCATAGGCTCGCGGGGCAAGGCGACGGCAAAGAAGAGGTGATGCTACCTTGGGTCGAGAAATATCGCCCTCGCACGTTTAGGGACGTCGTAGACCAAGAGGAGGCGAAATACGCGCTCGCATCTTGGATATGCGCTAGGTTCAAGGCGCCGGAGCAGTTCTGCAGGGCTTGGGCTAAGAGCAAGGACAAGAAAGTGTCTGAGGCGAGGGCGGTCCTGCTGGCGGGACCGCCAGGCGTCGGGAAGACCACGTTGGTTCACGCGTTGGCCAACGAGATAAACTACGAGCTGGTGGAGCTTAACGCCAGCGATGTGAGAACTGCTGAGAGGGTAAAGGAGGTGGTGGGCCGGGGATTGAGGGAGGGATCTCTGTTCGGATACGCCGGAAGGCTTGTCCTTTTCGACGAGGTGGACGGATTGAACCCCAAGGAGGATCTAGGCGGTCTCGACTCGATAATAGATCTGATAGAGACGGCGAGGGTGCCCATAGTGATGACGGCAAACAATCCGTGGGATCAAAGGCTCCGGCCGCTGAGGGATATAAGCCTCGTGGTGAGCCTTAGAAGGCTCGCCGAGGACGACGTGGTGGAGGTGTTGAGGAGGATATGTGGCTCTGAGAAGATAAGGTGCGAGGAGGACGCCCTGCGCGCGCTGGCGCGATCGTCCGACGGAGACCTCAGAGCCGCCATAAACGACCTACAGCTCTTCGCGGGGGGCAAGAACGTGCTGACCGTCGACGACATAAAAAGGGTTGGCGAGAGGAATCCGCAGCTCTCCATGTTCGAGGTACTTGACAGAGTCTTTAGGGCTAATTGGTTCGATGACGCGAGGTCGATATCCTTCATGCCGTCTTTCGACTGGGAGCAGTTCTTCGCCTGGGCTTCCGAAAACATACCCAAGGTCTACAGGGACCCCTCGGTAGCTGCCACAGCCCTCGACAGATTAAGCAAAGCCGACGTAGTATTGGCTAGGATCAAGAAGACGGGCGAGTGGGAGCTTATGCCGTATATGACCGAGATCATGTTGGCGGGCGTAGCGCTCGTACCGGGGAAGCCCAGATTGCCCAGGTTCTTTAGATATCAGTTCCCTCAACGCATCTTGATGTTGGCTCGCTCTAGGGAGGCCAGGAGGAGGCGGGAGCTGATCGTCCAGTATCTATCTCAAGAGCTCCACGTATCTACGGGCTACGTCTCCTCGGAATTGCTCAACGTACTGCTGTTTCTTTCTAAAAAAGATGAAAGGATATTAGATAAAATAAGCAGATATCTATCTATATCTATGACGGATATAAAAACTTTATTTAGCGGCTAATTCTGTTAGTATCTTAGCTAGCTGTAGAATCTCCGGCTCCCTCCTCAGAGAGACCAGTCTGATGCGCCCTATTCGGTGCTCCTCGACGATGCCCGCCTCCTTGAGTATCTCTAGGTGTTCCTCCAGCAGGCTGTAGTTTATGCCCAGTCTCCTGGCTAGATCCGTCGTATTCAACTCGGACGCTCTATATAGCTCCCGGATTATCCTTATGCGCGATCTAGCCCCCAGCACGAAGTCCACATCCATCACCGTAGCTCCTCGACGGCCATGGACGTGATGGCTTTCTCCAGCGCGTCTAACGGCTCCGTGCCTATCGAGATAAGCGTGGTTCTGCCGCGCAGTCCCTCCCCCTTCTTATTGAGCCGCGTCTCGATTATGCCCTTGTTTTTCAGCTCGCCGAGATAGGCCCAGAGCTGGCTGTGCGTCCTGGGCTTTTGCCCGAACTCCTCGCATATCATTCTATACATCTCCTCCACCTCGCCGAAGATGACGTAGGGCCTTCCACCCCTCAACGCCCTCACTATTGCCAGTAGCAACAGCTTCGCGTGTAGTGGGAGGCCCCTCAAGATGTCCGACGAGACTCCCACCAGCACCTCCTTGCTGGCCCTTCTGACGTGTTCAGGCGTTATTCTGCTCACGCCGTCGTTCTCGGCGTTGTTGGCAGCTCTATAGAGTATGTCGAGCGCGACTCTGGCGTCGCCTCTATCCTCCGCCCCGTCCTCGGCGCCTGTTATATCCGCTATCATGTTCAGAATCTCCTCGTCGTACGACCCCGACGCGAGAGCTATCTCGGCCCTCTGCCTCAATATATCGAAGATCTGGTCCCTTGTGTACGGCGGAAATCTCACTATGGGTTTGCCCAAGATCCCGCGGGTCGAGGGATCCAATGCGTCTATGAAGTCGGGCGTGTGGCTGACTAGGATCAGCCCGAATCTGTGCGTGCCCAGCCTATCGGTCTCGAGGCCCATTCTGATGAAGATCGAGATGGCGTCCGGCGTCAAGTTGAACACGTCGTCGAGCGCCACCACGGCGAACAGATCCTTGTCCCTCATCTGCTCCAGGAATACATTAACCAGCTCATCTCTGCTGAGCCCCCTCTTGGGCACCACTATGCCTAGCTGCTGCGCTAGACTGCTCACTATCGCCGTGAAGGTCCTGTTGATAAAACAAGAAACGTAGGCGAACTTGACGGGCGGCTTCACCGAGCCTCCAAAAGACCTCAACGTTACGGTCTTGCCGCTCCCCTGTCTGCCCACTAAGACCGCTCTGGGGTAGAAGGAGCCGGGCCTGTCAAGGAAATTGCGCATATATGCAGATAGTTGCCTCAGCTGCTCCTCTCTATGCGGCAGGCTCGGCGGTATGAAGTCGGGGCTGAAGGCCTCGCCCTTGACTATGATCCTCATCAATTGGTGTTGTTGCCGGGATTAATAAAAATTTCAGACAACTACTCTCATAATGAAACTACTAAATTAAAAGTTTTGATGATCTCCGTAGTCGCCATCTAAGCATGGAATAGATCCAGCCCAAGAAAACATTGGCCCCATCGACGTCCTCGGCCCCGGGAACGGCCCACGGGCGTTTCCCGACGGCTAAAGATCTGCGTAACCTCCATAGCCCTTACGTCCATAAGCAACTGGCTTCTTAGTTCCCGACGGGGTCTCACGGCAGCCCTCCTGTATAGAGCTGGCCCTCTAGCTGAATTATTTTTAAAGCAGGAGTTGGCCCAGCCGTGAAGACTAGGTTTGAAGAGGTGTATGATAGATCCTAGATATGGCATGAGGTGCGGTCCGGATGCCTGTTTCATCTCGTTTATTGTGAGGTCGGATAGGCCGCTGGACAAGGGTATGCTCGCCTCGATCGGACGCCGCGCGCTGGTGGTGGCCGTGAGGCCCGAGTCGGTTAAGGACTGGAGATATCTGCTCCAAGCCATGGCCTACGCATACACGTATAAAAAACCGGCGCGAGATTGGCGTATATCGGTTCTGATGTACCTAACTAACAGCGACGACATAGACGAGGCGCTCGCGGCTGCGTCGCCCATAGGGAGCGAGGAGTACGTCGTGGCTGTATATGGGGAGCCGAGCGAAGTCGTTGAGGAAATAGCCGAGTTGCCCCGCGGAGAGCCGTTCTATCCAGAGGACGTCTACGACCCCTGGCTCATAACTCGCTACGCCCTAAAGAGGCTGTCATGATACATTCCACGACGTTGTTGCTGGCCCTGGCGGCCTTGTTGATCATGCTCGGCGTATTGGGCATAATACCGTTGGCTCTCGGCGCGATCTCCGCCTCTGTATTTATAGCGATATATGTCTGGGCCCTATATACGAGGATAAGATTTAAGCCCCCTCCGCCTAGACCGACCACGCCCCTCGGGGAGAAGGCCGTGGTCGTGGAGGAGCTTAGGCCTGAGGGCATGGTGAAAATCGGAGGAGTATACTGGAAGGCTTTATGCGAGGACTGTCGAGCGGAGGTAGGCGAGGCTGTTGTCGTAGTGGACTACAGAGACGGCGTCCTCGTGGTGAGGAGATGTTCTACGCAATAGCTCTGGCGCTCGCGCTCATTATATCGCTCCACATGTTGTGGCCCCATCTAACCGGCAGAGGGGCCGGCTACGGCACGTCTAGCCTGAAGGCCGCCGGGAGGGCGTTGGCGCTGGTCGACGTAAGGGGCAAGCTGTTCTACGAGTTGGGATGCGGCTACGGGGCTGTCTTGACGCTTGCGTCCAAGGCCGGAGCTAGGGTGGTGGGCGTCGAGATAGATCCCATAAGGGCGTTGATATGCAAGCTGAGATGTCCAAAATGCCGCATCATATGGGGCGATATGTTCAAGGTGCCCCTAAAAGACGCGGATGTAGTGTATATATTCCAGTGGCCTTCGGTAAACGAAAAACTCGCGGCCAAGTTCAACAAGGAGCTCAGGAGGGACGCCCTAGTGGTTTCCTACTATTGGGAGGTCCCCAACATGGAGCTGGTCGCTAGAGACGATGAAGTAAAAATATACATATATAGAATTAAAACTTTATAAATATATAGTTGCCTACTCTCTTCATTCTGGCGTATGTCCGAGGAGGCGCCGCAGTTGAGACCTCGTCGTAGAGCTCAATCCTCTTTATCGTGGCCTTGAAATATCTCATGGAGAGACATCTATCGAGGGCGGACCCATCGCTGAATTTGGCATAAAACACCCCGGGGCTCACGGGTTCGCAGAACACCTCAACGTCCCCCTGCCCGTATAGACAGTCGCAGAGATCCCGTGCCGCTACGCCTTCCCTTCCGCCCGTCGTGGTCGCGAGGATGACAGCCATAAAACTTTATATTGTGGGGTTTTTAGCGGCTAATGGCGTCGGGGTGGTAAAAACTCCCCTCTCGGAACTACCCAGCCCGAAATCCTTGGCGCGGCGTCTGTATAGATCCCGCGAGAGCTTCGTGGCGCTTCTAGAGTCGGGCCCTGGCTTCCCCGACAGATCTAGATACACTATAGTCGCGTGGGGCGTGAAGAGACGCCTATCGACTTCGTCGAATTCCTACGAGGAGCTACAGAGGGTATATAGAGGCTTGGAGCCGTCCGGAGGGCCTTTCGGGGGCGAGATCTCGATAGGCTTCATCTCGTATGATGTGGTCGTTGAGATAGAGCCGACATTGGCCAAATACGTGGATGTCGATAGGGACTTCCCGAGGGCGCTCTTCATAGTGCCCGAGAACGTGGTGATTTACGACAATCTGCTCAAGAGGGCCTATGTGGCCGGCGGGCTGCCGAACGCCGCTGGGGCCGAGGCCGAGCCCGAAGAGCAGCCGAGGGTCGGCAAGATCCTGTATAAAACCGACGACGCCTCGTACAAGGCCGCCGTCTCCGAGGCCTTGAGGCGAATAAGGGATGGAGAGATATTCCAGGTGGTGCTGTCTAGACGCGAGGTCTTCGAGATCTCGGGGGACCTCTTCTCCATATATGAGAGGCTGACCTCAATAAACCCATCTCCGTATATGTTCTTCTTTAAGTACGGCGATATGGCTCTAATAGGCACTTCGCCTGAGTTGCTGGTCAGGGTGGAGGGCGACGTCGTGGAGACCCACCCGATAGCGGGCACCAGGCCCAGAGGGGCTGACGACAGGGAGGACTTAAGGCTTGAGGACGATATGCTCTCCGACGAGAAGGAGCTCGCCGAGCATATGATGTTGGTAGATCTAGCTCGGAACGATGTGGGCAGAATCAGCAGATTCGGCACGGTGAAGGTGCAGGAGCTTATGGCCGTGGAGAAGTACAGCCACGTTCAGCACATAGTCTCGAGGGTGGCCGGCGTCCTGGATCCCCGGAATAATATAATCGACGCGATTTGGGCGCTTCATCCAGCCGGCACGGTCTCGGGCGCCCCTAAGGTGAGGGCCATGGAAATCATAGGAGAGCTGGAGGACATGCCCAGAGGCCCATATGCCGGCGGCTTCGGTCTCTTGACGCCCAGGGGCGGAGAGTTGGCGATAATAATAAGGACTCTGGCTATCAAGGGAGACGTGGCCAGGATACAGGCAGGCGCAGGTATAGTCTACGACTCAACTCCTGACAGAGAATATAAAGAGACTGAGTACAAACTAGCCCATCTGAGGGCGGTATGGACTTGACATTAATAATAGACAACTACGACTCATTTACATACAACATAGCTCAGTATGTGGGGGAGCTGGGCTCGCGGCCTTTGGTGATCAGAAACGACGAGATAACGCCCTCAGCCGTGGAGCGCATCAGGCCAGACCGGATAATAATCTCGCCGGGGCCTGGACATCCCGAGAACCCCCGCGATGTGGGCATATCAAGGGAAATAGTGAGGCTGTTCGCACCGAGGATACCCATCCTGGGCATATGTCTGGGGCATCAGATAATAGGTTCTGTCTTCGGCGCGAAGATAAGGCACGCCAGAACCATAAAACACGGCAAGACGAGCTACATCAAGCACATGGGGGGCCCCCTCTACGTAGGCGTCCCCGAGGTGTTCAGAGGGATGAGGTACCACAGCTTGGTCGTCGACGAGGTGCCAGGATCTCTGGTCGTGGAGGCCGTGGCGCTGGACGACGGGGAGTTGATGGGCTTGAGGCATGTGGAATACAACACGTTCGGGGTGCAGTTCCATCCCGAGTCGATAGGCACGGAGTACGGCAAGAGGATCATCAAGAATTTCCTAGACAGGGCATGAGCTTCCTGGAGAAGGTCCGTAGATCCTTGAGGTATAGGGCCGAGAGACCGCCGCCCAGAGAAGCCCCGGTCGAGGACTTCAGGAAGGCCCTAGGCGATTTCGGCATAATAGCCGAGTACAAGAGGGCGTCGCCGAGCGGCGTGATAAGGGCGGATCTGCCTCCGTGGAGCTACTTCGAGGAGCTTTCGCACTACGTGGACGCGTTCTCCGTGCTCACCGAGCCGTTCTGGTTCATGGGGGATCTCCGCTTCATCCCCATAGCGAAGAAGTTCAAGCCGGTTCTGGCCAAGGACTTCGTCTTGAGCAGACAGCAGATAGACGTGTTTTTCGGCTACGGCGCAGACGCCGTGTTGATAATATCGGAGTTTGCCCTAGAGAGGACGGTGGAGCTCGCCGAGTACGTCAAAAAGCTCGGCATGACGCCGTTGATAGAGGTGGGCGATGTGAAGACCGCGCTCGAGGTGCTCGAGTATGGGGATTTCTTGTTGGGCATAAACTCCCGCGACCTCAACACGCTCGAGGTCTCCATCGAGAGGGCTCTAGGCGTCGCGGAGGCGGTGGCCGGCAGAGCCGACTTCATAATAGAGAGCGGCATCAATAAGCCCGATTACGTGGAGATGGCTTGCAGGAAGGGAGCCCGTGGAGTTCTGGTGGGCACCGCCTTGATGAGGGAGCCGGGCTTAGCCAAGGCCTTAAGAGAGGCCGTGAAAAAATGCTAGATAGTCTTTAGGATCTCCTCCAACCTCTGCCTCAACTCCGCAAGCGTTTTCCTGCAGTCGGCCAGCTGAGACTGTAGTTCTGCCGCCTTCTCGCTGGAGATGAACCACTCGATGGTAGGCTCACCAAACGTCAGCTTGCCGCCGTCGACTCTAGCCTCCACGGTTATCCTAATTATATCAAGCTTCCCCACGCCCATCTTGATCAGCCTATCGTAGATGGACCTGTTAAGTTCGGCGACGGCCCTCAAGACCTCTTCTTGCTTCACAGCGTTCCTGAAGGCCGCGAAGACGGCGCGCCTCAGCTTATCCGCGTATCTGGCCGCTATTATTACGCCGGTTCTAATTTCCACGGAGTTCACTCCCTTTACGAAGACGCCGCCGTACAGCGCCGACTGCTCCTCGGCTTTCTCGAGGTCTCTTTCTACGTTTTCAATAGGTCTCCAGCTCATATAGATAATCTATTTGTTAATATATTTTTCTTAACCGTTAAAAAGAGCGGCTGTATTTGAGCCATGGCGAGGATGGTGGTCAGCCTATCGGTTACCCCTCTGGGCACAGGATCAACGCACTTGTCGGCATACGTGAGGGCGGCCGCCGAGATCTTGGACGGGATGGGAGTTAAGCACAAGACGGGCGCCGGCTTCACAGACATAGAGCTGGACGACTACTCTACGCTTGCGGAGATACTCAGAAGGATAGAGGATAGGCTGGCCTCTATGGGGGTCAAACGTGTGGACTTCATCATAAAGATCGATAGGAGGATGGACGAGGAACTCACCATAGAGGGCAAGATATCGAAGGTAGAAAGGCGCTAGTCGCGGCTATGAAGAAGACTCTGCTGAGCTCTAGCAGGTAGCCGAGGACGTCGCCATTGGCGCCGCCCAGATGTTTATACGCTATATAGTAGGCCAACGCCGATAGAGCCAGCGCCAGCGAGGAGGCGGGATACACCACTAAGGCCAGGGCGAGGGCGGGCATGGCGAGGGGCCATCTGCTTTTCACAGAGCTTATGAAGGCCGAGCCCAAGCCCTCCTTGAAGGGCTTCGAGAAGGCCGCGAGAACGACCACTAGGGATTTAGAGAAGATCTCGCCTAGGAGCAATTGCCACGGGCTCCTCAAGTAGTCGACTGCCAACGCTATAGAGGCAACTACGGCGAATATCCCCGCGGTGCCTCTGCGGGGATCCTCCAGCGCTGCCCTAGCCCTTTCTCTATCTCTGACCATCAGGGCATCTGCGGTGTCCGCGAGGCCGTCGAGATGGTTGAGCCCGGTCAGCAGAAGCAGGATTAGATAGGCCGGGAGAGGGCCTAGACCTATCAACGCGAGCGCCGACAAGCCGCCGAGGAGGGGCGCCACCGTGTACGGTAGCGCCCAGGCGCAGGAGAAGTCGAGCTCGGCCCCGACGGGCAGTACGGCGAAGAAACCCAGGAGGGCCCTCAAGCACCGCATAGGGCCTTGATCAGCACTTCGTTGTCTTCCCTTCTCTTTATCGAGACGCGGGAATAGCCCGGCATGCCGAGATCGTCGAGGGGTCTTATCTTCACGGCGCTGGTCCAGCCCTTGATCACGAAGAAATGTAGGCGCGATTTAATCACCTCGACGCACCTCGATAGAGCTTCCTGGACCCTGGGCCCCTCGGAGGCCACATACCTACGCGTGGACTCCCTATGGCGCCTTAAGGTCTCGGCGCCGATGTTGTATATGGCGTAATCCGCCAATGCGTTGATCCGCCACGGCGACTTTACATCCTGCCTCACGCGTCCCAGTGCGGCCCCCAGCCTAAGGCCGGGGATTGCGAATATCTTCCCATAGGATTTGACCACCGGCACGTCAGGCGCCGCGGTCTCCTCATCGACGAAGTCTAGGAAGGACTCATCCACCAATATCTGCGCGCCGCGGCCTTTCAAGATCCTATGAAGCTCTAGGATCTCGTCGCGTCCCATGACGGAGCCGGTGGGGTTGTTGGGGTTGCATATAAGCAGCAGATCTCCCGATGTGGCAAGCCCCACGAGCTCGTCTAGGCGTCCCCTTACGACCTCCAGGCCCAACAAGCCGGCTATGCGGACATAGTCGCTGTACGTGGGCCAGGGTAGCAACAACCTCTTGGGTCTCAACGCAGATACCATGGTCATCAACGCCTCCGTGGCTCCGTTGAAAAGAGCGACCTCGACGCCCTCGTATCGTTCCAGAACCTCCTCGGCCAAATTCGCGGGAAACCTCAAATAGACCCCTCTTTCGGCCGCCGCGAGGACTAGCTCAGGAAGGCCCGGCGGAGGGCCTATTGGATTTAAATTGTCGCTGAAATCCAACACCTCGGGCTCAGCCCACGAAGTGCCTCCGTGCACTCGCGAGTAGATCTGTAATTTTAAGGGCTTAGCTGTATCCGAATAGGTTGGCTAGATAGCTTTGTTCCCAGTTGTCCTTAGCCGCTGTATAGTCCCTCTTAGGCTCAGGGTCCTTGCTCGGCTTCGGAGGCTGGCTTGTGAAGTCCAGGCCGAATCTGACGGATAGGCTCTCCAGCCTGCCCTCGGGGTTGCCAACGTAGGCCCACCCGACGAACGCGTATTGGACGGACGACCTGTAGGAGGACCCCTCCATCTCCAGTATCTTGTTGGCGGCGAACAACGCGCTCTCGAACGCTATCTCTTGATTCTTGGGAAACGGAAGACCCGCCGCATCGCCCACGGCCAACACGTCGTCATATTTGGGATGTCTGAGGTCCTGCGGGCTCCTCACGTCGACCCAGGTCTTGCCCAGCCCGGCCTCCTCGACGAGCTTAGGCGCTCTATTGGGCTCCAGAAGAGCAAGAACGTCGTACTTATAGCGCTCTCCGGACTTGGTGACCACCTCGCTGTCGCCTATCTCGACGATCTCTTGGCTCGTCACGAGCTCTATCCCTTGCCGCGAATATATCTGGGAGACCACGTCGGCTATTACCGGCGGCTGCGTCTTGTCGTTGGCATCTATGTGGATTATCCTAAACCTATCGCGCACGCCTCTATGGCGTAGGACAGAGTCTATGAGCAACGCCGTCTCGGTAGGCGCCGGGGCGCAACGATAGGGGGCCTTAGGCGCATATACGACGATGGTGCCCCTTTCGGCGCTCCAGATCTTGTTCCTAAGCAGATGCGCGCGGCCAGGATCGTAGACGTTTAGCACGTTTCGCCTATATTTGTCGTAGCCGGTTATGCCAGAGCCGTCGAGCACCACGCCGGGCGCCAAGACTAGGTAGTCGTAGGAGAGCTCGCCCATCCCGCCGTCGGATGTATAGCCGCCGACGTACCTCACCTTCCTATTAGCTGGGTCGATGGAGAACGCGGTGCCCACCACGACCCTCGCGCCTCTTCTCATCGCCTCCTCGTACCCCCTCACAATTCTGTCCAGCGTCTGCTCCTTGGTCAGTAGCAGAGGCCTGCTAGGGCCTGAGACGTAATGTGGATTCTGGGTCACGACGAATATCTCGGCGCCAATTTTCCCAGATATCAACGTGTTGGCAACCGCCATCCCCCCTATTCCGCCTCCGACTATTACTACCTTCTTCATGGAACTGGATACGATTTTTATTTTTAAATTTTCATCAATAATAATAAATATTATATTAATATATTCTATTTTTATTTTAGAGTTATTTATGTTAAAACAATATTAGTTATCTCTTATTTATTTAATATTTCGTATATCAAAAAAGACGTTTCAGCGCCCACCTCGGTGGCCGCGCCAGCGTAGTGGGCATCCCCCGGAGGCGCTGCGACAAGTACGGCGTCCGACACGGTGCCTAGAGACGGCTTCCCGCCGCAGAGGCCGCGGGCTGTCAGCGTCGCCGCCTTGGCCTCAGCGGCAGTCCTGTAGAGGTCTAGGAGCCCTCGACTAGAGAGAGCTGTTTTGGACACGACCAAGATATTGACTGTGTGCGCTCCTCCAGTGGGCCTATCGCCTATACACGCCGGGTTGGCCAAGCCTACCGTGGCGTATAGCTCCACCAGCCGGCCCTCGACGTGTCTCATCGACGATATATCTACTGCTGTGAAGAATATTGCCGCCCTATTAGTTATGCCCAAACCCTCCAGGAGAGCCCGTGCGTAGAGCTCGAAATCCTCTACATATCTATCTACCTGCTTAAAGACGACGTACCTCACTCTGCCGAAGCCTCCGAGGACTACGTTGCCTAAGGCGGATAGATCGCGGCCGAGATCCAGCACGAAGAGCGTCAAGGCCTAACCAGCTCCTCGTATTCGCGTTCAACCAGCTCGAGCACTGGCAAGCCGCGGAGAGAGGCTATATACAACGCGCCGCCCATGGCCACGCCCTCCTTGACGTAGCCCCTGTCGTAGTACCTAAGACCTGGAAAACGCGACGAGGAGAACGACGTTCTAGTCACCTTGATGTTAGTAACGCCGATCTCCCTCGCAAGGCCTAGAAAGTCGGCGGACCTGTCGTCGACTATCCACCCGGTAGTGGCGACGGCCACCTTGCCCAGATCGCCGCCGAGCGACTTAATAATTGCCGCTACGGCGAGCATCTGGGTACCGCCGGCGAGCACAGGCGCGCCTCCGGCATCCAACACGCCGAGGGCGATGGCGGCGACGCCCACATGGACAGGATCGCCCACCTCGGCCAGAGCCTTGACAGGATCGTCTAGGCGTCCAGCCCTCGCCAAGCCCTCTCTAACCACGGCGGCTTTGAGCCCTCTCGGATTGTTGGGGCTGGCCGATGAGGTCTTGCCCCAAGCATCGTAGCCCAGCGCGACTAGGATAGCCATGGCTGTGGTGGTGCCGCCCGGTATAGATTCCCCTATGAAGACGTCGCCGGCCTTGGCCAACTCGCGGCCGAGCGTCCTCCCATTCTCTAGGATGTTCTCGACCGTCGATTCCGAAAGCGCTGGCCCTCTCCTGAAGTCTCCGCCGGGCTCTCCTCCGAGATCTATATAGGGCACCCTAGGCCTCACCCTCCCGCCTGCGAAGGCCGCCAGCTTCGGCACATCGCGAGTAAGCGCTCTCGTCACCACGGCTGGCGTCGGTATCCCGTCGGGCGTCACAGGTATGCCGGGTATGCTCCTGGGCCGGCCCGTAAGTAGATACTCAATATCGGCGGCCGGCGTGTAGTGGGTGAGCTCGGGCGAAGCCCCCGCGATGGTTATGCCCGGTATTAGGGAGATGTCGGTAGTACCCGCCACGACGACGATCACGGGTCTCATAATAGGGATAAATAGCCCATATATTAAATTTACCAGTCCAGGCCCTTGACGCCGACGAGGCCCCTCGAATAATAATGCTTGACGGACCTAACCTCAGATATTAGGTCGGCCGACGCGAGCTCGGCATAGTTGTAGTTCCCGGTCACCACCACGTGGGCCCTCAGTGCCAGGAGCTTTCTGAAGTCCTCAGGCCTTAGGAAGCCCTGCCTCACGGCGTAGTTGAACTCGTCCAACACGATTAGGTCGTAGCTCGGGGCCAGCGCCAGGACTTCCTCGAGGATTTCCCTCGGAGTCTTGTGGTCCTCTAGGTATAACGTCCTGACCCCCAGCCTCCTCAACGCCTTGTATTCGCCCACGTAGTCGTCGAGATACCTAGGCGTCTTCATGAGAAATGCGGCGAGTACCCTCATGTCGTGACCCCAGGCCCTTAAAGATAGGCCCAGTGCGGCCGTGGTCTTGCCCTTCCCGTCGCCCGTATAGGCGAGGATCACGGGCCCTCTTTCCCCCATTTATATTAATAGCGAAGGACCGCCGCGGCGGGCTCGCCCTGCCTCGCGATTTCGGCTAGAGGTGGTCGCATTTTGTCGGCCTTACGCCGGCCAGGAAGTCCACGTCCACCTCGACGTGGCTCAGCTCCGATACGTGCATATCGTTGTAATAATGGCGGGTGGCCCGCACGCCGAGTCTGGCGCCGCGCGAGGCCGCGGAAATTACGGCCAGCTTGGACACCTCGTTGCCGGCGCCGTCACGCACGTCGATGCGGGAGTAGTCGAGGGGGATCACGGGGACCGGCAACCCGCGCTCAGCCAGGGCGCTGAGTCGGTGATGTCCATCCAGCACAGTACATGTCCAGGCGTCGACGGCTATGGGCCTCACCCTGCTGCCCAGCGCGGGCACGGCCTCCACGCCCTCATGGGGCAGGAGGGAGCTGGGGTCGACGAACATGGGGTATGTGGGGCCGGCGCAGTTGGCCAGAGCCATCCAGTCCTCACGCGTGTCTACGTCCCTCAGGTCGGGCATATATACGTCGTCCCATCTCGTCGTGTCACCATCGGGGAGCCAGGTAAGGCCCACATAACCTCCCTCGCCCACGGCCGTGGACATGACAGGCCTAGAGATCAGTCTGGCCACGTGTCCTGGCGCCAAGAACGGCAGATCGCAGGCGGCCACCACCGCGGGGACATATGCGAGCAGCTCGGAGAAATCCGGCTCATACCCGCGACCCTCGGTGTAGACCACCTCCATGCCCCACAGCCTGGCCAACCACGCAATAGGTCCATGCAACTTGGTTGTGGCCACCACCAAGCGGGACGAAAAAGGCTGCAGCGCGGCCGCCACTCTCAAGATCATGGGGACGCCGCAGACTGGCCTCAAGCACTTGAAGGGGTCGCCGAACCTTACGCCTCGTCCGCCAGCTAATATCACGCCGGCGATATCGCCCACGGCCCCCCATAGCGCCTCTATTTATCTATAAAGCGCCGGAGCCTCGCCTTGAAGGCGGGGTAGCCGTTACGGCGGCCCGCGATCGAGATATGGGCTGGGGATATGCCGTTTGGATGCACGACTACGTCCATGCGGCGTCTGACGTAGCGGCCATGTGGAAAAATTGCGCATCAAAAGGCCGTCGGCGGGCTCGGGCTGGAGGAGGCCGGCGGCTAGAAGCCAATTGCCGACAGCGCGAAGAATATCGCGAAGAGTATGGCTATTGCCACGACGCCCGGCTTCAGGTCGGCGAATTTGCCCGTAGCCAGCTTCATCAACAAGTAGAATATAAAGCCGAGCCCTATCCCCGCGGTTATGCTAAACGTGAACGGTATCCCTATCATCGTCAAGAAGGCGGGGACCGTCTCCGTGTAGTCGTCCATGACGGCCAGCTTTCCGGCTAGGCTGAGAAACAACAGCCCGACCAGCACCAACACGCCGCCGGTCGCGAAGCCGGGGACCACTGTGAAGACGGGAGCAAGCGTCGCTGATGCGAAGAAGAGGAGGGACACCACGAGGGCGGTCAGACCGGTGCGACCGCCTTGCTCTATACCCGTAGCGCTCTCGATATATATAACAGTGGTAGACGTGCCGAAAAACGGCGCCACTATGGAGGCGAAAGAGTCCGTCACGAGGGCCCTGTTTATATTGACTATTTTGCCGTCCTTGACCAACCCGGCCCTCATGGCCAAGCCGGTTATGGTGCCTAGGCCGTCGAAGAAGTCGACCAGGAAGAGCGAGAACGCTATGGGGAAGCCGAGGCCGAAGAGCGCGAAGTAGAGGTAGAAGGAGCGGGGCAGGTCGTTGGCGATAGATGTGGTGAGGGAGGGCGTAAGCGCCCACGAGGGCGGCGGCTTGACGAGCCCCAACGCGGCTCCCGCCAGGGTTGTCGCTATGATGGCTATGAGGAACGCGCCCGGCGTCTTCCTCGAGAGGAGCGCCGCCGCCACGAGCGCGCTCGCTATGCCGAGATAGAGGCCTAGGGTTGAGAACGCCGACCAGTTTATTGATATGGGGGTCCCCGTACCGGCCGTGACGAGGCCCATGTCGGCCATGCCTATTAGGGATATGAAGAGGCCTATGCCGATAGATGTGCCTATCCTGATGGACTCCGGCACCGAGTTTATTATGAATTCCCTGATGCCTCCTAGCGAGAATATGAGGAATAGAATTCCGTTGAAGAAGACCGACACGAGCGCCAGGTAGACCGCCAAGAGCGGCGCCTCGGAGGCAGGGGCCAGCTGTTTAGACAGCAAGGCCGCCGTGAAGGCCGGCATCACGGTGAAGCCTATGAAGGCGTTTTCGCCCATACCGGGAGCCAGGGCGAAGGGCAGACGCGCGTAGAGAGCCATGACCAGAGTCGCGAAGCCCGCCGCAAGCGCTGTGGCTATGGTGAATCCGAGCCTTACGCTCTCTATAAGAGGTCCGTACGTCGGCGAAGACTCCAGTTGGCCGAGGGGCACGTGTAGCGCGTTGCTGAGAGCCAGCTCGAAGCCGCCTGTCAATATGCTGGGGTTGACGAACAGTATGTAGGCCATGGCCAGAAATGTCGTCAGGCCCGCGATTACCTCCCTCCTGGCCGTAGACCCGCGTTCCGAGATCTGAAAGAACCCGTCTAGATTCATGGCAGGGGTAATAAGCAATTATTTAAATTTATCGCAGAGGTTGCCGTAACTTCGCGGTTAGTTTTAAGCAAGATATTAATTCAGATACCCCAGCGAGCGATCACAAGTCACCTGGCATGACTCTCCTCATCGCATATATACTGGGTAGTGCTATAAATCCATGCCCCAGCCCCTGGACGCTACGCCGGCTGGTGGAGTCTACATAGTTGTGGGGAGCAATACGCGCGCCGACGGCGCGGGATGAGCCGCGACCTTCTGTTGTTGGCGGTGGCGATAGTCGCCATATCGAGCGCCTCTATCTTGATCAGGCTGACCGAGGCAGACCCCATAGCTATAACGTTCTGGAGGCTCGCCATAGCTACTGTCATAACTACCGCAGTGGCCGAGGCCTCTGGGAGGGGCGTGAAGGTAGGCGCGTGGTGGCCGGCGGCTGCGGCGGCGGGCGCCCTGCTGGCTGTACACTTCACAACGTGGATAGCCTCCCTTTTCTACACCACGATAGCGATAAGCACCACCTTGGTGAATCCGCATCCGCTCGCCATGTTAGCCATAAGCAAATACGGCCTGTCGGAAAGGATCAGCAGAAGGACCGCGGCGGGGGTCGTCTCGTCGGTGGCGGGCAGCCTTCTGATGTTCTCGGCGGCGGCCGACCTAGGCGGCGCCAATCTCCTCGGCGCATTCCTGGCGCTTATAGGCGCGTTGGCCTTCGCGGGCTATCTGGCCGTGGGCCGGCTGGTGAGGGCTAGGGCGGACACCCTGAGCTATACGGCGGTCGCCTACGGCTTCGCGGCTCTGTTCGCGCTGGCGGCCTCGCTGGGCCTGGGCGCCAAGTTGCTGGGGTATTCCCTAGAGGTGTATGTGCTCTTCGCGGCCATAGCGGTTATTCCCATGTTGCTGGGCCACAGCGTGTTCAACTACCTGCTGGGCAAATATAGGGCCATAACGGTGGCCGTAAGCGCCCTGGGGGAGCCCGTGGGCGCAACCCTCCTCGCGGTGCCCATATTCGGCCAGATACCCCAGCCGAACGTAGTTCTTGGCATGGCCTTGATACTCGCCGGCGTGGCCGCCGTATCCCTAGAGGAGGTTCAGCCCAGGAACCCTCTGGCCCGCGCCTCGGCCAACACGTAGGACTGGGAGGGGGTAAAGGGCGGAAGCCCCTCGGCTCGGTCGGCCTTTATGCCCAACGCGTTCAGGGCGGCGTCCACCTTGTCCACTATCTGGCGGCCTAGGAGCGACTCGGCCCTCCTTCTATCGTAGAAACGTATGTCGAACTCGAGCTCCTTGAGGTACGCCGGAAGGGCTCTCAACAGCTCGTCCAGCTCTCCGCGTCTATGGAGAGTCGAGATGTAGGGCGCGTCCAGAAGCGTCGGAGGCAGACCTGCGGCGTACCAAGCCGCGGTGTATACTATCGCGCGCGGCACGTTCACGACTCCGCCGTCCGCCATTATGGATCTGCCGTATATGCGCCACGAGACTCTATCCCTCGTCGAGGGGATCAAGGAGGCCAGCTCCGCAATCTTGTCGGCGTATTTAAGGACGAGCGCTCTGTAGATCTCGGAGGCCTCTTTAACCGCGCGCGAGGCCCAAGACCTGTCGAGCGAGGGGCCGCGGCCTGCCGCCGCGAGCAACGTCTCCCTGACCGATAGGTACTGTTGGTACGGCACGTCGTATCTCACAGCGGACTGTATCGTGGCCGTGCGGAAGCCCGAGTACTGCGATGCCTCCGCGGGGGCGAGAGCTGGGCTGTTCAAGCCGCCTCTGAACGGCGGAGAGCCCATGCCGAGTATCGGCGCCACCTCGTGGTCCAGCTCGGAGTTCAGTCTGCCTATCTCCATGAGGGCCACGCGGAGCGCCAGGGCTGAGGCTATATGGCCGTTCACGACCGCCGAGTCGCTCTTGCCCAAGAAGACTCTGACCTGCTCGAGAAACACGCCGCGCCTTATGTATTCCTGGACGACCGCCTTCACGAATTCCGCGATTCTGAGATGTTTGGCCGCGTCTTCGATCAGAGGCACGAGCTGTATCTCAGCCCTGCCGGAATACGCCATAGCCTTTCTCGCGAGCATATCGATGGCCAGCTCGACGTCCCCCGGGCTTTCCGACATCGGCAATACTATCCAGCGCACCGCATGGGTCCCCGCCTCCTTGAGCGCCCTTAGGTCTGCCAGTACGGCGGCCTCCATGGCCAACATGCTCCTCTCGAAATCCTCGAGCGACGGGTTGGGTATTCTTGGGGTCACAAAGAAGCGCTCGCCCAAGGGGATCCCCGACTTGAGGGCCCTCAGGACTATATCGCGGGGCTGTATATACGGCGTGCCCTTGCCCTCGAAGTCGGACATGACCTCATCGCAGCCGTATATGGAGTAGGCTGCGACGGCCTCATCCACCTCCTCCTCGGCCGTGACCTTAATGGTTGAGTCGGGATGTTGGGTGCACATAAGGCGCGGTAGATACATCGAAGGCCTGCGGCGCCTGCCATATATCGATTACCGCGAACGAAAGCCACGCTACCCGGGCCAGCCATGCCAAAAAATACATATATCTGCGTTGAAACTAAGTACCATATACCTAAATAGCCGAAGGCCTTTGAAAAAGGAGGCCGTATTCTCGGGAGACGCAGGCCGTCTCGGGCTGTGCGGTCTCGCTAGTCGGCTTGCCGTTCTTGAGGCGGGGCGGATATCTTGGCTTGGGGAAAACGCCTGTTTATCTCGTCTACGAGGAACTGCCTCACCCTGGCCACTAGGTCTCTCGCCTTGTCGCAGCTCTCCGCGCTGCCGTAGATATGTATCTCCTCCAGCGGAGCGCCGACCTCGTGGCCCTTCGGATGGCTCTTGACGTAGATCCTCTCATCTATCTTCAACGCATCTCTCAACACAGGCGAAAGATCGGCCTCCGGCACGCCGACAAGACGGAAGGAATCCTCGGCGAAACAGAGACGCGGCCCCCTGGTCCTCAACAGAGGCTCCACTTGCTCCTCGAATATCGCCTCCATCTCCTTGGGGACCCCCGGAAGCACCACCAAGATCCTTCCCTCTTGCTCCGCCCATATCCCGGGGGCTACGCCCACAGAGTTGTAGAGAGGCTTGGCTCCCTTGGGTATATACGCCATCTTTAGACGCTCTGGGGTAACCTGGTAGCCTCTCTGCCGATACTTCTCCAACACCCACTCCTTGGCGACCTCGTCTACGGCTACGTCTACTCCGAGCGCCTTGGCGACGGCCAAATTGGTTATGTCGTCGGGCGTCGGCCCAAGCCCGCCAGTGGACACCACCAGATCGGCTCTCGACAAGGCCTCGCGAAACATTGCGACTATTTCAGCCTCTTCGTCGGGCACGACCACTATCCTCCTTACTTGATAGCCCAGATAGGTCAATTTCCGGGCGAGCCACGCGGCGTTTGTATTGACGACTCTGCCTATCAGGAGCTCGTTCCCAATCGATATTATCCACACAGATGGCACGTATAGAACTCGCCCATGTTTTTAAGGTGAGTTCGCCATAGGGCCATGGAGTTCCCCGACGTGGAGCTCAAGGCACATACGGGCGAGGCGATCAACCCCAGTAGATATGAGAAGGCGGTGGTCTATTTCTTCCCCAAGGCGTTTACGTCGGGCTGCACAAGGGAGGCCATTAGGTTCAACGAGATTTACGACGAGTTCAAGGCGATAGGCTTCGAGGTCCTTGGCGTGTCGGTAGACGGCGTGGAAACCTTGAGGAAGTTCGCCGAGAAGTACGGGTTGAGGTTTAAGTTGCTCAGCGACGAGGGCGGGGCGCTCGCCCGGAGGCTGGGCATCTTGAGGCCTACGGGCACCGCCGAGAGGGTGACCTACGTGCTCAAGTCCGGGTCCGTGGTGGAGGTGTTAAGGGGGCTCAAGAGCGCCGATCAACACGCCGATAAAGCTTTAGAGATAGCCAGGAGGATCTAGCGGTGATGTCACCACGCAGGCCAGAGATAGGTGATCTGTGACCTGCCGGCTGATCACCCGAAGAGCTCGAAGAACCTGTCCCTGAGGTAGGGCGTGTCTAGCGCCACAGATCCGCCGACCACTAGATGCCGCTCTCGGGGGACCACCTCCCCTATTATAGAGGCCTCTATCCCCGCGCCCTCCAGACGGCGCAACGCCTCGTCTGCGCGGTCCCTTGGGATCGCGGCGAGCAAGGCGCCGGAGCTCAACGTGGCGAGCGGGTCCAGCCCCACAGCGGAGCACAGCAGAGCGGCCTCCCGATGGACTCTGACCGAGCCGGGGTCGATCCTTATGGTGGTGCCCGAGGCGTAGGCCATCTCGGCGAGGCCCGCCAGGACGCCGCCCTCTGTGGGGTCATGCATGGCGTCGGCTAGATCGGCTATGGCGAGGGCGTCCCTCACAACGGATACATGCCTTACGAACCCGGCCGCCCGCTCCAAGACGTCCTCAGCGATTCCCAGAGCCTTGAGCCTATCTCTGAAATCTGAGGCGAGTATCGCGGCGGCCTCCATGGCGGCGCTCTTCGTCATAATTACGAGATCGCCCGGCTTGGCCCCGCCCGTCGCTACGTACCTATCGCCTTCGCCCACGGCCGTCATGACCACCAGAGGCCTCGCGACCGCCGTGGTGACCTCTGTGTGGCCTCCCACGATAGAGGCGCCCAGCTCCCGCGCCGCCGCGTCCATCTGTCTAGTTATCTTGTCCAAAACCCCCTCGTCGGAGTCCGGCGGCAGAAATATGGCCGGCAACAGCCACCTGGGCCTTATGCCCCGCGTCGCCAAGTCGTTAGACACCACGTGTACGGCCAGCCACCCCAACAGCTCAACGGAGCCCGATATTGGGTCCGTATGCGCCGCTATGTAGGGGCCCCCGGTCTTAATCACGGCGGCGTCTTCGCCCAAGCTGGGGCCCAGCAACACCGATGGGTCGTAGGATCCCGTCCTCGACCACACGTACCGCTCCACTACCTCCAGAGGCGGCTTCCCTACCTTCATCGCCCGCCCAAAGTCTTCAGAATCCCCTCGGCTATCTCGCCCAGGATCCTCTTGCTCTCGGCGTCCAGTTTATCCCAATTCTCCAGCAGGAAGCTGTAGAGGTTTTCAAAGGCCAAGACGGCCTCCTTGATGTAGTCTGAGCCTATGCCCAAATAGCGCCTCCCCTCGTCGGTCAGCTCGTAGAATTTCTTAGGCCCATCTACCTTGGCCACGCGTATGAGCCCCTCGGCCTCCAGCTGGGCCAGCGCCGGGTAGATAGAGCCGGGGGAGGGCCGCCAGAACCCCCACGTCATTCTCTCTATCTCCTCCGCTATCTGCGCCCCCGTGAGTGGACTCCGCGAGGCGAGTATGCGCAGTATTACGTACCTAAGTCCCCGCCTCCTCACAAATATAGGCGGCCCCTCGCCCCACATCCAAGGCCTCCCCCTATGCCAGTGATCCACCTCGAAAACGTTATCGGAAATTTTAAACATTTCGAAAACCGTACGCCGATAGGACCTCGCGGAGGACGTCCTCTCTATTATCCCGCGAGAGGACGACCAGCCGGAACCCCCAGCCCTTGACCACCTCGGCGAACCTCATGTGGACTACGGCCAGGCTGTTGGGCGCCCGAACCAACGCGTCTCTGGCCGTCTCGACGAAGGAGGGGCATTTGGCCTCCATGGGCCCCACCTCGTCCACTATCAATATATCTACGCCGCCCGCGCTGAGCAGAGACTTCATGAATTCGCATGAGCCTAGGTTCACCGCATATTTGCCGACTCTAGGCTCGCCGCGGCCCGCTCTAGCCAAAGACGATCTGCGCCCGTCGGCTAGGCTCAATACGTCGAACCCCAGCCTGACGCCTCTATCCCTCACCTCGACTGTCACGAATCCGCCTACTCTTGCCCCCGAGGCCTTCGCCGCCTCGGCGACCTTCAGCGCGAGGGTAGTCTTGCCCGAGCCTGGCGGGCCTGTCACCACTATCTTCACGCAAGCTAGGAGGTAGCTCCATAAAAAGGTCAGCCCTTTCACGCCTCTTCACCGCTCGGCCTTGTCCAGCGTCTCCATTTAATAACGGGGAGCTCCGACGATATAAATGATGAGCACAACCTAAAAGCCTGGGGTTGCTGGAGTGGCCAGGGCTGACTATTGTTGCGGCTGTTTGCCGAGCATCTTGAGCAGGGCGAACGCCACCCCGAGGCCTCTCTGGACGTCAGGGTCGTTCAAGGCGCTGAGCAGGCCCCATATGCCCTTCACGGGCTTGGGGTTGGCTATCTGGTCGGGCGACGCGTTTTTGCCCAGCCTCACTACTAGCTCCTGCATGGTCGCCTTCATGTTGAGTATGTCGGGGGTCTCCAGCTTCGACATGGCGCCCAGAGTCCCGTCGACGCCGATAGACAACAGACGGAAGAGCGCTGGGTCTTGGAACAAATAGTGTATCAGCTCCTCGAAGCGGTTGACTACTATCATCATCGCGTCCAGGACGCCTGATCTCTTGAGCTCCAGCAATTGATCTAACAAGCTCTGTAGCTCGTCGGCGTGTTCCGTCAAGGTCTTCAACAGCTCGGCGAGCTTCTGCTCGGCCTGGGGGGATGCTTGGGCGCTCATATCGTCGTCGCCAGCCATGTCTTGTAGAACAAGTCCTTTATTAACTTCCCCAGCGGCGACTTGAGGACGCTGTAGCAGCTCCCCATCCAAGCGGCCTTGTTGTTGGCGAGGTCCAGCTTTACGTCGCAGTTGAACATCATGCCGAACTCGCCGTAGTCCATGGCGCACGTCATGGCGTTTATCTGGGCCGGATCCACGGGCTCCCCCAAGATCTCGCCGGCGACCATGTTGGCGCTGGCCATGGCCGTGAAGTGTACCGGCACGCCCGCCGTGGGCAAGCCTATCGCCGGCATCGAGTGCTCGCCGGGCAGATATACGTCGTCGTACTTGACGCTCCTGCCCGTGAAGACGTTTATGGCGGTCCAGACGCCGTTGGGGAACTGCGCCGTCAAGGGCGTGCCCTCAAAGGGCTTGGGCAATCTTGAGGGGGGCACCACGACGAGCAGGTCGTACTTCACCTTCTCGCTACCGGCGGTCACGGTCTTGGCCTTCTCGTCGACTGGGCCGGGCTGAGTCACCCCGCCTATATATTTTATGTTCTTCGCGGCGAAGGTCTCCTCGGTTATCTTCACGGCCTCCGGCCCCAACGGCTGTATCGGGCGCTGGAACGGGTGTATGAGGGTTATCTCCGTCTTGTCCCTAATGCCCCTCTTCCTGAATATGGCGTCCAGTTGCCCCACTATCTCGAAGGGATATACGCCGCATCTGTACACAGGCTCCGGCGTGTAGACGACGACGCTTCCCCCGTGGAAGTTCGCCAGGGCCTCCTTGAACTTAAGGGCCCCGTCTAGCGTGTAGTTGTGGTTCCCAACGCCCAAGTTGTACGACTTGAAGTCGAAGTCCGTGCCGAGACTGGCGATTAGGTAGTCGTACTGGAACTTCCCTTGCTCCGTCTCGACGGTCCTGTTGTCGGGATCCACCTTCTTGACGGCGGCCTTGACGGTCTTCACGTTCCTGTAGGCGAACCGCGAGAGGGGCAACATGGCTTGTTGGGGCGATATATCGCCGAGGGCTATATTGACGAGGAGCGGCGGGAGCAAGTAATAGTCGGTGTCGCTTACGAGAGTGATCTCGACATCGGCGCGGCCGCGCGTCCTCTCCGCAATCCTCTTAGCCGCGACGACGCCGCCCACTCCGCCGCCTAGGACCAGCACCCTCTTCGGCATATGGAAGGCCGTCTGCGGTTATTTAAGTATTTTTGGCCAAAGATTTTTCATCGTTATGAAAGCAACTGAATTCTATTTCGGTTGCTGCGCCTCTGCTTTAACAAACTTAGAGAGCTTATCCGCTATCTTGTTTCTAACCTCATCGAAGTGTTTCGGCAGATCCTCGGGGGCCAGCCCGCGCTGCAGGTATCTAGAGAACCTCCTCTTGTACTCCTCCTCGTTCTCCGACCTAAGTCTCTTGGCGTACTCGGCAACATGGGCGCCGGAGATCCTGTCGCCTTCCGGCAGGATGTCTTCATCGTGGGGCACCTCGAGGCCGGCGTCCAGCGCGCCCTTCAAGACGGCGAATACCCTGGACCGCGGCGTCGGTCTGTGGAGCCCTATATCCAGTATGGCCTTTTCGACGCCTCTAGCCAGGGCCTTGTACCCAAGCGCCAGGCCGAGGAGGTAGGCCGCCGCCGTGTTGTTCTCGTCGCCTTTCCAGCCGAATTTAGCAAGATACCGGGTGTCGAGACCCACCAAGGTCTCGTCTCCCCGAGGCCTGGCTACCACTATCTGCGCTATTATGTGTCTATTGGTCTTCCTGACGACGAGCCTCGGCAGTCTGCTCACGACGAGCTTTCTGCGCTTTCTGTAGTTGGTTACCCCCAACCTGCGCCTCCTCAGCTGGACCTTATATCTGCCGGTCCTCGCCATGTCACCTGACCTTCTCCTTGGCTAGGTTGTGTTCGTTTATGTACGTCTTCAGATGCCTCAGGTCGCGGAAGTAATTGCCCTTGACCATCCTGTAGAGCATGCGCCAGGTCGCTGGGGTTATGACCCCCCTGCGCTTCAACGCGCTTAGGTATCTCCTGAGGGCTCTGACCTTGTTCTTCCAGGCCTCCTCCTCGTCGAGCCTAGGCCCCTTCCTACTGCCGTGGCCCCTTCTGCGCCCCAGCTTCTTCCTGGCGTGCGCCTCCCTCCAGCGGCCTCTGCTTACGCCCTTCTTGTGCTCGGCCCATATGAGCCCCTCGCCTATCAAGGCCTTGACGTCCTCCCTGGTGACGACCTCGGAAACTCTATCTAAGGCCTCGGGCGATATTCTTATCCGGCTCTCGCCGACGCCGAGGATCTCAGCCGCCAGCCTCTTGACGTCGACCATGGCCCCTTACTGCGTCGTCGATTTATCTTTTTCCTCGGCCTGGGCCGCCGCCTGGGTCTGCTGCTCGGCCTTCTCGGCGCGGTCCAAGGCCTCCAACGTCCTCCTGCCGGGGTTCAAGACGTAGAACCCCCGCTCCCTAGCCTTCTTGACTATCTCCAGCCTCTTCCTCAAACCGACGCCTGCGGCTATCCTCACGGCATGCGTCTTGGGATCCAGCGGGTCTAGATCCTCCGGCCTGTGGACTAACGCCTCGACGAAGCCGCTGGGGTGGAGCCCCCTTGCCAGAGCCGGCTTTCTGTAGCCGGCCTTGACCTTAGGCGGATATCCCTTCCTCTGCTGCCTGATCTTGTTGTCCAGACTCCTCGGCTTCCGCCAGCCCGAGTCCTCTATCCTCACATAACGCCACTGGTCTATCCTTACGAAATCCGGCTTTCTTCTACTAGCCTTTAGCCTCGTCCTCAACGCGGCCTTGAGCTCAGCCGACAGCTCCCTCCTAGGACGCGACACGCCCCCTTAACGCGGGGGTATTTAAGCTATTGCCCGATTCGCCGCGCCCCTGAGGTCGTGCCGAGCTGGGGAAGGCCGGGCCCCGAGGGCGGAGGCAGGTCGCGGTATTCCCCGCTCTAAGTTAAAAAACCCCGAATTAAACGCCATATGGACGTCGAGGTGGGCGGAGTGAGGGTCCGCTTCATATCTTGGCCCGAGGCCATAGAGATGTCCGAGGCGTTGGGCAGGAAGGTTCTCGAAAGCGGGTTTAAGCCGGAGATAGTTCTGGCGGTCTCGCGCGGGGGCTTGGTGCCGGCTAGGATCGTCAGCGATATCCTCGACGTCGACAACGTGGTGGCGGCGGCAGTTAAGTACTGGGCGCTCGCCGAGCGGAGGGCGGAGAGGCCTGTGCTGTACCACGGAGTCGAGCCGAGCATCGTCGGGGGGAAGAAAGTGCTGGTGGTGGACGAGGTCGCCGATACGGGCGCCACTCTGAAGCTTATCGTCGATCTGCTCAACGTGATGGGCGTGGCCGAGGTCAAAACCGCGGTTCTTCACGTCAAGTCCACCAGCAGCCTCACGCCGGACTACTACGTGGAGAGGGTAGCCGAGTGGGTCTGGATATCGTATCCGTGGAGCCGCTGGGAGGATCTGCGGGAGTTCAAGAAGAGAGGCCACGACATAACCAAATATATAGAGAAGATCTGCTAGGCCTTTTCGAGCAGTTCCTCGTAGCCGCAGTTGGGGCAGTAGAGACGCTCCACGACCCTGTATATTCCGTTCTGTATCTTCGCGGTGCGCTCGACGACCTTTAGACGGGAGAAACACCTCGGGCAGCTGTACTCCGTGGGCCTATAGGCCCCGGCTGAGGCCAGGACCCTCCTGACCTCGTAGGTGGATAGGCCGAAGGCCCTGCCTATATCTCTGAGCGACGCGCCTCCAGCCCTCATCTCGACTATCTTGGCCACCACCTCCTGAGGCAGCCTCTCGGCGATGTTAGATATCTTTCCAGCCGCCTTAGCCCTCTCGAGGGCGGCCTTGGTCCTCTGCCTTATGAACTCCCGCTCCATGGTGGCCACAAACGCCAGCACCGCCCTCAAGAACTGTCTATACATGCCGTCGACTGTCTGGAGCGCCTGCTCCCTCTCGGAGGCCGAGACGACGACAAGCCCCATCTTGTTCTCCACAACGTCCAAGAGCTGGAAGAGCTCCTGGAAAGATCTGACGAGCCTCGACACCTCATACACCAGAAGGACCTTAGGCCTCGGCTCCAGGGACGCGGCCTCCTCTATGAGCCTCCTGAACGCCGGCCTCTCCCAGGGCTCGGTAGCGCCGGAGACCCCCACGTCTATGTAGTGCCGCAGTATCGCCAGGCCATGTGCAGAGGCCCACTTCTCCAGATATTCGCGTTGGTTCTCGGGGTCCTGGCCCTCCGTGGACACGCGTATATAGGTGACGGCCGGAATCACGCAGTAGGGGGAGGCACCGTTTTTATCTTGTGCCCGATATTACGTGTGAGAGTGGCCGGGGTGGATCTGGCGGTCGTGAGGCCTAGCGCGATAGCCGTGCTGGACGGCTGCGAGCTCGCGGCTTACCTCTCGGCGATGGAGCTCGAGGACATAGTCTCGTCCCTCTCCCCCTACAGGCCTGCGGTGGTGGCCATAGATGCGCCCCTCAGCAGGCCCGAGGGGTGGCTGAGGGACGTCGAGAGGGAGCTTCTAAGGCTCGGCTACAGGCTGCTGCCGCCCCTCATGGGGCCCATGGCGAGGCTGACGGAGAGGGGGATGCGGCTTGCCCAGATGTTGGGCAACGCGATAGAGGTGCACCCCAAGACCTCGCTCAAAGCCATGGGGCTCGAGCCCGGGCTCATATACAGCAGGTACAGACCGCCCACGAAGGATCACTTCGACGCAGTGCTGGCCGCCTTGACGGCCCTGGCGTACCTGAAGGGGCTGTACAGATCCATAGGGCCCTTCGTCCTCCCGCTGGCCAGCCCCTGTCAATACACGTAGGCCAGTAGGACGCCGCCGGTCCTCTTCTCCTTGGCCTCCACGTGCGACATGACTCCGTGTGGGGTCGATATGACCAAAAGGCCTATCTGCCTCGCCGGGAGGAACTTCTGCTCCCACAGAGGTATATCGCGCCATTTGACCGAGTAGCGCGGCTTGACGGGACCTATGTCGTTTATCTTCCCTAGTAGCTTCACTATGTACTTGCCTCCCCTCCCATCGTCTATATACTCTATTTCGCCCACATATCCGCCTCTCTGGAGGACCCTCAGGACGTAGTAGACGAGCTTGCTCACGGGCCAGATCACCACCTGCCCCTTCCCCACCGCCTCGGCGTCCTTGATCGTGATGAGCGCGTTGGAAAGCACGTCGAGCATATCGCCCCCTCAATGCCGTATTTTTAAATTTAATAGTAGCGGCGGAAGCCCAGCTCCTCAGCGACCTCCCGAAAACAGCGCCTGCAGAGCATCAGCCCGTACTTGCGGATGACGGCCTCCCTGGTGCCGCACCTCTGGCATCTGATGGTTCCCCGGCCGTACTTCCTCTCCTTAGGCGGCCTGACCTTGCCCATCGCCTCCACGCAAGAGATCCCTTTTAAATTTTATATCCGTCTCCGCGGCTACCAGCGCCCCGAGCCGCCTCGCAACGGCCTCGTGCAGCTCGACGCAGCGGGCGAAGCCCTCCAGGTATTGCCGGCCCGCCGCAATCTCGATACCCCTTCCGCGGTACACCCTCGGCCTCACGTGGGAGGAGTCCACCAACGCGGCGAATCTGCGCCGGCCTTCCCACCTCCAAGCGCGTCCGCACCGACATGGGCGTAGCCCACAGCAGAGCTGCAGACGTCGGGCGACGCACGGTCAGCGCCCGCCATACGCGCGAGGCCTCGTCACAATTGACGCGTGGGTTCAACTCATCATGTGAGGAAACCATGGATCAGTTCTTAAAGGATTCCTCACCGATCAAGGGGGTGAAGCCTCATCACGCAGTTCTTTTCATGGACGCTTAAATCCTTTCGTGGCTGTGCGCCTCCGGCCCGTGGATGGCCGTGTCGGGCTCGGATAGTACCGGAGGGCGGCAGAAGGACTTATATAGCTGGGGCTCCGGTTTATGGTGCCGAAGTTGATAATTGTCACGGGCGGCGTCATGTCCAGTGTGGGCAAGGGCGTGACGACCGCCAGCATAGGCCGCATACTGCGCGCCAGAGGCCTTAACGTCAACGCGGTCAAGGTGGATCCCTACCTCAACGTGGACGCGGGAACCATGAACCCCTATCAGCATGGCGAGGTCTTCGTAACTTACGACGGCGGTGAGATAGACCTGGACCTCGGCCACTACGAGCGCTTCCTCGACGTGGAGCTCTCTAGGCGCAACAACATAACGTCGGGGCAGATCTACCTCTCCGTAATCGAGAAGGAGCGGAAAGGCGAATACCTAGGCCAGACGGTCCAGCTGATCCCTCACGTCACGGACGAGATCAAGAGGAGGGTTCTGGACGCCGCCGCCGGCTTCGACGTGACTCTGGTCGAGATCGGCGGGACCGTGGGCGACTACGAGCAGTTGCCCTTTCTCGAGGCCGCGAGACAGCTGAGGCTTGAGCTGGGCGAGGAGAACACTCTGTTTATCCACGTGGCGTGGGTCCCTCTGTTGCCCGCCACCGAGGAGTTCAAGACGAAGCCTCTGCAGCACAGCGTGGCCGAGCTGAGGCGCTACGGCATACAGCCCGACGCAGTCGTGGCGCGCTCCCAGAAGCCTCTGGACAGAGCCGTCATGAGGAAGATATCCCTCTTCGCGAACGTCCCCGCCTCGGCGATATTCAACTCGTACGACGTCGACACGGTCTACAGACTGCCTTTGGTGCTGGAGGAGCAAGGCATGGGCGACTTCTTGACGAGGAGGCTCGCCCTAGGCGCGGGCCGACCCGATCTGTCGGACTGGCGTAGCTTCGTCGACGCGTTGGCCAACCCGCGGGTGGAGATAAGGGTGGGCATGTGCGGCAAGTATGTAGAGCTCAGGGACTCGTATATAAGCATCGTCGAGGCCCTTAGGCACGCCGGAGCCGCCCTGAGGGCGCGGCCTAGGCCGGTCTGGATAAATTCGGACGAGGTCGAGAAGAGGCCAGAGGCCCTGTCGGACGTGGATGTGGACGCCATGGTGGTTCTGCCGGGCTTCGGCAAGAGGGGGACCGAGGGGATGATAGAATGCATCAAGCACGCCAGGGTGAACAGGATACCTTTCCTCGGCATATGCTTCGGCATGCAGCTGGCCGTAGTGGAGTTCTCGCGCAACGTGCTCGGCCTCAGAGGCGCCAACTCGACCGAGCTGGACCCAGAGACTCCGCATCCCGTGATACATCTGGCGCCGGAGCAACAGGGGGTGGACAAACTGGGCGGAACCATGATATTGGGCGATAGGGAGATTGAGATAGTGCCGGGCACCGTCGCCCGCAGGCTCTACGGCGCCGGGACCGCGGTGGAGCGCCATAGACATAGGTACGAGGTGAACCTCGACTATCTGCCCAAGTTGCAGGAAGCCGGCCTCGTGGTCTCCGGCTGGCGCACAGACATAAGGAGGGTCGAGATAATCGAGCTGAGGGACCACCCGTTCTTCATAGCCACGCAGTTCCATCCCGAGTTCCGGTCGAGGCCGACCAAGCCGAGGCCCGTCTTTCAGGGCCTGCTAAGCGCCGCGTTGTCAGCCAAGGGCGGCGAGGATGGCGGCGGCGGTGATCAGCGCGTAGGACAGCGCGGTGGCGAGGCTAGGCGTCTGGCCTAGGAAGAGGTAGCCCCAGATGGCCGCCAGCACGGGCTCCAGGGTGGCTACGACCGAGGCCTTGGTGGCCCCCACGACCCTCATGCCCGACGAGAACAACCTGTAGGGCAGCACCGTGCAGAACACGCCGAGGTACAGCCCGACGAGAAGGGGCCTCCGGAGGTCCCCGACGCCGAATATGGCGGCGTAGGCAAACGCGGCGGGAGCCGTGACGGCCAGAGTATAGGGCATGGCCCCCAGCGACACGTCCACGTCTTCCCCCCTCTTCGAGTAGAATCTGGCCACGGCTATGTAGGAGCCGTAGGATAGGCCCGACGCGAGGCCCGCCAGGACGCCCCAGAGGCTGAGGGCGCCGCCGAGCGCCTCCAGGGGCATCACGACCACCGCGGCCGTCACGAGGGCAACGGCGGCGTAGTCCCTCGAGCCGGTCCTCTCGCCCAGCGCGGCGGAGATCGCCGTGGTCCAAAGAGGCGCCGTGTACAACAGATAGGCCGCCGGGCCCAAGCCGGCGAGGGCGGCCGCCAGGGGATATACGGCGAACAGGACGCCCAGCAGCAGCCCGGCCACTATAGCCGCCCTATTCGCCGTCCGCGTGAAGGCCAGCCCCGTCAACGCAGCTACGAGCGACCTGAAGAGGGCGAGGACCACGTAGTTGCCGCTGTAGACGCTGGCGAGGCCTATCGTGGACCAGAGAGCCGCGGCGAGCAGTATCTTGCCGAAGCCGTTCAGTCTAGGATCCACTTCCGGATGTCCTTGCTGTGGACGTAGGCGTACAGCGACGCGAGCATTATCACCGCCACTGTGACCAGGAGGTATATCGCCGATGTCGCCGTCGGGCTGATGGCGAAATAGACCACGGGCACGGCCATCAGAGGCTCCAGAGCGACCAACATGAGCACGTAGCCGAAATACTGCATGGCGAGGCGCGACTTGGCCTCGCCTTGAGGCGGGTTGCCGGCCTCGTACCTCCTCCTCTTGGCCTCAGTCGGGGCCTGCGGCGCTATGAGGTATATTGCGTAGACTGCAAGCAGGGTGAGCCCCAAAACAAGGAGGAAGACCGCTAGCAGCGCCAGCCAGTCGCTCATGACCGTCGAGGCTCCTCGGTTTTTATAGATTCCTCCAGGGACCTTGGACGGGGCCCGCGGTTCGGCCCGGCGGTGGAGGGAGCTACGGCGGCCGCGCCGCCGGCCCATAATTTAAATGCCAGAGGAGTATACACATCATGGCCGAGGTGGTTCCGATTAAGGTTTTCGGCTCATCGTCTATCGGCGTCTATATAGTTGCCAACAACAGCACGGCGTTTGTCCCTCCCGACGTCCCCGAGAAGATAGACGACGAGGTGAGGAGCGCGTTGGGCGACGTCGTGGTGAGGGCCACCGTGGCCAAGTCGCCGCTTCTCGGCATATTCATGGTCATGAACGACAACGGAGTGTTGGTCCCGGGAATAACCCTAGAGGAGGAGATAGGCGTGTTGAGGGGGCTGGGGCTGAACGTAGGCGTTCTGCACACCAAATACACGGCCATAGCCAACCTCATAGTGGCCAACAACAAGGCCGCGATAGTCTCGCCCATACTGGAGCCCGAGAATAGGAGGATCGTGGCCGACGTGCTGGGCGTGGAGGTCTTCGTGGACTCTCTGACCAGCTCGCCGTTGGTGGGGTCGTTGGCCGTGGCGAACTCCCGCGGGGTCCTGGTGGCGCCCGACGCCACGGACAGCGACTTGAAGAAGCTGGAGAAATATCTGGGCGTCCGCGCCGACGTGGGGACCGTCAATAGGGGACGCTCCTTCCTGAGGGGCGGCATGGTCGCCAACGACAGAGGGGCCTTGGTGGGCTGGGAGACGACCGGCGCCGAGATCATGAGGATAATGTCGACGCTCTTTAAGGGCGAAAAACCTTAATACCGGGCCTCCCAGCACCGCGTGGCCAAGGTGTATCTGGTCGAGGGGAGGGCCAATCTGCAGAGGACGACCATGAAGTTCAAGCTCTACATACCCGCCACGAAGCCGAGAGACGCCGTTGAGAAGGCCTACGAGCTGATCGGGAGCCGCCATAAGGCGAGGCGCTACCAAATATACCTCGACAAGGTCGAGGAGGTTGCCCCCGACAAGGCCCCGGACAGCGTGAAGATGTTCAGTTATATAGATAGGGTTGTGATCTACTGATGTCGGCCAGGACGATAACCAGGGAGGACGTCGCGAGGCTCGTCGACGAGTACCAAGTCGTCTCGGAGCTTATGGCGAGCCTGCAGGCCCAGCTGTCGTTGGTCAACGACTCCATAGAGGAGATCACGGCGGCTCTCAACGGCCTGAAGTCGCTGGCCCAGGACTCGGAGCGCTACGTCCATATAGGCGCCGGCGTGTACCTCAAGGCGTCGGTCGAACGGGCCGAGGTGCTGACGCCTCTAGGCGCCAGCTACTATGCCTTTCTGGACATGCAGAACGCCGAGCGCATACTCAACGAGAGGCTGGAGGAGCTGAATAACGTGAAGTCCAGCCTCGAGTCCAATCTCTCCAAGCTGGGGGAGCGGGCCGTCCAGCTACGGGACGTCCTAGAGCAGCTGGGGATAGTCGGCTGATGTTCGATAGGCTTAGGAGGACCTTCTCCAGATTTGTGGACTCCATCGTATCGACGGTCAAGGAGGACGCCTTGGGCGAGAAGGAGGTCTCGGAGCTGGCCGAGGATCTGTATCTGGATCTGGTCGAGAGCGACGTGGCGGTGGACGTGGCCGACGCCCTGATCTCGGCGCTGAAGGCCAAGCTGGTCGGCGTCAAGGTGCCGAGGTTCGGCGATCGTGAGGCGGCCGTCAGGCGCGCCGTGCGCGACGCGTTGCTCTCGCTGATAGGCGACGTGCAGGACGCGGACTTCGAGTCGGCTGTGGCCAGAGCCGCGGAGGAGACAAGGCCCGTCGCGGTTATGTTCCTCGGGCCCAACGGCTACGGCAAGACGACGACGCTCGCGAAGATAGCGTATCTCCTCAAGTCGAGGGGGCTCCAGAGCGTGCTGGCCGCCGCGGACACCTTCAGGGCCGGCGCGCGGGAGCAGCTGGAGGAACACGGGAGGCGGCTGGGACTGAGGGTCATAGGCGGCAAATACGGCTCCGACCCCGCCTCGGTGGCCTACGACGCAGTCCAACACGCCAGATCTAGGGGCATCCCCCTGGTGCTGATAGACACGGCCGGCCGTATGCACACGGACAGAAATCTCATGGACGAGCTCTCCAAGATACAGAGGGTTGTGGAACCCCGCTTCTCCGTGTTCGTGTTCGACGCGCAGTTGGGCAACGAGGCGCTCGAGATAGCGAAGTACTACAGCAAATACGTGGCGATAGACGGCATGATCGCCACGAAGGTGGACTCGTACCCTAAGGGCGGCTCAATCCTCACCTTCCTTTACACCTTCAAGAGGCCTATCTACTTCCTCGGGGTAGGGCAACGGTACGAGGACCTCGTCAAGTTCAGGAAGGAGGACTACATAGCGCAACTCATAGGCCTTCAGCCGGGCGAAGGCGGCCGGTGATCCAAGCGCCGGGATAGTTTATTTAAGGGTCTGGTCGCGCCGTATCGTGAACCTCTACGAGAGGATTAGGGAGTTCCTGAGGGACGTGCGGTGGATCATCTCCATATCCGAGAAGCCCAGCTCCAAGGAGTTCAACCTAGTCGTCAAGTTCCTGGTGTTCTTGGCCTTCGCCGCCGGCGTGATCCAATTTATATTTTATATAGCTAATGTGTACATGGTCGAATATCTGAGCGGCTCCAGCGCCTCCTCATTCGCGCTGAGCCAGAGCCAGGAGGCTGTCGCCGTCGTGTCGAGCCTGGTCGTCATATTCGCCATCTTGATATACATAGTCATTAAGCTGGGATGATGGCGTCCCAGCAGTGCCCGGTGTATTCCGTCAGCGTCGTCGGCAGGCAGGAGTACAACGTCACCATGGTGCTTAAGCTACGCAGCGAGTCGGGGAAGCAGCCCGTCTACTCCATCTTGGTGCCCAAGGAGCCCTTCGGCGTGATATTCATGGAGGCGGAATCGCTGGCTGTCGTCTACAGAGTCGTGTCCGGCGTCAAGCACGTCAAGGGCGTGCTGAAGGGCAAAACGAGCCTGGAGGAGATAGTGAAGTACATAGAGCCCAAGAAGCCCGCGATCGACATCGACGTCAACGACGAGGTCGAGATACTGGCCGACGTGCTGAAGGGGAGCAGGGGCCGCGTGGTCTCCGTGGACAGGGAGAAGGGGCTGGTCAGAGTGGAGCTGTTGGATTCCCCGTTCCCCATGCCGCTAGACCTCAAGGCGACCGAGGTAAAGGTGACTAAGAAGGCGGGCAGGTGACGGCAAAAATTAAATAGTGGCCTTAAGATCGGCGTGTGGCCAAGCGTATAATCAACGTGCCGCTGCAGGGCGGGAGGTTTGCCCCCAACCCCCAGTTCCAAGACGCCCTGAAGAGCGCCGGCCTCGACCCAAATGCCGTCTCGCAGCGAATCCAAGAGGCGGTCAAAAGATATTCGGGATTCCCCATCTCTAAGATAGAGCTGGAGGTGGACGAGTCCACGAGGAATTTCGACGTGCTGGTGAGGCTGCCGCCGATGGGCGACCTCCTGCTGAAGGTGCTGGGCAAGGACGCCGGCCCCCACGACGCCGCCAAGGAGACCATTGGCGACCTCTCCATGGAGAAGGTAGTGCAGATAGCCGTGGCCAAATATCCGGAGCTCAAGTCCAGAAGCCTCAAGTCCGCGGTGAAGCAGGTTTTGAGCACCTGCAAGGCCATGGGGATAACTGTCGGCGGAAAGCCGGCGGCCGAGGTCATGAGGGAGGTGGACGGAGGGGCCTACGACGACATGATTAAAAAAGCCGAGGAGCAGCTGGCGCCATGAGCGTCTCGGCTTTGGTGAGGCAGGACGCGTTGCTGAACGCCATAAGGGAGGCCCTATCCAAGGGGAGGAGGCACAAGTTCGTGGAGAGCGTAGACATGATGGTCGTGCTGCGGGATGTGGATCTGAACAAGCCCGAGAACCGCGTAAGCCTCAACGTGCCGTTGCCCCACCCGCCCAAGTTGAACAAAATAGCGGCGTTCGCCTCAGGCGCCTTCGAGGTGGCGGCCAAGAACGCCGGCGTGGACGCCATAATAGGGAGAGACCAGATAGAGGCGCTTGCCGGCAAGAAGCGCGAGATAAGGAAGCTGGCGAAGAGGTACGACTACTTCATAGCCACGCCGGACCTCATGCCCTTGATAGGCCGCGTCCTCGGGTCCGTCTTCGGGCCCAGGGGGAAGATGCCTGAAGTTGTGCCGCCCAACGTCGACCCGAAGGCCGTCGTGGATAGGCTCAAGAGAAGCGTAAGGCTCAAGCTGAGGACAGAGCCCGTGGTCAAGCTGAGGGTGGGGTCGGAGGCGCAGAAGCCGGAGGAGATAGCCGCCAACATAATGGCTGTGCTCGAGGAGCTCAACGCCAAGTTCCCGCTCAAGCAGCACGTGGCTCGTATCTACTTGAAGAAGACGATGGGGCCTCCGGTTCTCCTTAAGGAGGAGCTCCTCGTTTCGAGATAAGCTTTAAAAGGCCTCCTGGTAGGTCTCGCGATGGCCGTCCAGCTGGGTAAGCGCGTTTATGTGCGCGAGAGGCCCTACCCTCAGAAGAAGGCCAAGATAACCTCCGAGCTGGAGGACCTCATCAAGCGCTATAACTATATACTGCTCTTCGATCTACACGGGCTGTCGGCCAGAATACTTCACGAGTATCGGTTCAGGCTGAGGGGTGTAGGCGCGGTCAAGGTGGCTAAGCACAACTTGATGAGGATCGCGTTGAGGAGGGTATACGGCGAACTGCCCCCCGAGGTGGACAGGGAGCTTTTCGGCGAGAGGGCATATATATTCACCAACGAAAATCCCGCGCTGTTTCTCAAGGAGGTTGAGGCCAAGGCCGTCAGGAGGAAGGCCAAGGCTGGGGACGTCGCTCCCTACGACATAGTGGCTCCGGCGGGCCCCACGAATCTGTCGCCTGGCCCCATATTGAGCAAGTTCGGCAAGCTGAAGATACCCACGAGGGTTCAGGAGGGCAAGATCTGGATAGCTAAGGACAGCCCTGTCGTCAAGGCCGGCCAGCAGATAACGGACGAGATCGCGGATATACTCAGGGTGTTGGGCGTGGAGCCCATATACGAGAAGCTGAGGCTCGTGGGGGTGATCTGGCGGGGCAGGAGGTTCGTGCCCATCGACGAGATAGCCGTCGAGCCCAAGAGGTACTTCGAGATGCTGCAGCAGGCGGCAGGCGCCGCGCGCAACTTGGCGCTCAACGTCGTGTATCCAACGCCCGAGGTGCTGGCGGTCGTGTTGCCCAACGCCCATGCGCGCGCCTTGGCGTTGGCCGCCCGCCTCGGCGTGATGTCGAAGGAGACTCTGCCCATGTTGCTGGCGCGCGCGTCGTCCGAGGCGACGGCTCTCGCCGCCGCAATAGCGCCTAAGGCGCCCGAGCTGGGCCTCCAGATCCAGCAACGGCAGCAGCAAGTCGAGCAGAGGGTTGAGGGGGAGAAGAAGGAGGAGAAGCCCGCCGAGGAGGGCGAGAAGGGGCCGAGCGAGGAGGATATAGCCAGCGGCTTGGCCTCTCTATTCTGAAGGTGATACGGGTCTTCGCCCCGGGCGTCGTGAAGCTGTTTGGAGAGCACGCTGTGGTCTACGGAAAGCCCGCCATAGCCGTTGCGGTGGATAAGGGCGTTGAGGTATCGTGCGAGAGGGGGGATAGGACCGTCGTGAGGACCGGGAAGGCCTACGTAGATATCGAGTATGAACGCGGCACTGGCGCGACGCATGCCAGAGGGCATGAGGCCTTTCTCTCCTACGTCGCCTCGGCGCTGAGGAGGGCCGAGGAGGCGTTCGGCAGGCTTACGGCGGTCTTCGAGATAAGGGGGGACTTCCCGCCCAGCGTCGGCGCTGCGACCTCGGCCTCCGTGTCGGTGGGGTTGCTTAAGGCGTATTCAGCATGTCTCGGCGTGGACGTCGGCGCGACGGAGCTCGCCAAGCTGGCCCACGGGGTCGAGCTGGAGGTTCAGGGGGCCGCCTCGCCGATGGATACCGCCGTGTCGGCGATAGGCGGCATGTTGAGGATAGAGCCCAATCCGTTTAGCTACCGCAGTATAGACTCGGCGGTTGGGGAATTCGTGCTGGCGATACTCCCCCGCAGGGGCTCGACCAAGGAGATAGTCGCCGACGTGAGGGCCTTGAGGTCCCGCAGGAGGTCCGTGGACGCCGTTATTGAGGCCATAGGCCGCGTCGTCGACGAGGCCGAGGGCTGTCTGGCCTCGAACGATCTGGCGTGCGTGGGCGAGCTCATGGAGATAAATAACTGGCTGCTCGGAGCTCTGGGCGTCGTGGGCCACGAGGTCGTAGCGATGCTTAGATATCTCAAGCCCTACATCTTCGGGGGGAAGATCAGCGGGGCTGGCCGCGGCGGCGTAGTGGTCCTGCTGCCCAAGAGGAGGGGGGAGCTGAAGGAGGCCCTGGCGGCGATGGAGGTTCCCTCTGTGGAGGTGGCGGTGGATCGCAACGGCGCTAGGGTGATATGATGGAGGTGGTGGGCCTCGTGGGGCTGGTCCTAGTGGCCGGGGGCTGGGCCATAACCATAATCCGCAGATCGCCGCCTCCCCCTCTGGACTTGACCGCTGTTTATTTCGCCGGTAGCGTCGCGCTCACCGCCTACGCCGCCTGGGAGAGGGACGCGGTCTTCACGGCGCTTAACGCCGCCTCGGCGCTTCTGTCGCTGGTAAACATATTCAGGGCCCTCCGGCGGGTTAAAGTTTAAAGCAGATCGCATCTAAGGCCGTGGCGAGCTCCGCCAGGAGGCCGGCTGTAGGCGGCCGGTTGTACCACATAATGGTGGAGCCGGGCGCGGTGCCGCGCTACGTCCTGTTGCCTGGAGATCCCGGGAGGGTGCCGAAGATAGCCTCGTACTGGGACGAGGGGAGGGAGGTCGCGCGCAATAGGGAGTTCGTGACCTATGTGGGGAGGTACAGGGGGACGCCCATCGCGGCGACGTCGACCGGCATAGGCTCGGGCTCTACGGCGATAGCTGTCGAGGAGTTGCTGGCGGCTGGCGCGGATACCTTCATCAGGGTGGGCACCACCGGCGCGTTGAGGCGCGACGTGAGGATAGGCGACCTCATCATAGCCCAGGCCGCGGTGAGGTGGGACGGGGCGAGCAGATGGTACGCGCCTCCCGAGTATCCGGCTACGGCCGACTGGAGGGTCTTGGGGTCGCTCATAGAGGCCGCGGAGAGCCTCGGCGTTAGGTACCACGTGGGGATAGTGGCCTCGACCGATTCGTTCTACGTGGGCCAGGAGAGGCCCGGCCACGGCGGCTATCTGCCCCCCTGGGCTAGAGGGCTTGTGGAGACCTTGAGGTCGCTCAACGTGGTCAGCTTCGAGATGGAGACCGCGACCATATTCACCCTCTCCTCCATCTACGGCGCCCGGGCGGGCGGCGTATACGCCGCGATAGCCAATAGGGAGACCGACGAGTTCGTCGCTGAGGCCGGCGTGGAGGACGCCATAAGGGTAGCCAACGAGGCCGTGAGGGCGTTGGCGGAGCGGGACTCCAGATGATAGTCAAGTTTATATATATCAAGGACACGGCGATAGTCGAGGCGCGCGACCTATCCGCCTGCGGCGACGCCTTCTCGCTTAAGATCGAGGGGAAGTATGTCCAGATGTGCGGAAATACCTACGAGCTATCGGAGGAAGTCCCTAGGTTCAGAAGGGGAGTGCTCAAGGCGGCGGACGGCGTCTACTTGATAGAGTGCGACGACGGGATGAACTGCCTCGCCGCCAGAAGCCGCTAGCGTTAAATACCAGCGGTAGGGCGTCGACGTGGACCTCACAGTGGCCGTATACAACATATCGAGCCTGCCCAGGCTCATGGAGTTCGCCAGAGTGACCTACGGCTTCGGCGTAAAGCGGCTCGCCGCGGTCCGCGTCTTCGGCTCGGCGGCACAGCAGATAGGCGATTTGTTCAAGCTTGCGTTCAAGATAGGCGGCGAGGTGCTTGTCTTTAACGACCTCAGAGACCTCAACGAGGCCTTGAGGCCGGATCTGGTCATCGGCCTTACAAGGCGGGGCGAAGGCGTCGAGCCTCTGACAGGTCTGCCGGAAGGGCATGTGGTCATAGTCGTGAGCGGGTCGGATCTGCCGATTACCCAGAGGGAGCTGCCTCCCGGGGCCAAGCTCGCCTACGCCGTGGAGGAGGACGTGGGGTCGCTCGGACAGTTGGCCGTAGCCCTCTACAGACTGAGGAAAAGTTGAAAAGATTATTCGACCTTTATCGGTATTTCCTGCGGCTTTACCCGCCTTGCCGTGACGGTCAGAATCCCGTTTTTGTAGGTGGCCTTGGCTGAAGAGGGCTCTATCTTGAACGGCAGATAGACCTTCCTGGTGTATTTCCTCTCGCCGCGGGCTCCCTCGGCCCTTATGTAGTCGCCGTCGCGGGAGATGTAGATAGAGATATCGCCCGGCTCTAGGCCAGGCATATCTATCTCCACCACCGCGTCTTCTCCCTGCTCCTTTATGGTGACCCCCTGCTCCACCGTGATCTTCCTCACCGTGCTGCTGGCCGTCTTGACAACCTCTTCAGCGGTTTTCTGGAGCGCTTTGGCCAACTCGTCGAAGGTCTTCCTGATCTCGCTCAAGACGTCCTCGCTCACGTAGAAGACGGGCCCCTCGTATAAAAGCCTTCTCGGCGCTCTATCGACATAGAGACGTACAGCCCCGGCGCGTCTGCGGCATCGCGTCGTACGGCACGCCGTGACGGCGGTACCCCAAGCCTTGTCTGATTCCGACGGCCAGATCCATGCGCGCCTCGGCGGTCGCCGCGTCGGACGGTCCTCGCGCCGGCGCTATGCCGAGGTCGGGAGCCTCGCAGAGCTCAGCCGTCGAGAGCCGTAGAAATAATAAACCCCCTGGAGAAGTGGTGTACCATGGGGTTCATCTACCCTGACGGGATCATTTCCACGGCTGGCCACGTGGACGCAGGGAAAACGAGCGTAGTATACGCGCTCTCGGGTGTATGGGTGGCGCGCCACAGCGAGGAGGTCAAGAAGGCGATGACCATCAAATTGGGCTACACCCAGATAGGCATATACGACTGCCCTGGCTCCGAATACCCGGTTTCGGACGGCCTGCTGGATAAGGGCAAGTGTCCCGACGGGTCGGAGCCCAAGCTGTTGCGCAAGATCTCTATTGTCGACGTGCCCGGGCACGAGGTCCTCATAGCCACCATGGTGTCCGGGGCGGCGGCGGTGGACGCGGCGCTTATGGTGGTTGACGCCACCATGCCGGTCCCCCAGCCCCAGACGGCGGAGCATTTCGCCGTACTGGATATAATAGGCGTGAAGAACATGGTCGTAGCCCAGAACAAGATAGACCTAGTGCCTAGGGAGAAGGCGGTTGAGAACTACGGCCAGATAAGGAAGTTCCTGTCGGGGACGTGGGCGCAGAGCTCGCCGGTGGTGCCGGTCTCGGCGCTACATAGAGTAAACATAGACGTGCTCGCCGCCTACGTGGCCAAGATAACTCCGAGGAGGGAGCCCGATCTATCCAAGCCGGCCCGCATGGCGGTGTTGAGGAGCTTCAACGTGAACCCGCCGGGCACCTCAGCCGACAAGCTCAGAGGGGGCGTGTTGGGCGGGACTCTGTTGCAGGGCGCCATAAAGCTCGGCGACGAGGTCGAGATAAGGCCTGGTCTGAAGATAGAGAGGCCTGGCGCCAAATCGCCCTACCAGCCGCTTCTGACCAAGGTCGTGGGGATAGAATACGGCGGCGAGAAGGCCGAGGAGGCGAGGCCCGGAGGTCTTCTGGGCCTGATGACTACTCTGGACCCCGCCTTGACTAAGGCCGACGCCCTGGCGGGCTCTGTGGTGGGCAAACCCGGCACGCTCCCGCCCGTGTGGACCTCCCTGGAGCTTGAGGTCAGGGAGTTGCCCAGGATGGGCGAGAAGGCGGAGCCCATGAAGCCCAACGAGGTGGTGCTGGTCTCCATAGGCGCCGCCACGGTCTTCGGCGTGGTGCAGTCGGTCAAGAAGGACGTGGCGGTCATAGCGTTAAGGAAGGCGGTGTCTGCCGAGCAGGGAGCCAAGGCGGTTGTAACCAGGCAGATAAGAAACAGATGGATTGTGAGCAACTACGGCGTATTGAGAGGGGGGAACGCCGCGCTGGAGTAGGCCTCCTCACTCCTTCCTGAAGGGCTTGCCGAGAGCCCTCGGCGGCTTCGCCCTCCCTATAACGCCGGCGACCGCCAGGAGGGTGGCTATATAGGGTAGCATCCTGGTCACCTCGTATCTGGCTACGCCGAATATCTGGAGCCAGTAGGAGAGCGCGTCGAAGAAGCCGAATACCAACGCGCCCGCTATCGCCAGCAGCGGGTTCCAGTTGGCGAACACCACGTCGGCGAGCGCTATGAAGCCCCGGCCGGCGGATATGTCCTTAGTGACAACCGAGAGGTACGCAAGGCTTAGATAGGCCCCGCCGAGGCTGGCGAGCGAGGCCCCCACGGCCGTGGAGAACAGCCTTATCTTGAATACGTCTATCCCTACGCTGTAGGCCGCCTCGGGGTCCTCGCCGCTTGCCCTTATGGCTACGCCCAGCCGCGTCCTGCTCAGTATATACCACATGGCGCCCGCTACGGCGAAGGCCAGGACGGTCATGGCGTTTACGTCCACCAAGGCCCACGAAGGCGTCTGTCTATAGCCGGCGACATGCCACACGGCTTGTATGCCGTAGGCCACTAGGCCGGCCCCGAATAGGTTCATGGCCACGCCGGCCACCAGCTGATCGCCCCTTATGTAGACGGCTATGGCTCCGTGGAGAAGGCCCAGCAGAAGGCCGACCGCCCACGCGGCCGCGACGCCGATCAAACCGGAGCCGGCCACATCGCCGACTAGGACGCCCACGAAGGCGCCTATCAGCATCAAGCCCTCCAGCCCTATGTTTACTACCCCGCTTCTCTCGGTCAAGATTTCGCCCACAGCGGCGAGAGGTATCGGCACGGCGGCATGTATGGTCTGCGTTAGGAGCACTAACGCCGCCTCCATAGCTCCAACATCCTGACCGCTATCACTAGTATCATGATGCCTTGCAACATCTTGACGAATTCGAAGGGCGTCATGGCTAGCGCCTGCATGTGGCGCGCCCCCTCCTCCATGAGGCCTAGAAAAAGCGCGGCGAGCAAGGTCCCCAAGGGGTTCCCCCTGCCGAGCATCGCCGCCGTTGTCCCATCTAAGCCGAGCCCGTAGACGTTGGCGAGGTTGGTGGCCAGGCTGTAGGACGGCGGCATGGCCGCGACCTGCAGGACTCCTGCAACTCCCGACGTGACGCCGCCGAGCAGGAAGGAGTAGATGACGACTCTGGACTGGGGTATTCCGGCTATCCTCGCGGCGACTGGATTCAGCCCGGCCGCGGTCAGCTCGTAGCCTATTACCGACCTCTCCAAAAGCCAGTAGACAAGCAGGGCGGCAGCCACGGCCACGAAAAAGCCAGCGGTCAAGCTGGTGTCCGGCACAAGCGGCGTGAGCCTGGCGGAGGGCGGCATCTTTATCGTCTCAGACGGCTGCATCGGGTTGGAGAAAGTGGTCGAGGCCTCCATTATCACGAGCCAGTACGCTATCCAGTTCATCATTATCGTGCTGACGACCTCGTTGACTCCTCTGTACGCCTTCAGGAGTGCGGGCACCATGGCCCAAGCCACGGCCAGAGATATGCCTATGACGAAGGATAGGGGTAACGCGAGGGCCGAGGCGGCCAGATAGGACGCTATCACCGCCCCGAGGGCCCCCATATAGGTCTGCCCCTCGGCCCCTATGTTGAACAGCCCGGCCTTTAGGCCCAACGCGAAGGTCAAGCCGGTCAAGATTATCGGCGTCGCCGTGGCCAGCGCCGACGTTACGTAGACGACGTCCGTGAAGGGCACGACGAACATCGAGTAGTAGACCAGGAGCGGGTTGTAGCCCGAGATGTAGGCCACCACGGCGCCTACCGCGATCGCCACCGCCAGGGATAGAAGCGAGTCGAGGAAGCCCCTCATAGCCCTGCCATAGCCCTCCCTATCTCCTCCACGGCGGCTTCCCGCGCCAGCTTGTTCAAGACGACCCTCCCGCGGTATATGACGGACACCGTGTCCGCCAGCTTCAACGCCTCGTCTAGATCGCTGCTGACGAGCAGCACGCCGGCGCCCGCGTTCCTCACGTCCACCAGAAGCTTATGCACGTACTCGGTGGTGGCCACGTCCAGGCCGCGCGTCGGCTGATGGGCTATGAGCAGATCCGCCCTCTTGCTCAGCTCCCTACCCACGACGAGCTTCTGTTGGTTCCCGCCCGAGAGGGACCTCGCAGGGGCGTCGGGGCCCGGAGCGACTATGGAGAACTCCTCTATGAGCTTGGCCGCGAAGCGCCTAGCGCCGGCCCAGTCGAACAGCCCAGCTCTGGAGAACCTCCTGTGTATCCCCAAGACGGCGTTGTGGACTAGCGGCAGATCGAGCACCAGGGCCCTTCCATGCCTATCGTCGGGGATGTAGGCGACGAGGCCCCCCGCCCTGATGGACCCCCTGGCCGGCCTCCGCAAGCCGACCAAGGCATCGACGAGGGCCTCCTGCCCGTTGCCCTCTACGCCCACCAGCGCGTGCACCTCCCGCCTCCTAACCGACAGATTTACGCCCTGCAACAAGGGCCTCCCTCTATCGTAAACCCAGAGGTCCTCCACGGAGAGAACTACGTCGCTCGGCTCGCCCTCGCGCCCAAGCGTCCAAGACTTGAGCTTGCCCACCATGGCCTCCACCAGCACGTCGGGGCCAACCGACGGCGGGTACTCGCCGACCTTCTCCCCTCTGCGCAGAACGGCTATTCTGTCGGCCACTGGGAGCACCTCCGGGATCTTGTGCGTAATGAACACCACGGCCTTCCCCTCGGCCTTGAGGCGCTTCACTATGTCCAGAAGGCTCTTCACCTCTGGCGGCGAGAGCAGAGACGTGGGCTCGTCGAGTATCAACACCCTGGCGCCGAGGTAGAGAGCCTTGACTATCTCGATCCTCTGCCTAACCCCGAGGGGCAGCTCGCCCACCGGCCTATCCCACTCCACCTCGAACCCCAGGGATCTGGCTATCGCCTCCACCTTACCCCTCAGAAGCTTGCCGAGGCCTCCCAGCGAGGGCCCCTCCAGAAGGGCTATGTTCTCCAGCGGAGTGAGCTCCTCCACCAGCGACAGGTGTTGGTGGACCATGGCTATACCCTCCCTCATGGCGTCCCTAGCGCTCCTGAACCGGACGGGCCTGCCGTCTATCTCAACGGCCCCTCTGGTGGGCTCGTATATGCCCGAGAGGATTTTCATCAAGGTGGTCTTCCCGGCCCCGTTCTCCCCCAGGAGGCCGAGGACCTCGCCAGCCTTAAGCTCGAGGGTCACGCCCCTGAGGGCGTAGGTGCCGTCGGGAAAAACCTTGTGTATTTCCCGGAGAACTATCATGCATATAGTACCCAGGTATTATGAAAGTTGCCCGTACGGGCAGACGGCCAATGCCCAAGGCGCTGGGCAGACATCCATTTCGAGGTCGCCTGCCTGTCTGCACGCGCCGGCGTCTCCATATGGCCAAGCGCCCTAGACCGAGAGATGGCTTCCGACGCCCCCAGGGGCGGAGAGGACGGCGACGGGTATATAAAACCGATCTGCGGCGGGTAGCGGCGATCGCCGAGATCTCTGCATTTCAATAACGACATGAAGTAGCCGGAGCCTGCCGCGGATCGTGGCTGAAGGTCGTGTTGGTCGGCGTCGACGCCGAGGATGGGGACGGGCTGAAGTCAAGCGATGCCGATGGAATTAGCGGAAAACTTAAAAAAGCGAAATATATGTAAAGAGAAGAGCCCCGGTAGCTCAGCCTGGTGGAGCGCCTCACTGGTAAGGGCGCTATCCGCCGATTGAGGAGGTCCCGTCGAGCTCCCTACGAGGGGGTTCGGGATAGGGTTCAAATCCCGGCCGGGGCTCTCCACCGAACTCTTCCGGCTGTCGTCGGCGCAGTCCGACCTGACGCTGGCTGATTCCACATGTCGGCTGTCGTCGGTTCTGCAGTTCCACGTATAGGCTAAACTCGTCATATCGATTCAACTCGACTAACTCACGGCGATGCCGGCTTCAAGGAAGCAGAAAGGCTATTGGGGATTGAAAAAGGGGATGTCTTTTTAGGATCTTTTCGGCTATCTCCCTCTGCCTCGGCGTGCCGTTCTTGGCCTTCTCGGCGAGGTACAGCGCTATGGCCCTCCTGACGGCCTCGTCCCTCTCTGCCAACCCCAAGAGATCGGTCGTAGCTATATACACTACATAGTCGGCATTGAACCTCACGACGTTCGGCCTCAGCCCCGCCGACTCAAGCCTCCCGGCGACCTCCAACGTTTTCCCAACGTTGCGAGTGAAGTACTCAGCCAGGAGCGAGCCGCCCCTACCGCTGACAAGATGCAGGTACATCATGACGCCAGCCACGACCACGGCGCCTCTCCTCTGTCCGTCCTCAGCATATGAGAACCGCTCCGTAGGGATCTCGCCATCGTTGCGCTTATACATCTTCCTAGGGAGGACGTCTATATTATTCCTCTTCCTCGTTTTCAGCCTATAGGCGGCCCTAAAACCATCGTCTGTGGCCAGCTTCACGTCGATCCACTTGTGGGCCCTCAGCAGGTCCAGCAGTTCGCCGTATGCGCCGGCCGACTCCCCAAGCCTCCTAAACGCCTCCTTGCCTCTGGCGACGAGGGCCTCTCTTGTGTTTTTACTTAAACCCAACCTCCAAGGCTCCTTAGCCGCAATAACAAGCTTGTATTCGCCACTTAATACCTCTCCTCGTCCGGCTTTGCCGTCGCCAAGCCACATGGTTAGCAAGGGCGTCCATTCGCCGCGCTTGAAGTAGTTCGCGACTAGATCTGTGGCCTCCGCCTTGCTCCACCTCTGTCTCCAGCCCCTCGCCTTGATACGTATCGGCACGCTTACCCCCTCGCGCGTCAAGATAACCGAGGCGACGTACGCGTAGAGCTCTCCATATCTCGTCGCAACCCAAGCGAACACCTGCCAAGGCTGTGTGGTCTCCATGACGGGCCGGCCGCCCATCTCGCCTTCATCGCTTGCTCGCCAACCTATCTGGAATAGCTCCAACTTCTCGTTTGGCATCTTCAGCAGGTCGGGAAAACGCGCCGAGGCGCTGACGCCGTGATTATAATGTGCTGAGTGAACCTCTCTCTTACATACATCCACGTCCCGTCCAGCGCGTACAGCTTGTTGCCCTCCATCCTGTAGGTGCCGTCGACAACGGCTTTGTATATCGAGGTCAACTTCGCCTTCGCCTGCCTCTGCGCCTCCAGCAACAACCGTTTTAGCGTGTCCCGGAAGTCGAAGAGCTGCTCCCTCTCCTCCTCTGTGAGCTGGAACGCCTCGGCGATCCTCTGCGTCGCGTGTTCGACGTATATTACCCACGCCGGGAAGACCCAGTCCACAGGGCCGCGGAGAACCCCGTGGTTGGAGACATGCTCAAGAACCTCCTCTATTATAGGCGACCCCTCGGCCGGCTTAAGCGCGAGCTCAAGGCGGCGCCCTATCTCGTCAGTGGAGGTCTTCCCCATATCTATGTTATATGAAGGCAGTTTTGTTGATTCGATGCGCCATTGCCTAGAGCCGTAGCACATGGGGGAAGGGGGCGTCCGGCTGTTCGAATCCGCCGGCCCCTTCACGGCGAGTCGGCCGCAGGGAGCATCTGCGCCTCCGCGGGCCCCGTCCGCCCTCGGCCGCGCGCTCACAGGGACAACCCCAAATTAAACCTCACAGGGGGCTAGCCCCCTGTGGGCATTGATTTGCAGAGCTCCCTGTAAACGCCGGCGAACCCGCCGAGAGGCGGTTCAATTTATCAACGCGCCGCGGAACGTATATGATAGGCGACATACGTGAATTCCCTCGGCGGCTTGCAGACGCCCTGCCGCCCGTCTACGGGCCGCCTCCCCCTGGTCCTCATCGAGTATTTGTATGCTCTTGACGTCTACCTCGACCCCGCTGGGCAGAGCGACCAGCTTGTCGTGTATTCTGACGTCGGTATAGGCGAAGCCTATCGCGACCGGCCCGACGCCGCGCACGTTGAACGCCCTCTCGACATATATATACCTCAAGTCGTCCGGCCGCCTATCCACGTCCTCGAGCTCTCCGAGCTCCAGCCCGAGCTCGCCGAAATATCTACGGAAGGCCGCCTCGTCGTCCGTCGCGGCCCTCCCGCCTAGGCCCGAGGCCTTGGCCAGCAGCGCAAGCTCGGCCGCCTCCGCGTCGATCTCGCCCACGTAGAGATAGTAGTACGTCGAGAGCGTTAAACACTCGGCCGCCTTCAGGAGATCTCCCCGCCTCGGCACCAGCACGGTGCGGACGCCCCCCTCCAGACGCCTATAATATACTCCCTTATACTCCCTCCTCCCCCCTCTTCCCAAGCCTCTCGGCGATCCCAGTTGCCTTCGCCTCGTCGTTGGACAACACGGTTATCACGGACCCTCCGACCATATGGCGCCGGCTCGATCGACGTATTTATACCATACCGTCGAAAGGGTTAAAGACGGACACGGCCTTAATTGCGTGTCGGATGAGGTGAGGCCTATCTTCGCGAGGGCTTTCTTCAACATGGATCCGCTCGGCTCCGTGACCCAGTACATGGTCTTCTACTATAGAGACCCGAAGGCATATTACGCCGGCCTCTCCCGCGAGGCCCTCCGGAGGGAGCTTGAGGCGGTGAGGAGGAACATGCAGATGTTCCTCGACGAGGAGGCCATATCGATAAACGGAAGGAGGGTCGAGGCGAGGGTGGCCCATGTCGATATGGGCCTAATCTCGATAGATCTTCCCTATATAACCTTCTTGATAAGATTCAAGGGAGAGCTCCGCAGAGGGCTCAACGTATACGAGGACGTATATGAGGAGGAGGTGGCCGAGTACCCCTACGAGTTTCTCTGGCTGCTCCCCGGCCGCGTGCTGAGGGCCTCCATGGCCGGCGACGTGAGGATTCTGGGCAATATACTCTCGGCTAAGGTGCCTGCGGGGGCCGAGGTGGGAGGCAGAGAAACCATCGAGTTCTATATCGACTAGGCCCTAGGTCTCGCGGCCTGGGCGAAGCGCAGCAGGAACTGCCACTTGCGATCGATCTCCTCCTCCATCTGTTTTATCTGGTCTTCGGAGAGGTTGGCGTACCTCCCCTGCAGCTTGAGGTATTCGACCAACGGCTTCCTCCTGCTCTTGTCCACAAGCGCCGAGCTAGGCGGGTTCAGCTTCAGCTCGCCGTTGTCGTACTCCCAGAGTATAAAGACCCCGGTCTCCACGGCCTTCCTGGCCACCTCGACCGTCAACGACGGGTCGAAGAGCCAGCCGGGCGGGCAGGGGGCGAAGAGGTGTATAAACTTGAAGCCGCGGATCTCCGAGGCTCTCTTGATCTTGCGGTAGAAATCTTGGGGATACGCTATGTTGGCCGTGGCGACGTAGGGGACGCCGTGGGCCAGCAGTATGAGGGCGACGTCCTTCTTGGCCTCCCTCTTCCCTGTCGGCGTCGTGGTGGTCCACGCGCCTTTCGGCGTCTCGCTGCTCCTCTGTATGCCGGTGTTCATATAGGCCTCGTTGTCGTACATTATGTAGAGGACGTCGCTGTTCCTCTCGGCGGCTGCGCTCACCGCGGCGAAGCCTATGTCGGCCGTGCCGCCGTCCCCAGCCCACACCACGGCCTGCCCCTTGACGCCCAGCTGTCTGAAGGCCTCGGACATGCCGGTGGCTACCGACGCGGCGGAGGCGAAGGGCACGTTGAGTATAGGCAGAGCCACGCCCGACTTGGGGCCGAGGCCCTGCACGACCGACGCGCAGCTGGCGGGTATGGACAGCACGGCCTCCTCGCCGAGGGCCATGCCGAGCACCTTCAGCCCTATCATCATGCCGCATCCGGCGCAGGCGGAGTTGCCAGGCACGACGTACTTGGTCTTGGGGAGCAGATCTATGCGGACCGTCATAGCAACACCACGCGGTCGGCGTATTCGCCCTCCACGGCGTGTTTGACGGCCTTTCTGAACTCGTCGGCCTTGAAGTCCACCCCGGCGAGCCCGGCCAGGACGTTGACGACCTTGTCGCGGCCCAGGACTGACGCCACCTCCCTGCCCAAGATGCCGCCGGCCGGCGTTATGTCGCGGTCGAACACCACCACCCTGTCCATGCCGGAGAGCTCCGCCACCTCTTCGTCGGGGAAGGGCCTGACGAAACGGATCCTCATGAGGCCGACCGGCACCCCCTCGCGCCGCAGGCTCCTCACGGCCTCCTTGGCGTCGCCGCACCAGGCCCCCATGCAGACGACGGCGTATCTAGCCCCCTCGAGCTCAAATCCCTCCACCATGCCCCCATATTCGCGGCCGACCAGCTTGCCGTATTCGGCGTCTATTGACTTGACGAGCTTCTTGGCCTCTTGGCTTGCTCTGTATATGTTCTTGAGGTGCTCGGCGTGTAGCCTATCGTCTGAGGGGATATTGCCCATGGTTATCGGCTCCCCAGGCCTCAGCCTCAGCGGCAGATCGGGCCTTCTGGGCGGGAGGAACTCGTCGACCGCCTCCTGTGGCGGCAACTCTATGGTCTCCACCGTGTGGCTCAAGACGAAGCCGTCGAGCCCCACCGCCACCGGGATGTAGGCGCTCTCGGCGAGCCTGAACGCCTGTACCGTGAGGTCCAGAACCTCTTGGACGTTGGAGGCCATGGCGACCGCCCAGCCTGAGTCCCTTATGGCGAGTATGTCGTTATGCTCGTCGTGTATGTTCCAGGGGGGCCCCAACGTCCTCGTGACCACCGCCATAACTATCGGCGCGCGGCTCCCCGCCGCCCACCACAACATCTCGTACATATAGAAAAGCCCATGGCTGCTGGTGGCGGTAAAGGCGCGGGCTCCGGCCATGGCGGCGCCGTACACCACGGCGAGCGCGGAGAACTCCGACTCGACGTTGACGAAGCTCGCCTTTAGCTCGCCCTTGGCGACGAACTCGGACAGCTTCTCGACTATAGTGGTCTGGGGAGTTATGGGGTATGCCGCTATTACATGCGGCTTGGCCAGCCTGACCGCATGAGCCACTGCGTAGTTGCCGGTGAGTGCGGTCTTGAGAACGGCCAGCGTCCTCATAGACCGGCCTCAGGCGCCATCTCGATCGCCTTCGTCGGGCACTCGTGGGCGCATATGCCGCATCCCTTGCAATAAGTATAGTCAATCTTGATTTTTTGCCCTTTTTCCCAGTCGATGACGGACTCAGGACAATACAGCCAACATATGCCGCAATCTATACATTTCTTGAGATCGACCACGGGCCTTAACGTACGCCAGGTGCCGGTTATGCCGCCGGAACCCGGCGCAGGTCTCGATATGGGAACCAACTCGAGCCACACGAGGTTAGAACGTTTTGAGTATTTATGTTTTATATATAGTAGTATAGAGATGCGAACCCGCAGATCCTTTGGATCTGTTTCAGAGGGCCGGTGGGTTCACTGTATATTTTTCCTGATATAAACGCTAAAATATAGTTTAATATATCTATTTACTTAGTAAAGTACGTTGGAACGGCGCCGCGGCGCTATATAGGGCTATAAAGGTTATTAAGCCGGGCTTTTCTCTAGGTCGTGATCGAAGTCGTCTTCTTCGGGAGAGGCGGGATGGGCGCCGTGACCGCCGCTCAGTTGCTCGCACGCGTGGCGACCCTCGAGGGGAGGTTTGGACAGGCGATACCCGAGTTCGGCGCCGAGCGGAGGGGCGCCATAGTCCGCGCGTATCTGAGGATCGACGACAAGCCGGTGGAGGTGCACTCGGCGGTCACCGCAGGCGACTACGTCGTCGTTCTCGACGGACGTATAGTCTCCCAGACCAACGTAAAGGCCTTCGGCAAGCCCAACGCCGTCTACATAGTGAACTCCAGGGAGGAGGCCCCCTGGTATATAGCCATAGACGCGACGTCCATCGCCTTGAGGCACGGCCTAGTGGCGGCGGGCTGGCCCCTCGTCAATATGATCATGGCCAGCGCCTTCGCGGCCGTGAGCAGGGCCGTGACCATAGAGGGGATAGTCAGGGCGATACCCGAGTTCGTGCCGGCCAGAGCCGCCAAGGCCAACATAGAGGCTGCGAGGGAGGCCTACGAATTGATGATGAAAAAGCTGCTTGCCGCATCCGGAGCCTAGCGCCTCCGCCTGGCGAGGACTGCCGCTAGAGCCACAGCTAGGGCGAGCGCCGTGAGATAGGGCAGATAGGTCCCAGCGGCGGTCGGCGCGGCGGTCGAGGCGTATACGCCCGTAGTCTTAGTTGACGCGGCTGGCGGAGCCCACGCGGCTATCCTAAGCCCGCAGGCCGAGGGCGGGACCACGTAGTCGGGCACGTCGTTTATGTCGACGGGCAGATACACGTCGAGTTGGGCGGACGTGGCGTTGGGTAGATATACCTCGTCGAGACCCGGCTTCAGAACGACCTCGTAGCACCTGCCGCCGGAGCCCAGGACCAGCGTTACGGATCTACCCAGCTTGTTCTCGACCGACAGCGCGACGCCGCCCCCGCCGACCTTCGCGGAGACGGGGACCACCTCGGCCACGGTCCCGTTTATGGCCCTCAGAATGGCGTCGACGTATATCATGGGCTGTAGGCTGAACCAGCCAGGCCCGTAGTTGGGCGGGCCCGTCTGCCACGTCCAGTCGCTGCCCTCCGCCACGTAGAGGTAGTTCCACAGGGTCTGGAGCAGATCTGTGGAGTTGGGGATGTGGGCTGGGTCCAGCTGGACCGCGGGGGATTGACGGCCGCCCAGCGCCTTGGTGAACGCCACCAAGTACTCTCTGGCCAGGGCTACAGCGCGCCATATGGCCACCTTGCCTGGATAGCCGTTGTTCCAATTGTCGAGATTGAGGGCCCAGGAGCTCTCGGGCAGGTTGGTCACCGCGTATTTCACATGCGTCGCTATGGCCTGCGACACGGTCTGGGTGATCAGCCAGGTGCCGGAGTATCGAGACAGGGCGTCGTATATGGCGTAGAGGTCTCTGGGCCCCGTCATGGAGTTGAATATGAGCGGGTTCTCGCCGTCTAGGGCGACTACCACGACGGCGCCCGGCCGTTCCATGTAGACCCTGGCCAGGTACTGTATCAACAGCTGCTTAACTAGGTCGGGGTCGCTTAGCGTGAATAGATAGAAGGAGAATATGTTCGACAGCCCGTCGTCTCGGAAGAGTACGTATACGTAGTGCCCCTCGTCGTCCTCGACCACGTAGGGGACGTAGGGGCTCTGCGAGCCGTTGATGTAGGTAGCCGACGGCAGGAACGCCTGGGCGTCGAGCACCGTGCAGTTGAGGCCCGCCGCACGGTAGAGGTGAACCAGCCCCATTTCGAAGGCCATCTCGGGCGTCCAGACACACGACGCGTTGACGCCGAAGATCCTGTACGTCATCTCTCTGCCCATTATCAACTGGGCCAATATGTCGCCGGCCCAGCCGTTGTCGTACGCTATGGCCTCCAACGGGTGGTAGAAGGGCACGGTCAAGACCTCCACGCGTCCCTCCTCGACCAGCTCCCTGTATAGGGCCAGAGTCCTGTTGACGGCCTCTATGTCGTACGTTATATTGCCTGGGTAGTATCCGAGATATTTAAAGCCCTGCGGGCCCTGGGCCAGAAGGGCCTCCCATTGATATAGGAGCACCGGGGTGAAGTCTATAGAGACGTTCACGTCGAATCTGCTCAGGAGATACGCCTGCAGCTCGTAGGCGCCCACGTACCGCCCCTCCCATTTGAAGTCCTCCCCCGTATGTAGCGGGACCCACGGCATGGCCCAAGTCCCGTTGGGCTCTACGTAGAGAGGCTGGTGCATGTTCCAGACTATGACCAAGCTGACGGGCGGCTTCCCGGTCGTGTTGAGTACGTAGAGCTGGGGCAGAGTCGAGTTGAGGAGGGTGGCGTTGCCGACGAGGACCTGGACCACGGGCTTATACACCCCCTGGGGGATCCGGATAGGTATCGTGAAGTTGACGAAGTTCAAGCCGGACGAAAGCGCCGCCCTCTTCTCAGCCTTAAGCGGACCTATAGAGAGCACGACGGCCGCGTCGAGAGGCCCCGAGGGGTTCTCCAGAGGTATAGATATGCGAGCCGTCTCGCCCACAGTGTAGACATATCTATCGTACGGATACGCCGTCCCGAGCGACAGCGGGGAGCAGGCGGCTTGGGCGGCGAAGTCCCTTCCTCCGTTGGCGATCTGCTGGCCGGTGGACTTGTCGAGGTACACCCATTGGACCCATTGGCCGGGCCTAAACGGGCCTATGATCGCCGTGTAGTTGCCCCACAGCGGGTTGTACGCCATGGCCGCATCGGTCGCGTTAGACCAAGCAAGCCCGGCCTGGGGTCCCGACGTCAAGCCGTAGTGGATCACCATTACATCCGGCGCACGCCCCACGGCGGTTATGAACAGGGTGCAGTTGGGTAGGACTTGGACGGAGGTCGCGCCCACATTGGGCGGGTTTATCTGGACGTTCCAATTCCAGAATGGGGTCCCCAGGTAGTTTATCCATACGCCGGCGGTTGCGTCGTAGAAGACGAAGGCGATCCACGTGCCGTCCTTGAAGGGGCCTATCGTCGCCGTGTAGTTCTCGCCGTTCCAAGACATGGTGGTGTCGTTTATCACGGTCCAGGGGCCCTGAGGATAGGGCTCGACGCCCCAGTGCAGGTCTACCTTATGTCCCTGGGGGATCCCCGCTATGTATGCCGTCAGATAGCCGTCGTGAGACACGGAGAAGGTGACCGCGTATTGGGCCCAGGCGAGGGCCGGGGCCAGCAACAGAAGCGCCCAGATTCTCATGGTATATAATTATAGTTTCCCTAAAAATTTTTCCATTGAAGGCGCCGAGGGCCGGCCGATGGACATCCCCTCGGAGTAACTGTTAAATACAAGTAATATGATGTACTTACATGAAGGGCCTAGGTAGAACGGCCTCCATAGCGATAGTTGTCGTGGTTGTGATAATAATCGTCGCAGCCGCCCTCTATTACGCCACCATGAAACCCTCGCCGCCTCCCTCGACGTCGACTGTGGTCTCGACGACGACCTCACTCGTCACCACTACCGCAACCTCGCTAGTCACCACCACCTCAACAGCCACCACTACTTCGGTGGTGACCGTGACGACCACGAGCACCCCACCTACGACGCCTCCGTTTAGCTTGAGCTCCCTCCTAAACCCCAACTTCGTCTGTAATCAACTTCTCGGCGGGAACACCGTCACGATAACGGTGTGGGATACCTACGGGCCTCCGGAGGACCAAGCCTTCAACGCGACCCTTGCCTCCTTCACGCAGGCATATCCCTGTATAAAGGTACAAGTCACTCACGGCGTTGGGATAGCCACGGCTAACTTCGTCTCGGCCGCCAAGGCCGGCCAGGCGCCCAACGTGTACAGGGACAGCAGCGACGACGCCGGCAAGCTATTCGCCGGAGGCCTCCTGCTTAACATAAGTAAATATATCAACCCCGCCGATATAAACGCCGCGTACATCCCCGTGGCCGTCAAGAACTTCATGTTGGGCAGCTCCATCTACGGGCTTCCCGACAACGTGAACTACATAGTTATGTACTACAACAAGAAGTTCCTCAACGACACGCTCACCCAGAAGATGTTCGGGGTAGGCGTGGACCAGCTCAACACCAACCAGTTGCTTCAGCTATGCCAGTACATAAACTCCACCTACAAGGTCTGGTGTGTAGCCTACGGCGCGGGCCAGGAATGGGGCTATAGATTCGCCGCGTGGTTTGCCGGCTTCGGCGGCCAGATATTCGACGAGAGAGGCATGCCGCAGCTCAATTCCAGCGCCATGGTGAAGGCCATGGAGTTCTGGTACAACATGACCTATGTCTGGAACTACAACGCGCCCGGCGTCACCCCGAGCCTAGAGCAACAGCTATTTACGCAGAACATGACCGCTATTATATTCGACGGGCCTTGGGACCTCAAGATATACCAGAAGGCGCTGGGGCCCAACCTCGGCGCTGCGCCTCTGCCCACCATATCCATGACCGGCATGAGGGCCGCTCCGCTCATCGGCTCGACTGGCTGGGTCATAGCCTCGCCGCAGGCCAGCGGCGCCTCGCAGCAGCAGATATACGCCTCGCTCGCCTTCATAGCCTATGTTACCAGCAAGGACGCCGAGATGAATCTGTGGAACTTCGCCGGCGATCTGCCTGCGCAGAAGCAGGCATACGACACGGTGATGACCCTCCTAAGTTCTGGCGGCCTTCAGCCCGCCTACATGAACGACGTATATAAGGGCATATTGGAGCAGGCGCAGTACGGCCAGAAGTTCCCCAACGTACCGCAGATGGGCTTCTACTGGCCGTGCTTCCACCAGTACTTCACTCTGTATTTCGCCAACAGGACCATATCGGCCGCCCAGGCCGCGCAGGAGATGGAGAGCTGCATGATCTCCAACATGCAACAAGCCGGCCTAATGCCGTCCTCCTAATGTCCTATAAAAGGAATATCTTTTTTAACTATCTTTATATTCTTCCTGTAGTAATTCTTGTAGCTTTTCTTTACCTATATCCAATATTATATACTATTTATATTTCTTTTACTAACTTCAATTTATATCATTTTTTTAAATATCAATGGGTTGGCCTGGCCAACTACATCACAGTCCTCACAGGCGGGACCTTCTGGCAAGTCCTGGTCAACACGGCCATCTGGACCGTCGGGAGCCTGGCCCCTATGATCGCGGTGGGATTTCTGCTGGCGCTGATCTTGAACCAGAAGGACTTGAGGGGCAGAAGCGCGTTCTTCACGCTGCTCCTGGTGCCTTGGGCCTTCCCGGCGTTCATATCGCTTATAGTGTGGCAAGGCATGTGGAACTGGAAGTATGGCATAGTCAACAAGGTGTTGGCGATATTCGGCATAAAGCCCGTGGATTGGTTCGACATGGTGCCCATGGCTTGGACCATGTTGATACTCACGAATCTATGGCTGTCCTTCCCCTACTACACGTCGGTCTTCCTCTCGGCGTTGCAGAGCATCCCGGAGGAGCTCTACTCCATAGCCGAGATAGACGGCGCGAGCCGATTCGCGAGGTTTAGGTACATCACGCTCCCGCTGATGAGGAAGACCATAGCCTTTGTGGCCATAGGGGGCTTCACCTTTACCTGGAACAACTTCTACCCTATATACATATTGACGGGCGGAGGCCCCGGCAACGCCACCAACATCTTAGTGGTCTACGCCTATCAGGCGGCGTTCAACAACAGCCTCTACAACTTCGCGGCGGTCTACTCGGTGATAGACGCGGCGATATTGATAGCGATGGCCATTATAATGCTGAAATACTCAGGCGTGTTGGAGGCGATAACATGAAGGCCTGGGACGTCCTCCGGCTCGGCATATCGTATGTAATCCTCGCCGTAGCCGCCGCCATCGCGGTGTTCCCCATATACTACATCGTGATAACGTCCCTCAGCGACATACCGACCATAGCCTCGATAAGCATCGGCAGCCTGATACCGCAGCCCAGAGGACTGACCCTAGACGCCTACAAGGGGATACTCTTCGGAAATCCGTTCTTGCTGTGGCTGAGGAACAGCCTAATACTCGCGGGCGCCACTGTGGCCATAACGATCCTCCTGGCGTTTCTGTCGGGAGTGGCGTTGTCCAGGTTGAACGTGCCGGGGAAGAGGGCCTTGATGATCACAGTCTACGTGCTTACCTTCTTCCCGATGACGGTGACGGTATTGCCGCTGTACCTCATGTTCGCCACGCTACACCTCATAAACACCTACTACGGGCTCATCTTGGCCTACTCGAGCGGGACGTCGATATACGGGGCGTATCTGGTCAAGCTCTTCGTGGACTCGATACCCAAGGAGTACGAGGAGGCCGCCATGATAGACGGGCTCTCGAGACTTGGGGCTTTCGTGAGGATATTGCTGCCGCTCAGCAAGCCGGTCCTCGCCTTCCTCGGCCTTATCGCCTTCATGGGCGCCTACACGGACTACGCCATGGCCAACGTCTTCATAACCAGCAGCTATCTGTGGACGTTGACCCTGGGCATGTGGTACCTCTCCTTCGTAAATAGATCGACCCTCTACAACGTCTTCGCCGCCTTCGCCGTGTTGATGGGCATCCCCATAATGGCCGTGTTCCTGGCGTTCCAGAGATACCTCACTAGGATGTACACAATGAGCGGCGTCAAGGGCTGACGAGGCCCAGCAACCTCGCCTACGCCGCGGGCCCCCCGACTGCCCAGCCCCTACGCCCACATGGAGCGTGCGCCCAGCTGATAAGGGGATAAGGACTAACAACGGCCTCTCCGAGGCTCCGGCTGCACGGAGCGCCGTCCTATCGGCCAGCGCCCTCCGTCGATCGAATATATGGGCGCGTCGGCCTCGACCACGCCCCGGGCGTCGACTATGACGGGCCTCGCCATCAGCTTGGCCAACTCGCTGGCCTTCACCCTATAGGCGCTGTGGTCGGTCGCTATCAGCGCGAGAGACGCTCCGTCCAACGCCTCCTTCAAGTCCGCGGTTAATCTTATCCCCAGCTTCTCGACGACTCGGTCCCGCCTCACGTACGGGTCGTGGACCACCACGTTGGCCGGCCTTATCCCGAAGTCCAGAAGCCCCTGCAACAGGTCGTAGGTGGGGCTACGGCGCGTGTCGTCGACATCGCCTCTGAAGGCTAGGCCGAGCACCGCTATCTTGGCCTCCGCCGGGTTGACGCCCTCCCTTATCATGGCCTTGATCGCCGCCTCGGCGACCCTGAAGGGCTGGGCCTCGTTCTCGGCCCTGCCCAGGGCCGTCAGAGGCAGCTCCACGCCCAGCCTCTCGGCGGTCCACAGCAAGAAGTAGGGATATACCGGTATGCAGCTGCCGCCCACGCCTGTGCCCGGCTTGTGGACGTGGCTGTAGGGCTGGCTGTTGGCGGCGGCCCTGGCCTCGGCGAAGGAGATGCCGAGGGCGTTGGCGAGGCTGGCCATCTCGTTGGCCAGCGCTATGTTCAGGTCGCGGTATACCCCCTCGAGCAGCTTCTCGAACTCGGCCGCCTTCACCGACGAGAGCTTTATGACGCCCTTACGGGCTATCTTGCGGTACAGGGCGGCCGCCTCCTCCGCGCTTCTGGGCCCGACGCCGGCCACCACCTTGGGGTAGTTCTCCTCTATGTCCTTGAGGGCGTGCCCCACCATGACCCTCTCGGGGCTGTAGGCCAGATAGAAGTCGTCCTCGGCCGTGAGGCCGGACTCCTCCAGGACAGGCCTGACCACCTCCTCGGTGGTGCCAGGCGGCACGCTGGACTCCACTATGACCAGATCCTCCCGCTTGAGCCCTTGCGCTATGGCCTTGGCGGCTGAGGTGATCGCGGAGAAGTCCACCTCGATGCTGGGCCTCGTCGCGGCGAGGTACACGGGCACCGTGATTATTTTTACCCTGCTCTTTATCGAGGCTACGTCGCCTTCTGTGGTCACCTCCATGCGCCCTGACTTTATGGCATCGGCGACAACGCGCCTCACGTCGTCCTCCACGTACTCCACCACGCCGTTCGAAAGAGCGGCGACCCTCTCCACGTCCACATCGACCCCTATGACCTTGGCGCCGGCCCTAGCCCACGCCGCGGAGAGGGCTAGACCCACGTAGCCCAGCCCGTAGATGGCCACCGAGAGCTCCCCCCTCTCCAGCAGATCCGCCAACATGGGGGCCCGACGCGCCCGGGCTTATAAGCATGGCGCCCATCTGCCGGCGGGCGCTACAGGTACGGCCTATACCAAGGATCGCCCAGCGCCGGTCTCGACACGCTGGAGGTTCCGGCGACCTGTGCAGCCCGCGCCGCCACCGCCTCTCTGACCAGAGCGAGATCCAGCGGGAGGCTCGGCCCGTAGTGGGCCAGCGTGTCGTTGGGCACCGCGATCACATCGCCCCCCGAACACGCCCTACATCTGGCGCGCCTAATCCAAGCCACCTCCTCCGGCCTCGGCGTCTTGGTCTTCCCCTCGTAGAGAACCAAGGCTGGGTCGACCGCCTCGAGGAGCTCGACGGCTCTCTCAAGAGGCCCCAGGAAGTAATAGACGCAGTGGATCCTCCTGCTGTACCTTATGCCCACCGCGTCGAGGGCCGCCGCGGTGAAGGATTCGGCGCAAGCCACGTCGTAGCCTCCCAGATGGAAGACGGCCAGGGCCTCCTCGACGAGTGGGGAGCCTCTGAGCAGATCCCTATAGACGCCCGACACGTGATCCCCCGCCTCGTCTGCGTCGAGCAGTCTAGACACGAACTTGAAGTTGCCCAACACGTCGTCGATGCTTGTCGGCGTCTCGACGACGGCCACGGGGGCCGCTTTATCCAGAGCCTCCACGAGGTCCCTCTGGACTGGATAGTACGCTATTATCAAATCCGGCCTGGTCCTCTCGACGGCGCCTAGATCCGCCGAGGTGAAGGACCCCACATGCGGTATCCTGAGGGCGTCCCGCGGCCTGTAGGAGAACACGTCCCTCCCCACGAGCCTATCCCCCAGCCCAGCGACGAAGAGGAGCTCCGTTATCGAGGGGTTGAGAGACACCACGCGGCGGGGGACGCGGTCGAGAGGCCTGGTGAGCCACGGCATTTCAAGGCCTCAACACGGGCGTCTTGCCGAAGCCAGGCACGTCGAAGTACTGGCCGGAGGCGGGGAAAACCCTAACGCCCACCGCCCTTCCCTTGGTCTTAGCTATGGCCTCCAAATCCAGCAGAATCCTCCTCAGCTCCCTCTCGTCCGCCTCTATCGGGGCCATGTCGAGGCCGGCGACGCACGTAGATGCGTACGAGACCAGCCTCCGGAGGTCCAATGCCCCCCTCTCGGCGAGCCTCTTCAGCTCCTCGTCCTCCGCCAGCGGCAGCATGACCTCGTTGAAGCCCACCAGCCGGCCGCCGGAGGACCAGATGGCCTCGTTCAGAGCCCTGATGGCCGCATGGGTCCCCCATTCGCCGATCCTCACGCCGAATACGCGCTCGACGGCCTTGGCGACGGATCTCTCGCCCCAGGGGGATAGGCTCCCGTCGACGCCGAGGAACCTCTCGCCTATGGACGAAGCGAACTCCTCGCCCAGCCTCTCCGCGGAGCTCAAGATGGCCGGCACGTCGCCCAGGGCGCTCAGATCGTCGGGATAGAGGAGCGAGAGGGCGACGCCCTCGTTCTTGACCGCGGTGGCCGGATAGTAGGGGGAATCGTAGACGACGCCTCCCAGCAGAAGCGCCACGTTTCTGGCCAGATGGGGCTCGCCCGATCTGTCCACCCGCCTCAGGAACTCGAGGTATCTATCTATTCTGGTCACGGCGACGAATACGCCGTAGGTCCTCACCAGCTCCTCCATATCGTCCCCCTCGTAGATGCCTATAGCCGCGTACTCCACGCCGAGCTCCTCAAGGGCCTTCAACGTCGGCCTCAAGCCCTCCCTGGGCGGCGTCGTCACGGAGACCCTTACTGTCAGCGGGCGTAGCCTCTTGGCCGCCTCTAGGAACCTCGACACTCTCTCCGGGTCGAAGCCCCACTTAACGTTCAAGGCGACGGCCCTGATCTCCATGGAGGGAACCGGGCGCTATTTAATAATACCAGGTGAGCAGATGCGTGTGCTCTGGCGGGTATCGGCCCAGGCCGTTGGCCTTGCAGATGGACCTAAAGGGGCACTGGCCGCATTTAGGCGCCTCCCTCGTGCATACGCGTCTGCCGAAAGACCAAAGGAAGTCGTCCAGGGTGAAGGGATCTACGCCGGAGAACTTGGCCACCAGCCTCCACGCCAGCTTCACCTTCTGGCGCACCTCGGCGTCCTCCTCTCGGCCGAGCTCCAACCCCTCGAACAGCTGTCCATAGTCGACGTCGGCTATGCCGAGCCTGTAGGCGATCCTCGACAGATGGTTGTCGACGGGCACGTCGAAGTTCTCGGGATCCTTGAATTTAACCAAGCCGCGTCCATCCAGGAACTTGGCCAGCAAGAGCGCCTTCTTCCCCACGGGGTCTTCGTAGGCTCTGACGCGCCTCAGCCGCTCGGCCATCTCGGCCACTGCGTCGGGTATCAAGGCCTCGAACCCGCCCGCGCGTAGGGCCTTCCGGCCGAGATCCCGCAGGAGGAACATCCTCACGTGGAAATCCCACACTCTGGCCCCCCCAATCGAGAAGAGGCGTTCGGCCTCCCCAGGCGTTAGCTCGGCCAGCCTCCCAGCTTTGAACAGCCCCTCGTCGTAGGCCTTCCTGCCGAGCCTCCACAGCGCGTCGGCCCCGTGGAAGAACTCGCCGTCTATGTGCCCCTCGAAGGGCCCCAGCGGCGTCGACGTCCTGTGGTCGACGGCAACCATGGCGGCGAAGAACGCCAGTTGGTCCTCCCTGGGGTCGGACCTAGGGGGGTAGAAGCGCCCGTCATCGTAGGCGTCCCTCCTCAAGCCGAGCCTCCCCACTATGTCGGCCGCCGAACGCGCCCTGTCCACATCAACGGCGACGTCCACGGCCCTGCGGCGGACGTTTTTAAAATATTTATAGAGGGGGCTAGACGCCGTTGTGCGCCTCTGCGTGGCGGCCAGGGGGTCTATATCAGTCGCGCACAGGCCCTCCTTCGCCGCAGTGAAGAGCGGGCTTCACGGCCATGACTACATGATCGAGGCGGCTGTCTGCGGACCCGACGACGTGGATTACGTCGTCGATGCGGACGAGCTCCAGCGCAGGCTCTGGTCTCTGCTGGCCGAGATGGACGGCAAATACCTCAAGTCCAGCCGCGAGGAGGGGGCCCCGGAGCCGTACTACGAAATACCGTGCGGGCCGGGGGGCGTTACCGGCGAATGCCTGGCCAAACATATAGCGCAGCTCCTCGGCGCCACTTGGGTCGAGGTGTGCGAGGGGGCCCCGTCCGCCCCCTGCTTCTACTACGGGCCTTGACGCAAGGCGGCCCTCAGCCGCGCGTCCGCCTGCGCCAGGCCGCCCGTCGTCGCGGCCCTCCACAGGGCGTTGAACTTCACGTAGCCGGTCGCCCTCTCGAGGTATATCTCCCTCGGGAAATCGCCGTTGAGGACCTCCTCGAGGATCCTGGCGGCCGCGCGGGCTATGGCCTTCCTATATTCGCCGGCCCTCGCCAGCTGGCCGTAGGCGTCCACGGGCGACTGGAGGCGCAGAGCGCCGTAGGGGCCCGCGAGGGACATAAGCCTCCCGAGCTCGCCCAGCTCGCCGGAGCCGTAGAGCTCCACGACGGCCAGCTCCTGAGGCACCCCGGCCTTCGTCATGAGCTCAAACGCGGCCTCTATCGCCGCCAGCAGGGACGCCTTGAGGACCTGTTCGCCTAGGAGATCCGCCAGCGCCTCCTCTCTGGCGGAGGCCTCCAGGGCGAAGCCGCCCTGTTTGAACGCGCCCGCGCCGTCGGCCACCGCAAGAGCGACGTCGAGCGCGTTGCCTGAGGCGTCCTCCACGACGCCTACGACCGCCGCGAATCCCCTGCCCTGCAGATATCTGTCCCTGATCGCGGGGCCAGGCGCCTTGGGGACGAAGAGCGCAACGTCGACGCCGCCGGGCGGCTGCAACAAGCCGTAGGCGACCGGGAAGCCGCTGGTCAGCACCAGCGCCTTGCCCGGATGCAGCCCCGGCAGGACCTCCGATCTGTAGATCTCGGGCGCGGCATCGTCGGGAAGCGCCAGAACCACCACGTCGCCCAGCTCGGCGGCCTCCGGTATGGGCCTGGGCTCCAGCCCGTCCGCCTTGGCCCTCCTCGCGTAGTCGCTGCCGAGCAGGTCGCCCACCATCACGGAGACGCCGGAATCCCTGAGGTTCAACGCGAGGGGCCTCCCCACGTTGCCGTAGCCCACCACCGCCACCGTCTTGCCCCTCAACACCTCGCCACGTCCCTGTTTGAATATCCTGGCCATAGGGCCGAGAGGGCCGGGATTTTTAAGAGGCGCGCTCCTCAGCTTTTAAGAGGCGTCGAATAGCTTCCATGCGCGTCAGAGTGAGGATAATGGCGCCTCTGTATTTCGGTCTGGACTCCGTCGACCAGATCTCGCTTGATCTAAACCTAGAGGACGGCTCCACGATCGAGGACGTCATGAATATATTGAATACCATTCATCCCGGCTTTAAAGACAAAGTTATTAAAAATGGAAAAGTACTAGAGATGCATGATATATTAGTAAACGGTAGATCCATAGATTTCCTGGACGGCTTGAGGACGCGCCTCAAAGACGGCGACTCGATCCTCGTAGTCTCTCCGTTTGGAGGATAAAATATCAGTTAATATATAAATAAGCATTTAAATATAAATGGCTTCATACTTATGGCGACCTTCAGAGTAGCTAGAATAGATCTAGGAACGGAGAAGGTAACCGAGGAGGTGTTCAAGGACGACGTCCTCAGGAGATTCCTCGGCGGGAGGGGGCTGGGCTCCTACCTAGCCCTCAAGGAGATACCCAGAGGCATAGACCCGCTCTCGCCGAGCAACAGGCTGTACATATTCGCCGGCCCTCTGTCGGCGATGGTCAACCTCTCCACCAGCCGCGTCACGGTCGTCACAAAGTCGCCTCTAACCGGGTCCTTGACCCACGCCAACGCCGGCGGGAACTTCGCCTACTGGCTGAGGAAGTCGGGCTACGACGGCATCATAATCGAGGGCGCGGCGGAGGACCCCGTCTACGTCGTGGTCAAGGACGGCGATGTGGCCATAAGGCCGGCGGGCCACCTCTGGGGCAAATGGACCGGCGCATCCATAAAGGCCATATTGAGGGAGAACGGCTTCCCCGAGGAGGAGAAGGCCGCCGGGGTCGCCGTGGTGGGCCCCGCCGGGGAGAACCTATCGAGGATAGCGGGCATAAGGATGTCGGACTACGAACGCTTCGCCGGACGCGGCGGGGTTGGAGCCGTCATGGGCTCGAAGAGGCTCAAGGGCATACTCGTCTGGGGCACGCGCGATCTGCTCAAGGACGTCAAGGACCGCGCCAAGTTCATAGCGGAGTCCACGAAGCTCGCCCAGCGCCTCATGTCGGGCCCCACCGCCAAGGCGCTCCACATATACGGCACGAACCTGCTCACCGCCGTCATAAACTCGATAGGCGCATACCCCATCCGCAACTTCGAGACCGCGTACGCCGAGGAGGCCGACAAGCTCACCGGCGAATACATCAAGAAGAACTACGTGGTGGAGACCCACGCCTGCATGATGTGCCCAATAGCCTGCACGCAGCATGTGATGGTGAAGGCCGGCCCCTACAAGTTCGTGGGCAAGGCCAAGTATGAATACGAGAACACATGGACTCTGGGCGCCAACCTAGGCCTATTCGACCCCGAGGCCGATCTGCGTCTGCAGAAGCTCGCCAACGAGCTGGGCTTCGACACGATATCGCTGGGCAACACGCTGGCCACGGCCATAGAGCTGGCCAGGAAGGGCAAGCTCAAGCTCGACGTGAATTGGGGCGACGCCGGCTCGTTGATAGACTTGGTCATAAGGACCGCCAACAGAAGCGATGTGGGCGACGACCTCGCAGAGGGCGACTACAGGCTGGCCCTTAAGTACGGAGACCCCAGCGCCTTCAAGGGCTCTAGAGGGCAGGGGCTTCCCGCCTACGACCCCAGAGGGCTCAAGGGCTTCGCGCTTTCGTACTTCACAGCCAATAGGGGAGGCGACCACCTGGAGGCCTACTCCCCGACGTGGGAGGTGTTGGGAGTGCCCGAGAAGGTCGACCCGCTCTGCGAAACGCCTGAGTGCATAGAGAAGCAGGCGAGGATCGTGGTGTACGCCCAACACCTTATGGCGCTGACCGACTCAGTGACGTACTGCAAGTTCGCCACGTTGGACCGCGAGGGCATATTCGAGAAGGACCTCGCGCATCTGTTCAACATGGCCTACGACTGGGACGCCACGCCGGAGGAGATGCTGACCATAGGCGAGAGGATCTTCAACGTGGAGAGGCTATTCCACGTGAAGGAGGGCAAATGGGTCAAGGACGAGCTCAATCCGCACTTCAGAAACCCAATACCGACGGGCCCCGCCAAGGGCCACTCCTCGGCGAAGATGTTCGACGAGGGGATAAAGATCTACTACAAGCTGAGAGGCTGGGTCGACGGGAAGCCCACCTACGACACCCTCAAGAGGCTGGGGCTGGAGGAGTTCCAGTACCTCCTCTAACCCGCGCTTTTTACTCTAAGTAATAAATTTTCTTCACTCTATAAACTTATTTATCTAATAGAAAACTGCTTTTTACCTATATATTTAACAAAATACCGGCAAATTTAGCAAGAAAATGGAGGATCAAATCTCGGACAGCCGTTATCTGCGGCCGTGTTGATGGCGTGAGGGCGTCGGCAGAAGGGCGGCGCCGGTTGAGAGGAAGAGCCGGGGGAATTGGGCCGCGCCTAGGGGATCGAGAGAAGCACCCCGTCGGTCCCACGACGGCGCGCCGTATGGATCTCGCCTGGTTGCATCAAACGGAGGCCGCGGCGCTGGCTCGGGCCGCCTCTAGGGGACCGGCGGAGCTCCTAAGGGGCCGCTCTTTTAACCTCCTGTAAAGGATATTAAGCCAGATCTACTCTAATCCATGTTGGTTAAGGTAAGGTACCTAGCCATTCTGTACGATCTGCTGGGCGTGATGAAGGAGGTCGTGGAGGTTCCCCAAGGCGCCACCGTCCGCGATCTGGTGAAAATAATAGACGAAAGACGCGGGGGGAGGCTGTCCAGAGAGATCTTGGACGGCGATAGGCTCAAGGACCAATACAACATATTGGTAAACGGCCGCGCGGTGGATTACCTGGCCGGTCTCGACACTAGGCTGAACGAGGGCGACGAGGTGGTCTTCATGCCGCCGGTCGGAGGGGGTTGCGTTAGTTAAAGGGATCTACAACGTAACGTGTATATTTAATGACCGCCTGTAGCTGGGTGGAGGAGAGAAGGCGTTTGAGGCATGTCTCCTTCAAGATATCTGAGAGGGTTGTGAGGAATGTCGACCTGTTGGTGACCAAGGGGATTTTTGTGGACAGGACTGAGGCCATACGGACGGCCCTAGACATGTATTTCGAGGGAACCGCCAAGAGGTGGCTCGAGATGTACAGAAGACGGAAAGCCGTTCGGAGTTGAGGAAGGCGAGCCAATCGTCCTAACAGGGCGGCTGCGCACATCTGGGGGGTCGGGGCTTCAGTGGCCGACTTCCCGGCGGACATCGCGATCTCCATAGTGTAAATTTATAAGATCCCACTTTGGCGACTTTGTGGAATCGATAAAGATTAGGCCGGAGACGAAGCGCCGTCTCATCAAATACAGGGCCAGGCTTGAGGCCGAGCTGGGCAGAAAGGTCTCGCTCGACGAGGCGATTGCCAGGTTGCTGGAGTCCGCCGAGTCGAGGGACTTCGCCAAGTTCCTCAAAGCCGTGGAGAGGGCTAGGTCCCGGGCGGGAAAGGGCGAGCTTGTGGGCCTCTTGAAGGCCGGCAGGGGGGAGGATGAGGCTGGCGGTTGATACCGGCGCCCTCCTCGCCACGCTCGACGGCACCAGCGACGCCCTTGTGAAACTCGCCGAGAGGGGGGCCCAGCTGGTGATGACCCCTGTGAACATGGCCGAGGTGTATTACGTGCTCTGCAGGAGGCTAGGCGAGGCCGCCGCCATAGTGAAGGACCTGGTTGAGAGCGACGTGGTGCACGTGGTCAGTCCTCCCGGCGTGCATGTAGAGGCGGCGCGTTGCAAATGCAGAAATTCCATAGCCCTAGCCGACTGCTACTCCATATCCCTAGCCCGGCGGTTAGGCATCAAGGCTATTTTCAACAGGGAACGAGAGCTGGAGGAGGCCATGGGGAGGGACCCCCAGCTCGCGCGGCTCATAGTCTTCCTAGACCAACTGCAACACTAAGCGGCCGCTCGCGCCCTTTTCCAACATGCCGCTAACGGAAGGAAGGATCAGAGCCGTGGGGGAACTGGCGGGAGGAACGGCGTCCGTCCCTCCGAACACTAGGCGGATCGCGGATAGGCGATTCGGCGCAACATCTAGGCCCCAATCCCAAGGCCTGCCTCAACCGCGCCGGCCGGACCGTGTCCGCAGATCCCGTCGGGGGATCCGGCGAGGGGCCTCTGGGAGGCCCTAGGGTGGGGCGGCGGTCACTTCGTATCTGCCGTCGGGCCAGACCGTCGCCGTCGCTCTGCGGGTCGCCCAGCAGCTGAAGACTATGGCGAGAGCGAAGGTGGCTGGGTGTCTATAGGCGTATTCTATGTGTACGTCCAGCGCGGTTACGTTGCCGCCGACGCCGTGCGCGCCCAGGCCCAGCTTGTTCACCGCCCTAAGGAGCGCGTCCTCCATCTTGGCGACCTCCGGGTTCTGGTTCCTGGAGCCCACGGGCCTTAGGGCAGCCGCCTTTTTCGCCAGCTTCGCGGCCGCGTCTAGGGTCGGGCCTATCCCTATGCCCACAATCACGGGCGGGCAGGGCATGGGCCCCGCGTCTATGACCGACTCGAGGACTATCCTCGGCAGCTCCTTGAAGGCGACGCCGGGCGGGAGGACCATGGCCTTGCCGGGTAGCTCCGAGCCGCCGCCCTTAGGCACGTACGTGAACTGGAGGTAGTCGCCGTCGAAGAGCTCTACGTCGAACACCGGGACGCCGAGCCCCGTGTTGTCGCCTGGGTTCCTCTCGGTGAACGGATCGGCGGTGTTGGGCCTCAGCGGCAGCTCCTTGGTGACCTGCCTCACCGCCTCTGTGAGTATGGACAGGGCCTTGCTCCTTATGGGGAACCCGTCGCCCAGCTTCACGAAGAAGGTGGGGACGCCTGTGTCTTGACACACCGCGGAGGTGGTCGCCGTCGCTAGCTCTATGTTCTTCAGGATGGCCTCCAGCTGGATCTTCGCCGCCTCGGAGGACTCTGAGCCTTGAGCCCTCCTGAGCGAGCCCACGACGTCGAGGGCCGGGGATATGCTGGCCTTAATGATGGCCTCCCTAGCAGCCTTCAACACGACCTCTTCAAGATCCATGGCCTCTACGGTGTTGGAGTAGAAAAAGATTGCGGAAACGGCCGGTCTAGGCTTTTTTAGGCTGGACGCGACAGAAAAACGTAAATTCTCCCTCGACTGTAGATACATGGCGACGTATAGGCTGAGCACCCCGTTGAGGGACGAGGACGTGGAGGGGCTGAGGGTCGGCGATACGCTGTACGTCTCCGGCGTCTTGGTGAGCGCCCGCGACGCGGCGCATGCAAGAATGCTTGAGCTCTTGAGGGAGGGGAGGCCGTTGCCCGTCGATCTGAGGGGCGGCGTGATCTACCACGCAGGTCCTGTGGCGAAGAGGGAGGGGGACGGCTGGAGGATAATCGCCATGGGCCCGACGACCTCCGCCAGGATGGAGGCGTTCGAGGCCGACGTGATCGAGAAGCTGGGCGTCAAGCTGATAATAGGGAAGGGCGGGATGGGGAGGAGGACGGCCGAGGCCATGAGGAGGCATAAGGCGGCCTACGCCATATTTACCGGCGGCGCCGGAGTCCTGGCCGCACGCGCCATAAGGAAGGTCCTCGACGTCCATTGGCTCGACCTCGGGATGGCTGAGGCCATGTGGGTGCTTGAGGTCGAGGACTTCGGGCCGTTGACGGTCATGATAGACTCCACAGGCCGTAACTTCTACGACGAGGCTAGGGAGAAGATGAGGGCGAAGGTGCCCGAGCTGGTGAAGGAGCTCGGCGACGTCTTCAGGGCGTAGCGGCGATCCGCAGGGCCGCGAGGCCCCTGGGGGCCCTCTGCCTCAAGTAGAGCCTCACAGTGCATATAACGCCTCTGCAGTCCACCGAGGCGCCCAGCCTCCTCGCTATGGACAAGGCCCTTAGGTTCTCCCTATAGATCTCGGCCTTGACGGAGGTGAAGCCCAGCCGGGGCAGAACCTCGGCGAATATCTCGGCGATCCTCGTCCCGTATCCCTTCCCCTGTAGGCTGTCGACGACCACGATGCCGGCCTCTGCCTCCCCATAGCAGGGAACCACGTCGACTAGCGCCAGCGGCCTCCGGCCCTCCAAGACCAGGAAGGTCCTCCCTCCGCAGGACCACATGCGGCTATATATGACTGCCGGATCCCTCACGGCCGCCAGGAAGCGGAGATATCTGCTCTCCTCGCTTACCGCCGAGTAGAACCTGACGACGTCGTCATATCTGCCGGTGACCTCGTAGTAGTCCAGCTCCACGGATATCTTTACGTTTTTCTTTAAAAACTTTATTCCACCTAAATATATATTGATATATGTAAATGGATCCTGGTATTCAAGCGATATATATTTCGATATAATTAGGCTATATTTTATGGAAAGTAAAAGATACATCAATTCTATGAACAAAGACGTAAGCAGCGGCTCCAGCCACCGGCCTGCGCCGAGCTCGGCGGGCCCCTCGCTGCACACCTCGCCGCGTGTGGCCCATGGCGGCCCCTCCAGCCTCCTGCCTAGGCGTCCTCGCCTCTAGGGCGTTGGCACAGCGCATTTAGTCTACTGGTGCACATCTACCCATATCGTCTCAAACCTGTCATAACATGTGTATACTACGATGTACCACTAAGATTTTTATAACGGTAAGAGCCGGATGCCATGAGGATAACCGTATCGATCATAAAGGCCGACGTCGGCGGCTGGCCCGGCCACGCACAGGTCCACCCCAAGATGCTCGAGTACGCCGCCGCCAAGCTTAGAGAGGCCCAGAGAAAGGGACTCATAATCGACTACTTCGTCTATAACGTCGGCGACGACATCTCCCTTCTGATGACCCACACGAAGGGAGAAGACAGCCCGGACATCCACGGCCTCGCGTGGGAGCTGTTCCGCGAGGTCACGGAGCAGGTCGCCAAGAAGTTGAAGCTCTACGGCGCCGGGCAGGATCTGCTGAAGGACGCCTTTTCCGGCAACATCCGCGGGCTGGGGCCCCAGGTGGCCGAGATGGAGTTCGACGAGAGGCCGAGCGAGCCCGTGATAGCCTTCGCCGCGGACAAGACAGAGCCAGGCGCCTTCAACCTCCCGCTGTACAAGATGTTCGCCGATCCCTTCACCACGGCGGGCCTGGTGATAGACCCCTCCATGCATGAGGGCTTCATCTTCGAGGTGCTGGACGTCGTGGAGCACAAGGTCTACCTCCTGAAGACGCCCGAGGAGGCCTACTCCCTCCTCGGCTTGATAGGCACCACCGGCCGCTACATAGTCCGCAAGGTCTTCAGAAAGGCCGACGGCATTCCGGCCGCCGCAAACAGCGTGGAGAGGCTCTCGCTGATAGCCGGGCGCTACGTCGGAAAGGACGACCCTGTGATGCTCGTCAGAGCCCAGTCCGGGCTCCCCGCCGTGGGCGAAATACTGGAGGCCTTCGCCCATCCCCATCTGGTGCACGGATGGATGCGCGGCAGCCACGCCGGGCCCCTCATGCCCGCGCGGTTCACCTCGGTGGACCCGGAGAGGAGGATCGCGATAGGCGCGAAGATGACTAGGTTCGACGGGCCGCCGAAAGTGGGCGCCTTGGGCTTCCAGCTGCACGACGGCTATCTGGAAGGCGGCGTGGATCTCTTCGACGACCCCGCCTTCGACTACGTGAGGCAGGTGGCCGCGCAGATCGCCGACTATATACGGCGCATGGGGCCGTTCCAGCCCCACCGCCTTCCGCCCGAGGAGATGGAGTACACGGCACTTCCGAAAATCCTGGCGAAGGTGAAGTCCTTCCCGGCGGACCAGTACGAAAAGGAGAGGAGGAAATACGTTGAGGCCGTCGTAGGGGGCGCTAAGGCGGAGGAGTCTCAACACGACTGATGTCTTCCGTCCTGCCGGAGGTTGGGGGACGATTTCCCTGAGCCGGCGTTCCAGCCCGCCGCCCTCCGCCCGAGGAGGTGGAGTATGCACGCTCTAGGGTCGAAGCCTATAGCGCTGATCGACGCGATGAGCGGCGTCGATGCGTATCGAAGCCGGAAGTATAGGTGCCCGATATTTATTGTCCGAAAATAATAATTATAGATAATTAGATATTTATGATAAACCTTTTATAAGGTAATTGGAAGCTAGAAACATTAAAAATCTTAAATATATATAGATCATCCTGATAATTAATATAGGTATTGCTTAATTTTCAATATACGTAAGTTGACATATTTTTGAAGAAATATTTATAAGGCAGGATCAATCTATCCTTCTCATGTCGCTCGAAGAAAAAAATCTGCCATTCGATGAATATGTATATAACGATAAATGGCGTTCGCGAACTATAGACGTTAAGACCTATTGGGAGTACCACAAAAGATCTATCGAGAATTTAGAGGAGTTCTGGGCCTCTATAGCTAGGGAGCTCGAGTGGTTTAGGCCTTGGGATAGGGTTCTCGACGCGTCTAATCCGCCGTTCTTTAAGTGGTTTGTGGGGGGCGAGCTCAACCTGTCCTACCTCGCCGTGGATAGGCACGTCAAGACCTGGCGCAAGAACAAGCTGGCCCTCATATGGGAGGGGGAGCCGGTGGACCAGGCCGGATACCCCACGGACCGGAGGAAGCTCACCTACTACGACCTATGGAGAGAGGTGAACAGAGCGGCGTGCATGCTCCACTGCAACTTCGGCATAAAGAAGGGCGACCGCGTGACGCTGTATCTACCGATGATACCCGAGCTTCCCATAGCTATGTACGCCGCCTGGAGGATAGGCGCGATAACCAACGTAGTCTTCTCCGGCTTCTCCGCCGACGCGCTGGCCGACCGCATAAACGACTCGCAGAGCAGGCTGGTGATAACCGCTGACGGCTTCTGGAGGAGGGGGAAGGTCGTCAGACTCAAGGAGATAGTGGACAAGGCCCTGGAGAAGGCCCCCTCGGTGGAGAACGTCATAGTCTACAGGAGGCTCGGCCTTAACGACGTGCCGATGACAGAGGGGAGGGACTGGTTCTGGGACAGGGCCATGGCGGGAGTTCCGCACAACGCCTACGTCGAGCCCGAGAGGCTGGAGAGCACGCATCCCTCTTACATGCTCTACACCTCGGGCACCACCGGCAAGCCCAAGGGCATAGTCCACGACACGGGCGGCTGGGCCGTCCACGTATATGCCACCATGAAGTGGGTGTTCGATCTCAAGGACGACGACATCTATTGGTGCACCGCCGACATAGGCTGGGTCACAGGCCACAGCTACATAGTGCTGGGCCCCATGTTGATGGGAGCCACCGAGGTCATGTACGAAGGAGCGCCGGACTTCCCGCAGCCGGACCGCTGGTGGGCCATAATAGAGCGCTACGGCGTGACGGTGCTCTACACGTCGCCCACGGCCATAAGGACCTTCATGAGGTTCGGCGAGGAGTGGCCTAGGAAGCACGACCTGTCGACCCTCAGAATTATCCACTCGGTGGGGGAGCCCATAAATCCTGAGGCGTGGAGGTGGGCCTACAGGAACCTCGGCTATCAGAACGTGGCCTTCGGCTCCACCTGGTGGATGACCGAGACGGGCGGCATAGTCATAAGCCACGCCCCGGGTCTCTACCTAGTGCCCATGAAGCCCGGCACTAACGGCCCGCCGCTCCCCGGCTTCGAGGTAGACGTCGTCGACGAGAATGGTAATCCTGTTCCGCCGGGCGTTAAGGGGTATCTCGTCATCAGAAGGCCTTACCCAGGCATGCTCCACACCATCTGGGGCGATCCCGAGCGGTATATCAAGACGTATTGGAGCAGGTTCCCGGGCATGTTCTACGCAGGGGATTACGCGATCAAGGACAAGGACGGCTACATATGGGTGTTGGGGAGGGCGGACGAGGTGATAAAGGTGGCCGGCCACCGCCTGGGCACCTACGAGCTGGAGTCGGCCCTCATATCCCACCCAGCGGTGGCGGAGGCCGCCGTGATAGGCATACCGGACCCCATAAAGGGAGAGGTGCCCATAGCGTTCGTCGTGTTGAAGCAAGGCGTCGCCGGGACCGACGAGCTGAGGAAGGAGCTCCGCCAGCACATACGCAACACGGTGGGCCCCATAGCGGAGCCCGGCCAGATATACTTCGTCACGAAGCTCCCCAAGACCCGCTCCGGCAAGATAATGAGGCGCCTCCTGAGGGCTGTGGCCACAGGCGCGCCGCTCGGCGACGTGACCACGCTGGAGGACGAGACGTCCGTGGAGGAGGCCAAGAAGGCGTACGAGGAGCTGAAGAAAGAGGTATCATAATAAAATAAATTTTTGTAAAGAGTATTTATTTTTACTTTATTAAAGAGCGTTTCTTCGGTATCAATACTTTAAAATACGAGATATCTTGAGTATATGCCAAATGGAAGCACAGCGAACCCGGCGCCTCTAGGCCTGTCGGGCTTCGCGCTGACGACGCTTGTGTTGAGCAGCTTCAACGCAGGCCTGCTGAGCGGCCAGGGCGTGCCCGTCGTGCTGGGCCTCGCCGCATTCTACGGAGGCCTTGCCCAGCTTGTCGCCGGCATTCTGGAGTACTTTAAGGCCAACACATTCGGCTACGTGGCGTTCTTCACGTACGGCGCGTTCTGGGAGTGGTTCTACCTAACGGTGGCGTTCTTCCCGTCATCTCTGCCGTACGTCTCCATAGTCCTGTGGGCCTTCGGCATATTTACCTTCGTCATGTGGATAGGTACGTTCAGGGCAAACGCCGCCTTGTTCGTGGTATTCCTCCTGTTGTGGATAACCTTCTTCCTGCTCGCCGCAGGCGCCACGACTGCCGGAGGCTATGTGGGCATACTCACCGCCCTAGCCGCTTGGTACGCCGCATTCGCCCAGGTGCTGGCCGAGATGTGGGGGAAGCCGGCGGGCGCGTTCCTGGGCCCGCCCCTCGTGAAGCCCAAGAAATAAACCCCTTTTTCCCGCCGGGCCCCTGAGGGCCCACCTCCGGCACCGACATGCAGAGGCCCCGCCGTTGCGCCCAGTCCGGCTCAGCTCAAGTCCGTTGGGCCGAGGCCTGTCTAGACGCATGCGCGGGATTCGACGCCCCGCATCGCCTGCCGCCTTCCGAGGGCGGGCCTCCGGCCTAGGCCTAAGGGAGCCCTACGGCGCCAGTTTTCTACTTTTAAACGGGATCTTTAGACGTGACCCCCCTAGGGTTCGTCGAGATAGTGGGGCAGATATACGCCATACAGAACCCCATAGGCAAGTTGGGGATTGTGGGCGAGATGGCCATGGACAGGCCTCAGGAGTTCAGGAAGGCGATCAGGTCTATGGCGATTACCGTCATAGTTCTGTCGACCATGTTTTCGCTTGTCGGAGGCCCCCTACTCTCTGCGCTCAATGTAGATATGGTCGGGTTCAAGATAGCTGGCGGCATAATCATACTGTCCACCTCGGTGACCACGTTGATACACGGCAGCACGACCACGTTGCGCGGCAAGCTGGAGGAGGCGGCCGTGGTGCCGTTAGCCACGCCGCTTATAGTGGGGCCCGGCACCATGACGACGTTGATACTATATTCGACGATCTACGGGCCGACGGCCACGCTGATCGCCTCGCTGACGGCATCCGCGCTGTCCGTCGCCACTCTCTATCTAGGCGCCAGGCTCGTGAAGCTGTTCGGGCCGGTTCCCGCCAAAGCCCTGGGGCGGTTCATGGCGTTGATCATAGCCACGACGGGCACGGAGCTAGTGCTGTCGGGCTTGTCGCAATATGTCGAGGGGCTACGGGCTTAGGATATACACGGACGCGGCGGGGCTCAACAGGGCCGTGTCGCCCATAGAAGATCTGCTGTACATCTACGTCGACGTCCCGCTGCTCTCGACGAAGGCGAGCTGGATCCTGGTGAGGCGCCGACCCGGGCTCGACGGGCTGATCGACGCCTTGAGGTTCGGCTTGAGGTTCGCCCCCGAGCTTCTGGGGTTCAAGGCCACCGTGGTGGAGGCCCTAGAGGTCGAGGAGATCGCCTTGCTCAAGGGCCTCAGCCCCAGCGATCTGGGGGATCTCTACGTCCTGTTGAGGGACGCCGAGGCGGCCGTGGAGAGCCTGGGGGCTACCTACGGCGAATGTCCCGGCAATACCTCTTGCTATATTTTAAGGGACCACCCCAGATATAGTATTTAGTGATACTGTTATATATAAGATTAATTAATTGTGTTTATTTAGATAATTCGCTTTGCTTTTTACGAAATTTTTGTGGACTAAGTTTAATGAGAAAATATAAATATACAAATTCATAGAAGAATTAATGGTCGAAGTGAGCTTTTTGGTCGGCGGCCCTCAAGGCAAGGGCGTAGAGACCGCGTCCATCATGTTGATCTACGCCGTGGGTTCCGCCGGGTATTACGTCTACGGCAGAAGGGAATTCTGGTCCAACATAGCCGGCGGAAGGCACAGCTATTTCGTGGGGAAGGTGGCCGATCGATGGCCTCCTGGCGGCATAGGGAACAGGGTGAGGCTGGCGCTGTTCATGGACGGACATGCCGTGTTTGAGCACGTATTCCACGTGGAGCGAGGCGGCGTCGCGGTCTACAACACGGAGGAGGACGGCAAGACCCTCGAGTCGTTCACCATGATTTCGAGGACTGCGGTAGAGAGGCTCTCCGAATTCTTCAAGAGGCAGGGAGTGGAGCCTACGGTTAAAGGCGCGGTCGAGTACATGAAGTCGCAGGGGGTGAAGGTCGTCGGCCTCCCCTTCAACAAGGTGCTGCTCGACGTGGGGCGGAAGATCGGGGTCACCTCGCCGGTCATGCTTTCGCGCTTCGTGAACACCCTCGTTGTGGCCGTGGGCGCATCTCTGCTGGGCCTGCCGGCTGAGTACGTGGAGAGGGGCGTCGCCTTCGCGTTGGGGAGGAAGAAGGAGGTGATAGAGCAGAACAAAATGGTGGCGGCCGAGGTCGGCAAGTTGGTGACCGAGCGCGTGGAGACCCTGACGCCGAGGACGCCCGAGACCAAGCGGATCTACTGGAACGGGAACGAGGCCGTGAGCGTCGGCAAGATAGTGGGCGGGGTGAGGTTCATATCCTTCTACCCGATCACCCCCTCCACGGACGATCCCATGTTCGCCGAGAGGAAGCTCGCATACCCCGTCCTGCCCGCCACGGAGGAGCTCAAGGCCATGGAGCGGGTTGGCGCCGTGGTTCTACAGACCGAGGACGAGCTGGCGGCCATAGCGGCGGCGGCGGGGGCCGCGATGGCGGGGGCGCGCTCGGCGACCGCCACATCGGGCCCTGGCATGAGCCTGATGGCGGAGACCATATCCATGTTGGGCATGGCCGAGCTGGGCGTCGTGTTGACTCTGTGGTCTAGGGCGGGGCCCAGCACCGGCCTCGCGACGAGGACCGGCCAGCACGATCTGTTCTACTCGCTGTTCATAGGGCACGGCGAGTTCCCCAAGATCGTCCTGGCCAGCGGGGATATCGAGGAGGCTTTCTACGACGCCATAAAGGCCGCGAACTGGGCCGATAAGTACCAGGTGCCTGTGATCCACCTGGTCGACAAGGACCTCTCCAACACGTTCGCGGTGATGCCCGCGCCCGACCCCTACTCCGTCAAGGTGGAGAGGCCGCAGCCGGTGGTGTTCCAGGAGGAGAAGAACGTCAATAGGTACGAAATAACGAAGGACGGACTGCCCGTGCGGTATCTGCCGGGCATATCCAAGGCCGTATACCACGTGGTCAGCCTGGAGCACGACCCGGAGGGCGATCCAGACGAGGATGCCGAGATGGTCAAGAAGATGTACGATAAACGCATGAGGAAGATAGAGACCATGATGAGGGAGATACCCGACGAGGACAAGGTCCGCTACTACGGGCCCGCCAACGCCGATACGGTCATAGTCTCGTGGGGCACCACAAAGCTGCAGATACTCTCGGCGCTCGGGAGGCTGCCCGGCGTGGGTTATCTGCAGCTGAGGCTCCTCTACCCGTTCCCCGCCGACCTCGTGAGGAGACATCTGGAGGGCAGAAGGACGCTGTTCGTCGAGGGCAACTACACGGCGCAGAGCTCCCTCTTGGTCAGAATGTACACCGGGATCTCGGCCGACGGAGTCGCAGTGAAGTACAACGGGAGGCCTATCACCGCAGACGACGTGCTGGAGGCCTACGAGCGCTTCGCCAAAGGCGAGAAGAGAATAGAGCTCGAGTGGGACCTATGACGGCCGCGACGGTCAAGATATCTCTGAGGAGGACGCCGCAGGACTACAAGTGGACCAAGCCGCCCGAGTGGTGCCCCGGATGCGGCCACTTCGGCATACTGCAGGCCTTGCTGCAGGTATTCGCCGAGCTGGAAATGGACCCCACGAGGACGGTGCTGGTGTCCGGAATAGGCTGCAGCAGCAGGCTGCCCCACTACGTGAGGACGGTCTCCGCGCATACGATACACGGCAGAGCCGTACCGTTCGCCATAGGGCTCAAGCTCGCCAACCCCAGCCTCGAGGTGATGGTGGTGGGCGGAGACGGCGACCTGTTCGCCATAGGCGGAAACCACATATTGGGCGCAGGACGCAGAAACGTCGACTTCACGGTCCTGCTGATGGACAACGCGGTCTACGGGCTGACGCGCGGCCAGGCGGGGCCGACTCTGCCCCTGGGCATGCAGCCCAAGGCCCTGTCGAAGCCCAACCCGCACGCAGACCTCAACCCGCTGCTGGTGGCGTTGGCGTCGGGCTTCACGTTTATAGCGAGGGCGTACAGCTACGACATAAAGTACACCGCGAAGATCATAAAGGAGGCCGTGCTCCACAAGGGCTCCGCGATAGTGCAGATATTCAGCCCCTGCGTCACCTACAACAACATAATGACGAGGGAGTGGTACGAGAAGAGGGTATACAAGCTGGACAACGAGCCTGGGTGGGACCCCGTGGTGCACGACGAGAAGGAGGACTACGAGAAGCGGAAGCGGGCCATAGAGAAGATACTAGACCCCGACAGATTCGCGCTGGGCATACTGTACAAGAACGAGCTGGTGCCGACCTTCGAGGAGAGGTACGCCTCCATGTACGACCCCAACTACCCCAAGATGCCGCCTGCGATCCAGCCCGTGGAGAAGGACGGGAGGTCGGTGATAGACTTCTACAGGCTGATGGCAGACAGGCTACTCTAGGGTCTTCCCCAGAGCCCTCGCCAAAGCCCGCGCTTTTTCCATCAACTCGCCGAACTGGCCGAACGTCAGCTGTTGCGCGGCGTCGCTCAACGCCTTGTCCGGATCGGGGTGCACCTCCACGATGAGCCCGTCGGCGCCGGCCGCCAGTATGGCCAGGGCGAGCGGGATCACGAAGCGGCGGTCGCCCGCCGGATGGCTGGGATCGCCTATGACGGGCAGATGGGTCGCCTGCTTCGCATAGGCTATGGCGCCCACGTCCAGGGTGAACCGAAGCGTCCTATCGAACGTCCTTATGCCCCTCTCGACCAGGGCCACGTCGCCGTTCCCGTGCAGCGCGACGTATTCGGCGGCCGCCAGCCACTCGTCCACGGTGTTGCCGAACCCCCTCTTGAGCAAGACGGGCCTCCCGGCCCTCCCGAGCCTCTTCAGGAGCGAGAAGTTCTGCATGTTCCTAGCCCCTATTTGGAGCGCGTCCGCGTACTTAGCCACGACGGGTATGTCCTGGCCGTCCATGACCTCGGTCACCACGGGGAGCCCCGTGGCCGCCTTCGCCTCGGCCAACAGCTTCAGGCCCTCCTCGCCTAGCCCCTGGAAGGAATAGGGCGAGGTCCTGGGCTTAAACGCGCCTCCCCGCAACGCATGGGCGCCCATCTCCTTCACGGCCTTGGCCGCCGAGAGTATCTGGTCCCTGCTCTCCACGGAGCAGGGCCCCGCTATGATGAAGACCTTGCCCTCCGAGATCTCCCTATCGCCTATCCTCACCGGCGTCGGATCCCTCTTCCACGCCCTGGACACCAGCTGGTACTCCCCCCTCATGTCGACCTCGACGTCGGCCTTAACGGGAGGCTTGACCTTCGCGCCGGAGGGCGCCGTAACTATATAGTACCCCCATGCCTCTATATACCACGAGGAGACGCCCTCGGCCTCTAGATGCTCCCTGAGGGCCTTGGCCCTCTCCCGGTCCCTAAACGCGTAGAGCATGGGGTCGGGACGGCATGGGCTTATAAAATATCCGGAATCTTCTTGCCCATACCAGCCTAGTCGGCTTCATGCCAATAGAGGAGGCTCCGTCGAGGAGGTTAGTAGAGAAATTCAAAGAAAAAGTCTCCGAAGAAAACGCGGTTTAAGTCGCCGTGTTTTTATCTCGACGGAAAAGTTTTAGTATCAAGACCGGCAGGGGAAAAGAGGGGATGGGGGAAGGGCCGTTTACTCCCGGCAGAGCTAGGCGCCTTGCCCTCCCGACGTCCTCCTCGCGGTTGCGCCTCACAGTATCCGTGTATTCCTTCGCCGCGAATGCTGACAGCCCCTTGGCCTGTAGGCCTCCCCCACCCAGCTCCCGTGGGGCTCCAAGCCCTTGAACCCAAACTCCAGTCTCCTGACAGTGACGCCCCCGTCGGCTGAGCAGTAGGCCCAGCTGCCGAATAACGATATACACGCCTCAGAGCCGTCCCTCGACGCGTACGCCTCCACGGCGTACGGGTTCACGAGGCCCACCGGCCCCCGCCCTATCAGCTCCGCCATCCATGGGTATCTGCGAAGCACGCGCGCCATCCCCACGATCTGCCTCCCCGCGCGGGGCGCCCACGTCCTCAGCCAATCGGCGCCGAAGGCGCCCAGCTCCGGATACTCCTTTAGGAGCCGTTCGACGGGGTCCGCCGGCTCGGGAGGCCGCCTCACCGCGCCCGCGTCCACGCCGTTGCCCGAGCTCATGCCCTGATGCGCCTAGCGGCGCTCTTGACGGCCTCGACGGTCACGCCGGCCGCATTCGCCAGGCGCATCAGCATCCCGTGCTCCCTGCAGGCGGCGAGCCAAAGCGCCGCGGCGTCCTCAAGGAGGGCGTGGAGAGGGTTGGGGAGGAGGTCTGGGGCGTCGTGGACTTCGCCCTAAACGATATGCGCTGCTTGGCGAGGGACTGCGCCGGCGATAGGATCGCCAGGAAGTTCGTCGCCCCGGCCCTTGAGCTCATCATGCTGGACAAGGCGCTGAGGGGCGAATTCGACGGGAAGGAGGCGTTGCTGTGGTTCGGCGAGATGTACGCCACGGCGATAGCGGGGGACGGCTCCGTGGAGTCGGATAGGGTCGTGCTGGCCGTCGGTGGGGAGCTGGGCGGTGGGGCTACGCTCCTGCGCCTCGCCGCGTTGCGGTTGCTCAACGGGCTCCTGCCCGACGGGCTGAGGTTCGGCGTGCGGGCGTACGCGGGCGGGGGCAGATACTACGACATAGCCGCCTACGGCGGAGACGCGGCGAGGCTCATGCGCCTCCTTGCCGCCTCCGCGCCCTCCGCCGGCGGAGGGTACTTAAGCCCCAAGTTCGATGGGTTCGTGGGGGAGGCCCAGGTGGACGTGCGGCTCGACAGGGACGGCATAAGGCTGACCGAGGGCGGCCGCGTCGCCGCCGATCTGACCATATCGGAGGGCGGCGTCGAGGTCAGATACAACGTCTATCTGCGCAGAGACGACATCTTGCTTCGATTCGTCTCGACGGATGGGGGCCGAGCCGAGCTTGCGGCCCGCCTCCTCAAGCTTGCGGGCATTGATGCCGATGTTGAGAGAGTGGGCGGCAGAGGCGTGTGGCAGGTCTGGGCCACCACAGACAAGCTCGCGGCAGGCCACGAAGAGCTCAGAGGCGCCCTCGCCGATATCGTCAGGAGGGCCGTCGAGAGCGGTTGGGTGGATGCCGGCAGGGCGGAGCGCTGGCTCGACAAGCTGAGGAGCGGCATCACGCTGAGGGAGGGATGGCCCAAGTACCACGTGAGGCTTGACCACAGCGGTGCGCTTGAGGTCAGATATCACTCCACAAACCCCGAGGGCATAGAGTGGGAGGCCCGGCGGCTTAGGGCCATGGGCCTCGTGGAGGGCGTCCACTTCTCGGTGAGGATGCCGGAGGGCGGAGGGGAGGGCTACGTGTACATCCTCAAGGATGGTCTGATGCGCGCCGCGTGGCTTTCAGTCCACGGCTCCGGCGACCAACAGAAACTTGCGGCGGACTTCGTAAGTTACATACTTCAAAGGGCTAAGGAGGAGGGCGGCGCCGTCTACGAAAAGGCCTTGGAGATGGTGGAGAGGGGCAGGGAGGTGGGCTCCTTGAGGCTTACAGACGTAAGGGGGGCTGAGGTCTTCGTCGGGGGCAAGAAGTACGCCGTGGACGTCCTCGGCGGAGGGGCCCAGCCCGAGAGGAGTTGGAGCGGCAGTAAGTTGCTGAGGATTCAGATAACCGCCGAGATCGACGGCGTCAGGGGTGAGTACACGATGACGTTCGGCAGGTATGGCAAAGACAACAAGGCCTTTGGATTCGCCACAGCTAGGGCCGACGCGCCGGGGGGCAGGGAGGCGGACGCCGAGAGGTTCTCGGCGCTGATCAAGGCCCTTACGGGAGAGGAGCCGAGGATACGCCGGAGGAGCGACGGCACCATAGAGGTCGTATGTAGCAGGGAGCATTTGGAGGGCTTCATGCGCTATACGGAGCTCGCGGACGCCATCGCGAAGTGGCTGGAGGAGACGGGCCGCCGGTAGCCGCCGAGACATCGGCTTTGACCTAATAACGAGGAACGCCGTGGAGGTAATCACCGAGGAGGAGGTCAGGGCCCGGACGGGCGGCAGATCCTACGTGGGCTATCCCTCGGCATGACTTCTTATTAACTCTATACTTTACCCCATGGGCTTTGACCTAATAACGAGGAACGCCGTGGAGGTAATCACCGAGGAGGAGGTCAGGGCCCGGACGGGCGGCAGATCCTACGTGGGCTACGAGCCGGTGTGGCCGGTCCACGTCGGCTGGCTCATATGGATGTTCAAGGCGCGGGACCTCGTGGAGTCGGGCTTCGAGATGATCTTCCTGGAGGCGACGTGGCATGCTTGGATAAACGACAAGGGGGACTTCCCCTCGTTGGGCGAACATGCGGCGAAGATAAGGGAGCTCGCCGCCAGGATATCCGGCGGATTCAAGTTCAGAGACGGCAGAGAGCTCGCCGCCGACCCGAGGTACTGGGAGCTCGTCGTCAAGGTCGCCAAGTCGACGTCCCTCGCGAGGATCAGACGCGCCGTCCCCATCATGGGTCGACGACAGGAGGAGGTGGAGCTGGACTTCTCGAAGCTGCTCTACCCAGCCATGCAGGTGGCCGACATGTTCTATCTGGACGTGGACGTGGCCCTGGGCGGCCTGGACCAGAGGAGGGCCCACATGCTGGCGCGCGACGTGGCGGAGAGGCTGGGCCTAAGGAAGCCCGCCTCGATACACACCCCGATAGTGACGTCGCTCAGCGGCGTTGGCAGGATGGAGGGCACCAGCAGAGAGATCGACGAGGTGCTGGCGCTGTACAAGATGTCCAAGTCCCGGCCTGGGTCCGCCATCTACGTCACGGATCCCCCCGAGGAGGTCAGCAAGAAGGTCTGGGCCGCCTACTGCCCCCCGAGGGAGACCCAGTTCAACCCCGTCTTCGAGCTCGCCGCGTATCTGCTGATCCCCTACGGAGGCCCTCTGGAGGTCGGCGGAAGGCGGTATGAGGACGCCAAGACGCTCGCCGACGGCTATAGAAGCGGCGCGCTGCAGCCGCAGGCGTTGAAGCAGGCGGTGGCCGACGGCTTGATAGGGCTCCTCTCCAAGCTGGGCACGTCGAGGTAGGATTGTGCACCCCCTCTGCCGCCGCGAGGGGGCCTCCCCACGGGCAACCCCCCCGACCCATGCCCCTGGGAAAACATATCTTTAGTTTTCGCAAAACTGCTATAATGATAAGTGATATTAATATATAGTTATTAAGTACGCCGATGGACAAGCGATTTAAGGCGCCGCATCTTAAGATAAATAAATTATGCAAAGCTCCGAAGAAAACATGGCCTAAGTCGCCGCGTTTTTTGTTTGACGTAAAAGTTTAGTCGAGGTTGGCAGGGGAAAGGGGGAGGGCGGCTTTACCCGGCGGGGCTTGAGGCGCCTCGCCCCTCGACGCACCTCGCGGCCCCGTCCCCGGCGCGCCGCCCCTAGGCCGCCCCGGCCTCCTAGCCGAGGGGGCTCGCGGCGAGAGGCAGCATCCAGACGGACGCCGGGCGCTTACTGCAGGCTGCTGAGGCCGCGCGGCCTCTCGGCGGCTCACGGCCCTCGAGACGGCTACGCCATCAAGCGGCGAAGAACTGCGAAGAACGGCGCGCCTTTTTCTGTGTTCTCGTTCGCTGGATCTCTGCGCTACGCCGAAGAATGGCGTCTCGGCTCTACCCAACGCCGTCATCTTTGAATGTAAAGCGGGGTTTGAAAGCGACCGCCGAGGCTCAAGGAAAGACCCGAAAAACTTAAAAACCCAGAAAACCGCCCAACATGAGCGGTAGAATCTCAAGAAGGGTTGAAACGCCCTCACTCTGTCGTTTCCGAGCACCGCGTACCAGATGTAGTCCGTAGAATCTCAAGAAGGGTTGAAACCCACCCACGTTTTTTTGCATAGTTTTCAGCTTCGTCGCGCGAGTAGAATCTCAAGAAGGGTTGAAACTTTGCAAACATCGATGGTCTCGTCATTGCTATATACGCCGTAGAATCTCAAGAAGGGTTGAAACCGGCACCCCTCCGCAGTCAGCACCCCCTCGTATAGGCACGTAGAATCTCAAGAAGGGTTGAAACACGATAAACGACAACGTGTCGTCTATTATAATTGGCAACGGGTAGAATCTCAAGAAGGGTTGAAACCGATATCGGTTGTACATGTAAACGTAGCTGCTGGCGAGGTAGTAGGATCTCAAGAAGGGTTGAAACCATCGATCCTCTTTTTCTATACACCCACGGCTCCTTGCGTAGAATCTCAAGAAGGGTTGAAACACGGCGGCAGAGTTCCCGTACATCACTGCGTAATGAAGCGGCGTGTAGAATCTCAAGAAGGGTTGAAACCAGCAGTGCGGAGCGTTTGTATTGTACCCGTGTGTCTAATATAGGTAGAATCTCAAGAAGGGTTGAAACTACGAGAACTTCACTATGACGGGCAACGACACCGTCAATGTGGGTAGAATCTCAAGAAGGGTTGAAACATGGGAGCGGGGATGTCATACCCCAGGACGAGGGGACGGATAGTAGAATCTCAAGAAGGGTTGAAACGTCCGGTCGTCCACCTCCCCCGAAGCGGGGGAGGTATCATCAAGTAGAATCTCAAGAAGGGTTGAAACATGACGCTTCTATGGCCGGTTGGGTCCTTTCGTGGGTTGCGGCGCAAGGCTTTTATCTCCGTGGGGGGTGCTTGATATGTACGTCTATCTGGGCAAGGTCTCCCTCGGCCACCTGTCGGGCTACCTGTGGCTCCTGGGGCGCAGGCTCTACCTGAAGCTGGGCTGGCGACCCCGCGACACCTACTTCCTGGGAAATCTGGGAGACCCCCTCTCCATAGCGGTAAGGCTCAGGCGCCTTATGCCGAGGCCTGTGGACGTGAGGAGGGCCGCGGCCGTCATAGCTAGGGCATTGGCCGCGTCCCTGTACGTCGCCAGACGCTGTAGGGACTCGCCTAGATGGAGGATACGCGCCTGGGAGGCGGAGTCGCTTTTGCTTGACGCCGCCTCCGCCCTCGCGTGGGCCTGGCCCGCCGCCCACAGAGCCCTCAGAAGGGAGCTGAGGAGGTTGGGCGAGGGGGCTCCCGTCTAGCGCGCCGGGAGGCGCAGCTCTTCTTGCCGCGTCTGCCTAGCGCCAGCCATCTCGGCCGCGTCCCAAGGGGCCTCTGGCCTCCTGTTAGCGGCGGGTATAGCCATTTCTCGAGCCCGGGCGTCCTCTCTATCGCCCTCGCGGCCTCCTCCACGATTCTCCTATGCATTATCTGCGGCCTCTCGCGGCATGCCTCGGCCAGCTTGTAGGCGATGGACAGCAGGCCGCCGGCCGTGGGCTCCGCGGCGTATTCGCCGAACGGCGTCTCCAGCAGCCCTCACGGCCCTCGCCTCCACGGGGCATCCCTCCAGCTCGCGGAGGAGCCTATCTGCTTAAGGATGCAATCTTGCTCAGATTCCAATCGACTAACCGCGGCCGCGCAGAGCTCGCGGCGCGCCTCCTCAAGCTGGCGGGCGTCGGCGCGGAGGTGAAGAAGGCGGGCAATAGAGACGAGTGGCATGTCGTAGCCGCTACCGACAGGCTTGCGGCCGGCCGTGAGGAGCTTAGGGACGCCATCGCGGAGGTCGTTAGGAGGGCCGCCGAGAACGGGTGGGTCGATGCGGACAAGGCGGAGCGCTGGCTGGAGAAGCTGGAGGGCGGCCTCACGCTGAAGGAAGGATGGCCGAAGTACTACGTGGGGCTGGCCAGGGGCGCGCTTGAGGTCAGATTCGGCTCAACAGACCCCGAGGGTATAGAGCGCGAGACCCAACGGCTTAGGGCCATGGGCCTTGAGGAGGGCGTCCACTTCGCCGTCAAGATGCCGGAGGGCGGCAGGGAGGGCTACGTCTCGATCCTCAAGGATGGTCTGATGCGTGCCGCCTGGCTGTCTATACACGGCTCCGGCGACTGGCAGAGGCTCGCGGCGGAGTTCATTAACTACATACTCCAGAGGACGAGGGAGGAAGGTAAAGAGGTCTACGAAAAGGCTCTGGAGATCGTGGAGAGGGGCAAGGCTGTGGGTTCCCTAAGGCTTACAGACGTCAAGGGGGCCGAGGTAGAGGTGGAGGACAGAAGACACGTGGTGAGCGTCCTCGGCGGAGGGGCCGAGTTCGAGGAGAGCAAAAGCGGCAGGACCCTACTGAAGATCACCATAACGGCCGAGGTGGACGGCGTAAGGCGCGTCTATGAGATTACCTTCGGCAGATACGGCAGAAACAACGCGGCCATGGGCTACGCCGTCGCCAGGGCCGACGCGCCGGAGGGCAGGGAGGCATACGCCGAGAGGCTCTCAGCGCTGATCAAGGTCCTTACGGGAAGGGAGCCGTGGGTGCGCCGCATGAAGGACGGCAGGATAATTATAGAGTGCTACGAGGGGCACTTGGAGGGCCTCGCCCGCTACGCGGAGCTCGCAGACGCCATCGCGAAGTGGCTGGAGGAGACGGGCCGCCGGTAGCCACCTAGGGAGGTCCGTTCCTTTCCAAGTTGGGCGCGTCGAGGTCGGGCAACATTTAAAAAGGGTCTTTTGCGGCTCGTCATGGAACTCGCCTCGGGGTACGTGAAATCGGGGTGGGATCTCTGAGCGAGTTGGCCTGTGAGGCGAGGCGAAGGCTCCTCATAATGGCCGCGTACGATCCGGGCATCCATATAGGCTCCTCGTTGTCCGTCCTCGACATATTGACCGCCCTCTACGGCACTGGGCGCGTGAAGTTCAACGCCCACAACGGCTTGTCGACGAGGAACTATCTGGTCCTCTCGAAGGGGCACGCCGTCCACGCGATATACGCCCTGGCCTCGGTCTTCGGCCACCTCAATTCGGACGAGCTGAGGGAGACCGGCTCTTTAGGTAGCCGTCTGCAGAACCACCCTGAGGACGACACGCCGTTTGTGGATATATCCAATTCGGGCTCTCTGGGCCTCGGCATAGGTATGGCCGTGGGCCTCGCCCTGGGGCTCAAGCTGAGAGGCGCCACCGGCCGCGTCTATCTGGTCACGGGCGACGGCGAGCTGGACGAAGGGGTCTCCTGGGAGTCGTTCGCCGTGGCGGCCTCCTACGGCCTGAGCAACGTGGTGACCATAGTCGACCAGAACGGCGCGCAGCTGGACGGGCCTTCCGACGAGGTCCTCAAGAAGGGCGATCTGGCGGGCAGATTTAGGGCGATGGGCTTCTTCGTCCAGACGGTGGACGGCCACGACGTAGATGGGCTCGTGGAGGCGCTGGAGGCGGCCGAGAAGGCGGGCACGCCGAGCGTCATAATAGCCAGGACGGTGCGGGGCAAGGGGGTCCAAGGCCTCGAGGGCTCCGTGAGGCAGAGGATACCTAGAGATGAGGCGCTCGAGCTGGCCGGCAAGTTGTCATGTCGTTGATCGAGGAGCTGACGCCTAGGGAGGCCGTCGGGAAGGCCCTCGCCGACCTCGGCGATTTGAGGAACGACGTGGTGGTGCTGGTCGCGGACACCGGGGAGACCACCAGGGCCAAGTTCTTCGCCGAGAGGCATCCCGACAGGTTCTTCAACATGGGCATAGCGGAGCAGGCCATGGCCGCCGTAGCCGCCGGCCTCGCCAGCGCCGGGTTCATGCCGTACGCCTTGACCTTCGCGGCGTTTATGGCCAGAGCTTGGGAAATAGTCAGGAACTCGGTGGCGCGCCTCAACCTCCCCGTCCGCCTGGTGGGCACCCACGCCGGCTTCTCCGACGCCTACGACGGCCCGTCGCACCAAGCGCTGGAGGACGTCGCGCTGTTCAGGGTCCTGCCCAACTTCACGGTGATGGCGCCGGCCGACTCCTGCGAGACGTATAGGGCGGTCATGGCCTCCGCCGAGGTCAAGGGGCCCGTCTACATAAGGGTGGGGAGGGATTTCCACGTGCCCACCACCTGCGACATGTACAAGGTCTTCGAGGTGGGCAAGGGCTACGTCGCCCTCGACGGCCACGACGTCGCGCTGTTGACGACCGGGCAGATGTTGAGCTTCGCCCTCGACGCGGCGCACATGCTCAAGGAGAAGGGGATATCGGCCGCCGTTCTGCACTTCCCCACGGTCAAGCCCCTGGACCTCGCGCTTCTGTCCCGCTACGCGAGGGCCGTCAAGGCCTTTGTGACCGTCGAGGAGCACGTGGTGCACGGCGGGTTCGGCTCGGCCGTGGCGGAGGCCTTGATAAACCTGGGTCCGAAGCCCATGGCGATCATGGGCGTCAAGGGCTTCGGCAGAACGGCGAAAAGCCCGGCGGATCTATACCAGTTCTTCGGCCTAACTCCCGACAACATAGCGGCGAGGGCCGAGGAGCTCATATCGCTGACGCGATGAGGGAGTTCTCCTATAGGCACAGCAGAGGCTACACTAGATTCGTCGTGGGCGTGGGCCTGGACCCCGCCTCGATGGCGGAGGGCAGGGCTCTGTTCCTCGTCGACGCGAATTCGGGAGCCAAGGCGGAGGAGGCCCTGGTGCTCTCTGGCGGCGAGGACGTGAAGAGCCTAGAGGTCTTGACTAAGGTATACGAGTTTCTGGCCTCTAAAGGGGCGGATAGATCCACCTACCTGGTGGCCGTGGGCGGAGGGGCCGTTCTGGACTTGGCCACCTTCGCGGCCGGGACCTACATGCGGGGCATGAGGCTCGCCCTGGTCCCCACCACTCTGCTCGCCATGATAGACGCGGCCATAGGCGGCAAGGGCGCCGTCGACTGGGGCCCTGTGAAGAACCTGGTCGGCGTCTTCTACCAGCCCGATCTAATAATCGCAGATCTGAAGTTCGTCGAGAGGCTTCCCGACAGGGTCTATAGGTCCGCGTTCGCCGAGGCTGTTAAATACGGCGCCGTGCTCGACGGAGGCCTCCTCGGCTGGCTGCGCTCCAACGCGGGCAGATTGACTGCGAGGGATCCGGCGGCCCTCGAGGAGGCCGTCTACAGGTGCGCCAGAACCAAGGCGTCTGTGGTCGAGGCGGATGAGTTCGAGACGAAGGGCGTGAGGCAGGTCCTCAATTTCGGCCACACCGTGGGCCACGCCGTGGAGAGGATCCTCGGCATGTTGCACGGGGAGGCCGTCGCCGTCGGGATGGCCGTGGAGGGCGCCGCGGCGGTGGACATGGGATACCTCAAGGAGGAGCACCTGGAGGAGCTGGTGGGGCTACTACGCCTATTCGGCCTCCCCACAAGCGTCTGCCTCAAGGGCGAGGCCGCCGACCTGGCCAAGCGCCTTGTGCGGCACGACAAGAAGAGGAGAGGGGACGTGTTGCTGATGCCGATGCCGACGGGCCTGGGCAGCTGGGCTCTGGCCGAGGTGCCGCTGGGCCTGGTCGAATCGGTCCTGGATAGGCTGAGATGCTCTGCGTAAGGCCGGCCCCCCTGTTGGGGAGCTTCAGGGCTCCGCCCTCCAAGCCGATCTCCCAGAGGTATATCCTGGCCGCCGCCATAGCCGAGGGAAGCACGAGAATAGCCCCGTTGGAGCTGAGCGACGACGTGGCGGCCGCGCTGAGGGCGGCCCAGCCGCTCTCCCGCATCCATCTGGAGGGAGGCTCTGCCGTTGTCGAGAGGAGGGCGCCCGACCCCGTCAGGTCGTTCAACGTGGGGGACTCAGGCTTCACGCTCAGGATAGCCGCGGCGCTCTACGCAGGCGTGGAGGGGAGCACGCTCATATATACGTCGGAGCAGTTGAGCAGAAGGCCTATGGAGGACCTGGTCGAGGCGTTGGGGAAATACGCCGAGGTGGCGTGGATGCCCGGGGCGCTGTTGATAAAAAGCAGGGGGGTTAAGCGCGTCGAGGCGGCCATACGCGGCGACGTGACCTCCCAGTACGTGAGCGGGCTCATGTACCTCTCCGCGGTCGCCGAGGAGGGAGGCGACATAAGGGTCATCGGCAGGAAGTCGTGGCAGTACGTCGAAGCCACGGCGGAGGCGCTGAGGACGTTCGGCGGAGATGCGCGCATAGAGGGCGACCGGATCCATGTGAGGGGCCCCCTCAGGTCGCCCGGCGCCGTGGCCGTGCCCGGCGACTTCGCCCTTTCGGCGTTCCTCCTGGTGGGAGCGGCAGTGACGGGAGGGCGGGTCGAGGTCTCAGGTCTCGTCGGCGGTCCGGACGAGCAGATACTGGACGTCTTGAGGCGTTCCGGGGTGTCTGTGGGCAGAGCCGGCGATAGGGTCGTCGCAGAGGGCGCGCCGTCGAGCCCCCTCGACGTCGACCTCTCAAATGCGCCGGATCTGGCGCCGCCGGCGGCCCTCCTCGCCGCCTTCGTGAAGGGCAGGAGCCTGTTGAGGGGGGTTGAGCACCTGGCCTATAAGGAGTCCAACAGGATCGAGACGATAATGGACGTGGTGAGGAGGCTGGGGGCGTCGGCGGAATACGGAGACGGCGTGTTGGCCGTGGAGGGCCCGCCCAGGAATAAAAACGTCGAGTTCTCGTGCCATAGGGACCACAGGATATGCCTTATGGCCCTCGTCGCCGCGAGGTCCGTGGGCGGCTGCGTCGACGACATATCGCCGATAGCCAAGACCTGGCCCTCTGCGCCGCTTCACCTAATTTAAAAAATGGGCGGCGCGGCGGCTACGATGGATATAGTTGAGGCGTTGGCCGAGATAAATAGGGCCAGGCCGGCCTACAGGCTCGACATAGGCGAGCCGGACGTCGAACCTCCGGAGGAGGTCTTCGAGGCGCTGAGGCGGGTTGGGGATGCGCCGTACGGCCCGTCGGAGGGCCTGCCCGAGCTCAGAGAGGCGTTGGCCGGGCTCTTCGGCGTCGATAGGGACGAGGTGGTGGTAGTGGCCGGCGGGAGGCACGGCGTGTCGGCGTTGATGTGGGCCTTCAGGAAGGCGCATATAATAACCACGCGGCCCTACTACCCCGGATATCTCGAGATAGCCTCGGCGTTCGACATAAGGCTGGATTTCGCTGACGCCGACGAGGGCCGCGGCTGGAGTCCCCAGTTCCCGCGCCGCGGAGTCTACCTGGTGAACTACCCCAACAACCCCACAGGCGCCGTGCTGGACAGAGCGAAGGTCCGGGAGCTGGTCGACGTGGCGGAGTTCGTGATAAGCGACGAGGTGTATAGAGATATAGCATTCGTCGAGTTCGAGTCGCCCCTCAAGCTGTCCCCCAACGTCGCGGTGGTCTACAGCTTCAGCAAGGTCTTCTCCGTGCCGGGCTTCAGGCTAGGCGCGGTCATAGCCCCAAGGGACCTCGCGCGGCTCGTGGTCAAGTTCAACAGAGCCACGGTCAACTCCGCGCCCTCCGTGTTGCAGAGGGCGGTGGCGCCTCTGGTGCCCGAAATACCTCGGATGGCCGCGCGGCTGTCGGAGATCTACAGAAGGCGTGTTGAAATAGCCAAGAGGGCGTTGGGCCTCAAATTCGTCGAGCCCAAGGGCGCCTTCTATATATTCCCGCGGCTGGGCTGTAGCGGCGTGGAGTTCTTGAGGAGAGCCCTCCAGCGCGGAGTCTCCGTGTTGCCGGGAGAGGCCTTCGGCTCCTCGGACCACGCCAGGATCGCGTTGGTGTTGCCCGAGGACAGGCTGGCCGCCGCCCTGTCGGCGCTCAACGGAACGTGCCCCAGCGCTTGATCCGGCCGCCGGCGCCTCCCGCCCCGGAGGCGCGGGAGGCCTGTCGAGGCCGACCTGTTGCAACCTATATATAGGGTCCCGCCGCAGATCGCATGGAGCCCAGAGATCTCGCGAAGCTGGTGCTGGTCTCCAACCCGGCCCTAGGCGATAGGGGGTACTTCGTATATACAAAGATAAATATCAAGAGAGACCGATACGATTCATCGATATGGGAAGTGGACCTCTCCAGCCTGGAGAAGAGGGCCGTTCTGCAGGGCCCCGCGGACATGGCGCCGTTGCCCAAGGGCGGGCGTTTGGCCTTTCTATCCAGACGCGGCCTGGGCAAGAAGTCCAGGGGGGTGGGGCTTTGGGTGTTGGAGAGAGGCGGCGTCCCCAGACGGCTCGCCCACTTCCCGCTGGGAGTCCTCGACCTCTCGTGGTCGCCCGACGGCTCGAGGCTGGCCGTGGTGGCCTATAGGGGGAAGCCGGAGAGGGACGTCAAGCACGTGGAGGGGCTCCCGCTCTGGACGAACGACTTCGGCTTTTCCTACAACGTGGAGTCCCACCTATATCTGGTCGACGCAGAGAGCGGAGTCAAGGCCGTCGTGACCGAGGGCTGGGCCAGGGTGAGGCACGCCGCTTGGAGCCCCGACGGGCGCTATATAGCATACACGGTGGCCAGAGACCAGCTGAGGCCGTACCTCGTCGACCTAGCCGTGTACGACGTGGCCGCCAAGACCCATAGGGTCCTCGCCCGGGGGCTCGAGTCGGCCCACCACGTGGCGTGGAGCCCCAAGTCAGACGCGGTGGCTGTGGCGGGCCACAAGATGCCGAGGGGCTTCGCCTCGCACAACAGGATCTACGTGTATTGGCTGGACGGCTCGGAGCGATGCCTCACCTGCGGCTTCGACAGGAACGTGGTGAACACCCTGAACAGCGACGTGAGGGGGCCCAGCTACACGCCCGTGGTCCAGTGGGTGGAGGACTCCATATACTTCACCGCCACGGTCGGCGGATCGGCGGAGCTCTACAGGGCTGACGTGGACGGGAGGGTCGAGAGGGTGATAGGCGGCGAGGGCGTCGTGGACGAGTTCGCGGTGGACGGGAGGGGGCGGGTCTTGTACACGTTCATGACCGCCGATTCGCCGAAGGAGCTGTACCTATATGAGGACGGGCGCACGACGAGACTTACGGCGTTTAACGACTTCGCCAGAGAGGCCCTGGGATTCTCGAGGCCTGAACACTTCCGGTTCAGAGCCAGCGACGGCGCTGAGATAGACGGATGGGTCCTCATGCCGAAAGGCGGGGGGAGGAGGCCTTGGGTTCTCTACATACACGGCGGCCCGAAGACCGCCTACGGCTGGAGCTTCATGTTCGAATTCCAGCTGCTGGCGTCCAGGGGATACGCAGTAGTGTACACAAACCCGAGGGGCTCGGACGGCTACAGCGAGGAGTTCGCCGACATAAGGTGCCGGTACGGCGAGAGGGACTACCAAGACTTGATGGAGGCGGTGGACTACGTCCTCGCGCACTTCGAGCTGGACGAGAGGCGGGCGGCGGTGGCAGGGGGGTCCTACGGAGGGTTTATGACCAACTGGGTGGTGGGCCACACCGATAGGTTCGCCGCCGCCATAACCCAGCGCTCCATCTGCGATTGGGTGTCCATGTTCGGCACGACCGACATAGGGTGGTACTTCGTGGAGGACCAGATATGTTGCTCCCCCTGGCGGGATAGGGATAGATGCCTCGAGAAGAGCCCGCTGCTCTACGCAGATAGGGTCAAGACGCCCACGTTGATAGTGCACTCCATAGAGGACTACAGGACTTGGCTCGACCAAGGCGTCGCGTTCTACACAGCGCTCAAGCTTAACGGAGTGGAGACCAAGCTCGTGCTGTTCCCCGGCGAGTCCCACGAGCTCACGAGGAAGGGGAAGCCGCGTCATAGGCTCGAGGACCTCAGGCAGAAGCTGGACTGGCTGGACAGACATCTGGGCAAAAACCTTAAATCGAGCTCCGGATAGGGCGGTATGGGGTATTGATATGCGCGACCCTGTTGGTGGAGAGGCCGGGGGATCTCGAGAGGGCGTTGAGGTCTCCGGTTAAGTGCGTCGAGGCCCGTCTGGACCCCTATAGGGGCGAGCTCGCCCCCCTCCTCGGTCCCCTGAGCGAGCTGGCGAGGGCCAAGACGCTGATTGTTACCGTCAGATCGCCCGCCGAGGGAGGTCGCTTCAAGGGCTCCGAGGAGGACAGGCTGTCGGTCTACCTCAAGGCGCTCGAGGTGGAGCCGCAGTACGTCGACGTCGAGCTGTCGGCGGATATAAAGGACGAGGTCGTGAAGGCCAAGGGGCGGGCCAAGGCGATCTTGAGCAGACACGACTTCGAGAGGACGCCGGACCTCGAGACGTTGACGCGGTGGGTCCGCGAGGGCGAGGAGGGCGGGGCCGATGTGGTGAAAATAGCGACCACGGCCAACAGCTGGGACGACAACTTCAAGGTGTTGTCGCTAATGGGCCGCGGCGGCAAGCCCGTGGCGGCGTTCGCCATGGGCCCCCTCGGCGTCTTGTCCAGGGTCTTCGCCCCCCTGATGGGGGCCCCCTTCACATACGCCGCATTGGACGCGCCGGCGGCGCCGGGCCAGCTGAGCTACGGGGCGATGGAGGCTATATACTCTTCGCTTGGGATATATAGCAATCTGCAGTCGCTGTCGGACATGAGGGCCGCGCTCGATGCCGTGGATTCGGCGTTGATGTATCTACTGAAGCTGAGGCTTGAGGTCTGTAGGGACATAGGCAGGTTGAAGAAGTCTCTGGGCCTTTCCGTATACGACGACAGCAGGGAGGCCGAGGTGTTAAAACGCGCCGGCGACTTCAAGCAGCTGTTCGACCTGGTCGTCCAGATGTGTAAGGCCGTCCAGATAGTCGTGCCTACCTGACCCCGAGGAATTCGAGCACGGCGCTGCGCATGACCGATCTGTCGGGCTTTACGTCCAGCCATATCTCCTCTGCCGCCGCGCCCTGCTCGACGAGTATATCCACCCCGTCCACCACCGCCGCGCCCAGCTCCTCCGCCAGCTTCGCCATCGCCGTCCTCGGCGGGTTGTAGACGAACTCCACATAGGCCCTGGCGCCGTCCAGCGGAGCCAGCACCGAGTCGTGGACCGGCGTAGCGTTCACGACGACGTCGGCTCTCCGCACGCCGTCGAGCCCCACGCCCTCGATCCTCACGCCGAACCTCCCGGAGAACTCCCTCGCCAGGGACTCCGCCTTCTCCTTGGTCCGGTTCGCCACGACTATCTCGGCCGCCCCGGCCTTAACGGCGGCGTATATAGCCGCCCTTGCGGCGCCTCCAGCGCCCAGCACCAAGACCCTGCCCCCCTCCATGTGCCGCCCCGCCAGTCTGTACACGGCCAGATAGTCCGTGTTGTACCCGACCAGCAGGTTCCTCTCGACCTTCACCGTGTTCACAGCCCCCACGGCTCTTGCGTCCATGGTCACGCCGTCCAGATACTTGATCACCTCCTCCTTATGCGGTATCGTCACGTTGAAGCCGGCCAGGTTGAAGCGGGCCAGATCGGCGAAGCAGGGGAGGCCGTGTTTAGGCACATCGACGGCGATGTAGTAGGCGTCCACCCCCAGGCTCCTGAACGACGCGTTGTGCATGGCAGGCGATGCCGAGTGCCTCCTCACGCGCTCGCCGATCACCGCGAAGAGCTTCACATGGCAATAAGCCTCCTAAATATTATTTCTGGAGGAAGCTATTTAGAGCGTTCGCATCTCGATACATGTCGTTCTTCGGCAGAGAGCTGAGGATAGCCACGTTCGGCGAGAGCCACGGAAGGGCGATAGGGGTCGTCATAGACGGCGTGCCGGCCGGCCTGGAGCTGAGCGAGGCGGACATAAGGAGGGAGCTCGACAGGAGGATGTTCTGCAACATCCCCGTGCTCAATCCCCGTTGCGAGCCGGAGGAGTTCGAGATCCTGTCCGGCGTCAAGAACGGGAGGACCCAGGGCACTCCTATCGCGGTGGCGATCTGGAATAGGCGGGTTATTTCGAGCTACTACGACGAGCTCTGGAAGAGGCCTAGGCCGGGACACGCCGATCTGGCGTACTATCTAAAATACGGCGACAACTACGACCACAGGGGCGGCGGGAGGGCCTCGGGCAGGACGACTGCGGCGCTCGTGGCGGCGGGGGCTGTGGCCAAGAAGCTGTTGGCGACGCTCGGCGTGGAGGTCGTGGGCCATATCGTGGAGCTCGGCGGCATCCAGATCTCCGCAAGCTACTCCATAGACGACATAAAGGCTTCCTGGGGCAAACAGATGCCTGTGGTGGACGATGGAGCCCTCAAGGCCATGCTCGACGAGATAGTCAAGGCGGTGAAGGACGGCGACTCCATAGGAGGCGCCGCGGAGGTGTGGGCCGTAAACGTGCCGCCCGGGCTCGGCGAGCCGGTCTTCGACAAGATAAAGGCCGATCTGGCTAAGGCCGCCATGTCCATACCCAGCGCCGTGGCCTTCGAGATGGGCGCCGGCGTGAGGCTGGCCAGGATGCGGGGGAGCGAGGCTAACGACCCCATAGTGCTGAAGGGAGGCAGGGCAGGGCTCGCCACGAACAAGGTGGGCGGCGTCTTGGGCGGCATAACCGTGGGCGAGCCCGTGTGGTTCCGCGTGTACTTCAAGCCGACTCCGTCGATCAGGAAGCCCCAGAGGACCGTCGACCTCTCGCGGATGGAGCCCCACATGTTGGAGTTCAGAGGCAGATACGATGTGACCACCGTGCCTAAGGCCTTGGTGGCCCTGGAGGCGATGGCCGCGCTCGTGCTGGCGGACCACGCGTTGAGGGCCGGGCTCATAAGGCGCGATAGGCCCATAGGCTGATGCCCCGCTGCGCGCAGGCCTGCGCCTGGGGCGGGGGGAGTATAATAAACGCAATAGCTCTAGGCGTCGGCGCGTCTTTCCCCATATCTCTCAGGGTCGTGGCGGAGGTCTGCGAGAGCGGGGAGGACTCCGTCTCGTCGTATGCGGACGTCGACCTCTCGCCGATATACAGGGCCCTCGACGTCTTGAGGCAGCGTTTCAAGTTCGGCGGGGTCTCGGTCAAGTTCTCCGGCGATCTGCCGACAGCCGGCGGGCTTAAGTCGAGCAGCGCCGCGTTGAACTCGCTCATACTGGCCCTCGACGAGCTCTTCGAGCTGGGGCTAAGCCGCCTAGATGCGGCGCGGCTCAACGCCGAGATAAGCAAGGCGGTGGGAATAAGCATCACCGGGGCCTTCGACGACGCCGTGGCGTCCGCCCTGGGCGAGGCCTGGCTCACGGACAACGGCGAGAACGCCCTCCTCAGGAGGCTTGACGTGTCGGGCGACGTCCTCGTCCTGATTCCGCCGTGGGATAGGGGCAGAGGGCGCGTGGAGGAGATGAGGGCGGTGGCGCCCGCGGTGAGGGCGGCCGTGCTGTACGCGCTCAGAGGCGACTGGAGGACCGCCATGGCCATCAACGCCATAGCCTACGGCTTCGCCCTCAGCTACGACCCGGCGCCCACCGTGGAGGCCCTGAGGGCGGGCGCCGTCGGCGGCGTGTCGGGCACAGGCCCCTCCCATGTCTTCGTGGCCGAGAACGCCGAGAGGCTCTACCCCGTCTTGGCCGGCTACGGCCGGCTGATAAGGGCGAGGATACCCGACGGGCCCTGCGCGGTCACCTGAGCACTATCCTCCTCACCGTTCCCCCCACCTCTACCCTGGTCCCCGCCGCCTCGCCTACGCCGGGCCTCACGACTCCGTCGACCTCAGCCTCAGAGTACCGGGAGCCCAGCAAGATCAACTCGTCCAGCTCGACTAGATCGCCCGATAGCTCCACGACGTTGCCGGACGCCTTGACCTCCAGCTGAAGCGGCTTGTCGCCCTCGCCGTGGTATATGCGCCAGCTCCCCTCTCCGTATATCATCAAGAAGCCGTCGCCCAATATGGCGGAGCCCCTCCTTATGTAGATGGGGAGGTCGGCCGAGGCCTCTATCCACGACGGGCCTAGCTGGACGACGCCTGACCAATAATCCATCCACACGCCGCTCGGTATGTAGACGCTCCTTCTCCCGTTCGGCGATAGATGGGGCGCGACGAGGATGTAGGGCCCGACCAAATACTCGTCGTCGACGCCGTAGGCGTCCTCGTCCTCGGGGAACTCCAGGGGCAACGGCCTCAGTATGGGGCGCCCCGTGAGGTGCGCCTCCCACGCGAGGTGCCACAGATACGGCAGAAGCTTGTACCGAAGCCTGACGGCCGCCGCCACGGCCTCCCTATATCTGGCGGGCAACGCGAATATCTCCACGTCGTTCCCCTCCCTGCTCTTATGCGCCCTGAAGAACGGGAAGAGCGCCGACGCTTGATACCAACGCACGACGAGCTCGGGGTCGCTGTGGCCCGCAAATCCGCCCACGTCGGAGCCCGCCATATGGACCCCCGACGCGGCTAGGCCCAGCACCGCCATCAAGGCCGCCCTGAGCCCCTCCCAGGAGGCCACGACGTCGCCCGTCCACACCGCGGCGTAGCGCTGGATGCCCGCGTAGCCGGCGCGCGAGAGCACGAAGGGCCTCTTGCCGGCCCTCAACATCCCCTCGTAGGTCGCCATGGCCTCGAAGTAGGCATAGGCGTTGTGGACCTTCTCATGCCGCACAAGTCTGCCGTCGTCGAGCCTATGCACCGCGCCGGCCGCCGTCTTTCTGAGCAGATCCGCCTTGTTCAGAGGGCCTGGCTTCAAGCCCAGCGCCACGGCCTTCCTCAGCTCGGCCCAGCCCCCCGTGAAGAGCAAATCGCCGTCCATGTTGGTCGGCTCGTTCATATCTATCCAGAGGCCGTCGACGTCGTACTCCCTCACGTACTCCTCGACGAGCTTGGCCCACCACTCCCGCGCCTTCTTGTTGAGGAAGTCGGGAAGGGCGGAGGCGCCGGGCCATCCCCTGACCAGATAGATCTCGTTGTTCTCGGTGGTGAGGAGATGGCGGAGCCCCTCCTCGAATATCCTGTAGCCCGGCTCTGCCTTAACGTAGGGATCCAATATGGGCACCACCTTAACGCCCCTCTCGTGCAGCTCCGAGACGAGGCCGTGGGGGTCCGGGAACTTCCGCCTATCCCAAGTGAATATCCTCCGCCCGTCCATGTGGTCCAGGTCCAGATAGACGGCGTCCAGCGGCACTTCCCCAAGCACGGCGTCCACCACCTCGAGCACTGCGCCCTGCGGCTCGTAGCTGAACCGCGATATCTGGTAGCCCAGCGCCCATCTGGGCGGCAGGAAGGGCTTGCCGGTTATGTCCGAATAGGTCTCGAGGACCTCCATGGGCGTGGGGCCGAATATTATGTACACCTCCGGCCTGTCCTCGACCTCTATATTCACGGCGTTGTATTCCCTGAACCCCACGTCGAAGACCGAATACGCCGGGGAGTTCACCAGCAACCCAAACGCCCTGCCCCTCCTCACGAATACGGCGAGGGGTATGGCCACATACAGCGGATCCATAAAGGGCAGGTGGGCGTAGGCGTCGAAGTTGAACATGACGGCGACCGTCCTCCTTCTGTCTATGGGCATGGCCCTCTCGCCCAGGCCCAACACGTGTTCCCTCACGTCGAGCTCCTTCCATATTCTCGTCACGCCGTCCTCAACGGTTATCCTCAACATGGCCTCGACGCCGCAACAGGAGGCCTTGACGACGTCGCCCGACACCTCAACCTGCGGCTCGGGCGAGCCCCTCGGCAGATCGAACTCAACTAGGGGAGTCTCGTCGAGCCTTATCCTAACGGTCTTACGCCCCAGCTCGTACCGCATGGCTGGAGAGGGGCGGTATAATAAAACAAGATCGCCTCGCGTAATAGGTTAAAAGGCCGCAGGGGACAGCCACCGATGGTCTACGCAGAGGGCGACCGCGCGCAGGTCGGCGGGAGATGCCACATCGCGCGTTGGATACGCGACGACTATTTCGGCGTGGCCGCGGTCGTGGAGATATGCGCCGAGGGCAAAGGGTATCTGGTGTCTTCCCTGTCCGGCGGGTTAGCCGGCGCGTTTCCGCTTAAAGGGCGCGGCGGCCTGTCGTGCGCCGAGCTGGTCCTCCCGCCTGGCGTCTACAGGTATAAGTTGGTCATAGACGGCGAGGAGGCCGAGGAGCGGAGGTGCGTAGTGGAGCCTCCGGGCCCTCTTCTCCACGTCCCGGCGCCGCACTACGTGGGGGTTTTCGGCGGCGAGGTGGAGGTCCGGGCATACTCCGTGGAGCCTCCCGACATATGCGGCGTCGGCGACTGCGTAGAAGGCGAGAGGCTGCTGGCCGTGGGCCGACACGGGCTGTATAGAGCCGTCGTCGAAGGGCCTCCGTACGTGGTCAAGTGCTGCGGCGTAGAGATGCGCGTGGGCTCGGTCAGGCCGTTCAAGAGGCCCCGATGGGCCCCTCTGGCCATGTACGAGGTGTTGCCCGATAGGGTCAGGAGGAGGTTCGGATGCAGGGACCTCAGACGGGACCACTGCGGCGGTAGCTTGAGGGACGTAGTCGATATGTTGGACTATATAGCTCGGCTTGCCGACGCCCTATACATACATCCAATATATAGCGCTATGAGCTATCATAGATACGACGTCTTGGACCACAAATCGGTCGACGAGATTCTAGGCGGCCTGGAGGCGTACGGAGAGCTCAGGGAGGAGGCCTCCAGGAGGGGCGTGGGCATAGTGCTCGACGTCGTCCTACACCACGTCGGGCTTAAGTCCGCCTTGTTCAGAGATAGGCGAGACCTCTTCGCGGTCAAGGACGAGAGGGCCGCCGAGTGGGCGCTCAGGATCGCCTCGACGTTCCCCAGACACGAGTGGCGCGAGTTCTTCAGAGGAGCCCCGCCCTACGAGACCTTCATGTCCGTCTGGGCCATGCCGAGGATAGACTACGGGAAGGCGGAGGCGCTGGACTACGCCGAGTCGGTCCTATCCTTCTGGTCCGACAAGGCCGAGGGCTTCCGGTTCGACGTGGCGCACGGCATACCTCCAGACGTGTGGAGGAGGCTGCTCGACAAATACGCCGAGTCCCACTACCTCCTGGCCGAGCACACGGGCGACCCCTCAGCCTTCCTGGGCGCGCACCACGGCTTCACCGCCTACGAGCTCTACGGCGCGATTCTGGACTTCCTCGCCCTGGAGAGGATAGACGCCGAGGAGTTCGCCGCGCGGATCAGGGAGTACATGGGCAGAGTGGGGCCCAACAAGCTGAGGTACATGTACACGTTCGTCGAGAACCACGACACGGACAGGTTCTGCTCCCGCGCGGGCAGGAGGAGGGCCTTGATGGCCTACGCGCTCATATACTCGATGCCGGGGGTTCCGGGCCTCTACGCAGGCGGCGAGAGCTGCGCCGAGGGGCTGGCCGCAGACCACACGAACAGAAGGCCTCTGGACGACCTCAAGCCGGACTCCGAGATGTTGGCGGCGTTGATGACCCTGTACAAAATGAGGAGGAAATATCCGGAAATAGCGGAGGGGCCTATCAGGGAGATACGCGGCGAGGGAGGGCGGCTGGTGTTGAAAAACGCGTCCATAGCCCTATATCTCGACAGGGACGAGGACTTCGTCGAGATAAAGACGCCCGACGGGTACTATAGCCTCTAGGCTCCTATACGCTCAACCAGCTTGTTGGTCAGCCTGGCCGCGAAGCCCTCGAGGCTTTTCCTGAACTCGAGGACCAGCTTCCTGACCTCCTCGTCCTCGACCATGTCCTCGACGTTCTTCACCTTGACGATGCCCTCGTTGGCGAACGTCATCAGCTCGAAGAGCGCGGCGTCCGTGTTGTTCCTGTAGAGCCTCGGCGCCATCGATCTATGGAGGCAGCTCAGATGCACGGCGCCTTTGCTCGTGAAGGTGAAGATCTGCCCCTCCACCACGTCCCTCCCGCACACGTAGCAGGTCCACCGCTTCATGGCAAGGCGCCGTTATCTAGTTTTAAACTTTTGGCACGGCGGGGCCCAAATTTTTAAAGACGTTGAACTGGACGCGGCTATGGGCCTTAAGATCAATAGGCCGCGCCGCGGCTCGATGGGCGTATATCCGCGCAAGAGGGCGAGCGACATAGTTCCTAGGGTGAGGACTTGGCCCGACCCCAATCTAGGCAGGCCCTCGCTCCTGGGCTTCGCCGCGTATAAGGTGGGCATGCTCCACGCCGTGGTGGTCGAGGACAGGCAGACCAGCCCTCTGTTCGGCAAAGAGGTCGTGAGGGCGGCGACCGTCCTCGAGGCCCCGCCTCTGCGGGTGCTCGCCGTGAGGCTCTACAGCCTAGACCCGACGAACGGCTACAGGAAGGCCGTGGGCGAGGCGTGGGCGCCTGAGATGCCCAAGGATGTCTATAGGGCCGTCAAGACCTTGCCCGAGAAGTTCGACCTAGAGGCCGAGCTGAAGAGGCTGGAGGCCGTCAAGGGCGCGGCGGTTGACGTGAGGGCCATAGTGGCGACTCAGCCGAGGCTTGCGGGCATAGGCAAAAAGACCCCGGAGGTGCTGGAGATACCCATCGGCGGCGTGCCGTCCGTCGAGGACCGGCTGAAGTTCGCGCTGGATATGCTGGGGAAGGAGGTCAGGGCCTCCGACGTGTTCTCCGCCGGCGGTCTGGTCGACGTCTTGGCCGTAACCAGGGGGAAGGGGTGGCAAGGCGTGATCAAGAGGTTCGGCGTCAAGATACTGCCTAGGTGGCACAAACACAGGAAGGGCCACAGGAGGACCGGCACCGTAGGCCCCCAGAGGCCGGCCCTTATGTTCACGCAGCCGAGGCCCGGCCAGATGGGCTTCCACCAGCGCACCGAGTACAACAAGAGGATACTAAAAATAGGCAACAACCCCGCCGAGATAAACCCCAGGGGAGGCTGGCCGCACTACGGGCTCGTCAAGGGCGACTTCTTGATCCTAGCCGGCAGCGTGCCCGGCGTCCAGAAACGGCTGGTGGTGTTGAGACATCCTGTGAGGCCGCCGCCCAAGGCGCCGACCTCAGCGCCGCAGCTGGTCTGGCTGTCGGTCCAGATCTGATCCCCCTGCGGGGCGGGCCTCGCTCTAGGTAATTGTTTAAATACCGGTCCGAGCTGATGGGCGTGTCCGTCGATCAGCTACTGCTACAGTTAAGGAGGGCCGATCTATCGCCCTACATCAAGCCATTGTCCGAAACGCCGCCGGAGAAAGCCGCAGTCCGCGGCCTGGACGGATCGGTCGTGGGCGAGACGGCGTTGCCGCCCCACTTCTTCGAGCCCGTGAGGCCCGACCTCATAAGGAGGGCATTCCTCAGCGCCCTTTCGGCCAGATTCCAGCCGAAGGGCGTAAGCCCCGAGGCGGGCAGAGGCCACAGTTGTCAATCCTTCGGCGTAGGGCTCGGCATAGCGAGGATCCCGAGGTACAAGGGGCATCTATGGCCTAGGGGCTGCTTCGCGCCGAACACCGTAGGCGGGAGGAGGGCGCATCCCCCCAGGGTCGAGAAGAAACTACACGAGGAGATCAACAAGAAGGAGAGGCGGCTGGCCATAAGATCCGCCATAGCCGCCACCGCCTACCTCCAGCTGGTCAAGGCACGGGGCCACGTGGTCGAGGGAGTGGAGCAACTGCCCCTAGTAGTCGCCAACGATCTAGAGCAGTTGGACAGGACGGAGAGGCTGAGGAGGGCGCTCCAGGCCCTGCACGTCTGGGCCGACGTCGAGAGGGCCGCCGAGAGGATCAGGATCAGAGCGGGCGTCGGCAAGATGAGGGGCAGGAGGTACAAGGGGCCCAGGAGCATCCTCGTCGTCGTCTCGTCGCCCGAGGCGCCGCTTGTCAGAGCCGCCAGGAATCTGCCCGGCGTGGACGTCGCGTATGTGGGGTCGCTGAGCGTTCTGCATCTAGCCCCCGGCGGAGTCCCCGGCAGACTCACCCTCTGGACGCAACAATCCATAGAAGCGCTCAGGGGCTTGTACCTATGAGCTCGCCGATAAGGAGGTTCGTGCTGACCGAGAAGGCGCTCATGCTGGCCGAGAAGGAGAACAAGATAACTCTGGTGGTGGACCGATCCGCCACCAAGAAGGCCATAAAGGACGAGGTCGAGCGCCTGTACGGGGTCGCGGTGAGCTATGTAAATACGATCATAACGCCGAGAGGGGAGAAGAAGGCCATCGTCAAGCTGGCGCCGGAACACAACGCCTTCGATCTACTCTCCCGGCTGGGTCTGCTCTAAGTCGGCCGGTCCATTAGGCCCTCAGATCGTGGGTTCTCGCGCATCTGTAGCGACTAAAGACCCTCCTCATAGGGCTCGATAACAATTTTAACGAAGTGTTATAGCCTTTACGTGTCGATTGAGCGGAGGCTTGTGTTGCCGGGAGAGGAGGTCGCCACTCCCGAGGAGTTCGCGGTCGACGGACGCGCTTACCTCGACGGCGTGTTCCGCGCGTCGGCCTTGGGGGTGGCCGTCTACGACAGGAGGAGCCATGCGGCTACGGTGAGGCCGCTCAAGGGCGATGGGTATCCGAGGCAGGGCGATATACTCTACTGCGTGGCCACGTCCAGGGGGGTCAGGGCCTTGAGCGTCAGGTGCGTGGCCAGGGAGGGCGACGGCGGCCCCGAGGAGCTGAAATACCCGGTCACTGCGTTCATACCGCCGCAACTTGTCGACGGGAAGATAGGCATAGGGGACTACATAAGGGCCCGCGTCGTCTCCAACCTAGGTCCGCCGTTTCTGCTGTCAGTAAGGGGGCCTACGTTCGGGGTTGTCAGAGCCATATGCCCCAAGTGCGGCAACGTGATGAAGAGGCGCGGCAGTAGGCTCGTCTGCCCGGTTTGCGGCGCCGCCGACGTCCGCAAGATAGCGCAAGGATTCTATGTATAGATCGGTGTCGCTGAAGTTCGCCAGCGGCGAAGAACTCCAACAGTTTTTGGAGCTCCTGCCGAAATACGTAGACGTGGAGTACTACGCGGTGACGAGGGGCACGAACGTCTACATACAGCTCAGCGGCCCGCCCGACGAGGTGAGGAGGGCCGTGGCCTCCATAAAGACGGCGGCCGGCCTCGTGAGGGCCGAGCTCAAGCCGATTAAGTCGTATCCCCTAGAGGCGGTGTTCAGAGAGGCCGACGTGGTCTCCCCCGTGCCTCCCGACGTGTTGGTCGAATATCTGGCCGTCAGGGGCTTCAAGGCGAGGCTGAGGGGGCCGGAGCTGCAGACGGACGCCTCCATGGAGGAGGTGAAACGAGCCGCCTCGCAGCTGTCGGCAGTATATAAATCGCTCGAGGGCGTGCCGGTGAGCCCCCACGCGAAGCGCGTGGCGGCGGTATATATAGCCGCCGTCAGGTCGAGGCCGGAGGAGGCCCTGGAGAGGCTTGCGGCCGCCGGCATCTTGAACCGAGGCTCCGTGTTCAGCCTTGCGCTGGACCTGCAGACGGCCAGGAGGAGGGTCAGAGCCCTGATAGGAAAAAGCTAAAAACCGGGGGCTCCGGGCTTGGCGTGATGTCCATAGAGATCGTCAAGATGGATGAGCGCTACCTGGAGCTCAAGACCAAGGGCGAGACCTACACGCTCTTCTCGCCCCTAGTCGAATACCTCTCGGAAGATCCCGACGTGGAGTACGTCACGTTCGACGTCGGGCATCCCCTCCTGGAGGACGTGACGTTCAGAATAAAGACGAGGGCGGGAAGCCCGCTCGACGCGCTTAAACGCGCCGTCCAGGCCATAGTCAGCGACCTCGAGTCCCTCGAGAGGTCGATTCTAGCCTGAGGATAGCCACCTCGACCCGATGCCTCCTCTTCCTGTGGTGTCTATACATAGGCGGTATATATACGGCGGCCGTCTCGAGGAGCTGCGGCTCCAGGCCCAGAGATCTGGCGACGCGGAACACGTGCTCGACCGCGGCCGCCTTATGTATGCTATATATAATCTCGGCGATGGATGCGGCGCCCCTGAGGAACCTCACGTCGCCGTGGCGCGTCCACACGCCGAAGGGCGGATTCATGACCACCTTGACGGGCCTCTTCGCGCAGGGCCTCTCGGCGTCGCACAACGCCACGTCTAGGCCCAGCACCTCCGCGGTCCGTAGAGCGTCGACGTCGATGTCGATACAGACGGCCCTGCCCCCCAGCGCGGCCACGGCGTATGCGAGCCTCCCGGTGCCGCATCCCAGATCCGCGATCCACCCCTCGGCGAGCTCGCCGCGCATGTACATGGCCCAGGCCACGGTGGCGGCTATCTCCCCCGGCGTGATGTACTGCTCCAGACGGAGCTTCGGCCTCTCGAAGCCGGGCAGGGAGTCCAGGAGGCTCGCCAGATCCTTCTTGCCGACCACAAGATAACGTTTAAATGAGAATAAATCGCGCCCACTCATGGCAGAGGGTAGAATGGTTGCCGACGAGCTGGCTAGATATTGGGATAAATTCGTCGAGACCCCCATCGCCAAACAGTTCCAGAAAGACCTGCCCGGCTTCAGGAAGTGGCTGGAGGACGTCGGCCCCAGGCTCATGCTGGCGAGGGCCAGAGAGGCGGCGGCCAAGGGAAACCCGGTGGCCAAGGACTACGTGGTCGACTACGCCATGGGCATGTTGAGGAGGGGAGGCGAGAGGGTCCTCGTGAACATGTTCGCCGCATGGCTGGTCGAAAACAAGCTGGTGAGCCAGTACTACCTCATAAAGAACAAGCTTGTAGCCGGCGGCGAGTCGATCGCGACCTGGCTCAGAGCCTTGAGGGGGCTAGATAAGGCCTAGGGCTATTTCCGCCAGCACGACGGCTCTCGACACGACCTGCCAGGCGTCCAGCGGGCGGTCGCCCAGCCTGTAGACCCCGTCGGCCTCCTCGAGAAGCCACGAGTTCTTGAAGTCGCCGTGGGGAAACCCGCCGACGACGACCACCGAATCCGCCAGCAGCCTGCCCAGCTCCAGGGGGTCCATCCGCACGCCGCGTTCGTGCAGGACCACCCATGCGCCGCCGGCCTCGTCCAGAAGAGGCCTCAGGCCCTTGGGCTCGGCCTTCATCAACGGCTCCCCCTCCGCGGGGACTCTGCCCAGAGAGAGCAGTTGCTCCATCAGCCCCACGAAGTTGTTGTAGTTCTTGGGCGGCCTCACGTCGGGCCTCAGCCTTATCACCACGTCGTTGATCGTGTGGACGGCCATGGAGCCCCTGCCGACCGCCGCGAGGAGGGAGTACTGAAACGCCAGCATGCACATGTGGACTATGTCGGGCCTGCCCCTCCTCTCGGCGTCCTTGAGCCCCAGCATGGCGCCGTGATGCCTCGCCCTATCCAGCAGGATCTCGCCGGGCCTCTTGCCCCTCCTCTCGGCGTCCCTCGCTATGGATGGATGGCGCCATATCTCGGGCGGAGCCAGCTCCATGGACGACTCGGCCAGTATCAACATCACGAGCGGCTTCGAGGCCCGGATATATAGCGAACCTTCCGACGGGTCTGGAGACGGCGTGGTCGGCCCTGCCGTAAGCCCCTCTGCTGCCGGTCCGCCGCCGACCTGCCGGTCGTGGGTCGAGACTAGGCCGGGACGGCCCCGCCTACGGCCCGGAGGGCTGGACGCAAGCCCCTCCGCCCTATTTATCGCGTGGATGGGGCTAGGCTCTTGATTTTGTAGGCATATTAAGTCAGTTTATAAATCATAATTTTAATAAAAATATATTGAAATATTATTGTTATCTACTACATCTCAGCTCTCAATAGCTCCGGCGATTCGTACCTAATCCTGCCGATGATCGCCACCGACAAGGCCGCCAACGCGGCTATCCACGCCAGAGCCCCGGCCGCCACCTGCCACGCCGGCACGGTGGGCGGGGCCACAAAGCGGCCGTAGCTTATATCCGGCATCAGTTGCGTGGGCGCGTCCCCATAGCCCGCGTATGTGCCTACGCCCAGGCCCACTAGGCTGACGAAGGGCACCAGGGCTATCGCGTCCCTGGGCACAACACCGTACAGATATGAATAGTAGGATGCGAAGTAGATGACCATCGGTATGAAGGCGATCCTGGTCGTGTGTTTGGGCATCCTCAAGGCGAGCAGGAAGACTAGGAACATGAACGAAGTCGTGAACACGGCGCCAAGCGCCGCGCTGCCCACGAAGCCCAACGCGCCGGCGGCGCTGGCGGGCAGCACCGAGTCCATAGGGACGTGGAGGCCGTTGTAGTTGAGGCCGTGCCACATCATGGGTATGGCTATCGCTGCCACAACTGCGGTGAATATAAGCGACGAGGCCGTCATGGCCACGTAGTAGGAGAGCAGATATTTCAACGGCCTGAGCCTGCCGAATCTGATCAGATACGGCACGGCGCCCGTGCTGTACACCAGCATGTATAGATAGCCCACCATAACGCCGGTGGGCATATAGATCGCGGCCCAGGTGAGCCAGTCCGCCGTATAGAGCCTGGCGACGTCGGCGGCTCCGTACTGTATTATATTGACCGCCCCTTTGGGGTATATGTACGCGCCTAAGGCTATCCAGAAGAGTATGAAGAAGACGCCCCAGAACCACATGCTCCTATTTCTTAGAGCCGACTTGACCAGGAACTTCGCGAAGCCCATGGCCTCACTCCAGCAGTCCGTACAGCCTATTTAGGCTGCCCATCTCGCCGAACCTGATCCCGCCGCCCTTCACCACCGAGTACGTCTTCCCGCCGATGCTCACGGTCAACAACGCGCCTTGGGCCTCCCCCTCCACCACGCCGGACTCGAGCAGGTCGCCGACCTCTATGGGGCCGTACAGCCTGCCCTCGAGCATCAGGTAGGCGTGGAGCGCCTTGAAGGCCCTCAACGCGTCGAGCTCGTGGGTCACCACGACGCCCTCATCGCCGTATTCGAGCAACATCTTGGCGACCACGCCCCTTCTGGCGGGGTCGACGTTCTCGAAGGGCTCGTCGATGAGCACCACCCTCGGCCTCGAGGACAGGGCCAGGGCCAGCCTGACCAAGGCCGACTGGCCTGCCGACAGAGCGAAGACCGGCCTCTTGACGATCTCGTTCAGGTCCAGGTTCAGCCTCTTCATTATCCCCGCGAACTCGTCCCTATCGATGCCCTTGAAGTCCTCGAGCACCTCCAGCAGGCCCCACACGTAGTAGGCCATGCCGTATATCTCGGGGAGGTTGCTCGAGACCTCGAGCATGCCGCGCGCCTCGCCGACCTCGACGCCGTTTATCTTTATGCTGCCGCTGTACGGTATCAACCCTGCCATGGCTCTGAGCAACGTCGTCTTGCCGCTGCCGTTGGGGCCGAGCAACACGGCCTTGCCCTCGACGGCCATCCTGCCCACGCTGACCGTGAAGCCGCCGGCCGATCTATCCCCCACCCTTACGACCACGTTGTTCAGCTCTATCATGGGATGCGCGAACGGAGGGATTTAAGCGCCTGTTGATTGTTCAGATGTTGAACAACCCCAGTATTTTTAAGTCCGGCAGGCCCAGTTGGGTATTGACGGCCAGCGATGTGTACGAGATAATAAAGATCGGCAACGACACCGCCAGGAGGATACTGTCGAGAGAGCTCAGGAAGGCCATGGGGCTCTACTACCTGCTGTGGGGCACCTACCCCGTAGTCATAGCCGCCCTCTCCACCGCCTCGTACCAGTTCGACGTCCTCAGCGAGGCGCTGCAATACAGGGTATTCTCGATACCCGTGGGTCTCATGGTGGTGATGGCGGCTATAGCGGTCTACACGTCCCTGAGCTTCAGGATCTTCTCGATGGCCTACAGGGTCTCCAGATCGCCCATATCGAGACGGCATAGAGGGCCTTGGCCTCTGTGGACGGCCGTCTACTACGCCTTGGTTACCGCCGCCCTGTATTTAGCCTTTGCCGGGCCGGGCGGCGAGCCCTTCGAGGCCCTCGAATACGCGGCCGCTGCGACCCTCGCGGTGCTTATAGTGTCCGCAAACACGGCGCACCTTAGATCAGGGCTCGTGAGGGCCAGGCGCTACGACTATCTGGCTAACGCGGCGCTCCTCGCGCTCCTTCCGTTGAGCATGGCCTACTACGTCAGCGGATACCTGCTCTCGCTCATCTGGATATACGCCGGCGTCAGGTCCCTACTGGAGGTAATCGGCGATGAATGAGCTCGACGAGCTGATCAAGTTGCTTAAGGACAAGGCCCTGTCCAACGGCGTAAGGCTCGGCATATTGATAGCCCTATATTACGTCGACGGCTACGTGACCTTCACAGATCTACAGAGAGACCTAGATATACCTAAAAGCTCTTTGCACCAACACCTAGACATCCTGCAGGAGAGCGGCTTGGTCGAGTTCAAAAGAGCCATAACGCCTCTAGGCGTCAGGACAGTAATCAGGATATCCGACAGGGGGAAGGACGTGGTCAAAAAATACCTAGAGCTCGTGAAGAGGCTCGGCTAGAGGCGTCGGCTTTCCAGCCGTGTCGTCTAAGACCGAGCCCGCCTTCACGCTTGACGTTGTAGAGCCGGTGGATGCGGGGGGTGGGATTTGTGGGCGGCGTCGCCTGAACCCACGCAGGCCTACGCCACAGGGACCTAAACTTGGCATGGAGGCCCTTTCGGAGCCCCCATCCTGCCCCTTTGACCTGGCTCGGGCACCCCCGCCGATAGGCCATACAGCCGCCACTTAAAAATTTTACTGCCAGCTGGGCGTCGCCGTAGCACCTCTGTTCGCCCGCGGCCTCCTGACGGCGCGGGCACCGCCACTGTCTACCGCGAGGAAGATGGTGGATGGGCCCGCCGGGATTTGAATTCCCGGGGGATCCCCTCCCGGGATCTCCCGCGCGTCAGGCGGGCCTTAGGGAATTGCTTTCAATCCTACCGCTAGACTACGGGCCCCTGCCCTACATTCCGTCGCCATTAAAAGCTTTTCCCCGACTTAGATTCCGCGGCATCGGCCCCCAACCGCGGGGAGGCGCTGGTCCCGCCGGGGCTGGCCGCCTGCGGCTAGGCGGACCTGCGGCGGAGTTTGTTATATACGTGTGGATATTGCCGCACCATGTTGGCTATATTTGGGGGCAAGCCTGTCCGCGAGAGGCGTATAGAGGCCAGGCCTCTGGTCTACAGCCCTGATCTGATTAGGGACATCGAGGAGGTCTTGAGGTCGGGGGCCCTCGTGTCGACGCACGGCAGGTGGGTGAGGTCGTTCGAGGAGGGACTGGCCAAGTTCGTGGGGGTTAAATACGCCTACGCTACCACCAGCGGGACCACGGCGCTTCACCTAGCCCTTAAGGCCCTCGGCGTCGGGCCCGGCGACGAGGTGATAACCACGCCGTTCACCTTCGCCGCGTCGGCGACGGCCGTCCTTCACGCCAACGCGGTCCCCATATTCGCCGACATAGACCGCGAGACCCTCAACCTAGACCCTGCGTCGGTTGAATCCAAGATCACCGATAGGACTAAGGCGGTGGTCGTGGTCCACCTCGCCGGCTACCCTGCCGAGATGGACGCCTTCATGAAGCTGGCGGATAGATACGGCCTTTATATAGTCGAGGACGTGGCGCAGGCCCTCGGCGCCGAGTACAGAGGACGTAGGGCCGGCTCCATGGGCCACATCTCGGCGTTCAGCTTCTACGCCACGAAGCATATAACCGGGGGCGAGGGCGGCGCGGTGGCCACCGACGTGGCGGCCTACGCCGAGAGGGCCCGGCTCATCAGGGCTCACGGCGAGACCGACAAGTATTTCTACGAGCTGCTGGGCTACAACTACAGGCTGACCGAGCTGCAGGGGTTGTTGCTCTACCACGAGCTGAGGAGGTTCGAGGAGCTCCAGAGGGCTAGGGAGGAGTACGTCAGAGCGCTTCTAGACGGGCTGGCGCGCCTCGAGGGGGAGGGCCTCCTCTCCGTGGTCAAGCCCAGGCCCTACGTCAAACACGGCTGGCACCTCGTGCAGATCCTCCTGTCTCTGGAGCGGCTGAGCAGACCGCGCGACTTCGTGGTCGACGCGTTGAGGAGCGAGGGCATAGGCAACGTGTCGGTGGCGTATCCCATCCCGCTGTACAGAACGCCTCTGTTCCAGAGGATGGAGGGACACGGGAGGGGCTGTCCCTGGAGCTGTCCTTTCTACGGCCGCAAGATCGCCTACGAGAGGCTCCCCAACGCCGAGTGGGCCGCCGAGAGGGTCGTGTCGCTCCTCGTCCTGCCCAACCTCACGCCTGAGGACGCCGCGGATACCGCCAAGGCCTTCGAGAAGGTCCTGCTGGAGCTAAGGCGCTGAGGCCCCCACGTAGAGGACGCCGGGCTCCACGCCCATCTCGGCTGTTTTACGCCCGAGGGCCTCCAGGAAGCGACGGCCGTTGCGTCGACCTGGATGTTGGAAAATCCCCGGCCGCATCGATCGACGCCGTTATTTTGACTCCACCCACCGGTCTATAACTATGAGAAATTATATATTATCCGTGGAGCTGTGTAGTAGAGCTCTGTATAGAGTCTCTGTATTTATATATATCTGCTCGAAGTAGCTCTCGGAGGCGAGGCCTCTCTCCACAGCCCTCCGCATCTTGTTGGCGAGGCTCCAGGGAGGTATTACGGCGCCGGGCCTCGCGTTGTCGTCTATGTAGTCGCTCTCAACGACGTATATGGGCTCCAGCCTCAGCGCCTCCTCCAGCTCCCCCCTCCGGCCTATCGGCACCGACGGGACCAGGCCGAGCTCTACGGCCAGAGGGGCCGCCCGGGGCTCCGCGTGGTGCATAACCACGACGCCGGGCCTTGCGTTGGCGCGACGGGCGATCTCGGCCACGCTCCTCACGGTCTCCTCCCCACGCCGTTCTAGGTGTAGATGCACCACGGCGCCCACGTCGCGGGCCCTCGCGAGGACGTACTCCAGCACTCTGTCGCAGAGGGCCGCCGCGTCGGGACCTGCGTCCCAATGCGGCCTTCCGTACTCGCCGAAGCCGACCGCCCTCCCCTCGGCCACATATCTGGCGGCGAGGTCCGCCGTCCAGCGCATGAAGTCCTCGACCTCGTCCTCGCCCCAGCCGGACTCCCTCAGCTTGACGCACTCGGCGGGGTGGACGCCCACGACGGCGCCGGAGATAAGCCCCTGCGCCCTCGCCGCCTCGCTGTTCTTAACCGTATGCTCGTAGAGCTTCTCGACCCAGCTCCTATCGCCCGGCACGCCCCCTATGGACCACGTGAGCAAAGACACGAAGATTATGCCGGTCCCTCCGGCCCTCTTGAAGCGCTTGGCCACCTCAGCCGCGCCGAGCCCCGTCGCCTCGTTGGCGTGGGCGTGGTTGTCGAATATCCTCACGGCGGTCGAGGAGGTCAAGCTTAAATATCAACCCGTCGTGGGGCATATGGCGAGGAGGCGGAGGGGGGACCTCAACCTGTTCACGGCGGCGGGCCTGCTCAACTTCTCCCGCGAGGGCGAGATCGAGAAGATCAGGCTGAACCCCAAGACCGTCGTCATAGCCTCCATGGTGCTGATGGGCATAGTCATAATCCTAAACCTGTTGAGGATTTGATGCGGCTACCCCCGAGGATAAAGATCCTCGAGGCGCTCTCGGCGATCGCCGACGGGCGGATCAAGCTGCTGGGCGAGAAAGACGCCGAGGTGGTCTCGTCGGACGGCGCCAGGACCTACAGAGTCTACGTCGATCTGGGCAGGAGGGCCGCCTACAGCGACGACAACGGGACCGTCTACAGGGGATACGTGGGCTACCCCATAATATCGTTCCTCATGGCCCGCGGCGTGTTGCCCGTCGACGAGAGGCTGGGCCAAGCGCTCAAGGGCATACCCTGGCGCAAGCTGAACGAACAGTACAAGAGGTACGACGCCGTGATGGAGCTCGTCAAGGCGCAGCTCAAGGATAGGGGGATCCCCGGAGACGAGGTTGAGCGTTATATCGACGCCGTGATGGAGCGCCTCAAGGGGCTGGGCCTCCGCCTGGAGAAGCCGATCGGCCAGGGCAAATAGGGCCGGCCCCACGACCCGGCAGGAACCTGGTGGGGGCCCTCTGCGCCTGTCTGCCGATGTGCGAGGAGTAGGCGCCGTCGCCTCCGACGTCTAGGGTTTTTCGACTCGTCCGCTGAGGGCCAACGAGGATGGATCACGGCATAAAGCTTTTTAAGCCGGAGGCTTGGCAGTCACAGCGGCGGTAGTCTAGCCTGGTTTAAGGGGGCATAGCCCCGACTACGGATGGCGGCCTCCCAAGCCGCTGATCCCGGGAGGGACCCCCCGGGAGTTCGAATCCCGGCCGCCGCACCACCTCTCCTTCTTCTGCGGACTCCCTACGCCGGGCGGGATGCAGAAAAAGTTAAATACTGCGGCGCGGGGAGGGACGGCCGGGGTGGCCGAGCGGCCCAAGGCGCGGGACTCGAGACCTCGAGCAGGACATCCCGTCCCCGCGAGGGGGCGTGGGTTCGGGCCGAGCCGCCCAGAAATCCCACCCCCGGCGCCATGGGCTCTATAGTCGTCGTCATAATGATCGTCCGCCGTGAGCCGGACCGCCTCGGCGGTAAGGTTAAAAACCTCCGCGTAGACCCCCTTCGGTGAAGAGAGGCGATGGCTGAGCCGTGGTGAGGGATTTGAACGCTGATATCTTTTTAACGACGGCCTACCTACCGGCGTGCTCGACGGCGGGATCTCGGTGGACTTGGGCAACGGACTTGTCCTCGAGCTGAGGAGCGACGGCGCCAAGCTCGGCTCCTCCTTCGTGCCAGGGGAGGTCTCCGTGGAGGGCGGGGAGGTGCTGGTCGGCGGAAGGCCGCTGGTGCTGACCCGCGCCGTTAAGTGCCCGGCCAAGGTGGGCGGCGTCGAGCTCTGCGGCGAGGCGCGCAGGAGGCCTAGGTTTATATATAGGGCGGTCTACGCGCCCGGCCTCTCCGACGCGCTGAGGATCGCCGAGCTGCACGCGACGAACGCCCTCAATAAGGGCGACTGCCTCGCCCGCTATCTCTACTCGTTGGTGTGGGGCTCCGGGACGCTCTGGGGTATATACTACAGGGAGGCCCCCCGGCCCGCCAGCGGCATCTGCGGCTACATCGATCGATACTTCACGTCGCGCGGCTTGAGGGGGGCCGCGGCGCACGACCCCTCGGCATTTTCGAGCCTCGACGAGTGGACGCGGGCCGTCCTAGGCCTTTCGAGGTTCGGCGACGCCTTGAGGCTCGTTGACAGGAGCTGGAGGGGCTTCGCCGTGGCTATGCGCTACGGCCTCTACTCGGCCTTGAAGTGGGGCCTTCCCCTCGACGGAGATTCTTGGCTGCTCCTCCTGGGGCTTTACTCCGCGCTTGATCCGTTCGCCGTTCCGGGCGGCGTCGCCCTTGACGTGGGCGTCCTGCGGGCTCTGCCGTATCTGGTGGTGAGGCTCATGGGAGGCTTCGCGGTCTTGTTCTCGTCCGGGGGCCGTCCGTTCGCCGCCTCGAATCTGAACGTCATGGCTTCCGGCGGGAGGATTAGGGGCAACTACGCCTCGTGCGGCGGCGATAGGTGCGTCGTAGGGGATCTCTACTTCAACATCTGCATCGACGTGGACTGCGCCGTGGTCAGGACGTGGGATTTCGAGTTCAGGGGGAGGCCCATCTGCTCCGATCTTTATACCTTTACCGCCATCCGTCCTTGTAAATAGGGCGGGGCAATATATAAAAGGAGTAGGTGTCTTTGGGATAAGTGCCGAAGGTGCCCGTAAAGGTGGTTAAGTGGGATGAGATAGTCTCGTGGGCCAGGAAGCTCGCCGACAATATAAGGTCCAGCGGCTGGTCGCCCGATGTCGTGGTGGCCGTGGCTAGAGGCGGCTACGTGCCTGCGAGGCTCCTCTGCGACTTTCTGGGCGTCCAGGACCTCCTCAGCGTCCAGGTGGTCCATTGGCCCGGAGCGGCGCAGGTGGCCGAGAAGGCCTACGTCAAGTACGGCCTTTCCGTGGATCTCTCCGGCAGGGACGTGCTCGTGATGGACGATATAGTCGACACGGGCGACAGCGTCGTGCTGGCCAAGGAGCTCGTCGAGAGGTGTTGCAGGCCGAGGTCCGTCAAGACGGCGGCGCTTCAGGTAATCACGAGCACCACGAAGTTCGTGCCCGACTACTACGCGATAGAGGTGCGCGACTGGTATTGGTACCAGTACCCGTGGACGGCGCTCGAGGATATGTCCAGCTTCGTCGTGCGCATGTTAAGGGAGGAGAAACAGCAGCTCTGGACTCTAGACAGGATAATGGAGAAGTTCGTGGAGTGGTATGGAAACGAGCTCCTCGAGGAGAGGTTTCTGTACTTCAGGGAGGCTCTCGATAGGCTTAGGAGGGGCGGCGTGCTGAGGACCGTGGACTGCGGGGGACAGACTTGCTATCAATACCAGCAACACTAGACGCGGCGTTTAGCCATTTAAACGCCGCGTAGTAGGCCGCTATTAGCATCAGAAATATGCCTAGCCTCATAAGCCAGAGCCCGACGCCGGCGGCGCTCTGCGGCCTGACTATCAGGGGGAATACCCCTATATAGGGCACGACGAGCATGGCCTTGCCTATTATATCGCCGGGGGTCACCGGCGGCTCGCCGTATTGTTGATCCGATATGGGGTTCGTGATGGAGTTGTCGCCCTTGGTCGCGAGGGAGCAGCCGGGCCCCACGGCGATAACCCTGTGTATGATCCATTCGCCGGGCGGGAATGGGGGCGATGCGACGTAGACAATTATATCGCCCACATGGGGACAGCTCCCCGCTCCCGTCAACACCACGAAGTCGCCCACGCGTAGGTCCGGCATCATGGACCACGAGGAGACCACCGCGAAGGGCCAGGAAACGCGTAGGATGTATTTCGCCGCTAGGAACACCGCGAAGAGTATCACGGCGAATACGAAGATGTCTTGGACCCATTTCTCGGTTTCGCCCATTGCCGTGGCGGAGACCCTCTAAAAATAGTTTTACGGGGAAAAATTTTTATAGACGTTAATTATGTCAAGCCATGGCACAAGCTCCAAAGGCTGGAGGAGTACCTGTAATGATCCTGAAGGAGGGGTCTCAACGCACCGCCGGCGAGGACGCCAGGCGCTCCAACATCCAAGCCGCTAAGGTTATCTCGGAGATACTCGCCACGTCGCTTGGCCCCCGCGGCATGGACAAAATGTTGATCGACGCCTTCGGCGACGTGACCATAACCGGCGATGGCGCGGCGATATTGAAGGAGATGGAGATACAGCATCCGGCGGCCAAGCTGCTCATAGAGGTCGCCAAGGCCCAAGACGCCGAGGTCGGCGACGGCACCACCACGGTGGTCGTCCTGGCTGGGAGGCTTCTGACGGCTGCCGAGGAGCTCCTGGAGGAGGGCATCCACCCGACCATAATAATCGACGGGTTTAAGAAGGCGTCGGACTTCGCGGCAAAGGTCGCCGAGGAGGTGGCGCAGTCCATACAGCTGACCAAGGAGAGCATGTCGAAGGTCGTCATAAACTCGCTCAGCAGCAAGATAGTCTCCGAGGCCAAGGACTACCTAGCCGGCATAGCCGTCGACGCGGCCTTCCAGGCGGTGGAGCAGAGGAACGGCACGCCTTACCTAGACCTCGATTGGGTCAAGATAGAGAAGAAGAAGGGCAAATCCCTCTACGAGACGCAGCTGGTGCAGGGCATAGTGCTCGACAAGGAGGTCGTCCATCCGGGCATGCCCAAACGCGTCGAGAACGCCAAGATAGCCGTGTTGGACGCGCCTCTGGAGATCGAGAAGCCCGAGTGGACTACGAAGATCAGCGTCAACTCGCCCGACCAGATCAAGGCCTTCCTGGATCAGGAGGCCGACATACTGAAGCAGTACGTCGACCATCTGGCCGAGATAGGCGCGAACGTGGTGATCACGCAGAAGGGCATCGACGAGGTGGCCCAGCACTTCCTCGCCAAGCGCGGCATAATGGCGGTCAGGCGCGTGAAGCGCTCCGACATAGAGAAGCTGGCTAGGGCCACGGGGGCCCGCATAATCACCAGCATAAAGGACGCCAAGGCCGAGGACCTCGGCTCCGCTGGCCTCGTCGAGGAGAGGAAGGTGGGCGAGGAGAAGATGGTGTTCGTCGAGAAGGTGCAGAACCCGAAGGCCGTCACGATACTGGTCAGAGGCGGCAGCGACCGCGTGTTGGACGAGGTGGAGAGGTCGATGCAGGACGCCCTCCACGTGGCGAGGGATCTCTTCAGGCTGCCCAAGATAGTGCCCGGCGGAGGCGCCTTCGAGATGGAGCTGGCCAGGCGCGTGAGGGAGTTCGCCAGGAAGTTGCCCGGAAAGGAGCAACTGGCCGCTCTGAAGTTCGCCGACGCCCTTGAGGGCATACCGACGATACTGGCGCTGACCGCAGGCCTCGACCCCGTGGACGCCATAGCCGAGCTGAGGCGTAGGCACGACAACGGCGAGGTCGCCGCCGGCGTCGACGTGTTGAGCGGCAAGGTGGCCGACATGGCCGCCCTCAACGTGTGGGATCCGTTGCTGGTGAAGCAGAACGTGTTGAGGTCAGCCACGGAGGCCGCCATAATGGTGCTCCGCATCGACGACATCATAGCCGCCGGCGCCCCGAAGAAGGAGGAGAAGAAGGGCGAGAAGAAGGAGGAAGAGGGCGAGGGCAAGACCGACTAACCTTTTTAGGGTCAGCACAAAATTTTAGTATTTCTCCAGTCCTCGTGGCGATGGAGAGTAGGCTTTCTCCTCCGGAGCTTGTCGATAGAATCGAGAGGCTTATCCAGGTCCTCAGATCCGCCCTGGCTGATCGATCCCTCTATCCGCCGAGGCTGACGAGGTTCGAGGTGGCGAGGGTCATCGCGGCCCGCGCGTTGCAGCTGGCCATGGGCGCCCGGCCGCTGGTGGATATAAGCTCGCTGGACACGAGGGACCCCGTGCTGATAGCCATGGAGGAGTTCAGACAGGGCAAGCTGAACTTCTCTATAGTGAGACAGCTCCCAGACGGCAAAACCATCAAGCTGGAGCTGAAGGACCTCCTGGAGCTTGAGAAGCTGCTTCGCGCTTGACCACGACCACGTCGCCGAAATACATAAAGACGTGGCCGCCGGCCCTCACGATTTTTTCCGGCACTGCGTCGACCTCGCCGTCCATCACATACGCTATGGTGAGCCCGTTGGCCTTATAGGCGTAGAGCCTAACGCCCTTCTTCTGCAACTCCTCAAGCACGCCCATATGCGATAACAGTCCCATAAATAACGATGACTCCCCGACGCCGGGCCTCTAGCGGCGCCGGAGATCCCTTCGGCAACCGCCAGCGCCTGCCTCTCGCGTCGGCCATAACCCCAGCGGCGAGTACAGACTTTACGTAGTGGGCCCCGAAGGCGCCCAGCCCACCGAGGCCAACAGCCGCCACGTGGTGGTCAGGCCCGGCGGTTTCGATTTCTTGAAGGCCCTATACTGCGTCGGTCGGCACGGAGGCCGCCGGCAGGTTCTCCACGCGGCGGGCCGGAACGAGGAATTTATAGCTCAGCGTATACAGACAATCCGAGCTTCCGTTGTCCGGGCCAACGGTCCTCCTCGCAAGCTATCAATAGCCCAACCAGCTATGGTGATGTCTGGAGAATTCGTGGATGCGGGGGGTGGGATTTGTGGGCGGCGTCGCCTGAACCCACGCAGGCCTACGCCACAGGGACCTGAACCCTGCCCCTCTAGCCGGGCGGGTAACCGCCCGCCCCTTTGACCTGGCTCGGGCACCCCCGCCGATAGGCCATACAGCCGCCACTTAAAAATTTTACCGCCCGTCGTGGCCGGGGGCGACGGTGCTGGCGCGGCGCCGGCCTGTCGGTATTTGTCAAATGCGCGCCTGGGAGGCGGTTCCTATTCGGGTCTCCGCCCGGGGTCTCCGGCCTCCGGCGGAGCGGACTTCGGAGGGGCCTTGGCGGTCGGCTTCCTGGCCCATATCTTTCTGGGGTTGACTCTGTAGAAGGCCCTGCCCGCTCCGTGGAGCAACGGGCTTGTCTTCTCGAGGATGGGCCCCCATTCGTCCACGAGGCCTTGTGCGGCTTTGGCCTTGATCACGTTGAAGACGTAGAGCCTCACCTCGCCGACGTCCAGCTTGGCCGCCACCTTTGCCTCATATATAGCGATGGAGCCGTCGAGCCCCGGCGCTCCGACCATGTCGCTGGGCAACAGCTTGAGCCCGAACGCGGAGGTTTTATCCACATCTCTGCCGCTGACAGATCCGAGAGCGTAGGCCAGATCTGCAGCGTCGGCGGACGCCACGTTTATCGTGGCCTCCCCCGAGTGCTCTAGGCATTGGAACGTATACGTCGATCTGTCCACCGCCACTGCTATCGTGGGGGGCTCCTCGGATACAGGCGTGTTCCAGCTGGCGGGCATCGCGTTTATCCTGCCGTCTGGACATCTGGATATCACAACGACGGTCGGCCTAGGGTGAAGCGGCCTGTAGAACTTGCCTCCATACTCGACGTACATAGGTCTCTCGGGGACTTAACTAAATAAAGATGAAACGAGAATTACGCCATGGAGCCGGCCGGAAACGGAGTGGTCTTCAAGACCAATCTGCCCCCCGAAAAGGTCAAACAGCTGGTGGACGTGCTCCGCAACATCTACGACCCCGAGATACCCATAAACGTCTACGACTTGGGCCTCATCAGAGAGATCGCTCTGGGCGATGACGGGACGCTGCGAATAGTCATGACGCTCACGGCGGTCGGTTGCCCCGTCTCCTCCTCTCTGGCGAATGAGGTGGGGCTCGCGGTGCAGTCGGTAGTGCCTGAGGCCAAGGACGTGGAGGTGGATGTGGACTTCGAGAGGCCTTGGGATCCGACCCAGATGACGCCTGAGGGCAGGGAGATGTTCAAGGCCATCTACGGATACGATATAGTGGAGCAGTACCTCAGGCAACAACAGGAGCTCGCCCAGTGACTTCCGAGTCCCGTGATGACGGCGTTCGGGACGGCCGAAGGTTGAGGAACACCTAGAGGGCTGAGGGGCAAGCCCCCGTCGACGTCATACGGTGATCACTATATCTACTGGGAACTCGAACTTCTCCGAAAATCCTCGAAACGCGAGGAGGGCGGCGGCGGCCGCCACCTTGCTGCCAGCCGCCTCGGCCAGATCGGCTAGCGCCCTTATGGTCTTGCCGGATCTAACTACGTCGTCTATTATAAGCACGGAGTCGCCCTTGGCCAGGAGGCCTTGGGGCACGTACAGCGACACCACCCTATTGCCCTTTATGTAGGACACCTCGAGGCTTTTGGCTCCGGGCTCTTTGTACTGTTTGGCCACGACCAGCGGCGCCTCGAACCTCTGCGCCACGGCCACGGCGAGAGGTATTCCGTCGACAGCCGCCGTGAGCACCTTGTCGACCTTCAGGCCGGCGAATCTTCTGGCTATATATATCGAGTAGAGAGCCCAGAGATCGGGGCTGTACGTAGCGGTTAGGTCCACATAGGTCTCGTATACGCGCAAGTTTTTCATCAATATTTTATCCAGAGGGTATTCGGCGAATAGCTTCTCCACCATCTCCGACGCGGTCTCGACGGAAGGCAGCATATCGCCTGTATAATAGCGCGAGAGCACGCTTTCGGGTAGACCCAACAACGACGAGAGCTCCTTGTACGTCAGGCCCAATAGCCTCTTGACCGATCTCAGGACGTTTACTCCGTCCAGCTGCGTTCTGACCTTCTCGAGCCGCTCCACGGATTAAGCGGGTAGTTAAAATTTGAGTTGAATAACTGAACATGGAAATCCATGGAGAGCTGTCGCGGCTGGTGATCAAGGAGGGGCCGCGGAGGGTGTTAGGCATGCCCCTCTTCCTCAATCTGTTCGGCTCCGTCAAGGCCCTGCCCGCCGCCTATATACTGGGGCGTTTCCGGAGGGTCTACTTCGAGGATGAGAGATTTAGGGATGTGGCGATGGCGCTCTGCACCGACTGCACAGCCGACGGGAGGGATGACGCCGAGATTGTCGGCAGAGCCCTCGCGGTCGAGGCGTATTACAACACGATAGCCCACGACGTGGCGGCGCTGGCCCCCGGGATAGACTCGATAGCCGTGCCGTGCTTCACGGGCGCCCTCGGGGAGGCGGTGGCCAAGAGGGCCCGGGAGGTCGAGCCGGGGTTGACCATAGTGGCGGCGAAGCTAGGCGCCGGCGATTGCGCCTGGGCCGATGCGGTCTACAGCCCGCCGCCTCAGCCGCTCCCTCTGCCCAGGGCGTTGAGGCTCGGCCCGGCTTCCCTGGCCGTTCTGTCGACGGCCTTGAGGGCCTCCGAGGAACACGGGCTTTACTCCACATTGGCTCTGTTGACGGATTGGGGAGCATGAGGGTGGGGATAGTGGGGGGCGGCCGCATGGGGCTTTGGCTCAAGAGGGAGATAGCGAAGTTGTACCAGACGGCCGTGTACGACTTGGATAGGTCCAGAAGCGACGTCGAGACGTTGGACGGGCTGGTCGCGTCGAGCGACGTGATCATAGTCGCCGTGGGCTTCAGAGAGGCGGGGGACGTGATAAGGTCGCTCTCAGGGCGGGATCTCTGCGGGAAGCTGGTCCTGGATATAGCCACGTTTAAAAAATATGTACTGCCGGCATATGCGTCGCTGCCTGACTGCGTCTCGGCGGCCACTGCGCATCCCATGTTCGGGCCCGGCGCGGATACCATAGGGGGGAGGAAAGTCGTCGTCATGGAGGTCCCGGGCAGGAGGGGGGTGGATCTGGCCCGCGCCTTCTTCGAGAGCTTAGGCGCATCTGTAGTCGAGGGTTCCGTCGAGGAGCACGAGCGTTTAGTCAAGTACACCATAGGGCTGAGCTACGCCGTCGGCCTGGCGCTGGCGAGGATATACGCTGAGCATTGGCCGTCCATAGAGAAGTACGGAGGGACGTCGTTCCGCTACCTCTCAACCTACGCCTTTTCGCTTCTGGGCGACAGCTCGGCGCCTCTATACGCCGCAGAGGCCGGCGAGGTCATCGACGAGTTTATAAGGGCGTTAAGGGGGGTGGACATGCCCGCAACGCCGCCGTCCGTGGATCCCGGCGAGGCATACCGCCGCTTCTACGAGGCGTTGTCAAGACTTGGGTACTAGCCTGGCCACGGCCTCCTCAACCGCCGTCGCTAGAAGGCCCTCGAGGCCCGCCATTTTGATCAACGCCTTTATCGTTGTGCCGCCGGGCGTCGCCACCATCTCCACCACGCCTTCGTGGCCAAGCCTCGCGGCGAGTTGCGGAGCGGTCGAGAAAAGGCTCGCGGCTATTTCTCTCGCGAGGTCCCAGGGCACTCCCACGTTCACCGCCGCCTCTATATAGGCGCGGAGGAGCCGCGCCACCAGCGCGGGGCCGCTACCCAGAACTACCGTGAGGGGGTCCAACAGCTTCTCCTCCACCCATATCACCGCGGGCGACAGCGATCTCAGCAGTGCGTCCACCTCCTTGTCGTATTCGCCTGCCACCGCGATTGCAGTGAGGCCTATGTTGGTCATGGCCCTAAAGGGCCTTGCGGACAGGCCGGAGATCCTCGCCAGAGGGATGCCCGCCACGAAGGACACCACGGGCTTGTTCGTCCTTATGGATATCTCGGCCACGTTGTGGGGCTTAACCGAGAGGAGCACCACGTCGCTTTTCTCGACGACGAGGGCGTTGTCGAGATGGGCCTCGAGGCCCAGCTTCAAGGCCCTCTCGAGGGACCTAGAGGTCTTGACGGACCCAACTACCCTATATCCCCTCTCCTTAAGCCTCAGCCCCAGCGCCAAGCCCAATTTGCCCAGACCTATGATCCCTACGGTTTGGGGGACTGGTCTCCATGACGCAAAAAATAAACCTATTTAAATCCTCTGGCCCGAGGCGGCCATGGGCCTGGACACCGCCGTCGTGGCGTCCATCTACGTCGTCGTTATAGCCATAACCGTGTTGAGGTTCAGGAGGCGGGCCTGCTAGATCTCCAGGACGCGTCTACCCACGTGCTTCGCCTTCGGCATCTCCGCGAGCAACTGCGGCAGTTCGGCGAATTTATGGAGGCTGTATACAGGCCTTATCCTTCCCTCGGATAGAAGCCTCAACGCCTCGACTAGATCGGCCCTAGTTCCCTGCAGCACGGGCAATATATCTACCTCCTTCAGTATGTAGAGCCCCAGCTGTATCTGCTGCGGGTTTGGATCCACGTTGCCTATCAAGGCGATCTTCCCCCCGGGCCTTAGAGCCCTCGCGGACTGGCCTATGGTGGGACCTCCAACCGTCTCTATGACCACGTCGGCGTATCCCATCCTCCTTATCTCGTCGGCGAATTCCTGCTTGGTCACGACGTGGTCCGCGTATCTGGCCACATGCTCCGCCTTCTCGGGCCTTGTGACGCCGACGACCTTGGCCCCGTAGGCTCTCGCCACCTGCAACGCGTGGATCCCCACGCCCCCCGATGCGCCCGTCACGACTACGAGCTGGCCCTGCCCGACCCCCGTCCTCTTGACGGCCCTCACGAGCGTCGAGAGGACGCAGGCGGCGAAAGACGCCGCGGCGAAGTCGACGTTGTCGGGGATCTTGACCAAGGACTTGGAGTCCGCCACTATATACTCGGCGAAGGCCCCCCACACATCTTCGCCGAATACCTTCCTGTTCCTGCATAGGTTCTCCCGGCCCGACTTGCAGTATTCGCACTCGCCGCAGTATTCATACATCATGCCGGCCACGCGGTCGCCGGGCGAGAGCGAGGAAGACCCGGGGCCCACCTCCTCGACAACTCCGGCGTATTCGTGGCCCGGAACGGTGGGGAACCTCACTTTCTGCCAACCGGTCCAGGCCAGGTAGTCGCGGTAACATATGCCCGCGGCCTTCACCCTAACTAGGGCCCTCCCCGGGCCCGGTCTAGGCCTCTCGACGTCCGAGAGCTCGAGTTCTGCGTTAGGGCCCCGCACCATGTAGGCTTTCATGGAAGGCTCTGGGCGGGGAATTAAAAGCGTTAGCTGTTTAAAAACGCGCCGAATTTCGTGAGCCTAATAGTCGAGCTGGGCGCATGTCCGGTCTGCGGAAGGCGCGATCTGGCGCTGAACTCCGAGGGCCTCGTCGTGTGTAGAAGTTGCGGGACCGTGATGGGGCCGGCAGTGGCGACGGGCCCCCTCGCCTCAAAGAGGCCCGCGGACTACCTGCCCCTGGAGGGCGGTACTGAATACGACTGGAGGGACGTGAGAGGAGTCATAACGCCTAGGTTCAAGATCTACAGAGCCATTTCCAGAAGATCTGGAAACAAGATCTCGGCTGAGGTGGAGAGGCTCGGCTCGTATCTAGGCCTGCCCAAGGTCTGTGCGCACATGGGGGAGGCCATAGCGGCGCGCCTGGGCAGATCCAGCGATGTGGAGTACGCGGCCGCCGCCATCCTGTTCCTGTCGTGCAGGCTGGCCAAGATATATGCCGATCATATGTTTAGAGGCTACGACGCGCGCCGCCTGGCCAGAAAGGTGCTGTGGGTCCAGAAGACGACCGGGCTCTCGATGCCGCCGCCTTCACCCAAGCACTTCATGTTCAAACTCGCTGAGGATTTGAACGTGGGTAGGGACGTGGTCAAGAACGCGCTCGACATACTGCGTTTAATAGCGCCGGTGGTCGGGCGGGGCAAGGTGGCCCAGGCGGCGGCCTTCCTTCTCTCCGCGAGGGCTAATGGATATAGACTGGAGCCCAGGGGGATAGCCGACGCGGCGATGATCTCTGAGAGGGCGTTGCTGGAAGCCCTCCGGGAGGTAAACGCCGCCTTCAGACCCTCAAGTCGAAGGCGGAGCCGTCCAGGACTATCCTGACATGCCGTACGGCTCTCCCCACCAGCCGCCTCGGTCTGAACTCCACCACGTACTCTCCGCCGTCCAGTTGCTCGTATCCCGACACGGCCCATTCCTCACCGGCCTCGTCGCCGAGAATATAGGCGAAGTCCTCAAAGTAGTCGTAGGTACCGCAGGTGTAGCACATATTTCCGCCGAACTTGGCCTTAACTAGCTCCGGCCCCGCCGCGAGTATCTCCACCTCGGCCTCCGCGCCGAAGATCTCCCTGAATCTGGCCGCCGCCCTTTCGGCGAATTCCATAAAACAGACCCGACATAGCCTTATTAATGATGAGACCCCGATAGGGCGACCAATGACCTCAATCGCATGGGCTGAAAACTTCTTTAAGCAGAGCGATATCCGCATCAGAACCCCCGGCTCCCCGCCCGCCGACGCCTCCGCGGTCCCGGAGGCGAATGAACGCGGAGCCGGATGGGCCCATCCACATCTTTCCGACGCACCACGGCAAATGCGGAACCGCAGCGTGGCCCACTCATACGGCGTCGGCCAACAGCTCTAGGAGCGCGCATACCCCATAGAGATGCCGCCTAACGTCTAGCGTGTCCACAGAAGCGGGTGGATGCGGGGGGTGGGATTTGTGGGCGGCGTCGCCTGAACCCACGCAGGCCTACGCCACAGGGACCTCAACCCTGCCCCTTTGACCTGGCTCGGGCACCCCCGCCCGTTGTCGTTGATGTACCGGTTTTTAAGGCTTTACGGCGCTTCTTATCGAACGCACTATTTCGCCTAGCCTCTCCGGCTGTTCCTCGGCTATGGTGCCGGTCACTATGACGTTGGGCCTCTCGCGCGCAATCTCCTCAGCGGTTTTGCCCGACCTTATGCCGCCGCCCACTATCAACACCCTGTCTAGGTACTTCCTGACCGCCCTCACCATGGCCGTCGGGACCGGCTCGGGCGCGCCGCTACCGGCCTCCAGATATACCGCGGCGAACCCCATATACCTCGCCGCCAGCGAATAGGCCACCGCTATATCGGGCCTCCTCGGCGGGATGGACCTCGCCGAGCTTATATATCCCGCGGCTCCGCCCTCGCCTACGATGAGATACGCCGTGGATATGACCTCCAGCTGCGGGTAGTGTTTGGCCAATATCACGGCGCCTTGTAGCTGGGCGCCCACTATGAAGTACGGATCCTGCGAGTTCAACACGCTTAGGAACAATATCGCGTCTGCCCTCGGCGTGATCTGGCATATGGTGCCGGGGAAAAGCACCACGGGGACGTGCGCTACCGACTTCAGATCCCTCACGACCTCGTCTAGCCTCTCGGACGGAATCCCCAGGGAGCCGCCTACAAGAAGTCCGTCGGTCCCGGCGTCGAGCGCCGCCCTAGCCACCTTTAGGTAATCCACCGACTTGTCGGGATCGAGAAGCGTGAAGTGCTTGACCCCTTCGGATATATACTCAAGGACCTTCACGGCTCCCCTCGCCCTCTCCCTCAGCCTCCTCCTCGCCCGCCCCGGCGGCCTCCTCGGCGCCGCCGCCCTGCCCCGCCTCAGGCGGTTTTATCTTTCCCTCCAGGAAGCGGTCAACGAACGCGTTGTAGTAATCGACGGCGCTCCAGCGGGGATGTTCGTCGAACTCCTCGCTCAGCCCGCAGGTGCCGCAGATGACGACGTATCTATCCCCCATCCTCTTGACGTTGACCGTCTGCGCTCCGCAGTTAGGACACACGAATATCTTGGGTATTGTCCTCTTGGGCCTGACTATTATCTTCCTCCTCCTTCTCCGTCCTCCCACGTCGCCCGCCCCGCACTAATATATAACGTTTCGCGGCCGGCGGCGGATAGAGATCGGCGCTCACCTCCTAATCGTCACCGATCGGCGCGTCGCTCGTCCTCACCGCATATATAAATCGAGTGGTTTTTATCTCAAGATGATGTAGTCAGAGTTACGGGCATGGATGGCCGGTGGCGCTTTGGCTGAATTTTTATATGGCCCGGCTACTTACGCCGTGCTGGGAAGACTTGAGGCCATAGCGGCCAAGGCCTCCTGGATCTTGTGGAGCAACTTCAAGGACAGGAGGGGGCTTGAGGTGGTGGCTCGTCGGGGGGACGACGTGACGCGGGCCGTGGACGCGCAGATGGAGGAATACATATACTCGGCGCTGAGAGGCGCCTTCGAGGGCGGGGTCCTCATAGCCGAGGAGGGCGGGGTCTACAGGTGGGGCGACGAGCGCTACGTCTTCGTGCTGGATCCCCTCGACGGCTCTTTGAACTACTCCCTGGGGATCCCCGCGTTCACGATCTCGATAGCCGCAGGCCATAACCGCACGGGGAAGCTCGACGATCTGGAATACGCCGTCTTGGCGGTTCCGCCCACTGGCGACGTGTACTCTCTGGGCCCTGGGTCCCCGCCGACCAAGAACGGCACCCTCCTCAAGAGGTCGGAGCGATCCATGAACGTCGCCTTCGTCGCCATGGGCGAGTCTGTTCCGCCCGAGGTCTACTCGCTCATATCGTCCATGGGCCTCAAGGGGCGTAGCCTCGGGTGCTCCAGCTACGAGCTGCTCTTGACCGGCCTCGGCGCCGCCGTGGGCTTCGCCGACCTCAGGGGCAAGTTGAGAGTGCTCGACGTGGCGGCGGCGTTGTTGCTGGGCAGAGCGCTCGGCATGGAGTACATCATACTGGGGGATTACTCCCTGGAGGCGCGGGGGATATCTTTATTGGCGGGCACGCGGGAGTTCGTAGATGGGCTCCGCAGAGGCCTTGGAGGAGGGGGCTAGGCGCTTCCTCCTGGACCTTTCGGGGGCCCTGGGCGTGAGGCTCTCCAGAGTGTTGGATCTCTACTTCTCGGTGGAGCCTAGGCGCGCCCGCATATTGGAGATAGTTGAGGAGGGGGGCAAAGTCCTTGGAGTCCGTATGGCGGTCGAGTCGAGCAGCAGAAAGGGCGTGTGGCACTACGTCTCCGTGGGTCCCTACGGCGCAAAGTGCACCTGCGAGGCCAACATGATCAAGGGCCTTATATGTAGGCATATAATAATCGCGCTGATCACGTGGAATATGGTGTCCCTCATAAAGACTGGGGAAGGCGTTGACGTGGGCTCCCTGGGCTGGCTCAAGAAACAAGCCGCTGAGGGCTAGGCCGGGCCCTGCCGCAACAGGCTCTACCGCCGCCCGCGCCGATGGCCACGTGGACCCGCGCCATAGCAGGCGCTGGGGCAGACCCGAGGCGCCAATAATATTAATAGTGCCGTAGACTGGGGCGGTGCGCATAGCCGTAGTCGGCGCAGGGCCTGCAGGCCTGTCCCTGGCCTCGCGGATAGATGCAGACGTCTACGAGGAGCACCAAGAGGTAGGGCTTCCACGCCACTGCACGAGCCTTGTCAGCGGCCGGTCGGCAGGGGAGGCCGGCATACCGTCCGACGTGGTCCTTAACAAGTACGACGGGCTCTTGGTGACGGACCTCCAGGGACGCCGGATATGGTTTAGGGTTAGAGATCGCATCTACCTCCTCGATAGGCCGGGTCTCGAGAGGCGGCTCTCGGATGGAGTTCCCTCGATAGCGCTGGGCGTGAGGGTCGAGGCGATAAAAGGCCGATACGTGTATACGTCTGCCGGCAGAAGCGGGCCCTACGACTACATAGCCATCGCCGAGGGGGCGGTGAGGAGGTTTTCGCGCATCTACGGCGAGGTCGACAGACTGCCCGGCCTCCAGGTCGACGTGAGGAGCAACAAGGGCCTCTCCGGCATAGTCGTAGTATACAATAGAAAGCTCTCGGAGGCCTACTTCTCCTGGATAGTGGAGATCGACAGGGGAATATACAGAGTGGGGCTCGCCGATAGGTGTTGCGTCGTGGACAAGCTACGCAAACTCGTGAAGCTGGTGGGCGGCACGCCGGTCGGCAAGCCCTTCGGCGGCGGCGTGTTGGCCGGGCCTCCCGTCAAGAGACTTGTCCACGGCCACATCGCCCTTCTGGGTGACGCGGCCGGCCTCACGAAGCCGCTGAGCGGCGGCGGCATAATACTCGCCGTCAAGAGCGGGGCGGCCCTCGCCGAGGCGATAAAGTCCGGGGAGCCCGAGGCCTACGAGCACTCCATGCGGCCCACGGTCTTGAGGCTCTCCGCCGCCAAGGCCGTCTATAAGCTGATGTACGTCAGGGGATTTGTCCACGAGGCCTTAAGGATCTTCGACGGCTCCGAGTTCCTCGCGGTCGACTACGACGATCACGTCAAGACGCTGGCCCTCGCCATGGCCGCCTCAAGCAAGGCGCCCCGCGCGCTGGTCAGCGCGTTGAGACACCTCATGTCGCGCGACGCAGGCCGGCCCTCGACATAGGGACCTTGCCCGACTGCCTTTTAAACACTCGACGTTCTGTTGTCGTGCAGTACAAGAAAGCCGTCAGAGATCCAGTCCACGGCTTCATAAAGCTGACGGAGGACGAGGTGGAGCTGATAGACGGCGAGCCCCTCATCCAGAGGCTTAGGTATGTCAAACAGGTGGGCTTCGTCTACCTGGTCTACCCCGCAGCCACTCACACCCGCTTCGATCACAGCCTCGGGGTGATGCACGTGGCCACGTTGCTGGGCACCCGGATCATGCAACAGCTGGGCGAGGTGGACGAGGAGCTGTTGAGGCATATACGCGTGGCCGCTCTCCTCCACGACATAGGCCACCTCCCGTTCTCGCATTCCTTCGAGATCTTGACCAGAGAGCTTCTCCACATGGCGGCGGTTAGGGGATGCCTCGAGGTGGACATGGCGCCGTTCGACGCCGCACAGAAGCCGCATGAGGTCACCACAAGGCTTCTGGTGGATAGGCTCAAGCCCAGGCTGTCGGAGCTTGGGTACGACCCCGGCCTGGTGGCGGAGCTGCTTTTCAACAGGGGCGGTAGATACAGGCTGTACAGCAGTATCCTCTCTGGCGTCTTCGACGCCGATAGGCTCGACTACGTGATGCGCGACATGTTCTTCACGGGCGCGGCGGTGGGTACCAACCTCACCCATATAGACCTGGAAAGGATGGTGGAGAACTTGGAGGTGGCGGGGGACAGCTTTCTGTTCAACGAGAAGGCGAGGGTCAACCTTGAGGGCTACCTCATCACCCGCTACAATCTATACAGACATGTATACCTGCACCACAAGACCGTGCTGTTCACCGAAATAGCCCGGGGGATACTCGCCGACAATATAGCGAAATGTGCGGAGGGCTCCGGCGATGGGGCGATCTGCGGATATCTGTGCGACTTGGCCAAGTTCGCCGCCGGGCAGGTCGACGGCGAGAACGTCTGGAAGGCCACCGACGACTACTTCGTGTCGGTGTTTGTCAGAGACGGGAGGTTCAGAGACCTTCTGTCCCGCAAGCCGCCCGAATATATAACTTTATGGAAGCGGGAGAAGGACTTCCTCGAGATCTTCAAGGACCCCGTCCGCGTCAACGAGATAGTGGACAGGCTGGGCCCTCTGCATTGGGCCGTCATGGACGAGCTGAAGAGGAAGCTGGTGGAGCGTCTAAACGTCGAGCTGGGCGAGGCGGCCGGTTGCAAGCTGTCGCCGGAAGACTTGATTCTGTCCTACGTCAGCTTCGACCCATACGCCGAGGATCTCTATATATCCACCTCCATGGGACCTCTGCCGCTCTCCAAGATCTCGCCGCTTGCAGACGCCGTCAACGAGGCCTGGAGGAGGGCGCCGCACGTCTTTATCTATGTAAAGAAAGGCGCAGTCGAGAGGTGCGGAAACAACGCGACTGCGAGCCTCAAGTCCGTTCTGGAGCCCCTTATGGATCTAGCCGTAAGGAGGATCTCGGCCTAGCGCCACTCCCAACGTCCTCCTCACGTATTCGGCCACGGCGCCCTCCGTCCTCTCGAAGATCCACCTGCCCTCCTCGGTCAGCTGGGCCACGCCGTCCTTCACGGCGACCTCCCGCCTCACGAGCTGGGGCCATACCCTCCAGTCGTACCTCATGCCCAACGCCTCCACGGCCCTCTTAGCCAGCTCGTCCACTTCCTCCACGGGGGCCGGCCCCCTCGCCAGCCTCCGCAGGACCACCAGCCGCAGGTATTCGCCCACCGGCGAGTAGCGCATGGATTGGACGTACATGGCAACATGGACGGCTCCGTATATAATGCCCATAGATAAGAAGCTCTAAGTGGGGAGAGGGCGCGTCGAAAGTGAGTTACCCGCGGGGCCTGCGGTGGTGCCGGTGTTGTCGCGGTGGCAGATAGAGGATTTGCGCCGCGGCGAGCCGTACGTCTCCTTCGACCTCGAGAGGAGCAGGTCGAAAGTCGCCTATGCAGGGGGCGCGGCCCGCTTCGAGCACGGCTCCGAGGCCTACGAGATCTCTCTGGACGAGCTCCCCGAGGTCTACGAAGATAGTTGCGAGGTGTACGCCTTGATAGACGGCGTCTGGCGGGAGCTGTCCATAGCCGGCGCCCGTTTCTACAAGTTGTGCGTGTTCGAGAGGGGGTGGGCCCCCACGTTGATGATAGACGGCATAACCATGCACAGCATGCTGGAGGACCCGCTGTCGGTGACTCGACGCAAGGTGCGGGCCGTCAGGGGAAGGGTGTTCGAGTGCTGCACGGGGCTGGGCTACACGGCCATCGAGGCCGCGAGGAGGGGGGCGCGGCAGGTGGTCACCGTGGAGGTAGACCGCAACGTGCTGACGCTGGCGTCGTACAACCCCTACAGCGTAGAGCTCTTCTCGGAGCAGGTGGACCTAATTATAGACGATGCGGCGAACTTGGTCGCTGCGCTACGGAGCGCCTCATTCGACTACGTGATCCACGATCCGCCGAGGCTCAGCTACGCGACCCAGTCTCTATACTCAGCGGGCCTCTATAGGGAGTACGCGAGGATTTTAAGGCCAGGCGGGGGTCTGTTCCACTACACGGGCGCCACCGGCTCCAAGTATAGGGGCGTCTCGGTATGGCGCGGCGTGGCCGAGAGGCTCAGATCCGCCGGCTTCGTCGTTAAGACCGTGGAGAGGGGGTTCGGCGTATTCGCCGTGAAGGCCCCTGCGCGCCGTCGTCAGACTATATAGGGCAGCCTATTCATGACCGCGGCGCCCGACGGCGATATGTACACCATATTCTCTATCCTCACTCCGCCGACGCCGGGCACGTACACGCCTGGCTCCACGGTGACCACCATCCCCTCCTTCAGCACGTCGTCGGACGTGGCGGACAGCCTGGGCGGTTCGTGGACCTCCACGCCGACCCCGTGGCCCGTCGAATGTATGAAGTACTGCCCGAAGCCGTAGTCCTCGAGGACCTTTCTGGCCGACAGGTCGACCTCGCGCGCCGCAACGCCGGCCCTTATCGCCCTTTCGGCGGCTTTTGACGCCTCGTACACCGCGTACACCGCATCTCTCAATTGCCTCGGCGCCTCCCCTATCAGGTAGGTCCTCGTCATGTCGGCGCAGTAGAGCCTATATCTAGCCCCCACGTCGACCACAACGGCATCGCCGTACGCAATGCGCCTATCTCCGTAGTTGTAATGAGGCCATGCCGAGTGGGGGCCCGAGCCCACTATGGGCTCGAACGCAACGCCGTCGGAGCCCAGCGATATCATCAGCCTATATATCTCCGCGGCGATCTCCCGCTCGCTACGCCCCTCAAGGCTCCCCAGGCGCGACAGCGCGTCCTCAGTTATTTCCAGGGCCCTCCTGATCTTCCCGACCTCCTCCTCGGTCTTGATGGATCTGACCTCCAGGATCTTGCTGGACACATCCTCGCCGATCTCCTTGCTGTCGGAGGCCACCCGTCCCCTCAACGCCTCCCTCAGCCTGTCAAGGAGGTTCTTGTCCACCAGAAGCTCTTCGCCTGGACCTCTAGGCGGTATCTCCGCCGTCGCGAAGGCGACGATTTTGTCCACGGCGACCGAGGCCAGGGCCCTTCTATAATCCAGGCGGGAGACGTATAGAGCGGCTTCCCCCGTCCTGACGTCGACCACTAGGGCCAGGCCGTCGGGGAAGCCCACGGCGTAGGCGAGGTTGCCGGGCCTCGTCAGCACCACGTAGTCGTAGCCCTTGAGGGCCTC
>Ga0326765_100002_pt1 | contig 243441 bp, 261 predicted proteins | sample NORRB_P_FD_207670 | JGI IMG/M metagenome (GOLD analysis project Ga0326765, IMG submission 207670) | Hot spring water microbial communities from Norris Geyser Basin, Yellowstone National Park, WY, United States - NOR.RB_P | ecosystem: Environmental > Aquatic > Thermal springs > Unclassified... | reverse complement strand
GGACCTGCTGAAGAGGCCCGCGGCGGAGGCGCAGAGGCCGCGTTCCGAGCCCATCCCGCGCAGGGAGGCCGAGGAGGCCCTTAGGGAGCTGAGGAGGGAGCTGGCGAGGGCCGTAAAGAGGTGGGGCGAGAGGTGGTCTGAAGGAGGAGGGGGCTTGTGGGGGCCCGACCCCGGCTGGCTCAGGGAGAGGCTTTCGGAGTTCCTCGACGAGAATATACACTTGGTGGAGAAGATACTGCCGCATCGAGACCTCGCGGGCAAGTTCGCGGACGCCGTGGAGGAGGAGACCCGGGGCTACATCCTCGGCGGCGACGTGCTGAGGATGCTCCGGGAGCTGGGGCGCTAGGGCGGCCGCGCTCGGGGCGGAGGCCCCCCGGGCCCGGCCCACTGGACAGGTAGAGGGCCGGGCGGATATCGAGGCGGGGGCCGGACCGGCGTATGTAGGGTTTTTCCGGCCGGCCGTAGAGGGGGTTCATGCCGCCCACGAACAAGCCCAAGATGAAGAAGGCGGGGGGCGGGGAGTCCAAGGCCAAGAAGGCGATCGGGGAGCCTAAGAAGGCCGCCGTCGCGGCGGCCCTCGCGCTGGCCCTGGCCGTGGCGCTCGCGCACGCGCAGACCGCGACCGCCGCCAACGCCACCGCGGGCAACGCGACGAAGATAGTCGGCCAGATCGAGAGCTGGACCATAGGCGGCTTGAGCCTGGTGGTGGACATATTCGGCATAATGTTCTGGGCCGCCGTGGGGATAGCCATATTCCACATAGCCGTGGCCTACATAGCGCCCACGCGCTTCCAGCGCCTCGGCTCCATGTGGGACGCGGTGGAGCGCGTGAAGGACGTGGCGATAGGGCTGGCCGTGCTGTTCTTCATCTTCTACGGCGTAATGGCCGCCGTCTCGGCCATCTCCGGAAACTTCAGCACCCAGACCGCCTGGACCCTCTTCGTGAAGATAGTGTCGAAGCCCCTCGTGGACATGTTCAACGCCATAATGAAGTCCATCTAGCCGGATGCCCCAGCCCCCCGTTTTTCCCGACTTTCCCCTGGACCCCCTAACCCTCTCAGGCGTGGCCGTCCTCTCGGCGCAGGCGCTCTACCACGCGGGGCGCTGGCTCCTCGGGGATAGGGTCCAGAAGGAGAGGGCCGCGGAGGGCTTCGAGCAGGTGGCCCTCTCGGGCGTCCTCTTCGGCCTCGCGCTCCCATTAGTCAGCCTGTCGATATGGGGGTTGAACGTGTTCGCGTCCATCGCGGGCGTCAAGCCTCCCCCCGACGGCGCCATCCAGGCGCTCAACAGGACCAAGGCCTGGTGGGACTTCGCCGGCAACGTGCAGGCGGCGCTCGGAATCGCCGGGGGGACGTATCGGGCGTACATGGGGGCCGCCCAGTCCGTTCTGGCCGGCTACGCGGGGGCCGTCGCACTCACCGGGATGCTGCCGTGGACGAGCGCCATCTCCATGGCCATAATGAACGGGCTGGCGTACGTCGTGACGGCGGCCACCACCGTCCTCATATCGGCCGCGGTCTACGCGATAGCGGCCGTGCTCGCCGCGGCGTGGCCCGCCCTCCTGCCGGTGGGGGCGGTCCTGGTGTCATATGAAAGGACCAGGTTCCTGGGCGCGTGGCTCCTCGCCGTGTCTGTGGTGGCGCCCGTGGTCCTCGCGGCGGGGGCGGATGTGCTCAGATCGCTCGTGGACCCCGCCGCGCTCCTCGCCTTGGCGGTCGCGCTGGGCCCCACCGCCGCGCTCATCAACGCCATGCCGCTGATAGAGGCCATGGTCCTGCTGGGGCTCATAGGGCTGGCGCTGGGCGTCCTGACCTACGCCGCGTCGAGGCTCTTCGACCACGCGGGCGCCTCCCTATCGCTGGAGTGACATGCTGGACGTAGGGCTGGCGCTTCTGGTGGTCCTCGCCGCGGCCTTCATGCTGATCAGGGGCGACCCCAAGTGGGTCTACCCGGTGATAGCGGGGGCCCTCGCCCTCTTCGTGATACCGATCATGACGCAGCTGGTGATAGCGGCCTTCACGCCCAAGGGGGCGCCGGTGCCTCCCCTCTTCGAGTGGAGGCAGGGCCAGTTCTTCCCCTACCCCTACCCGGCCGGCTCCCTAGAGGCTGAGCTGGAGAGGAACTACGCCGCCATCCACAGGACCTACGAGGCCCTTCTGGCCGTCCAGAGGGCCTCCCTGACCGCCCTCTTCGCCGTTGCCTACACGGAGACCTTCATCGCGGTCGCCTCGTCGTTTACCCCCGTGGGCGCGGTCATCCAGGCGTCGAAGTTCGTCGCGTACCTGGCCCAGATAGGCGATCCCCTCCTCCAGATCGCGCTGACCACCTTCAACGCCGCCACGGCGGGCGTCATGATATTCCACTTCCTGGACTTCATGGCGAAGCTCGCCGTGAGGATGGCGGCGCCGCTCCTGGCGCTGGCCCTCCTGGCCATGATCTTCAAGCCCACGAGGGCGCTGGGAGGCGCCCTCTACTTCTTTGCCATAGCCATGATCGTGTCGTCGTACATCGGCTACTACCTATCCCCCACGGCAGAGTCGTTCACGGCGTGGGGCCTGGAGACGGCCAAGTGGCTCAACGCCACGGCCGCAAACGCCACCGGCACCGCCCCCGTCCCTCTCCTGGCCGTCGAGGGGACTCCCAACGTCATATACCTGGCCACATACAACAACAGCTTCGCCGTGCCCAGCCCCGAGGAGATAGCCGCCAAGATCAACGAGACGCTGGGCCCCTACAACATAACGGTGCCGGAAAGCGCCGTCGCCGGGGCGGTGGATCTGGCGAGGCAGTACGGGTTCTTCGACAAGGCCGCCTTCAACGGGACGGACTGGGTCGCGGCCACGGCCGGCTCCATAACGCCCATAGCCTACGGCAACAAGACCTGGAACGCCACCGCCGTCCTAGACTGGCTGGACTTCCCCGCGCCGGCGCCCCAGGAGGGGGGATGCGTCTCCTACGGGGACTTCAGGGAGCTCTTGGACTACCTGTTGCCGCCGCAAGAAGCGCAGAGGGAGAAGGCTTGGGTGGCCAACCTGTCGAGCGCCATCTGCAGATTCCACAGGTGGCTGGGCTTCGCGAGCTACTTCGTCTACGTAAAGCCGCCCCCCTTCTGGCGGCTCCTAAGCGTTGACATCAGGTACACGGCCCTCGGCGAGCGCAACGCCGTTATCGGCGGAGGCGTCGCCAAGGCCTGGGACGGGGTGTGGGGCTGGATAAGGCCGCCCGACGGGGAGAGGTGCGTGGACGCCCTGGGGAGCGAGCCGGGCTGCGCCGTCCTCGACACGACGATCAGGGCCGGCCTCTACAACTTCTCCCTCTGGAACCTCCGCGGCATAGGGGCCAAGGCCGCCGTGAATCCAGCCACCACAGGCGTCGCCGACTACTTCAACTTCTCACTGCCCAAGGCCTCCCTGTATCTAAATAGGACGATACCCCTCTACACGTGGAGGGAGGTCTGTACATGGACCCAGGGGAATAGGACATACACCTCAAGCAGGCAGTGGTGGGACGCCTACAGCGCCCAGGAGGCGGACACGAACGCCCTGTACAACGTGTCCGCCGTGATATACGGAAGGCCCTGGATCATGAGGGAGCCCCGCAACTACACGGCTCAGATACCCGTCGTGGGGAGGAGCTGGGTCATCTCGGTGTGGAGCGAGCACGGGCCGTGGGACGGGCCGGCCCCTCCCCCCAACGCCACGTGCACGGTGGAGGACAGGCACGTCTACAAGACCATCTACGTCTACGACGTAGCGCCGAGGACCCGCATTCTTTATGGGTTCTGGTGGATGCAGGGCGGCCTCCTCTACGTGGAGCCGAGGGGGAGCGCCCTCCCCGGCGTCCTCTGGGACAACTCCACCTCTGCGGCCTACGTGGATGGGGCCGAGAGCCAGTTCTACTGCTCCGCGTCCACCGCGCCCGCCTCAACTCCGGAGGCGGCCTCCGCCTTCCCGTCCTCGCCGATAGCCGGCGTTAGGGACGCGCTCGACCGGCTCACCAGCCAGGACTACCTGGAGCTGATAGTGATCAGGAACGTGTCCCTGGCCTATCTGAACAGGTCCGGCTTCTTCGGCCTTGCGCAGGCCGCCGGGAGGATCAACTCATCCCTGGTGAAGGCCGCGGTCCGGAGCGGGGAGGAGTACCTGGCCTTCATAAACGAAAGCCCGGCGGCCCTCCCCACGTACTACGCCCTGCCGCTCTCCTACCGGGCCGAGAACTTCCTGGTGGCGTGCGCCATGTACGACTGGCGCAACTCCACGGCGGTCAACGGCTCACTGGAGCTGGCGCCGGGCAAAGAGTGGTGGGTCGCGGCGTACCCCATGGGGGACAGCCGCGTGGCCGAGGCCGTCGTCGCGGCGAAGGCCGACATGTTCAGGTACGTCTTCGGCATGCCGCCGCCTCCCCCTCCGGCGAATTTGAGCGGCTTCGTCAAGCAGTGGAGGATCCCCTGGAACAACAGAACCCTTCCATACAAGCCCTACTACGGCCCAGGCATGAGGATGCCTCCCCGCGACAACTCGACGGGGATTCCGCTTTGGAGCATACAGAACCTTGAGGACGTCCAGATAACGCAGGGCAACATAGTGGGCTGGCTGTTCACCGTCCTCTTCGTCACCATCCTCTCCATAGCGGCGGTGTTCGAGTTCCTGGGGGCCCTCCTCGACTTCCCCACGCCGGCTAGGGAGGTCTGGGGCTTCGTGACCGGCGTGATTCAAGACTGGACCTACTGGCTCCCCATCCGCGTGGCCGTCAGGGGGAAGCTGTTTACGCGCATATGGCGCGCCGTCAAGAGGCCCGTCATGAGGCAGACCGTCCGCACGGCGGCGCGCGTCCATTCCTTCTTCGCGTCCCGCGTCCCGGCGCTCAGGTACATCCGGAGCCCAGACCTCAAGGAGTACTACCGCGAGTACGTGAAGCGCAGGAGGGACATCGCCGTGAAGGACCCGGCGGAGCAGATACGGGAGGAGATAAACGTCAAGTGGAGGAGGGAGGCCCTGGAGCGCGTGTTACGCGCCATGGAGGAGAGGGCCGACGTGGAGTGGATGCGCAACCTCGAAAGAAGGCGGGAGGAGGAGAGGCGGAGGATGCTGGAGGCCGCCAGGCGCATCTGGAACGCCATTAAGGCGGACAACATGGTCGAGGTTCTTAGGGAGCTCTCTCCCCGCTTCGACATGTGGCTGCAGGAGAGGGTGGAGATGAGCCGCGGCTCGCTGTCCTACCACCTCTTCTGGTGGCGCCTCGACCGCCTCCCGTTCATGTGGCGGTCCCTCCTGCGCCTCGACCCACACGTGATCGCCAGGCTTGAGGCCGAGGGCAGGATCAAGCCGGAGGAGGCGGAGGCCCTCAGGAACCTCAGGGCGGCCGTGGAGGCCTACGCGGCCGAGCTGAGGTGGGGCTGGGCCAGGCTCCACTCCGTGCCCCAGTACGTCAAGGCGGCCGAGGAGGAGTTCGAGAAGGCGAGGCAGAGGATGGCCCAGGAGGCCGAGAAGGGGCTGGAGGACTTCCGCCGGTTTATAGCGGACTTCGAGAGGCGTTACGAGGCGTTGAGGAGGTACTTCTCGGGCGACGAGGGGGAGAGGGCCAAGGCGGCGGGGGAGGCCAAGAGGGCGGTGGAGCGCCTGGAGGAGGCGCTGAGGCACTTCGCCGTGATCGACAAGGCGCCGAGGGCTAGGCTGGTCGCGGCCCTCAACGAGGCCCTCCAGAGGCTCTCTGAGGGCAAGGCGCCGCAGATCCCCAGGGACGCCTCGGTGGAGGACATAGTCAAGGGCCTCGCCCTCATGGACTTCGACTTGGCCGTGAAGGCCCTTAGGAGCGCCGAGAGGTATCTAGAAGCGCACTACGCCGTGGCGCCCACGAGGTACGACACTAGGCAGATAGCGGCGGAGATAGTCAGGTGGCATATCGAGGAGCGCATCCCGACGCTCAAGCTGGCAGGCCTCGCCAGGGGCGTCGTCCTCGGCGCGAGGAGCATCGAGGAGGGCGAGATAGCGCTTAGGTCCTGGTCCGGGAGGACCGCCGCGAGGCGCGTGGAGGACGCCCCGTGGGAGGCGGTGGCGCACAGGGCCTCCTTGATGAGGGAGCAGAGGCTGGGCGCGGCCGAGGCCGTCAGGATCAAGCCGGACGTGGTCCTTCTGTCGGACTACGCCAGATACCTCGCCGGTTTTAGGGTCGAGGGGGAGGCGCTGGACGCTCTGCGCAAGGCCGTCGAGTACCGCCGCATAGCGCGCATGCTGGAGAGGGCGGAGGAGCTCCGCATGCCCCCTACGGCGGTCGAGAGGCTTGCGGCGGAGGCCGAGAGGCTGAGGCAAGAGGTCCTAAGGGAGACCTCCCAAATATATAGGAGGTTTGGGGAGGAGTTCTTCTTCGTCAAGGACATAGTCGAGGGGCACCGCGTCGTCAGGCGGGAGGTGCCTGAGGTGCGCTCCGTGGTTAGGGCCTTCGAGGAGTCTCTGGCGCAGGCCCTCAGGACGCCGGAGAGGAGGGAGAGGGCGTTCCGCGAGCTCTTCGCGGAGAGGGTGGAGAGGCTGGCGGAGGAGCACGCGAGACGGGGTGACGCCGAGGGCGCCGAGAGGGTCCGCCGCGCGGCGGCCGAGCTGGCCAAGATATCCGAGTCGATGGGCTGGAGGGCCGCGGAGGACGTGTCCGTCGTTCTGCCGGCAGTCGCCAGGGCCTTCGAGGAGGCCTACGCCGAGGCGAAAAGCCCCTCAGAGTTCGTGAAGGCCTTTAGGGCCAGGGCCGAGGAGGCCGCGAGGCGGTTCGAGCAACAAGGCATGGGGGACGTCGCGGCCCGCATAAGGAGGGCCGCGGAGAGGATCGCCGGGGAGGTCGGCGATAGGCCCTCCCTAGAGAGGATGCGCGCCCTACTGTCGCCGGAGCATGCGGGCCGGGCCATAGAGGGCCTTGAGCTACTCCGCCGCCTCCTCTCGAGCAGAGCGGCCCTCGACGCGTACCGGAACCAGAGGGGCGAGGCCGGTAGGGCCGCCGCGGAGAGGCCGGCCGAGGGGCTGGAGGGGGCCAGGAGGGTGGCCGAGGAGCTGGGCCTCAAAAACGTCTTGAAGGCCCTAGAGAGGCCGGACGGGAAGCGCGTGGCCAAGGCCCTGGGCGAGCTGGAGCGCGAGCTGGCCAGGCTGTACGGCGCCCTAGAGCTGGCGGAGCACGTCAGAAGGCCCAGAGCCGACGCCGACTTCGGACGGGCTTGGGCCGTGGCGCGTACGCTGGGCCTTGAGGAGGCGGACAGGCTGTTCAGGGCTCTGTCCGAGGTCTCGCTGTTTCTGCTTAGGGAGGGGAGGGAGGCCTTCAGAAATCCGCTTTACGACGAGGTGAAGCACCTTATCGACGAGGAGAGGGCCAGGGCCCTCGTCAGGGCTCCTCTGTACTCGTACGTCGTGGACAGGCTGGGTCCCGACGTCCTCCGGCCGACATATGCCAGGTGGTACGGCCTCTTCGCCGACTACGGCTCTTATCTGGCTACGGCCTTCGAGCACTCCAGGACCAGCCCGGCCAAGGCCGGCGCCCCCGTCGGCATAACCGGCGGCTTCAGCTACGCCCGGAATATGATGGGCTGGCTCGGCGACTTCAGCCGTGAGGCGGTGATGCGCGGGCTGAAGGCGTACTACAGAGGCGAGGGGAGGCCGTTTAGGGAGCTGGCCGAGATGACCATAAGGGGCGCCAAGGTCCAGCTCTTCGAGAAGGCGGCCGAGCTTGCGGGGGCCCGCGCCGAGCTACTGCTCTCCGAGTCCAAGGCCGGCGGGGAGGCGGCGGAGAGGCTTAGGGCGGAGGCTGAGGGGCTGAGGCTACTGGCCTCCGTGTTGAGGGCCAAGGCGGCGTACGAGGAGATCCGCCTCGTGCAGACGTATCTGAGGGGCGCCGAGAGGAGGGCGGAGGCGCTTATGCGGGAGGCCAAGTCGGCGTGCTGTGTGGAGGCCCAGCTGGAGCTGGAGAGGAGGGCAAGGGAGGGGCTTGAGGCGGCCCGCAAAAAGGCCGAGAGGCATCTGGCGGACGCGAGGGCGCGCTATAGGGCGCACGTGGCGGAGGTGAGGGACTTCGTTAGGGAGCGCGGCGACGTCCGCGAGGTGGCCATGAGGTACTTCGGCCTGACGGCGAGGGCCTTTACAGGCGATCCCCAGGAGGTGGCGGAGAGGATGGTCAAGGCGGTGGACGTGAGGCGCGTCATAAGCTGGGCGGACGAGCTGGCGAGGGAGCTGGGCGAGGTGGCGGTGAGGGTCGTGGACGCCGAACGCATCTACGCGAGGTTCGAGAAGGTGCTTAGGGCCAAGGCGGAGCCCATCCCGCCCGCCTACGACCTGAGGCTCGCGGAGGGGTTCTTCGAGGGGCCCGTCCCTCAAGCCCCCAAGAGGTCCCGCGCGGAGGAGGCGGTGCCGAGGGCGGTTAGGGACGTCTTTACAGCTTACTACAGCAAGCTGAGGGAGGCGGCGGAGAGGGCGTCAGTCTATCTTGCGCTGATGAAAGGAGATGGGCGGTTCGCCAAGAAGGAAGTCGAGAGGGCCAGGCAGGCCCTCCTCAAGGCCCTCAGGGCCGGCAGCAGGGAGGAGGCCCTCGCGGCCCTCGAAGAGCTGAAGAGGGCCCTCAAGGCCCTCGGAATAGATGTCGAGGGCGATGCTCCCCAAGCCATAGTGAAGGCCGTGGAGGAGAAGGCGAGACCGGCCTACGAGGAGTACCTGGCGGCTAGGAGGGAGTACCTGGCGGCCGTTGACGCGATCGCAAAGTTCTCGCCCGAGGCGGCCCTCGCCCTGGGCGAGGCGGCGAGGGAGGCGGGCTCCGACCCGATATCCAGATGGATGGCCCTTACGGCGTACGAGGCCAGGGAGAGGGCGCTTAGGGAGTATGCTCAGTATTGGGCCAGGCCGCTGGAGGAGAGATGGAACTCCCTGCCCCAGCCCGTGAGGGAGGCCGTGGCGAGGAGGGAGGAGGAGGCGGCCGGGGAGGTCCTGCGCAAAGCCTTGAGGAGCGCAGGCATTATCGTGAGGAGGGACGCCGCCGCGGACCCGGCGGCCCTTGAGGACGCCCTCGCCAAGGTCTTCACGGCGAATGGGGAGTGGGAGGACCTCAAGGAGCGCGTCAGACAAGCCGTCGAGGTTGCTAGGAGGGTTCAGAGGGGGGAGGCGTCTACGGATGAGCTGGCAAGGGCGGTGGACGGCCTTCTGGCGGCCTACGGCGTTAGGGCGGCGGAGCGCTTCGTGGAGAGCGACAGGCTCGAGGACGCGGTGGGGGAGATGCACGAGGCCATGAGACGCTACGCGCGCAACTCCGGCCTCAAGATGGGCAGGGAGGCCGCCGAGAGGGCCCTCCTCCTCGGGCTCTCCGCCGTTCCTCAGGAGCACGTCGAGGCGTACATGCGGGGCGGCTGGCGCGGGAGGATCGAGCCCTACGTGGCCTACTGGACCGAGGACGAGGGGCTGGCCAGAAGGGCGGGCGAGGCGGGGTGGGAGGTGCGGCAGATCAAGCGGCCCGCCTCCTTCGAGGAGGGGGTGCCCAAGGAGTGGAGGGCGGCCTACGTCGTCGCCCCCCGCGGCCTCGACCTCCCGGCGGTTGAGAGGGCTATAACCGAGCTGGTGGACGGGGCGCCCGAGGGCCTCGCCTACATAAGGCCTGCCGAGTGGGCTGCGCCGGAGCAGTTCATCTGGTTCGTCCTCAGGGATAGACAGCCGGCTAGAGACGGCGACCAGATAGTCGCCTACTCCATAGACAGGCTCTCGATCGAGGAGCCCCTGTCGAGGTTCGGGGAGGCCCTTAGGGCAAGGGACCACGACGGGGCGAAGAAGGCCGTGGGCGAGCTCTACGACGCCCGCCTCAACAGGACGGCGTGGCAGATCGTTTACGAGTTCGACCGGCCTAGGGCTAGGGACGCCCTTGAGTACCTCAGGAGGAGGTACGGCGAGCCTGAGGATCGCCTGTGGGAGAGGCACGACGAGCTCTACCTCACCTGGCTGGCGTTTAGGCTTGCGGACGAGTACGCCGACTATCTGAGGAGCGGGGCAGGGAGGGAGCTCAGGACCAAGGAGGAGGCGGCCGGCGCAATCTTCATGCCGTGGCTCCTCCAGGAGCTGACCCCCGCGTTTATGCACCGCCTCGTGGGGGACGAGGACGGGTGGGGCGAGTTCAGGGCCGTCTGGATAACCGCCCTCAACATGTGGTTCGAGGGGATGGCCGAGCCGTACCAGCCCAAGAGGCCCGCCGTCGCGAGGAGGACGCTGGAGCTCTTCAACGCCTTCATGGGCGCCGGCCTCAAGTACGAGGAGCTCTTCCCGCCGCCGCCTCCCCAGAGGCCCGAGGCCCAGAGACCTGAGGTGGTTAGGCCTGAGGCGGCTAGGGCCGAGGCTAAGCCGGCTCAGAAGCCGGCCGCAGAGGTCCAGCGGCTCGTCGTTGAGGAGCGCGGTTTACGGGAGGCTGAGAAGCCAGCCGCCAAGCCTGAGGCGGCTAAGCCTGAGGCTGTCAAGCCGGAGGTTGGGCCTCAAGCTGTTAAGCCGGAAGCTCCGAGGCCCGAGGCCGCTAAGCCTGCCGCGGAGGTTCTTAAGCCGGCCGAGGTACGTGGTTTAAGACGTGGGGAGAGGCCGAGGGCGCCTGTGGCGGACGTCATCCCGGAGGGGGCGCTGGAGGCTGTGGACTACCTGCTGGAGCGCTTCGGCTTTGCCTTGGATAGAGAGGCGGCGTTTAAGGCTAAGGGCCTAGTGACGGCTAAGGTGAAGGCCAGGCTGGAGAAGGCGGCGGCGAGGGAGCCGGAGTTTGCCCATGCGCTGGCCGAGGTGGCCGAGCACGTCTTAAGCTCCTTCGGCAGGCTCATGGCCTCTCCCGACGCCGCGAGGCACGCCCGCGATGCGTTGTTCTACCTCTTCGAGGGGTATGCGACGCGGGACGGGGAGGTGCTCTTCGCGCGGATCGAGCGCACAGTTAGAGAGGCCGTAAGAAAGGCCGAGGAGGCCGGGATACCGGACGCCGAGTACCGCGTGAAGCAGTTCGTGCTGGAGATCCTAGACGTCCTTGCGAAGGCAGGCGAGAGGTACAGGAGGGACGCGCTGAAGGGCATCTCGGCGGTGGAGAGGGCGCTCAGGGCGACGGCGCTAGCCGGCCTCTCCGCGGCGGCCGCCTACTCGGCCTACCAAGGCCTCTACTCTGAGGCGGTAATATCCTCCGTAGCTTCCGCCATCGCGCTTGCCGACGCCGGGCAGTTCAAGGAGGCCGCCGAGTACGTCCGGAGGGCGGCCAAGGCGCTGTATGAGGCCGCCAGGGACGTCTTCGAGAGGGCCAGGGTTGCGGCGGAGAGGCTTGCCGAGCTCTTCGTCGAGGCGGTCGCGAGGGTTCTGGCTTGGGTGGACGAGCACAAGGCCTACCTCTTCCTGACGGCGGCGGTTGCGGCCGGGCTTATCGCGCTGTCAGCCGCCATGGGCCTGTGGGGCCTTATCGAGCTGGGCAGGCTGGCCCACGCGGCCTCCCTAATGCCCTTCATCGCCCTCGGCGGCGTCGAGCGCCCTAGGGAGGAGGCGCTCAACCTGCTTAAACGCGAGTCCGATCCCTACGAGAAGTTCCTTGAGATGGCGAAGGCGGCTAACGCCGGGAGGATAGGGCTGGCGGAGCCGTGGAACTCCCTCAGGATGTTGATAGCGCCGAGGCCGTCGGAGGAGAGGAGGCTGGTTTCCGGCAAGGCGTATGGGAAGCTCGACGAGGGGAGGAAGAGGGCCCTCTTCTACGCCGTCCTCGCGCTTGAGGAGGCCCTCGGCATCTACAAGGCCGCGTCGAGGCGCGCCGGGAGGCTTGAGGAGGCGGTGCGGAGGGAGGAGGCCGGCGAGCCTCCGCTCAAGCGGGCCGTATACGCGGCGGACCTCGAACAGATAAAACAACTGGCCGAGGAAGAGGAGGCCTTCGAGGACGCCTTGAGGACCCTCAGGGAGAGGCTCAACGAGTACGCGGTCAAGTACAAACTGGGAGACCTCCTGGACGTCGATGAGGGCAAGGCGAGGAGGCTGGCGGAGGCAGGGCGACCGGAGCTCTCCGAGTTCGGCGGCGTGAGCTTCGGCGTGAAGGCCTACGCGGCCCTTCTGGCCTATAGGGAGCATGCGCTGGGCAGACGGAGCCCCTACGGCACAGCGGCCAGGTACTGGCTCGAGGGGGGCGGGTCGGCTTGGCTCCTCTACTACGCGCCGAGTACGGCGTACAAAAACGCCGAGAAGGCGAGGGCGGAGAGACCCGCGGCTGTCGAGGGTATGGTCGCCGAGGCCCTCCGCCGCCTGTTCTTGAAGCCCGGCCGCGACCGCTACCGCGGCTTCGTCGAGCTTCTGAAGGGCGGCGAGCTGGCGCTGGAGCTCGAGAAGGCCGAGAAGACCGAGAAGGGGACCGAGACGTACCTGTTTAGGCTCCTCAAGCCTGAGGAGGGCGGCAGGCCCGTCGAGCTCGAGGGCATAAAGCTGAGGATCCAGAAAGTGGGAGAGGGGGCAGGCATGGTCTACACTCTGGAGTTCGGCGCGAGGTGGCGGGAGTTCTTTAGGCGGGAGCTCGACATGGCGAAGGAGGCGGCTGAGGAGCTTAGGGGGCGCCTGCCCGTCGAGGACCCCTTCGCCTACATGGCTGGCTGGCTTGCCTCAGACGTGGCGATAAGCGAAAAGGGAAACAAGAGGGTGTTGGAGATGCCCACCTCCCACCTGTGGCAGCTGGCCGAGACCCATGCACTGTTCGGCTGGTCCGACGTCTCAGCGCCCCGCGTGAGCTTGACCCTTGAGGGGCCTAAGCCGCAGTTTCGCGCCCGCACCTCTCTCGACAAGCTCGACGGGGCCGTCAGAGGGAGCGCGGAGGGCGGGTGGCTCAAGAGGCTGGGCGTCGAGGCGGGGAGCTGGGACGGGCTGAAGCAGTGGGTCGCCCAGCGCTGGGACGGGGTGGTGGAGGCCGCCGTGAGGCGTCTGGGCGAGGAGAAGTTGACGAAGGAGGAGCTGGAGGAGCTAGAGGCGCTGAAGGGTAGGCTGAACGACGACAAGATCGCCAGGGAGGTCATAGCGCCCGCCCTCCTGCTGATGCAGGCGGAGCGGCTGGATAACGTCAAGGAGGCGTATAAAGAGAAGTATTTGGAGGCATATAGGGATGCGCTGAGGTACTTCGCCGCGGTGATCTCCGGGGCCGTAGGCGGGGATGGATACGTGTCCGCGGCGAGGGAGGAGGTCGTCTTGGCCAGCGGCGAGCGCGCAATCGCCTTGCTCTGGGGGGCCGCCCTCGCGGCACACGGCATTAGGGCGGAGGTGAGGAGAGCCGGGAATGCGTTCGAAGTGGTCGCGTCCGGCGGCGACGCGGTCAGGCTGGCCCGCCTATACTTCCTCTACGGTCCTCCCCTGCTTGAGGGAGGGGACGACAGGCTTAAGAACCACAAGCTGGCTGGGGCCGTGGAGCTTGGGGCCGAGGGGGCCCTCGACATCCGCTGGGAGGGGCCGAGGCGGACCGAGGGCGGCCGCGTCGCCGCCGATTTGACCATATCGGAGGGCGGCGTCGACGTCAAGTACAATGTATATCTGCGGAAGGACATCACGCTCGAATTCCGCTCGACGGATCGGAGCCGCGCCGAGCTCGCGGCCCGCCTCCTAAGGCGGGCGGGCGTCAGCGCGGAGGTAAAGAGTAAGGGCGGAGAGGGCGGGTGGCAAGTCAGAGCGTATACCGACAGACTTGCGGCTGGCCATAAGAAACTCAGAGACGCCCTCGCGGAGATCGTTAGGGCGGCGCGCAACAACGGCTGGATCAACGAGGAGACAGCCGATCGCTGGCTTGACAAGCTGGAGAAGGGCTTCACGCTTAAGGAGGGCTGGCCCAAGTACGGCATGTGGCTGGCGCGTAGCGGCGCGCTGGCGATCAGATACACATCCACCAACCCCGAGAGCATAGAGCGGGAGGCCCGGCGGCTTAGGGCCATGGGCCTCGTGGAGGGCGTCCACTTCGCCGTCAAGATGCCGGAGGAGGGCGGCAGGGGCTACGTCTCGATCCTCAGGGAGGGCTTGGAGCGCGCCGCCTGGCTTTCAGTCCACGGCTCCGGCGACCAACAGAAACTTGCGGCGGAGTTCGTAGACCTCATACTGAAGAGGGCCGAGAAGGAGGGCGGCGCCGTGTACAAAAAGGCCCTGGAGGTCGTGAGGAGGGGCAGGGAGGTGGGCTCCCTAAAGCTTGCGGACGTAAAGGGGGCCGAGGTCTTCGTCGGGGGCAAGAAGTACGTCGTGACCGTCCTCGGCGGAGGGGCCGAGTTCAAGAGGAGCGAGAGCGGCAAGACCCTCCTGAGGATTAGGATAACCGCCGAGGTCGACGGCGTCAGGGGCGACTACACGATGACGTTCAGCAGGCACGGAGCCGACAACGCGGCTAAGGGCTACGCCACAGCTAAGACTGACGTGCCAGGAGGCAGAAGAGCGGACGCGGAGAGGTTCTCCGCCCTCATAAAGGCCCTGACGGGCGAGGAGCCGAGGGTATACGAGAAGGAGGACGGCGAGATAGATATAGTGTGCTACAGAGAACACCTGGAGGGCTTCATGCGCTATACGGAGCTCGCAGAGGCCATAGAGAAGTGGCTCGAGGAGACAAGCCGCCGGTAGCCGCCGGGATAGCCCGCTGTTCGGCGCAGGCCTCACCCCGGGCCCATTAATTTAATACGTTATCATGTCACATGGGGATGAAATTCGAGACCTTCATCTTAGACGTCCTTCCGGCGCTAGGCCTCACCCCCCTGGCCCATAGGCACAAGATCTTGAGAGACGGCGTCGAGCTCGGCGAGGTCGACGTGCTGGCGGAGGACGCGGCGGGGAGGCGATATGCCGTCGAGATAAAGGCGGGCAAAGTGGATGTATCCGGGATAAGACAGGCCTATATAAACGCCAAGTTGCTCGACGCCAAGCCCATGGTGGTCTGCAGAGGCTACTCCGACGAGTCGGCCCGAAAGCTGGCCGAGGAGCTCGGCGTCGAGGTGGTGACTCTGCCCGACTACGTGTTCCTCTCCATAGACGAGCTCGTCGGCGCGTTGACCTCGGCGTTTGTGCGCGCGGCGGCATATATGCTGACCGCGCTGGCCGAGATGGGCGACGACGTCGCCGAGGCTCTGGCCCAATGTCCCGACTACGCCTGTTTTTGCTCCAAGGTCGACAAATGCGACGAGGTCTTGAGGGAGCTGGGGAGGAGGTTGCCTCTGTCCTACGACGCCTTGAGGCACCTCGCCTCGATAAAGCTGTCCCTCAAAAACATGCATAAATAGTGCTTGGGGCGATCCTCCATGAACGTAGAAGACCTGGTCAAGGAGATAAAGGCCAACTATCGGCCTAAGCTAAAGGTGCTAGAGTGGAGGGGAGATAGGCTGGTTCTCCTAGACCAGAGACTGCTTCCCTTCGAGACCAGATATCTGGAGCTGAGGACCGTCGACGCGGTCGCCGACGCCATAAGGGATATGGCCGTCCGCGGGGCGCCGGCCATAGGGATAACCGCCGCCTACGGCATGGCCCTGGCGCTCTTCGAGCGCGAGGTCGCCGACCTCGACGGCGCCTTGAAGGCGCTGGAGCTCGCCAGAGACAAGCTGTCCAGGACCAGGCCGACGGCCCAGAACCTCTTCTGGGCGTTGAACAGAATGTACGGAAGGGCCCGGGCGTTGGTCGAGGAGGGGGCCGTCAAGAGCCCGAGGGAGCTTAGGGAGGGGCTCGTCGCCGAGGCCGACAAGATATTCGACGAGGAGCTGGACGCGGAGGTCAGGATAGGGACGTACGGCGTCCAGTTGATACAGCCGGGAGACTGGGTCTTGACCCAGTGCAACGCGGGCAGTCTGGCCACGGGGGCTCTCGGCACGGCGACCGCCCCTATATATATAGCCAAATATCTAGGCATAGACGTGTCCGTCATAGCGCCGGAGACGCGGCCGTGGCAACAGGGCGCGAGGCTGACCGCGTATGAGCTCAGAGAGAACGGCGTCAGGGTCAAGCTCATAGCCGACACGGCCGTGGGGCTCGTCTTGAGGAGGGGGCTCGTGAACTTGGCCATAGTGGGGGCCGACAGGGTACTCGCCGACGGAACTGTATACAACAAGATCGGCACGCTCAACGAGGCTGTGCTCGCCCACGAGTTCGGCGTGCCTTTCTACGTGGCCGCGCCCACCAGCACGTTCGACCTGGAGCACAAGCCGGGGGAGGTCCGCATAGAGGAGCGGGACCCCGACGAGGTCAGGACTGTCAGGACGGCCCACGGCAAGACGTACATCACCATGGCCGACGTCGACGTCTACAACCCCGTCTTCGACGAGACTCCGCCCAGATATATAACGGCCATAATAACCGAGGTCGGCCTATTGACGCAGCCCCTGGATAGAAACATAAGGAGATTCGTGGCCCAGAGGCCTTAGGCAGAAGCCTACATCGCGTACGTCTCTTGTCCGGATAGGCTTTTAAAGGCAAGGCCTTTATGGGTTTTAGATGTATATAAAGAAAAGCTTAAAAATAAGCCCGAGACGGGACATATGGACTTGGACTATTTGGAGCGTAAACTTGTCGATGCTCTAGTGTCTCTAATACGAAGCTCTAGGGGGAGGGTGGTGAGCATAAGGGCGGCCTCTCTGGCCAAGATGACCGGGTACGGCTCAGACCATAGGGCCATACTTCGGGCCGCCAGGCTTCTGAAAAGGCTGTCGAGACGGAACCTGGTGAGGGCAGACGCGGAGGGGCTGGGCAAGAACAGGAGCTATAGGTACGTGTTGGACGAGAGCTCGGAGCTCTGGCGCCTTGTCAGGTCGAACCCCACGGTTAAAGCCAAGGAGCTTCTCGCCCAGATCATTAAAAACTCTTAATGTGGATAGATTTTGAAGGAATAAAGATAGATAAAGAACTATATAATGAATTTCTTCAGTATTTAAGCGATAAAGAAATAGAGGAAATATTTCTTGCGATCAAGAGGCCTCCCTATAGGTATTACATAAGGGTCAACACCGCCAGGATAGCGGCGGAGGAACTCGCCGAGAGGCTCTCGAGGAGGTTTCCCGTATACCGCGACGAGTACCTGGAGGAGGCCCTGTGGATTCCCGTCAGGGGGCCCTTCGAAGTGCCTTCGGCCGCGAGGGCCGTGGTGGCGGAGAAGCGGGCCGCGGAGAGCGTCTACATGGGCAGCGATCTCTACGCGCCCGGCGTCCTCAAGGCGCCTGGCGTGAAGAAAGGCGACGAGGTGAACGTGGTGAGCCCCGACGGGCAGATCGTGGCGTACGGCGTAGCCGAGATGGACGGATTCGACATGGTGAAATACAGGCGGGGGCTCGCCGTGAGGACCCTCAGAAGCGTCTACGAGGCCCCCAAGCTCAGAGGGCTGGAGGAGTTCGCCATGGGGTATTTCTACGACCAGAGCATGCCGGCGATGTGGGCGGGGAGGCTGGCCGCCGCGTTGGGGGCCAGGAGGGCCGTGGACTTGAACGCGTCGCCCGGCGGGAAGACGACCCACATGGCCCAGCTGTCCATCCACGTGATAGCGTTCGACAGATCGAGGCCCAAGGCGGAGCGCATACTGGAGAACGCCAGGAGGCTGGGCCTGGAGCACCTCATAGACGTGCTGATTCACGACAGCAGATACATCGACAGGGACTACCCGCTTCTGAAGGGCGACGTGGCGCTCGTCGATCCACCGTGCAGCGATCTCGGAGTAAGGCCGAAGCTCAGCCATGCCGTGTCCATGAAGGACGTCCAGACTTTGGCGCGCTACCAGAGGCAGTTCATCGCCACAGCGGCCAGGCTGGCCAGGTACGTGATATACTCCACGTGCACGCTCACGTTCCTAGAGAACGAGGGGAACGTCCTATGGGCCTCGGAGGAGCTGGGGCTGAGGGCCATGCCGATATACGTGCCGAGGACCGTGGAGGGCTGGCGCTGCGCCAACTGCAGACGCTTTATGCCGAACGCGTTCGACGCGCCCGGCTTCTTCTTGGCAGCCCTAGGCCAGTGACTTCAAGGTCCTCGAGATGTGCTCGTCGCATATCTTCCTGTATTTACAGTATATACACGCGATGGGGTTCTCGCCCTTGAGCCTTCTTTGGACCAATCTACAAATATCCTTGACGTAATATTGGGGGAAGCAGTCGTCGCAGACGAAGATGCTGCCGCGTATATAGGCTATCCTTGCCGCATTGACGTCGCGCCCGCAGACGGCGCATCGGGGCATGAATATATTTTTGGAGGCTATTTTTAAGGACGTGTCGTTCCGGCCCTATTCCCTGGAGGAGGGGGCCTTCCTGGTCAGACTGGCCAGAAGGGCCGTCGAGGAGTATCTGACGCGCGGAGCGATAATAGAGCCGCCGGCGGATACGCCCCAGAGGCTGTTGAGGGATCCCTACGGCGTCTTTACCACCATAGAGAAGCTCGCCGGCGGCAAGCTGGAGCTCAGGGGCTGCATCGGCTACCCCGAGGGCTATAGGAACGTGGCGTACGCCACCATATACAGCGCCATAGCCGCGTGCTGTCAAGACCCCCGATTCCCCGCAATGACCAGCGACGAGCTCGACGAGGCGGTGTTCGAGGTATCTGTGCTGAGCCCCTTGAGGCAGTTGCCCCAGAACCCCAAGGACTACCTAAAGGCCGTCGAGGTGGGCCGGCACGGAATAGTGGTGAGGAGGGGGTTCTACTCCGGGCTCCTCCTCCCCCAGGTGCCCGTAGAGGAGTGCTGGGACTCCGAGGACTTCCTCGCCAACGGATGCTTGAAGGCCTGGCTGCACGCCGACTGTTGGCTGGACGAGAGGACGAGGATCCACGTCTTCGAGGCGCAGTTGTTCAAGGAGAGGGCGCCGAGGGGCGAGGTGTACGAGCGCGACCTCAAGGAGGAGCTTGCGGCCTGTCGGGCTCGTACCAGTAGGTGAGCTTCCCCACGATCCAGTCCCTCAAAACCCTCCTGGCCGCTTCGTCCACATTTACGCGGCCGCCCTTCATAAGGCGTCCGTACCTTCTGCCGATTAGCTCGAGGGCCTCCTCGGCCGAGGAGGCCGAGGCGAGGCCGTACGCCTCCAGCGCCTTCGGATTGAGTTTGAGCACCCGCTCTATCAACGCGACTGCGTAGGGCACCGCGTCGTCCACCCTGCCTGGATCCACCGCGCCGCGGATAACCGCCAGCGCCGGATCCTCCGCGCCCTCCGCCGCGAGGACCCCGGGGGTGTCTACCACCAACAGCCAGCTCTTGGCCCTCACGAGCTGTTCGCCCCTGGTCCAGCCCGGCTTCGGGCTCGTCGAAGCGACGTGTCTGCCCTTAAGGTAGTTTATTATCGTGGACTTCCCCACGTTGGGATATCCCACCACGGCGACCTTGACGGGGATCGAGGGCGCCAGCCTCTTTATGTAGGCCACCAGCTTCCTGGTGCCGAGCCTCTCCTTAGCGCTTAGGAACACGGACGGGACGCCTTGAGATTCGAGCCACCGCTTCCACTTGAGCCCGATCTCCAGCGGCACTAAGTCCGCCTTGTTTATAGCCGCCATGAGGCGTTTGCCCAAAGACCTCGCGAGCTTCTCCACGTCCGAGTTGCGCGTGGCCGCGGGATCCCTTGCGTCCAGCACCTCGACGACCACGTCGCTGTCCTCTACGACTCTCCTGACCCTTCTCCAGGCCTCAGCCACGCGACAACCACCCCAACGTGGTTTAAATGCCCTTTCCCGCACTCGCCGTATAGGTTCCTGAAGACGTAGAACCTGGCCAGCGGCCCGCCGCATCTGGCGCATTTGAGCTCAGTCTCCCCCAGTATCGAGTACCCCCGCCAGCTCGTATCTTATCGAAATATATATATAAAGCGGCCTATCCCCCAACAAAGCCAGGAGGTAATACCCGCCGCCGTCCCCCGCGACTATATACCTCACGGCGTTCACTATGTCGTTGGAGCTGACGCCGGCGACTCTATCCGCTCTGGATCCCGCCTTGGCTCTGGCATCCACGCGGCTACCGGCACATAATTTTTAAGGAGGCGCCGCATGGGAGGCGTGTCCTCGCGCGTAAGCCCCTCGCGGCTGGAGCTGATCAACCAGAGGAGGAGGCTTCAGCTCTTTATAAGAATAAAGAGAACCTTGGAGGATGCTAGAAACAGCACCATACAGAGGATAAGGGCTCTTATAGCAGAGCTAGAGAGAGATAGGGCAGAGATAGCCACGAGGTTTTCGGGCATATCCGATCTCTTCAGGATGGCGGCCGCCAAGGAGGGCATAGACAGGCTGGACATGCTGGCCGAGGTGACCCCTAAGACCGCCAACGTCGCCGTGGTCAACAGGGGTCTCTACATGGGTCTGGAGGTTGAGAACTACGGGAAGTACCCCGTATACAGCCTGATGGCTGAGGCGCCGGAGCTGGACCTCGCTCTGGTGAAGATGCGCGAGCTGTTGCCCAGGCTCATCTCCTTCGCCGAGAAGGAGACCCTGTTTTACACCCTCCTGAACAAGGTCAGAGAGTATCAACGCATGATAAACGCCATCGATTACGTAATAGTGCCGAGGATCCAGGAGACCATCAGATACATAACTCTGGCGCTGGAGGAGCAGGAGAGGGAGGACTTCATAAGGCGGAAGATCATCACGTCGGCCCAGAGCTAGTCCGGGCTCAACAAATTAAAACTGGCCGCCAGAGGGGCTTCGATGTCGGTGAAGGGACTTGAGGCCCAAATAAAGGAGCTCATAGATAAAGAGATCGAGAGAATCCTCGACGAAGCTAAGAGAGAGCTCGATGAATCTATCAGAGAAATAGACGCCCAGATAGAGAGACTAAGGCAATATTTAAAAGCACGGTAAAACACCATGGGCCATGGCGGCTAAATACGTGCTGCCTCTCCTGTTGCTAGGCGCGATAGCGTTTGCACAGACTCAGTCCGGTTACCAGTACATAGGCGCCGGTCTTGCGGTGGGCCTGGCGGGTCTTGGCGCAGGCATCGGCGTGGGCATAGCCGGCGCGGCGGCCATATCGGCATACGTTGAAAAACCACAGGAGCGTGTGTGGTACCTAATATTCGTTGCGCTGGCCGAGGCCATAGCTATATACGGCTTGCTGATAAGCTTTATACTCATCGGCACTAAATAAGCGTCAGAGGGGCAAAGTAACTGCGTCTTTTTTCCACGGACACGCCCTCGACCAGCATCGCGGCCGCCTTAATTATGAGCATGGCCTCGGCCCTGGCGTATTCTAGAGACGCCAGCAACGACCCCAGAGAGAACTCTGAGTCCTCCACTATGGAGGCGTCGGCGAACTTCCTCATTACCGCAGGGTAGGCGTTGTCGAGGACTATTGAGAGGTTCTCGAACGTAGGCTCCTCGGAGGCTATGGAGGCAACCACCTGGCCCCACGGCTTTATCCCAGATATAAGGTCTAGGGCCTTCGCGATCTCCCCGCGGGCCGTGGCGTCGAAGATCTCTCTGGCCGCTCCCGAGGACGCGCCGACAGTAAGCGACGCGATCTCCTCGGGGGAGAGGCCCCATACCTTGGCCCTCACGGCGAGCACAACGTCAAAATATGTAGTTAATGTATTCACCAGTTTATATATAGATTTATCTTTGAATTTTTTTAAAGATTTTGTGTAGTCCATTATCCACTGTCTATCTATAAATATAGTAAATTTATCGTAGCCGAATTTCTGCATAAGCTCAAACGCCCCGGCCGCCGGATGGCCCAAAGCCCTAAGCCTCTCCCCCACCTCCTCGACGCTTCTAGCCCCGAGAAGCGAAGTGATTATATAACGCCGGCGGGTAAAGTCCAGCGGTTCCGTAACTACAAAATCCTCCGGATTTTTGCCCGATCTTATCGCGGTTATTATATATTCGATATTTTCGTACTCGAAACGCCTGAGATGCAACCTGACGATCTCCCTGCCCTCCTCGGTCATGCCCAGATATAGCTCCTTTACATTATCCATATAGGTTTTAATAACTTGATCTCTTAAGTCTTTTAATGTTTCTTGTGTTAATTTATCTATAGATACTTGATATTGAGTAGTTCTCAAAACGTTTAGATATTCATCGGAAGAGCCGGCGTACGCGAGCGCTATGGCCCTATCCTTCGGGAGGGATTTAACCCGGAGACCTCTGACTCTGGGGCCCAGGCTGGGTCTCCTCAATATGGAGCTCATAAACCTAGTTGTCTTAGGACGACCTCGAGCACCTCCTGTCTCTTCTGGCCGAAGGATTTCAGCAGGGCATCCCTCCGCTTCTCCGCCTCCTGCAGAATGCGCGACGCCTCCTCTCTCGCCTCCTGCAGGGCGCTCTCCCTATAGCTCTCCGTCGTCTTCTTCACTATGGAGTCAACTACTGCGTTCAACTGATTCGAATATTTATCTATGATCATATTTGCATTATTCTGAACTTTTTGTTTAATTTGTTCAGTTTCTTTTATTACACGATCTATCTCTTCTAGGCTTTTTAAAATTTCGTCAAGCTTCAGCATCGGCATAGGCCGCTCTCGTTGTTTATATCTATTTCCTTCCTCTAATTCTGTGATGAGCTCAGGACTGGCCTAAACGTGAAGAGACACTTCTCGCCGCTGATTCGGTGCGCGGACTTATCATCATGTTCAGGCCGTCCCCACGCAGTCCTCACAAGCCTAGTTAAGGAGACGGTATTTGTACATTCTTGCAAGTCGGCCTCGGACCATCCGGGGAAACTCCCCGGCAGTCGCACCAGAGGCCTACGCGTGTTTCCTCCTGGCAGAATCCGTGGGGCATCGGCCGTCTATTGCCTAAGGCATAGGCCTCCATCTCCCTCAGCCTCAGCCCCAAGCCCGGTATTGCATGCTGATCAAAAACTGCCGGTAAGAATATGGGACATATACAATATAGGAAATCTATAGTAATATATCCTCTAACTTAATATAAATATTAATATATAAACCTTAACATTATTCAAACACATTTATGTAGCTTCTCAGCAACTCCTAATCCCCCTACCCCAGGCCCTCGACAACGCCTCTTGAAGCTTGGTGAAGTCGGAGTAAACCATGGGAACCCTATACGTCATCCCATTATAATTAATAACTAGGAAGTACTCAATACCCTGGCCATACGGCCCAAACGCCGTAGCGCCGCTGATGCAAATGCTGTCCAGGGCATCGTCCCTTGGTATGAACGTGACACTCCCATCCCTATCCGTGATGGTGAAGCCATCATAGGTGAGGACGATTTCCCTCACTCCACTACCGAACAACCATTTGAGCGTGCTACGCGTCATGAGCGCGACGACGCCCACGACCGCAACGACAACGACGGTGATGATTAAAGTAGCCAAGCCACCAACCCAGTGGAGGATCCAGGCGATGGTGCCTATGATGGCGGACAACACAAGGGCGAAGAAGAATAGGCCAACTACGGCACCGCCCAACCCGATGCTGTACAGGATGCCGTACTTCCTCGCACCCCACCTCCAGAGCACACCCTCACTTGAGGTCGTCTCGGGAGCCATGGGCGTGGTCGTCGCCCCAGGCTCAAACCTGGCCCTCGGGCACTCGGGCGGTGCCCAACCCCAGTAGGTGTTTAATGCATTGACTAACGCATCATACTGCCCCTGGCTCAGTGGGATTGCGTAATCAACCAACCCGTGGGAGATGCGCAACTCCAGGCCCACGGGTGACCTCCTGATACAAACCACGCCGCCGCCAACAACCGCATCCCTCGGCACGTAAAACCTCCTTCGGCCTCCGACGGCCAGCCCGTCCTCCGTGAACCTGACCTCGAACGGCCTCGAAAACCCACGATCTATTACGAGGGCCGCCGCGATGAGGGGCGCGAGGAATATCGCCATGCCCAACGCGTTGTTGAGCCTGTACTGGGGCGGGCTCGTGAGGGCGACGAGCAGGAGGAGGAGCGCGAGGAATGCAATGAAGCCGTAGGTGAGCGCCTTGCCGGCGATGGAGCCCCCCACCCTGAACCTCCAGATCGTCTCGCTCATGGGCTCACCTCAACGCCTAAGTTCCTCAACATGTCGATGGCATCTGAAATGCCGATTGGCGTGAAGTTGTATATGAGGATGGAGGTAGCACCCACGCCGGTGATCCAGACCCTATTGACCTTGTACGCCTCATTGTCGATTATGAAGACCCCTATCTCGCCGTTCTCGTCATAGAGTAGGTCATTACTAACGCGGGTTGGGTTTAGACTGTTAAGCGCCTCGCTAGCCAGTGCAATACTCCTGGCAAAGTAGGTTAGGAAGCCGATGCCTAGCGCGAGGGGGACAAGCCCTACTAACCAACCAACCCACATTGGGACGTACCAAGTCCCTCTTGTGAAGAGTATTATTGAGATAACCAGTACGCCGAATAGGGCTACTCCGGTGAAGAGGACTAAGGCAGCCTTCATCCACCTCAGTATTGGGTTGCCGGACGTCGTTATGATGACGACGTTCACGCCCCTGTCCCTAGCCCTCGCAGTTTCAATTACGAATTTGGGGTCGAAAACCGGCGAGGCGGCGACAACCCTCTCGCCTGCGTTCCTCACTTTGTCCCTGAGCGCGTCCCAGTACGTGGCCTGTGGGCGCGCCCTAGCAACGGGCATAATTCTATATTGTTAATTTAAGTTTTATATTTTTATCTCTTAATCAAAATTAAAAAGAATACTATTTGTTTTAATTCTATGGTATTTTGTTTATTTTTATTTATATATTATTATTATTACTTTTGTTTGTTATTATTACTGTGGCTATGTATGGACCCAGCGGCGTTTCTGTGAAGTAATCAACGGGGCTGTGGGCTACGCCACGGCTAGGGCCGACGTCCCCGACTTCAAGGAGGCGAACTTGGGAGGGTTCTCCGCGTTGGTGGAGGCTCTGACGGGAAGAGGTCAGGGGTGCGCCGTATGGACAGCAGAATTCTGTGGAGAGCGTCTGGAGGGCTTCATGCGCCACGCCGAGCCCGCGGACGCTGTAGCGAGGCGACTCGGGGAGACTCGCCGCCGGTAAGCCCACTGCCCTCGCGACCGAGAGCAACCTTCCAGAGGTCGCGGCCTCAGCCGCCCCCGCGCGGTCCCCACAGGCTTAATGTTATTTATTAAGTGGAGACAGTTATATTATGTTCCTGCAAGTCGGCCTCATACTGGCGGCCGTGGTTGCCTTCATAGTGCTGATAATAGTCATCTCGTTGCTCGCGTCGGCCATCAGGGTTATTCCCGAATACCAGAGGGCTGTGAGGTTCAGACTCGGGAGGATCACGGGGCTTCTGGGGCCCGGCCTCGTCTTCATAGTGCCTATTATAGATACCATCGTGCGTTACGATCTGCGCATAGAGGTGGTCGACGTGCCTCAACAAAAGGCCTTGACTAAAGACAACGTAGAGGTCACCATCGACGCCGCGGTATACCTGAGGGTGGTGGATCCGCTCAAGGTCGCGGTCACCGTGAAGAACCACGTCCCCGCTGTGGCCACGTTCGCCGCGGCTACGTTGAGGGATGTGGTGGGCATGGTGGACCTCGATACCCTCTTGTCCCATAGGGAGGAGATAGCCAAGAAGATAGCGGATATCGTCGACGAGCACGTCACGCCGTGGGGCGTCAAGGTGACCGGCGTGGCGATACGCGACATAAGGCTGCCCGAGACCTTGGTGAGAGCCATGGCGTCTCAGGCCGAGGCCGAGAGGCTACGTAGGGCCAAGATCACCATAGCCTCCGCCGAGTACGAGGCCAGCAAGATATACCTCGAGGCCGCCGAGACTTACGCCAAAAATACCGTGGCAGTACAGTTGAGACAGATAGATGCCCTTCTGGAGATGGCTAGGGAACACAACTTGATAATAGTCACGCCGTCATCTCTGGAGTTCGTCGCGTTGCCCCTAGCCCTCTCGAAGGCGGCACAACAGCAGCAACAGGCGGCGCAACAGCAGGGAGGCCCTCAACAGGGCCAAAGCAGTGGATGAGGGGGGAGGCCCTACTCTTGCTGTTTTTGTTTCTGACGTCCCAACTGGCCCTAGCCCAGCAGATATATTACGTCAAGGAGGTTTACGTAGTCTCCGTGGATAACACCATTGGGCCGTACACGGTCTCGCAACTGTCGAGAGCCATAAGCGCGGCGGAGCAGAGCTCGGGCGCCGTGTTGGTGTTGTTGAATACGCCGGGGGGACTCGCCGACTCCACGCTCAGCGCCATGCAGATGATAGGCGCCTCGTCTGCGCCGGTCATAGGCTTCGTCTATCCCGACTACGGCTATGCCTGGTCCGGCGGCACCTACCTGCTCCTCTCCACGCATATAGCGGCCATGGCCCCCCATACGGTCATAGGGTCTTGCCAGCCCATACAGGGCACGACTCCCATAAACGAGTCCAAGGTCCTCAACGCGCTGGCCAGCTACCTGGCGACCATCATGGCGTCTTACGGCAGAAACTCCACCTACGCCTACCTCTGCGTCGAACATAATCTCAACCTAAACTCCGAGGAGGCGCTGCGGTATCACGTAGTAAACTTCGTGGCCGACGGCATAGGGCAACTTCTGGATGATGTGAACGGGTCCTCCATAGTCCTCGACGGACGTAGGACCATCGTAATAGTTCAGAGCCCTACGCTTGTCAGAATCGAGCCGACTTTCGGCGAGATGCTCCAGGCGTGGCTCATGGATCCACTTGTGGAGAGCATACTGTCTCTACTGGCCCTTCTGGTGGTCATCGTGGCCATCGCGTCGGGCCATCCCCTGGCCGCCGGCCTCGGCGTCGTGTTGTTCCTGCTGTCCGTACTGCCCTACGTATCCACCGGCTGGATCTGGGCCATCTTGTTCGCCATGGGGGTTGCCCTGCTGTTCGCAAGCATGTTCTCCGGCGGCTATACGCACGGAATCCTCGAGGGGACGGGCGCCGTCTTGGTCATATTGGGCTTCCTGAGCCTCTTCCCGCCGTTTCAGCTGCAGAGACAGCCCGTGGTGATAGCGGACTACTGGCCCCTCGTGGGCTCCGCGATAGCGCTGTCGGCGGTTCTGGCCGGCGTGGTGGCCTTCATCGCGTGGAAAGCCGTGGCTGTACACCTGCGGCGGCCCGTATCGGAGCAGATGCTCACCCTGAGGGGCCTTGAGGGCGTGGCCGTGGACGACATAGGCCCGGACAGACCGGGCTACGTCGTGGTGCTCGGCGAGTACTGGAAGGCCGTGTCCAGGGTCGGCGTGAAGAGGGGTTGCAGAGTCCGCGTTGTGGAGGCAGGGACCCCTATAGTGGTGGAGCCCGTTGAGGCTTGCGGCGGCTAGATCCCCAGGCGCCTCTGAATATCGTGTCCGACGCGGATATATGCGGGGCGGATCTGGCCCTACGTGTTCGTCTACGTGATGATGGCGTACGGCTCGGCCTTGATCGTGCTGGGGCTGGTGAGCGGGGAGGACTCGCTCGCCTTCTTCGGGCTCGCCTTGCTTCTTCTGTCGAATCTACACGCCATAGCCTCCCTCCTGAGAAGGAGGACGAGGCATAGAATAGACGAGGAGCTGAGGTCAGCCTCTTGAGCCTCTTCACGGATCGCCAGACCCTTAGTTCATCACCGGATGAATCCCTATAGATAGCTTAGAAAGTCTTCGAGAAATTTAACGGTGAGGTAGTCCAGGTAGGCGTCTCCTATAGCCACCAGCCTTTTATCGCCTTTCCTTATGATATAAATATATTTATCTTTAATCTTTAACTGGGCCTCATCTAAATCTAGATCTAGATACTGCTTTATATCATCAGATTCAGGCAAAGTCCCATATTCATCTTGACCTATTTTGACATAATGAAACCCCAGGAGTTGCGCCAGCTCGGCCGCGTTCGACGGGATGTAGCCCACCCGGCCGTAGGGCGGGATGAACTTATCCAGCCTGTCCCTGATGTAGGCCAGCTGGCTCAATATCTCCTGCTCGCCCGGCGTGTAGACCCTCAGAGGCTGTTGCTGTTGCGGCGGCCTTCTATTCAGCACGAATATGGCGGCTACGAGCGCCGCCACCAAGGCCACTACGGCCACCGGTAGCAATATTTGTAAAAGCACGTGCAGAGCTTCGGAGGGATAATTTAAAGTATTCGGCCAAAAATGCGCCGGGCCGAGCTACGTTGTCGGGATGGCCGTATTGCTGAGGCGCTCAGCTTTAAAAACCTCCGCCAGCTAGACGCTGGTGAGGCTGTTGTTCGTAGGGATAGCGCTGGCGGTCCTTCTGGCGGTTCCGCGCGTGGGGTTCATCGTATATGCCGTCGGCCCCGCCCCGAGCTTCCAGGCCGAGGGGTCGTATATCTCGGTCGGCTCCAATAAGTACTACATATTTTCGGCGCCGAGAGTAGACAGCTGGGTCATCCTGGCGCTCGCCGTCGCCGTCGCGGGCTACTACGAAGTTAGGAAGGGCGTCAGGCCGAGGGGCAGCGCCATCTCCGTGGCGGTCTTGTCCGCCGTGCTCGCGGCGCCCCTGCCCCTAATATTCTCCGAACAGAGCGGCCTGACTATCGTCGCGATCTCCAACGCCTACTCTTCGACGGGACCTGTGTTATTCCTGGCCGCGACGGCCTTGGAGCTCGCCGAGCACTACATGCTGCCGCGTAGAAGCACGCGGATCTTGGCGACGCCGGACGTCGCCCTCGAGAAGACCGAGAAGGCGTGACCCGTTGTTTCTTCTGCCTGCGGAACTTCGATAGGCTCTACGTGGCGAAGCTCAAGGCGGAGCTCCACATGGATCTATACGTCTACGTCTGCGAGGAGTGCCTACGTCAACACGCGGATCTGGTCGCCCAGATAGTCGAGGTTTCTCAGGAGATCGGCAAGAAGGGATATGGAAAGCACGGGCACGCCCTCAACAACGGCGTTGACGGAACTAAGCGTAACTACCACAGGAAGCACTCTAGGCGCTAGCGGCCTCAGCTTGTCGAGACACCTGGCGGTCTTCTCCAGATGGCTCCTGGCCACGGCGGCCCACTTGCCTCCGCCGTATTTCCAATGTTTCGCCTCGACGACTAGGACGTGTCCGCGGGACCACGCAACCACGTCGAACTCGGCCCCGCGGCCTCCGCACTCCATCCTGACGCCCCTCCGGACGGAGTAGCCCCATCCCTCGAGGATGTACACGATCACCTCCTCGAAGTCGCTCCAGCTGAGCGAGCGCGACAGCTTGGCCAGATCTAGCGTCGCCCCGCTCTGCAACGCCTTGAATATCAGGTAGGGCCTCGGCGCCAGCAACCCGCCTCTATAGAGCCCCGCCTCCTCGAGGCACCGCCTCTCGTCGTCGTCCAGAGGCGCTCCCTCCACGGCGTCCTCCACGGCCCTGCGGAGACACACGTAGGTCCGGCGCCATGTATTAATATAGTAGCGGCGCCGGCTACGACGTCGGCTCGTACAGCTGTTTAGGACGGCCGTAGAGCAGATACGACGGCTTCTGGGCGTATATGGCCCCGGCTATTATGGCTATGTTGGGTATGCAGAACACCTCGAAGCACGGGCTGGGGCCGCCCGCCATCTGATCCACAGTGGGCAATTTGACATGTCTAAGCCTATTCACCTCGTCGCTCGTCACCCTCACCTCGACCCTCGACTTGTTGAGCCTGTCCACAGCCCTCATCAGATCGGACAGCTTTAGGCCGCTACATGGGCATATGATCTGGTCGCCGTCTATCTCGTCCAGGTCGTTGGGCCAGAAGTAGGGCCAGCCGGGCGCGTCTATCACGTTGGGCTCCACGTAGAGATCGCTGTAATCGGTCCCTCTGCTTAGCCTCAGATCGAGGTTGTAGAGCCAGTTGGCCTCGAGAGCTATCTTGGCCCTGAACTCCTCCAGGGCCTTGGCGGCCCTATCGGCGTCCTCCAAGCCCTCCTTAGACGCTATGTATGATGCCAGCAGTCTGCCGTGCGCCTCCTCAAGATGGGCGTAGATCGCGCCGTAGAGCTCGCCGACTGTGTATATATTGGTGCCCCCCGCCGACTTGCCCCTCTCGTCCAGCCTCAGCACCTCGCCGAAGCCGTTGCGCCTAGGCACCAAGGAGTTGAGCTCGAAGGAGTAGAACACCTTGAGGCCCAGCCTCAGAGGGGCGTAGAGATTGGCCGTCCTGACCGCCGACACTACGGCGTCTGCCTCGATCCGCCTAGTCTCGACCCCCCTCTTGCCCATGTACGCCTTCAGCTCGACGACGCCGTCTCTATATCTCCTAATAGTCGCGGAGTGCACCACCTCTATCCCCAGTTTCTCCAGGGCGCTCCTCACGCCTTGGTAGTACTTAACGTCGCGCAGGTAGGCCGAGTTGTCGGCCACCGCCACCTGATTGCCCCTACGCGCCAGAGCCATCGCCGTTCTGAGGCCCCACTCGGTGGTCCCCCACACCAGGAGCTTCCTGCTGTTTATCCCGGAGGCGAGCGCCTCCGAGGCGAGGAGCACCTGCCGCGAGCCGGGCATCGGCGTGTACATCTCCACGCCGCCCGTGCTGAGCACGAGATGTCTATATCTGGGCTTGACGCAACGGCCGCCTGAGATCAAGACCTCGCCGTCGAAAATCCCCCTGTTTACCTTCACTGCGTATTTGTCTATATATTCGCGGGCCGGGGCGCCCGAGATCGTCGGCTCTCCGTCGAGGGCGTTATGGCCGCCCTTAGGGCCTTCGCTGTAGACGGCCACCTTGAGCCCATATCTGCTGAGCTCTTGGGCGGCCGCTAGGCCGCCTATGCCGGCTCCCACCACCAACACGTCGTAGTCCTCCTCCGCGCAGGGGCCCGGCCTTTTGACCTCGCCGCATACCCACGAGCTACAGATCATGCCGGGGGGTTGCCGGCGTATTAAATATATTCTCCAGCCCTACGTCAGCCAGCCTCCTCAAGCCAACGCCTAAACTCCGCCAAGCTGCTGAAGTTGAGGTCTCCCCGAACCTTATCGCCGATAACCACGGTGAGTATGCCCAGAGCTCTGGCGCCTAGATCCACGTCGTCGTCGCCGACCATGACGGCCTCCTCGGGCCTCACGCCGAGCCGCTTGAGGGCGATTCTGAACATAGCCCTATGGGGCTTGCGGTATCTAACCACGTCGGACGTGACCAAGACGTCCACGGACGCGCCTACCCTCCTCAGGAACTCCTCCACGTAGCACCTACAGGTTATGTTCGATATTATCGCCGTCTTGAACCTGGAGCTGGCCCACATCAGAAACTCTGGCGAGCGGTCCACGGGCACCAGGTGACTCAACATGGCGTTTACCAGAACGGCGCGGACGCTACGCCAGTCGCCCCCCGCCAGCGCCGTTATCAAGGCGGCTTGGCCGTCCACAGTTATTTCGGCTAGAGAGGCCTCCCTCACGGCGTTAGCCAGCCTCCTGGCCTCCATGAAATACTCCAGCGACTTGTCGCTGCTCACGCCGAGGACCGACGAGAGCCCGGCGGCCACGTCTTCTAGATAGGACCTCTCGTCGTCTACCTCGGCCAAAGTCCCGAAGAAGTCGATGAGGAGAGCCTTAACGCGGGCGTTCATGCAACTTCGAGGGCCACCAGTTATACTTAGCGAGCAGGTTCATTATAGCCGGGACCAGCAAAGGCCTCACCACGTAGGCGTCGAATATCGCCGAAAACGCCACTGTGGCTCCAATCTGCTGCAAGACCGTCAGCTGCGACTGGGCTATCGAGAGGAAGGCCAAGGCAAGGATCAAAGCCGCCCCCGTGACTATGGGGCCCGTTGTCACTATGGCCGTCCTAATCGCCGACCTATCGTCGAGACCTCTCTCGACATCCTCCCTGATCCTAGTGACTATAAACACGTCGTAGTCGGTCCCGATGGCCACCAGAAGGGTTGTGAGGACTACGGGCTGTAGCCAATACGTCAGCTGGCCGCCCGCGATCTGGAACACGGCTATGTTGAGCGCAAGGCCCCACACCATCGACATGAGCACCGTGGCGACCAGCCTCAGCGGAGTCAAGAGACTACGGAGCGCCGCCATTAGGGCCAATATAACAGCTGACAGAATTATATATAGCTGGAAGTGCCAAAAATATAAGTAGATATACGTGTAATAAACATGTTTCCAACCGGCGTCGCCGCCTATGTACAGGAGGCCGTATTTCCTCAGCTCGGTCAAATTATTATAGATATATAATAATTCATCTGAAGTACTAGTTAGAGATAATTTTAACGATATGATATAGTAATTATCCCTTTTAAATATAGTATAATTTGTATAATATGGAATACTGGTTAAATAATTGATTACCGTGCTGTTCGGCTTGTCGGTAAATACAAGATATGTTGTGGATAGCGACGTTATGTTCCTGAAGTACGTTTGGGCTATATGCAAAGCCTCCTTGCTTCTGGTCTCGGGCATCGCAGATATGGGATTTGTAGTAATTCTTATATTATTCACTATAAATATAATTAAAATTATAGTAATTATTGAAAATATTATTAATATTATTTTTGAGTAATTAAGCGCGAGGTCCACTAATCCGCCCAGAAGCCTGGACCGGCCTTCGTGGAGCCTGATGTCCTCTATCCTCCTCGGCCAGAATAGCCTATCGCCCGCCAGCGCCATCAACGCCGGCGTGGCCGTAAAGGCTGTGGCCAACACCAGCAGGACCGAGAGCGCTAGGGCGAGCCCTATGGTCTGCATAAACGGCAGGACTGAGAAGCCGAAACTGCCGAGGGCCAGACCGGCGACCGCCGCGCTGGTCAAGACCGCGCGTTTGCCGAAGCCGACGGCTATGCCGGCAGCCCTGGCGGGCTCAGCTCCCTTATTCCTCTCCTCGGCGTATCTGCCGAGCATCAAGAGGTTGTAGTCTATGCCCAGCGCGAAGACCACAGGCGCCGCTATGTATATCGAGAGGTAGTAGGGCGGCATATACGGCGAAATCAAATAGATGAGCCCGAGGAGGGCGAGGTAGGACAGCCCCACCTCGGCCAGCACCGCCAGCGGGGCGACCAACGTGCCGAACACCAGCAGGAGGACCGCCAGCATCACCACCGCGGTGGTCTTATCTATGTCGGGGATCTCCGAGGTCACCGTGTCGGTGAACTGAGACATGAGTATATCGGTGGATACGGGGACGGCCCAGCTGTAGTTGAGCCTCGGCACGCCGGTCCCTTCGGCTATCACCAAGGCGTATAGGTCGCCGTAGAGCAGCCGCTCCGCCTGAGGTATGGTGTACATCGTAGGCGGCGGATATCTAGACGTCAGGTTCTCGAGCAGAGATTCCTTGAACGCGGCGGCCGCGGCCTCCGTCTCGTTGACGCAGAGCACGTACGGTATATACGGCCTTAGGGCAGGCGGCGATTGGGAGGACAGCTGCAGGTATAAATACTTCTCGACCCCCAGCTCGGTTACGTTCCTCGCGAGCTCCACCAGCGTCGAGTTCAGCTTGGTCGACAGGATCCTCTCGGCCACCAGATCTATCGAGCTCTCGGCGGCCCAGTCCCTCCACGTTATGCCCCTAAGGAGCCAGCTCACGTTGCCGTAGGCCTCATCTGCGGCGAGCCTCACCGCCGCGTCTACGCCGTAGGTTTTAGACAGGTTTCTGTAGTACTGGAGGAACTTCGCCGTCTGCGGCGTGGAGTAGTTGAACAAAGCCGCGCCGTATGTGGCGTACAACAACGCCGTGGCGTTACCTCTGGCCGCCTCGTAGGCGTCTTTAAGCTCCCTAAGCTCTATACATTTATTTTCTGTTAAATTATATATATTGTTTAAATAATTAAAAAATTCATTAGTGTAATTATTTAATGTGGTATTTATTTTTAACCAATATATTTTTTGAGCCATATACTGTATGCCAAGCGGCGAAATCGCGCTGAAGCCCTCCTCGGCCAGCGTCCCGTTGACCAGAGAGAGCTTGCGCGAGAAGTCAGGCCCATATACAACTATAAATATAAACTTTGAGGAATTATCTATATTTGATCCATTATTTATTATATTATTTACTATATTCGGCTCTGCATTTTTAGGCATTAATTTTAACTCTGAATACACCAATACGCCGAATACTTTCCCCGCATGTACGGCGAGGTACGCATACACCGCCGCCCATAATGCCAACAAGGCGTAGGCGAACGCCTTCTTCACAAAGCTAAATAAATTCTATACTCAAAAAACATTCGCCATGAGCCGCCACATAACCATGCTGGCCGTCAGCGACATGAGGGCCAGAAGGGCGAGGTACCTACTGCTGGTCGTGGTTATAGCCATCGGCGCGGCTTTGATGGTGGCTCTGAGCACCATAAGCATTGGTGCTAAGATATATGTACAGAATCAATTATATCAAATATTTCCAGCAGATATACTTGTTTATTCGAATTCTATCGATATTCCGTACGCCTTTGTCGAGTCCTTGAGGTCTCTTCCCTACGTCCAGAGCGCGGAGCCTGTGGTCATGCTGACAGGCACCTTGGGGAACAAGACCGTGACGCTTCTGGGAGTGCCTCTGAGCGATATAGGCTACTTCGACGTGGAGCTGGAGGCAGGCAGGCTACCCCACGCGGGGGGCGAGGCTGTGGTGGACTCGACGCTGGGGGTATCCCCGGGGCGGGACGCGACCATCTACGTGTACCGGAGCAGCGTGGCGCCGCCCGTCGAGCTCAGAGTCCACGTGGTCGGCATAATGAGCAACCTGCTGAAGGGATTCATAGGTCCCATGAGCCTCAACTTGGTCGTCGTGCCTCTCGATTGGCTCCAGCAAAGCATGGGGATTGGGGATTTCTACAACATGGTGTTCATAACGGTGAGCGACAAGTCGTTGATACAGCCCCTGGCCCAGGCGTTGAAGCAGAGATACCCTCGGGCGGAGGTCTACACCCAGCAGAGCGCGCTGTCCACCATAGATAGGGTGTTCAACATGCTCAATTTATTCTTCTTGGTGATAGAGGCCGTCGCGTTTCTGGCCGGCGTTCTGACCACCTTCACCGTCATGTCGATAACGGTGAGGGAGCGGATGGGCGAAATAGCGCTCCTGAAGGCCACGGGCATCTCCGGCAGAGATATAGCCCTGGCGTTTACGCTCGAGGTGTCCTCCGTGGGGCTTCTGGGGGGCGTGGCCGGCGGCGTCGCCGGCTATTTCGGAGCCCTGGGGATCAGGGACTTGCTGACGAGGCTCGGGTATCTCTTCGACGTGCCTATACCGTTCATCCCATCTATGTTCGCGCTGGGCGTCGTCCTATCCCTCCTGGTGGCTCTGGCGGGCGCCCTCATGCCTGTGTATAGAGCCGTGACGCTGAGGCCTTTAGAGATATTGAGATGAGCGAGGCGGTATATCTGGAGGGCGTCCACAAGATATACAGAACGGCCGCCGGCGAGGTGCACGCGTTGAGGGGCGTGACGCTCAAAATACCGAGCGCCACGGCGACGGCCCTCATGGGCCCCTCGGGCTCCGGCAAGACCACTCTGCTGAACATAATATCGACCTTGGACAGGCCGACCAGCGGGACAGTCGTGGTCCTGGGGACCGACGTGACGAACCTCGACGAGAGGAGGCTGGAGCGGTTCAGGCTCCTAAAGATAGGCTATCTATTCCAGTCCTACAACCTGGTTCCGTACCTCACGGCGCTGCAGAACGTGATGTTGCCCATGCTTGCCGCGGGCATGCCGAGAGATCTGGCCAAGGCCAAGGCAAAACTTCTGCTGAGGCTGGTGGGGCTTGAGGACTCCGCCGAGAGATACCCCATCCAGCTGTCGGGAGGCATGCAACAACGCGCGGCGCTGGCGCGCGCTCTGGCCAACAGCCCCGAGCTTTTGATCCTCGACGAGCCCACCTCCAACGTCGATCTAGAGAACGCCTCCGCCATACTCAGCCTGATCCTGGCCCTAAACAAGGCGTGGAGGACCACCGTCATCATAGCCACGCACGATCCCGACGTCGCGGCGATAGCCGACAAGGTCTACACGGTTAGAGGCGGATACGTGGTGGACGGCGAGATCCCCAAAGGCGAGATAAGGATCGACTTGGAGAGGGCAAAAGAGATATATGAAAAGATAAGAGCAATAGACTCCACGTGGAGATAGCTAAAGCTCTGCCGTTGCTCATGCTGGCCTCCGTGGCGTGGGCCATAGAGCCCACTTTGATAATATCTACAAGCGCCGCGTACAGCGGCACTATATCCACTACATATCAATATCAGTACTTCGTCGTCAACAACTCCTCGAAGCCCATGGAGTACTTGGGCCGCGTTGTGCCTCCCTTCGGCGCCTCGGTCATCTACGCCTCGGTTAATGGATCCTACCCTCCTCCTTTGGTTATCTTCTATAATGTAACATATATTAATGCATCATTTATAAACAATATATTATATTGTTCAAACAATACATTAATTAAAATAAACTTTATAATAAAAAACTATATGCCTTTCGGCGTACCTGTGACAGTCTTGGTTCAGAGGCCGTCCGGCGTCGAGATAATAAGCGATACGCCGCCCTCCGGGGTTGAAAACGTAGGGGGCACGACCATATACCAGTGGACCTTCCTGGTCGATAACGAGAGGGCGTTCTCGATCTCCTATAGGGTTGTGAACTTCGGCGATTTCGGCGCCGTCGATCTCCCCTCCGTTGAGATAGTATCGGACATAGATCTCGGCGGATATATAGAGCAGGCCAACAGCTCAATAAATATATTAAATAGTACATATAATTATTTAAATAATTTAACATATGCTGTTAATATATTTAATAATTTAATATATAACGTTACCAATAATCTAAATAACTTAGTCTATGTGCTGAATCTGAGCTCCGCCGCGTTTAGGGAAGGGGCCAGAGGCTTGAACGCATCGCAATACGCCGTAAAGGCCCTCAACTCGCAGCTGGACGCCATGTCGGCGTCTCTTCTCGGCGTGGCGTCCACCCTAAATAGATCGCTCCTGCTTGTGCAGTACGAATATGCGTACCTAACCACGCTTTCGAGCGCGTTGGAGACCCAGGCGATAGCGATAAGGGCCTACGAGAGCTCCCTCTCGACCTCCGTGCAGGCCCTCGACTCCGTAGAGGGAAATCTATATGTTATTTATTCCAATCTACAAAACACCGAATATTCTATTAATAGAATATATTTAAATCTTATTGATATAAAACAAAAAATAAGTCAAATAAATTCGAACAATACGTTGGTGGAAAACGCGACAAAGGAGCTCAGTCGGGAGCTGGACTACGCGATAGGTCTGATCCAGGGCCTGCGGTCCGCGGTGAATTCCGCCGAGGCCTCCGTGGGCGCCCTTATCGGCATAGTCTCCACGACGAGAGGCGCCCTGGCGTCTATCGGCGGCCAGCTGGGCCAGGTGGAGGGCGTGTTGAACCAAACGGCGGCGGCCACCAGGCAGAACGCCACAGCCATGTTGAACGAGGTACCGCCGATAATAATAAACGCGTCCAGGTCTCTGGCGGGCATAGCCGGCAATCTATCCGCGGCGGCGAGCCAGATAGGCCAGCTGACGGCGCCTATCAACAACGGCGTGTCCTACCTGATCTCGGCCTCGGACTCCTTGAGGTACGGCGCAAGCCAGATCAAGGCCCTCTCCACGGCGTTGGAGGGAGAGCTCCCCTACCTCGGCCTGGTGAGCTCCATAGTATCTAACTATAGATATAATATTACAAAGACAATAGAAAGATATAAATATTTTAGTTCTATTGCCGAAACCTATAAAAAAATATATGGAACAGGGCTGGTGAGATATGAATTCACTCTGACGCTGCCCACGGCGGTCAACCCGACCTCCTTCGCCCTCAGCCTGACCACCTCCGCCGCAGCCCGCAGGTCGGACAACGCATCCCCCGCGCTGGTTGCGGCGATCGCGGGGATCCTGGCGGCCTTCTCGACGGCCTACCTAAAACTGAGGCGCTAGGACTTGCCCTTGACGGACATATACCGGGCGTATATGGAGCATCCGGACCCCCCGTTGTTGCAGTACTTCTCCAGCTGCGCTCTGCTCATACGCCACTCCTCGGGGGGGATCAATATGCACCGGGGCCCGTCGGCGGTGGGTCTGTACATGGGGCAGCGCATGGCTTTAAATCCGGAGGGGATTAAAGCCTTGTGAGCTGCCAGAAGGTAGAGGAGTATGTGGCCGGCAGAGGGTTCAGGATAGTGGAGCGCAAGTCCGACCTCGTATATGCGGCTCTCGGCGACCTCTATGTATCGTTCTGGTGCCCGGAGAAGAGCCACATATTCGACGCAGATCCGCTGGAGCTGGCCGACTACCTGAAGCTGTTCAATTCCGACGCCCTTGTGGTGGTGGCCTACAGGCCCTACCTCGTGATAGACGAGCTCCAGAGCGTCGCCGACAGGATCAACAGGTGGTACGGGAGAGATCTCGGCGTTAAGCTTATCGGCGTCAACGCGGCGGACGCCGAGGAGGGCCTGGAGGAGGCCGTCGGGCGCGCCATGGCCTTCAGGCCGTTTAAGATAGGCCGGGGTCTGGGCGACGGCGATCTGTGCCCCAATTGCGCCAAGGCGCGGATGCGGATATACGCGTCCGAGAGGACCTTCTCGGCGAAATATAGGTCGCTGGTCAACTACGTCGTGATGGGCTGCCCCTCGTGCGGGCTCAGGATCCTGAGGATAGAGCTCACCTGAGCGGCCTCGGGTCGGGATCCAGGGCGCGGACCGCCTGCATCAACAGCGCCGGCAGATCGGCCTTCGTCGCCCTCATCTTGACGGTGGTCACCGACGCGCCCCTATGGCCTCCCCCGCTCCCTCCCAGAAGCTCGCCCATCCTCGCCGCCACCTCGCCGACGTCGACCCTATGGGATCTATACACGAGCCTCACCTCGCCGCCGTGGCGGGACGCCGCGATGGCCACGTCGCATCCGGCGGAGACCAGCATGGCGGCTACGTCGGACTCGTAGGCGTCCACATGCGTGGCACAGACTATCCCCACCTTGGTCTCGTATACCGCGAGGCGCGCCAGCGCCTTCGCCTTAGCCATCTTGAGGGCCCGATCCTCCTCCTGCTGGGCTATGTATCTCTCAAGCGGGCCTATCTCCGAGATCGCGGCGGAGATGGCGGCCAGGGTCCTCCCGTCCGCTCTCGACAGCCTAGCAGTATCCGCGTAGATGCCCAGAGCCGCCGCTATTAACGACTCCCGCCTCGGCTTCACGCCGGCCTCCAGCGCCAGCTCCAGCGCCATCTCGCTACAGCTGGGCCTCTCCTCCCTTACGCCGGGCAGCGCGTCGCCGACCGCGTGGTGGTCGAAGACCGCCAGCGGTACGTCCATAGGGGGGACCTGCGCCAGAGAGGCCACGTCGACCAGTATCGCCATCTCCGCGTCTGTCGGCATCCCCTCGGAACATCTGGCGTAGGGCCTCGCGTCCTTGGCCACGCCGTCGGGACACACCACGACGGGCTCGCGGCCCAGGCCCTCCAAGACGTCGTGGAGAACCAGGGCGCAGCCTAAGGCGTCGAGATCCGCATGTCTGTGGGTAACTACGGCGATCCTACGCCGATCCCCCAATACGCCTAAGAGCTTCTCTAAGTACATGTCTCCTGTCTCCGCCGGGCTGTATCTTCCCCTCCTTTATCAGATCCGCGACCGCCACTCCGAGCTCCGCCGCCCTATCGACGACCTCCCTCAGCCTCTCCTCCTCGACGAGGGCGCTCGCGCCGGCGTTCACCGACACCTCCACGGAGCGGCCGTCGAACGCCACCTCGATCTCGGCCTCCAGAAAGTCCTCGCCGAGCTCCCTAGATATGTACTCGTACACCACCTCGGAGATGAGCTCGGCTACGTCAACCTCCTCCCTTTGCGGCCGCGCCTGTTTGTTGCTTCTCTCCACCTCCCCTAATCCGCGCCAGCTCCTTATTAATGTCGTCCCGCAGTTTGTCCAGCTGCTCCCTCAACATGGACTCCTGCCTCGAGAGCGTCTTTATGTGGAGCTCGAGGAGCTCCTTCCTTTCCTTCAGCTCTTGAAGCGCAACGTCCCTGCTGGTCTGAAGCAGGAAGTTCCCCACAGACTTGTAGATCTTGGCGTCCTGCGGCAACTTCTCTATCTCGCCCATAGCCTTCTCCACGTCCCGCAGCTCCGCCTCGTAGTTCTGCTTCCTCAGCAAGACGCTCTGCAGCTGGCTCTGCGCCTGCTGGAGCCTATTCACCAAGTCCTGAAGCGACGGCGGGAGTTGAGCCATATGGATGATGTCGGCCCCCCTTTAATATTTTTCCCATAACATTCAATTATCGGCCCCATGCGGCTCCCTACAAGGGACGGAAGGCCTGCCCCCTAGGGCGGGGGTCGGGCGCATTGTGCCCTCCAGGCATCTGGGACAGCCCTAGGGCGGGGCCTTCGCGGTCGCCGTAGGCATGGCCGCCGCCCGTATCACGCCCGCTAGAGCTCCTCCACGCCCTCGATCACGTAGAGCGCTCTTAATATCGTGTTGGCCAGACTCCTGGCGCTGGCGACGTCCGCCGCATATCCCACCACCTCGAGCCAATCCCCCTCGACAAATACCTTGATCTTTCCTCTACGGAATACCACCTCTTTTTCCAATGATTTAAAGGTTTCTTCAACAATTTTATCTTTTTTAATTTTAACAGATATTTTATACATATTTAATCTTTATTCCCTTAACTTTAATAACAAGGCCCCGCGGCCCCAGATCCCTTCCGTCGATAAGCTCCAGGGAGTAGCCCCCCGGCTTCCCCCTGATTAAGAGCAGCGTGTCGTAGCGGCCTCTGACCTCCTCCAGATCTATCGAGTAAAACAGAGGGTATCTAAAGATCTCCAGGAACACGTCCGCCAGCTCGCTCGCCGTGTAGTCGACGATGGCCGCGCGCCGGGCCTTGGGCTTTCTGGCCACATATACCTGGAGATCCTCCCGCATCTTCACGCCGGATATGGGGATGGAGTAGGGGAGCCAGCGGCGCCTCGCCACGTCTATGAACTCCAGGGAGGCGGGGTTGCCCCGTCGGGATCTGACGAGCGCGATGTAGTCGGCGCCTCTGGCGACGGCCTCCTCCAGCAGAGCCCGATACGACCGCTTCCCCCTAACTATCTTCTCCACGCCGGGCAACGCGGTCGAGAGCTCGTTGAGGAATTCGTTGATTTTTCTCGAGTAGAACCTGGAGGTGGTCGCCAGTATTTTCGCCGCTAGCTGGGCTCCTGCGAGGCCCCCCTCCATCTGGCTTTCTGTATCTCCACCTGTTTAAGCTCCTCGGGCGTCAGAGTTCTGCCGAGTATGGTCTGCGGGATCCAGGCGCCGCCCGCGAAGGTGAAGCCGCATTTGGGGCATTGCCAGATGCCGAAGGCGAGCCGCCTCAGCCTCACCAGCGACCTGCAGTTGGGACAGCGGTGGAGGCCCCTCTGCTTGACCTCAACGGCGGTTATCTTCCTCCTGATGCCCATGCCGTACCGGGCGCCGTACCTCCCGGCAGGCCCCACCACCTTGGTGTGGCTAAACGGCATGCACCACAATGATCTGGGCTATATAAAATTTCGCCAGCGCGGTAGCGGCCCTTCAGACTGGGGCAACCCTCGGCGCCGTGTTCGGCGTGGCCATGCGCCTAGGGCACGCCGTCAGGCCCGCGTCCTACGCCCCGCGACGGCCCCGGCCGACCTGCTCGTCGACGCATATCTGTATTAACAAAAACGGGAGTGAGAGCCAACTCAAATAGGGGCTCAGGTAGAAGTAGGCCGAGTCGCCAGTTTGCCACTTGTCGGCTCTGTCGTGTACGTAGACGCACCTGCTGCCGTTTGCGACGGCCTTCTGTACGACGTAGTCCACCTTGTCCGGCGGCGTGTTTAGAACAATTGTACACACCCTGTCGGGCGCCGCAGAGGAGTAGTCCAGGTAGCTGAAGTTTACGTACTCCTCCAGAGGCGACTCGAACACCACTATCTTATCCGCAATGTTGAAGAACCTCGAGTCTGTGTTGGTGCCGGGGTTCAGCACGACGTATTTGCCAAGGCTCTTGGCTCTGCTGTATATCGAAGAGTAGTAGCTATAGGTCTCCAGGCTCGTGGACACCTCGTCTATGAAGAAGCCGTCTACGTTGTAGAACCTTATCCACCTGTCCATCTCTGAGTATACCGTCTCCAGGCTTCTCCTTCCGTAGGAGCTGTATATGTAACCCAGCACCTTGAAGCCCCTCTGCTTAAGCCCGCTGATGACAGAGACGTATGTGGAGTCCACCGAAGAGCCGGGCCCGTCGTCCACGTTGACCACCACCCACACCTCCTTGTCTGTGTGGAGGTTGAGCAACTTCCCCCATTCCTGCTCGTAGCCGCAACACGGGTAGGAATACAGCGGCACAATGTATACTAAGGCCCTCTGCGCAGCTACCACGGCCGTCAAGGCCGCCACGGTGGCCAAAGCCGCCGCAACTAACACCACCCACAGACCTCTCACGGCCGCCGAAGCAACCTATCTATAAGTCTTTGTTGCTATGAGGCTGGCACCACGCCTCCAAGCGTTGTTGCACATAATTGGGTATGTGCCCACTGGCCTTATAATAAACATCGATATTTTAAATTGGCCTATCGGCCATTTGGAATCACACGCCGATCTCTATGGACGGCGCAACGGATCATCGTACGGAGGGACGCAACGCATCGCCGTGGAGAGACTCCGCCGGCCGAGGGCCGGCCGCTCGCCGCACGGGCCGGAGAGCCCGTCCAAATGCCTCACGACGAAGAGGGAGCCCCGACCGGCTGGGGCCCCGCCCGGGAGGGTTCCCGAGTCCCATCGCCTGGCCGGAGATGAAGAGGGGATGCCTCAGACCAGGCTCTTCAGCAGAACATCCCTAAGCTTGTCCCTGATCGAGTAGGCGAGGTCCACGGCCTGCCAGAGCTCCTGCTCGGTGAAATAGCCGGCTGTCTTCTGCATGGATACGATGGAGTCCTGAGCTATGGTTATGGTTATCCGTCCATCCAGCGAGAGCTCCTCCTCGAGGTTGGGATCCACTATAATGCGGGAATCTATCTTACCTATCGAGACCGCTATCGGCGCCTTGGAGAGGTCGGACGGAAGCGCCGTCTTGTTGTTCCGATCCAGCTTAACCCCCGCCTCGTCCTTGACGGCCGACGGCAACATGGTGGACCGTAGAGCCGCCAGGGCGGCGAGATTCGCCGCGTCGACCAGATTGCCGTCGTCGTTCAGGACGTAGAGATCTACCCAGAGCACGTAGACCTTGTTCTGGTCTATCGCCAGCTTCTTGAAGTCAACGAAGCCGCTGTGGCGTATGCCGCGGTCCACCACGCGGGCGAGCTCTATGGCCGTCTCGTCCGGAGGCCCTATCTCGCTGTAGGGGGAGGCATGCGGCAGAATCTCGGCGTTCACTATCAACACGCCCTCGTCGGGCGTGTCCGGGAACGGCTGGCCCAGGCCCACCTTGACTCCCGCCACCACTCTGGTCTTCCCCAACAGCGCCTCGGCCGACCCATCCGCGGTGTTGACCACGTTGGTCCTGATGGACACGTCCCTCAGCTGGTGGGGCGTCCTCCCGTCTATCCTGACGCCGGACCCCACGAGCCTCCTTATCTGGCTCTGCCTTATGTACGAGATGAAGCGCTTTCCGTAGGGGGATATGGACGCCATTATTTCGCCACCTCCTCGGCTATCTCGAAGTATTTGGCCTTAAGCGCCTCGCGGGCCTTGCCGTAGACGTACTCGGCGCCCTTTACGGCGAGCTTTACGGCCTCGGCGAATCTATCCCTGCTCCATGCGCCGTCGAGCTGCAGGAGGGTTATCCTGCCCAGGTTCGGCATATAGCCCACAGGCATGTCGCCCTCGCCGTAGTTGTCCTCCAGCCCGTTTAGGTCCAGCACGACGACGCCGTTGACCAGGCCGACGGACACGCCTATCACCAAATCCCTCATGGGCACCCCGGCATCCGCAAGCGCGAGAGATGCCGCGGTCAGCGAGGCCACCCGCGTGGATCCGTCCGCCTGGACTATCTCGACGAATACGTCTATACGGGAACGCGGGAACTGCTCAAGGAATATGGCGGGCTCAAGGGCCTCCCTCAAGACCTTGCTTATCTCGATCTCGCGACGCGACGGCGCCGGGTTCTTGCGCTCGTCCTTGGTGCTGAACGGCGCCATGTGGTACCTGACCCTCATGACGGCCTTATCCGGCAGGCTCAGATGTCTGGGGTGCATCTCGCGCGGGCCGTAGACGGCGGCCACGGCGGTGGTGTTGCCGTAGGACACCATGGCGGAGCCGTCTGCGTTGGAGATAACGCCGACGGAGATCCTCACGTCGCGCATCTGGTCCGGCGCCCTCCCGTCGGCCCTTCTGCCCTCTACCAGCAGAGGCACAGGCGGTTGTTTCATGGCCTAGCCGAGCCCCCACCTTTATATCTTTCAATTAACGCCCTCACTCTGTCGGTGAGACCAGCGACGTGGCTCTCCCTGTCTATTTTCTCTATCACCTGCAACAACGCGAGCTCGGCCTCGGGCCCCGGGCATTTGGCCCAGATCCTCCCGTTCTGGCCCACTATCACGTCGCAGCCCAGCTCCGAGATCGTTGTTATCATGGTTCCCTTCTTTCCTATGACGCGCGGCACCTTGACCGGCGAGAGCTCGACGACCAGCCCGCTCTCTATCTTGCCCAGCCTCTCCCCCTCTCTGAGCGTCAACATCACGGGGAACTCGTCGGTCAGATCCACGTCTTTCACCGCGGCTATCACCGCGTCGCCCACGTTGAGGAGGCTTGTCAAGCTGGTCTTTTCTAGGTCTATATATTTGGCCGTGGCCTCGTTTACCGGCAGCCACGCGGCCAGCGGCGCCCTCACGTCGACCTCCCAGCCCGACGCCAGGACGTCGGTGACGTAGCCGATCACCACGTCGCCTGGCTTGGGCCTGTAGGAGCCCTCTAGAGGCACCACCACTATCTTGTTGTCTCTGAACTCGACCAAGCCTATGGACGACGCTCTGTACTTCCCCTCGTCGATATACACGGCGCCCTCCACGCTCTCGTCGGAGGTTGCCACCGGATCGCCGGGAAATATTACCTGTCTAGGGGATACGTACTTCATCAGTATACTATCTCCAATATTTTCACGTCGCCCTCTCCATGAGTTATATCGTTGACTCTTCCTATTATCATGTCTTGAAGACCGGCGGGCGCCTCGACGATGGCCTCCCAAGACCCGTCGCTTCTGAACTTCTCGTTGACTATCTTCGCCGACTTGCCCACAAAGCCCTTCACCTTCTGGGCGTACTGCGAGGACACGCTCAGCGCTATTCTGACCGTGGCGACCTTTATGGGAAGGACCCTCTGGAGGTCCTTCAGTATATAGTTTATCTGCTCCTCCACCGGCTTGAAGGGATCTATGGCGGCGCGCACCTGCTCCAAGGCGTTCTCCACCCTCTGGGGCGGCACAGGGGTCTTGGTCCTCACATCGATGCAGTTGCGCGATATCCACTCGACAACCTGCCTTCTCTTGTCCTCAACCATCTTGCGCCTCTGTTCGGCGGTTATCGGTATCTCCCCCTCCCTGATGATGGCCTCCGCCACCTTGTGGACGTCTGTCGTCCCAAACGCCTTCCTCAACGCCTGCTCAGAGGCCCTAAGGCCCTTGCGGGCGTCCTTGTAGATCTCTTCGTGGACCAACACCTTGTCTAAGCCTATGGACTTCCCCATCTTGAGCTCCAACGCGGCGTCGGGATCGACCAGGATCTCGAAGTGTTCGCCGGCCCGATCCAACTTCGCTATGGCAACCTTCGTCATACGAGCACCTATAAAACATGGGAAATAAAATTTATCGAAACTGGGCTGTTCAGGCTTAAATAGCGATGCGGTCGAGGGGCCGTGAGCGTCTACGTGGCAGATAGAGGCGCCGTACATATGGAGTGCGACATGGCCTACACCAAATACAGAGGCGAGGGAGGCTACTACGTGCCGTGCGAGATAGAGGGTCCGGTCTCCCTGGAGTGTCTGGCCGACGGCCTCGGCGCATCTAGAGGCATCTGCGTAGAGACGGAGCTGGTGAAGATATGCGGGAAGGAGGGGGGAGGGGGGCTCGAGGCCATTATAGACGTGGCCAGGTGCATATCCAGAGGCGTGACGCCCGGCGAGCTCGCGAAGCAGATGTTGATTATAGCCGAGCTCTGCGCCCGGAGGGCTACTACTTCTTGATCTTGGCCAGAATGGGCGCGAGCTCCTCCTTGGACATCTTCCTCATGGCCTTGCTCTTGACGTCGCCGTATGCGACCTCTATCCTGTCGACGTCAATGGACTCCATGGCCGTGCTGAGAGCCCTCAGCGCCAGCTCGACGCACTGAGGCGTATCCATCTCCTGGCTGTAGTTCTTCTCGAGGAACTCGACTATAGCTGTGGATTCGGCCCCTATCGCCGTGGCGTAGTAGCCGAGGTATACGCCGCCTGGATCGGTCTGGAAGAGCTTGGGGCCCTGCCTGTCGATGCCGGCGACCAACAGGGCCACGCCGAAGGGCCTAGCGCCCCCGAACTGGGTGTACTGCTGCTTTAAGTTGCATATGTCTTTGGTCAACACCTCGACGTCTATGGGCTCGTCGTAGAGGAATCTGTGCGTCAACGCAACCGATCTGGCGTAGTCGACGAGCACCCTTGCGTCGGCCAGCAGGCCCGACGGCGATATGGCCACGTGGTCGTCCACGATATATATCTTCTCCAGGGACGTGGGGTCGAACAACGCGGATATCTTCCTCTTCTCGGCGGCCAGCACGACTCCGGAGGAGCACTTGACGCCGACCGTCGGCCAGCCCCTCTTCACCGCCTCGCCCGCGTACTCCACCTGGTAGAGCTTCCCCTCGGGCGAGAATATGGTTATGGCTCTGTCGTAGCCTGCCATTGAGGGCGGGAACATGAAGGCCCTCTCTTTCTCCAATTTAAATATTAGCATGCGGCTACGGCCGTGCAGAGGCCTTGTCCCGTCAGGTTGATAAGGGCAACGGCCTACTGCCACTCCACCGAGGACTGCGGCAAGGTGGCCAAGGCCTTGAGGAACGTCGTGCCCGGCGAGGTGCGTATGGACCGGATAGCGGGGTATTACGGCAACGCCATAACTGCGCTGTACGCAGAGGCCGAGGGCTGCCGCGCCTCGGAGATTTTTGCAAATATAATTAAATTAATAGATGATTTAGATTTTGAGATTTTATTAAATGAATTAACTATATATAAAAACAAGTTATTTATTAGATTGAATAAACAGAAGGCCCTGCGCGGCGTTCTGCGGCTCGACAGCGGCGACGACGTGATACATGTGGAGATCAGAATACCGCAGGCGTCGGCGAATAGCTTAATAGAGGAGCTGAGGAAGCTACGTGGATCCCGCCGAAATCGTCAGGAATAGCCTGAAGGACGTGGAGGGCTTGGGGGCTAGGGCCGTCCTGAACTACGTCGCGTATGAGTTCAACGTGGGAGGGCCCTCGCGCGATGTGGTCGAGGAGGCCCTCAAGATAGCCCAGAGGGAGATCGAGGAGCTCCAGAAGGTTATAAAGATCTTGCAGGAGCTGAAGGTATACGTATAGTACACGTAATCAGAGCGCCACCGAAACTATCGATTTGTACTGTATCTTGAATAGATCGGCGACGTCGGGCCTATGTATTTCCACGACTATTTGGCCCCTCGATATTTGCTCGTTAAAATAGCTTGTCAATATATCGACCAGGCCCTCGTTGAAGCAGCAATCAAAATTTTCGACGAGTAGCAGATCTGGCTTGGTCGCGACGGCCGCGGCGAACACCAACGCCGTCTTTAAGCTGCAGGGCAACCTGGAGATAGGCATCTTGGCCCCTCCGACGTGGGTCACGCCGGCCAGGACGCCCCTTTTCGCAAGCCCTACGGCGAGCTTGACTCCCTTTTTCCTGAAGGACGTCCTCAGCCTATCGTAGGCGTCTGGGTTTTCGAGAGCTAACCTGGCCAACACGCCGACCAGATTACTGCCGTCAGGTTTGAGGGAGCCCGCGGCCTTGGTCGGGTCGTGGAAGGTCTTGGGGTCTATATACGGGCCCAGGGAGGTCACCTTCAGCGAGAAGGCCTTTCTGAACTCGCCTATGAGCCTATTCACCTCCTCTATCTCCTCGTCGGCCAACATGGAGACGTGTTCGGCTACATCTATCTGGGGCATCAAGATATCTGCGTTCTTGATCGCGAGCTCGAACGGCTCCACGATCCTGCTGATGCGGGAGCCGTCCAAGGCGCCATACTCTATCGCGACCTTTCTGCCCCCTTCGTCGAGTATCTGTCTATATATCTTCCCGTTTTTTTGTAAAGAAAAAATTTTATTATTTATTTTTATAGATATATTAAATTTATTATAATATATTTTTGGTATTTTCAATCCTATATTTGATAAAACTAAATATATAGAATTTATAAAGACGCTTTTACCTGAACCCACTATAAATGTCAACGGCGTCAGCTCGCCGGATATTTTACGCTCGCCTAACTGCAGCTCTATATGGTCTATCACGCGCCAGCCGTCTGGGTCAAATAATAAGGTTTCGCGCCGCGGCGGCTGCCCCGTCGCCGAAGGCCTATTGGGTAAATATTTATTTGGCATTTCTATGGACCGTGTTCCCCCTGGAGCTCCTGTCGGAAAAGGTCATGCAGCCGCTTAAGGGGCTGATCGCCCACGAGCTGTCGCGCCGCGGCCTTTCGCAGAGCAAGGTGGGCCAGATACTCGGCATATCTCAGCCCGCCGTAAGCGCCTACTTGAAGCTGGACAGGGAGCATTACGAGCGGAGGCTGGCCGATGTGGGGCTATCCAAGGAGGAGGTCAACAGGCTTTTGGACGTCGTCGTCATGGCGGTGGATCAACAGAACTATCCTGAGGCCATCGAATATCTGAACAACTTTGTGTTATCTCTCCTATCTTCTCTGAGGTTTTGCGATGTGCATAGACGCGCGGCGCCCTACCTAAGGAATTGCGATATATGTAAAAATATATCTATTGTAAATGAGGTTAAAAATAGAATTATAACAAGTTTTAATATGATTAAAAGCAATAAATATGTAATAAATCTAGTTCCAAAGGTGTTGATGAATATAGTGGAGCTCGGCGGCGAGGGGCCGATCGGGTATCCCGGCCGCATCTCGGTGGTGGGAGAATCGCTGGTCGCCACGTCTGAGCCCCAGCTGTGGGGTGCCAAATTTCTGGGCAAGCTTATATTAAATATAAATAATATCCATAGAAATATAAAAGCAGTTATAAATATAAGATATGATGAAAATATAATAAATTGTATTAAAAAGTATAATTATGAATATGTAATTGTAGGTCCCAGCAACACAGAGGAGGAAACCATCGAAAACATAACGGCCGCCATGCGCGTCCGTAGCTACGACGTGGTGCTGGACAGAGGCGGCGTCGGCATAGAGGCCAACGGCTACGTCTTCGGCTTCGATGCCCCCGACGCCGCAGCCAAGATACTGAAAATAGCCCAATGTGGGGCGGGCGCCCAGAGGTAGAGGCCCGCGCCCGGTCCGACGCGCACCGCGCCGGGCGGAGCCGTCGTTGGGCCGCCCCCGGCGTCGGCGGCTGGCGACAAAGCTTTAAATCGCCCATATTACCCCCCACGTGACCATTACCTACGCCTATGAGGCCCTTCCTGTAGCGGAGTGGTTCAGGAGGAATAGAGAGATAGCGGGGTTCCAAAACCCCGCGAGGGCGATGTACCAGACCGTCAGGGAGCTCGTCGAGAATAGCCTCGACGCCACGGAGCCCTACGGCATATTGCCGAACATAACGGTCTCGATAAGGCCTGTGGACGAGGCCAAGGGCTGGTATTCGATATATGTAGAGGATAACGGGGTGGGGATACCCGGCCAGGAGATACCTAACGTCTTCGGCCGTGTTTTCTACAGCAGCAAGTACAAGATAAAACAACACAGGGGCGTCTTCGGGCTCGGCCTCAAGATGGTTGTTCTGTATGCCCAGAGCACCACCAACCGGCCGCTTTCGGTAAGGTCGGCGGCTGTTCGCTCGGACAAGATATATGAATATAGAATAATGATAGATACGACGAAAAATGAACCTATAATAGTTGACATGAAGGAATATAATAATAAATATAAATGGCACGGCACCGCCGTGAAGGTAGTCATAGAAGGCAATTGGCTAAATTCGAAGAAAAGAATAGAGGAATACCTAAGAAGAACTGCAATAATTTCCCCATATTCAGAGATATATTTCAAGGGACCCGATATGGAGATGGTATTAAAGAGGCGCACGATCAAGATGCCCACGCCGCCGAAGGAAGGCCTTCCCCACCCCAAGAGCGTCGACGTGGATACCGTGAAGCAGATGATATCGGAGAGCAAGACGGCGACTTTCGCCGAGTTTTTGGCCAAGAACTTCGACGGCGTCGGGGAAGGTCTGGCGAGGTCCTTCCTGGAGTGGGCCGCGCTCGATCCCAACAGACCTGTGGGCTCCCTCACGCAGGACGAGATAGTCCTCCTCGTCGAGAAGATGAAGGCCTACGAGGGCTGGAGGAGGCCCAGGGCAGACTGGCTCTCGCCCGCAGGTCAAGAGCTCCTAGAGGTGGGCGCGAAGTCCATCCTAGGGGCCGAGGCCGTCTTCGCCGTGACCAGGAAGCCCAGCAGCTACTCGGGGCATCCCTTCATAGTAGAAGCCGCAATAGCCTGGGGCGGCCAGATAGCGCCGGTGGACAAGCCGATTCTGCTGCGCTACGCCAACAAAATCCCGCTGCTATACGACGAGGGGGCCGACGTGGCGAGGAAGGTGGTCGACGAATTCCATTGGGATGGTTATAAGGTGAAGTTCCCCGCCCCCGTCGCCGTAATAATCCACGTCTGCTCCACGAAGATTCCCTACGCCTCGGCCGGCAAGGAGGCTATAGCGGAGATCCAGGAGATAGAGGAGGAGATGAAGCTCGCGTTGAGAGACGCCGCGAGGAAGTTAAGGATCTACCTATCCCGGAAGGAGAAAGAAATGGAGATGCTCAACAGATATACGTCGCTGGCGAAGTACGTGGACGAGATAGCCCGCAACATGTCCATAGTGACAGGTCTGGATAGGGAGGCGCTGGCGAACAGCCTATACAAACTGATAGAGAACAAGCTGGGCCTCACCGCGGAGGAGCTCGCCAAACACGTCCTGTCCATGAGCTCCTCGATTAAGGAGGAGGCCGAGGCGGCTCCGTAGGCCCCGGCCTTAGGCAGATAGCCGACCTAGCCCCACAGCCGCCTCTCGGCAGCAGAGCGGCGCCCCGCCGGAGGTCGGCCCCTCGATAGCGGCCGGGACGGAGGTCCTGAGGCCCGGTCCATAGGTCGGCGCACAGAGTGCCTACAGCGGTGAGGCGACGGCACATCTGCTCACATACTGCACTATGACATCTTTATCTGCCCTCCTCTCTGAGGTGTGGGCCCTCAAGAATATATAGCATCTAGTACGAGGCGGGGCATGGGTGAGCGGGCTAGGTTTTTGAAGCAGTTGGAGGAATGGGGGGCCGAGCTGGCGAAATCCGCGTTGAGCTTGAGGGAGCCCGTGATGGAGATACCGGCCCGCACTCTAGGCAACACTGTGTGGGACGAGAGGGCGAGGATGTTGAAGCTGGGTCCCGAGAAGATACGCAGGAGGTTCCTCGACGTCAAGGAGTCCAGGAGGTTCATGCAGACCGTGTTGATGCTCCGCCTCATAGTGGAGGCCATGAGGGCCGACGTGTTCCCCACGATACGCGACCTCTACTACAACGGAAAGCACACCATAGTCTTCAAGGACCCTCTGGGCAGAGTCCATAGGGAGAATACCTGGGATGAACAGGCGGAGTCCAATGGAGTTATAGAGGACATAGAGGTGGCGACGAATATATTGAGGGAGGAGATGGGCGTCAGCGCCGACGTGAAGGGAAAGGTGGTGGGGCCCATAGTCGTCCGTTCTCAGGGCTACGAGCTCGACGCGTCTAAATTCGGCGAGACAGCCCTGAGCCTTCCCGTCAACGTCGACGCGCTGGAGATAATCAAGGTGGAGGCCTCCTACGTCTTGGTCATAGAGAAGGACGCCATCTTCCAGCGCCTAGTTAGGGAGAAGTTCTGGTCGCAGGAGAACGCCGTTTTGATAACGGCCAAGGGCATGCCCGATAGAGCAACTAGGAGATTTGTCAAAAGGCTCAACGAGGAGTACAAACTGCCGGTCTACGTGTTGACGGACGGCGACCCCTACGGGATCTACATCTACTCGGTATATAAGAGCGGCTCTATAAAGCTCAGCTACGAGAGCGAGAGGCTGGCGACTCCCAACGCTAAATTCCTCGGGGTGGCGCCCCTAGATATAGAGAGGTACAAGATACCCGATCAATTCGTGATAAGAGCTACCGACAGAGACGTGAAGAGGGCGCAGGAGCTCCTGAAATATCCCTGGTTCCAGAACGATGTGTGGAGGAAGGAGCTAGAGTACTTCCTGAAGAGCAAGAAGAAGGTGGAGATAGAGGCCTTGTCGGCACATGGATTAAAATATCTTCACGACTATATAAAAGATAAAATTAAAAACAATAAATTTATAGATTAAATATATAATTTATATTAAAAATTATTATTAATTATATTATTTATATTGTATATATATACAGGGAATAAGTATATGCAATAAATAGTTATATATAGCTGTTCAAGATAACACATGGAAGGCGAGGTGCGTAGGGTACAGTTGACGGGCGGAGCCACCCTCATAGTCAGCCTGCCGAAGGAATGGGCGCGACGAACCAACTTGTCGCCAGGAGACGAGGTGCTCATAGTGCCTCAGCCGGACAACACGCTGGTCCTTATACCGCGTAAATTGGGCAAACGCACGTATCTGTCCGTCGAGCTCCAGATCGGCGAGAGGGCTAGCTTGGAGGAGCTCGAGAAGATATTCATGTCGATCTATATAGCAGGGGCCGAGGTCATAACGATGAGGTTCGCCCCCGGGGCTACACAGTATAGGAAGCACCTCAAGGACTTCGTGAGGAGGAGGGTTATAGATATGGAGATAACGGAGGAGTCCAGCGACAAGCTGGTCGTCCAAGCCATGGTGGCGGCGACCGAGCTGGCCATAGGCGACGTAGCTCTGAAGATGTTGAAGCTGACGGACAACATGTTGCTCGACTTGATAAGAGGCCTGGAGGCCGACAACATGGAGCTGTTGAGGGACGTCACGGAGCGCGACGACGAGGTGGACAGGCTCTACTGGCTGGTCGAACGTCAGCTGAAGAGGGCCGCCATGTCGCGCTACATAATGCTGGAGCTGAAAGTCGAGGATCCCCGGGACTTGGTCGAATATACGATAATTGCCAAGTCCATAGAGAGAATCGCCGACCATATATGCAAAATAGCATATATAAACCAAGAGGAAAAACTGGACTTGAGAGTTGTGAGGCCGATATTGGAGAGAGCTGCGGAGCACATGGGCGCCCTGATGGACTTCTTCGGCGGAAATGTCGACGACATGAAGCTCACCGCCCTATATAGAGACCTAACGGACTGGGCCCTCAAGATGAGGAAGGAGGTGGTCCTGTCCGATCCGGCCACCTCGCTGGCCAGAGATAGCGCCGTGAGGATAAATGAATACATAAGCGATGTACTGGAGTCGTTGTTGCATATAAGGCTCAAGAACTTCCAGAGACTGGGCCCAGAGGCTCAACAGCAATAGAGACGATATCCTCAAAGAAGCGGTGGACTACCTCCCTATCCACTATTCTGCCTAGGGCGTAGGCCGCCTCCTCGATTAGGTCGGCCCTCCCGAGAGTGCTATACGTCAGCACCAATAGGCGCGGCCTATAGGCGAAGGCCCACCTCAATATGTGGTCGATAAGCCCGTAGTCGTAGATAGCTAGGGCCTCCATATCGCTGGGCGGCTCCTCGGGCGGCAGATAGGGCGGATTGCTGACTACCAAGTCGGCTCTAGATATAGCCGAGAGCCCGTGGGCGCACAGCACGTCGTACTTTCTGCATTCGGCGCAGGCGTAGGGGTTTATGTCCACAGCTACGACGTGTCTACAGAATCTACTCAATTCGCGCGTAAGTATGCACGAGCCGGCGCCCACATCAATACATATATTGAATCTATTATTTATTCTAGATAGTAAACTTAATGTGGCATAACTATCCTCCTGAGGTCTATATATAAACATGTAGCACTAAATAGATAAGTATAGGAAATATGAACATGCCAGAGAGATAGGCCAACAGCGCTGTCTCGTACTTGGAGCCCACGTCATAGGATGTCGCAGTGGATAGAGTGCCGCATGATAGTAATAACAATATAAATTTCAATGTATAAATAATATTATAATTATTTATTATAATAGAAATTGATGGATATATTAATAATGGAAATAACCCGATTATTATATTAGTTATATGGACTTTTCTACGTGTAGCAAAATAAATAGATATTAATATAGTAGTCAACGATAAAATTGATATAAATAAAATATAATAAATATTAGTAAAAATATAACTGTATATAACTCCTATTAATGTGGACCTGGAAATGTATATCGACGCGATCCAAATAGCTAGGAGCAACGCGGCTACGGCGTTGAGGTACGGCGACGCGAGCATGGGGACGACGAAGGGGCGTAGCCCCAGCGCCTCCAACATGGACAAGTTCTTCAGAGGGGCTATGGACGATAGGATAGAGGCCACCTTGGCCCCTTTGTCGGTCAACTCGACGAAGCCCCCATCTCTCTTGATGAGCCCCAGCGCCTCCAGCGCGGAGATGTCGAATAGAAGCGCCGACGACGAGACGCCCAGCTTATTCCTGAGCCTATTTAAACTGGTCGTGCCCTCGCTATATAGCGTGAGCAAGATCTCGCGCCGTCGGCCGTAGGCGGCCTTATATATTAAGTCCTCCACGTCGCGCAAATCCACCGAGTTTAATTAAAGATATCCGCGCGGCGGCTGTGCGGGGGCAATATTTAAAAAAGGTCTATAGCGTGGCGGTTCATGGCAGCGACAGAACAAACAATATTGGTGGGCAAAAAACCCACTACGAACTACATAATAGCCACGGTGATGGCGTTCAACGCCGGCACGAGGAAAGTGGTGCTGAAGGCTAGAGGAGCCGCTATATCTAAGGCTGTGGCGGCCGCCGTGATGGTGCGCGATAGGTTCCTCCCCGGCAAAGTCAACATAAGGGAGGTTAAGCTGCTCAGCGACAAGGTCCAGGGCCAAGGCGGAAGGGAGAGGACGGTGGCTGCTGTCGAGGTAATCCTCGAAATGGCGTAATTTTTTAGAGGAGTAGGCGGGCCGTTGCGACCTCGGTGCCCGCCGCCTGTCCTCTGCCGATGCGGTTAAGTTTAATTACATGTTTAGATGGAGCCCCGTGGTGGTGGTAAAGGGCGTTGTGGTGAGCAAACAGCTGGTCGCAGACCCTACCGGCACGCGCTACGTGAAGATCGACGTGGTGGAGGAGAAGGATATCCCAGGCCCCCTGGTGATGGCCCCGCCCGATGAGCAGTCCGTCCCCGTGGCGAGGGAGATAATGCCGCTTGTGTCGCAGATAATAAAGTCGTTGCCGTTTTCCCTCAACAAGATCGCCGTGCCGCGTCTTACCGTCTGGCTGACGGACGAGGAGGTGGAGTCCCTCGGCGATATCGACGTCGGCGACAGCGTCGATATAGAGATCGACCAGGGAGTAATAAAAATAAGGCCCAGCTGAGTTCTCGACGTGGCGGAGCTCAGCGACAGCTACAGGTTGAAGTACGTGTTCGGGATAGATTTCGGCACCAGCTACACCAAGTACGGGCCGATAACTCTTGCGGAGCCCAACGTCGTGCAGACCAGAGGCCTCTTCCTCCGCGACGTACCGGAGTCAGTCAAGATGAGGATACCCCCGGATGTGCTGTCGCGCGGGCTTGTAGTAGGCGACGAGGAGGTGCGCAACTATCTCTCTAGCGTGAGGGACGTCCAGCGCAACATGAAGTATCCGCTTAAAGACGGCATAGCTAGGCGGGACGACGAAGACGCCTGGTCGGTGCTGAGGGAGCTCGCCCGCTACGTGCTGGCCCAGTTCCCAGTAGCCGATCCCGAGTTCAAGGGCTGGCTGGTCTCCATGGCCCTCTCGGCGTTGGCCCCCGACTACATGTATAGGGGCTTCTTCGACATATTGGAGAAAATCTCGGCGGAGTCCAAGTCCATATACGCCGCGACGGTTCTGCCCCAGCCGCTTGCGGTGGCCATAGCGGAGAACGCGGTCAACTGCGTGATAGTGGAGGGAGGCCACGGCAATATCCAAGTGGCGCCCATAAGCTACGCGATGATAAGAGAGGGGCTCGTGGCGCTGAATAGAGGAGGGGCCGAGGCCAACGCGGTGACCAGGGAGGTGCTTAAAGATATGGGCTACGGCGACGTGGCCCGCGAGGAGTACGTCGTGGAGACGGTAAAGAGGGCTGTGGGCTTGGTCCCCCGCGGCTTGGGGCAAGCCATAGCGGCGGCGAGGTCCAACCCCGACAAGTTCACGGCCAAGGTCAGGCTTTCCCCGATAGTGGAAATAGAGATACCCAAGGAGTACGCCTGGACCAGGTTCTTGATAGGCGAGATCGTCTTCAACCCGCGCCACGAGGAGTTCAAGAGCTATATAGACCAGAGCAGAATAAGGATAGAGGACGCCGTGATAGGCGACGTCACGCTCTACGGCGAGATGGACCTGGCGTCGGCCATAATATCCTCCCTGAGGAGCGTGTCGGTCGAGGTCCAAGACAGAGTGGCCTCAAACGTGATACTCAGCGGCGGCGCCTTCAAGTGGGATGTGCCCGCCGGCCTCGAGGAATACGCCGTAAACAGCGTGGAGAAGGTAAGGCTCATGCTGGGCGAGGTCAACAGAGAGCTCGCCGCCAAGGTAGGCGTGAGGCTGGTCAAAGAGCCGCAGTACTCCGCGTGGCGCGGCGCGGTGATATACGGCTATGCGCTGCCCCTGTCGCTTAAATGGGACAACATAAATAAGGAGGGTTGGTACATTATCGGTGGAACTAGCTAGATATCTGCTGATTAGATACCTCACAGAGGTACTGGGGTTCAAGCTGGAGTCGGAGAGAGGCGACGATCTGGCGTTGCTGGACGGCGCCAATAGGGTCTCCGTCAAGGCCTACTTCGCCGACATATACGAGGAGGCGGAGATATACAAGAAAATCAACGAGCTGCTCCAGCAGGATTGCGACAAGGCATACATAGCCCTGGCCAAGGACGCGCTACCGTTGGTAGACCCCAAGCACCTGAAGGCGCTCGGCGTGGGGCTGATCTCGGTGGATCCCTCAAGGGGCCTGGAGGGAGTCGAGCTGAGGATGCCCGCCAGGGCCAGGCCCCGCCCGGCCCAACAGGTAGATCTGTCCAAGATCCTGGGCGCGGTCAACGCGGCCGTGGCCGAGGCGGTCAGCAGGGAGTCCAAGAGAATAGAGGAGGAGGTGTTCAAGAAGCTTAAGAGCTATGTAGACAAGGTGCTCGAGGACGTGAGGCGGGAGCTGGCCGCGGGCAAGGCGGAGCAGCGTACAGAGCAACAAGGCCCGCCCTCGATAGCGGAAAACGAGTGGGTTAAGCTTATCAGAAAGAGAGGGTAGATATAAACAGGACGCGGCACTGCTGTGGATATCTTCAAAATAGTGGAGGAGGAGGCTAGGAAGGTCCTTGAGGGCTCCGATATAGATATAATGCTGGATCTGGTCAAGGCGTATAGATCCTCGGGCCCGAAGGGAGCTCGGGAGAAGGTGAGGAGTCTCCTCTCGCAGTGGGGAGTTCATGTGGAGGATCTCGAGGATTAGGCTGAGGGACTTCAAGGTCTACTCGGGAGAATACGAGTTCCAGCTATCGCCTGTGACGGCCATCGTCGGCAGGGTAGGCGCTGGCAAATCCTCGTTGCTCCAAGCAATTGAGTTCGCCTTGTTCGGGCGGGAGATGGAGGTCAGGCAGAGGATAGCGAGGCTCGCGGATCTGGTCAACTTGAGCTCCGACAGCGCCTTGGTGGAGCTGGAGCTAGCCGACGGGACCAGGAAGGCCTTGGTGAGGCGGTCGGTGGGGAGAGGGGGCCGGAGCCGCCTGGAGCTCAAGCTCGACGACCGCAGATATCTGGACGAAGCCGCCGAGGAGGCGCTCGCCGAGATGACGGGCATAACGGGCGACGACTACGACAGAGTGATCTACATATCCCACTACGCGTTGGAGGACTTCATACACGGCGATAGGCTCAAGAGGACCTCGTTAATAGATAAAATACTTCAAATAGATATATTAGATAATATTCAGAAAATAATAAATATTACATTAAAAAATATAATGAAAGAAATAGAAAAAATTAGAATTAAAATATCGTATTATGAGAAATATAGAGATATAGTAGAGAAATACGGAAGTCTGTCCAAGCTGAAGGGCGTAAGGGCATCGCTGGAGAGAGAGCTCGAGGACCTCACGCGCCGGGAGGCAGATCTATCGGCTAGATACAGAGAGCTCCTAGAGGAGAGGAGAAGGTATATAGACAAAATATCGGCCCTTCAAGACAAGATAAACGCCTACTATAGGGCCAAGTCCGAGCTGGAGTTGCTGGAGGAGTCGGGCCGCGAGGCGTATATCTCGGAGCTGGGGCGCATAGAGGAGCTCAGAGATAGGTTCGTGGGAGTTATGGCCGAGTTCGAGCACATGCTCGACCCGCAGATGCTCGAGAAAATATCGAGGGAGCCCGACGCCGCGAAGCTCGCCGAACTTCTGCAGGAGGCCTATATGGAGTTGGCCAAGATAAAAGGCTCCCTGGAGGAGGCCCTCTCGGCGGCCGACGCCCAGAGGAGGTCGCTGGCGGCTAGACTGGACGAGCTGAGAACCGAGATTTCCGGGCTTAGGGCTAGGGTCGACCAGCTCGAGGGAGCCTACAGGAGGTTCAAGGAGGTTTCCGCGCGTTACGGATCTCCCGAGGAGGTCAGAAGGAGGCTGGACGAGGCGAGGGAAAAGGTCAAGGAGCTGGAGAAGAGGGCCTATTACGCGTCGTCGTTGAGGTATATAATCTTATACGCGCTGGAGACCGGCGCCGAGAGGTGCCCCGTATGCGGCGGCAGGCTGGACAGAGACGCCGCGTCGAGCAGACTGAAGGATATAGAGAGGGAGTACTCGCAGGAGCTGGCCCAGCTGGAGAAGGCGAGGGAGGAGCTGGAGGCCCTGGAGGACGCCTATAGGGAGTTGTCGTCCCTCCTGGGGACGGTGTCTGAGTACCTCAAGGCAAGGGAGGAGCTGGAGAGGCTGGCCGGCGAGGAGGAGAAGACCAAGGCGAGGCTGGACCAAGCGGCTAAGTCCTACTCCCAGATCTCGCGGCGTCTCGAGCTGTTGGCCAGCTTCTTGAGTAGCGTAACGCCTGAGGCCGTAGAGGAGATGTTGAGGAGGTATAACAGGGCGCTCAGGGCGCGTCAACTCCGCGAGGAGCTTGAGGGCTTGGAGCGTGAGCTCAAGAATCTGGGCCTGAGCGGCGCGGCTCTGGAGGCCGAGGAGGAGTTCCGGGCGATCTCCGAGGAGCTGGACAGAATTAGGAGGAGAAAGGCGGATATTAACGACGAGTTGAGGAAACTATCGGAGGTCTTGGCCAACGTCGACGAGGAGCTGGATATGTTGAGGTCGAGGCTGGAGAAATATATGTATGCATATAATAGATTTTCTGAAATATCAAATAAGATAGATATATTAAAATATAATGTTAGATCTAGAATAATTGGGGAGATAGAGGATGAGCTCTGGAGGAATTTCTCAAAGATATACCCATATAGGGACATCGCGTCGTTGGGGTTGACGCTGAGGGAAAAGGCGTACGAGGTGGAGGCGAGATTGGCGGATGGAAACGTCGTGGGCATCTCCAAGCTTAGCGATGGGCAACGGCTGGCGGTGGCGCTCTCGCTCGTGATATCGATGCGCAAGCTGTTAGGCCCCAAGCTGGGCTTCCTTCTGCTGGACGACCCTCTGCCCTACGTGGATCCCAGCGTCAGGGCGTCTCTGGCGGGCCTCATAGCTTCGCTCGCGGCTGAATACCAAGTGGTGGTGGCCACACAGACCGAGGATCTGCCCAAGGAGATAGCGACAAACGGCGTCGACGTGAAGGTAATAGAGTTGCTGCGCGGCTCGGGGAGACCCGAAGCGACAACTAAAGATATATTTGCGAGGAAGGATTGAGGCGATGCAGGAGAACTGCGGCGTTTTCGTGGTCTCAGACCTCGGCGAGGTCGGCGTCTATAGAGGCGACAACTACGTGGTGGCCAAGGTGGAACCCTACGGCCTGGCGTTTAACGATTACGGCAAGGTCGTCGTGTTGTACGACGCCGTCAATCTCTACGAGAACTTGATGGAGTTTATATCGAGGGAGTTAAACGGATGCAGAAGGCTTACGCTGGAGATAGACGCCAAGGAGATAAAGCTGGAGTCCATACAGGCGCTCCAGAAGGCGCTCGACTACACGACGTTGCTGTACCTGCTGGCCCTTAAGTCCCGCCCCTCGTTGATACATGTGGTCGGCAGTAGAGGGCGCCGGAAGCGCCCGGCCCAGGGGATAGGCAAGATAATAGCCAGGTCGAGCCCTATTCCCCCGCAGTACGTGGCGAAGAGACCTCCCCCGTTCGTCCTGCCCTCTAACGTCGAGGAGGTCTCCATCGCGGCCCGCCGGCTCTCCGGCGAAAGGTACAGAGCGTTTATAAGGATAGCTGGAGGAGGCGCCACGTCCGCAAAGGCCAAGGTGGTCGAGACGGAGACCTTGTACAGACGCATAATAGGCGGCCTCGTCTCCTCCCTGCCTCAACTGGGCTGGATGGAGTACGTATATCTGTAGCCAGCCCCAGGACGGAGCCCACGCCATCCTTATCAGCGCTCCAGACCCGCCTCACCCATCGGAGGGCTCACCCTCTAGTCATCACGAAGGGGATCGAGGCATCCATCTATAAATCTCTTCGCATCAGACGCCGCAGGGCCTCCTGGCTACGCTATACCGGCTCAGCCCTGTCCCATAGATAGTTGAAATAGGTCTTCGCTATGTCGAGGAGGTAGCGCTCGTTGCTATGTATGCCGAGGAGCCCCTCCCCATGTCTCACGACCAGCAGAGCCGAATTCCCCAGAGCCCCTCCGCCGAACATATCCTCCAGCGCCCTCGCGTCGACCCGCGGAGGCGAATAGACATATTTAGCGATCTTCTTGGCCAAGAGGAGCTTTACTTCGATCCGCTTGGACTCCTCCTCGATTGCGGCCATCACCCGCGGCGTTGCGAGCTCCGGATAGGGCAACGCCACGCAGACGGCCGAATCGCTCGCCTTGATCACCTCCTCGAGGAGCTCCATCACCTTGTCGCCTCTTATAAGGGCTATGAAGGTAGTGGAGGCCTTCCCATATCTGCTCTCGTAGAGGGTCTGCAGGAGGTCCAGCTGCTCCTTCAAGGCCTTGAGGGCGGCCGAGGCGTAGGAGACCAAGCCCTTGTAGACCTCGGCGGGCGGCCGGGCGGCATATCTGGCGGGCCGCCCCTCGATCCGCTCCAAGAAGCCCTGCCCCTCGAGCGCATCTAGGCGTTGATATATCTTAGTGTAGGGTATGCCGACCATCTCGGCTATCTCCCTCGCCGTGAGCGCCCCCCGCTCTACCAAAAGCGCGTAGATGGCCAGGTCCCTCTCCTCCAGCCCCAGGGCCTTGAGGACGGACTTCTTCACGAAATTAACGGAATACCATTAAAAAATTTTTAAACAGAGGGGCCGGCGGGCTCAATGAGCAAACAAGTTCTAGAGCTGGCAAGGCCCGCCAGGCTCGTGGACCTAAGCAGGTTTAATCTATCCACCAGGTACAAGACCACCCTATTGAACGAAGCTTGGCAGAACGTCGTCAAGAGGCAGTTCGCCCTGCCCGAACACACGAGGGTCGTAAAGACATCCCTGTCAGTATGTCCGGTCTGCAATAGAAGGATACCCATGGCCGTCTACGAGGAGAACGGCGCCATATGGCTGAAGAAGGTCTGCCCCGAACACGGGGCGTTCGAGGATCTGTACTGGGGCGACGCCGAGATGTACTACTACTTCCTCCAGTGGGATACGCCGGAGTATATAGCCAAGGGCCTCGCCAACCCATACACAGACCTCCAGTTCTATACGGAGATGGGGTCCTGCCCCATGGGCTGCGGCCTCTGCCCCGTCCACAAGTCGGATACCGTGCTCGCCATCGTAGACGTCACCAACAGATGCAACATGGCGTGCCCCGTGTGCTTCGCCAACGCCGGCGCCGCGGGCTACGTCTACGAGCCGACGCTGGAGCAGATAGAGTATATGCTGAGGACGTTGAGGGCGCAGAGGCCGTGGCCGCCCAACGCCCTGCAGCTGTCGGGAGGCGAGCCGACGCTGAGGGACGATCTGCCCGAGATAGTCAGGATGGCCAAGAAGCTGGGCTTCACACATATAGAGGTCAACACAAACGGCATAAGGCTGGCCAACGAGCCCGAGTTCTACAAGGCCTTGCTGGACGCCGGTATATCCACGCTCTATCTGCAGTTCGACACGATCGAACCGGGCAACGAAGGCGTCGTGAGACACCGCCTCTACAACCCCAAGGCATACGCCGCAGTTAGGCGCAGGCTGATAGAAGTGGCCCGCCAGCTCGGCCACCGGTCGATAGTGCCCGTGGTCACCCTCGCCAGAGGCTACAACGACAAGGACCTCGGCAAGATCCTGGACTTCGCCATACAGAATAGAGACGTCATACGTTGGATCAATATACAGCCTGTTTCCTTCGCCGGCCGCGCCAGGCTTTACAGCAAGGAGGAGCTGAGGAAGTTCAGAATAACCATACCCGACACCATAATAGAGGTAGAGAGGCAGACGGGAGGCTTGATAAGCAGGTGGGACTGGAGGCCCACCAACTGGCCCGTGGCGGTCGCCAAGATGGTCGAGGCGCTCACGGACTCCCCCAAGCCCCTCTTCTCCATGAACCCCGTCTGCGGCGCCGCGACGTTCATATACTACGACGACGATGAGAAGAAGATATACCCCATCACGAAGCTCGTCGACGTCGACGCCTTCGAGAGGATAGCCTGGGACGTCTACAGGACAGCCAAGAGGGGAAGGACCGTCTGGAAGGCCGTGGCCGCGACCAAGGCCATGAAGCTCCTGAGGACGGTCAAGCACAGAAAGATCAAAGGCCTAATACAGGACTTCCTGGTGAAGAAAGACTACGACTCGTTGGGCCAGTTCTTCTTCAACATAGTGGGACTCGGCATAATGCACTTCATGGACGTCATGAACTTCGACGTGGAGAGGATACAGCGTTGCGACATACACTACGCCACTCCCGACGGGAGGGTCGTACCGTTCTGCACCTACAACAACTTCCACAGGGAGAGGATAGAGCAGTCCTTCAGGATCGACCCCAAGATGTGGACGAAGATAACAGGCGTGTCGCTGACTGGCTGGAAGAGGACGGCGACGGCGGGCCGCCTGCTTTAACCGGCGCATTGTTTTTAAACATCCTCTACATAAGACGACGTGTGGGACGAATTCGTCAAGCGCGAGATAATTAAATTTGGGGATTTCCAGCTGTCGAGCGGCGGCCGCAGCCCCTACTACGTCGACTTGAGGCGGGTTCTGGCCTATCCGGACCTCCTGAGGTGGGTGATCGGCAAGTACAGCAACCTCCTGAAGGATATCGAGTTCGACGTGATAGTGGGGGTCGCCACCGGCGGCATACCCTACGCCTCGATACTGGGCTTCAACATGTTTCGCCCTATTGCGTACGTCAGAGAGAGCAAGAAGTGGTACGGCTCCCGGAGGGAGATAGAGGGCGCCGTCTGGCAGGGCGCGCGCGTAGTGGTGGTGGACGACGTCATAACCACCGGCGAGTCGATCGTGGATGCTGTTAGTAAGCTCAAGGAGGCCGGGGCCAACGTGGTCGCGGCCGCCGTGTTCCTCGACAGACAGCAGTGCGGCGCCCAGAGGGTCGAGCGGGAGACCGGGACGCAGGTCAGGTCGGCCTACAGGATGGGCGAGGTCCTGGAGGACATAAGAGACCTCATAGGGCCGACCCGCTACCGCGAGGTACGCGAGTATCTGGAGAAGTTCAAGTGCTAGCCCGCCTGACGGAGCTGATACCGTCCGAGGTGACCAGGAGGCTGGGCAGAGCGCTCTTCTCGTTGCCTCTACCTCCCTGCAGGCCGGGCGCCAGGTGGCGCGTGGGCCCGGTCGAGACGAACGGCCCCGTGGGGATAGCCGCGGGGCTCGACAAGGACGGCCTCTACACCAGGGCGCTGTCGGCCTTCTGCCCGGGCTTCATCGTGGTGGGCTCCACCACCGCGCGGCCCAGGAGGGGCAACAGGCCCCCGCTGACGGCGAGGCTGAGGCCCCGCTCTCTGGTCAACGCCATAGGCCTGCCCAGCCCGGGCCTGCCCGTGGTGCTCTCCAGAATATCGAAGGTGGAGTACCCCCTCTTCGTCAGCGTCGCGGGTTTCACGGCAGGGGAGATTCTCGAGCAGATACGCTATATTGAGAGGTACGGCAGCAACGTGAGGGCCATCGAGGTCAACCTCTCCAGCCCCACGTATAAAGGCATGTGGGATAAGGCCGCGCCTCTCCTCGAGTCCAAAAAGCCGCTGTTCATAAAGACGGGCCCTACGTCGGAGCTCAAGGCCTACCTCGAGCTGGCCAGAAGAGGGGGACACGGCCTCGTGATCACCAACACGTTGCCGGTCGCCGATCCCCGTATAGGCGTCGGCAGAGGCGGCCTAAGCGGCCTCTGGCTCTACCCAGCCATGATGAGGATGCTCGAAAAGGCCAGGGCGCACCTCGGCGGGGACTTGCCCATAATAGCCGTAGGCGGCGTCATGAGCTGCAGACAGGCAAAGGCCGCGATGAAGCTGGCAAACGCCGTCGAGGTCTTGACGGGCGTGTTGTACTACGGCCCAGACCTCGTCAAGAGGCTCAACGCCTGCGCCGCCCAGCCATGAGCGGCCGGGCGAACGACGAAGATCACGAGCCAGCCCCCGCCGCCAAACACGCCGCGCGGGCACGTTGCTCCGATTCCGCGCTCATACGGTCCAGCCCGATAAGACAGATGTCGATAGCATGGGGCCGCCGGGATTTGAACCCGGGACCTCCCGGATGCTCGGGCCGGGAGCCCTTTATCAGCCTCGCCGGATCTCCACGGGCGCTCCACCTAGCTAAGCTACGGCCCCGGTCCATCTGAACGGGGCCTATTTTAAGCTTTATGACTTTTCCGGTCTAACCCATGCCGTTCGCCGCGGACGTGTAGCCGGCCCCTCCACACAACATATCATCACTGCGTAGACCAAGGCCTCGAGCTAGTAGGGACCTCCGCGTTTGGATGCGGCTAAACTATGCAGATGGACGTGGCGCTGGCCGATCCCGCGTCGAGAGGTATGGCTGCTGTGCCCCACCATGGCGCGTGCCGCCCATACGCCCGCCCTGCAGTCCAAGCTACGGCTGGACGAGCGTGTTCGCATCGCCGACATGGAGTACGTATCAGCCCCCGGGATGCCGCCTATCCGTTGCGATTACGGCATCGCTATGCATTAGCCGATATTGAGCCGAAACGCCGAGCTTGGCCGATATGTGGAACTGCAGAACCGACGACAACATGCGGAATCGGCCAGCGTCCGGCCGCGCCGACGATGGCCGGAAGAGTCCATGGTGGGCCCGGAGGGATTTTTGGGCGGCTTCGCCTGAACCCCCGCCCTACGGGTCTGGAGCCACGGCGGCGCTGACCTCCGCCGCTCTGCCTTGCTGAGCTACGGGCCCCTTTACGTATATTATTACATATTTTTAAGCTTTTCTCCGCCGACTCTCCGAGTAGGCGTGTGCCGCAGGGTCTCGACGCACCCAATTGGTGGAGCAAAGCTTAAAAACCAGCCAGAAATATATGTAAAGGGGCCGTAGTCTAGCGGTAGGATTGAATCGAATCCCTAAAGCCCGCCTTACACGGCGCCCGCGCCACAGCGCCTAGGCGCGCGGGAGATCCCGGGAGGGGATTCCCCGGGAATTCAAATCCCGGCGGCCCCATCCATAGGCTCTTCCGGCTACCGGATAGATGTGGCTAATTCTACATGTCGGCTATGGCGACAAAGATATAAATCTAGGATTTATGGCGCGTAGGCCCCGGTCGTCTAGCCCGGTCAAAGGCTCACCGACTAGGGATATGGGCCTTTCGAGGCATTGCGGCCGGAGACAGCCCAGGACCCGGGTTCAAATCCCGGCCGGGGCATGGCTAGGTCGTAGGTCGACTATCTTATTGCCGAGCTGGAAGCCGTAGTTGGCGGCCATGTAGAGGGCGTGTTGGATGTGCTCGGCCGTGATGTCGCCCTTCGGCGGCTCGTAGAGGGCGGACCAGAGGTCCCTCCCGCCCCACAGCTCGGGATTGCCCAACAGCTTCTCCGGCATATCCAGCATGTCGGGCCTCATAATTAACTATGATATAAATATATTATTCTCGGTATTTTGTTATAATGAATTTATTTTAATACAACTTTTATTTTATTTATTTAGGTAATAAGATAGGCGGAACGGCCTTCTGACGCGAAGCAACACTTAAATAGGGAAAGCGGGGATGGGCCATGTCGACGGGTCTGTTCAAGAGGTACGAACTGCCGCCGCTTCCGTACAACCTGGACGCTCTGGAGCCCTATATAAGCAGGGACATAGTGGACGTCCACTACAACGGCCACCATAAGGGCTACGTGAACGGCGCCAACGCGCTTCTGGAGAGGATGGAGAAGATAATAAAGGGCGACCTGGCCTCGGGCCAGTACGACATCCAAGGGATTCTGAGAGGCCTTACCTTCAACATAAATGGCCACAAGTTGCACGACCTGTACTGGAGGAGCATGGCGCCTGCGGGCAAGGGCGGCGGCAAGCCCGGCGGCAAGCTCGCCGACCTTATAAACAAGCAGTACGGTAGCTTCGATAGATTCAAGGCGGTCTTCACGGAGGCCGCCAACTCGCTTCCCGGCACCGGCTGGACCGCGCTTTACTACGACGTGGAGACCGGGAACCTCCAGATAATGACCTTCGAGAACCACTTCCTGAACCACATAGGGGAGGCGCCCATACTCATAATAGTCGACGAGTTCGAACATGCCTACTATCTCCAGTACAAGAACAAGAGGGCCGACTACGTCGGCGCCTGGTGGAATTTGGTCAACTGGGATTTCGCCGAGAAGAAGCTATCCAAGCTTATCTAACCCCCTCTTTTCGTGAGGGACCCTCTAGTGTTGAGGAGGAAAAGGGAGATTAGGGAGAGGATCTGGGATCTGCTCGAAAGGAGCGGCGTCGCCGCGTTTCCGCGCCCGGTGCACGGCCGAATACCCAACTTCGTGGGGGCCGAGTCGGCCTGCCGCAAGTTGAGGGAGTCCGGCGAATGGGCGGCGGCTAGGGTCGTGAAGATCAACCCCGACGCCCCCCAGAGGCCGTGCCGCGAGGCGGCGCTGGCCGAGGGCAAGGTCGTGGTCATGCCGACGCCGCGGATAAGGGAGGGCTTTCTGCTGCTGGATCCGCGCGCCGTGCCTCGCAGCGCGTACCGCGAGGCGTCGACCATATCTGGGGCGTTTCGGTGGGGCGTTAAGATAAATCCCCGCGAGATGCCGCAGATAGATCTTGTGGTGATAGGCTCAGTGGCCGTCAACCCCGGAGACGGGGCGAGGCTCGGGAAGTCCCACGGCTATGCGGAGCTGGAGTGGGGCATCGCCACGGCCTTAGGCAAGGCGTCTGAGTCCACCCCCGTGGCGACAACCGTACACGAGCTCCAGCTGGTCGACGACGATATACCTCAGGAGCCCTTCGATCTGCCGGTCGACCTAATAGCGACGCAGACGAGGGCCTTGAGGCCCGTGAGGAGGAGGCAGAAGCCCCGCGGGATCCTGTGGGAGTACATAACCGAGGAGATGCTCTCGGGGATCCCCCTCCTGTCGTCTCTGAGATAAAGATATATACCACAAACCGGGATGTGTTGTGGATGTCGAGGAGAGGGTGCTCCAGATAATCAGGGAGAGGGGCGAGGTGTCCACGACGGAGTTGATGCAGATCACGGGCTATCCGCGGCACAAGGTCTTGAGGGCGCTCAACAAGCTCTATTTCAGAGGCCTTGTGGAGCCTGTCAAAAGGGGCAGGAGATACCTCTGGCGTCCTGCCTCCGGCGAGATGGCGGTATATCCCGTCCACACGCCGCTGTCGCCCGTGTTGTACCTCGAGGGGGTCGTCGAGCCGATATATAGGAAGGTTGAGAACAGAGTGGATTCTTTCCTCTTCCTCCACGTGAAGAGTAGCAAATACTGGCTCTGCGACTGCGGGACTGGGTACTACGTGATATCGGACGACAACATAGAGGGTTGCGACTGTAGGCTGAGGCACGCCTTCGGCGAGAGGAAGCTGGCCATGATATACCTGACCGGAGACTTGAGGTTTAGGTATTGGCGGAGCTATAGATACGGCGAAAACGATGCGGAGTTCGTGCTGTTGATGCCGGAGGCCGAGGTGTCGAGGGAGCTCCTGGAGAAATACAGGCGCTACGAGATTCCCGCCTAGCTGCGCTTAAGCGCGTGGGCCGCCGCCAGGACGGCGAGCGAGAACAGGAGGAGCGTGGCGGCCTCAGGGATAGCCGATAGGTAGTAGCTCTCGAAGGAGCTCCAGATGTAGACCGAGGCCGGGCTGGCGAGGCCGAACGGAGGGCCCGACACGTAATAGGCGACGATGGCCACGGCGCCGAACTCGCTTATGGCTCTCGACATGGCCGTGAGCCCCGACGAGAGGAGGCCCCTGGCGGAGCTCCTGAAGACGTACCAGAGAACCCGCGCCTCGCCGGCGCCTAGGCTGAGGGCCATGAGCTCCGGCTCTCTAGGCAGGCTCTCGAAATAGCTCTGCGCAGACCTGACATAGACGGGCGCGGACACCACCACCAGAGCCGCGACGAGACCTATATACGAGTCGAACAGACCTATGCCTAGGGAGTTTAAGAATCTGCCGATAGCCGTCTGGGGGCTTGCGAGCAACACCAGCGCTATGCCGACAATCGGGTGCGGGACCGACGCCGGCACGTCCGTCAACGCGCTGAGGATAGCATTACCCCTCCTGGCCGCGTAGTAGGCCACCGGCGTGAAGAACGCGATGTTCATAAACATAGCCGTAGAGGACGCGAGCATGGTGACCCCTATAGATCTGAGGAGGCCCTCGCTGAAGGCGGCGCCGCTGAAGAAAGGCCCATATCCGTAGTACACAAGGGCGACGAACGGCGCGAGAAGCGCCGACAGCGCAACCGCCGAATAGACCGCCGTCAGTCTATACATGGTCGGCCAACGCCCACCTAGGCGCCCTAGCGCCCTCGGGACAACGGGTCGGCGAGAAGCCCTTTATGTCGAGCACCGGCGTCCCGTCGAACAGATCTAGGTCCGACACGCTCAGAGCGCCTCTCCTCACCTCGAGCAACCTGACTATGGAAACACCGATGGGGTTCGGCCTATCCGGGCTGTCGGTGGCGAAGACGCCGACCTCAGGCGCCTGCAGGCCCCTGGCCTCAAGCCGCTTGGGCCTCACCACGAGGGGGGCGCCTCTGTATCTATGTAGATATGAGATCACGATTATGTGGCTGAACTCCTCCAGCCCCCTCAGCCCCTCCACATATTTATCGTAGATCACTATGGTTCCATCCACCCGCATCCTCCGCACCTCATCGTCTGGATAGCCGTGGCGCACCACGCCGATGGGCTCGAACGACATGTATAACGCTGGGGTTTTAAGTTAAAGGACCGCCGTAGGTCAATGTGCCGTTGTCCAACAGCTGCCGCAAGGCCGCCGGCAACGAGCTGGCGTTGCCGAACACCACGGGCCTCCCCAGGGCGACTAAGCCGTATCTGGACAGCCGGCCCCTCTCCCTCAACGCGAACAACAGGAAGTCGACAGCCGCGGCTCGATCTCTCGCGTTTTTAGGTACGGTTATATAGAGATATACTGGCGAGCCCGCGACCTCGGCCGTGCCGCCCTCCACGGGTATGGTCCAAGAGAAGCGCGAGTACCAGCTTGAGTAGGCGTCGTCGCCGAAGCTGAGCCACGGCGGTAGCTCCAGGTACTGCAGGCCGTTGGCCTCCGCATAGGACCTATACGAAAAGACAAAGGCCAGTTGTCCCTCCTCTAGGGGTACTACGTAGTAGAACGTACTGCTCCTCGTCACGTTGGCGCGGCTCTCGGCCATCCTATATATGAAGAAGCTTTTATTGCCCGCATATAGCTCGCCGGCGGCCTCCAGGATAAGCATGGCGTAGAGGCCCTCGGGGTCGGCGGCCGGATCGGCGACTCCCAGCGGGTATTTGCCCGAGGTTAGCCCGTAGAAGAATTGGTACCAGAGCCTGCTGTCATTGGACATATAGGCCTCCCTATATAGGCTCAACAGGTCCGCCATGCCCGGGAATGCCTTGAGGGACGCGTTTGAGTACACTATGACGTTGCTGTCGGCGACGAAGGCGACCGCCCAGCCGGGGCTGTAGGGGCCTGTCTCTGCCACCGCCCGCCTAAACGCCACCGGCATGAAGACGTCGCACGGCACGCCGAGAGCTATCTGATGGGCCAGCGCGAACGAGCCGCCCGGCTTGACGACTACCTGTATGCCCGTGGCGTTCCTGTAGGCGTCGGCCAGATAGCGTCCCTCGGCGGCGTAGGCGCCTGCTATACATACGACCAACGTCTCGTTTCCGCCCGAACGACCAGACGCGCCAGCCCCCTCACGGCCCGGCATATGGCCGGAGAACATATATACGCCCATCCCGAGGACCGCCACGAGGATTGCCACTGTTAACACCACGGCCCTCTGCACGCCCAGCTATAACTTCTTTTATTTATTCTATTCCTATAAACATAATATATTATTTATATTTTTTCTAGTAAATTAGTATATATCGTATATCTGTATAAATACTCTTTAAACAATTTATATAGATATAATATAACAATTTTTCTATATAAAATTATATAATTTATAATATCTACTAATTATTAATTTATATATTAGAAATCAAATTAAAACATTTAAGCTTATAGCCAGGCAAAGCCGTGCTACAGGGCCTCGATCTATGGAAGAGCTTTAACGGCATAGTTGCGGTGCGCGGCGTATATATAACTCTACACACCGGCGTCAACTGCATTAGAGGCCCTAACGGCGCCGGTAAGACCACGTTGTTGAAGATACTATCGCTTCTGGAGAAGCCGGACAGAGGGGCTGTCGTCGTGTTCGGCAGAAGGGTAGAGGCGGATAGATGGGCGGAGGCCGATAGGCTCAGAGGCAGGGTGGCCTACGTCCCCCAGACTCCCGACCTCTTCGCGGTTCCCGTGAAGGCGTTGTTCTCGCTATGCAGCGACAGGTCCGCCGCGAGCAAGTGGGCTGCGTACTTCGGCCTCGCGAGGTTTACGGATAGAAACGCCATGTCCCTATCGCCGGGCGCCAGGCGGAGGCTCCAGCTGGCGCTCGCCTTTGCCTGCGCCAAGGAGGCTCTTTTGCTGGACGAGCCCGAGTCGTATCTAGACGAGGAGGCCCGCGGGCTTCTGGCGGACGCCCTGCGCGGCGTGGCTGACCGCCTGGTGGTAGGCTACGTATCCCACGACGAGCCGCTAGTCCCGTGTAGATATAGCTATCTGATGTCGGGCAACTCGGTGCGTCCAGCGCCGTAGTTGCCGTAGGTGTATTTTTATTGTGGGGCCGAGACCTCTACGTGAGGTTCCTCCTCTTCGGCGGCGTCGGCTTCGTGGGGGTCAATCTGGCCAGACATCTAGCCGCCAGGGGGCACGACGTGGTGCTGGCCAAGAGAAGGGGGATCCCGCCAAGGCCGTTGATAGCGAGAGCGCTCAGCGGCCTTAAGGTGATGGAGTACTCGGACCCCGCGGAGCTTATAGAGTCGACTAACCCCGACGTCGTGGTCAACTTGGTCGCAGCCCTCCACGGCCCCCGCGAAGAGATCAGGAGGGCCAACGCCGAGTTTCCCAGCCTTCTGTGCGACGCCGCGCGCAGGGCGGGCTGGCGCAACCGCGTTGTGCACATATCGGCGGCCACGGTGGTCGGTCTCGGCGCCTCCAGGGAAGAGGACGCACATCTAGATGGCGTGAGGCCGGCCACGTATTTCGACCAGACCAAGGCCGAGGGCGAGCGGGCGATAGCGCGGTGTTTCGAAGACTGGGTTATCGTCAGGCCGACGGCGATCTACGGTCCCTACAACGACCACCCCGAGTGGGCCGCGTTGGTGCGGGCGGCTAGGGCCGGAATAGCCCCAAGCCTCAAGCTCAGCTTCTCGGCTATCTCGTCCAGCGATCTTTCCGCCGTGGTGGAGAGATCGGTTAGCCTCGCGCCGCCGCGCCAGTACTTCTTCGCGACCGAGTGCAAGCCGCTGGAGTTCGAGCTGGTTGTCGATGCGCTGGAGGAGGCCGCCGGCAGGCGGCTGGCCAGAATACCGTTGCCTCTAGCCCTCGCGCGGCTCCTCGCGCCGTCTGGGGTGAGGGGTTTGCTCAAACATGCGGGGACTCCCTATTCCTGCGAGAAGATGAGGAGGGTCGTTGGCTACGAGGCGACCTACAGAAAGAGCGATATGGTGGAGATGTTCCGGCTTTTATGGAGCTGACAGATCCGCTCATAGCGAGATACAGCGACCTCCTGCGCCGGAAGGGCCTCCACGACGCGCTGGACAGAGTAGCGCCCGACCGGTCGATCCTAGACCTCATCGCGTCTATGGCGGGGGGCTCGGCCGCCGAGGCTCTGGAGAAGCTGTCGAGGACTGTGGAGGAGCGGCTCGATAGAAAAACGGCGGCCGAGGCCTACGCCGAGATCGCGGGCGTGTACGACGAGGAGCTTGCCGTAAAATTGCTCGCTAGGCATATAGCCAGCTGGTACTTAAAGCTTGCCGAAGAGCTCGGCGTAATAGCGCTGAGGTCTAGACAGACCTAGGGCAAGCCGCCGGCGCCCATGGAAATCATCAAGGTATCGATGTGCCGCTACCCGATGGAAATCGGTTCCGGGAAACCGGCTGGCAGCGTCTCAGAGATTGCCGCAGAGCGAAGAACTCGAGGATATAGGGAGAGCCGAGCTTTCAGCGACGGAGTAGCTTCACCCTATGGCAGAATCGAGGTTTTAGACATAACGCAGGTGGAGATACGTTGACTCATACGCCCCATGGCGAGATGTTTCCCAATTAGGAAGAGGTGGCGCGATGGGCTGAGTTGCCGCTCAGATAAATCAGGCCTACGCAGAAACGCCTCGGGGGAGTCTTCCAGACGTAGAGGATAGTGATCCGACGTTTCGGTGAGAAGTTGCGAGTTGGCCGCAGATCGATACGCGGCGCTGTCGGGGATAGGACGGCGAGCTAGGTTCGGAGCCGGTCTCGTAATGGCCCTCATGCCGACGACAGGGCTTAGGATGTGGCGTCTATGCAGATATTCATCAAGGCGGGGGAGGGGCAAGGCTTAGCGCTACGGTCGGCGGAAGGCTTTAAAAGGGGCGCCCAGGACCGGCGTCGTGATCGTGGCGTACGCCAAGGGCCCTCCTCTGGCCGTATTCGCCGGCTCTTGGCTGTGTTCCCGCTCGCCGGTGGACGGCTCGCCGATAGCCCTTGGGGAGCCTGTAGGGGACTGCGAGGACGTGGGGCGGCTCGAGAGGCTCTCCTCTATAGCCACGTCGGTCTATATACTTAAGTCGAGAGGCCTCAAGGTGTTTTACGGCGGAACTGGCGACGAGGAGCGCCTGGCCGCATACGCCGGAGGCGCCGATGCGGCGCTCGACGAGGTGAAGCATAGGTTCGGGATTCCGGAGGCCCCGGACGACTCGGCCTTCGTAGTGGTGGAGGCCGATGATGCCGGCTCCCTCAGAAGAGCCCTCAGGCTCGCCGGCGAAGTGTACAGAAGGCGGATAGACGTCCTGCTGGCGGCCGATCTCGAGAAGGCCCTCGAGTTGGGCAGATACGCCTCGGGCGTCGTCCTGAGGGACGTGGCCAAGGTGGTCTCCTTCGAGCGGGCGTCCGCCCTGCCGGAGATAGGTAGGTGTACGCACTGCGGGATTGACTTCCTGATGTACGGATCTAGGATAGCTCGGTGCATCTACTGCGGCCGCGCGCTCAGAGGAGTCTTGACTCAACGCAAGCCGGCCCTAAGGCCGGAGATTCTGCGCGCCGTGCACAGAAGGCTGACGTCGGGCGCGTTGCCCGAGAGGCTCGTCGTAGTTTAGCCTAATTATAGATAAGGCTGTTTATCGACCGGAGACCCCAAGAGCGATCCTGTCGAGTTGAATAGTTGGTATTAATAACACTCGTAATACCGCGCATGGGGCTCGTGGTCTGGCTGGAGGAGGTGTCCCGCAGGGATCATCCCCTCGTCGGCGGGAAGGCGGCGAACCTAGGCGAGGTCGCAAGGATAGCCAGAGTCCCGCCTGGCTTCGTGGTCACTGCAGAGGCCTTCCGTCGCTTCCTCGAGGCCACAGGCCTAAAGCCTAAAATTCTGGAGACTCTAAAGGCCGTCAGAGGAGGGGGGCCTGAGGACTACGAGAGGGCCTCTGCCTCTGTGAGAGGGCTGATAGAGACTACGGCCATGCCGGAGGACATAGCGGGCGAGATAGCCGCCGCGTACGCCAGGCTGTCGGAGCTCGCCGGGGCTAAGGACGTCCCGGTCGCCGTGCGCTCCTCGGCCACGGCCGAGGATATAGGCGAGGCGTCATTCGCCGGGCAGCAGGACACCTACCTCAACGTCAGGGGCGTCGAGGGCGTCATAGACCACGTCAAGAAGGTCTGGGCCTCTCTCTACAGCGCGAGGGCCCTCTACTACAGAGAGCAGATGGGGATACCCCACGAGACCGTCTCCATGGCCGTCCTAGTGCAGAAGCTGGTCAACGCCAGGTCGGCCGGCGTCATGTTCACTCTGGATCCGACCAACGGCGATACGTCCAAGGTGGTCATAGAGGCGGGCTGGGGGCTGGGCGAAGGCGTCGCGAGGGGCATAGTGACCCCCGACGAGTTCGTCGTAGACAAGGCGACTCTCAAAATCGTGGAGAGGCGTATAAGCAGGAAGAGGGTGGCCGTGGTCAGAGACGAGGCCGGCCTCACGAAGGAGGTGGAGCTTCCCGAGGAGAAGGCCTCGGCCCCCTCGCTGGACGACAGCGAGGTGGTGGAATACGCCAAGATGGCCCTAGAGCTTGAGCGCTACTACGGCCATCCCCTCGATATAGAGTTCTCGGTCGACGCAGATATGCAGTTTCCGCGCAACCTCTTCATCGTGCAGGTCAGGCCGGAAACCGTGTGGAGCAGGAGGGAGAGAGCCCCCGAGAGGAGGGAGACCGGGGGCGGGGCCGTCGTGGCTAAGGGCATCGCGGCCAGCCCCGGCGTGGCCGTCGGCAGAGCCAAGATATGCCTAACGCTAGACGACGCCAGGAAGAAGTTGCAGAAGGGCGACATCTTGGTGACCAGGATGACGGACCCCGACTGGGTCCCCTACATGCGCCTGGCCTCGGCCATAGTCACAGACGAAGGGGGAAGGACCAGCCACGCGGCCATAGTCAGCCGCGAGCTGGGCATACCGGCCGTCGTGGGGACGGGCAACGCCACCCAGGTGTTGAGGGACGGCGAGATGTATACCGTGGATGGCGGCAAGGGCGTGGTGCTGGCGGGCGCCGTGGAGGCCGAGGCCAAGGCTGAGGCCAAAATCGCCGAGGCCGTCGCGGCGGGCCGCGAGATAGTGCTCCACATATACCGCGCCATCCCCACCGGGACCAAGGTCTATATGAACTTAGGAGAGCCCGAGAAGATAGAGGAGTATAAGGATCTGCCTTTCGACGGGATAGGGCTGATGAGGATAGAGTTCGTCATATCTAGCTGGATAGGCGAACATCCCCTCTATCTGCTCTCCGTCGGACAGGAGCAGAAGTTCGTGGACAAGATGGCGGAGGGGATAGCCAAGGTGGCCTCAGCGATATATCCGAGGCCTGTGGTGGTGAGGTTCTCCGACTTCAAGACTAACGAATACCGCAGCCTCAGAGGCGGCGAGAAGTTCGAGCCCGAGGAGAGGAACCCCATGCTGGGCTGGCGCGGCGTCTCCCGCTACGTCTCGCCGCAGTACGAGAAGGCGTTTAGGCTGGAGCTCAAGGCCGTCAAGAAGGCGCGTGAGGAGCTCGGCCTAACGAACATCTGGGTCATGGCGCCTTTCGTCAGGACGGTCTGGGAGGCCGAGAGGTTCGCGAAGTTGCTGGAGGAGGAGGGCCTATACCGCGACAGGGACTTCAAGGTCTGGGCCATGGCCGAGGTGCCCTCCGTGGCGTTCATGGCGGAGGAGTTCGCGCCGTATTTCGACGGATTCTCGGTGGGCTCCAACGATCTGACCCAGTTGACCCTAGGCGTCGACCGCGACAACGACTTCCTCGTGAGGATAAACCCCAAGTACTTCGACGAGAGGGAGGCCCCCGTGCTGAAGGCCATCTACGAGCTTATAGACAGGGCGCACAGACACGGCCTCACCGTGTCCATATGCGGCCAAGGGCCGTCGGTCTACCCCCAGATGGTGGAGTTTCTGGTCAGAGCCGGCATAGACAGCGTCTCGGTCAATCCAGACGCTGTGCTAAACACCAGGGTGTTGGTCGCCTCGATAGAGATGAAGGCGTTGAGAGAGAGGCTGGACGCCGTGTACAGAGCTCTCTATAAGGCCGACGGAGACGAGGAGTTCAGGGAGATTGTGAGGAAGGTGTTCGGCCGCCTGAGGTATTAGCGCATAAATCGCGGAACCAAGGCACATCGACTTGGTCAAGCCTCCACCTCTGGCGCACGAAGCTCTCCTCGACGGCGGCCGACACGCCTCTCTTATGCGCGTAGTAGCCGGTGAGGGCTATCATGGCGCCGTTATCACCAGCGTACTCGAACGGCACGATCTTCAGGGCCACGCCCCTATCCTCGGCTATGTCCCCCAGTATCTGCCTAAGCCTGGCGCTCCTCGCGACCCCCCCGGCGACGACGAGCTCTCGCTTGCCGGTATAGGCCAGGGCCCGCTCGAGAATCTCGGCGAGCATATAATAGGCGGTCTCCACCAACGATCTACATAGAGTGGGGAGGTCCGCCTCGCCCTTCCTGTAGAGCTCCACGGCCTTGGTGACCAGCCCCGAGAAGGCCAGATCCTGACCAATTATGTTCATGGGTAGGGGCACCACCGACCTGGCGCCCTCCGCGCATTTCTCCACGGCGGGGACGCCCGGATAGCCCAGCCCGACCTCCCTAGCGAACCTATCTATGGCGTTGCCCACAGCCATGTCGAGCGTCTCGCCGAAAACCCTATATCTGCCGTCGGCGAATCCGACCACCATGGTGTGGCCCCCCGATATTAGGAGGACCAACGGGTCGCAGCTACCGGCCATTGCCCTAGCTATTTCTATATGGGCGACGCCGTGGTGCACAGGCACTAAAGGCCTCCCCAGCTTGACCGACAACGCACGGGCGAGAACAGCCCCTATCCTCAGGGCCGGCCCCAGCCCAGGCCCCGCCGAATACGCGATGGCGTCTATCTCCGAGACATCCCTCCCCGCCCTCTTCAGAGCCTCCCTCAACAGCCCCACGGCGATCTTCGCGTGGTGCTCAGCGGCCTCTCTGGGATGTATGCCGAAGCCCGAGGGCGGGACGTATGTGTCGTTCACGTTTACGAGTATTCTGCCGTCCTCGACAAGGCCTATTCCGATCGTATGCGCTGTGCTCTCGACGCCTAGCACCAGCACGGAGTTGTCGCCGTCCCTATTTTTAGGCCTGCCGTTTCTCGAATATGGTCATTCCGCACTTGCCACAATGCCATCTGGGGACAGGCGCCTTGTGGTAAGCCATCACGGAGCCGCAACGGGGACAGAGCCTCCTCAAGAACTTTATGGTGCCCTTCTCGTAGTCGTATTGATACCAAGCCGCCGATCTGGGCAACTTCTTGGCCTCGCTCATTTCTTCTTCGCGGCGCCCTTTTTCTTCCTCCGCTTCTTCTCCCTAATCTCGGCCTTGCGCTTCCTGGCCTCCTCGAGGAGCGCCTTTCCGTTGGGCAAATTCCTCGCAACTATATAGAGAGGCTCCACAATCTTGGCGACAGACTCCGATTCGTATATGTGTATCTCGGCCCTAGAGACGCCGCGACCGAACTCCGTGAGGATCTTCCTCACGAACACCAGCTCGGGCTTCGTCCCAAGCTGCGAGGCCACAGCCTCCCTCACCTGCTGGCTGGTCGGGGTGGGGGCTCCGTCGTGCGATATGACCACGACGGCCTCCCTACGCGCTAACAACTTGTTCTCCCTCATAGCCTCTAGTTCGAGCTCCACGGCCGGCCGCATAAAGCCGCCTTATAAACATTTCCGGCGGTCGCCGCGAGCTAGGCGCTACGTCTATGTTGCAAATAGTCGACGACGCCTATCACCAGCGTGGCTGTTGCCAGCACCGCGGCGCGGGCCAGATCGAAGGAGCTGTTCGCAGGCGATATGTAGACTATCAGTTCGCGCGCTAGCGCCACGAGCGCCACGTCGACGATCTTATAGACAATAACCTCTTTATGTTGTATATATGTTATAAATGTATCAAGTAATTCAATAAATATTATAAATAGAAATAAATTACTTAATAATAAATATATTGTATATTCTGTTGCAGTGCTATGTAAGATCTCGACGACGCCTAGGGCCAGTAAATAGAACGTATATACCGCCAGGACCGCGGTCACCGCAAGCGCCAATCCGTACAGGAGCATCTCCAGATATCTGAGCCATTTGATGTAGTCCACGGCGCAAATATCCCCGATGAAAAATATATCTGCCGCGCGATCTCCCCGTGAGCACCAGGGATCTGTTCGACGCATATGCGGATAGGTACGATCTCTGGTACGTGAAGCACGCCGACCTGTATGCGAGCGAGCTGAGGGCGGCGTCGGCCTTCGACTGCAGAGGAGGGGTCGAGATAGGGGTGGGGACCGGCAGATTCGCGCTTCCGTTGGGGCTCAGGGTCGGGGTCGATCCGTCGATCGCCATGTTGCGGCTTGCCCCCAAGGACCTAGACCTGGTGGCCGCAGTAGGCGAACGTCTTCCGTTTAGAGCTGGCGCGTTTCCGTGCGCCTTGATAGTGGTTACTCTGTGTTTCGCCGACGACCCCGCCAGGCTCGTCGAGGAGGCGGCGCGCGTCGCCGGCAGGATCGTCGTATGCGTAGTCCCGCGCAATTCTCCGTGGGGCATACGCTACACGCGCGAGGCCGTCGAGGGGCATCCTATCTACTCCCGCGCCAGATTCTATACGGTGTCGGAGGTCGTGGAGTTCGGCGCCCGCTTCGGCATGAGACTACGGCGCATCTCGGCCACCTTAGACGGCGACGCGGAGAGGGAGTATCCTGTCGACGGCCCCGACTTGAGCACGGCGGAGCGCTACGGCTTCGTCTGCATCGAGCTAGAGAAGGCCTATGATTGACTCTTCAGGAACTCTTCTGCACAGCCGGAGCCCCCCATAGAGGAACGGCCGCGCCCCACAGGATCCATATGTTCATTCCCAGTCGTGAAGGTCGGCGGTCCCTTGGTCTGTGCACCTGCCTCAGCTCGCATGCGGTCCCAGACGGCTGAACCCATTAGACTCACCCTCATAGCTGTGTCGAGGCGCATCAGGGAGGGGCTGGCGAAAGACGTGCCGTGAGGCAAAGCGCGTAGCTGTTGGATAGCTAGAGGAAGCCCAGGTATATGACTGTCCATATTGCATTGTTAGCGGCATGGAGCGCTATCGATGCCGCGAGGCCGCCGCCCATATAGGCGAGGGTCAGAGCAACTGCGTAGGCTAGGGCCAGGAGCGGATAGGGGTGGAGAAGCGCGAAGACGGCGGTGGATACGAGGAGGGCGCCCCACCGCGGGAGGACCCTAAAGGCGAGGCCTCTGAACACGACCTCCTCGACGATTGGGGCCAAGACATCTGCGGTGAGGATGTCGGCCGGGGAGCTCTTGGGCCCTGTCAGGAGGTCTGCGACGAAGGCCGCCAGATATACCGCTACGGCCGGCGGCAAATACGCCGAATTGCCGCCGAGCCAGTTGAGCCTGGCGAAGGATATCGAGGATATGGCGAGGGCCAGCAGATAGCCCAACGAGGCCGGCTTCACAGCTAGGGCGGCCAGCGAAGCCACGAGGACCAGCAGATCCACGTGGGTCTTGGTCACGCCAGCGCCTCGCTCAGGAGCTTGAGCGCCTCTGTGAGCCTCGCTATCCTCTCCACGACTCTGGGGTCCATTACGTGCTCGAGCTTCTCGGCTTCGGTCTCGGCCAGCTCGCCGTCGACGCCGATGGCTCTGAAGAACTCGGCGAGCGTCCTATGTGCTCTGTCCAGCTCCTCCAAGACGGCTAAGCCGCGTTCCGTTATCTCTATCCCCCCTCGCCCCCTATAGGTTATGTACCCCAGCTCGTCGAGCCTCTTCAACATCTTCTGGGCCGAGCTCGGCCTCACGCCCAGGGCCTCGGCCAACGCGCTTAGGGTGACCTTTCCGCCCTTGGACAGGGCGTAGATGGTCTCGAGGTAGTGCTCGGGCCTTACGTCCTTCACCTCGTGTCCCCTCCTCATGGTGCCGACGTCCACGTCAGACGAGCGTGAGGAGATCTATAAGTATGACGAACGCGCCGGCCGCGTAGGCCGCGGCGGCCAGCTTCTTCGACATGTACGGCCTGGCGAACGCGACGAGCGGCAGAAGCACCATGGGGAGCACCATGCTCAACACAACTTGAGTGTAGACGAGCAGATCCAGCGGGTTGAGGCCGGCCGCCAGGATGGCCGCCGTCGGCACTATGTTGATGAGCCGGAAGAAGAGGCGCGCCTTGTATCTAGCCACCTCTCTCCCCAACGTCCTCTCCAGTATCAAGGCCCCTGCCTGCACCGACACGGCCGAGGAGGCCAGTCCCGACGACAGCAACGCGATCGAGAACGCAAGCCCGGCCAACGGCCCGTAGAGCGGCTCCAATATCTTGGGCACGGTCGATATCTGGATCGCCTTCCCGTAGAGGGCGTACGCGGCGACTATCTGCATGGCGGCGTTGACGGCCGAGGCGATGCCCAGATTGTAGAGGGTCTGGGTCCTATGGACCCGCCTGTCGAGGCCGCCGACTATGTGGGAATGTAGCAACAACGCATGCGGCATAATCGTGGCGCCGACTATAGAGGCCGCGTAGAGCGCCACGCCGCCGCCTAGAGCCGGCACCAACGAGTGGTAGGCAACCGAAAGGAGGTCGGGCCTGACGAGCACCAGCTCTATGAGGAAGCTGAAGCCCACCACGGAGGCCAGCGCGCCTATTGCGGCGAAGTAGGCCCTCCCCCTATCGCCCAGCACCAGCAGCAGGATCACGTCGATGGAGCCCAGAAAGGCCGCCAGATACACGGGCAACCCCAGCAACAGCTCGAAGGCTATTATCAGCCCCACGAACTCGGCCAAGTCTGTGGCAAGAGCTACCGCGAAGAGGGCAGGCACGTAGAGCGGCCAGAGAGGCCTCAGCCGGGCCTTCAGGTGGTCCAGGAGGCCCACCCCGCTCTCAAGCCCCAAGACGCCGGATATGTATTGGTACATAATAGCCAGCAACCCGGAGAGCCAGACGACCCATAGGAGGTCCAGGCCGTAGGCCGACCCCGCCGCTATGTTTGCGCCGAAGTTCCCCGGATCTATATACGCTACGCTGACCACTGTGGCCGGCCCTATCAAGTCCACGGGACGCATAGGGCTCGCCTATAAATTTTTTCCTAGGCTAAAAACAATGGGGATATGGAGAGGCGAAGCCTCAGATCTTCGGCGGCTATATCGACGTGTTTTTAGATTAGGCTAAAATAGGCGAACTAGCTCTTTGGCTAAATACTAGACGCCTTCTGCGTAGATAACGCTAAAAACGCGGTCTAGAACGGGTCTCCATGAAGTTGTACGAGTACGAGGCCAAGGAGATCTTGGCCAAATACGGCGTCAAGATACCTCGGGGGAGGCTGGCGCTGACGCCTGAGGAGGTGCGCAAAATCGCCGAGGAGATAGGGAAGCCGGTTGTGCTTAAGGCGCAAGTCACGGTCGCCGGACGCGGGAAGGCCGGCGGGATAAAGACGGCCAAGACGCCTCAAGAGGCGGAGGAGCTCGCCAGGCGGATGTTCGGCATGACCATAAAGGGCCTCGTCGTGAAGAAGCTGTACGTGACCGAGTACCAAGAGGTGGAGAGGGAAATGTATCTGAGCTTGATCATAGATAGAGCCACCAGGAGATATCTCATCCTGGCGTCGCCGGTGGGCGGCGTAGACATAGAGGAGATAGCGAGGAAGGAGCCGGAGAAGATCAAGCGCGTCTACGTAGATCCGTTCGAGGGGCTGAGGGACTTCCACATAAGGTCTGTGGTTTCCTGGCTGGGCATCAAGGCCGGGACGCCCCAGTGGGACCAAGCCTCCAGCGTTGTGAAGGCGATGTACAGAGCCATGACGGAGCTCGAGGCCGAGCTGGTGGAGTCGAACCCGCTCGCCGTGACTAAGTCGGGCGAGGTGGTGCCGCTGGACGCTAGGATCATAGTGGACGACAACTCGCTCTATAAGCATCCAGACCTCGAGAAGGCCTTCGAGGAGGACCCGAGGGACGTGACCGAGTTCGAGCGGTATGCCCAGAGGATAGGCTTCAACTACGTGGAGCTCGATGGGGATGTCGGCATTATAGGCAACGGCGCAGGCCTCACGATGTCCACAATGGACCTAGTCTATCACTTCGGCGGGAGGCCGGCCAACTTCTTGGACATAGGCGGCGGCGCGTCGCGCGACGTGGTGAAAGAGGCGCTTAAGGTGCTCCTCAAGCATCCGCGGGTGAAGTCCATATTCATAAACATATTCGGCGGGATCACGCGCGCCGACGAGGTGGCCGCCGGCATAGAGGCGGCGCTGGCAGAGGTCGGCAGCTCCGGCAAGAAAATAGTCGTGCGGATTAAGGGAACCAACGAGGAGCTGGGCAAGCAGATGTTGGCTAAATCAGGCATACCTCTATTTGAAAGTGCCGAAGAGGCGGCTCAAAAGGCCGTGGAGATGGCCAAGTTATGACGGTGCTAGTAGGCCCCAACACCAAGGCCATAGTGCAAGGCATCACGGGCAGGGAGGGCTCGTTCCACGCCCAGAGGATGTTGGAGTACGGCACCAAGATAGTCGGCGGCGTGACTCCCGGCAAGGGCGGAGCAACCGTGCACGGCCTGCCCGTCTTCGACACGGTCGAGGAGGCCGTGAAGGCCACGGGCGCCGATACTTCCGTGGTCTTCGTGCCGGCAAAGTTCGCCGCCGAGGCCGTCTACGAGGCGGTCGACGCCGGCGTAAAACTGGTCGTAGTGATAACGGAGCATATACCTATACACGATACCTTGAAGTTTGTCAACTACGCCAGGGCCCGCGGGGTAAACGTCATAGGGCCCAACTGTCCCGGCATAGTGGCTCCCCCCGTCAAGGTAAAGCTGGGCATAATGCCGAATAACATCTACCAGGTGCCCGGCAGGATAGGCATGGTGAGCAGATCCGGCACCCTGACATACGAGATATCCTATCAATTAGTCCGCGCAGGCCTTGGAATAAACACCGCAATAGGCGTAGGCGGCGATCCCATAGTAGGGACCGATCTGGTGGAGGCGACTCTGATGATGGCTAGGGATCCGGACATAGACGCCATAGTGGTGATAGGCGAAGTTGGCGGCGACGCCGAGGAGAGGCTCGCCAAGCTATACGCCGAAGGGGCCATCAAGAAGCCGCTGGTGGGTTACGTGGCCGGGAGGACGGCCCCTCCGGAGAAGCGCATGGGCCATGCGGGCGCCATAGTGATGTTGGGCTCGGGCGACGCCAACGGCAAGGTCAAGGCGTTGAGGGAGGCGGGGATACCTGTGGCCGATACGCCGATGGAGGTGCCGCAACTGGTTCTAAAGGCCATAAGGAAATAGACCTTTTGGGACGCGGCCCCAGTTGTGAGGTGCGAAATCTGCGGCTGGGAGCCCGCCGAGTTTGTATGCCCTAAATGCGGCCGCCGCGTCTGTAGGTACGACATGGGGGCGCGTTACTGCAAGGCGTGCGAGGAGACCTTGTGTAGATTATGCGGCGTCAGATATTCGGCGTCCACCTGCTATAAGTGCGGCCGGCTTGTCTGCGAGCGCTGTAGCGCCAGGAGAGGCCTTCTGCGCATATGCGTCGACTGCCTAAGAGCGGAGGGGGCGGTTTAATCTATATATAGTTTATATATATCAAAATATTTAATAACGGGCCTACGGCCTGTATATGGATCTGCCGAAGCTGCTGGCGGAGAGGACCGCCTACATGAGGGCCAGCGAGATAAGGGAGCTCCTGAAGTGGGCCACTGCCGACGTCATATCGTTCGGGGGAGGGATGCCGGATCCCTCGACCTTCCCCCTCGAGGAGATAGCGAGGATAAGCTCCTACGTCCTCGAGACGTACGGCGGCAAGGCGCTCCAGTACGGACAGACCGAGGGCGTCCCGGAGCTTCGGGACGAGCTCGCCAAGTTCGCGACCAGCAACGGCATAAGAGCTACGGCGGATAACGTCATCGTCACGGTCGGCAGCCAGGAGGCGTTGGAGCTCCTGGGCAGACTGTTCCTCGACGAGAAGTCTGTGGTAGTCGCCGAAAACCCCACGTACATAGCCGCCCTGCAGTCCTGGCGCGTCTACCGGCCGAGGCTCGTGGGGATCCCCATGGACGACAGCGGCATGAGGACCGAGGTGCTCGAGGAGCAGGTCAGAAGGCTGAAGGCCGAGGGCGCCAGGATAAAGTTCATCTACACGGTCCCCACGGCCCAGAACCCCACAGGGGTCACCATGGCCGACGACAGGAGGAAGCACCTGCTGGAGATAGCGGAGCAGAACGACCTACTGGTGGTCGAGGACGACCCCTATGGATACTTCATATTCGACAACATAAACGTCACAAGGCTGAAGGCGTTGGACAAGTCGGGGAGGGTGATATACCTCTCGACCGCATCCAAGATATTCAGCCCCGGCCTCAGGCTCGGCTGGGTGGTGGCCGACCAGGAGCTCATCAAGTGGTTCGCCCTGGCGAAGCAGGCGTTGAACCTCAACACGCCGACGCTCAACCAATATCTGTTGCTCGAGGGGCTGAGGAGAGGCGTCATACAGAGGAACATACCGAAGATAGTCGAGCTGTACAGGAGGAAGCGGGACGCCATGCTGGCCGCGCTCGAGGCGTATATGCCGCAAGGCGTGACCTGGACTAGGCCGTCTGGCGGCATGTTCATCTGGGTTAAAGTCCCCGAGAAGATAGACACCAGGGAGATGCTAGGCACGGCCATCGCCAAGTACAAGGTGGCGTACGTGCCGGGGCATGGCTTTCACATAAACGAGGGCGAGGGGAGGAACACGATGCGCCTAAACTTCACGTACAGCTCGTTCGAGCAGATAGACGTCGGCATTAGGCGCCTAGCCGACGCTATACGCGAATTTTTATGAGTGAGCCTCCTCTGGAGGAGGCGGCGAAGATTATTGGGGAGCAGCAGAGGCGCGGCCTAATCCACAGAACCCCCCTCCTGAGGTCCGAATCGCTTTCGCGCCTGCAGGGAGGGGAGGTCTACCTGAAGCTGGAGGCCCTGCAGAAGACCGGCTCCTTCAAGATAAGGGGGGCCTACTACGCCATGTATAAATACATCCAGGAGGGGTTCAGGAAGTTCATAACGGCGTCTGCGGGCAACCACGCCCAAGGCGTGGCCTACGCGGCGCAGCTACATGGAGTCAAGGCGGTGGTCGTCATGCCGTCGACGACGCCGTGGCTCAAGGTGAAGAAGACCATGGACTACGGCGCTGAGGTCGTGCTCCACGGCGAGAGCTACTACGAAGCGGAGAAAAAGGCGTCGGAGCTCGTCGCGCCGGATACCAAGTTTCTGCACGCCTACAACGACATCTACGTCATAGCGGGTCAAGGCACCATAGGCGTGGAGGTGGTCGAGGACCTAAGCGATGTAGACGTCGTGGTGGTGCCCATCGGCGGCGGGGGCCTCATCTCGGGTATAGCCTACGCGGTAAAGCGGGCGAGGCCCAGCGCCAAGATATACGGCGTGCAGGCCGCGGGGGCCCCATCCGTCTATAGATCCTTGAGGGAGGGGCGTATAGTCACGCTGGATAGAGTCGACACGATAGCCGACGGGATAGCGGTCAAGAGGCCCGGCGAGATAACCATGGAGTTCATAGAGAGGTATGTCGACGACGTGGTGTTGGTGGACGACAACGAGATAGCTGACGCCATATACTTCCTCGCCGAGAGGACTAGGGTGATCGCCGAGGGCGCCGGCGCGGCGTCCGTGGCGGCCTTAATGACGGGCAAGGTGGATGTCAGGGGGAGGAAGGCCGTGGCCGTCGTGTCTGGAGGCAACATAGACGCCACGATACTCGTCAGGGTGCTCAATAAGGCCATGGCGAGACAGGGACGCATAGTCAAGTTCGTGGGCGAGGTCCCCGACAGGCCCGGCATGCTGGCCGCGGCTGCATCGGTCCTGGCCGAACACGGAGTCAACGTGATAGACGTATACCACGAGCGCTACGACCCGCACCAGAGGCCGAACTACGTGGAGCTGGTGTTCGTGACCGAGGTCCCCGGGAATCTGGACGTAGGGCGGGTGTTGAGGGGGCTGGAGGAACGCGGATTTAAGTTCAAGATCTCTCAAGCCTCCGCCATCGGCGGACGATAATTAATATGCGTCATATTGGCCATGCGGACTAAACTCATCTATCAGGAGGATAGCTACGTAAAGGAGTTCGAGGCGTCTGTCGTGGACGTGCTCGGCGGCAAGGTGGTGCTCGACAAGACGGCGTTTCACGACGGCGAGGGGGGCGTCCAGGCCGATACCGGATATCTGGAGGCTGCCGGGGCCCGGTATAGGGCCAGGGCCGCCAGAGAGGGGGACGAGGTGGTCCACCTGGTGGAGGGCCAACACGGCCTAAAGCCGGGCGACGCGGTCAAGGGCGTGCTGGACTGGGAGCCTAGGTACAGAAAGATGCGTCTACACACAGCGGCGCATATGCTCTCGGCGATTTTGTACAGGAGGCGCAATGCCTTGATAACCGGCGGCGAGATAACCCCTGAATATGCGAGGGACGACTTCAGCATAGAGGGCGATATGAACGCGGTGAGGAGGGCCTTCGAGGAGGCCGTCGCCGAGCTCAACGAGCTGGCGGCGAGAGGCATAGAGGTCAAGGTCTACTGGTTGCCCAGGGAGGAGGCGCTCAAGATACCCGGCATCACCAAGCTGGCGGAGAGAGCGCCGCCGAATATCCCCGTCTTGAGGATCGTGGAGATACCCGGCGTCGACGTGCAGGCCGACGGCGGCCCTCACGTGAGGAACACCGCCGAGATAGGCCAGGTCAAGATACTCAAGGTGGAGAACAGAGGCAAGAACAAGAAGAGGATATACTACACCGTCTAGAGCACCAGCCTCTCCGGCTCGAGGCACCTGTTCTTGGCCAAGGCGTCGGCGGGGATCTCAACCCCGCCGAACAGCTCGGCCTTGCCCTCGCCCAAGACCAACGCGGCCGCCACTCTGGCTATCGCGTCCGCCTTCATGATCCCGCTGCCGCTGGTGCCCGCCGCCACGTAGAGCCCGTCGGCCAGCCTATCGACTATGGCCACCTCGTCGACGACGTTCTCGTCGTAATAGCCGTGCCAGGCGTTGTGCGGAGACCGCCCCTCGAACGCAGGTATGTATTTGCTCAAGACGGGGTAGATCCCGTAGCGCCATAGGCCCTCCTCAACGCCGATATCCTCGAAGCCGTAGGCCCTTCTATCTGCCAGCCCTATCCAGAAGTTCCCCTCGTCGGGCTCCGGCCGCACGTATATTCCGCGCGGCAGTATCAAGAAGGGCATGGAGCCCTCGCCCGTGAGGGAGTCGTCGTACAACATGGACCTCAGTTCCCCCTCGGCCTTGACCGCGAAGACCTGCCTCTTCCTCGGCCTCAGCGGCAGGCCGTAGCCCAGCGTTGCGGCGAGGTCGCCGGTCCAGGCGCCTGTGGCCAACACCACCGCGTCCGCCTCGATATCGCCGGCGCTGGTGACCACGCCCCCTATCTCGTAGTCCTGCCACGCGAAGGGCTCGCCTGGTATCCCCAGCGGCTTCTTGGGCCTGGCGATAAGGCCCGTCATCTTGACCCCGTAGACGGCCCTGCCGCCCATCTGCATGAACTGCTCCTCGTAGTAGCGCAACACCTTCTCGGGGTCGAGGATCCCGGCGTCCCTTATAAGCACGCCGGTCTCTACGTCGTAGAGCCCCATCTCCCTGGCCTCCTCGTCGTCGGTCACCTTAGCCCTAACGCCGCGCGGAGGATCCACGAAGTCTATGGAGAGGCCCATGGCCTTGAGCTCGCTCACGACCGGCTTCAAGCTACCGGCCTCGGCCTCGCCGGCAAGAAATAGATAGCCGACAAACCTCATGGAGAGATTACGGCCTCCCCTCTGTACAGATTTATAGAAATCTATAGTGGTCTTAGCCAGAAGTCTGTTGAGCCGCGAGGTGAATATGGTCCTGAAGGCTGCGGCCGACCTGCCGGTATCCCCCATGCCCGCCCCGGCCATCATATCGATGACGACCACCTCGGCGCTCGGCGCAATTCTTTTAAGGTGGTAAGAGGTTGCCATGCCGATAATCCCGGCGCCAACCACCACGACCTTCATGCCGGAGGATAAATAGACCTATATATCTGTAGGCCGCCGAGATGGCAAATATATTTTTATAGTGGACCCGTTTCTATTACGTGGAACAACAAGTTCCATTGAACATACTGAAGGAGAAGGGATATAGGCTCACCCCCCAGAGGATTGAGGTCGTGAGGCTGGTGCTCGAGAAGCTCGAGAGGAAGGAGCATCCGTCGTTCAACGATATACTAAATGAGGTCAAGACAAAAATGCCGAGCATCAGCGTCAGCACGGTGTACAACATACTGAAGTTGCTTGAAGACAACGGCGTGATAGTATCGTTCGAACACAACGGGCGGACCTATTACGACAAGGTGGAGCCCCATGTAAACGTCATATGCGCCGACACGGGCAAAGTGCTCGACATATATAATGAGGAGGTATTGGAGGAGCTGAAGCGCTCAGGCGTGATGCCCATCTCGGTGGTGGTGAAGGCCATCTGCGGCAAGTGATGAGGTAAACCGCGCCGCCGATCGGTGACTTGAGAATCCACAACTGATCAGCGGTGAAGCTGGCCCCTATCATCCGACAGCTCCCTACCGGGCTCGTGTAGCTCCGTACGGCGCACCGGCTTGAGGCCGGCAGTCGCCCGAGGGGCGCCCCGTCCTTAAGAGATAAAAAGCCGGATGCCTTGACCACTATGTCGATCAAATTCGATATTGTGGACGTGCCTATACCCGAGGGCGCCAACGTGATCATAGGCCACGCCCACTTCATCAAGACCGTGGAGGATCTCTACGAGGCTTTGGTCAACAGCGTGCCGGGGATAAAGTTCGGCATAGCCTTCTGCGAGGCCTCCGGGAAACGCCTCGTCAGGCATGAGGGCAACGACGAGGAGTTGCGGAAGCTGGCCGTGGACGTCGCCTTGAGGGTAGGCGCCGGGCACACGTTCGTCATATACATAAGGAGCGCCTATCCCATCAACGTGCTGAACGCGATCAAGCACGTGCCGGAGGTCGTCAGGCTGCACGCGGCGACGGCGAACCCGCTGAAGGTGGTGGTGGCCGAGGTCGAGCCGGAGCGGCGCGGAGTCATCGGCGTCATCGACGGGCACTCGCCTCTGGGCGTCGAGGGCGATAGGGATAGGGAGGAGAGGAAGGCCTTCCTGCGGAAGATAGGCTACAAGCTGTAGGCGGCAGCTATTTAAGGCGCCCGATCGGCGTCGCCGTGGATTTTTTGTCCAGAGTCCTGGGCGATCCGAGGAGGGAGATCGTATACGTGAAGACCGACGCGCCTGAGCCGCCGGATTTCTGTTGCGATGTGGGCGCCGCGTTGAGGGCCGAGGTGGCCGAAGCGCTTAGACGCGCGGGCGTGGAGAGGCTCTACCCGTTCCAGTTCGACGCCATCAGGAGCATAAGGTCGGGGAGAGACACGGTGATAATCGCCGGGACGGGCCTGGGGAAGACCGAGGCGTTTCTGGCGCCCATACTCGAGGACAGCTTGGACACCTTCAGGACCCCCGTGGCCGTCATCATGTATCCGACCAAGGCTCTGGCCAGAGACCAGCTGGGGAGAATAAGGGCCCTCGCCGATAGGCTGGGGGTCAGGGCCATGGTCTACGACGGCGACACGTCCCCCAGGGAGCGGAGGATATTGTACCAATCCCCGCCCCACATATTGGTGACCAACCCCGATATGGTCAGCCAGGCCCTCATGTACGTCTCGAAATTCCGCCAGCTGGTGTCGAGGTCTAGATACGTCGTCCTGGACGATTTCCACGTCTACAACGGAGTCCTGGGCTCCCATATGTTCTATCTCCTCAGAAGGCTGGAGCGCTTCGTGAAGCCGCAGTTCGTGGCCACGTCGGCCACTCTGGGCAATCCGGCCGAGTTCGCCGAGCTCCTGCTGGGCAGGAAGGCGAACGTGGTCCAGGGGCCTAGGGGGAGGCGCGGCGAATTAGTGCAGGTGCTGGTGAGGCCGCGTTTTAGGTCCAAATGGGCTGAGGCGGCCGATCTGGCCAAGGCATGCATAGAGGAGGGCCTCAAATGTCTGGTCTTCACCGACAGCCATAGGTACAGCGAGATGATATACAGGTCGCTGAAGCTTGAAGGCTACGGCGAGGATGCCGCAGTCCACAGAGCCGGGCTCGGGGCCGAGGAGAGGAGCTGGGTCGAGGAGGCGTTCAAGAGGGGCGAGATAAACGTGGTGGTCGCGACCCCCACGTTGGAGCTGGGCGTGGATATAGGCGATGTGGACGTCGCCGTGCTCGCCTCGGTCCCGCCGACCTTCAACAGATACCTCCAGAGGGTCGGCAGAGTGGGGAGGCGAGGGCAGACGGGCTACGTGGTCCAGATATTGGGCAACGACCCCATATCTAGCTACTACAGGAACTACCCCGACGAGTTCTTCGCAAGATCGCCTGAGCCCCTGGGCCTGGAGCGCGAAAACGAGGACGTGGCGTCTCTCCACATGCTTGCCATGGCCGTCGACAGGCCTCTGAGGGAGGAGGAGCTATCCCCCTACCAGATCCGCCTCCTGGAGGCGCTCGCGTCGGCCGGCTATCTGGAAAAGAGGGGGCGTTTCTACCTTATATCCAAGGCCGGCCGCGAGAAGCTGTCGGATCTGTCGCTGCGCGGGAGCCCGCACGCGGTCAAGATCAAGACGGCGGACGGCGGATTGTTGGGCCATAGGGAGCTCCCCCTCGCCCTATACGAGCTACACCCAGAGGCGATATACGCCCACGGCGGCTCCACCTACATGGTGAAGTCGCTGGATCTGTCCAGGAAGGTCGCCGTCGTGGAGCCGACGGACGCCGAGGATCTGACGACCCAGGCCCTGGAGGACATGGAGCCCCACATGGAGGAGGTGCTGGAGGAGGGGAGGGCCGAGGGGATCCTCTACCAGTACGGCAGACTTAGGATAAAGATCAGCGTGTACGGCTACGCCCTCAAGAGGTTCACCACCGACGAGACCCTGGGGGAATACCAGATAGAGCCCGTATCCTACGAGTTCAGGACCAAGGGCGCCGTCTTCTACATGCCGCACGTCCGCTTCAGCCCCAACGACGCGGTCGACTGGGAGGCGCGGGCCAAGGGTTACCACGCGACGGAGCACGTGCTCATCTCGGCCGCCGAGATCGCCCTGGGCGCGTCCAAGACGGACCTGGGGGGCATCAGCTACCCCGACGGGGCGGTCGTGATCTACGACTCCCATGTCGGGGGAAACGGCACCACGAAACTGCTTCTCGGCAACTTCAGGAAGGTCGCCGAGGTTGCGTTCAAGATAGTCGACAGATGCGACTGCGCGGACGGATGCCCCAAATGCGTCTACTCTCCCTACTGCGGCAACAACAACAAGATGCTGTCGAGGAGAAACGCGGCGGAGATACTGAGGCGCATACTGCGCGGCGAGGGCGCGCCGGCGGTCGGAGAAATACCTAGATCGGCAAGGGGGATCGTGTAATCACCCTATCCACACGAGTCCCTCCTCGTCTATCTGCTCCCTTCCCTTGCCCGCCCTCACCGAATTGGCCTTATGCGTCAACCGCAGATCCTCCGCCGCTTGCAGCGCCGGCTCCGGCACGTACAGATCGGCGTTGAGGGGATCGGCCAAGCTCCTCCCCATCTTGTTCTTGTGGCGCCACACCGCGCCGTTGATCCTCTTGATCAACGCGAACAGAGACGGGTCGCCCCTCCACTCAGGCGGCGGATCCTCTATCCGCTCCCTGTGGATGGATCTGCCGTAGAGCTCGCGCCATATCTTGTCTGTGATGAAGGGCATTATGGGCGCCAGTAGCTTGAGGCCATATTTCAACACGGCGTAAAGGGTGAATATAGCTCCGTTCTGCTCTTCCGACGAGAACACCCCCTCTCTGTTGTAGGCCCTCGACTTGACGGTCTCTATGTAGTGGTCCGCGAACTCGTGCCAAAGGAAGTCGTAGAGCGAGAGGGCCGGCTCGTACACGTCGAAGTTGGAGTACGCCCTTATCGCCGCCGCGGCCACCTCGTGGGCTCTCGCCAGCACGGCTCTGTCTATCGGCATGAGCTTATAGCTCGAGGGCTCCTCGAATGAGGTGACGAACCTCGATATGTTCCATATCTTCGTCGCGAAGTCCCTCCCCTCCTTTATTAGGGATTCCAGATAGCGGTAGTCGCTCCCGAGCTTGGCCGCCGCGGCGGCCCAGAAGCGGGCCGCGTCGCCGCCGTATTTCTGCACCGGCGGCAGCGGATCTATGATGTTGCCCTTGGATTTATGCATGGCCTCTCCCCTCTCGTCGAGGCCCATCCCGCTGATCCTGACGTACCTAAACGGCACCTCGCCGTGCAGCAGATAGGCCCTGAGGAGCGAGTAGTAGAGCCAGGTGCGGATTATCTCGTAGCCCTGGGGCCTCAGTATTTTGTCCGGATACACCTTCTCGAAGAGGCCCAAACCCTTTGTGTAGCCGGCGGCGTACATCCAGCTTATGGAGGAGTCGAACCAAGTGTCCAACACCCTCGTGTCGCCCACAAGTTCGCCGTCGGGGCACTGCGCCTTCACCTCGGGCGGAGGCTGGTCGCGCCAGGGCCTATAGTAGCGTCCCCCCTCGGGGGCTATCGGCATCAGCCCATCGCCCTTTCTGCAGTACCACAAAGGCACCTCCGTGGCGTAGTAACGGCGGCGTGAGACCGGCCAGTCCAGCTCCAACGACTTTATCCAGTCCTTGAGCGTGTTCCTGAACTCAGGCGGCCTGAACTCCATCCGGTCGGCCAGCTCCAGAAGGCGCTCCTTGAACTTCAGCTGATGCACGAAGAGCTCCCTAGTGGTGATTATCTCCAGCGGAGTTCCGCAACGCCAGCAGACCGGCACGGTGTGGTGCAGAGGCTCCCGCCTCACTATCAACCCCGCCCTCGAGAGATCCTCGACTATCTTGGCCCTCGCCTCCCTTACGGTCAGCCCGGCGTAGGGCCCCTCCCTCATGCGCCCCCTCTCGTCTACGACGACCCTTATGGGGAGCTTCAGCTCGTTGACTATCGCCAGGTCGCGGGTGTCGCCGAACGTTGATATCATGACCAAGCCAGTCCCGAAATTGGGATTGGCGGCCGGATGAGGCACTATGGGGACCTCCTGGCCCATAGGAGGCACCACTGCGTGTAAGCCCTCCAGCTGTTTATACCTCTCGTCGGCCGGGTTGAAGATGACGGCGACGGTGGCCGGGAGGAGCTCCGGGCGCGTCGTCGCTATCACTATGTCGCCGCCGGTCTCCTTCACCCTGAATTTTATGTAGTTCAGGAACGTATCCTCCTCTCTGTACTCCACCTCGGCCTCCGCCAGGGCTGTGCGGCAACGCGGACACCAGAGCGTGGGCCTCTCGGCTTCATATATCAGACCGCGCCTCCATAGCTCTATGAAGGTCTTCTGCGTCATGGCGCGGTACTCCTCGCTGTCGGTCCCCTTATCCCAATAGGTGAACGACATGCCCCATCTGCGGAATACGGACACGAAGTCCCTCTCCAAGCTGTCTAGCTCGGCCTTGCACATCTCCAGGAACTTCTCGCGAGGCACCTCGTGGGCGTTCACCCCATACTTCTTCTCCACTTGAACCTCGACGGGCAGGCCGTTGCGGTCTAGATAGAACGGGAAGACGACGTTGTACCCCCTCATCCTGAAGAAACGCGCCACCATGTCTATCTGCGCGTAGTGGGCGGTCCCGCCTATATGGGGTCTGCCGGAGGGATAGGGAGGCGGCGTGTCTATCACGAGATAGTCGCCGTCGGGGTTTATCCTAATCGCGAAGAGCCCCTCCTTCTCCCAAGCCCTTATGAGGTCCTCCTCCCACTCCAGCCGCCACCTGGCTTCCTTTAGCCTCGGCACTGGGGATAATATATAACGGCTTTTTAATATCACGTTACGGCGACCGCCTATCGACGGCCTGTTTCTGAGGGGCCTGGCTTGAGGAAGGAGGTCCCCACCCTCTACGCCGAGCTCGCAGACACCTTTGCGAAGTGGCTCAGCCTAAGACGTCCGCGATGTGCTTCCTGGCGAAGTGCTTCTGCTCTCCGCCTCGCTCTCCCTCCGGCTCCTCCTCACCACCTCGGCAGGTAGGAACGGCCTAACGGCCAACACGGCCAGCACAAACAGCGCCGTGAGCGCGGTTATGGAGACAGCCGCCGCTATTAGGATCCCCATGGACGGGGAAAAGAGAGGCGGGAAAAACCCTACCGCGCAGTTGCCTCCCTCACCGCCGCCTCCTGAAGATTACGGCCGAGACCGCCGCCCCAGCGGCTAACCCCCACTATCGCGCCTATCCAAGCGATACGCGTTGAGGCCTCCAGCCGAGCCTGTAGCTGGGACGCTTGGGAGACGTAGGTGGCGTTGAGGCTGGCGAGAGTTCTGTTCAGCTCCGCCGCCTGGGCCCTCAGCGCGACATTTTCGGCCTTCAGCTGGGCCAGCTGGGCCTTCAGCTGGCTATTCTCCGCCTGCGCGGCGCGCAGATCGGCCTGCAGGGCCGCCAGCTCGGACTCGCTCTGCCTCAAGGCCTCCTCCAGGTCCCGCCTCTGCGCGTCTAGGTCAGTGGCTTGTGCCTCTAGCCGGGCTACCAGCGAGGCGGCCCGGCTCGCGTTGGCCCTGCCGCTCTCCAGCTCGGCCTCGAGGGCCCCTAGCCCCGCGCCCGTAGACAAAGGAATACCGGACCGTCCGGCCGAGGCCGCTGGAGTCGCCGCCAACGGCATCAAGTAGCAGGGAGGATGGGGGCGTGGGCTCGGTAGCCGAGCAGAGGCTTGTGGCCTACATCGACTCCTACACGGCGGAGGCGTCGTGAGGGGCGGCTCCGATGTATATCCTTCAACGGTAGGGCGTATTCTAGTGGCGGAGTAGTTAGGGAGGTAGGGCTTGAGCTTGGCTTCGGCGGTAGAGCCCGGGAGGCGGATCGGCGCAGATTCAATGCGCCGACGGCTTGCCAGCCTTCATAGCGATGGTGAAGGAGTATATGCAGATCCTATGGGAGACCTCGCGGTAAGATTTTTATAGTGGGTGTATTGGGGTCCGATGCTGAACCGCGAACTGTACTTGATTATAAATAATCTAGGTGGGAAAATCGGCGAATTCTTGGTGGAGCTGAATTTCGATCAGCCGGGCATATTGGCCGCTCTCTCCAACGTATTTGCAGACAGCAACGGGAATATACTCAACATAGCGCTGGACTCCGGGCGCACCAAGATCCACTTCATAGTGGACGTGACTATGGTTGACGAGCAAGATCTGGAGGAGCTCCCCAAGAGGCTGGGCATGTTTGCCTTCGTCAAGAGGGTCCACCACAGGCTGGCCTTGAGGAGGATCTTCGTGCCCAGGTGGATTTCCCACGTGATAAACAACGAACCGGCTCTAGCCATAGAGAGGAATTTTGTGGCTAAGCTCACCGATATGGACAGAATGGCGCTCGACATGGCGAGGAGAGACGCGGAGATCGTGAAGTCCGCGTTGCAGGACGGCGATTTGGAGGAGCTCCACGAGGCGGCCTACGTGGTCCAGCTGAGGGGCCTGGCGACCGTTCAGGACGACAACAGCACGAGCAATTTGGTCAATATAAAGTACTGCAGGACTGTGTATCCGCTCTTCAGGAGGTATATAGATACGTTTATATCCTCGGTATCCAATAGGGGCTATAGGCTATTGGACGAGGGAGGTTGCGTCAGGCTTCAGATAGCCTGAGATCGCCCTCAGATAGCCGTCCAGCAGGCCGGCCTTCTCGAAAAGCTCGCACGCCCTGCATACTTCTCTGGACGAGGGGGATCCGCAGTATTTGCATCTGCCGTAGGCGGCCCCCTGGCCCTGCATCATCTCCCCTAGCCGTCGCCCGAAGCTGACCAGGTTGTACTTGACGTTGGGCATCTTAGCCTCTAGTTCTGCAAGCATGAACTTCAAGCCGTATCTGGGGTTGGTGTAGACGTAGGGGCATTCGAGCTCCATCAGCGGTATGCCGTGGTAGTGGGCGTAGACCGCTATTTCCTCCTCCCTCACGTATTTCAGCGGCTTTATGCGCATCACCAGGTCTTTCTCGTCGGCGTCCTCTAGGCCGAGCCAGGCGAACCGCCTTAAGTTCCCCATCAACACGTTCAGCAGGACCGTCTGGGCTTCGTCGTCTAGGTTATGCGCCGTGGCTATCTTGGTCCAGCCGCGCCTCTTGCCTATAATATTCATGGCCTTGCGCCTCAAGACGCCGTCGACGGCGCACATGTGGACGTCGACGCCGTTTTTCCACAGCCGCTCGGCGACCTCCAGGGCCGAGTACCCGAACACCTCCTTGAAGTTATATACGGAGTACGCTATCCCGTACCTCTCGGCGAGCCCCTTCACGAAGTCCGCCCTGGACATCCTGTAGAAGCAGCTGTAGGGATGGCCCTCGTTGATGGTGAAGGCCTCAAGCGCGACGTCCTTGAGGAGCCCCTTGGACTTCAGTCTGCCCAAGACGTCGAGCAGCACCAAGCTGTCCTTGCCCCCCGATATGGCCACCGCCACTCTGTCCCCGGGCTCTATCATCCTCTCCTCGCGGATAGTGCGCCTCACCCTCTCCTCGATCGATCTAAATAGACAATTGAGGCAGAGCCTCTCGCCGCTGCTTCTGCGGAGGAACTGGGCAGGCCTCTTGCCGCACGAGGTGCAGAGAGCGGTCATCCCAGATGGGGTATTGCGCCGTGTTTTTTCTCCGCCTTCTCTATCTGGATGGTGTATGTATCGAATCTGGTTCTAAATATATAGAAGACGGCGCCGCAGTGCTTGCACCGGGCTATCATGATGGTGTTCTCGGGGCCTTTATGCCGGTAAGTATGCGGCGGCGGCATCGCCTCCCACTCGGGGAGATTGCACACGGGGCAGAATATCGACACCGCTGAGGACCTCGAAATTGGCTTATATAATTTTAGGGGAATATGGTCGCCGAAGCTGCGGGGTATCTTTTTATGCGGCCGTTAACATCGTGAGGATAGTCCAACCGTCCGTCCGCCTCCTGGGCGCCTGGGGCTCGGAGGCCCTGGCGTCGGCCTTGACCGACATCCTGTATAGAGGAACGTCCGTCGAGGATGCCCTCAAGGCCCAGCCGCAGGGCGTCGTCGAGAGGAGGGTGTCGGGGTTCTACAGGCAGGGCCACTGGTCGGTCTTCGAGTTCATGGGTGCACAGCTCCTGGTGGAGTGCAGTAGGGCCTGCCACACCCAGTTCATAAGGCACAGGCTGGCGTCCTACTGGTCTGAATCGCAACGGTACGTGGACTACTCCAAGAGGGAGTTGCGGTTCGTGGTGCCGGCGGGCTTCCCCGAGGACGTCCTCAGGAGGGCCTACGAGGACTACCTGGCGCTGAGGCGCTCCTTCAGGCCGGAGTACGCCAGGATGGCCCTCCCCAACGCGGCGGCCGTGAGGTTCGCAGTGCAGATGAACGCGAGGGAGCTCCTCCTCAACTTCGTCCCCCTGAGGTGCGCTGCGGCGGCGCAGGCCGAGATAAGGCACGTCTGCTGGCAGATCTTCGCAATAGCGTGGAGGCTCTGGCCAACCCTCGCCAAGCTGGTGTGGCAGGACCTCCCCCAGCTACACCGCGACTTCTGCACGAAGGTCCCCGAGGGGCAGGACTGCCGCCTATACGCCATAGAGGACGCCGAGAAGGCCCACGGCCCCCTCCCCGAGAAGCCGTGGCTGGAGCAAGCCGCATTAAGGTCTTGATAAGAGGTCTGGAGGCCGGCTCCGCCTACCTCGCCTATCTGCTCGCCAAATCGGGAGACCTCGTGACGATACAAACTGCGAGACCTGCCGACGTGTATCTCTACGATCTACCGCCGCCCAACCTCTTCCTCAAGGCGGGTTTTCTGCGCGATTTACTGCTCGTGGACTTCGTCGACTCGGCCGATCCGGGGAAGTTCGACGCCGTAGTGGACTCGTGCGACGTGGAGCAAGGCCCGTTGCTGGAGCTCTACGGGCGCGGCGATGTGGTCCTCATAAGGCAGGACCCCTGGCTGTCGTCCACCCTCTCGCTCTCCCGCGGGCTCCCAATCCCAAACGTCGTCGATCTCCCCGTGGATAGGACCGATAGATACGAGGAGGCGGACCTAGGGATGCGCGTATACACGGGAGCGCCGTATTCTCTATGCAACGCGCTGGACGCAAGCTCGGGGAAGCCCTACATCCCTCTGAGGACTCTCGAGCGGATCTACATAGCGGCGGATCTGTTCAAGGAATTGAAGGGGCTGGGCGGAAGGCCCAGCAACCTCAGGCTGGAATACGCCGTAGGCCGGGACCTCTTCTTCATGGCGGTGGGCCAGGAGAAGGCCGGCAAGCTGTCGCGCGTCACCGTGGGCGGCTTGACCGTATGGGCCTATGGGGAGGAGGGCGCCGTCAAGTATCTGCTGATAAGAGGCCGCGTGCGCGACTTCAAGACGGCGCTCTATATATACAACGGGCTGAGGCTCGACGGCCTCTTCTACCTCTACGACGTGGCTCCCGACAGGGGCGCCGTCAACGTGGCGGCGTTGGGCCACCTTACGAGGTACGAGAGGAGCGGCGGTGGCGATAAAATATAAAAACGCCAGCTGGGGAGGGGGCGATGGCCAAATCGGCGTATGCGTACATGTCCATGTGGCGCTCGAAGGAGGGGCGGGAGGTCGAAGAGGCCGTGATGAGGGCGAGGCTCATACGGTGGCGCAGGGAGCCGGCGATAGTGAGGCTGGAGAGGCCGACGCGTCTCGACAGGGCGAGGTCGCTGGGCTACAAGGCGAAACAAGGCGTCGTGGTCGTCAGAGTGAGGGTTAGGCGAGGTCCGTTCAACAGGAGGAGGCCCGACTCCGGCAGGAGGCCCAAGAGAATGGGCGTCTACGGCATAACCCTATGGAAGAGCTGGCAACAGGTGGCGGAGGAGAGGGCCGCGCGGCGCTACCCCAATCTGGAGGTGCTGGGCAGCTACTGGGTCGCCGACGACGGCATGTACAGATACTTTGAGGTGATCATGATAGACCCCGCCGCGCCTACCGTCAAGGGCGATCCGGACTACGCGGGTATCGTCGGCAGGAAGTCCAGAGGCAGATGGAAGGCCAGGAGGTTGAGGCAGAGGCAGAGAAGGCTGGTCGAAAAGCTCCGCGAGACCCTTCTGCCCAAGCTCAAGGGCGGGGAGTCCAAGTGAGATGCGTCGCGGAGATCAGCGCATTGGTCCACGCCACTGAGGACCTAGACAGATTTGTGGACGCCTTGAGGAGATTCTTCGGCGACCTCCCCTACGTCTTGGAGCGCCTGGAGGGGCACCACGGAAACTCCATCTACCTCATAACCGCGCTCCAGACAGACTGCGCCAAGCTGCTAGAAAGGCTGTGTAAGTCGGCCTCGACGGCGCCGATGCCGCAGGGCGGCGAGTGGTTCATACGCCTAGACAAGCAGAGGCTGATGAAAGGCGAGGCGGTCCCCTCGAACTCGGACGACGTGGTCAGAATACGCATCAAGGGCGGCCGGTGTGGCGATTAGGGTAAGGAGAGGCTACGTGGAGTGGGATCTTGCGGACGCGGCGGCAGAGGACTTGCTCTGGGAGGTCGGCGTCAGAGTCGCGTTGGTCAGGCCGGGCGTTGCGACGGAGCGGATAGCGCCTGTGGTCAGAGGCCTGGACATCAACGCGGTGGAGGTGCCCAACAGGTCTAAGTTCAACGTGTATGTATATAGGGAGGACGTACAGATACTGTCCGTAGGACACCGGGAGGTCTTGACCCGCGACCAAGTCAAGACGGCGCTGAAGATGGGCAAATACGTGGAGCTGAGGCTCAAGCCGCTCTTGGAAGATCTGGGGCTCCTCCTGAGGTGGCTCGACGTCCTTGAGCCCGAGAACACCCTGTTCTCCACGCCGGTGAGGTCGCCCAGAGACGTGAAGTCCCCCATAGATCTGGAGAATCTGCTGGTAGAGCTGACAGGCGACAGCTCCTGGAAGGTCCCGTTCGAGAAGGGCCTGGAGATCATGGCTGAGTTGTTGTCGCATGTATAGGTATCTCGTGATAAGGGCAGAGGATCCGCTGGAGTGTCTGGAGAGGATAAACCTATACTTCGTGGCTGTCGCGGGCTTGAGGTTCAAGGCGATCGAGTTCAACATAGTGGGCATCTACGACGACATAATAGCGCTGGGGGTGTCCAGAGATCTGGTCGGCAAGGCCAGAGCCCTGGTGGCCCTCCTGGATGGTTGCAGGACTGTGAAGGTGAGAGGGACCGTCAAGTCGGCGAGGAGGACCGCCATGTCGATAAGACGTAGACGTCCAAACGCTTAAAAGACTGGGCCGCCCAATCTCCAGGTGATGACGGGTATCAACTCGCGCGAGTCGTGGCGTGCTCGCGACGGACTGACCGCCTCATAGGCCTTCTCCACACGCCTGCGCCTCTTCCGCCTTTCGGCGTTTGTGGGTAGACGGCTAGCAGACCGGCTTTACGTAGAGCGCCATCGGCTCGCCCCATTCGGGATATGGGTCGATCACCAACACCGGCACGAAGCCACGTTTCTCGTAGAATCTCCTGGTCTTCGCATAGGGTTGCCGACCTCCTCCCCGCCCTAAAGGGCGGGGCTTTCCGCTAAACCATTGTAAATAGGCGGCGTCTGCAGATACGGACCTGAAGATATACCGCAGGGCGTCAGAGATCGTGATCTCCGCTCAATTCTACTTCCTTATCTTCTCTAGAAGCCTCTCCACTATGAACGGCGCCGGGTTTATACCTGTCGCGGCCTTGAAGCCCTGCCAGGACATGGTCGGATTGACCTCGAATATATAGTAGCCCTCCTTGGTCTCGGCTATATCGACTCCGCCGTATTCCAGGTTGAGCGCCTCGACCGCCCTCACGGCGAGCTCCTCCAGCTCCTTGGTCAGCCTCGCGGGCTCCGGCCTCGCTCCCTGCGCCACGTTGGTCTTCCAGCCGGCCGACCTTCTGAACTCCGCGCCTATGGCCCTCCCGCCGACTACGACCACCCGGTAGTCCCCTCCGTTCTTCTCCACGAACTTCTGCACGTAGAACGGCTTGTTTAGATTTACCATCATGGAGAATACGTGCATGGCTATGTCAGGATCGTTGAGCCTAAACACGCCGTAGCCCATGCTGCCTCTGAGCGGCTTGACGACCACGTCGCCGTACGCCGAGACGGCCCTATACGCTGCGAACATGTTCTCGCTGGCGAGAGTCGGCGGGACCGGGAGGCCGGCCTTGGAGAGGGCCGCCGCGCTGGCCAGCTTATCGCTGGCGACTACCCAGCTCATCACCGGGTTTAACACCACGGAGCCCGCCATCTCCAAGGCCCTCGCGGCGAACACCCTGTACGAGAACTGCTCGAAGTCCCGAAATATCCCCAGATGCCTCAAGACGGCCCCGGGCACCTCCACCTTGGCGGGCTCGCCTCTGCCCACGCCTTGCCAGACCTCCAAGCCGTTCTGCAGCCTGACCTCCAGCATGTCGATATATATCCTGACGGGCCTATGGCCTCTCTCGGCTATGGCGTTCTCCAGATCGGCGACGTCTCCCGGGTGGAACTCCACCTCGTACGGCCTGATTATGCCTATATCCACATCGGCCTCAAGATCGCTTGGTTAAAAGCTTAGGCCTGAGGGGAAAGGGGGGAGGGAAAAAGCCGGCTTTACCCCCGGCGGAGCTTTAGGTGCCTCCTCGCGGTTGTGCCTCGCAGGATCCGCACGTATTCCTTGGCTCTCGCGAAGGCTAGAAGGCCCTCGGCTGTAGACCTCCCTTGCTCCGCCTTCGTGAGGCTCCAGGCCCTTGAACTCAAGCTCAAGCCTCATAACGTTAACGCCCCCATCTCCAGAGCATGCGCGCTATCCCCACGATCCTATCCCTCGCGAAGGCACCCACATCCCCAGCCAATCAACGCCGGAGGCGCTCGGCTCCAGCCGCTCCCTTAGGAGCTTTAAAGGGGCTGGTTAAAAGAATTCAAAGGGGCCTAGATCGACGCCGCGCAGATCGCGGCAGAGGGCCGGCAACAGATACTTGGCGACGAGCTCCGGGTCGGAGACCTTCAGCGCCTTTATCTGGGAGGCCACCGACGCGACGGGCTGGCCCACGATCTGTAGAGCCGGGTTGTATATTTGACATCCCTGCGGGTGGTCGTACATGGCTATGGGCTCCGGCGCTATCTCTCTGCACGACCCGGCCTCGCATAGATATATGCCTGAGGGCCTTTGGATCAGGTACCTATCGGGGCCCAGCGGCACCATGGGCCCCACGGGGCAGAGGCACTCGCCTCCGGCGGCTCCGTAGAGCTCCAGGAGGATCTTGACGACGCCCTCCTCGCCGAGCTTCTGCCTATACCGCTCGTAGAAGGTCTGGACCGGCCTCTTTATGTTGCCGCTGATCCTCAGCCCGAGGGCCCGCTTGGCGTCGCCGGGGTCGGCCCCAAGCGCTATGAGGACGCCTATTAGGTCGTAGCGGCTTATGCCGAACTCCTCCATGATCTTGACGCCGCGCTCCAAAAGCGCCGAGGAGTTCCGGACGGGGCATTGTATGTCCACCACGGCGGACTCGCAGACCTTTATCGCGAGGCTTTGGGCCATGTGGATATATACGCCCTATTAAAATTAGCCCCGCAGCGGCCGTCACCCGACTCCGCCCAGCTTGGAGAACTCCAGCTCCAGCACGCGCTGTAGAACCACGGCGTACTCGAAGGGCAGGTCCTTGACTACGTCGGACACGAACCCCAGCACTATGGAGGCCTTGGCCTCGTCCTCGGTGAAGCCCCTAGATCTGAGGTACATGAGCTTCTCCTCGGATATCCTGCTGGCAGTCGCCTCGTGGGTGACGACCGCGGTGTCCTCGAACACCTGGTCGTGCGGCATCGTGATGTTGGCCGAATCTCCGTCGAGGACTAAGGCGTCGCACTGCACGTGGCTTCTAGCGTTCTTGGCTCCCTTGGCCACGTAGACCATGCCCCTATACACGGAGGTGCCGCCCCTGGCCGATATGCTCTTGTTGACCACTCTGCTCCTCGTGTCGGGCGCGAGATGCCACACCTTGGCTCCGTTTTCCTTCCATAGGCCGCCGTTGGCCGCGGTTATGCCGTAGATCTCGGTGGAGGCCCCCTCGCCCTTGAGTATAGTCGACGGGAACGTGTAGGTCGTCTTGCTGCCTATACTGCCCTCCACCCACTGCACGTGGGCTCCCGCCTCGGCGACCGCCCTCTTGTTGTTGAAGTTCACTATGTCGCGCGACCAGTTCTGCACCGTGGTTATCTTGAGGCTGGCCCCCTCGTGCGCGTAGCCCTCGACCATGCCGTTGTGGAAGCTGTACTTCAGGAGGCGGGGGGCAGAGCAAGCCTCTATCCAGTGGACGTAGGCGCCCCTATCGGCAACCACGATGCTGTGCTCCATCTGGCTCTCCATAGATCCCCCGATCAGGAAGAAGGTCTCCAGGGGCTGCTCTATCTTGACGCCCGGCGGCACGTAGATGAACGTGCCCCCGGACCAGAGAGCGCCGTGAAGCGCGGCGAATTTATGCTCAGCCGGGAAAACCCTCATGAAGTACTGCTTGACCAGATCAGGATATTTCTTGACGGCCTCGTCCATGGGCAGCATGACCACGCCCTTCTCCTGCAGCTTCTTCTTGAAGTTGAAGTAGACTATCTCGCTGTCGAACTGCGTGGCGAGGCCCAGAAGGGCCTTGGCCTCCATCTCGGGCAGGCCCAGCTTCTCGTAGTACTCCTTTATCTCCTTGGGAAGCTCGTCCCAGCTCTTGGCGGTCTCGGTCTGCGGCTTGGCGTAGTGGACCAACGCCTCGAGGTCTATCTCGCCGACCCCTCTGACCCATCTAGGCGTCGGCAACTTCTCGAAGAGCTCCAACATTCTGAGCCTGAGCCGCCTCATCCAGTCGGGCTCGCCCTTGAGCCTGCTGATCTCCTCGACCATATCCCTGGTGATCCTGCCCTTCAGCTCCACCGCATACGGCACCGGCTTGGCGACGCCGAGGAGCTCCGAGGCGTGCTCCGCCTCTGCGACGACGCCGCGCAGCTCAGCCAGCTCGTTTTCCATGGCCATAAGCCGATTGACAGTTAAATCGTTGTCGTCCCAATCCGCCCGACCCTCGGCGTTTGGAGCTCAGGCGCCGGGCCCACGGCCTGGTAGCCCCAAGCCCCGATTCCACACATAGCAACAGCGACCGGATCCGTCAGCTGCGAGCCCGCCTCCAGAAGACCGCCGTAGCGAGGCGCGCCCCATCAACGCCCGACGGCGTAGGCCGACCTCAGCGCATCCTCCGCCAATTCGTAATACCGCCAGCCGTTGCCAGCCCGCCTCAGCCCTCGCCGCAAGGATGCCAGCCGAACCGGCCGATATACATTGTTCGAGCCACCTTTGCGACGGCTCTATGAGGCGGGCCTTGGGCGGATCTTGCCTAGGCCGTGGCTCCGCGGACGGCTATATGGACAAAGCCTTCTGGCGGCCTGGCGCCGGCGGGCTCAGCGCGCCTCCGGCCTTTCGCCGGAAGTCGGCGTGTCGAGCCGCATCGACAGAGCATCAGCCCATGTAGCCGCCTATGTGAAGCCGACTTTACGAAAAGCCTTATATCTTTCAGCGATCACTACGCCGTGAGTTTCGTCGTCGGTAGCGGTCTGCGCAAGAGGTTCGTGACTAGGGAGAGGGTCGGCCTCTTCAAGTCCAGAGCCAAGGTCGTCGACGCGCTGAACGGCGTCGATATATCCATAGACAGGGGGAGGCTGCTGTCCCTAGTGGGCCCCAACGGAGCCGGCAAGACGACGCTCGTGAGGATCTTCGCAACGCTTCTCCTGCCAGACGAGGGCGAGGCCTACGTGGGAGGGCTCGACGTGGTTGGAGACGCGGACAGGGTGAGGCGCCTGGTGGGCCTGATGCTGTATCCCGACAAGGGCTTCTTCGGGAGGCTCTCGGGCCTCGAGAACTTGATATACTACGGCATGCTCTACGGGCTGGGCAGACGGGAGGCGCACAGGCGGGCCGAGGAGTTGCTGAAGTCGGTGGACCTCTGGGAGGCCCGCCACAGGCCCTTCGAGGAGTACTCCATGGGCATGAAGGCGAGGCTCGGCCTGGCCAAGGCGCTTATAAACAACCCCGAGTTCCTGCTGCTGGACGAGCCCACCGTGGGCATAGATCCCGTGGGCGCGAGGAAGGTGAGGGAGCTGATACGGGGGTTGAAGAGAGAAGGCATGACAATACTCTTCACCTCCCACAACCTCTACGAGGTGGAGGAGCTCTCAGACGAGGTCGCCCTCATCGTGGGCGGCCGCATAGTCGCGAGGGGCCCTCCGGACGCGCTCAAGCAGAAGCTGGGGTTCGAGCCCGTCGCCGTCGTCAGGGCCGTGTGCGGCGGCGAGGAGAGGACCCTGTCGAAAAACGGCGACGGGAAGGCGCTGGCCGCGCTCGTGAGGGAGGCCGTGGAGGCCGGCTGCGAGGTGCTGGAGGCCTACGTCAGAGAGCCGCCGCTGGAGGAGGCCGTGGTCAAGACCCTGGGGGGCTCATGAGGGCCGGCCTCTACCTAGCCTTGAGGCTCAACCTGCGGCAGTACGGCGCGCTCCTCTCGGTGTCGGTGCTCGTGCCCTTCTTCGCGGCCCTCTTCTACCTCGCGGGCTGGGCGGCGGCCGGCGGCAGGTCCGACCTCGACAAGTTCCTCTACCAGCTGGTGGGCATGGTGTTGCTCGTCGTGGCGCAGGCCGCGTCGTCGAACGTCCTGTGGCACATCGGCGCGCTCATGTCGGGCGGTCAGCTGGAGTACCTAGCGGCATCGCCATCCAAGCCTCTGGCCGTCCTCCTGGCGTTTTACCTGCTCGACCTAGCCGTCGTGGGGCTGGGCGCCGCCGCGATCGCGGCCGCCATAATAGCCGCCTTGAGGGGAGCCCTCTTCGCCCTGGCGACGCTGCTAGCGACGGCGATAGCCTCGGCCACCTCTCTGCCCATCGTGGGGCTCGCCCTAGCCCTCGCCTATTTCCTGCCGTCTCTGCGGAACCCATCGCCTCTCTCAATGATCCTGAACGTAGCCGTCATGTTTTTCGGCGGAGTGCTCTACCCCGTGGGAATCCTTCCGGCCATACTGCAGGCGCTTTCCCGCCTGCTCCCCTTCGCCACATGGGCCGAGTTCGCCAGATCCGTGGGGCTGGGCCTGCAGGCGCCGCTTCGGGAGCTCGGCCCGCTGGCCGGCTACCTTGCGTATTTCGCCTTGGGGGTAGCGGTATGGGGCGTGCTCATGAGGAGCCTGAGGAGGTCGGGGCTCTACCATGTCTGGTGACATACCCCGCGAGCTCTGGCTGGCTGTGCGGCTCCGCCTCAGACCTCTGCCGTTCTTCCTGGCGGGCATCGCGTCCACGGCCATGTGGCTCGTCGTGGTGTTGCTCGCCGTGGCGTGGTACGGCGGCAACGTGGCGTACACCGTCCGGTTTCTATTCTGGGGCGCCGTAGTCTTTCTGGTGTTCTCCGAGCAGACGTGGGGAGCCGCCGCGTTCGGCGACCTGGCGAGGAACGGAGTGATGGACTACGTCGCGGCCTCGCCTACGAGGCTGCACTCGTACCTACTCGCCGCCTCCCTGGCGTCCTCTCTGGCGGCTACGCCGGGCGTGTTTATTCTGCTGGGGATCTACTATCTGATACAGGGCGAGCTTCCGCCCCTGGCCCAGCCCGCCTATTTCGTCGCCGGGCTGGCCATTTTCCTAACCGCGACGGCCCTGATGACGTCGTTGTTCACGCTGGTCTTCATAAGGCTGAGGAACCCCAGCCTCGCGGCCAATGCGGTGCAGTGGGCGATCCCGCTATCCGGCGGGATGATCCCGCCAACGGCCATGCCGCCGGAGGCCGCCAAGGCCTTTCTCTTCTCGCCGTTCCACTACGTCATCGCGCCTGTCGTGTATTCCGCCACTGGTTCGTGGCTGGTCGACCCTCCCCTGGCGCTGGCCGCAGGGGCTGCGGTGGTGGCCGTGCTGTACGTTCTGTCCGTCCGCGTCGCCGAGTCGGCCGTGGAGGGGTACAAGACCGCGGGGAGATGGGGCGTGGAGTAGGCCAGATCCAAGGCGGCCCATGCAGGCCGCCCGTCTCCCAGGGACGGCCCCCTACCTCGTGGAAAACGTCGGCGCTAGATGACGCCGGATTCCTTGAATATCCTCTCGTAGCCGCTCTCCTCCACCTTGCGGGCTATTTCGGGTCCTCCCTCAAGGACGAGCCTCCCGTCGAACATTACGTACACCCTGTCCGGCTCTAGGAACCGCAGTATCCGCGCGTAGTGGGTCGATATGAGGACTCCGGTTCCCCCCTCCACGAGCCGAGCGAGGGCCTTGCTGATGGCCGCCATGCCGTCCACGTCAAGGCCCGAGTCCGGCTCGTCGAGAATAGCCACTGAGGGCCTTACCATCAAGGCGAGGAGGACCTCCGCGCGCTTGAACTCGCCCCCGCTGAAGCCGGCCCCCGTTCCTCTGTTGAACACGTCGCGCCTAAGCCCCAGCTCGTCGGCGAGCTTGTAGGCCTCGCCGATCCTAGGGTTGGCGTCGCCGAGCTTCTTGCCGGCCTTTTTGTTGAGCATCGCCTGTATCAAGAAGGCAAAGCGCACCTCGGGAACCGCTATAGGCGATTGAAACCCGACGAAGAGACCTCTGGCGAACCGCTCCTCGGGGGCCATGCCCCTTATTGACACGCCGTCGAGAAGGATGTCCCCCTCCACGACCTCGTAGCGAGGGTTGCCCGCTATGGTCTGGAACAACGTGGATTTGCCGGAGCCGTTGGGCCCCATCAAGGCCGCTATCTCGCCCGATCTTATGGCGAGAGAGACGCCCTTAAGGATCTTTTTGCCCTCAACCGCGACGTGCAGATCCTTGACCTCCAACACGGCCATATTCGGCTCCCCGATGTGAGCTTAAAAACTTCAGATGGGCTTATATGCGGTGATTGGGGCTGGGTTGCGGAGGGTCCGCCCGGTGACGATTTAGGAGCCAGCTGACTAAATAGGGCTATATAACTTTAATAGAAGATGGAACATACTGATCATGCCGCCGAAATGGCACTGGACCCAGGTGGACCCGGACAAGGTGCCCTCGATGAGAGTCGAGCCGCCCGGCCCTAAGGCCCTCGAGATAATACGAAGGGACGAGGCGGTGCTTATGCAGTCCTTCGTCCGCTGGTACCCCCTCGTCATTGCCAGGGGATACGGCCCCGTGGTCGAGGACGTCGACGGCAATCTCTACATAGACTATAACGCCGGCATAGCCGTCACGGCGACGGGGCATGCGCACCCCAAGGTGGTTGAGGCCATCAGGCGGCAGTCCGAGCTCTTCCTCCACTACTCGCTCACCGATTTCTACTACGAGGTCGCCGTCAAGCTGGCCGAGAAGCTCGTCTCGATAGCCCCCATCTCCGGCCAGAAGAAGGTCTTCTTCACCAACAGCGGGACCGAGTCCATAGAGGGCCTGGTCAAAATAGCTAGGGGCTATTTCAAGGGCCAGAGGCCCTACATAATGGCGTTCTACGGGGCCTTCCACGGCAGGACCTACGCCTCCATGTCCCTCACGGCGTCCAAGCCCGTGCACAGAAAGTACTTCTCGCCGGTTATGCCCAACGTGATACACGTCCCGTATCCCCATCCCGTCCATTGTCCCTTCAAGGCCAGGGACCCCGAGGAGTGCGGGCAGTACGCGCTGGAGTTCATCGACGAGTGGGTCTTCAAGAGGCTCGTCAGCCCCGACGAGGTCGCCGCGGTGTTGATAGAGCCCATACAGGGCGAGGGCGGCTACGTGGTGCCCCCGCGGGGCTTCATGCAGGGCCTCCGCAAGATGACCAAGGAGAACGGGATACTTCTGGCCGTCGACGAGGTCCAGACCGGCTTCGGGAGGACCGGCCGCTGGTTCGCCGTCGAGCACTTCGGCGTGGAGCCGGACGTGATCGCGACGGCCAAGGCCATAGCCTCCGGCCTGCCCATGGGGGCCATAATCGGCAGGGCGGACGTGATGTCACTCCCCAAGGGGGCCCACGCCAACACCTTCGGCGGAAATCCCGTGGCCGCCGCCGCATCCCTCGCCACCATCGAGGTTATAGAGGAGGAGGGGCTTCTGGAACACGCGGCGAAGCTGGGCGACGGGATAAAGAAGGCGCTGGCCGAGGAGCTCAAGGGCAGACACGACGTGAGGGGTCTCGGCTTGATGATAGGGGTCGAGCTGCTCGACGAAGGTAGGAAGCCGGCTAAACACCTAGACGAGGTGCTGACCAGAAGCTTTAAACGCGGCCTAGCCGTGATAGGCGCGGGCCTCTCGACCGTGAGGATCGCGCCGCCGTTGGTGATACCCGAGGGTATGGCGATGAGGGGAGTGGAAATACTATTGGACGTTCTTAAGGCCCACTAGGCGTTTTTTGACGGGCCTCCGCCCCACCTCGTCCTCTAGATACCACTCCAGGACGAAGTCCTCCTCGTCTGCTATCAGCAAGGCCGCTTGGTAGGCCTCATCCCAGCTCTCCGCCACGTACTCCACGTCCCAGTCCTCTGGCTTCTCGACATGGGAGGGCTCGCCGGTCACCAAGACGCGGCCCTCCTTCCAATCGACCAGCACCAGGTACATTGTACATATTGCGATATTAATTTAAAAGAGAGCTTTTTAGCTAAAGCTTTAGCGCCTCTGCCGAGATCCGAAAAATGTCGCTGAAATATATAAACATGAACGTTGTCATTAATATAATGATTTTATCAATAAATAGGTAAAACTAGCCGAATATATAAGGAAAAACATTTTTTATATATTAGTATTACAAGTAAATTATCTCCGCACATCGGTAGATGAGCTTTCGCAGCTACTCTTATTTAAAAGTTTCTCCATCAACTCTCCGGGCTTCACCTTTACGAATTTTAGGTTGTACTCTCTAAGATAGTGAAAGGCCGACGAGGTTATATCGGACGCCACAAGGACTCCCCGCGCCCGCCCGCGGGCCTTGGCCACCGCCTCTACATATCTGCGCAGCTGGAACACCGCCTCATGATCGGCCACGTCCCTCTTGACCTCGACGACTACATATTCGCCGGCTCCGTCGACGGCCAAGATGTCTATATGGCCGGCCTCCGTGGGGACCTCTACGCCCACCACGTCGAGGCCCGGCTCCACGACCTCCATGTTCTTGACCAGGAAATCGACGAGATCCCTCTCGGTGCCGCGAAGCCTTACGGAGGAGCTCCCCGCATCGAAGAGGGCGATCTCCAGGACCCTCTCCATCTTGAGGACGACGGACTCGCTGGGCCTGGGCCTCAGGGACTTCAGCAACAACGTCCCGCCCTCCAGCACGGCCATGTTGGAGGAGCCAGGCGGGTTCCACACCAGCGGCGTGGACTTCTCAGAGCCGTGGACCAGGAGAGTCCCGTCGGGCTTGATCACGACCAGATAGGGGGCGGTCGGGAGCTCCGCCGCGGCCCTCCCCCTGTACGTGCCTCCGCATATGCAGAAGATGGCGATGAGCCCCCTCCTGCGGTTGGTGTTTATGAACGCCGCCGCCTCGCGCGGCTCCGGCTCCAAGATCCGCATCACGAGACTTAAGGCGCACGATAAATAGAGGCAGGAGAGAAAATACGTCTCGGGGGCCGTGGGGCTAACCGACGATTTCTTTTAATAATTGGCGGAACCCTCTACATGGATCTGGCGTCGCTCACAGGGGCCTACGGAGTTTCGGGCTTCGAGGACGACGTGAGGCGCAGGGTCTTGGACGCCGTAGGTTCGGCGTCTGTGGACGACTTCGGCAACGTTATCGTGGGCGGGAGGTCGAGCGTGGCCTTCGTGGCCCATATGGACGAGGTGGGGCTGTTGGTGACCTCAATAGAGGAGGACGGGAGGCTCAAGTTCAGGAAGGTGGGCGGCGTAGACGACAGAATTCTGCCGGGGGCCGCGGTGACCCTCTACGGCGACGGTTTCAGGATAGAGGGCGTGATAGGCGTGGCCCCTCCCCACTTCCAGCAACAGCAGCAACAGACCTCCTGGCAGGATCTATATATAGATATAGGCGCGACAAGCAGGCAGGAGGCGGAGTCGCTGGGGGCCGCGCCCATGACGCCTGCGGCCTTTTCTAGGCGTTATGCCGAGATGGGCAGGTTCGTCTCCGCAACCGCCATAGACGACAGAGCCGGGTGTTGGGCGCTTCTGGAGGCCTACAGGAGGGGGGCCGACGCCACGTTCCTGTGGACCGTCCAGGAGGAGGTGGGCCTCATGGGCGCGAGGGCTCTAGCCAGTAGGTCCAACGTCAAGAACGCCGTAATAGTGGACACGACCGCCTGCTGCCACCCCAACTTCACCGGAAACGTCAAGCCGGGACAGGGGCCCATAGTCAGGATCTTCGACAACTACGGCGCCTACAACAACAAGCTCGCCAAGAAGGTGCTGGAGGTGGCCAGGAGGAGGGGGATTCCCGTCCAGATAGGCGCGGGAGGCGGAGGCACGGACGCCGCGGCCTTCTTCGTCTCGGGAGTGCCGGCTGTCGCCATAGGCATACTCACCAAGTACTCGCACTCGCCGGTCGAAATGGTCCACAAGGACGATCTGAAATACGCGGTGGAGCTCATGGTGGCCCTCGCCGAGGAGCTCCGCTGACGTTAGACCAGACCTGCGGCACGCCTGGCGGGCTTCAACGGGCAACCTTAATATTACGTGCCACATTCCGGGCGTGGAGATCGTGCCGATAGCCGAGGAGAGCCTGGGGGTGAGGTCCATGGCGCTTTTCGTGAGGACCCGCGATACGGCCATACTGTTCGACGCCGGCGTCTCCCTATCCCCCCGGCGCTTCGGGCTCCCCCCGCATCCCCTCGAGCTGAGGAGGGTGCAGGAGCTGCGGGCCAAGTTGCTGGAGTACGCGGCGGCCGCCGACGTCGTGACGGTCTCCCACTACCATAGGGACCACTTCACTCCGTGGTACAGGAGCGTCTACATGGCCACGGACGACCATACCTACGTCGAGGTGTACAAGGGAAAGCTGGTCCTGGCGAAGTCGCCGCAGGGCATAAACTGGAGCCAACGCAGGCGCCACTACGGCTTCAAGAAGGCCGTGGGGAAGATAGCCGAGATAGAATACGTCGACGGCAAGAGCTACAGGTTCGGCCGCACGACCTTGACGGCCTCCCCGCCGTTGCCCCACGGGCCGGAGGGCGCGAAGACGGGCTTCGTAGTGGCGTTCGTGGTGGAGGACGGAGAGGAGCGCCTCCTGTACATGCCCGACGTGCAAGGTCCCGCGAACGACGCGGCGCTCGGCTTCGCCCTCAACGCGGCGCCGACTATCGCAGTTGTCGGCGGGCCGCCCACCTATTTGAACAACATCGAGTGGGCAACCGGCATCAGCAACCTCGAGAGACTGGCGTCGGCGTCCGGCTTGAGGACTCTCGTCGTGGCCCACCACGCCCTGAGGGACCTCGACTGGAAGACGAGGCTGGCGCCGGTCTTCGAGGCCGCGTCCCGGTCGGGCGTCAGGGTCGAGACCTACGCGGGCTTGTTGGGCAGGGAGGACGAGCTGCTGGAGGCGCGTAGGAGGGAGCTGTATCGGTTGATGCCGGCGGAGCCCAAGAGCTTGGAGGAGGGCGGAGAGGAATGAGGCGGATTACTCTGGCTCTTCTGAGGACAATATCTGAGCTCATATTCATCGGGGTGGCTGGGGCGGCGGTCTACGTGCTGATAGACCTGCTCGCCGCCGGGCTTAGGGGCCTGCCGCCCTACATCTTCGACGTGGCTAAGGCGGTCGTCATCATCGGCGCTGGGGTGGCCGGCGTCAAGGCATTGGGCGACTTCATAATAGCGGCGCTGAGGCCGAGGATAGGCGACAGGGCCTACTCCGTGGGCAACACCTTCAAGGTGCTGGGCTATATCGCCGCCATAACTGCCGGGTTCTTCAAGATAGGGGCGACGAGCCAGATAGCGTTGCTCGGCGGCACGGTCGCCGGCATAGTCCTCGGCCTTGCGCTTCAGCCCACCCTGGGCAATCTATTCGCTGGCCTGCTCATAATAGCGACGAACTTCGTCAGAGTGGGCGACACGGTGAGGATAATCAATTGGCAGGTGCCCTACCAGTGGGCCTTCAGCCCTCCCTATAAGTACTTCTCGCCGGATTATATATACCCGGCCTTCGTGGGGAAGGTGGTCGAGGTCAATCTGTTCTACACCGTGGTGGTGACGGATCGAGGCGACGACTTGAAGATACCCAACTCCATAATGCTGGGGGGAGCGGTAGTCGACGAGTCGGCGTCTCAGTGGTCGCAACAACGCGTAGTCAACGTGAGGGTCGAGCTTCCGCTGTCGGTGGTAGACCTCGACAGGCTAGAGGGCGACATCAGGGAGCTGTTGTCGGACCTAGACGTGAGGGGCATCTACCTCAACGAGCAGAGCGACAAGGACTACGTGATAGTTCTGATAAGGCTAGCCGTCCCGAAGGGAGGCGACTGGCGCCTCGTCAAATCGGAGGCGCTCAAAAGGCTCTTGAAGATGAGGGCAGAGCTGATAAGGGCGAACGAGCAGCGCTTCCTCTGTCTCACCAAGGGGGTCTGTAAACAGCCTTAGCGCCGGCCGGCGGCGACCGCCTCGCCGATGCGCTTGACCCCCTCCACAAGCCTCTCGGGCTTTTCGGCCACAAACGAGATCCTCACAGCAGCCTTGTAGACGTCGCTGAAATAGCTCCCGGGCACTAAAGCCACGGAGTACTTCTCCAACATCTCTTGGGCGAACGCCTCGCCGTCGGCTATGTACTTGGACAAGTCGAGGAAGATGAACATGGAGCCCTGCGGGATCTTGAACTTGCCCTCTGGAACATAACGACGGAGGGCATCGACTGCCGCATCCCTCTTGGCCCTATAGACGGCCACAAATTCCTTGACATATTTAAGCCTGACGTCGGATCTGAGGTATATGGCGACCATCTTCTGGGCGAACGAGGGGGGACAATAGACCATCTCCTCGTTGGCAAGCTTCACCTTGGATACCACGTCCTTGGGCCCGTAGACGTAGCCGAGCCTCCAGCCGGGTATTGCGGGGTCCTTGGAGAAGGTGTTTATGGATATCACGTGTTCCGGCGCTAGCTTGTATAGGTAGACGTGATCGCCCTCGTATATCATGGTCTTGTACGCCTCGTCCGTAACTATCCATATGTCGTGATCCATCGCCAGATCGGCCAAGGCCTTAGCCGCCTTGGGCCTCAGCAATCTGCCGGTGGGGTTGTCCGGCGAGACCAAGATCACGGCCTTGGTCTTCGGCGTGATCTGCTCCTTCAGCCTCTCGACGTCCGGCTGGTAGTCGCCCTCTAGGTACGTCCTATGCCTCACTATCTTGGCCCCGAAGTATTCCAGGAGGGGCTTGTAGCCGAAGTAGGTTGGGTCCATCAATACCACTTCGTCGCCCGGCTCTATTATGGTGGCCAGGGTCGAGAACATGGCTGCTTGGCCTCCCGCCGTTATGGTTATCTGGTCCGGCGGCACGTCGAGGCCGCCCAGCCTCTTCAAGTCCTCGGAGATGGCCTCCCTAAGCTCGTAGATGCCTTGGCTCGGCGTGTAGCCGTAGAGATCCATGCTCTCCTCCTGCAGAAGCTCGGCCATCCTCCGCCTCACCTCGATGGGGGGCGGTATGCTCGGCTGTCCGGTGGAGAGTATAATCACATCCCTCCCCTCCCTCTTCAGCCTTTCCCTCAACGCGTCGATCTTCCTCGTCGGGCTCTCTTTTAAGTAGGCCAGCCTCTCCGAGAAGGTCCTCACGGAACCCGAAGAATTGGGGATGGTTATAAGTCGTCATGCGCAAATTAAACCAAACAGACGCGCGCTACGTGGTTATATTTATCTCGTAATCCCCTGGTTGACTGCCCTAAGTACTGGCACCCCGAACTCCGAGTAGTCCAGCTCCCAAATCTCGAGGGTCCTCCTGTCGACAACTCTGACCTTAGTCCCGTTTAGGCTGATCTGGTATGGCCCCAGCTCCTCCACCGAGTAGCCCGACACCGTGGAGGCGAGCGCTATCGACGCGACGACCACCGGCCCGCGGAGCGTGGGGATCAGAGCGGCCGCATTCCCCGCAGGCTCGCCCTTAACGTCCTTGAGCATCTCAGTGAATTTATCCAAGGCGTCTCTATCGCCGAGCAGCTCCAGCGCGCGCACGGCCCACTTGACCGATATGCCGGCCTCGAGGCCCAGCCTGGCGAAAAACCAAGCGTCGCTGGTGTTCGCGGCCAGTTTGGCCCGCTCCATCTCCAGCATGCCCAACAGCTCGCGGGGAGGTATCGAGGGGGCCGCCTCCCTCGCGAAGTCCTCCGCCCTCTCCCCCAGGAGGACCTCCACGTATTTCTTCAAGAGCATCCAGCCGTCCACGCCCCGGCTGTTGCTCCACCGCTCGAACGCCTCATCCACGGCGTCGTTCAGCCAGTTGATGGCCTCCCTCAGGGGCTGTCTCCACGGAGCCGGGCCGCCGCATCCGCAGTCTCTGGTCCATCTGCCCAAGCCGTGCGGGCAGCTCCAGGAGGTGCCCGGCACGATCTCGACGACGCCCAGCGGCTTGATCCTATCTGCGGCGTGCCCCAGATTCGCCATGTAGGCCCCGTATTTGGCCGTCGCGGTCGCCAACACCCTCTCCTCGCCCTTCTTGTGGTGGCCGAAGGTCTCGCCGTCGAGGGCCACCAACGTCACGCCGTCGCGAGGCGCGGCCTCCATGGCCTTCGGCAGCTCGTCGGGTCCGCCGAATGCTATCTTGTCGGAGAGCGCCTCGTCCCTGACGAAGACCAAGATCTTCCTGCCGGAGGGCAGCAAGACCTCGTAGGGGCCTCCCGGCCCTCCGCCCTTTATCTGTCTCTGCGTAAGGATAGTGAACTTGATGTCGTACTGGGCCAACACCTCCAGAGTCTCCACGTCGACGGCCATCTCGGGGAGCCACATGCCTTCGGGATATCTCTCGAAGTGCCTCTCGAAGTGTTTGATCCCCCACTCCACCAGCACCTCCTTATCCTTCCGGTCGAGCAACGGCAATATCGCGTGGTAGTAGGGATGGGCTATCGCGTTTCCGTGGCCCCACCTCTCCCGCCCTATTTTGTCGGCCTCTATTACGGCGCCGTAAACGTGCGGCCTCCTCCGCCTCAGCCAGTCGAGCAGGGTCGGCCCGAAGTCGAAGCTGATCCAGGTGTAGTTGCCGAGAAGCGCGTTGGGCTCGTAGCACTCATAGGCGATGCGCTCGTTCCAATGCCTATACGGCGCGGCCGAAGGCTCCGGCAGTATGGCCTCGAGCCAAGGGTCCTCTCTGGGGGGCTGATAAAAATGGCCGTGGATAATAATCATGCGGGTGCGGGGTCGTAAATATATAAACTTGAGCGGCCGAGGCGCCGTATTATGTCGGTCCTGGAGGCGTTGATCTACGCGACGGCGGCATACGCGCTCGCCGTAATTGCGACATATCTCTTCTTGGTCAGTAGAACCCCCGGATGCAGGGGAAGGGTCTTGAGATGCATCAGGGCGAAGGAGCTGGTCGCCGTGGCGATCATAGTGCTGGCACAAGCGGCGCTGATGGCGCTGATGGCTGTCTTTCTGCTCTAGCAGTCGAGGGGCACCGGCCTGGACAGCTCGATCTCCACGTCGTCGCCGGGCCTCGCCGAGCCTATATACGCCCATATCAGTTGTCCGTCTATATCGAGGAGGGCCTTGACCCCTCCGGCCGACCTCATGGTCTGCACCACGCGCCCCCTTATGCCGCCCGACCCCACAACCACGTCCTCCGCCCTAATACCGAAGCACCTCCCCTCGAGCTTGATTATCTGGAACCCGACGAGTCTAGCCGTCACGGCGTGTCTAGGCCTGGCGAAGATCTCCTCGGCGTCTCCCACCTCCACGATCTTCCCCCCGTGCATGACCGCCACCAGGTCGCCGAGCGAATAGGCCTCGTCTCTATCGTGCGTCACGTGGACGACAGGTATGCCGAATTCCTGAGACAAGCCCCTCAGGAGCGGGAGGGCCGCCTCCTTGATGTCTGGGTCGAGCCCGGCCATGGGCTCGTCGAGCAGAAGTAGCCTAGGCCTCACCACCAACGCCCTGGCCAGCGCAACCCTCTGCCTCTGTCCGCCCGACAGCTGTCTAGGCGTTCTCTGCAACAATTCCTTTATGGCGAGCCTTTCCGCTATCTCGACGACCGCCTTCCTCCTCTCCTCGCGCGGGACGCCGCGCATCCTCAAGCCGAACTCTATATTGGCGTAGACGGTCATGTGGTCAAACAGGGCGTAGGTCTGGGGCACGTAGGCCACGTTCCTCCTCTCCGGCGGCAGTCTCGACACGTCGAGGCCGTCGAGCACGACCGACCCCTCGGCCCTCAGAAGCCCCGCTATAGCCTTGAGCAAGGTGGTCTTGCCGGCCCCGTTGGGCCCCATCACCACCAAGTAGCTGTCCTCCACCATCAAGTCGATAGGGCCCAGTTGAAAGCCGCCGAGTTTGGCCTTAACTCCTCTCAGCTCCAACATACCTAACGGCGAGACGGTAGGCGAGGAACACCCCGAGCACGAAAAGGACGAGGGCCGCAGAGAATTTGACCGCCTCGTCGAGGCCCAGGCCTATATACGCTTGATATATGTATATAGAAGCTGGATATATGGACGTATTGCCCACCACGATGTAGTACGCCACGACCAGCAGGGCGCCGGCCTCCGAGACCGATCTGGCCCAGGATAGGACCGCCCCGTTGATCACGGCGCTCTTTATATTGGGCAACACCACCGAGAGGAACGCCCTGAAGGGCCCGGCCCCGAGGGTCCTTGCGGCGTTTTCGAGCTCCGGGTCGAGCAGCCTTATGGCGCTTTCGACGGTCCTAACCGCATACGTCGCCGATAGGTAGGAGACGGCGATCACCGCGCCTGGCAGCGCGTCCACTATCTTGATCCCGAGCGCGTTGAGGGAGGGGCCGAGGCCGTACGCGACGAAGGCCAGAACCACCATGAGGCCCACGACGGTGTGCGGCACGACTATAGGTATGTCCATCGCCGTGTCGACCAGCTCCTTGAGCTTGAACTCGTAGCGCGCCAGGACGTAGGCGGCGGGTATCCCGAGGATCACCGCGGTCAGGGACGCCGCTGTGGATATGAGGACGGTCAAGCCCAGGGACTGCAGGAAGGACCCCGTCGAGAGGGCCGCGGCGAGGCTCCCCCACCCTAGATATATCAAGAGCAGGAGTGGGTACAAAAAGAAGAGCAGGAGGACGCCGAGAAGAGAAAAGACCGACGCCTTGAATAGATCCATTAGGGAAACGCAGGGAAGTACTGGGGCACCTGCGATAGGGGAACTACGTAGGGCTTCAGCTGGGCGGGCACGTCGGAGTAGTTGCCGTAGGCCACGCCGGGGACTATGGGCTCTATGCCGAAGCTCCTGAGGATCTGCCGGCCCTGCGGGCTGAAGATAAGTAGGGCGAAGTCTACGGCGGCCTGCGGATTCGGCGCCGTCCTGGGCACCGTGAGGGTATATATGACGGGGTTGCACTGGAAGGTCTTCGTGGCGCCGGCCTCGGTCCAGGACACGCTCACCATATGGTAATAGGGCACGTAGTCCAGAGAGCCCAGGTTTATCTGTGGCGGCAGCGTTATGTACGCGAGCCCCCTGTACTCCTCCACCTGCGGTATGGCGTTGGATAGATAGGCCGAGAGGACGAACTGTATCTGGCCGGCCGCCATCAAGGACAGGAGGTCGACCTCCGTAGTCCTCATGACGTACTTAGAGGGGTTGCCGTATATGGCGTTGAAGAGCGTGCTCGAGTTGCCGAAGAAGGTGAGGCCCGCCAGCTTCAACATGCACATGGCCTGATAGCCCGACGGGTCCGTGAAGGGGTCAGACACGCCGACTGTGGTGGAGCTGTTCAGCGCTATTATCCCCAGTATCTGCCGCCACGTGGCGTTCCATTGCGACGAGAGGGGTTGCAGCCGCTGGGCTTGTTGCCAAAGGCCGTAGACCTCCCTGCCCGCCGTCGTGTTCAAATTGACCATGATGGCCATCTGCGTGAGCCCGAAGGCTATCTCGTAGTCGGTTAAATTGTTCTTGAACAAGACGTTGGGTATAGTCGTCGTGTCGGCAGCAGCGACGAGGCTGAACTGCTTGGTGGCCGTCTCGTCTTGAGCCAGCTTGCCGCTACCTTCATACAGCGGCTTCCCCAGAGGCACCGAGGGATATAATTGCGAGTATACGTCAAGCAATTTGTTGAAGGCGAATTTCAGCGTGCCGGCGGCCCCCACGGCAAAGGCCTGTTGTCGGCCTGCGGCCGCGAGGGTCTGTGTAGCCGTCTGCGGGGGCCGGTAGCCGCTCTGTAGCATATAGGCGACGCCGAAGCCCACGAGCAAGCCCAAAACCAGACCTAGGGCGAGCGCCTTGCCGTCCATAGGGCCTAGAGGCCGCGGATTTTTAAGTATTATCAAAATTCTGAGCTCAGATATTAGGCCTGGAGCGCCACAGTCGGCCCCCCTCCAGCCCGACGGCGAAAGGGCGGCATAGATCGCTAGATATGTATTATCCAAAGCTATATATATTTATAATTTATTTGTATTTTTAATATTATTAATAAGATCTTTTAAATATTTTATGGCATCGTCCTGCGTCAGCCGCCCTATATATCTAATGCTTATCAACTGTCTGCGGGACCCGTTGTCGTAGACGACGAACTCGGCCTTGCCCTCCGGCGCGTCCCCGGCCTTTATGTAGATCCGATATCTTCCGGCCACCTCCAGGACCTTGAAGTCCCCCGTGGCCTCAACTCCCTCGACGAATACGTCCATGGAGACGACCCTCAAGTCGCCGAGGTCGATAACCCTCGCCGCGTTTTCGCCGCGCTCATCTCTATAGATTGTTATCACGCGACGGCTCGAGGAGCTGTATTAATCGTTATCGGCTCTTTGTCCTTCAGAGTCGCCCTGCCGGCGGCTTGTCTCCTTGAACCGCTTCGCTATGGTCGTACAGTTCGGCGTATAGGGCGAAGCCCTCTATATTTTGTGCTCTCTGCATTCTCCGTTTTGCGCATCGACACACAGGAGGCCGTCCGGATATGTACGGCAGCGGGCCCTCGAGAGGCGCTCCCCGAGGGCCCCGGCTGCGAGTAGGGCTGGAGGGCTAGGCGGACGAAGCCCTCCTGCGGGAGAGAGATGGGTCTGGGCGGCGCCTGGCTCGCCGCATATCGGCTGTACGTCGACCGACCGCCAGAGCCGCCGGCGCGGCTACATACCGCATCAAGCCGCAAAGAGGCTGAAGATAGACGCGCCTCTTAGGCGGAGCTCAATCCCAGAATGCCCTTGTGGCGGCGTATTGCCTCTCGGCGTCTATTATGGCGCTCCACAGATCGTCGCCGGCCGCCAGCCTGTTGAGTATCTTGACGGCGGTCTTGGGGCCGACTCCGTGCGCGAGCTGCACCAACACGCCCACCTTGCCGTGCTCCAAGACTATCGACGCGCTTCGCCTCAGCTCGTCGAGCTCCTTGGCCTCCTCTCTATCCAGCTTGCGTCTAGCCTTGAACTTGCTCCATATCTCCAGGGCTCTCTCCAGACCGCCCTTGACGACGGCCACGGCGCCGACGCCGCACCTAGGGCAATTTATCCTCTCGGGGAGGAGGTACGCCTTTCCCCTGAAGGTCCAGCCGCAGTTGAGACACAGCAGGGCGACCTCTCTGTTCAATATCCTCCTGCGGGCTAGGTCCCTCACGGCCTCCTGGGACAGCCCCCTGTAGGTGAAGTCCACGCGTAGCGCCTCCTCCAGCAACGGCTTATCGACCGCCGTGGGGCCGGCATACCTCTTGACCTCTATCTTGTATCGGCCGGACCTGACGCCGTCTATTAGGTCCAGGAGGGCCCTCAGGTCGAGCCGCTCCACGAATATCTCGTTGGCCGCCTCTATGCCCGGCAGATCGTCGATATAGGCATCCACAAGCTTCGGCGGGATCTCCTCGGCGTCTCTTGACAGAAGACCGACCCTTTGGGCTACCTGTAAAAATCTATATTTAAACATCCGAGAAGCTTTTACGGCATTCACCAAGGTTTTCTGGACATATATATCATCCCTATGGAAGGCCTCGACGAGAGGTTTCTGCATGATGGGCTCCCTGTGGATCAACAGGACTCTGTAGGGGTCCGACCTGTAGCCTATGGGCCCCATATAGGATAGGTGGTGGGATAGGTACATCCCGAGGGCCTCGTTGCCCTTGGACCCGAGGCACGTATGGACGGTCGCAAACCTTCCGAATAGGTGTATCCTCACGACGTCCGGCGTGGGCACGTCCTCCTCGGCCAGCCCCTCGACGTCGGCAATCCCCGCGTAGCCTCCCCTGAGGGCCTCCCTCAGCGCCGCGGCCCTGCGCCTACAGACGTCCTCGGCTATCTCTCTGGGCACCGGGATCTCCTCGCCTATCCACCCCGGCAGAGCTCCCGCGAGATCTAGCTCCGGGTAGAGAAAAACGGCGTCGCCCTCGATCTTGGAGATAGTCCACGCCCTGCCTGCGAGAATTATCTTCGTCCCCGGCCCGACCGTGAAGACGAACTCTCTGTCCAGCTCCCCGACGACCCTCCCGGCGGATTGGTCGACGGCTCTATACCTCTTCTCGTCAGGTATGGTCGATACGTTCTCGAAGTAGTACTTTATGGAGCCCTTCCTGGGCCTGAGCTGGTCGAGGAGGCCGTGCCTCTGGGCGAAGTCGAGGACCAGCCTCAAGTCGTCAGCCGTAAGGCCCGCGTACGGGTGGGCCCTCCTCGCTATCCTCAAAATATCGTCGAAGGAGATGGGCCTTCCGTCAAGCCTGGCCTCCAGCGCCATGCCCACCACTTGGTGCAGCAGGACGTCTAGAGCGGCCTCGTGGTACTCCACGGCCCTCTCCAGCTCTCTCCTTAAGGCCCTCTCGGCTATCGCCTCCGCCTCCAGGTAGTCCTCGAGATCGGACGCCACGACGACGCCCCTAGAGACGGCGTCGAGCCTATGTCCCCCCCTCCCCACCCTCTGCACCAGCCTGACCACCTGCCTAGGCGAGCCGTACTGGACCACCAGCCCTATGCTGCCGATATCTATGCCCAGCTCCAGGCTCGACGTGGCGATCACCACCTTGAGCTCGCCCGACTTAAGCCTCTCCTCGACCGAAAGCCTGTGATCTCTGGCCAGGGAGGAGTGGTGCACCTCCACGCCTCCGCCCAGCAGAGCCCTCAGCTTCGCCGCCAGGAACTCGGCCCCGTCCCTGGTGTTGGCGAACACCAGGACGCTCCCTCGCTCGCCCCTCGCCAGATCCGCCACGTACTTCAAGCGGGCAAGGGTCTCCGGAGTCACGTCGTACTTCTCCGCCGAGGCGTAGTCCTCCTCGGAGGGAGTAGGGGCGACGACCTCCACCTCGTAGCGTTTCGCGGCCGACACGTCGACGATCTTGACGTCGCGCCCGGAGCCGCCCAGGAAGCCCGCGACGAGCCCGACGTCGCCGACAGTCGCCGATAGGCCGATCCTCTGGAACTCCCCCGCGAGCTCCACAAGCCTCTCAAGGCCGAGGGCCAGCTGGACCCCCCGCTTGCTGCCGACGAGCTCGTGCACCTCGTCCACCACCACGTGCCGCACGCACCTCAACGAACCCCTCAAGGATCTGTTGAGGAGGACTATCTGTAGGGACTCGGGGGTCGTTATAAGCATATGGGGGGGCGATCTGTAGATCCTGCGCCTAGCCGCCTCGGCGGTATCGCTGTGCCTCACCTCCACCCTCGCCCCGACCATGTCGGCGACGGCCGTCAACCTCCTCAGCAGATCTCTGTTGAGGGCCCTGAGGGGGGTTATGTACAGGGCCTGGATGCAGCTCTTGAGCCCCTCGTCGAGCATTTTGGATAGGACCGGCAGCACGGCCGCCTCGGTCTTGCCGGTGCCCGTCGGGGCCACTATCAGCACGTGGGCTCCCGACAGCACGGCCGGGATGGCCGCCTCCTGCACTGGGGTGGGCTCCCTATAGCCCAGAGCCTCTATAGCCTCCTGCAGATCTCGCCTCAATAGACGGAAGGCCACGTGGCCCCAAACGATAAATAATAAATACCTTAGGCCAAGGCATGGCCATCGGCGCCGTGTCCTTCGACGTGGATGGGGTGCTGGTCGACGCCTCCCGGCGCCTGTCCATATGCCTAAACGGCGGCTCGGTGGACTGGAGCTGTTTCCTAGACTGCGGGAAGCTGGCCTTGGACCTGCCCAAGAGCCGCTATATAGATCTGGCCGCGCGTCTACACGGGAGAGGACACAGGGTGGTGGTGGTCACCGGAAGGCCCGAATACATGAGGCGCTGCACCGAGGCCCAGCTGAGGTCCTACGGAGTCCCCTTCGACGAGCTCTACATGAGACCCCAAGGCGACCACAGACAGGACCATCTATATAAGGCCGACGCCATCGCGAGGCTCATAAGGAGCGGGGTGAGGATCTGGGCCCACTTCGACGACAACGCGGAGACGGCGAAGGCCCTAAACGCCATCGGGATAGACGCGGTGCTAGCCTACTAGTCCCACTTCAGCCCCGTACCGACGCCTCGCCTGTAGTCGCCGAGACGGGCCCAGCGGGATCATGGCATCCTTGCCTCTGCCTGCATCGTGAGTCCGTCAAGGATCCCCAGGCATGGCCCGTCCCTGCGCCGGGCGCGCTCTAAGCCCGAGCGGAGGAGCCCGTCCCGATGGGGGCTCTGGGAGGAGACCAGATGGCGCCGTCTGTTGTGGCTACGGCGACAGCTCCTCGAGGGTGAATACCTCGACGTCGCTGACTATTGTCGTTTCGTCGGACGAGAACTCGGAGCCGAGGAGCCTCCTGTACAGTCTGACGTCCTTAAGCCACTGCGGCTCGTCGACGCGATATCCCTGTTGCGCCGCCCTATCGGCGATATCCATCAGCTGGATCACCTTTGCGTGGACGGCCCGCCGCGAGCCGGCGGGCACTACGTCGACTATATGCACCCGGGAGAGGCTACGCGCCATCTCGCTCAGCTCCTCAAGCCTCCTCCTGGACCTGTAGGTGCGCACCAGCCGCCCGGCGCGGGCCGCCACCTTGGGGGCGCGCAGTATCTTCACGCCGGCTACCACAAGCCCCGCGAGGCCTAGGACCGCGCCGGGGGCGTTGAAGAGAAACGACATGAGGAACGCGGCCACCGCGGACAGCCCGACGAGCAGGGCGAGGGCCTGGAGATCGCGTATCAAGTAGCCGCCCAGGGCGGTGAACAACGCGATCAACAAGGCTAGGTAGAGGTCGTTCATAGCTCAATAACGTGGCATGTAGATATAGCTACTATTTGTAAGTAATTTACAGCAGATTCCTTAATCTTATCTCGACATTGCTTCAATATATTTAGCTTATTATTTATATATTTATCCAGATGAGGATCCTTCCCTCTGAGGGAAAGCAACTTCGCCGCTTCTTCCTCTATTGCCTTCAGGAGCTCCTCGGGCGTTCCGTAGAGTATCACGGCATCTTCCGCTTGAGTCTATAGTACTGTCTGACGGCCTCCGCCACCGCCTCGGCGTCGAGCACGCCTTTGTCGGTCAGCGCCTGCAGAAGCTCGGCGCGCGCCGTGACCTCCTCCACGCCGCCCAGCCTCTGTAGCCAGAACGAACGCTTGAGGTCTATTGTGAAGGTATCTCTGGCGCGGTCGTAGCTACCTACCTCCACAAGGCCGAACTCCTCCTCCTTTATCTTTATTCTGTTCAGCGCCGGGTAGGGATAGGCCCTGAGCCAGACCACCTCGGTGAGCGACGTGACGCGCCTGCCCCAGTCGAACTTCCTGACGACGGCGACGGAGCTGAAGGCGGATATATGCTCGGCCGAGACGCCCATGGCCTCGCCGGTCATCCTCATGAGGGCCTCCACCAGATCCTCGGCGTGGAAGGTAGTCGCGCCGCCGTGGCCGGTCAAGATTCCTTGGATCAGCTCATGTATCTCGCGGCCGCGGCTCTCGCCTATCACCACCAGGTCGGGCCTGGCGCGCAACAGATAGCGGACCAAGTCTATCAGATATATGGCGGACTCGGAGCCCGGGAGATTCTTCTGGTAGTCGTAGAGAGGCGAGGTGAACAGAAGGACTGAGTTGGTGAAGCTCCTGGGGAGGCGTATCTCCGGGGTCTCCTCGGCCACTGCGATGCGCTTGTGGGGGAGCAGCACCAGCAGTGCGTTGAGCAACGTGGTCTTTCCGGAGCCCGTGCCGCCTATAATCATTATGGACTTGAGGTTCTCGAGCAGATACCAGAGGTAGGCGAGCCCCAGCGCGGTGATGGTCTTGTTCTTGATGAGCCTGGTGGGGGATATGGGCTCCGGCGGCTGGACGCGTACCGAGACATACGGCGGATTGCGCGACGTCTTGCCCGACATGGCGGTCGCGAACCTCAGCAACGCCCCGTTGGAGAGGCGCAGGTAGGTGTCCTGTATGGGGTACTGCTCGTTGAGAGGCCTGCCGGTCTCCGCGTACACCCTGCTGATTATTCTGAGGACCACCTCTCTATCGGTCGGCACTATGTTCGTCCTTACGTTGTAGCCGTAATCCCTGTGGTCTACGAATATCGGGCTGTCGACGCCGTTCACGTTGATGTTCTCGAGCCTCACGTCGTAGAAGAAAGGCGTGAGGTACGAGTAGTCAGCGGCCTCCAGCTGGACGTAGAAACGGACCGGCGCCCTTAAAGGTCGCGGGACCCCCACGTCGGCCATCGCCATCTCTATGAGCTTGCCCAGCTCCTCCCTCGTCAGATCTGGCCTCACGACCTGTCTCGCGGTGAGGTATTCCATGATCTTGTAGACATAGTCGCCTACCTTGTCCGAGTACGGGAATGCGTAGTTAACCGAGTAGCAGAAGCCGTCCTCGAACTTATGGATGGTCACCCTGGCGCCCTCCACGCCGTACTCCTCGACGGGTATGCCGGGGCACTGCTCGATACGGAACCCAAGCCCGCGCGGCGCGCTCATGGCGCCCCCGCAGACGGGTTGCTGGGCGGCTTCAACACGCCGGTCGTCACCATAATTACTAGGAACATAGAAATGTAAAAGACTGAGAGGTATATAAGCCCGCCCCTAGTCGAGAAGCTGACCTTGGCGAACAGGAAGTAGTAGCCGATGGCCAGCATGCCGAAGGCCAGATAGAGGAACTGCATGCCGATGCCCCCGCCTCCGAGGCCGGCCGCAGGGACGGGGCCGCCGCCGGCGACTCCCGCCAAGGCCTGGGTCATAATGATCATCGAGGCGTTGACGAACGCAACCATGGCGGCCCCCAGCACCGCCAACAGCCTCACTATGCCCAGAGCCTTGCCCAGCTGCTCTCTGTAGTCGAAGAGCTTGGCGACGAAGTTCTGCAGCTGGTCTATGGTGGAGCGCGGCAGCGTGCCGAGCCTGTGGATGTCGAAGAATATCCTGGCGACCACGGCCATTATGGGCTGCATGCCTCTTATGACTACCTCCTCCAGCTCAGTCATGCCCGACTTTATGGCGTTAAGCATGGAGGCCGCCCGCGGCGTGAAGTCGCCGAAGTTGCCGTAGGTCACCGCGTTCTCCATGGCCCTTACGACCGAGGGGGATCGCTTCAGCTCGTCGAGCACCACGTACGAGAAGTCCATGAACCCCCTTTCGAAGGAGCGGGCGTTAACCCTCTCCTTGGTCGCGAAGTATCCCAGGGCGGAAACCGCCGCGGCCGCGAGGGGCGTGTACACGCCGAAGTTGAGGAAGAAGCCTAGGACTATCATGGCGGCGCTGGACACCAGGGCGAATATAAGGGGCCAGAGCCTGAAGTCCATCTTGAGGAGGGGCACGTTTATGACCATACCCATCACGGCGCCCATGACCGCCGGCAGAAGCCCGCCCATCAGAACGAAGACGCCGGCGTTGCCGCGCCCGACCACTATCGCCGTGACGGACACCATGGCGAGCCCCACTATGGATGCCGATATGGCGGAGACCAGGGAGTCCATCCTCCTCTGCATGCCTGTGGAGAACTCCACCATATCCATGTCCATATACAGCGAGAGCTTGGCTATTATATCCTCGCCGACCCTAAGCGCCGTGTAGAGCGAGTTGAAGCGGTAGATAAGCTTCTGAGGCGCGAGCTTCTCGACGGCGCGCTTCAAGGCGTCCAGCGGCTCCATGCCCAACATCCTCGTGTTGTTCCAGGCGGCCGCCGCCAGCGTCCTTATCCCGGGCAGTTCCCTGTACCTCATCATGCGCTGGATGGCCAGCTCCAGAGGCGCCTTAGTCGCGAAGGTCATCTGCACCAATACGGTGAGGAACGGAATCTCCATGTTCAGCATCTCCCTTATCGAGGACGCCCGAACCCTTATGATAACCTTAGGCATAAATATGAGGAATACGCCGAGCCCGAGGAAAAGCGGCCCCAACGGAAACGCGTTGACTAGAGTAAAGAACGCGCCCAGAGCCGCCAGAGCCGCGCCTCCCAGCAACGCGAGCCTTATGGTCTGCCTAAACTTCAGCGGGTCGAGGTCGGTCCTCTCTATGCCCCTCATGAGGAAATTGTATATGTTCACATGGTCCCCGGTTTGCCCAAATATATTTTTTCCGTCAAAGGGTTGTCGCCGCGCGGCGCCAAGCCCCATCCCAAGACGTCGCCTCCCCATCGCCCTGACGCGGCCTCTGAGGCCCGGCTTTGCCACATCCGGAAGCCGTCCGAGGCCTCCGGGGGCTGAGGCTGAAATCGGGCGCGTCCGGCCTGCGGAGTTAGCTTTTTAGGCAAGAGCAATTCTACGACATATGTAATTACATTTATAAAAATGCGATATCGCCACTGCGATGAAGTTCGTGGTGTTGACCAAGGCGGCCGTGCCTCTCTCCACTGCGATAAGGATAGACCCGAAGACGGGCACCTTAGTCAGGGAGGGCGTGCCTCTGTCTACTAACCAGTGGGATCGCGACGCTGTGGAGTTCGCGCTCAAGCTTAGAGACAAGTACGGAGGTGAGGTCATAGCCATATCGATGGCTCCGCCGTCCGGCATCCCGGCCCTGGAGAGCTTGATAGGCATGGGGGTCGACAGGGCCATACTGGCCACCGACAGGGTCTTCGCCGGCGCCGACACCTGGGCGACTTCGTTCGTGCTGGCGAAGACCATAGAGAAGTACGTGCCGGACTATACGTTGATTCTGGCGGGCGAGGAGACAATAGACAGCACGACCGCCCACGTAGGCGCCCAAGTGGCGTCCCACCTCAACATACCCTATGTGTACTACGTCTACGACGCCGAGATACAGGGGAATAAGGTCAGGGTGAGGCGGTTCCTCGAGGACGAGGGAGTCGACGAGTTCTACGAGATGGACCTCCCTGCCTTGGTGTCGGTGGCCAAGGGCACCCAGATGCCGAGGGAGATCAGCCTCTCTAGGAAGCTCAACGCCAGAGAGAAGATAATGCAGGTCACCAACAAGGAGCTGGGGCTGGACGCCGAGTGCGTGGGCCTGAAGGGCTCGCCCACCTTCGTGGCGGCGCAGACAGGCGCGACGTTCCCGCCGAGGAAGAGGAGGATATTCCAGGGCGATCCGCGCGAGGCCGTCAGGGCCCTCGTCGAGGAGCTGAAAAAGGAGGGGTTGTTGCCGCCATGACCTGCAAGCTCTGGCCCCAGATAAACAAGGAGGAGTATAAAGGCGTTTGGGTATATTTAGAGCACGACGGCGCCAGGCTAAAGGACGTCGCCCTCGAGCTGTTGGGCAAGGCGCGGGATCTCGCCGCCAAGAGGGGGAACGCCCAGGTCGGCGGCGTCCTCGTGGCCGGTAGCGACGAGATGGCGCAGGAGGCCATATATCACGGCGCAGATAAGGTGGTCGTCGTGGTGAATCCGGAGCTGAAGGTCTACACCCCCTACGAGTACGCCAACGCCGTGGCCAAGGTGGTGGCAAAGTATAGGCCCGAGACCTTCTTGATAGGCGCCACCAAGAGGGGCCGCGAGCTGGCTGCGTTCATAGCCAACACCTTAACGACGGGCATAACGGCCGACTGCACGGCGCTGGAGATAGACCCCAAGACGGGCGACCTCATGCAGATACGCCCGACCTTCGGAGGCACGCAGATGGCGACCATAAAGACGCCGCACAGGAGGCCCCAGATGGCGAGCGTGAGGCCGGGCGTGTTCCCCAAGCCGCCGCGCGACGTCAACAGGAAGGGGGAGATAGTACACGAGGCCGTGGAGCTAGACGCCAGGAGGACGACCTTCCTGGGCGCCGAGAAGAGGATAGAGCGCGATATAGCCGATCTGCCGCCGGTGGAGTCCTCCGACGTGGTTGTAGCCGGCGGAAGGGGGCTCGGCTCAGCCGAGGGCTTCAAGTGGCTTGTGGAGCTGGCCAAGCTCCTCAACGGCACGGTGGCCGCCTCGCTGATGGCCGTGCGCGCGGGCTGGGCGCCGCATACGAGGCAGGTGGGGCAGACGGGCAAGACCATCAGGCCGAAGCTCTACATAGCGGTGGGCATATCGGGCGCCGTACAGCACATGATGGGGATACAGGAGTCGAAGCACATAATAGCAGTCAACTCAGACCCCAACGCGCCCATAGTGCAGAACTCGGACTACGCGATAGTCGGGGACTACAAGCAGATAATACCTCTGCTGATAGAGGAAATCAAGAGAGCCAAGGCCCCCCAGTAAAGCCGAGAACCAATCTTTTACTGATTCGGTGTTGCACAAGACATCTGTAGACGACGGACGGCCCCTTGAGGCGGAGGGGGACGTCAACGGGGGAGTCGGCGTGCGGCCAGCTGCGGTCTGGGCCTTATAAAGGCCTTTTCTAGAGCCTCCGTGGGTCTCTTCGTCGCGGTGGAGGGCATAGACGGGAGCGGTAAGAGCACGGTGATAGAGGAGCTGCGGAAGCTCTTGCCTATATACGCCACCAAGGAGCCCAGCGACGGCCCCATCGGCCGCCTCATAAAGAGCTGGGCGTTGAGGCGGGGGACCTCAGATCCGTATACAGATGCTCTGCTGTTCGCCGCCGATAGGCTGGAGCACTACCAGAGGGAGATAGCGCCTGCTCTGGGCGAGGGCCGCGTGGTTGTGACCGAGCGCTACGTCGAATCCAGCGTGGCCTATCAGGGGGCCGCCGGCGTCGATATAAAGTTTATAGAGCTGATAAATTCCCGCGTCCCGACGCCCGACGTGACCGTGCTCCTCGACATAGAGCCCGAGAAGGCCGTGGCGCGCATAGAGGCGAGGGGCGGAGACGCGGAGAAGTACGAACGGCTGGAGTTCCTGAGGGCTGTCCGCTCGATATATCTGAGGAGAGCCGCCGAGCGGGGCTACGTCGTCCTCGACGCCGAGGAGCCTCCCGCAACTATCGCGAGGAGGATCGCCGAGCTGATAGGGGCTAGGTCCTCGCGAGCTTGAGGAACCTCCTCAACACCTCCAGGCCCCTCCTGCCGCTCCTCTCGGGGTGGAACTGAACGCCGTAGATGCCTCTGCCCTCGTCGCATACAGCCGCTACGTACCTCCTCCTCAGTTCTATATACGCGGCCTCATACGGCGCGCCGCCGGCCTCCACGCCGTAGCTGTGCAGGTAGTAGTAATAGCCCCTATCCACGAGGCCGCACGTGCCGGCCGCCGAGGTCAGCTCCCAGCCTATATGGGGTATCCTCTCGGCGTCTATCCTGACGACGCGGCCCGGGAAGAACGAAAGCCCCTGCCCCTCCCCCTCCTCGCTGGAGTCGAAGAACAGCTGCATGCCTAGACATATGCCGAGCATCGGCTTGGAGCCTGCGTATCCCTTGACCACAGCCGCCAGCCTGCTCGCCACGGAGAACGTGCCCACCCCCGGCAGTATCACCGCATCTGCCTCCCCCAGCCCCTCGCCCCTCGAGATGAAGGCCTCGGCCCCGGCCCTCCTGAGGGCTGAGATCAAGCTGCCGATATTGCCGACGGTATAGTCCAGTATGGCTACCTTCATTTTATCAGCTTGTCGAGAGGCACTATCACCACGTCCCTGGCGCCGGCCGCCTTGAGCCGCATTATGAGGTCGGGCAGATAGTCCTCGTCGACGACGGAGAACACCTCGTACATATCGCCGCGGGCCAGGCGCGCCACGCTGGGGGACTCAAGGGCCGGGAGGACCGAGATGACGTCGGCTATCCTGTCGGCAGGCACGTTGAGGAACACCATGCGCTTGTTCTGGGCGTTCAGATAGCCGTTGATATAAGCCGCGAGTTTCCGCACCACGTAGTGGTCGGCCCAGGCGCGGCCCGCGACCAGACGCGCCGAGGTGTCCAGTATCTTCTCCAGGGGCTCGAGGCCGTGTAGCGCGAGCGTGGTGCCGGTGGCCATGACGTCCACCACGACGTCGGCGACTCCCAGCATCGGCATGACCTCGACGGAGCCCGAGACCTTGACTATTCTGACCCTCTTGTTCCGCTCCTCGAAGAACTTGGAGGCTAGGTTGATGTATTTAGTGGCGACCTTTATCCCGTCCGGCAGATCGTCCACAGACCTCCACTTCCCCTTCACCGCGGCCACCACTATGGAGCCCCTCCCTATCTTGAGGTCCAGCAGCTCGACCAAGTCCGAGTCGGCGCCGGACTCGACCACGTAGTCGTGTCCGGTTATCCCAGCCGCCACGTTGCCCGCAGCGACTATCTGGGGAATGTCCTCGGGCCTGAGCCTCACTATGTTGAGGTCCGGCCACGTGGTGGGCAGGATTATAGACCGCTCGTCCGAAGCCAGAAGGTCGATGCCGGCCAGCTCGAGAAGCCTGAGGGCTGGCTCCATCAGGCGGCCTTTATTCGGGACTGCGAACAATATGGGGGCTGTCCGCCTCCGGCATGGCCTCCCTTGACGAACGCTATATAAGCTTTATCCCGAGCGCCTCCCCCAGCGCGGCCAGGAACTTCTCCATCACGCCCATGGGCGCCACAGTGAACCTCAGGCAGGAGCGGCAGAGGGGCCTGCCGCCGAGGGCCCTCACGGCGAAGCCGCGCCGGTAGAGCTCGGCCGCCGCCGCCTCGGCGCCGTCGAGCCTCAGGGTTATGAAGTTGGCCTCGCCGACGTATTTATCGAGGCGTAGCCTCCCCGCTACCTCGTCCCTGACCGCGCGCATCTCCAGCACGGACCTCCGCACGTATTCCTCCAGCCCCAGAGCCTTCTCGACGGCCTTCGCCGAATAGCTACTTATGGGATGCGGGTACGCTAGAGCCCTAAGCGCCGAGGCGAGCCTACCGCGGGCGATCAGATAGCCGACCCTGAGCCCGGCCAGGCCCCACGCCTTCGAGAAAGTCCTCATCTCGACGACGTTGCCGTACTCGTGGAGTTTAGGCCTCCAGAGCCCCGCGAACTCGGCGTAGGCCGCGTCGTATATGAGCAGGCCCTCAAGACGGGAGGCCAGCTCCTCGAGCTCCTTCACCAAATGCCCGGTGGGGTTGTTGGGCGAGCAGACATATGCGGCGCCTCCTCTGGCTATCTTGACCGCCGTATCCACGTCGAGGCCTAGATCCGGCCCGTAGGGCAGCTGCACATACTCCACGCCTAGTTGCTCGGCGAGTATTCTGGGCATGCTGTAGGTGGGCTCAAGGACCACGAGCCTCCTCTCCTCGGCGAAGTGGAGGAGCTGTATCGCCAGCCTGAGGCCATCGTCGGCGCCGGCGGTTATGACGACAGACCCCCTCGGAAGGCCCATGTGGTCCTCTATCCTCGCGGCAAGCGAGGCGTTGTTGGGCTGGGTGTAGAAACGGGCCTCCCAGCTCTCGATGCCGCCGAGGATCTCCCTGTAGTATTCCTCAGGCAGGAAGAGGTTCTCGTTGAAATGCAGCCTGTAGACGTCGTAGCCTACGTCGGGCTCCTCGTAGAACTCCGGAAGCCGCTTGAACGCCATGGAGATGCAGGGAGAGGTAAATAAGATCTGCGCGTCGTCCGCCTCAGTCCGGCGGCAGGCCCCCGCGCTGGGGCGCGTCCGTGCCCGTTGCGTGCTAGAGGGACGGCCTCAAGCCCCATGGGCCTCGGGCGCGGCCGGCCGAAATAGTTAAGTGCGGTATGGATTCCGTGGAGGCCAAGCCTCTGACGTCGGCGGAGGAGGCCTGGAGGATAGCGGCGAGTTTGAACTACCGCCAGAGAGACGGCACGGTGGTGGCGGTTGCTCAGGACGCGGAGACGGGCGAGGTCTTGATGGTGGCCCATATGGACCTCGTGGCGGTGTTCCTCACGCTGGTGACGGGCCTAGCCCACTACTGGTCTACCAGCCGGAGGCGGCTCTGGCTGAAGGGCGAGACGTCGGGCCACTACCAGTACGTGGTGGAGTTCCGCACCGATTGCGACGGCGATGCTGTGCTTCTGAAGGTCGTCCAGATGGGCGCGGCTTGCCACACGGGGTCGCGCTCCTGCTTCGGCTCCAGGTACTCGAAACTGCTGCCGGAGCCCGGCAAGCTCAAGTCTAGGCTTATCGCCGATTGAGGCCGGCCGCGGGCGCCCGCCGGGCCTACGCTATCCCCTCCTGCGCCTGAGCTCCGAGCAGACGTCGTCGAGGGAGAGCCCCTGGGCCGCCAGCAGGACCAGCAGATGGTAGATCAAGTCCGCCGCCTCCTCGACCACTCTGTTCCTCCCCTCGGCGAGCGAGGCCACGGCCAGCTCGACGGCCTCCTCGCCGACCTTACGCGCTATATAGTGCACGCCTTTGGCATATATAGTATAGGTATAGCTGTTGGGATCCCCCGAGGAGATCCTCTCGCGGATCACCGACTCCAGCTCCTTAAGGACGTCGCAGCTCATCGCAACGCGTCGGCGTGGCGCTTGAAGCCCTCGTACTCGGCCAGCCTCACGGCGTATTCCCGCAGCCTCGTGTCGGCCAGAAGCCAGGCCAGACCCACCGGCTTCATGAACGTCAGCGGCGTCACGGCGCCCCTCCACCTCGCGCTGCCGCCCGTGGGCAACACGTGGGATATCCCCGCCACGTAGTCCAGGAGAGGACTGGGCGCATCGACAGATATGGCTCCGGCGTTCCTCACCATCTGCGCCAGCTGGGGCGCCCCCCAGACCTCCAGGTGCTCGGGCGCCACCTCGTCTATGATCCCGGCCGCCTCCTCCAGCGACGAGACCGCCCGGGCCTCCAGAGCCCCCATGGAGCTGGTCCTCTCCCGGAGGTAGATGCCCTCCGCCGCCTCGACCAACGACCTGTCCCTGGAGAGGAAGAGGGCAAAGGAGGCGGGGCCGTGCTCGAGCTGGGCTAGAGCCCCCGCGATCGCGCGCCTGGGCTCTACACCCTCGGCGTATACGACCAGCTCGGTCGGCCCCTCTATCCCGTCTATGCCGACGTAGCGGGAGAGGAGGTATTTAGCCGCCTGCACGTAGATTCCGCCCGGGCCTGCCAACAGGTCGACGCCTATCTGGAAGGCCGCGTACGCCAGGCCTTGAGGGCCGCCGAGGCTCACGACGCCTCTGACGCCCAGCCTCTCAGCCACGGTCAGGAGCTCCGGCGTGACGCCCCTGGGAGGGGTCACCACGTAGATCTCCCCAACCCCCGCGGCTCTCGCAGGCACGGCCAGCATCACCAAGGTCGATATGTATCTCGCAGGGACGTAGAGCGCCGCGCTCTCCACAGGCCGCCACGACACGGCCCTCAAGACTCCCTCGTAGTAATCCACGACGTCGGCGGGCCGCAGACGCGCGTAGACCCTCTCGAGCGACTTGGCGGCCTCCAGCGCCGCCTCGACGACGGCTCCATCGGCGGCCTGATCCCTCCTGGGCGGCACGACGACATCCCCAGGCTCGACTCCATCCAGCCTCCTGGACCACTCAAGTGCTGCGGCGAGACCCCTAGCCCTCACATCGTCTACGATCTCGGCGGCTGCCCTCAAGGCCTCCTGGGGCAACGACTCCCTCACAAGCGCCCCTAGGGCGGCCTATTTAAGCATGACCCGCGACGGCGGAGGCGCAACGCAAAATTTATCAAAACAGATGGATGCGTACATGTGCAGTCCATAGAGCTCGCCGTGGTGGGATTCGTCATGGTGTTCTTCATAGCGATAACCTTCTACGTCGCCGGCAACCTATCGGCGCAACCCCAGGCCAGCCAGGCCGAGCTGAACGTATTGGCGCAACAGATCCTGCAGAGGATCACAGCCTACAGCGCGTACAATCTATCGCAGGACGTAGGCGTGGCCAACCCCGGCGCGCCGGGGTATCTAAGCGACTACGCCATAGACTATCTGGCCATGGCCTCAGCCCAGCTGTCGGGATATCCGACGTGCAGCGTATGGAACCCGCAGAGCACGCTGGCCAGCACCGTGGGTAGCGCCGTATATATGGCGGGCTACGGCTACGTCATACCGAACCTCATACAGGGCACGCTGAACTTGACGGCCATAGCGCGCAATCTGTTCGGCAATAACTACAACAAATACGACGTAGAGATACAAATAAAGCCGCTCGTCAGGCTGGCCGTATGTCCCTACGTGACGGCCGGCGGCGTCGAGTTCATGAACAACGCGAGCTCCGTGTGCAGGCAGTTCTACAACGCCGCGGGAGGTCTCCTGGCCAACGGAACGGTCTATATAGTCGCCAGGGGCGCCGGCTCCTACCCCTCGGGCAGGGTGGCCTCCACAGTCTACTACTGCACGACCTCGCAGTGCTATCCGCCCTACACATCTACGATAACCCTAAACCCTCTGTCGCAGGTCGGGGGGTACTACTACAGCTACGCTGAGGCGGCTATGCCGCCCTACGTGAGCTACTCGCAACTGGCGGGCCTCCAGTCGGCGCTGGTGGTCTACGCCCAGAAGATAGACTACCCCTACAGCGCCGCCTACTACGTCTTCAACGCCACCTCGGTGTCGTTGATATACGGCGCGCCCCTCCCCGGAGCCGTCTCCACAACGCTGTATTTAATACACGACGCCGACTACGTCCAGCCGGGCTCCAACCTACCCTGCGACGGGAGGCTGAACTCTAACGCTCAAGGACGTCAATCGCTCGGCATAAGGTACATCTCGCTGTATACGGGGTATGCGTTCACGATCTACGGCTCCAACATAATGCTGGATCCCGGCACAGGCAACAGCCCGGTCAAGGTGCTACAATGCAGTCAATGTACTAGTAGTGCCCACTGTACGGCGTGCTGGCTGAACCTGCCCACCAACACGCTTCTGGCCCTGGCCTACGTGACGCCGAGCTCCAGCTCCCCCAATATACCGCAGGCGGCGCTTGTGCCCATACCGCTGTTCCCCGCGCCGCCGGCCACCGACGTAGACATAAAGACCTGGTATAGATGGGGCTTCTACAACGCGCCGCAGACATACGCCTCGTCGGCCTCGGGCGTCTTCAACTCGTTGACTACGACGTATCTCGTCAACGTGACCGTCTACGAGTACCCCAGCCCGATGCGATGAGGTGGGTCCTCGAGCTCCTCTTCGCGGTGTTGCTGGTAGCTCTGGCCATATACGCCATGACGCTTCTGCCCAAAAGCCCCGTCTCGACGACCATGGGCAGACAGGACGTGGAGACCGCCTACAATACTCTGCTGCAGCTATCGCTCAGCCCCACCTTCCTCAACGCGCTCAGCTCCTCCATATGTTCCGGCAACGCGACCGCCGTCAAGTCGGCGCTGGACTCGCTCATACCGCAGCAATACGTATATAACTTCACGGTATATCTGGCGGGTAGCTCCCCGCCCCCCTGCCTCGTATGCGCCTCATGGAGCCAGAAGCTCCTCTCCGTCGCGCGGCCCACCGGCTGGGGAGGGGCGGCCGCCTCCTCCTCGGCGACTGTGTCGGCGGTCCTCCCCGACGGCACCCAGGTGAGGATAGTGCTCTACGTGGCGAGGCCATGAAGGGCCAGTGGATAGTGCTCACCGCGCTCGCGGTCGTGGTCGCCGTTGCGGTGATATATATGGCCTACGTCTCCTCCACCATAGTCCCCGTGGCCTCCATCCAGAGGCCGGCGTACGGAATAATGAGCCAGGACTGGCCCGAGCTGGTCCAGCTGCTGTCGGGCTACGCAGCCTTCCTGGCCCAGTCAGCCGCCTCCAAGATATCGGCGGGCGCCCTCAACGCCGGCCTCTACAACAATCTGCTGCAGGGCCATCCGGCCGACATATACTTCCAGCTGGCTGATGCGTCGCAGTACGCGGCGTCGGCCCTATCGGCGACGGAACAGAGCCTCATACCCTTCGGCACCTTCGTGTCGGGGGGCTACGCGGTCGATCAAGGCGGCTTCGGCGGGACTCTGGGGCCCTATCCTGCCGCGGCAGTTCTCAACAACGCCTACAGCTTCTCCCAATGGTGGGGCGCAGGCGCCCTGTCGGCGCCGGGCGCCTATAGGGTATACAGGTTCGTGGTGACGCCGTACAGCCCGATCCAGAGCGGCTACGTGATATTGTATTCGGCCGATGTCAGGAAGCCCACGTCCGTGGGCGAGACCTACAGCGCCCCCATAGCCGACATACTGAACCAAGCCAGGTCGGGCGGCGGCTATAATGCCCGCCTGCTGAAACAGAAGCTCTACCTAATATTGGTGAACAACACGGCGCTGAACCAAGCCCTCCAGTACTACGCCGGAAATGGTTGCAACTACCACAACCCCAACGTGGTCCAGCAGTTCAACTCGATGCTCGCAGGGGCCTTCATCCAGCTCCCCTGGTGGTCTGAATACCTCAAGTGCCCGTTCTGCCTCTTCGACTTCAAGATGCCAAGAGGCTCCCTGGCCTCGCCGGGCTCATCGGACGAGGTGATGGTGATCCTATACAGCCAGCCCACCTCGAGCGTCTACCTAACCCTCGACATACCGCTGATGATGCAGATGCTCGGCATAACGCCCCCCTCGACGGGGCCCAACTTCTGCTACGACTCGGCCAACTACCAATACGCCTACCAGACGGCGTCGCCGGCCCTCAACAACAACCCGTATGCGGTCTACAACTTCAGCGGGGTCAGCGGGTTCTTCAACGCGGCGGCGATGGCCGGCTGGCCCAGCTCGGTGGTATACAGCACGTGCCACAGCGTCGGCCCCGAATACACGCCGCAGCCGATAGAACAGCTAGCGCCGACGTCGGTCTACGGCAACAGCACAGTCGGGCTCCTCCTCGGGGCTAACTACCCCGCCGGCACCTACGACGTGGGCTACCAGATATGGAACGGCTTCACGGTGCCCTCAAACTGGCCCGGCTTCCAGGTCAGAGTCTTGGTCAACGTGACGCAGATAGGGGCGGAGAAGATGGGCTACCTGGCGCTCTTCTGGGGCGGCTACAGCGGGAGCACCTTCCCCTGGTGCGCAGATATGGTGGCGGTACAGCCCGAGAGCTATCCGCCTACGTTCGTCTGGTCCTACCAGCCCCAGGGCTATATAACCGGGCCCTGGCAGACATATTCCTGGCAGTACGGAGGTTCCTACGTGCCCCTGAGCGCGGGCCGTTGGTACGTCCTCTCGATATCGCAGATACTTGGGGGCAACATGGCCGGGCAGACCTATCTGGCGGCCTACAAGTTCCTCTCGAACTCCACGGGGCCTATGGCGCCCTACGTGGGGCAGTGGCTGTCCATGTCGCCGCTCCAGAGCTTCAACATAGTGCTCGGCACAGACACCGAGGACTTCCCGCAGTCAAGCACGTCGAGCTGGACCGACGCGGCGATATACGACTTCCTGGCGGTCAGGCCCTGGACCTACCCCGAGCCCTCCGCTGTGCTGACCACGCTCGGCTCGGCGCCGGTCGTCGGCTCGCCTAGGCCGGTCGTGCTGGCCTGGGGCGGCCGGTCGTACGCCCTCTCGAAGGTCAACTTGCTGGGCAACATATCGCTGGCGCTGGTGACCGATCTGAACATAACCCAGACGCTGTCCGTAAACGCCTCGGTGAAGTACGTCGTGGCCAGCCCCTACAACTACACCTACGTCCGCTACACATACGGCGTCTTGGTGAGCGCCAACGTCCCCAAGGGGGCCCTGGGGGCCTCCTTCAACCTGTACACCAACTACGGCGGAATTCTCTACAACTACACCTGCGGGTCTGTGAGCGTATGCAACCAGACCTTGGCGGCGTACTACGGATTCCTCAACGGGGTCGATGCGGCGCTCTACAACGTCACGTTCCTCTCGCCCAGACACTCGACGTCGACGCCGGTGGTCCAGATCCTCGGCGCCTCGCTCGCGGTGAACAACATAACGGCCGTCCATCCACAGGTCTACTACCTATGGAGCGGCAGCTCGCTCTATCTAGTCAACGTGGGCAACATGGACGCCGTGTTCTACTTCCCGTGGCAGTCAGGAGCCCCGATCGTGCAGTCCGTGTCGCCCAACGACGGCGTCTTCGGGGCCAAGCTCGACGTGGCTGGGCCGGGCGGCAGTAGCTGGACCCTGGTAATGGTCCCGCCCGCCAGCGCCGTCAACGTGACCTTCTACCCCTCGTATCTGCAACAAGCGCAGAGCGGCTTTCCGGGGTCGTACGCCCCCACATGGGAGCTGAACTACATCGCCCCGATCTCCCTGACGTCGTCCAGTTGCCGTCTGTTGCAGGTTTACTTCCCGTCCGGCTACTCCGGCGACCACCTCGTGCTGATAATACCTCCGTCGATTCTACAGGCGCTCGGCTTCTCCTCCAATGGTCTGTCCTTCTACATGTTCTCAAAGGGAAGCTGGGTCGGCCCGCTGACCTACTCCACGGCGTATTGGGGCGACGTATGGCTTAGGGTGCAACAGAGCCCCGGCTGGTTCGCCTACAGGGGGACCCTCCTGGAATTGTGTCCGGGGGGAAGCCCGAGCTCCATGGCGTCCGTGGCGGATCTATACGTGCCGCAGGCAAACAGCCCCTATGTATTCAACAACCCGATATCCCTATCCAACTATCCGTCGGGGTTCGCGGTGGTGGTCAACATGACGTATGCGGCGTATACGGGCGGAAGCCCCAGCAACTATCTCTACTACATCTATCTAGCAAACACGACAAATCCGCAGTACCAATGTCCCGAGGGTACTCTGGCGGGCAAGATGATAGAGATATTCAACGGGTATAGCCAAAATATTCCGGGATGGTACGACTGGTGGAACCAGTACGCCAGCGTATGCGGCGACCAGAACGTGTGGACCACCTACGGCACCGGCCTCGAGGTGTATTTCGTAATGGCGCTCACCCCCCAGTTCGCCAACTACCACATAATTACTGCGACCGGCGGCCAGCTGAATACGTTCGATAAGTGGTGGTACAACGGATGGCCCAACACGGCATATAACCAGGCGTTGCTCACTACATTGCCCCCATGCACAAATTTGCAACAGTGCAACGGGCCCATGTGGAGCTTCCAGTATTTGGTAGTAGGGTATCGGTATCTGTATAACTCATATCCCTTCGGCGTCGATGTGATCCCCTATACCTGGCCCCTTCCGTACTTCATATTAAACGGGCAGATCTACCAGACGATATGAGGGGCCTGGAGGCCTTGGAGGTGGCCATTCTGCTGTCGGTGTCGCTAGCCATAATATTCGCCGCCATTCCCTATATAGTGCAGAACATCTTCCAGATAGAGGCTGGGCTCGAGGCCAAGAACGTCGTTGCCTTCCTCACGGCGTTTGCGGACTCGCTGGAGACCGACTTCGGCATGACCGGCGTCCAGAGGATCTACCAATTGCCTAGCTCCTACTTCGGCTCGCTCTACGTGGGGACGCCGAGACTCTACGTGACGATCCAGTGCGGCGGGGTCTCGAGCACCTACGTGTTCCGGGAGGTGGTGGTGGGCTACAACTCGACCTACGTGGAGTTCGGCACCTCGATGCTCAGGGGGCTCAACGGCTCCCTCGCAGTGCCCATAGGCGAGCCCGTGGTGGCGGTCAACTCGACCTACCCGAGGACCGTGAGGCTCTACAGCCGTGTGGTCTTCGTCAACGGGTCCGCCTCGCTGTATCTCTACACCGTCTCGGCCAAATTCATGCAACGAAGCCCGAGCGGCGTCCTGGCCTACGTGGTGGGGCCGCTCAACTCAACGTCGATCAGTTGCGGCGGGTCCGCCAGCGTGACCGTACAGAGCAGGCTCGGCTCCAAGACCCTATACTTCGGGGGGATCCAAACCGTGTATTTGGTGTGGAACAACGTAACCCTCGTCTGGGGATGAGGGGCATATCGGCCATCGAGGCGGCCATACTCTTCGGCTTTATGGCCGCGGCATATCTCCTGGCCTCGTACCTAGTCTGGCTGTTGTCCTACCAAGCGTTCCAGCGGGAGGCGGCCACGACCGCGCAGCTGATGGCGCGGTACGTGGCCTCGCAGATCGCCGACCTGGCCTCCTCGTCGCTGACGCCTGGCGTGAAGTCCATAAGCTACAAGCTGTTCCTCCCGACGCAGTTCCCCAATTTCGACGCCTACTCCTACTCCATGGCGCTCATCAACAACTCGACGAGGCCCGGCGTAGTCTCGCTCTACGTTCTGCTCAACCTCACGGCGTACCGCGGGTCCTTCACGGCGAGCGTCTACCGGGTCTCGGCATTTGCCTACAGCATCAACGCCTCCTTTGCAGGCCGGAGGATCTACGCGACGAATTTCGACAGAGTCCTGGGAGGGCCCTCCTGCCTGGTCCCCTCCCCCGTCGTGCCGGGGCAATATGCGGTGAATCTCACCACCTCGGGATGCGGCGCGCTCTGGTACGCACCGACGCCGGCCAACTACAAACTTCTGACCATCACCACGTCGAAGTGACGCGACGATGTGGCTTGTGGATCCGCTCGAATGGCAGCACCACATGGCGCTCGCCAGAGCCCTGCTCCCCGAGCTCTCCTTCTCGAGGGACGGCGAGGCGGCCCTACTGGCCTCCAGGCTCGGAGGGCTCTCCGTGGACGCGCTCGCCGCGTTCGACTGGTCGAGGCCGGCGGTATACATGCCGCCCTTCAGGGCGCTGGTCGAAGGCGCGTCGGTGTCGGTTGCCGTCGAGGGCTTCACGGCCAGGAGGCTCGCCGAGGCCGGTGTAAGGCCCGACGTCGTCGTCACCGACCTCGACTACGAGCCGGCGTCGGTCGGGCTGGGGTCCGTCGTGGTCGTGCACGCCCACGGCGATAACGTGGACCTCCTGCCTCTATACAGACCTCCGCGGAGGGTCTACACGGTCCAAGTCCCGCCGCCTCCCGGCACCTACAACGTGGGCGGATTCACCGACGGCGATAGGGCGGCCCATCTGGCCTACGCGATGGGCGCGCGGGAGATCGCCATAAGCGGGTTCTACCCCGACGTCCCCATAAAGCGCAGGGACTCGGTGAAGGCGAGGAAGCTGGCGTTGGCCGGGGCCCTCCTGGCCCGCCTATCGCGCGTAGTCCCAATACGCTTTCTCTGAGAAGGCCGCGAGCATATCGAGCGATCTGGCGAGCTGCCTCAGCCTCTCCTCGTCGTCCTCCAGCTCCAGGTACTTCTCCAGCTGTATCCTCATGTCCATCATGTCCTCGCCCGCTATGTAGACGCAGAGCGCGTCTCTGCAGACTGTGAGCGTGTAGATCGTCCTGTAGGGGTAGAGCTCGGTGTAGTACCAAAGAAATCCGCCCATGGCCTTGAGGGCCTCCACTAGCCTCGGATCTCTGGACAGCTTGGCCATCCTCTCCTTATCCACGGCCATATATGGATCGCATTTTCTGTTTATAAAGTGCGCATCGCCCCGGCGTCTACGAGAATCTGTACCAGACCCCCATGCCGGAGCGCGGGTAGTTCCAGTCGATGTTCTCATAGGGGCACACCACGCGGCAGGTCCCGCATTCCAGGCAGGCCTCGGTGCTCAGCACAACTATGTCCCCCTGCTGGACGTAGCACTTGGCGGGGCACATGTAGGTACAGGGCTTCTTCTCGCAGAATCTGCACTTATCGGGGTCTTTTATCTTGATGTGGGGCCTATATATGTCGATATCCCACGCGTTTACGTTGAGCCTCTCCTCTATCGTCAAGAACTTGACAGCCTGTTGGGAGCTCATAGATAAGCCAGCGCGTACATAGTATTTATCAGTATTTTCGCGAGCGACCAGTTCCCCTCGCCCATCGTAGTCTTGAGGGCCGAGGCGACTGTAGGCGGCCTGTCCTCTATGGTGAAGTAGTTGCGTAGGAACGCGTTGACGAGCTTCGGCATGTCGTCGAAGGCGAACTGCCCCGAGAGGACCTTGTCGGCGTTCTTGAACGCAAGCAGATCCCTGAGTATGAAGCTGCTCCTGAGCTTGTCGTCGTAGCGCGACAGCGCATCGGGGCGCCCCACCTCCTTGATGGTCTCGGCGGCCAGGACGCCGGAGGCCACTGCGAAGTCGACGCCTCTTATCAAGACGCCGGCGTGCATCAAGAAGCCGGCCGTATCGCCGACGATGAGCAGCCCGTCGTAGGAGAACCTGGGGGGAGCCATGGATATGCCCGCCACCGGGGTCAGATGCGCCGAATATTCCTGCAGATTGGCGCCTGCGACGAGCTTGGCTATATATGGATGCGTGCGGAGCCGCTCGGCCAGGTCGTAGACGGGGGTGGCCAGCCGGCGCCAAGACGTCAAGTAGACCACCACGCCTAGGGCCACGGAGTCTCTATACGTGTAGAGAAAGGCGCCGCCGGGCAGATACTCGGTCGGCCAGCCGGCGAAAGCCCACGCGAGGCCTTCGTCCTCGGAGAGCCCGAGCCTGTCCTCCAGCACTTTCCTATTCTCGAACTTGAGGACCTCCTTGGCGCCGACGGCCACGTGCTCGGGCTTAAGCCTCTGCACGATCCCGGCCCTCTCGAGGAGCAGTCTGTTCACCCCCTCCGCGTCTATCACGTAGTCCGCGTATATCTTGTCCTGCCCCGACCTCACGCCGACGAACCTCCCCCGCTCGTCCCGCAACAGCTCGTCGACGACGACCTCGGTGACTATCTTGGCTCCCGCCGACGTAGCCAGTTTGCCAAGCCAGGAGGTGAAGGCTGCCAGAGACGCGACGAAGCTGGACTTCTCCGGCTTAACCACCTCGAACTCCATCGTGGTGACCGACTCGTCCGACATGAGCGATATGCGCTCCTTACGCACCCAACGGTCGGCAGGGGCGTCCTTCCGGAACTCGGGAAGATATTTGTCGAGCCAATAGGCGTAGATCCTTCCGCCGTAGACTTGCTTGGAGCCCGGCTCCCTCCCCCTCTCCATGACCAAAACCTTGAAGCCGGCAGAGGCCAGCTTGTAGGCGGCGGCGAGGCCCGCGGGACCCGCGCCCACCACCACCACGTCGAACTTAGACGACATCGGCAAAGCTAAGGGGTTTGCTTAAAAATATTGGGGACAGCTCGTAGCGAAGGGAGCCGTTGCGAAATGACGATAAGCCTTAAAACGACAGAACCGCAACCCTCCGTGAGGATCCGGGTCAAGTACTTCTCGGCGCTTCGCGATATAACGGGCAAGGTCTTCGAGGAGCTCGATGTGCCCGACGACTACACCTTGGGCGAGCTTGCCGATTGGTTCTTCAAGAGCTACCCCAGGGCCCTGGCCTATAAGGACGACGTGATATTCCTCGTGAACGGGCGCAACGCAACCGAGAACTACGCCTTAAGGGACGGCGACGAGGTTGCCGTAATGCCGCCCGTGTCCGGCGGAGGCGGGCTGACATCGGGCGAGGTGGATATAGATAGGGAGGTGGAGGACATAATTTCGCGCACCGCGCCGAAGGGCGCCGGCGGCGTCGTGATCTTCGTGGGCTTCGTCAAGGGGCGCGTGGGCGACGCCGAGGTGGGCGAGCTGGACTACGAGGCCTATGAGCCCTACGCCAGCCAGAAGATAGCGGAGATAGAGCAGTGGGCCCGGTCCATCGACGGAGTCCTCGACGCAAGGATATACCACAGGGTGGGGTCGCTCAAGCCGGGCGACCACACGATCTACGTGATGGTCGCCGGCATAAATAGGGAGGTCTCCTTCTCGGTGGCTAGGCAAGCCCTCGAGAGAGTCAAGCACGAGGTCCCTATATTCAAGCTGGAGCACAGAAGCGACGGCGACTATTGGGTCGTCGGCGACGGCAGGCGCATAAGGCGCGCCTGACGCCGCGCGGCCGCGGGAAGTCCGTACGCCAGCCCTTGGCCGGCGGCCCGGGCGGAGACGGCTCAAGCCCTCTAGGTCCGTTCTGGGCGGATGATTCGCGCAGAGCCCTCCGAAGCTCCAGATACGGCCGGAGGATCGTCGGCGGGGCTCCGCGGCGGGCGGACCCCTGCTGGAGGCGGAGGAAGAGGGGGTCAGCTCTCGTCGATCTCGAAGGGGGCTCTGTCTATGGATACGACTCCCTCCACCTCGCTGACGTAGCCGTTGCTTCTCACATCTATGCGTATGGTCGCCACAAGCCCCTTCTTCGTGACTATGGTGACCTGGTCGTCCGCTATCTCGAAGTCGAGCACCGAGTCCCCCTCGGAGCTTATCATCTCGGCCACCTTCGATGCGAGGCTCCAGCGGAATGTCAGGCTGACGCTCAGCCCGTTGGCCTCGACGTCCAGAGGGCCCCTCAAGGCCCTCGCCAGAAACTCGGCGGCGCCTCTATTCAGTTGCGGATCCCCTGACTCTATGGTGACGAGCACCCTCAGCGGCTTGAGGCGTGTGAGACGCTCCGCCAGCACGCATGTGGTTGTGCATAGCTATAAAAGGGTTTGCGAGTACGCCGCAGCCGTTTTGAGGGGATGAAAATATATACTGGACAGTGGTATCGCCATATGGCTTCGCCCGGCGTAGTTTCCTACGAGCCTCCCAAGACGGCGGACCTATTCTACGAGACCACCCCGACGGGCGTAGAGGGGCTGGACCAGCTGCTAGGGGGCGGCTTCATCAGGGGGCGCACCTACCTCATCTCAGGCGAGACGGGCACGGGCAAGACCCTCATATCGCTTACCTTCTTGTTGCAGGGCGCCTTGAAGTTCGGCGAGCCGGGGATATACGTCTCGGTGGACGAAACCTACGAGCAGCTGGTGATGGGGGCGAAGAGGTTCGGCTGGGATCTCGAGGATCTCAGGGCCAAGGGGCTCATAGAGGTGCTGGTGCCCGAGATGGACCTCATAGAGCGTCTGAGGGAGAAAGACCCCACGGCCATAGCCAAATCCCTCATCGCATCCCTAAGGGACTATGTGGTCGCCTTGAACGCGCAACGGCTCGTCATAGATCCGATAGCGCCCCTGGTGACCTTGGACAAGGACGTACAGGTGCTCCGCGAATATATACGCGTCTTGGTGATGGGCATAGAGAGGGAGATAGGGACCACCAACATAGTGACCACCGAGATACCCAGCGGGTCCGCCGCGATAAGCCGCTACGGCGTCGAGGAGTTCCTCGCCGCAGGCGTCCTGGTGACCGGGATAGCGAGGACCCGCGAGGGCAACTTCAAACGCGTGCTCTTCATCAGGAAGATGAGGTGGTCCCCCGTCCAGCCAGGTCTCTACGAGTTCGACATAGTGCCCAAGGAGGGCGTCGTCGTCAAGTCGCAGGTTAAGGAGCCTCTGTTGCCCGTGACGTTCCTGCCCTTCGTGCCGTGAGCCGCATCGGCGTGGTTGCGCATCGGCGGAGGGGCCCCTGGAGGACTTAAACAATCAAACTATTATTGAATACACTATTATAAATAAATTAAATATAATCATCTATTTTAATATAAATATTTCTATATTTACAACAATAAACTAGTTGGTCGGTCAGAAGTAATACCATACATCACCGATCGGCGATCAGGGTGGTCATCACCAATTCACAAACTTTCTTTATTAATAAAGGGCTTTTTATTGGCATGAGCTTGGTCGCTCGCGCGTTGTTCCCCAAGGGCAAGGAGCCTCGATACGCGTTCGAGGCGCTCATATCTATGTTGCCGGAGGTCACGTTGAGCTTTGCGGCGGACGGTATATCCATGAAGGCTCTAGATCCGAGCAAGGTCGCGTTGTTGCAGCTAAGCTTTACGGCAGGCGGCCTTGAGGAGTATTCTGTGGATCGCGACGTTAAGATAGGCCTGATTTTGTCCTCGGTGAGGGACGCCTTGAAGAGAGTCGGCGCGGCGGAGAAGCTGGAGATAGGCGTAGACGAGGAGAGGAGGCGGTTCGTCATGATGGTCTACCCCAAGAAGGGACGCGAGGCGGGCATATCGAGGAAGTTCTCGTTCCCGATAGTCCAGCTGGCCGAGGAGGAGATCCCGGAGATAAACATAGAGTATGAGGCCTCTTTCGAGATGGACTCCGCCACTTTCGACGACATGATGGCCCTCGCCGAGAGCGTCTCCGACGCGGTATCCATACAGGTCTCTCAAGACTCCGTTGAGTTCAGCGCCGAGGGGGAGGGGGGTAGAGAAGCTGCCAGCGAGTTCGGCCGCGACAGCGAGGCTTTATACGACATAAACGCGCAGGGGACGGTGAAGGCAAGGTATTCCGTCGAGTTGATAAGAAACGTCTCGGGGACGCTCAAGGGTATCAGCAAGAGGGTGAAGGCGGAGCTCGGCGACTCCAAACCCCTGAGACTCACCTACGAGTTCGCCACGGGCGCCTTCACGATGGTGTTGGCTCCCCGCGCCGACTAGATGAACTCCTTGGCCCTAATCCTTTTGTTGTTCTTCACGCTGGGGGTTGCCATAGCCTTCTTTTGGCTGGCCTACACGACATTCACGTCCACGGCCAGCACGATAGTCACGATAAGGGCGGCAACTCTGTATTATCATAACGACACGTTGAAGCTGGTCGTGGTGAATCCCGGTCCAAACCCGGTCTACATAAACGCGGTGTATCTCTCAGGCGCTAGATGCAATACCACCGGCGTATCAATACAACGGGGGACCATGGCTGAGATCTACGCCGTATGCCCACGCCAGCAGGCGGCCACAGCTCAAGGCATAGTGGTCGCCAACGGATATCCGTTGCCCTTCACGGCGTCAATATCCTGAGGCCCAGAGGCCGGCCGCCCCGCGCGTCGTCGTCCTGCCGGCGAGCAGGACCTCGGCGCGCCCGCAGTCGCAGGTCAGCTCTGGCGTTTCTCTTCACGGCTCCGCAATACCAGCCGACATCACGGCAGATCGTCTACGGGTCTTTATCAAGATATCGGCGGGGAGATCGCTCTATTTCCTCCCGTAGGGGCAGAAATGCAAGATTCCGAGCTGTTTCGCCAGCCCGGCGAAGCTGGCTCCGTAGGACACCACGGGCTTGCCGGCGCGCTTCGCCATCTCGACAAGCGACTTCACGTCGACCGAGCTCGCCGCGCCGGGGGCTATCACCACCACCCCTATCTTAGCCAGGACGTCGGGCAGATTGTTCTCGTCGACAAGGCCCACAGGCTTGGTGGCGACTCTGGCCGGATCGTAGACGTATAATTCCGGCGTGATCGAGCCCAGCATGTCGACGACGCGCTCGCTGTAGCCCACCAAGAGCACCGGGCCTCCGTAGAGCAAGGCTATATACTCGGCGAATCTGTTGACGCACCTAGCGCTCTCGTGGGGATGGCAGGAGAGGGCCGATCTGGCGGCTGTGAGCGCCCTCGCCCTTATCGCCTCAACGCAGAACCGCAGAGACGGGTTTTCGACAGACTCCGAGAGGGTATATCTGCCCGACTTGACGCCGGCATCAACCGGCGCATCGATGCATATATTGCCGATGCAACATCGCGCGATTCTCTGCCCCTCGCATGCGTCGACCCCGGCTCTGTCGCTTACGGAGACCACTAGAAGCTCTGCGCTCACGAAGTGACCCTGATATTTCTTTAAAAAATTAAAGCCTATGGGCCCGGAGGTCGCGCTTCAGCATTAGGCTGACCTGATCACGCCTTTTGTCCTGAGGCATTATTATATATAATTCACGAGGAGCCTTCTATGGAGATATTGAAACACGACCTACTGATAATAGGGTCGGGGATAGCCGGTCTGAGGGCCGCCCTACAGGCGGCCTATACGGCTAAGATAGACATAGCGATACTGAGCAAAGTCCAGGTTATGAGGTCGCATTCCGTCTCGGCCGAGGGCGGCATGTCCGCCGTGCTCTATCCAGACAAGAACAACGACAGTCTCGAGTTGCACGCGTACGACACGGTTAAGGGCTCAGACTATCTGGCCGATCAAGATGCGGTGGAGCTGTTGGTTCAAATGGCCCCCATAGAGGTGAGGTTCTTGGAGAGGATAGGCGTGCCTTGGAGCCGGTTGCCGGACGGCAGGATGTACCAGAGGGCGTTCGGCGGCATGTCGGTTCCGAGGACCACGTTCGCCGCCGATAAGACGGGCTTCTTCATAATGTCTACATTATACCAGAATATATTGAGATTCGACAATATTAAACAGTATCATGAACACTTTGTAACTAAACTGATAATAGAAAACGGCGAATTTAAGGGGGTTACGGCTCTAGATCTCAAGACGGGCGAGCTAAAGTTCTTCTTGGCTAAAGCGGCCATTATAGCGACCGGCGGGGCTGGTAGGCTGTATAGATTCACCACCACGGCTCATTCAACCACCGGCGAGATGCTGGGCTTCGCTCTTAGGTCCGGCCTTGCCCTCAAGGATATGGAGTTCGTCCAGTGGCACCCCACGGCGCTGGTCCCCAGCGGCATACTGGTCAGCGAGGCCGCGAGGGGGGAGGGCGGCTACCTCGTGAACAAGCACGGCGAACGCTTCATGAAACGCTACGCACCCCAAAAAATGGAACTGGCCCCACGCGACATAGTGTCGAGAGCAATATTGACCGAGATAGCCGAGGGCAGGGGGTTCGTGCACGAGGAGAGCGGCATGGGCTACGTGGGGCTGGACCTGAGGCATCTAGGCGAGGGCGTATTGAACCAGAAGATTCCGTTTATAACCGAGCTGGCGCACAAATACGTCGGCGTGGATCCTCTGGAGGAGCTCATACCCGTGAGACCGGCGGTCCACTACACCATGGGCGGCATCCACGTAGATACGTACGGCCGCGTCCTCGCCCCGGACGGCTCTTGGGTCAGAGGGCTCTGGGCGGCCGGAGAGGCGGCCGCCGTGAGCGTGCACGGCGCCAACAGGCTCGGCTCGAACTCCCTCAGCGAATGCTCGGTATGGGGACGCCTCACCGGAGAAGCCGCGGCGAAATACGCCATGGAGGCGCCGACGCCTGCAACGGACGAGAGATACATAAAGGCGGCACAGGGGGAGGAGTCGAGGATATTCGACAAACTTCTGCACAAAGAAACCGGCGGCATCTCGGTGTACGAGCTCAGGGGCCGCCTCCAGGACGCCATGGAACAACATTTCGGCCCCTTCAGGCAGGAATCGACCATGAAGGAGGGCATACCCAAGCTCCTCAAGATAAGGGAGGATTTCGCCAATGTGAGAGTGGAGGACGGAGGCAGGGTGTACAACCAGAACCTGAAGGACGCGTTGGAGCTGGACGGCATGATCGACGCGGCTCTGGCAGTTGCCTACGGCGCACTCGCCAGACAGGAATCCAGAGGGGCTCACTACAGGCTGGACTACCCCAGGCGCGACGACGAGAGCTGGCTGAAGCACACCGTGGCGTTCTTCAACGGAGGCCAGATACAGCTTTCGTACATACCGGTCAGAATAACAAAATGGACTAAGTTCGAGGAGAGGAAGTACTAGGCCATGCCCGCCCTCACCGTCAAGGTAAAACGCTTCGACGGGAAGAAGAGCTGGTGGCAGGAATATAAAGTCGACATAAAGTCGAGGAAGATAAGCGTGCTGGACGTCCTGGTGAAGATAAAAGAGGAGCAAGACCCCACGCTGGCCATCCGCTATTCTTGCCGCATGGCGATCTGCGGCTCCTGCGGGATGGTGATAAACGGAGTCCCGCGCCTCGCCTGCCAGACCCTTCTCGCGGAGATCAAAGACGACACGATAACCGTAGAGCCCATGTGGAACCACAGAGTGATAAAGGACTTGGTGGTCGACACGGAGCCCAACTTCGAGAAGCTGAGGAAGGTAAAGCCGTACATCATACGCGACCTCAAGGAGATCTATGAGTCGGATATGGAGATTGGGCAGAAGCCGGAGGAACTCGAGAAGTACTACAACTTCGCGTACTGCATAGAGTGCGGCCTATGCATGGCCGCATGCCCCATATTAGCGACAAACGACAGGTTCCTTGGCCCCATGGCCCTCAACGCGGCGTATCGCTGGAGCGCCGACAGCCGAGACCGGGGATGGGAAGAGAGGGCGAAGATCATAGACGCGGAAGACGGCGTGTGGCCCTGCCACCTCGCGTATACCTGTAGCGCGGTTTGTCCGCGCGGCGTAGACCCAGGCTTCTCGATACAGCTACTAAAGGCAAGCCTAATAAGGAGGGCGAAGAGGGTTCTATGAGGGCCGGAAGGGGCGTGTTAGAGTGGTTTAGGAGGCTAAACCTCGAGAGGATATACTTCGTTATCCACAGACTCACAGGGATATATCTAGTCCTCTATATATTCCCAAGGCCCTACCTAGTTCTTCTGAGCGGCAGTTGGGAGGAGGCGTTGAGGCTGGACATGACGCCCATAGGCAAGATGCTGGCGATTATATTCATCTTCTCGATCCTCTTCCACGGCATAAACGGCCTTAGGATAGTCCTAATCGAGCTCGGCCTCATATCGGGTAGACCTCTACGTCATCCCATTAAGCCAATCCCCGCACTACGCGCAAACAAATTACACTTGACGCTAATCGTCGCCACCATAGTCCTCACTGTAGTAGGGATGGTTGTGGGTTCCTACCTAGTGCTATATGGCAAAGAACACCTGCTGGTAGGGCCATGAAAGCCAGTACCGAAAGACTTATCCTAATAACTGGCGCCTTGGTGATGATAATAGGCATGCCGCTGGTTATAGCCCTAGCCCTCCTCTTAGGCAAGATACCCTTCGAAGAAGTCCTGACGACGCATCCGCTCGTCATCATTCCATACGCTTTCGTGAAGATAGGCTGGGGGCTCATATGGGCCATCGTGGCCGTAGACTGGGTGGTGCACGGCTCCCATGGTATTAGACGAGTACTTATAGAGTTCATTAAATCTGAAAGGGGTAGGAAAATAATAGACTTAGTGTTAAATATTGTCATGGTAATAACCGGCATTATTATGTTTTACGTACTTGTGTTTGTCTCATGAGCCAGTTTCGGCGTCCATCCCTGCATTCCGGCAATATCTGACCGCCGCTAATAGAATTCTTTTAAACCCGCTCTGGGCGCTACCGCCGTGCTGAACGTCCTATGGCTAAACTTGTACAACCAGTCCCCCTAGGGATTTCTGAGGGCGTTAAGCTTATGGCTATTGCCCGTCCTCAACACGCAGAGGTGCCCACCACCGTGAAGGGAGTGCGCCTATTACAAAAAGATGTGGAAGAGACGAAGGTCTCGCTTCATTATAGAAAGTTTACGCGGGCTTTACCGAGGACACGGAAGGGGCGGGTTGTCCTTCGTGTGGAGGGGACTGCTTGCCAGACGTCGGCTCAATATTTAAACTGGGAAGTAACTCTACTCTGTGCGTTTTAACGAGAGAGCCGCCGGCGCCGTAGTTTATGCAATGCGGGAGGATCCGCTTTACTTGGTTCTACATAATAGGTTCGGTTGGGATTTCCCCCATGGCCTTATAGGCGAGAGGGAGACTGAGGTGGCGGCCGCTTTGAGGGAGATATATGAGGAGACCAAATTGAAGGTGGAGCTGGTGCCCGGCTTCGAGGAGCGAGTTGTTATAAGATTTTCGAGAGGTGGTAGAACAATATATAAGGAAATAATTATGTATCTGGCAAAGACTCCTAGCTATAGCGTTAAGCTATCCAGAGAGCATGACGGCTATGCCTGGGTGGGCTACGCGGAGGCCTTAAGGATGCTCTCCCGCGACGAGATGAGGCGTGTCTTGATTAAGGCGAATAATTTCGTTAAGGTCTCGATCTACCAATCTCGATGAAGATGTCCATAGTGGTTAGGGCGGACCTCTCCATGACTTGCGGCAAGGCGGCGGCCCAGGCCGGCCACGCCGCAGTCGAGTGCGCCCTGAAGGCGCTCAACTCGGGCAGATGGCGGAAATGGGCCGAGGACTGGCTCGCCGAAGGGCAGAAGAAGATCGTGCTTGCGGCGTATAGCGAGGCCGAGATGTTCGAGCTGGAGGACAGGGCGCGGTCGCTGGGCCTCCCCGCGGAGGTCATCAGAGATGCGGGCCTCACGGAGTTGCCGCCGGGCACCGTCACCGCGCTCTGCGTGGGGCCCGGCCCCGACGAGCTGGTCGACGCCGTTACGGGCCGCCTCAAGCTCTACAGATAGCTACCCCGCCCTTCTGAGGTAGACCCTGGCCTTCATATCCTCGATATCCCACTCCTTGCCGTACAACCCCTCGGGCCCCTTGCCGAGGGTCAGCTTGACAGCCCTCACCTCGTTGGCTATATAGCTGCCGTTGCGCTCAACGGCTTTCCTCAGATCGTCGTGCTGCGGGTCGATATATACTTCTATATAGTCGCTTACTGATAGGCCGGCCTCCTTCCTCATGACTTGTATACGCCTTACGAGCTCTCTGGCAAGCGCCTCGTAGTACAGATCGGGCTCCAGCTTGCCCGGCACACATACCGCTATGCCCCCCTCCTCGTGGGCTATCCAGCCCTCAGGGCAATCTCCCTCTACGACTGACTTCGCGTTGGCCAGATAGGCCAATAGGTCGGAGTATTTAGCCGCCTTGGATGCGCCCCTCACGACGATCCTGGAGATGGGCCACCTCAGCTTTATGCCGGCCTTGTTCCTGGCCTCCGCGGCGATTGAGAACACGTTGAACACCTCGTCGAAGGCGCTCAGTAGCTCTTCGTCGACGGCCCCCGGTTCGGGGTACCGGGCTAGATGCACGGACTCGGCCGCCTCGGGCTCGTACCTCCTCACGAAGTTCTGCCAGAGGTATTCGGCCACGTGGGGCACGAAGATTCCGCCTATAATTAGCACGTCCTTCAGGACTTTGAACAACACCGCATATGCGGCGTATTTATCCTCCCTGGGCTCCTCGCTCCACACCCTCCTCCTGAGGAGCCTGACGTATCTATGGCTGAGGGTCTCGACGACGAAGTCGACCCAGGCCTTGGCCGCCTCGTGGATCTCGAAGTTCTCCATGTGTTCCGCCACCCTCCGCGCCAGCATGGAGGCGGCCGACAGGAGCCATCTGTCCTCGTCCAGCGCCTTGCCCAGCAAGTCCTCCAGCCTGTGTCTCCTCGGGTCGAACCCGTCCAGCGACATATAGGTGTCGGCGAACTTGACGACGTTCCAGAGTATGTTCAGCTGGCTGGCGGCGTGTTTCACCTCGTCGGGGTCGAAGTTGAGCGCCTCCCAGGGAGCCGCCTTGGTCAACAGATGGAGCCTCGTGGGATCTGCGCCGTATCTGCCCAGAAGATCCTTGGCCCAAACCACGTTGCCCTTGCTCTTAGACATCTTCTGCCCCTCCTTGTCCAGTATATGTCCGGTTATCAATATGGACTGGTACGGAGCCCTTCCGGTATAGACCATGGAGGTGGCCAACAACGAGTAGAACCAGCCGCGGGTCTGGTCGATGGCCTCGGTAACCCAGCTGAACGGATAGAGGGCTTCCCACAGATCTCTCTTCCGCTCCCCGTCGACCGCGGCTATCCAGGCTATGCCTGAGTCCATCCAGACGTCGGCGACGTAGGGCTCCCTGACCCATCTATCGCAGTCGGGGGTGGAGATCTCCACCTGGTCTATCCAGGGGCGGTGCATGAGCCAGAAGTCGTCGACGGGCGGGAGCTTCTTGGCCAGCGACTTGAGCTCCTCTACGCTGCCCACGATCATGATGCGCCCGTCTTTCTGGCAACGCCATATGGGGAGCGGAGTGCCCCAGAACCTGCTCCTGCTTATGTTCCAATCTCTTGCGTTCTTCACGAAGTCGTCGAACCTATACCTCAGCTTCTCGGGGTATATCTTGACCTTTCTCAGCTCTTCGTACATCTCGTCCCTTATCTTCGAGACCTTGATGAACCACTGGCGGTCCGCCCTCAGCACGAGCTTTGTGCCGCAACGCCAGCAGTGCGGATACTCATGCCTTATGGACGTCTGGTAGATCAACAAGCCGCGCTCCTTTAGGTCCTCCACGACCTTCTTGTCGACGTCGAATACGTACATCCCGGCGTACTTCCCCCCGAGCTCGTTGTATACGCCGTTTATCTCGACGCTGTTGGTCACCTTTATGCCGTATCTCTGCGCCAGCTCGAAGTCCTCCGGCCCGTGGCCGGGCGCTATGTGGACAAGCCCTGTGCCTTGCTCCAAGGTGACGAACTCGGCGGTGAATATCTGGTGCAGGCGCGTCGCCCTCTCCGGGACGAGATCCGCCAGAGGATGTATGTAGCGGATGCCGGCGAGCTCGGCCCCCTTTCTGGTCTCCACGACGCGCCATTCCTTGACGCCGAACATCTGCATGAGCTGGGGCACCAGCCTCTCGGCGAGCCACCAGTACTCCCGCCCGCCCCCCGACGAGACCTCCACCTTAGCGTAGTCATACTCGGCGTGGACGGCCACGGCCTCGTTGTCCACTATGGTCCAGGGCGTGGTTGTCCATACGACTAGATACTCGTCCTCCCTCCCCTCGACCTTGAACTTGACATATATAGATGGATCCTCCCTTTCGGCGTACCCCAGATCCACCTCGTGGTCGCTCAAGGAGGTCTCGCAGCGAGGGCAGAACCACAAAACCCTGTAGTCCTCCGCCAGCAGCCCGCGCTCGTGGGCCCTCTTTATGAGCCTCCAGGCGTACTCCATGTATTCGGGCCTCCTGGTCTGGTAGGCGCCCTTGAGGTCCAGCCAGAGCCCGAGCCGCCTGGTGCCCCACTCCTCCCAGAAGGCCAAGTAATAATCGACGAGCTTGTTGCACTCCTCGGCGAATTTAGCGACTCCGAACCTCTCGATGTCCTTCTTGCTCCTAAGGCCCTGCCTCTGCTCCACCTCGAGCTCCACGGGCAGGCCCTGCATGTCCCAGCCGCCCTGAGCCCAGACCGAGTAGCCCCTAGACCTCCAGAACCTCAAGACGACGTCCTTGTAGGTCCTACCCCTGATATGCCCCACGTGAGGGAAGCCGTTAGTCGTAGGCGGCCCCTCCAGGAACGTGAATCTCCTTCCGTTGGGGTCGAAGGCCCTCCACCTCTCCTCGACGCCTCGCTGATCCCAGAACCTCCGGACCTCCTCCTCAACCTTCAACGCGTTGTAGCTCACGGAATCCCCGGCATAGCCATACCATTTAAAACTATTTTAAGCTTATCCCCGACGTCGGCGATCACGCGGCCTATGGCTCGATATGTCGATGGGACGTACGGCATCTAGACTCACCCCCTACGACGGCAGGGGGACGTCGAGGGGTTGCGAGGACTTAAGGCTACGCCGGGCAACGGATCTTTACCGGCCTGACGACGGGCCGCCTACGTGAGGCCGTTCTGCTATAATTTTATAAGGCTATTCTCGAAAAGTTGTTTATGTGGAAAACCGCTATAACGATCGCAGGTCTCGACTCAGGCGGCGGCGCCGGGATACACGCCGACATAAAGACCTTCGCGGCCCTTGGGGTCCACGGGACGACTGCCCTCACTTGCGTCACGGCGCAGAACACCTACGAGGTGAGGGCCGTCCAGTGCATGCCTCGCGACATGGTGAGAGCCCAGATAATGGCGGTGTGGGACGACATGGGGATAGACGCGGGCAAGACGGGCATGTTGGGCACCAGGGAGATCATAGAGGAGGTCGCCGCCACGGTGGGGAGGCTCGGCTTCCAGCTGGTCGTAGACCCCGTCATGGTGGCGAAGTCGGGCGCGCCGCTGATATCGGAGGACGCCATGGAGGCTTTGGCCAAGAGGCTTCTGCCCGTGGCCAAGGTCGTCACGCCCAATAGGTATGAGGCCGAGAGGCTGACGGGAATGAAGATATCTGGCCTCGAGCAGGCTAGGAAAGCCGCCGAGTTGATACACAGGGAGCTGGGCAGCGAGATAGTTATAGTCAAGGGCGGCCATCTGGACGTCCAGGACGCGGTCGACGTCGTGTATATCGGCGGGACCTTCCACGAGCTCAAGACGCCCCGGCTGGACCCCCGCGCCACGCACGGCACCGGCTGCTCCTTCTCTGCGGCTATCGCCGCCGGCCTCGCCAAGGGCCTAGAGGCGCTGGAGGCCATAAAGACCGCGAAGGAGTTGATATATGTCGCCATAAAGTACGGAGTGCCCAAGGGCAAGGGCCACTGGCCCGTCAACCCGACGGCGTGGGTGGAGATCCCCGCCGAGAGGTGGCGCGTCTACGAGGAGATGGCCAAGGCGCTTAGGACAATCGAGGAAAACGCCGAGCTTTTCGGGTCTCTGATACCAGAGGTGCAGACCAACTTGGGATACGCCGTGGATCCGCGCTACGCCCAGGGCAGAGAGGACGTCGCGGCGGTGCCCGGCAGAATAGTCAGATATATGGGCAAGGCCAAGCCCTCGGGGCCTCCCACCTTCGGCGCCAGCGACCATGTGGCCAGGAAGGTGCTCGCCGCAATGAGGCACGACCCCGGCGTGAGGTCCGCCGCCAATTTCAAGTTGGACGAAGATCTGCTTAGGCGGGCCAGAGAGGCGGGCTATAAGGTAGCTGTGGTGGATCGGCGCAATGAGCCCAAGGAGGTTAAGGAGAGGGAGGGCGGATCTATGCGGTGGATCCTCGAGGAGGCTGTGAGGCAGACGGGCGGCGTGCCGGACATAATAGTGGACCTAGGCGACTGGGGCAAGGAGCCTATGATATCGGTTCTGGGCAGGACGCCCTCTGAGGTGCTCGAGAAGGTGCTGAGATTATATAGGGAGAAACGCGAGGACGAGTAACGCCCTGTTTTGACTATCGAGGTGCTGAATAACGCGGTAGTCGTCGGTCGGTGCGATCTAGACGCCGTCCTAGAGGGTAAACGATAAGGCGATCGATCGTCGGTCAGCAACGCCGCTGTATCGCAGCGAGGCCTCGAGTAGCGTCCTTCTGCCTCGCCGTATTATAACTTTATTAAAGGGTAACTAAGAGCTCTCGTGCAGGGAATTGGGAAGCTCAAATTGGGGCTGGAGGAGTGGAAGAGGATAGAGGGCGATCTTGTCAGAATCGCGGCGGCCGATCAGCTGGAGCTTCTTCTGAACTTCACTCTAGTCACGGCCGAGGACGAGGGCGGGGAGCACGTCGGCGAGGAGGAGCACGTCCATGGGCTTATGCCGAGCGATCAGGAATTCGCGCGGGAGGTAGGCGACTTGATGGACTATGCGGTGAAGACGTATAAGGCCGATGCCCATCCCCATTTCCACGGCGATCACGGCACCGTCCTGTTCGTAATCAGAGGGGGGCCTAGGGATCTGCTGAAGGCCTTCAGGGACTTGATAGAATACGCGAGGTCGAGTTGCGAGAGGTGCGCCGTGCATGGAATAGACGGCGAGTTCCATCTGGGCGAGGACCTAGCCGGGATATATTTCGGCGATGTCTACAAGGTCACCTTTATATTCCCGGCCGAGGACGGCCGCCGCCTGCGCGTCTACGAAGCTCATCCTTAATGCAGTTGAGGACGGCTTGGGTGTAGGGGCTTTTCACCCTCGGCAGATCGTCGAGCGATATGTGGGGGGTTCCGCCTATCCACACACGTCTGCGGGAGAAGCCCACCCCGTCGATGGTCCAGACACATGGATAATTGGGGATCTTGTGCGCGTCCAGCTCGGCCACGACCACGTCGCATTCACAGCCGAGATGCAGATCGCACCCAAACGCCTTGGCCCAGCCGGCGGGTCCGCCCAAGACCTCGACGCCCATCTCCAAGAGCCTCCAGTAGAGCTCGCACATACCTACGCCAGGTCCTCCAGCAGCTGCGGCTCCACGTCGTCGATTATTATGTAGAGATCCTCCATCTTGATCTTATCCGCCATACGTAGGGCGCGGGCTAGCGGCACCTCGACGTACTCGCAGAGGCCGAGGTCGTCGCACCTCCTCCTTATCCATATACGTAGCTTCACGCCACTGTACATCATTAAAAACTCCTAGAGCTCGAGCTCCTCGCCGGCCGATAGAGGCACGTAGAGGTTGTCCCTTCCCCTTGTCCGCATCCATCTGGCGAACTGGAGAGCCGACGACGGCTCCGTGTGGAATAGAACCACCCTCGAGTTCACGCCGAAATGTTCTATGAACTCCACCAGCTCGGATCTGCCGGAATGCGCCGAGAAGTCGAACCACTCGACCCTGGCCTTGACCCTTATGGCTGAACCGTCCACGAAGGCCTCGCCCTTAGACAGCACCTCGAAGCCCGGCGTGTCGGGGGCCTGGAACGAGGGCAGTATAATGGCGTTCTTGCCGTCGCCCGCCAGCCTCTTGAAGTAGTAGAGGGACGCCCCTCCCTTCAGCATTCCGGCGGGCGATATTATCACGGCGGGCTCCTGGCCCACGGCCTTCTTCCTGACGTAGGCGCTCGGTATCTCCACCGCGGCCTCCAGGGCCTTCCTGTAGAGACCGTAGTCGTTGAGTAGATGTGGATATTTGTCGACTATGGTGTTCACCTGCCTAGCCAGCCCATCGACGTATATAGGGCCCACCCCGTATTTGACAAGAGTGAGGAGGACCTCCTGCGCGCGCCCCAGGGCGAACGACGGTATCAAGACGGTGCCGCCTCCCTCGACCACCTCCCTCACGACGTTTACGAAGTCCTTCTCGAGGTCCTGCCTGGGAGGATGGTCCGCGGCGGCGTATGTCGCCTCCATCACGACTACGTCTGGCTCTCTCGGCAGGTTGTAGACGTCTGCGCCCCTCAGGAGCGCGGTGTCCCTCAGATTGAAGTCGCCGGTAAACACGACGGCCCTCCCCTCGGCCTCAAGAACGGACACGGCACTGCCCGGGACATGGCCTGCGTTGTACACGGTGAGCGTCACGTCGGGGGCCAGCTCCACGGGCTCGCCGTAGGTCAGCGGTATTGCGCTCTCCATGGTCGCCTTAACCTCCTCGTGGGTGTAGGGCAGGTAGTAGCCGGAGAGCTTTATCATGTCCGTATACATCACGTCGCTGAGCTCCATGGTAAGGGGAGTCGCGTAGATGGGGGTCTTCACAGAGACGTAGAGCGACGGCAACGCCCCGCTGTGGTCTAGATGCGCATGGCTCAGCACGACGGCCACCAGGTCCTTGGGCCTCACGTGCTCTGGGAAGACCGGCCTTCCCTGCTGGTCGAAATTGACGCCGTAGTCAAACAGCACGGAGCCCGCCGCAGTCTTGACCAACACAGCCGCCCTCCCAACCTCGCCGGCGCCTCCAAGGAATTTGACGCGCACGTCATGAATATATTAGCCATAAAAATCCTCATGGAGACAGAACAAGTCCGCAAGCTCCTGGAGGATCTGCCGCGGAGGCTTGACTCCGCCGTGGACGAGATTAAGACCGTGGCGAAGGCCCTTGAGGACATGCTAGGCGGCATGAAGAAGGCAGAGGAGCGGCTTAAGGCCTCGGCCGCACGTTGATGCGCCGTAGCCTCCTCGACGGGGCCCGGTGCGGAGCCGACGCCAAAAACTTATAAATAGGGTCGGTAGGAGGAGGCGATGCCGACGGCTAGCGGACAGCCGAGAAAACAGAGGAGGGCTCTGGCCGAGGCCCCTCTGCACTTGAGGCGCAAGCTCCTCACGGCTAAGCTCGCCCCAGACCTCAGGAGGAAGCTCGGCGTAGCCCGGCTACCCGTGCGGGTGGGCGATACCGTCATGATTATGAGGGGCGACTTCAAGGGGGTGACCGGCAAGGTGGTCAGAGCGGATCTCCGGGAAGCGCGGATCTATGTGGAGAATGCGACCAGGACGAACAGCCGGGGCGAGACGGTATATTACCCAATACATCCAAGCAAGGTGATGATAACAAATATCGATACCTCCGATAAGAGGCGCCAAGAGGTAGTAGAAAGGAGGAAGAAGCCCGCGTCTCAATAACGGCACTTTAAGAAATTTAAATATCATAACGAATCCGGTGCTTGATGAAGAAGCCGTTTTGCGACTTCTGCATCAGGACCAAGGTGCTGTGCCCTAAGTGCCAGGGGCTGATTGACAGCGGCGAGTACAGCTGGCTGGACGTGGACGTGGTGGATGCGTTGATGAAGTTAGAGAAAAAATATAATCTAAACGACGTGGAGTATGTAAGGGCGTATGAGACAGATGCATTTATAGTGGTCGTGGTCAGGGGCTTTAGGAGGTTACCGAAAGGCGCGCAGATGCAGCTGGAGAAGGACCTCGCGGCGGCTTTAGGGAGGAACGTCAAGATAGTGGAGAAGGGCAGCGCCAACGAGATAATAGCTCAGCTTGTCTCGCCTGCCAAGCTCCTCACCATCTCTACGTCGTGGTTGCCCGACGGCACCAGCGAGACGGTCGTGAAGATACCCTCTAGGGAGATCAGGCGATTGCCCGTGCGCCCTGAGAAGCTACAAGAAGTATTAAATAGAATAGTTGGATCTACAATAAAAATAGATGTAATTAAAGAGAGAGAAATTAAAATATAGTATTTTTAAAATAATAACCTGAAATCCCGCCGTTCATCTAGACGGAAAGCCTATATACGGCGGAGTATCGGCCTCCATGATCCCCCCTGACCTCCTCCCCGCCCTAAAGGGCGGGTGCCCCGCGGGGAGGCGCCCTCGCCCCGCCTTCATAGGCCCCTCCGGCGGGGGTCATGGAGGCGGCCCGGGCCAGCATTGCGGGCCATTTGTCGCCGGCCTTCAGCCGCGTGAGCGAGGTCCACACGGCGCGTACGACGGGCCATGGGACAAGCGGATTCTTCCTCTCTGCGAGCTCTTTCGGCATGAGTCCTCTCTCCCTCTCCAGCCTCTTCCCTACCTCCTTCGCGTCCCACCACACGCCCTTCACCCACCCCGTGGGGGTGGTTTTCCACAGCATGTTGAGGACGGCCGCCGCGTCTCTGTCCACGGCGTGGCCGTGGGGACACCACAGCGTATGCCAATCGCCGCCGTCCTCCAGCTTGGCGAAGTGGATTGGACAGGCCTTGCTGTTTCTGAAGCTGGAGGCGTAGAAAACCGCCGAGCCACCCTCCGCCGCCTTGTCCTCAACAGCCCTTATGAGCTTTCTGAACGGAATCTGCTTGATGCGGTGCCTCAGCTCTGTTCTCTTTACCTTCTTCTTTACGCCTCTTTTCGCCTTCTCCTCAACGCCGATCATCCCCTCCTGAGGGTTCTCGCCCAAATCCTCGGTTATAATCACGGCGGGGCTCCTCGCCACCTCGCGAGCGGTCTGCTTGACGCGGGCATCTTTACGCCTCCTCTCCCTAAGCCTCCCCGCGAACCTCTTGAACTCCCTAGTGTCTGCGACGTTCTGCGCCCTTTCTTCACCGTCCCTGCCCGCGAAGGGATATCTGCGCCTCAGCTCCTCCAGCTTTTTGCCTCTAACCGCCTCGTACCTCTTCGCGAGGCGGCCGAAGTCCGTCCTTATGGAGTAGACGGCGGGGTCTACATAACGCCGGTTCCACCGCGCCACGGCGTCCACCGTCGAGAGCAGACTCACCCTGGCGACCGCGACCGAGTTCTCGTTTACGTCGAAGGCGACGGCCTCCGCCGGAGGCTTCCTCTTGGGCTGTACGTCGAAGGCGAATATCGCATACCACCTGCCCCTCCGCCGTTTCAGCATCAGCGTGGAGGCCAGCTCTGCCTCTCCCCTCAGCGTCTTCCACCAGTACAGCCAGAAGCGTCTATGCGGCTTTATCCACAGCTCGTATCTCTGTCGTTTGGCTCCCCTGCCGAAGAGTTGAAGCTCAAGCCTAATGGGGGCAATTGAAGCTACCGCCTTTCTGTAGCTCCAGCTGTCCTTGGCGAAGCGGGTCGAGACCCGCCTCACCTCGGGGCGGGGCTTGTGGACCCGGCCGTCCCTCCTCGCCTCAAGAAACGACTTGCCGACCTCTTTGCCTTGGTTCATGGCTTGCTGGACCAGCTGTGAGTACAACCACGGATACAGCTCCCTAAACCTTCTGTAGAGCTCATTGTACTTCTCCCTCTCCAGCCTCCCCCTCTCGGCGACGTATACCGCCGTCTCCTCCACGATCCTCCGATACGCCTCCTCCACGGCGTATAGCTCAGGCGGCGGATCCTCCAGCTCAACCGCTACCGCCCTCCTCATACTCCTCACGTTCTCCATACGCTAGCCTCCCACAAAAAAGCTTGATGAATTGGCATCCCCGCCCTGAAGGGCGAGGCTTTCCATTATTTGTAATCGCGCGGGCAGACCCCACGGACAGGCGCGTCCCCGTGGCCATCCTCCGGGATCTGTCGAGGCATAAGGGCTTGAGGGCGGCCCTAGGGATGCTCGACGCTTACAAATAATAGAAAGCCCCGCCCTCTAGGGCGGGGAGGAGGTCAGTCCTCTCCGGGCCCATCTCGTAGAAGATCCTGCGCAGGGTGAGGTTTCTGATCCTCGCCCTGTCCAGCCCGTAGAACAGGCGCTTGCCCGCCAGCTCCTCCGCGGCCCGTAGCGCGTTGAGGAGGGCCGACAGGGAAGCCCTCGGGAAGTTTCACAGGGAAGTTCTTCCCTGTGAGGGATCCCGGAAATTTTCCCTGAAAGCGATGGGACGGACGCCGATGCGCGCCGCGGCCGGCGAATTTCACCAATTCGGATATTTAAAAGGCACCACACATGTTGAATCGATGTCCCAACTCGCCACGGAGGAAAGAATCCAAATCATGGTCGAGGAAGCCAAGAAGATACTGAAGAAGTTCGGCCTGAGCGGCGAGACGTACTTGGCGAACAAAGAGGCCGTCGCGACCCTCTGCGGCACTCCGATAGAGCAGAGGAGGATCAGCGTCGCGAAACAGATAGAGACCATCGCAACGGCGACTGGGAGATATCCCTACGTCGTGTTCGCGTTCAGAGGGCCCAGCAGGACGTTGTGCGTACCGGACGCGAACTACTACGTCGCCGATGGGCTGTACGACGTCCACGTGGTGGAATGCGCCGGAAAGGAGGCGCTGTGATCCCTCGTAAGACGCATTTCGCCAGCGAGATCACGCCGGAGCTACACGGCAGGGAGGTAGTCGTCGCCGGCTGGGTGTGGGAAGTCCGCGATCTGGGGCGGGTTAAGTTCGTGGTGTTGAGAGACCGCGAGGGCTTTGTGCAACTGACCTTCAAGGCGGGGAGGACGCCTGACGGCCTTATCTCCGAGGCGTCGCGTCTCAACAAGGAGGACGTCATTGTCGTCAGGGGGATCGTCGAGGCCAGCAAGATAGCGAAGTTGGGCGTGGAGGTATTCCCGCTGGAGATGTGGGTATTGGCGAGGGCCAGGGCGTTGCCGGTGGACCTCTGGGAGGGGACTTCAGACCTGCCGACCAGGCTCAGGCACCGTGCCGCCGACCTCAAGAGCCCCAGAAATCTCGCCGTGTTCACAACGGCCTCGGAGATATTGAGGGCCATACGCGAGGTGCTCTACGTCCATAGGTTCGTCGAGGTCTTTACGCCCAAGATAATAGCGACGAGCACGGAGGGAGGCGCCGAGCTGTTCACCGTTCTCTATTTCGACAGGGTGGCGTATCTAGCCCAGAGCCCCCAGCTATACAAGGAGCAGCTTACGGCCTCGCTCGAGAGGGTCTTCGAGATCGCGCCCGCCTATAGGGCCGAGAGGCACAACACCGACTATCACCTCAACGAGTTCATCTCCGTGGATGGGGAGGGCGCCTTCATGGACTACAACGACGTGATGGATCTGCTGGAGGACGTGATGCGCTCGATCGCCTCGGTGGTCGCCTCCAGGCGTGACAGGCTCGAGAGGGTCGGCATAAAGCCGACCTTGGAGAGGGTCGAGAAGATCCCCCGCGTGGATTACGACGAGGCCGTCGACAGGCTGAGGGCCTTGGGGTACGACGTCAAGTGGGGCGACGACCTGACCGTAGATATGCAAAAAGCGTTGTCTAAATATTACGGCCCGCTCTATTTCATAATAAACTTCCCTGCGTCGCTCCGCCCGTTCTATACAAAACGCATCGACGACGACCAGAGAAAGACCGAGTCCTACGACCTAATCCTCGACGGGATAGAGATTGTGTCCGGCGCAACCCGTATACACAGGAGGGAGGATCTGGAGAAGGAGATGCGCGAGCGCGGGCTCGACCCAGCCGCGTTCGAGAGCCACCTATCTGTGTTCGACTGGGGGATGCCTCCTCATGCGGGCTTCGGCATGGGGTTCAACAGGCTGTTGATGTCGTTGCTAGGCTTGAAAAACGTTAGGGAGGCCGTCCTCTATCCGAGGGATAGATACCGCCTGGAGCCCTGAGCCGGCCGTCGATCCACGTCCGCCGCCTTGATCCGCGAGGCCGGAATGTCAGCTCCACCTACGCCCCGCCTCTCTGCGCCAAGGAGCTCGGTCCCCGGCGGGCTGGAGGCCGCCGTCCCGTGACGCTGTGGACCTACTTCTGCCGGGAGGAGATCCGTCCCTCTTTAAGCTTGACGAACGCGACGTAGGCGAGCCGCTCCCTGGTCCATCCGCCTTCGGATTTCGTATATAGGTAGAGCGTCTGGCCCAGCCTCTCCTCCAGAGGGATTACGAGCCTGCCTCCGACGGCCAACTGTTCCTGTAGCGGGGCTGGCACTCGGCTGGCCGCCGCGGTCACCAATATGGCGTCGAAGGGGGCCTTCTCGGGGATCCCCAACGCGCCGTCCCCGTAGTGAACTTCGACGACGTCGGCGTAGCCCAGCCGCTCTAGGTTCTGCGCCGAGAAGATCGCAAGAGGCCACTCTATCTCGACGGTGAAGACCCTCCCCCTCCTCCCGATCGCCTCTGCGCATACCGCTGCCTGGTAGCCGGAGCCCGTGCCCACCTCCAAGATCCTCATACCCTCCCGCGGGTTCACGGCCTCGCACAGCATGGCAACCATATGGGGCGCCGATATGGTCGCCTCGCCGAGGAGAGGCAACGGGCTGTCCACATAGGCGGAGAGCCTATATTCGGGGAGGACGAACTCCTCTCGAGGGGTCCTCAGCAAGGCCTCTATTACGTTCCGGCTCCTCAACACGCCCTCAGATATGAGCTCCTCCACGAGCCTCCTCCGGGCTTTCTCGAAATCTACCTGCATCTCCCGAGCGGCGCGGGGCCGAAGCCGACCAGGTCCTTGAGCAACTCCCGCGTGGTTTCCGTCAAGTCGAGCTTCAGAGCGTCGGCCAAGTCGAAGAAGCGCGCGTCCTCGGCGTCCGTGCCGGGCCTCGGCGTGCCCCCCTCTGGGTCGATCAGATAGTCGAGAAGTATGAAGTGGTACCTAATTCTTCCGTGCCCGTCCCTCTCCACATATTGATACACTCCGAAGAGCCCCCTTACGGCGCCCCGCAGGCCGGTCTCCTCGAGAAGCTCCCTGCCGACAGCCTCCTCGGGGGTTTCGCCTAGCTCGACCAGCCCGCCGGGCACCGACCACTTGCCTCTGCCCGGCGGCGCCCCCCTCCTCACTAACAGGACGCTCCCTTCCCTTAGGACCACCGCGCCGACGCCTACCAGAGGATATTCAGGATATTCGCGCGGCATTGTCGACACGACGCGCCTCTTTTAATGTTTGGCTTCTCACCAAGTGCAGCCGGGCTGTCCGGCCAGATTGGGCAGATTGGCTATGGCGTTGCCGACCCAGAAGGCCCAGCTGGAGTAGTTAGCGTCTCTGAAGGGCTCGTAGGGCTCGTAGACCGGGTAGGAACACCCCTTCCACACGAGATATGCGTATATTATGGGGGGCGACGTCGGCACTTGCGGTATGCCCGGATATGCCGTGTAGGACCCCAGGCTCTGGGCTAGCGTCAAGGCGTAGTTCCTGGCCTGCTGTATGGCTGCGGCGTTTATCTTGGCTGTGGCGTTCACGTATCCGGCAAGGTATTGCTGGGGGGTGAGGGATCCGCCGTAAAGCGCGGACAGCACGGCGTTTGTCCTGTTGTCGTTGCCCCAGGGGAGTAGCACCACGGTGTAGCCCTCCCTCTCGGCCTCGGCCACCAGGTCGTTGAGGACCGCGAGGAGTTGCCCCCTCTGGGGCATGGTCACGTTGTCTTGATAGCCGAAGATAGCCCAGCCGCCGTGGCCCGTGTAGACGACCACCCCCGCCCTCTGGCCCTGTACGGCGAGGGCGGTGATGTTGACTTGCTCCCAGTACGGCACATAGACGGGCCCCCTCTTGTAGGGCCCCACTGCGAAGACTAGGACTGCCACAGTTATCAAGAAGGCCGAGGCCAGTATGAGCAGACCGTTCCTGTCCATGACCTGCGGGTCTCGACGTCCTTAAAAAAGTTTATTTAACCACCAACACGCTCACGTCGCTCTCCTGCACGAGCCTGCCCGCCACGCTGCCTAGCAGGGATTTCCTTATTGTGGACAGCCCTCTGGCCCCCACCACCACGAGGTCCGCCTTCACCTCTCTTGCGAATTTCGCTATTTCGTGGGCGGGATCGCCCTCAAGTAGCCTGCTCTCAGCGCCGGGAACCACGCCGAGGGCCTCCCTCAGGGCCTTCTCGCCGCCTTCGCGCAAACTCTTGATGACGCTCGGCGTGGCGAATGCCTCGGAGAGCGACAGGACCGCCGTGTCGACCACATGCACCACGTAGATCTTGGAGCCGAACTTCTCGGCGATCGCCTTAGCGGCCTCAAGGGCCTTCTTGGCGTGCTGAGATCCATCGTACGCTACAACTATTGTTCTCATGCGAACCTTCAGAGTTCCATTTATAACATTTCTACCGTTGTGATGTTTAATTTATTAAATACTTAATATATTTATTACATTATTGTAGTTATCTAATATAGAAATATAATAAATATAGATTGGTTCATCCAAACAACCGTCCCGATGCGTACCTAAGGTGTTTTTATTGGGCTCATCCCTGCGTGATGGAGCATATATCCATATACCGGATGGCCGACGCGGTCCACGCCCTCCTCGCCGTGGACAGAGAGCCGTATGCCCTCAACGCGTTCCTCAAGATAGCCAACAGTTGGGTGCTAAGAGCTCTGTCCGACGTACCCGGCCCGGATCTCAGAAGGCGCGCGTGCCGGGCCTTCGTGAAGCTGCTGGATGGGGCGCGCGAGGCGCTGGAGGCGCCTGCGGCCATCAGGGCGCCTTGCTCGCCCAGAGGGGCTGCGAGGATAGAGTCCATAAAGTACAGCGGCTGCGCGAGATTTGTGGCAGAATGGGGGGCTGAGTTCGTCTACCGGCTCGTCTACGACGAGCGGCTGAGGGCACGCGCCATAAGGACCGCGGCGAGGAATCTGGCCGCCTATATGCGGTACGGCATGAGGCTGGAGGGCCCCTATTCAAGCGATTGGCTCTCCCTCGCCGACACTGCGCAGAGCCACGAGCTCCGCGACTTGGCGTGGAAGCCCTTCATGGCGAGGGTCGAGGTCGACATACTGTCCCAATGCAAGCTTCTGTCGGCCGTAGCGGAGGTATGGAGGTGAAGGTCGACCTCATCGACGTCGACGCGCTTGCGGGCCTCGTGGACGGGGAGAGGGTCTTGGTGATAGATCCGTACCCCGAGGTGGTGCCGACTGCGGTTGAGGACAAGCTGTTGTATCTCTCGTCGTCCATATATGGGGGGATAAGCCCCCTGCCTCTGTTCTCCTTCAGCAAGGGGGAAGCCCGCTACCTCCTGTCGCCGAGGCTCCACAAGTCTCTGGCCGACCTGATGCCGGGCCTCAAGGCCTTGTATATTGAGGTCGTCGGAGAGCCCCAATATCCGTTTACAGCCGTGGCGTTGGTGCTCAGCGATCTCGGCATAAACGTGGCTGAGGCTTTCCTCAGGGAGTACGTCTGCCCCGAGCTGGCGGCGTTGGAGGAAGACGACGTGCCGCTGGCGCGCGCCATAAGGTCGGCCGTGTCGAAATATCTGGCGGTGGCCGCCTCGAGCCCCTCGCCGCGATCTATAAGGTGCTTCTGCGGGCTCTGCGAGGACCGCGGCGACCGGCTGGACCTAGACGTGTTGGCGCTGGACCTCAAGAGGAGGACCGCGCCGAGGGCGCGGCGCAGAGACGGCCTGGCTGATCTAGGCGAGGAGGATAGGGCCATAGTCCTGCGCGTCATAAGGGGGCTGTCTATCCCCGAGTTCAGGAGGGAATTGCTCGACTTGCTTAACCGCTATGAGGTATAGGCGGGGCGACTTCGAGGTGTTGCTGACGCAGATAGACGAGGAGAGGTACAGGGCCGAGGTGAAATATAGGGGGAAGCCTCTGCGGATACGTAAGGTGGTTCTGGACTACATCGCCGATGGGCGATACAAATACGCTGTGGATCCCCTCGACGAGGACGTCCAGGTGTTGGTGTCGAGAACTCCTCTGGTGGTCGCCCGCGCATCGTGGCGCAGATCCAAGATAATAGTGTCGGCGAAAGCCGATGCGCTGGCTATTGCCGCCGACAAGCTCGTCGAGTTTGCCGAGACCTATATGGCGGCCTACAGAGCCAACGCGCTCGATAGATTATTCCATGAGGACTAAATTCGCCGTATTCTTCTCCGTCGACGGCGGCGTAGGCAAGACCACCCTGGCGCTTGCCACCGCCTTCGAGAAGGAGAGGGTCCTGGTGGTAGACGCGGACTGGGAGAAGGCCGATCTGTCCTCCATATTCGGCGTCCCGAAGAGGCCTGGATGGCTCGCCGGCCGTTACGGCAAGGACGTCTATCTCCATAAGGTAAGGCCCAACCTCTACGTGGTGCCCGGCTACGAGGCCGCCATGCTCTACCAATCGGGCAAGATAGGCGACGCCGAGCTCTTCGAGGCGGTCTACGAGACGCTCTCGGCGCTTCCCGACGCCGTGGCCGAGGAGCGCCTGCCCGTGGACACGGTAATCGTGGATACGCCCAAGGCGTTGCAACTGACGTGGATAGAGGCCCTGCAGAGGAAGCTGAAAGCGTTGATGTACTTCGTGGCGGACAGGCGTCTGGTGACGAGAATCGCCGACATCAAGATGCAGATCTATGGGAGATATATGCGCTACGCCTCGCTCATAGTGGCCAACATGCTGGAGAAGGGAGATGAGAAGGCGCCTGGGATAAGGATGGTCAACGCGTTTCTGACGAGGGTGAAGATGCCCTCGGACTACTCCGCCGAGAGGATCCACAGGGCGGTTTTGGGAGATCGGCGGAATAAGGAGGCTATTTCGACGTTGGTTAGATGGATTAAGGAGAAATAGCGGATGTCTCTCGCCGGCGCCCTGCTGGCCAAGGCAGACAAGTCGTTGCTCGATCGATGTATTCTGTTCAGAAAGGGCGTGATGGTCTACCGCAACTACGCCACCGACATATGCATAACCGACGACGGGGAGTACGTCGTGGTGGACCCCCAGCTGCCCGAGGTGCTGGAGAGAGCCCTCGCCCTGACGGCCCTCCGCGGCGCCGTGCCTCCCGATTATAGCGAATACGATAGGGCCATGAGGAGCTCCCTGTCGGCGCTGGCGCCGGGACGCGGCGTGGCGGGCTGGCGTTGGTACAGAAATGCCCTACGCGCCTATAGGGAGCATAGGGAGCTCGTGTATTATTTCCTGGACCGCTGGAGCGGCCGCGGCGAATTCGGAGGCTACGGGGTCCTCGAGGTCCCCATGAGGGACGACCTACTCACCGAAATAGCGATACCGCAGCCGTTGGCGCCTCCAGGCAGGTGGAGCGAGCTGCCGCGCGACCCTGTGGAGCTTCTGGACAAGATATATTCGGAGGCTGTGGAGTTCGGGCGGTACCGCCGCGCCGTTGCTGTGCGTAATGAGGCGCGGATGCCCACCAACGTGGTGATACCCGAGGCCTTCATGCCCATAGTGGCCAAGAAGCTCGTGCCTAGCCTCACCTTGGAGCGTCCCTTCCAGACCAAGGAGGATTCCGTGTATAGGCTGAGGATAGCCGCAGATCTGCTCGAGTTCAACGTAAACATAAGGAAGATGAGCGAGCCGCCGCGGCCGTCGAGAAGCCTCCTGAGGGTGTACGAGGCCCCCGACCGACCTGGAGGGCGGGAGACGCGGCCGGCGGAGCGGGACCTCTCGGCGCTTGAGGTCTTCGCGCTGGCCACTGTAGCTGCGGAGGCCAGATGGACTGTGATCTTCTCAGGCGCCATGGGCACCGGTAAGACCACCCAGCTGAACCTCCTGCTCTACTTCATCCCGCCGTGGATGCAGGTGGTCGTCGTGGAGCGCGGTGCGAGGGAGATCTGGGCGCCTCTGGAGGGCCAGATTCTCCACATATCTGTGCCCTCGGAGTCTAGGCTGATGGACGCCTTGGATCAAGCCCTCAGGTACGGCACCATGTCGACAGTCGTCGCGTTGGCTGAGGCGAGGACCAGCCAGGAGCTAAATGTCCTGGTTTCCTACAAGTTGACGGGCCACGGCGGGTTGACGACCATGCACGCGGATACCATACACGACGCCCTTCTACGCATAAAGAGGTCGGGAGCTCCCGTCGAGGCTCTGGCGAACACCATGATACTGCAATTGGGCGTCTCCGGGGGCAAGAGATACTTGAAGGAGTGGAGAGCGCTAACGGCGGCGGGCGGAGAGGTGGCCGAGGCGTCCGTCGCCGACGTGCTGGCGCTTCTCGACGACTATACCAAGTCCGCCTACGACACAGACGTCCTCGACGAGGTGAAGATCAGAGCAGGCCTGCTCAAGGCAATTGCGTCGAAGGAGCTGGAGCCTCTGGAGGCGCGCGAGGCCCTGCTGAAGCTCTTCTCCCGTAGGAAGATCTCAGTCATAGACGATGCGGTCAAGCACGGCTACCAGCTGGAGGAGAGATACTTCCATGAGACTAAAGTTTAGGGGTGGCGGCAACGGCGAGAGCCTCGACGTAGGCTTCGCCGAGACGCTAGACGCCGTCGGGCCGGCCGAGCGCGAGGAGGACTGGGCCCTCTCGCTCCTCAGATCGCTGCAGAAGGCGCCGAAGGAGATAGTGGACAGAATGGACGGCGAACTGCTCAAGGCGGTGTTGAGGGAGGCCGCCAAGTCGGAGGGCGACGCGGGGGCGATCGCGCGGCTTGCCCTCTCGCTGTTGGAGAGATGCGGGAGATGAAGGACTGCGAGAGGCTGATCAGGGAGGGATACACGAGGGAGGCCGCCGAGGAGCTGTGCGACACGGCGAAGGCCGTAGGGGTCAAGCCCTCCAGGCTGGTGGCGGCGGCCAGGAGGCTGGAAAGGGAGGGTATCGCGTTGTTGCCGTCCGACTGGCTGGTCGTGAAGGAGGTGTTGGACAAGGGCTTCTCGCTGTCCACCGTTGTGGATTACATAATCAAGAGGCGCAGAGCCGGACTGTCGCCGTCCCAGATAATCGAGGAGTTGCCTGTGGCGGCGAATAACTCAGTCAAGAGGAGCCATATCTTGGGCAACCTCCTGAAGGTGCTGGAGGCGCCTGAATACTTCGTGGTTGAGGAGAACGGCGTAAAGAGGAGCGTGTTGCAACTACTGAGGCGTAGATGAACAGGGAGGAGTTCTACATATACATAGCGCCTGTATTCGCCACTTACCTATCCCATATGTCCTCTACGGAGGCGCTGAGGCGCACGGCGACGGAGGTGGAAGATCTAGACAGGAGATATTCGCGCGAGCTTTTGATGGCCAGCCTCACTCCGAACCCCGCCTCAGTCCTCTCGTCAGACAGACTCGCCGTGGTGAGGCAGTACGGCTTCGCAGTGTCCCAGGAGGAGGCCGGCGTTCCCCGCGGGGTGTTGGTCCAATCCTTCCTGCAGTCCGTCAAGTCCATCGCGCTAGGCCGCGTGGAGGCCACGATGCAGCACTTCGTGGGTCTGTTCTCCTCGATGTCCAGCCTGATGTTCGCGCCGCTGTTGTTGCTATTCCTCTACGCCTACGGCCTGCTGCCCCTGGACCTCCTCTCGTTGTTGGGCATAGCGGGCGTCTTCTCGTCCATGACGGGTTTCCTCATATATAGGTCTATGCCGAGGGACCTCTCTCCGATCAGGACCTACGGACGCTCCATATTGCTGGCAACCGCGGCGGGAGGCGCATCGCTCTATCTGTCCATCGCGTGGGCTCTCCCGGTCTCGCTGGGCGCCGCCGCGGCCGGCGCAGCTCTGGCGATCTGGCTCCTCGCCACCAAGCGCCTGGGGTGGTTCAGACTGGCCTCGGAGATCCCCGCCATGTTGAGAGACTTCGCGTCCCGCATATCGCAGGGAGTGCCGGCCGACCTCGCGCTGAGGGAGGTCTCGGCTACCTACAAGGTTGCGTGGATGATAGCGTATTTCTACGAAATACCGTCCCTTATGTTCTCGCTCGCCAAGGCCATGTTCAATGCCGTGAGCTGGGCGGGCCCGAGCCTGGAGGCCATAGACTACGTCCAGACGATCCTGGACGAGAGGGAGAGGGGGCTGAAGCGGGTGACCGCCCTTACGGCCATGTTCATAGCGATATACCTCGCGGCGTCGCTCATATTGACGTATTCGCTCGCGGTGTCGGTCACGGCCCTCCAGGCGGTTCCGTCGACGGGGCAAGCCCTCATATTTCCCCTACCTCCCGACGAGGTGGGGTACGCAACGGCGCAACTGCTTTCGGCGATGGTGGCCGGCTTCCTAGCCGTCATGTTGCTCCCCTCAAGGGGCGTCTGGGCCGGCCTTCTGGCGGGGGGCGTAGCCGGCACGTCCTTCTTCTACCTGGCCACCGCGCTGTGGTCGCTCTGGGCATGAAGGGCTCCCTAGCCATAAGGGAGATGGTGATAACGGCCGCGTTGCTGGCGGCGGCCGCAGTGGTTGCCCTCGCCGTATATAGGGCGACGGCCGGCTTGAGGGCGGCATATCCTCCGGCCGAGGTCGCCGAGGCGATCAAGGCGCTGAAGCCCGTCGCGGCGCCGGACTACATACCCATATACGCGGTGAAGGTGCACTACGAGCTGTCGGGAGGGCGCTACGTGCTGATGCCCGGCCCCTCCCCTAGGTCGTGCGGCAGCTGCATACCGCCGGTCGGCTGGCTCTACGCCGTGTCGTTTGGGGCCAACGCGTCGCCGATCTACGGCGTCTACTACACGGCCGTTAACAGCACCATGTACGTAGGAGGGGCGGCGGTCGTGGCGCCTTACTTCGGCAACGCCACGCTTTATTACCTCTACCCCATGTGTCCAGGCGGCTACCGCCTCTCCGAAAGAGCTGTTAATTTAGATAATACGCCTATATCGATTACTATTATTTTAATAAATTGCTCATAATAGATATAGTATATTTTAATATGAATTTTTCTCTGCTGAAGGCTGAAGAGATCTCCGAGGGGCAATTTTCGCATTTTAGTTTTCCATGAGGCTGAAGGGACAGGCCGGGGGTATAGACGCGTTGATAATAATAGCGGTGGTTGTGGCAGTCGCCGCCATAATAGCGCTGGCCATGATGCGCATGGGCCAGTCGGCCTCGGCCAACACCAGGGCGCAGGTGATAGCGACTGTCGGCAGTAGGGTCATGACGGTGGAGGTCCAAGTGCTTAACGGAAGGCTCAACGCGCTCTATCTGCAGTACTGGCAACAAGGCGGGACGCCGGGCTCGCCCATCAACGGTACTTGCTACTATAACGGCACAAACGGCTTCGCCAGCAGTAGCTCTAACAACCTGCAGCTATACACGGGCCAGTCCGCCGTATGCTACTTCGATCTCAGCAACTTGATGTACGGCACGCAGTACAGCTACGTGATATACGGCGTAGACTCGAGCGGCAGGACCATCCAGCTGGCCCGCGGTGTCTTCACCGCCGGCGCGACCTAGACGCAGACGACCTCCAAAACATCCCCTTTTTTAGGCGGCTTCTCCCCTCCGGGTAGCTCGAGAACGCCCGTAGCCCCCCGCGCGCTGTGGAGCCTCCAGGGCCTCAGATAGGCCACGTCGATCACCCTCGATTCTCCGTCTAGGAACACGGCCCATATAGGCCCCAGCATGAACCACGTATGGACCGAGTTGACTCCGGCTAGGAAGACCGGCCTAGGCCTGCGTAGCATTAGGCCGAGCCCTCGTCTCAGCGGATCCCTGTAGCATTTTGCGTAGATTTCCATGAGAAGAGTTGGTGTTGTGCAATGGCCTCGGCCATATTGTTGGAGCAATTCAACTTGCACCCACCGCCGTCCTTCTCTTCGGCGTGTTAATTCAACTTGTCTTTGACATCGTCTGGACACTCGGCGTGTCGGTTCCATTTGTACCTCCCTCCTCAGCCGCCTCGGTTCCACTTGCATCTCTCGCCGGCATCGCGGCTCCGGCGCATCCGACAGTCCCCTCTTCCTCCTCCGCCTCGGCCGCGTTTAGTCCCCCGCTAAGCCTGAAGGAAATCGCGGCGCCCCTCCGCCGCATCGATTCCACATAGGGCCGGCGCTCCGTCGAGCCTTGCGGAAAGGAGCGGATGGTTGGAGAGGTAAAAAAGGGAGGGGGGGCTATTCTCATTCGACCGGCTCCATGTCGATGTCGGCGGGCCTGCGCTCGGCGGGGCGGAGCCCGCCGCGCTCCGTGGCCCCGGGGCGCCAGGGCATATCGCGGGGTCCCTGCGGCAGCCGTCCGCGCAGCGGTTCATGCATGCGACGCAGCACCGCCCGAACGCGTCATCCTCCATGCGCGCTCCGCGGCGCATTGCTAAGTTGAACCGTCCTCGGCGGGTTTCTCGGCGCTTACAGGTCGTGCATAAGAAAGCCTTGACAGGGGGCTAGCCCCCTGTCGGGCTTTTCATGAATGCTCCCTGAAGGCGTCGAGGAACCCGCCAAAAGGCGGGCAGGGCGGCTTGGCGGTATGCGCGGAGGCGCTCCCCGCGGCCGACGCGCCGCGAAGGCGGGCCGGACTGTGCTCAGCCCAAAGACCCCGCAACCGAAACGGCTCGCCTTAGTCGACGCCTCATTGGATCAACAAACAGTCTCTTTTAACTTAGATCATGGGGAAGATCTCGTTCGACGAAGTTAGGCGCTTTGAGCTCGCGCTTAAACCGGCCGAGCCGCCGACCGTGGAGGAGGTTCTTGAGCAGGTTTCCAAACATGGAGTTTTGCGGGGGCCTGTGGATTGGGTCTTCCCGGCGTGGATAACATACATAGAATATGTGACGCAGAGGGTCGCCGAGGCGTTCCAGCTCACAGAGGAGGAGAGGAGACAGCTCTTCTACTTCCGGGACACGCTAAAACGGTTGTTGCTGGAGGCGCGGGGGCAGGCGAAGGCGAAGTTGACCGCGATATACAAGGCCGTTGTCGACGGCACCTACAGGGTGGAGGGCAACAAGCTGTACGCGCCGGACGGGACGTGGATGTATGTAATAGAGGGATTCGCTCCACATATTCCAATCCGCGGCGTAACAGCTAAGACACGCTTCCCCGACATACTGAAGCTTCCGCGCGAGAGGCTTGAGCTGCTCCAGCTGGGCTGGAGGGCGAGCGATGAGGGTAATGATAACGGCCGACCCTACATGGGCACCACACAACCCTGGCAGGTGTTCGCCTGGGTTGCGACGAGATACGGGGCGCTCTACATACGCGTCGATTCGGTTATCTTGACGCGTGAGGGGGTGAGCGTGGAAGTGGTTATCAAGGCTAAGAGCTGGAAGCAGAGGTGGAGCAAGGACGAAGCCGTAGACCTCGTCGCGAGCCACCTCAAGCGCGGGGAGTGGACGCCCCTGCTAACAATGTGGTTGGGGGACGGTAAGGCCAAACGGAGGGATGTGTTAAGTAGCGATTACCAACTCGTTATTGTGGTTAGGGAGCCCTGGAGGCTGGGCAATAGTATAGACACGAGAAAGGCCCTCGTCGCCACGGGCAAGGAGGCGTTTAGGAGGCTTAGGGAGTCGGCCGGCGCATACGGCGTGTTGCTGGATCTATCGAAAAGCCACAAATGGATCGACGTGAAGCTGGCCACCGACGATGCCTTCAGAGCGGCCTACAAGCTGAAGGCGAAGAAGAGGAGCATAGACGTCCTCAGGGAGGCGTATAACGGCGAAATCCCCATAGAGCAATCTTCACCCGCTGAGGTAGACAAACCGGAGAAAGGCGACGTAGTCGTGGCAGGCGTCATGATGCATCTCGGGCTACTGAACGGTAGGGGCGGCTCGTTCTACGCCAGACGCTATGTCCGCGATCTCGGGGAGGCGCTCGCCGTCGCCGGGAGGCTTGAGTCGGCCGGATTTAGGCCTAACGTATATCGCGAACACTCCTACTACATGATATATATCAGTATGACCGATCTCTTGAGGTTAGCAGAGAGGGACGAAGCCGTCAAGAGGGCCATAGCGTTATATCTCGCCGATAAGGCGAAGAACGGTACACCGTGGCAAAGGGAGATAGCCGAAAAGATCCTAAAAAGACATCCCCTTTTTCTATTCAATATCGGTCAACATATGATATGATCTCGGGGAAACGGGGGAGGCCATGGATATCGACGTGCTGGCCATAGTGGTAATAATGGCGTTGGCGCTAGCCGTCTTGGCTTTAGTACAGCCGATGGAGCTGTCGTCGCCATCGCTGTCGGCCATCTACAGGTACTGGCCTCAGTACTACAACTTAACTCTCCGCGGCGATGTCGGCGCGTTGAGGCCTCTGCTGTCCGGCATGACCTGTTGGCTCTACGTGAACGGCAGCTGGGTCGAGGTATCTAAGTCGGACAGCTACGGCCTGTCCACGTCTGTGCTGAATCTGACCTGTAGATAATCCATGGAGGAACTCGTGGAGCTGGCGGCGATATTGGCCGCCGCCTCCCTGGCCGTGCTGACGACGTACACGGCCCTTCTCCATTCGACATCGTGGGATCTATGCGAAGCCGCGAGACTTGCGTTGAGCCACAACGGATCCGCCATCGTCGTGTCGGCGTTCGGCGAGATCTCGTGCAACGGGTCGGGCTGCTACCTGGGCTGCGGCCTGTTCGTGCCGTCGCAAAGGATCTACTACGTCGGGGGGAGGCCGGCTCTAGGCGGCGTGCCGGGGGTCGTGGTGGTCGGCACCACGCCCGATGGAAGGCTCTACGTCTTGCCGAAGAGATGAGGGGCCAGGTCGCCTCGCCCGTAGCCGCCTCGGTGTTCTTTCTCTCGGTAGCCGTCCTGGTGCTGTTCGCAACGCTTAAGCTATCGTCTTTGCCGCGCGGCGGCTATACGGCGCCTCTATCGCCGCCGCAGGGCGGACCCGCGAGGTGGATACACGTGTTCTACCTCAACGGAGGCTTTTTGGCGGTCGACGCTGAGACGCCGTCGTACGAGCTGGCGGAGGTCGCCGTGGGTATCAACGGCACGTGGGTGGTCACGTTCTACCTATGGCCGGGCGGATACGCCTGCGCCTACAACGCCTCCTTTCTGCTCAACGGAAGACCTCTGTCCAGCTCGAACCCGCTGAGGATCGGCGCGGATCCCTACACAGGCCTCTGGTGTCCGCCGCCGTGGAACGGCACGGGCCACTGCGCCACGTGGGGCGCCGCGCTGTCCATGGGGAGAGTTCTACTGGCTAGATGTATTCCATGAAGGGGCAAGTGGCAACCCCCATAATAGTGGCCGCGGCGATAGCCGCCGCAGCTATCCTGGCCGTAGCTCTGATATACATGGGCGCCCTCTCCGCAGATTTTCCGAGCGCCTCGGCTTCGGTAACCGAGCAGAACGGCGTGCTCATCGCGTCGATAACAGTACTGAGCGGCTCTCTTAGAGGAGTTGCGTTAATTTACACCGCGCCTGATGGGTCGTCGTGGTACGCCAAGCCCATATACTGTCTGGGCCCGCAGACGCAGATTACAGCAGCCTCGGCGCTGTTCGAGAGGCCTCTGTATTCAGGCCAGGGGGCCACATGCGCCTTCCAGATGTGGTATCCGGCCGCCGGCAGTTACGGCTTCGATCTGGTGGGCATCGGCGCGGGGGGCGTCGTGAGCGTGGCTAGGGGCGTCGTCCCGACCGCGCGGGCTAACGGCTACTCGGGGCAACTGCCCGCGGGGAATATATACAGCCCGAGCCGGACGCCGTCCATAGGGCTGGCCGGCAATACATACAACTTCACATCTATCTCGACGTACTGGCCGGGCCGCGGATATCTGGCCGTCGAGGTCAAGTGGGGCTACACAAACTCTACGTGTCTGGCCGACGGGCTCTACATCTCCCTCTTCGCGCCTTCCAACGCCCGCGCGTTGGTGGCGCCGTCCGACGAGGGGCTGGGCGTTCTTCCGTTCGGCGGCGCCGACTACGTGCCCGCCGGAAGTTCCCCCCAGATCTTCCTGCAGTTAAACCCCTACGACTACGGGCTCGAGGACGGATCCTTCGAATTCGCGGTAATTAACTCGTCCGGCGGCAGAGGCCTCGTGCGGCCGACCGGCTTCGACGTATCCAAGTCGTGGCCCGCCGACATCTGGACCGCGTACCTCTTGTACAACTCCTCCAGCAACACGTTGCTGGCCGAGTGGATAGCGCCTGGCGCATTCAGCGAAGTCTACGTCTATAACTTGACCGATTACGGCCTAGCCAGGCCTCCTGCGGGCAATTACGTAACCGTCGTGGGCGTCGCGAACGGCGGATGCGCGGCCAACTGGCGCGTATACAGCTACGCGGCGGCCTCGGGAGGGTGATGGATCTATACATTGTGTCAGCCACAGTCTCGTTGGCGGTGGCCGCGATGATGGTCGGCGCCTTTTTGATGCATCTAGGCGTTCAGAGCGGCGCCCCCAGTTGCTCCGACTGCGTCTTCTACATAAGGGGACCTGCGGCCTTGGTCCAGACGGACGGTTCGGCGTATTTGGTCCGAGGGCCGGCGCTCGCGAACTCGTCGGTGTTGGCCCAGTACGCATGGGCCTACGGGCCCGGCGGACGTCCCCTGAGCCCCGGAGAGGAGCTCCCATGTCCTTACCTGATGCGCGTCGAGGTCGTGGACGGAGTCGCGTACGCCGAATGCGTGGGGCGATGAGGGGCCAGTGGTCCCTCGCATACGCCCTGGTCGCCCTAGCCGTCGTGGCCTGGGCTATGGCCGTTCTATACGCCTCCCACCCGCGCTACGACCAGATAGACCTCCCCCAGACGCTCTACAGGCTGAAGCTCGAGTCCCTCGCCGCCTCCCAGATCCACTGCGTCACCTACGCAACGGCCGGGCCCTCCATATATTGCAACGGCTCCGTCCTCTCCACCTCGGGCGTAAATAGATCGGTGTTGATATACTACCGGGGGGGCCTCGTGGCGGCGCGGCTGTCCAGATCGTGGGGGCCTATAAACTACACCCTATATCTGGCCTTGATCAACTGCACCGCCGTCGTGGCGCCCAACGGCGGCGTGGCGAGGGCGTACTACATAGCTCTGTCGTCTACGCTTGACTACATGCCGGAGCTATATGTAAACGCCAGCGCGGCCGAGACAGCCGTCCTGGGAAGCAACAGCGGCTATCTGATGCCGCAACGGGAATATCTCCTCGCCGTGTCTAAAGGTCCACACCTGGAGGTCGTGGATTTCCCGGTTTCGCTGGTGATAACTTGTAGTAATCCATGAGGTGGCTGGTCCTAATACTGGCGGCGGCCGTGCTGGCCGAGGCGGCCGTCCAGGCTCCGACTTGCCAAGCGATCAACTCCACTCTGATCTCCAGCGGCATGTCGCCCCCCGAGATCCCCCTGTCCGTAAACCTAAAGCTGAATTTCCTGGGCATACCTAGGGCCCTGTCGACGCCTGTGGTCTACGTGACGGGCAATACGACATATACGGCGGTCTCCGGAGGCTTCACCGCCTACGGCCTCACTAGGGGATCCATATTCCTGGCGGGTGGCCCAACTCCGACAGATGGGAAATTCAATGTATCAATATTTATACAATATTATACATATAAATATAATATATATTATGTTGTATATAATTGTTCGGGTAATATAGAAAGAGGCACTATAGCCAATGTGACCGAAACCTCTCTATCGACGTATAGCGATAAGGCGGGAGGGGCTATACCCGGGCTCGTCTGGAGCTACGCGCAGACTCTCTACCTCCCTGCGCCGTATACATCGCTACCGACCAACTGGTACGTCGGGCCCGATCTGAGCGACTATGTGGAGATCGCGGTGGCGGTGGAGGAGCCCGACGTTTTGAGCGGGCTTTCCGCCGGTCAGACGAACAGAGGCACGCTCGGGATAACCGCCGTGGTCAACTCCACCTCATTGGTCCTGGGCGACACGGCCCAGGGGTTGCCGCAAGTCAATCCGTTCAAGGCGAGGTATTCGCCGGGCAGCTTCAACTGGAGCCCGCAGGGGTCCTACGGCCGCCTCTCGGGCCTCCTTCCGCTCAACGGGCAGCCCCCCAGCTCCATAAGCCTAGAGGCTTGGTTCGTGCCGGAGCTCTGGACAGCGCCGTTGGAGGTGGAATCCCCGAAGGCGCCGGGGGTGGTGGCGCTCCCCACCAGCTACATCCTGTTGAACCAGACGGCTGAGGGGCTGGTGGCCCTCCTCGACCCCACCTATAGAGTCCTGGCGAGCACCTACACGGCGCAGTGGCCCAACTTCGCCGCAGCGGTCAGCCATCTGCTGGCGTCTGTATACCCGGGCGAGCTTCCCTCGCTGGGTCCATTCGCGCTGTCGCCTCTGGCCTACGGCTCGGGCGGCTGGAACTACTACAACCTCTATACATATATCGAGTGGCCTGGCGACGCCCTCTGGGAGCCGTACCTACGCCTCGGCTCCGCCGAGATCTGGATAGAGGGAGGGTCGGCGGACGTCTACATGCCCGCCGGAGGCGTCTCAGACCTCTACGCCTCGTTGCTGGGATATCTCATCTTCGGAGGCCGCTATATAGGCTATTTCCCCAGAGGCTACGGCGGAGCCTCCGGCTACATTGTAGCGAGCCCTCTAGGCGGCAACGTGGCCTGGGACGGGCGCCTCGGAGGCGTCATACTCACCGAGATAGGCGGCTACGGAGCTACGTCGCGGCTAATCCCGTGGTCCTACCCAGCTCCACCTGATCAGACCACCTACGGCCTGGCCATGCTTCTATCGCGCTGGTCCTACTCGACATCGCCCAGCTACGTCTGGGCCACCCTGCTCGGCGGCTACTACCAGTCCAAAGGCCCGGCGGTGGACCCCGTGACAGGTCTCGCGGGAGCGTCCCAAGACGCCGTTTTCGTCTCGCCCCCTCCCGGCGGGCCGGCTTACCCGGCCGACGTCTACGTCGTCGTGCCGCGGCCGTGGCAGATCGAGGCGCAGAGCGCCGCGCCCTACGTGGCGAGCGTCGTCAGGGGCGGCAACGGCCAGCCCGCCGGAGTCGTCCTGTGGTCGCTGGTCCCCCTGGTCCCGTGCCGCTCGCTCCTCTGCGCAGATCCACGAGAGGCCTGGTGGAACGGCGAATTCGCGGGCAACGCCGTGCTGAGGGGAGCGGCCTACGGCCTGGCCGTCATGTGGCTGGGCAGATCTCCGGTCAGCATGTCCATCTACGTGAACGCAAGCGGCGCGCGGTACGCCAACGGGTCTTGGGCCGGATCGACCTGGCCGGCCGAAGGGACGTACAACATCTCGCTGGGAACGTTCGTGCTGGAGCCCTACAGGCCATACCTAATAGTGCCCGGCTCGGCGATGCCGCTCCCCAACGCGTCCGGCTGCGGGCTGGCCCCGACGCCGCCGGGCTGGCTCCTGTCGCCTACCTCCAGCGGGTTCTTCTGGATAGAATTCGCCGTAGGCAACACGGCGAGCTACGGCTACTACTACACGACCGCGCTGGCGATGAACTACACGGTGTCTGACGACATGGCGCGCATACTGCGCCCTAGCGAGATCATGGCCGCGTTCTTCTGCCTGGCGGTAAACGGCACCACGCCGTATCCCCCCTCTCTGGCCGGCTGGTTTCCCTCAGGTTGCGCCCCGCTGGGCTGGCTCCCGCTGGACATCTCGCAGGGCCGTTACGTCTACTGGAGGGCCGACTGCTCGGCGGGTCGAGCGGCCGTGCAGGGGGATCTGGAGCCGTACGCCGGCTTCGACGTAGGCCTAGGGTCCGTCGAGCTGATGCACGGATCTATATCATATGTATATATAAAGCCATATATCCTTATTAACAGTTCAGGTATCTATATATATGTAGATAATAATTTCACTAAATACATAGACGGATTCTATATATATCTAAATAGAAATGGGACATGGGTACGCCAGTATTTCTGTCCGGGCAAGTCGCTGTATATACCGTGGAGCGTTGCCGAGAGGCTTTCTGTCTATCCCTGGGACCCGGCCAAGGTGATACCGGCGATCGACTTCTCGGCGTCCACAAATTCGGATATAACATATCCCGTACCCCAGTGGGCTACCCTGGCCAACTGGTGGTCCTTGCCGACGCGCGCCGGGACGTACAGCGATCTCGACGCGCTCGGCGCGCTAGGATGCAGCCCCGCCTGAAGTCAGCCGAACGCCCTGTCGCCCGCGTCGCCGAGCCCCGGCACTATGAACCCGTTTTTGTCGAGAAATTCATCTATGGCTACTGCGTATATCTCCGCGTGGGGGTATGCGGCCAGCACGCGCTCTACGCCCATCGGCGTGGCTATCACCGAGGCCACCAGCAACCTCTTCGGCGTGCCCCTCTTCAGCACCTCCCGTATAGCGGAGGCCATGGTGACCCCGGTGGCCAGCATGGGGTCTGCTATGAGGACCACGGAGCCCTCAACGTCGGGAATCCTGACGTAGTACACGTCGACGCTCACGGTCCCTCCCTCCTCCCTCCTCCTGGCCGCGATAACGCCTATCCTGGCCTCCGGGAAGGCCTTGAGGAGGCCCTCGACGAGCGGCATGGCCGCCCTCAACACCTCGATTATGACCACCCTATCCAGATCCTCGAGGACGATGCCCCTAGCCTCCCCGAGCGGCGTCCTGACCGCCACCTCCCTCTTGGGAAATCTCCTGGCCACCTCGTAGCCCATTATGCGGCCGAGCCTCACAAGCCCCTTGCGGAACTCGAGGCTGGCGGTGGATCTGTCGCGCAGCTTGGTGAGGACGTGTTGGGCATATGGATGGTCTATCAGATATACCGGCATGCCCCATACTGCAGGGGTATATTAATGTCCCGAATGGGCGCGGCGGAACTTTTAAAGAGCTGACCTCCTCCCCGCCCTAAAGGGTTCCCCCTGGGCGGTTCACAGGCGCCCTCGCCCCGCCTTCATAGGCCCCTCGGGCGGGGGTCGTGGGGCCGGCCCGGGCCAGCACCGCGGGCCATTTGTCGCCGGCCTTCAGCCGCGCGAGCGAGGTCCAGACGGCGTACGCGGCTGGCCGCGGAATGATGGAATTCGCCCTCCTCACGGCCTCCTTCGACACGACCTCCTTCTTCAGCCTCTTCCCTACCTCCTTCACCTCCCACCAGACGCCCTTCACGGCGCCCTCCGGCGTGGCCTTCCACAGCATGTTCAACACAGCCGCCGCGTCTCTATCCACGGCGTGGCCGCGGGGACAGTATAAAGTATGCCAACCGCCGTTGTCTCTCAGGGGCGCGAAGTGGATAGGGCACACCCGGCTGTTGCGATACGGCGAGACGTAAACTACTACAGAGTCAGTCTCCCTCGCCTTGTCCTCTATTGTCTTGAGCAACTTCCTAAACGGCGTCTGCTTGACGCGATGTCTCAGCTCTCTTTTCTTCACCTTCTTCTCCTCAAGGCCGATCATCTCCTCTTGCGGGTTTTTGCCCAGCTCCTCGGTAATAATCACGGCTGGTCTCTTCGTCATCTCACGGGCGATATGCCTTACCCGGCCCTCCTTCCGCCCCCTCTCGCGGAGTCTCTTCGCGAATTTTCTAAACTCCCTAGTGTCCGTCACGTTCTGTACTTTCTCTTCGCCGTCTCTCCCGGCGTATGGGTATTTCCGCTTCAGCTCCTCCAGCTTTCTGCCTCTAACCGCCTCGTACCTCTTCGCGAGCCTGCCGAAGTCCGTCCTTATGGAGTATACGGCTGGATCTAGATATTGCCTATTCCACCGCGCCACGGCGTCTACTGTGGCCAAGAGGCTCACCCTGGCAACGGCAACCGTGTTTTCGTTTACGTCGAAGGCGACGATCTCCGCCGGAGGCTCCCCCCTCGGCTTTACGTCGAAGGCGAAGACGGCGTACCACCTGCCCCTCCGCCGCTTCACCGTGAGGGTGGAGGCGAGCTCTGCCTCTCCCCTCAGCGCCTTCCACCAATACAGCCAGAGGCGTCTATGGGGCTTTATCCAGACCTCCCTCCTCCCGCCGGGGAGCGACAGCGCCAGCCGGGCGGGAGCCGCGGAGCCGACGGCCCTTTTGTAGCTCCAGCTGTCCTTGGCGAAGCGGGTCGAGACCCGCCTCACCTCGGGGCGGGGCTTGCGGACCCGGCCGTCCCTCCTCGCCTCTAGAAAGGATTTCCCCACCTCTATGCCTTGGTTTATGGCCTGCTGGACGAGCTGGGCGGGAAGATGAGGATACAGCTCCCTAAAACGCCTATACAGCTCGCTGTACTTCTCCCTCTCCAGCCTCCCCCTCTCCGACACATACACCGCCGCCTCCTCCACGATGCGGCGGTACGCCTCCTCCACGGCGTAGAGCTCGGGCGGCGGGTTCTCTATCTCCACGGCAACAGCCCTCCTCACGCTCCTCACGTTCTCCATGCGCCCACCTCCCACAAAAACTTTGACGAACCGCATCCCCGCCCTAAAGGGCGAGGCTTTCCGCTAAACCTTTATAACGCGGTTGCGCGGACCCCCCATGGGGTGGCCCTATAGGCCCTACAGATCCAGCGAGGCTGTGGACTTCCTCCTCGCCATAGCGTCGGTGGCGGTCGCCTACCTCCTCAACTTCAACAACCCCATAGCGGGCATCCTGTTGCCGACCACCGCGGTGGCTATAGCCATAGTTCCCCACGAGCTTGCGCACAGGCAGATCGCCAGACGCAGGGGCTGCTGGTCTAGATTTGCCCTCTACCGGCCCGGCTTCCTGGTCACCTTGCTGGTCAACGGCCTCGTCGGAATCTTCGCGAGGGGCCCTGTGTTGTTCATATCCGGCTACACCCTCATATCTTGCTACAGCTATACGCGCGAAGACGACGGGCTCATCTCTCTGGCGGGGCCCGCGACGAACATGGCGGTGGCTCTGCTATCGCTGGCCCTGCTCTCCCTGCCGGTGGAACCCGGCCTTCTGACAGCCCAATTCCTGATATATCTAATGAGGCTCAACTCCTTCGTGGCCTTCTTCAACCTGCTGCCGCTCGGGCCTCTCGACGGCGCCAAGATATTCAGGTGGAATCTAGCGGTCTGGGCGGTCATGTTCCTCGCCGCGATATACCTCTCGTTCATCCTCTAACGCGCCCGCGAGGAGGCCTCACCTCTCGAGGCGCGACAACCTGTCGAGCAGCTTCCTATATTCGTCGCGCAGCTTCTCCACCTCCTCCCGCAGCCTCTGGTATTCAGCGCCGCGGTCCATGGCCCTTTTAATCTTCTCAGCGGCCTCGCGGGCCATCCTCCTGATCCTTCCGTCCACGTCCCTCTCAGCCCGCTCCTGTAGATCGGGCATCAGCCGCGCGTCCATTAGGTCCAGGGCCGCCGTAACGGCGGCAGCCCTTATGCGGTAGTTATCGTCGCGCAACGCCCTGCGCAACGCCTCCAGCACCTGCGGCCTGGGGCCGAACTTGGAGAGCGACTGGACTGCGGTCATTCTGATCCAGGTCGGCTTGTCCTCGCCGGCATGTGCCAGGACCACCTCAAGAGCTCCGTCGCTCCCAAGCTCGGCTAGCCCCTCTATGGCGCCTCTGGTCACCACGTCCATATGTCCGCCGTACCCTAGAGCCTTCTTGAGGCTATATTCGGCGAATTCCCACTTGGTCTTACCCAGGGCCTTCGCCGCCTCGTACCTGACGTAGTAGCTCTCCGAACCGTCGTGTAGCACCCTGTCCAGAAACTCCGCGGCCTCGCGCCGCCTCGCGTTGCCCAGCGCCTCCATCACCGCGCGCCGGGCCCTCGGGTGGCGTACATCGCGGTAGGCCTCCATCAACGCCTTGACCGAGTCGGCCGTGCCTATGGCGCCAAGCGCGCGCGCCGCCTCGGCGGCGACGCCCCAGAACTTGTCGCGAAGCGCCTTGGCCAGGAACTCGACGGCTCTGTTGCTCCCGTTTCTCCGCAGGGCCTCCACGGCCTGCAACCTGCAGTAGAGATTCGCGTCGTCCAACATGGCGCCGAGCGCCTCTACTGGGAAGTTGAGCTCCACCACCTTGAGCAGCTTGAAGTCCGGGTCTATACAGGCATATCTGGCCTTCTCCCCGAGAGGCACCTCCAAGCGCTTCTCGGAGAAGCTCACCGATATTTTGTCCCGCCGCCCGTCCTCGTAGGCCACCTCGATCTCCAGCGGCAACGTGTACACGGGAAAGCTGTCGTCCGGCTGGGCTTGTTCCAGCACCAGCCTCACTCCGTTGTTCTTGCTCCAGGAGGCCTTCACGACGGGGTGGCCGGCCGAGTAGAAGAACTGCCGCCACAGCCACTCGAGATCCATGCCGCTGGCCTCCTCCAGGGCTTTCCTCAGATCCTCTATATCGGCGTTCCTGTACCTATGGCGCTCCAGAAAGAGCTTGAGCCCCCTTCTGAACGCCTCGTCGCCCAGCAAGCTCCTTATCGTATGTAGGACGACAGACCCCTTCTCGTAGGAATGCCTGTCGAAGACCTCCTCAGGTATCGCGTAGAGGTTGGTCACTATGGGCCTGGCGTAGCGCGTGCTGTACTCGTTGAGGTACGCCTTGAGGTTTAGGTACATCTCGTAGAGGTACTCGTCTCTGCCCTTAGAGCGCTCCGTCCAGAGGGCCTCTATGAACGTGGCGAATGACTCGTTTATGGAGATGTGGCCCCAGTCCTTCGCCGTGACCAAATCGCCGAACCACTGATGGGCCATCTCATGGGCCACGAGGGGATCCGAGGAGAAGTCCTCCTGGAGGCAGGGGAAGTCCTCGTAGGGGCAGTGCGCGTGCTTGTCGTGAAGGGTCCAGTCTGTGAGGATTGTGAACGTGGTGTTCTCCATCCCTCCGTAGACGAACTCCTGGACCACCACCTGCGCGTAGCGCTCGTAGGGGTAAGGAACCCCTAGATACTCCTCGAAGAACTTCATTATGTTGCAGGTGTTCTTGAAGCTGTACTGAGCCGCCCCGGCGCGCCCCCTGGGCAACCAGTACTCCAGCTCTACGTTGCCGCATTTGTCCCGAGCTATCTCGAAGTCGCCTGCGGCGAGCGCTATCAGATAGGGCGACATGGGGTGCCTCATCTCCCAGACGAACGTCTGCTTGTCGCCGCCGTCCCTCACCTCCACCAATACGCCGTTGCTCCCCGCGACGTAGGGCTTGGGGACCGTTATGGAGAGCCTCCAGGGGAATTTGATGTTTGGCGTATCGGGCAGAGGGATCCAGTATCTATTGTCCTCGCTCTCGCCCTGCGTCCAGGCCATGGGCACCCTGTAGGGGTGGTGTCTGTCGGGCAGGACGAAGTAGATGCCCTTGCGGGGCCTCGCCCTATACCTTACCTCGAACTCGGCCTCGCGGCCCGCCGGGAGGTTCAGATCTAGGGATATGCTCTCCCCATCGTAGGAGTAGCCGGTCGATGCGCCCAGCACCTCGAGCTCGGCGGCGTCGAGCGCCAGCTTGCGGAGGTCCCTCTTGGCCCTCACCCTGTATCTCGCGACGCCCCTAACCTCGCGGCTCCAGATGTCTAGCTCTATGTCCAAGTCGAGCTTAACCACGTCGAAGTCGTATTGCCGCGGGAAGCGGGGGACATATTCCGGGAAGGCGAAGTCCCTCCCAACCAGATATCGGGCCATGGCACACTGAGGGGTCTGGGTTTAAAGCATTCCGTTTCTCGGTCCTCCCGCTGGCAGGGCGACGGCCTGCGTGGACTGCGGATGCCGCCCCGGCCCAGGCGCGCGGCCGTATAGCTTTTAAACTGCGCCTCTCGCCAATGCGTGATCGACAAGATAAAGCCGCAGACGGTGGGGCAGGAGCGGGCTCTCAACGCGCTGTCAGACTCGGAGAACGAGATAGTTGGGCTCTTCGGCCCCACGGGCACCGGCAAGTCGTTGTTGAGCATAGCCTACGGCATATCCTCGGTGCAGAGCGGCAGATACAAGCGGTTCGTGATAGCGAGGCCCATCGTCGACGTGTCGACGGGCCGCGCGCTCACGCCTGAGGATCTGGGCGAGATGTACTACAAGCTGGCCGCCGCGTACATCCAAGACATCTTGGGCGAATATGCGACGGGCGGCGAGATAGAGAAGCTGTTGAGGGAGGAGGCCGTCGTGGTGACCGACGTGAACTATCTGAGGGGGAGGACCTTCGACGATACCGTCATGTTCCTCGACGATGCTCAGAACGTCCAGCCGGACAGCGCCGCGGAGGTCCTCATAAGGCTGGGCAGAAACAGCAAGTTGATCGTGGCGGGCGACCCCGTGTTTCAACGCGGCGAGGACGGCGCAGACGGCGCGACGTTGTTGAGGGAGGCTCTGTTGGGCGAGGAGAAGGCCGTCGTGGTGGATCTGGGCGTTAAGGACATCGTGAGGCCGGGGGCCAGGAGGGGTATAAAGCTCGCCTTGGAGCTACGCATGCGGAAACGCCGGCTCACCGATTCGGAGAGGTACGTGGAGGACGCCTTCAAGGTCTACGCCCCGGACGCCGACGTGATAACGGCGATAGAGTTCAAGTCGGACAAGGAGTCTCTGGGCATAAAGGGCGACGTCCCCGACGCCTTGGTCTTCGTGAAGGAGGGGCATCTGGGGAGGGCGGTGGGCAGAGGGGGCGAGCGAATAAAGAGCATAGAGAACGACGTTGGGCTTAGGCTGAGGCTCGTCGAGATGACCCTCGACTTCAAGAACTGGATAAGGGCCCTGCACCCCGCCGGCTGGATCGCGAAGCACATGCTGGATGTGGATTTCGCAGGCCCCGAGCTGTTGGTGTCCGTCAGGCGTAGCGAGTTCGGCTCGTTCGTGGGCCATAGAGGCGCCTACGTGAGGCTTATGGACAGGGTCTTCAGGAGGCTTCTGTCCATAGGAGTCCGCGCGGTGGAGGCGGAGGAGGAAAGGTGAAGGTCCGTCTCCATATGCTCATAAAAGGAGAGTTGAACCTGCCTGGCGTGCCCTTTAGGCAGATAATGAGGGATGTGGCGAGGAGGAACAACGTCGTCGGGTGGGTGCGTTTCCTCTCCGACGACGTGGCCGAGGCGGTGCTGGAGGGCGAGGAGAGGGACGTAGACGCGGTGCTGAGATGGGCCTACGCCGGTCCGCAGGGCACTAAGGTCAGGGAGGTCGAGATATCGAGGGAGGAGTATAGAGGGGAATATAAAGACTTCGGGGTTCTGTAGCGCCTCCGCTACGGAGGTCCGACAAGCCCGTATAGCGCCAAATACAGGGCAAATCCAAGCGCCATGTGGGCCACGTACGGCACGCCGTATCTAGCCACCACGTAGTCGCCCTCTATCCTTTCCGGCGGCTTGTATTTCTCGACGTCCTTGACCTCGCCTATGATATATCTATGGCTCCTCTTAAGGGCCTCCTCGCGGGTTATACATATATGCGTGAACTTCTGCGTCAACGTCATCCTGCACGGCCTCCTGTTGTTGACCAAAAGCAGCCATATGGACGTCCCCAGCACCGATATGCCGGCGCCCAGCACCACGACTGCCGGAGTGGGCAACGCGGGCGAGAACGGCGGGAATAGGGACAGCGCCGCTATGGCCAACGAATCCGCGTATCCGCTCCCGGTGAGCCGCATGGCCAGGGCCAGCACGAGGCCCAATATGGGCGACATTATGTACAGAGGCGCGCTCCACGAGAGGTACGCCGCGGCGAGGGCCGGCGGAAATAGAAGCGCTATAACCCAGGCGTCTATCTCTCTCGTCTTTACGTCCTGGTAGGACGCGAACCCCAGGACGGCCAGCTCGGCCAGTCCGAGCGCCTCAAGCATCACGGAAGCCTTCTCTTCAGCTCGTCTATCCTCGGGGTCTTCAGCGGGTCTATCCCTCTGGCCAACGCGATCTTCACGGTGGCTATGCCCACGTGTTTTAAGAACGTCAAGATCCCGCCGACGGTCATAGGCACCTCGAAGACCTCGCCGGAGAGCAGATCCACGGTGAGCCTCACCCTGGTTCTGTGCTCGGCAGGTATGTCGGGGCTCGTCATAGCCATTATGGGGCCTGAGGCGCCCTCTATCCAGTTGTGGTGGGCCTCCGGCAGGATCTCGACCGATGGATCCAGCTTGGCGTTTTCGTTGGCCTCGTTCTTGACTCTATAGGCCAGGCCCTGCATGGATACGGGCGCCACTATGGTGGGCCTCGCGCCGAGGGTTTTAACCAGCCTATCGGCCAGCCTCTCGTCGTAGGGCAGTGAGGAAGGCGTGTCGAAGTTTACTCCATAGATCTTCCTCAAGGTCCATAAAGCCGCCGTCAACATCTGCGGCAGGGCGGCGCGGGGCGCCGAGGCCTTCGGCACCTTGATCGTCGGGATGCCCATCTCGGCCAGCTTGCCGCCCGTGGTTATGGCGATGACGGGCATGCCCCGCCTCAGCGCGGCCGCCGCGGCTGTGATGGTCTCGACCGTGTTGCCCGAATAGGACACGGCGAGCATGAGCCCGTCGCCCCCCCTGAAGAAGTAGTCTTTGACGACGACTGCCTCGAAGGGCCACCCCCAGACGAAGGAGAGGTCCCTTATTAGGTCCCCTACGACGCCGGAGCCCCCCATCCCGGCTATATACAGCCTATCCGCCGGCGCCAGCCTGTAGAGGCGTCCCTGGTACTGGTACTCCTCGGGCAGATCCACCTCAGACCTAATCAGGTACCTCTCCCAGTTTAGGTAGTCGTCCAACACATGTCAGTTAGGCCCAATTAATATATGCCACATCCCTCTGTGGAGTTTCGCGTAGTTGTTAACGGCGTGGAGATAGTGAGGGAGTGGAGCTGGGACAGGATATCTAGAGTGAAGGAGGAGCTGAAGAGGATGGGGTTTAGGTGGACCGGCGGCGGATGGGTAGGCAGATTGAGGGATCCCGCGTCTCTATATGCGCTGAAGGCGTTGCTCGACCTCAGCGACGAGGAGCTGGACGAGGTCGCGAAGGCCAGCGGCGTCGGCTCCGGCGACGCGGTACTGGTGGTGGGGAACATAGCCGACCGCCTGAGGCCGTACGTGGCGGCTTCCTACGGCTCGTCCCACCTCGTCTCCGCGACTAGGTTCATCAGAGACTTCATAGCGTCGGATCGAAAGGCCATAGCGGAGGTCTCCTCCTATGAGGAATACGTGCGGCGCGCAGCCGAGGAGTTCAGGTCGCTGGTTAGAGGCCTGGAGATCAGAGGCGATCTAGAGGCGGCCGTGAGGAGCGCCGTGGAGATAGCCCTCAGCTCGGAGCGCCTCAAGTCCCTCTACGAGCGCCGCGTCGCGTGGAGGCGCGTGGAGCTCTGGCCGACGAAGGCCGTGCTCAACTTCGCCGGGAGGGAGCTAGCCGCGGAGCTGGGCAACTTCAAGCTGGCCTATAACGTGGTCGGGAAGGACGGCGAAGTTAAACAGATATTTATAAAACTTGTTAAAATGTCAAGAGAAAATGATAAAATAATTATAAAATATCCAGTATTTATTAGAGAGAAAATTTCTGATGTGTTAAGGAAATATGGCTATATCGTCCTGAAGAGAGATCTGGAGTATGGACGAATTGAGTATAGACAGAATATATCTCTCCACGATTTCCAGAGGAGGGCGGTCGACAGCTGGGAGAAGGCGGGGAGAAGAGGCACCATAGCCGTGCCCACCGGCGGAGGTAAGACGTTCATAGCCATGGCCGCATTAGCGAGGGCGTCAACCACGGCGCTCGTGCTGGCCGTCACGCAGGAGCTGGCAGCCCAGTGGGCGGAGAGGCTTAGGAGGCATCTGGGAGTGAGCCCCGGCATGTTGGGGGCGGGTAGACACGACGTGAGGGACATCACCGTGGCTATCTACAACTCGGCGGTGAAGTACATAGACGAGCTGGTGGGGAGGTTCGGCGTGGTGGTCTTCGACGAGGCCCACCACGTCCCCGCCGAGACCTTCAAGGAGGTGGCCCTAGCCCTCGACTCGCCCTTCAGGCTGGCCCTATCCGCCACGCCTAGGCGCGAAGACGGCAACGAGATGTTGATATATGAGGCGGTGGGTCCCCTAGTATATAGAGCTACATATGGAGAGATGATCGAGGCGGGCCTGGTGGTGCCCGTGGAGCATTACAGGATATATATCAAGCCTAGCCCCGAGGAGGAGCAGAGCTATAGATCGGCGCAGGCCGCCACCGACAACGCGATAGTCCTTAGAAACATAGCGTCGCAGATCTCGTCGAAGATCCCGATAGCCGTCGAGGTCGTCAAGAGGGAAGTCGCCCTAGGCCATAAAGTGCTCGTCTTCACCCAGTTCCTGGAACAAGCCAAGGCCGTATACGATAGATTGCGCGAGGAGTCCATACGTTCCGAGCTGATAACGTCCGAAGAACGCGACAGGGCCTCTGCTTTTTCGCGGTTCCTGTCGGGAGCCTCCAAGGTGGTGGTGACCACCACCGTATTGGATGAAGGCGTGGATGTGCCCGACGCCGACGTCGCCGTGGTGGTCAGCGGCAGCGGCTCCAAGCGGCAGATGTTGCAGCGAGTGGGGAGGGTGGTGAGGAGGGCTCCCGGCAAGACTGTGGCTCGCGTGTACGAGCTAGTCGCAAGAGGCACCATAGAGGAGGCTTTGTCGGAAGCCCGACATATGGATGACGTAATTGAGGAGTCCGTATGCAGAAAGTTCTCGGAGCAGACCCTCAGAGAGTTTCTGCGCGCGACGAAACTCACCGATTTCAGGAGCTTTTAAGGCGCAGTGGGATCGTGGAGACGGTTGAGGAATATCTCTATCTGCTTCTGGAGTCCGCCATAGCGGCGGTCCTCATAGCTGTGGCGGTCGCCATCGGAAGCAACCTGATAAAGGATATATCTTCAATATATGAACAAGGATTCAAAGATATAAAATATATGTTAAATATTATAAAATATGCGAATATTGTATAATATAGTTATAATAATATTGCTACTAATGTTGCTGTGGATGGCCGTAGAGGCGGAAAAAATAGCGGCGATGCTCAACATATTGTTTAAATGATATCACAGATTGAAGCATTATATATAATTATTATTTTTATATTATCGTTATTTATATTTATATTGTTTATGAATGTTGCTATGTCTTTATCTCTAGATAGATATCTTTTTCTTCTTTCCGTATACGCCAGATGTAATCAAACGTATATATATACCTATTATTCCACCAATTATTCCATCAGCTCGCCGCTTATTTGCATCAACATAACATCGAGCCGCGGGAATTTAACTCTCTCCGTGCGATATCTAGTACTGGCGCGGCCCTAGCGTCGGTTCGTCTAGCTTCTTCATCGGTCGTCCAGGCCAGACCTCCCCATCCGCCCCTCTCAGGTCATATCTACATAAAGATTGCGAACCTGACGTCTTATCGCTACATTTATTGCATATAAAAATGTTATATAAATTAATTATGAATTTTATCTATTAATAAAAAGTTTAGCTTTAATATTAAAATAATATAAACGCTATATTAATAGTTTAAAGAGCAAGTAAGAATTAAAAAGAGCACCTATGAGGTTGGCCATGGCCGAGCAGAAAGACCTGTCGCAATACCAGAGAGTGGTGATAGACCAAGACCTCTGCATATCGTGCGGCGCGTGTGTCGCCGTATGTCCCTGGCAGGCCCTCGAGCTGGACGAGAACGCGAAGGCCCGCCTAATCTGGGAGAAGTGCTACGACGACTTCAGCTGTGTGGCCGCCTGTCCAGTTAAGTGTATATATAAGACTAGCGAGGCGCCGGACGACGCCAAGAAGAAGCCCAACTGGTATAGGCTTGGCAAGCAGCTGAGCCCCGACGAGCAGAAGATATTGAACGACTGGAAGGCGAAATTCGGCATACCGGTGGACCCGTTGCCTCCGTCCTAGGAGGGTTAATTTATAAAACGTTTTTGTATAGATTGCAGATGGACAAGGTTTTTCAAGTCGCAGATCTATTGAACAGAGCAAACTGCGCCGTGGCTCTCACGGGCGCGGGCATATCGACAGCCAGCGGCATACCGGACTTCAGAGGCCCTCAAGGCATCTGGAGGAAGGTAGATCCATCTAAGTTCGAGATCTCCCATCTCTACCGAAATCCCGACGAGGTCTGGAGACTCTTCGTCTCCATCTTTGCGCCGAAGGAGACCATAGCCCCCAACCCCGCACATAAGGCCTTGGCCCAATTGGAGTCGATGGGGAAGCTCTGCGCAGTGATTACACAGAACGTCGATGGGCTACACCAGGCGGCCGGCTCGGCTAGAGTCGTGGAGCTCCACGGCTCTCTGAGGTACGCCGTATGCACCAAATGCGGCATGAAGTACACCCTCGGCGAGGTGTTGTCCACGTACAACGGGTCGGCGCCTAGATGCAAGGTCTGCGGCGGCGTCCTGAAGCCCGACGTGGTCTTCTTCGGAGAGCCTCTGCCCCAGGAGGCGCTCAACGAGGCGGTGTTGCTATCGGAGCTCTCCGAGGTCTTTATGGTCATAGGCTCCTCGCTCGCCGTGGCGCCGGCAAACCGGTTGCCGTTAATAGCCAAGAGGCATGGGGCCAAGATAGTGATAATAAACTCGGGGCCGACCGAGATGGACGAGATAGCCGACGTGGTGATAGAGGGGAGAGCCGAGGAGGTGTTGCCCAGAATCGTCGAGGCCCTAAGGGCAGGCTATAGAGAAGGGGCTTTTCGAGACTAGGGACCTCGCGAGCTGTTCCCTCAGCTTCGGGATGTCTATACAGCCGATCCTCTCCGGGGCATCCTCGAGAAGTCTAAGCGCCTCCCCGGCCAGGAGGACGAACTTGTCCGGGGCTCCCTCCTGCAGTTTGACGAATGCGGCCGACATAAGGATTAGGCCCTGCAGAGATCTGTCGCCGCTTCTACGCCAGGCCGGCTCTATCTCGGCATGCGCCTCCCAGAACCTCTCCGAGTTGAATAAGGCCACGAATCTGCCTATATCTCCGCTGCCCAGCGCGTCCTCGTTGGTCACGTCTATGGCCGCGTAGACGCGCCCGACCGCCTCCTCCACTCTACGTCTGGCGTCCTCGACGTCTATGCCTCTCACCAAAATCTCTAGATGGCGCGAGGCCACCCGCACGTTCAACACGGGGAGGAGGCCCCGCAGGTCGCGTAGCAGCTGAGCCCTCTGAGAAGGCGTGTAGCCCGGATTCTCCGCAATTAGAAGATATCTTATATTATTCATTTATATTTTAACAATTATTTTATTAAGATTAAACTGAATATCTACTATCACTTTTAAATCACCATAACTTTGTTTTATGCGCCTTACCGTGGCTAACGCCTTGTTTATGCGCTCCAGAAGCTCCGTGTTGTCGGGAAGCTCGCCGCCTGTATAAAGCTCGACGCCCTCGGCGAGCTTCAGCTCGACGCCAAACGCCTTGGCGAGCTCGACGAACTTGAGATATCTCTCCTCCATGGTCGCAAGGGCCTCCCTTCTGTTTCTATAATGTTCTGCGTGGTCCTTCAGAGAAGCGAGGATGTTTTCGAGTTCGCTGAGGGTGAGGAAGAGGGACATTATTCCTGTCCTCCGTAGTAGTACGCTATCTCGACGTTGCCTACACAGAACTTTATATAGCCCGGCGTAATGTCGCGGCAACCCCACATATCTAGCTCCACCTCGGGCGCCTTCAGGGGCTCAGCGGGCTTCGCCCTGGGGAAGGGCGGAATCACCTCGGGGAGATCTTCCGGCGTTATGTGCGTGCCGGACGAATCGACGATTATGGAGTAGCTCGTCAGCCCTAGCTTATCTGCCATGTTGCTGGCGGCCACTATGCGTTCCATCAATTCGCCGACAGCCCCATATAGATGCCCGAGGGAGCCCAGCTGGACTACATACTGCCCCACCTGTCTACGTCCGAACACTACAGGCGTCGCCTCGATAGAATATTGCACCTCCCTCAAAGTCCATAGTATTTGATCTATATTTTTGGAATTTATAATAATCATAGTATTATTCTAATTTTTTCATAATATTGTTCTATATATACTATTTCATTTTCGCCGAGCACTTCTATCAGCTTCTGCTTTATCGAGGGGTCTATATTGAGCGAGGAGACCCTCGCCCTTCTTAGGTTCCTCATGGCACAATCGTTATCGTGTTGCCCCGTAGTATGACGTACGTGCTGGCGGGCATAATTTCGAGAAGGCTCATCGGCAGATTGGGCGCTCTAGGAGGCCACACGAAGTCGATGCCCTCCCCCCTTATGACTATTTGCTCGGCCTTCCGCGAGTTTAGCACCTGCACTACTTTTCGTATCAGATCCAACTGGTCCGTATAAATTATCACAGCCACGACTATAGGCAATATATTAATAGTTTGTCCCTCCGTCGCCCCGGCCCCCCTCGTCGAAGGCCCTGTAGACCAGATATTGGGCCGAGGGGCATGCCTTGGAGCAGAGGAGACACCCTATGCATCTGCCCTCATCGACGGCGAAACGCCCATCGGAATCCCTCCTGAGGGCCCCCGTGGGGCACCAGCTTATGCAGAGGTCGCAGTGGCCGCAGATGGAGGCGCGTACCACGAGCGCCGCCGCATCCAGAGCGCCGCGGCCCTCTATCCTAGAGAGATCGCCGGAGAGCCGCAGGTGGCCATCTCTCCGCGCCACCCTTACGCCGTCGCCCTCCAGTCTCACTTCGCCGAGCATCTTCAGCAGCTGTAGGGCGGTCGCCGCGTCGGGCCTTACGCCGATCAGCTCCAGCCCCCTCTCGGTCCGTCTGATCTTCACCGGGTACTCCGCCTTGATGGACAGCTTGACGAACCTCTTGAGGTCGCCCGGGATATTCCTCCTCCACCGCCATAGCCCATACCTCAGGTAGTTCTCGTCCCCGTAACGCTCGTAGATCTTCTCCTCAAGCCGCTCGTAGATGTTCGGGTAGCTGATACGCACCAGCTCCAGCTCGGCCATCTCGTTGGCCGGACACACCACGCATCCGAGCCTGTCGAACCCTCTCTCGTACGCCTTGTTGTAGGGAAGGCCGTGGAGGAAGATATAGCCCCAGACCTCTAGGGCGGTCCAGTCCTGGAGGGGCGCCGCCACGATGGTCTTGGCCACCCATCTGCTGGCTGAGATCGGCTTCAGTCTCGCCCTCTGGAACGATTCGGCGGCCCTCTGGCCCACAACAGATATAGCCCCCTGGGGGAAGCGCTCGAGCAAGGTCTTCGTTATGGGCGCCATCTTTATCACCTTACAACACCAGCGGTAGTCGCGGGCGGGGGGTCCGAACTCGTCCAGGGCCCTCCAGAATCTGTCGCCGGCGGACGCGACCAAGAGCTCCGCCCCATACCTCTCGGCCACCTGGCCCACGTTCTGATACGTCTCGGGCGCCTCGAGGCCAGTGTCGTTGAACAATATAGCGAACTGATGGCCCGTCCTCGCGGCGAGATCCAGCGCCACCAAGCTGTCCTTGCCTCCCGAGTACGAGACCACGACTGGTAACTTGTATCGAGATATGACGCCGTTCAGGAAATCCACAGCCCTCCTTGCCTTCCTCTCTATGTAGGTCCGGTTGATCTCGGCGAATAGCTTCAAGTCACTGGGCCTGCCCGGCGGTAGCCGCGGCCTCGCCCTCCAGGACTTGATTATGTGGAGCCTCCTCCCTCTGAACAGCTTAGCCACGCCGTGTATCGACCCCCCTCTGGTGGAGACGGCCACGTGGGCGTACCTCCTCTCGGGGAGAGATCCCTCCAGGACTCGATCCCCATGCACGTCGTAGCCCGCCGGCAGCTCGTCCATGTCGACGACGGCCCACCACCCAGCCCTCCTGGCCAATATCTCGCTCACGCCTTCGAACAACGGCCTGAACCTCCACCTGCCCTCGACCACGTCGTAGAACCTATGCCCCAATATCCTTCCACGGACCACCACCTCGTCGGCTTGATCGGCGTACCCCGGTATTTTGTTCAGCAAAACCACCTCGTCTGCCGGTATCATATCTGCGAGGGAGCTGTCGCCCAGCTCGTACTCGACGGCCCGCCTGGTTATCTCTATATCGACCTTAAAGGCGGGCCTCACGTCGCCTGGTTTAGTGACATAGACAGGCACCAGTCTGCTGCATCTATCGGCCACGTCGTGGGGGTCCAGCACGGGCACGTTGAGGTCGTCGCACCAATACAGCCGCACGTCAACCACGTTTTCCTATTTAAATAGGGTTGAGAGCATCTACATGCGCGCCCTGATACTGGCTGGGGGCTTTGGGAAGAGGCTTGCGCCGCTGACCAACGAGGTGCCTAAGCCGCTTCTGCCGGTGGCGGGGAAGCCCATACTCGTGAGGCAGATAGAGTGGCTCAGGGGGCAGGGCTTCTCGGATTTCGTGCTGGCGGTGGGCTACCTGCGGCATAAGGTCTTCGAGGCCCTCGGCGACGGCAGGAGGCTGGGCGTCAGGATCTTCTACAGCGTGGAGGAGGAGCCCCTCGGGACGGCGGGGGCCATAAAGAACGCCGAGCCGTTTCTAGATGACGACGTGTTCGTGGCCACCAACGGCGACGTGGTGACGGATCTCCCCGTCAAGCCTCTGCTGGAGGCCTTGGCCGACGCCGATGCGGCAGTGGCCCTGGTGCCCTTGAGGAGCCCCTACGGAATTGTGGAGTTCGACGAGTTGGGCCGCGTGGTGAGCTTCCGCGAGAAGCCGGTCCTAGGGGGCTACTTCATAAACGCCGGGGTCTACGCGATGAGGAGGGAGCTGCTCAAGGTCCTGCCCTCTAGGGGCAACATAGAGGAGACGACCTTCCCCCAGCTGGCCGAACGCAAGCGCCTAAAGGCGGTGGTATATAGCGACGTGTTCTGGCGGTCTATAGACACCGTGAAGGATCTGGAGGAGGTGGAGAGAATTCTTGGAAATGGAAATTGAGGACTTGGTGCTGAAATACGCCTTGATAAACGCGGTTAGGTACGGAGGAAAGGCCGACCCCAAGGCCGTTATGTCGAAGATGATGGCCGAGAGGCCCGATCTGAGGGGACGCGCCAGGGAGGTGAAGGCGTTGGTGGACTCGATCGTGGAGAGGGTCAACTCCATGGCGCTGGAGGAGCAGAGGGCGTTGCTCGCGTCCAGATGGCCCGAGGCGCTGGAGGAGAGGCGGGAGAGGGAGGAGAGGCGGCCCAGCGTAGAGGCGCTGCCGCCGTTGCCCGAGGCGGGCGGGGGGAAGGAGGTCGTGGTGCGCTTCGCGCCCAATCCGGACTTCGTCCTGCATCTAGGTAGCGCGCGGCCCGCTGTGCTTAACTACGCGTACAAGCTAAAATACGGCGGGAGGTTCATACTTAGGTTCGAGGATACGGATCCCAGGATCAAAAAACCGCTGGTGACGGAGGAGGTGAACGCCTACGACGCCATAAGGGAGGATCTGAGGTGGCTCGGCGTCAGGTGGGACGAGGAGTACGTGCAGTCGTCGAGGATGGAGGTGTACTACGAATACGCCAGAAGGCTGATAGAGCTCGGCGGCGCCTACGTCGATCTGTGCAGTCCTGAGGAGTGGCGCCGGCTTAGGGACGCGGGCAAGGCGTGCCCCCACAGGGATGCCCCCGTCGAGGGGAACCTGGAGCTCTGGGACCGGATGTTGAGGGGGGATTTCCGCGAGGGCGAGGCGGTGCTGAGGGTCAAGACGGACTTGGCGCATCCAGACCCCAGCGTGAGGGACTGGGTTGCCTTCAGGGTAATAGATACCGAGAAGACGCCGCATCCCCTCGTCGGGTCGAAGTACAGGGTGTGGCCTACCTACAACTTCGCCGTGTCCATAGACGACCACCTAATGGGCGTGACGCACGTGTTGAGGGCGCAGGAGCACAGCGTGAATACCGTCAAGCAGTCCTATGTCTTCAAGCACCTCGGCTGGCGGCAGCCCTTCACGATCCACTTCGGGAGGCTGAAAATAGAGGGCGGCTCGCTGAGCAAATCCAAGCTCAAGGCGCTGAAGGTGAGATTCGACGACATAAGCATGCCGACGCTCTCGGGGTTGAGGAACCGCGGAATTCTCCCGGAGGCCGTATGGGAGCTGGTGTTGAGCGTGGGCATAAAGCCCTCTGACTCCACGGTGTCCGTGGCGAACCTCTTCGCCATAAACCGGAAGTTGCTGGACCCGACGGCCGATAGATACATGTTCGTGCCGGATCCGGTGAGGCTGACGCTGGACCTCTCCTCGAAGCTGATCGCCAGGCTTCCGCAACATCCGAGCTTCCCCGAGCGCGGCCACCGCGTGTACGAGCTGGGGCCTGGACGCACGGCCGTCTACGTATCTAGGAGGGACGCGGAGCTGGGCGAATTCAGACTTATGGAGCTCGTCAACGTGGCGGCGAGCCGGAGGGGGGATGAGTACATCGGCGAGGTGGTCGGCACGACGATCGAGGAGGCGCGTAGGCGCAAGATGCCCATAGTTCAGTGGGTGCCCGACGGCTCGCCCGAGGCCGTGGTGATAAAGCCGGTGGCCATCGGGAGAAAGACCGAGGAGCGGGGCCTCGTCGAGGCCAAGGCGCTGGAGCTCAAGGAGGGCTCCATAGTGCAGTTCCTGCGCTACGGGTTCGTGAAACTCGCGTCGCGCAGGGATGGGGTCTTCACCTACGTACACGAATGAGGGCTCTTTTCGACGCGCTCACGCCTAAGCAGGCCAGAATAGCGGCGTTGTTGAGGCTCGAGGGCGGCTTGGACTTGACCATCACGTGCCGGGAGTACTACCACGTCAGGGACATGCTCGACCGATACGCCGTGGGGTATAGATGTATCGGCAGATACGGCGAGACTCCCTACGAGAAGCTTGTCGAGGGCCTGCGGCGCCAGCTGGAGCTCGCCGAGCTGGTTAAAGACCTCGACGGCGTCTTGTCGTTCCCGAGCCCGGACGCCGTTAGGGTCGCCTTCGGCCTCGGCAAGAAGTCCGTCGTGTTGAACGACACCCCGCACGCCTACCATGCCAACAGCTTGACGATACCGCTGTCCGAATATCTGATAGCCCCCGCGGCGATACCCGAGGAGGCGTGGAGGCCGTACTGCCCCAAACGCGTGGCTGTTTTCGACGGCCTTTTCGAGTACATGTGGGTCTCGCGGCACCGCCCGGACGTAGAGACGGTCAGAAGGCTGGGCTTGGAGCCGGGGCGCTACGTGGTCTTTAGGCCGGAGGAGGCCAAGGCGGCGTACTATAGGTGGAACAACGTGGAGCTGAGGCGCAAGCTCGTGGATCTGGCCAGAGGTCTGGGCTATACCGTGGTCAACGTGCCTAGATACGACGACCAGATAATCGAGGGCGCCATAAATCTGACCAAGGCGGTCGACCACCTGGATCTGGCGTACTACGCAGCCGCGGTGATAACGGGGGGCATGACCATGGCCACGGAGGCCGCCCTGCTGGGGACGCCCGCTTTGTCGTACTTCCCCGAGGGCCTCTACGTGGATACGTACCTCGAGATGAAGGGCGCCCCGTTGCACAGATGTAGAGACGTCGACGGATGCGCCGCCGAGCTCAGAAGGGCCCTCGACGAGGGTAGAAAGCCGGCGATAAGGCTGGAGGATCCCGTCAAGTTGATAGTCGATATAGCTCGCGCCGTATTTTAAAAGCTACTTATGTCTATATTGAGCCTCAAGCTTTATATGTCCCGAGGATCTAACGGTCGATGGGAGTTCGGTCGGTGGTCCTTCTGAGAGTCGGCAAGGACTTCGGCGTCGTCATGTTGGAGATGAAGGTCGTGGGCTTGAGGGAGCTCGACGAGGAGCCCAGGGACGTCGTAGGCGATATCCTCGAGATAGAGCGGGAGGTGCTCCGCATTATGCCCGAGCTGTCGTCAATGTCTCACGCCGACGTCGTCGTAGAGGACGGAGGCAGGAGGTTCTACGTGGCCCGGCTGTATCTCAACGACGCCCGCGTGGAGTACGTCCTCCTCATATCGCCTAAGAACAGCTTGAGGGGTCTCTTGCGCAGATTCGTGGAGCAGGGATGGTCCGTCAGGTTCTTGGTGGAGAAGAGGACCGCCGCGAAGAAGTCCTATTGGAGATAGACTCGAGCCGCTCCAGGAATCCGCTCTCCAGCGAATAGCTCAGCCAGTCGACTCTCTCGTCGACGCATACGCCGCCCTTTAGGCAGTCCACGACCGCGTCGGCGGTCTCCAAGCTGGATCTGTCGGTCACATCTATCTGGTGGACGCGTCCCCACCTATCCTTGGCCTCGACGTATATGTAGTCGAGGAGCTCGGCCCAGACGTTGTCGAGTATCTTATGTAGAGGCCAATCCCTGCCCGAGAGATCTCTGAGAAGCACGTCAGGCCGCTTACGGAGCACGAAGACTCTATCCACATCGCCCACTAGGTCCAGGACGTGCGTATCAAGTATGTGATCGCCAGCTAGCTCCCTTGAGAGCTCTCTACGGGCGGCGTCCACATCGATTATATCATATGTCAAGGAGTACGGATCCCAGGAGGTGAAGGGCTTGCCGGCGAGCACGGCGGCCGCCTCGACGCATCTGACGCCGAGTCTCCGCGCCGCTATTCTGCAGACAGTGGTCTTCCCGACCCCAGGCGTGCCCGTTATGAGGACCTTCAAGCTATGGGTATTTCCTCCTCATATCCCTCGGAAACGGCACCGCGTCTCTTATGTGGTCAAGGCCCGCTATCCACATGACCACTCTATCCACGCCCAGCCCGAAGCCCGAGTGGGGAACCGAGCCGTAGCGTCTAAGGTCTATATACCACTGGTAGTCCTTGGGGTCGAGCCCGAAGCGCCCCATCTTGGACACGAGCTCCTTTTCGTCGTATATCCTCTCGCCGCCTCCTATGATCTCGCCGTATCCTTCGGGCGCCAGCACGTCCACGCTTAAGGTGACTTCAGGCCTCTGCGGGTCGTTTCTGTGGTAGAACGCCTTGACCTTCTCAGGAAATCCGTAGAGCTGGATCGGCCTATCGAACTGGAGGGTCAACACGCGCTCCTCGTCCGAGCCCAAGTCGTCTCCCCACTTGATGTCGACGCCCTTGGCCTTCAGGATGTTCAAGGCCTCGTCGTAGGACACCCGATGGAAAGGCGGCTTGACGGCGTCCAGAGGCTCGGTCTTTCTGCCCAACAGTTTCAGTTCCTCTAGCCGCTCCTCCAGCACCTTGGACACTATATGCGAGACCAGCTCCTCGTTGACCTTCATGAGGTCGTCGAGGTTGTACCAAGCCATTTCGGCCTCGGCGTGCCAGAACTCGGTCAGATGCCTTCTGGTGCGCGAAGGCTCGGCCCGAAAGCTCGGCGCGATCGTGTACACCTTCTCAAGGCTAAATATAAAGGCCTCCAGGTAGAACTGCGAGCTCTGGGTCAAGTACACGTGGTCGTCGAAATACGGCACCTTGAAGAGGGTGGCGCCGCCCTCGACGGCCGCGGTTATGAACATGGGGCCCTGGACCTCGTAATAGCCCCGCGACCTGAAGTACTCGTGTATCGCGCCGAAGACGGTGTGGCGTATCTTCAAGACCGCCTGCATCTTCCTGCTCCTCAGCCAGAGGTGCCTGACGTCGAGGAGGTACTCGCTGTCGGCCTGCGCGGCGTCCTCGTTTATGGGGTACGGCGCGCCCTCGTAGTACCAATCGACCGACTGGACGTGGAGCTCCTTGCCGCCGGGCGCCCTCGGCTCATCTCTGACGAGGCCGGTGGCTACCAGCGACGACTCCAGGTTCAGCCTCTGCGCCACGCCGAAGGCCTCCGTGTTGCGGGCGAACACCAGCTGGAGGATGCCCGTGGAGTCCCTGAGGACCAGGAATATCTTGTCTTTCAGCTCCCTTTTCCTGTACACCCACCCCCTCACCGTCACCACGCCGGAGGATTTAAGGGCGTCGGCTATGCTCACAGCGCGTCTATAGGCCATATCACCTCTCCTGGGAGGTCTCCTTGTAGATGCCCACGACGACTCCATCGGGGCAGTCGTCGGCCTTAGAGCCGACGTAGTCCCCCTCCCTGTAGTCCCTCGTCTTCTCGCTGCCGTCTCCGCACTTAACCACAGTGACGACGCGCCCCTCCCTCCTCGCCTCCTCCGAGCTGATGCGCTCGCTCGACCTCATAAATAGGTATACCATCACGCCCAGCACAGCCACGGCGGTTATGAACATGGCGATTAGGCCGTAGTCTATCGGCATAGAGTCCTAGAGTCCTCAATATTTAAAATGAATTCCGCATGGCGCCCGCTCTATACGGGATAAGATAGCATTATTTATATATAATGACAATTCTCTATATATTATTTTCTTTTAGACTCTAGAATACCAGCTCTTATATAATAACTGTCTCCATAGCCCAGCACCTCGAGCATCTCGTATAGAGACCTCACGGCGGAAAGCACCACTGTGCTCGACCTGCCGGCGGCCGCGGCCGTCGCGTACCTCACGTCCTTGCCGGCGTGCCTCAAGGCGAATGTGCCCGGCTCGTCGGAGTACATCCTGTCTATATACACGGACCCTATCTCCTTGAATATAGTCTGCGACAGTAGCTCCCTGAACTGGCTCGGCGGTATTCCGTGGGCAGCCGCCATGGACGCCGCCTCGCCCAAGACGGCGACTGTGCCTATCAGCAGGGAGTTATACGCCAGCTTCAACACGACGGCCTTCTCGAGCTCGCCTACGTGCATGATCCTGCCCAACTCGGCGAATAGTTTGGAATATCTGCTGTAGACCTCGGCGTCGCCTCCGACTATATATATGGCGTCGCCCCTCTCCACGTTGCCGGGCCCTCCGACTATAGGCGACGCCAGGACCCCGATCCCCCTCGCGGCGAGAGCCCTACGGGCGGCGGCCGCGCCCGCGAGGGAGTACGTGCCCATCAGGAAGACGGCATCTCCGCCCATCTCGTCCACCAGCGACAGCAACGCCTCGTCGTCGGCTACAAACACGGCGACAGGCCCCCGAGCCTCGGACGGTCTGGATATCGGCGTGGCGGGGAGCCCCTCGAGCCTCCCGCGCGTTCGATTCCAGGCGTAGACCTTATGGCCCAGCTGGGCCGCCCTCTTGACGAAGGCGGCCCCCATCCTCCCCGTTCCGACCACCGTCAGCTCCATACAAGGCTTTTAACCGGTCGTAATATCTGTTTCGCCGTGGTTAGGATATTGAGGGTGGATCCTCTGAACCCGCGGGGCGAGGACGTGGCGGAGGCCGCCGCGGTCATAAGGTCGGGGGGCCTCGTGGCGTTCCCCACGGAGACGGTGTACGGCCTAGGCGCCGACGCCTTCAACGCCGAGGCCTCCGCGAGGATATTCAAGGCCAAGGGGAGGCCCGCCGACAATCCCCTCATAGTCCACGTGTCGTCCCTAGACATGGCCCTGGAGATAGGCGACATGCCGGATAGAGCCGTCGAGGTGGCTAAAAGGGCGTGGCCCGGCCCGATAACGTTCGTAGTGAGGAAGAGGGCCGAGTTGCCGGCGGTGGTCACCGCCGGGCTTCCGACGGTGGCCTTGAGGTGCCCCGCCCATCCGGTGGCGTTGAGGCTGATAGAGGCGGCGGGCACGCCCATAGCGGCCCCGAGCGCGAACAAGGCGGGGAGGCCTAGCCCCACCGAGGCCTCGCACGTGGTCGAGGACCTCGGCGACTCGGTCGACCTGGTCCTAGACGCAGGCAGGACGTTCTTCGGGGTTGAGTCCACCATCATAGACGTGACGAGGGAGCCCCCGGTTCTGCTGAGGCCCGGCCCCTTCACCGTCGAGGAGCTCAGGGACATATTGGGCGATGTGGAGATCCCGCCCTTCGCCAGAGGGCTCGGCGAAGCCGACGTGGCGCTCGCGCCGGGCATGAAGTACAGACACTACGCGCCGGAGGTCCCCCTGATACTTGTCGACTTCGATCTTGCGTCGGCAACCGAGGCCGTCCGCGGGCTCGGCTTGAGGGTCGCCGTATTGTGCCTCGCCGGGAAATGCGCCGATGCGGACGCAACGATATACGTCGGGTCCGATCCATACGAGATAGCGAAGAATCTCTACGACGCGCTCAGGCGTCTCGACAAGACCAAGGTAGATATTGCGCTCGTCCCCACAGTGGCCGAGAGGGGGATAGGGCTGGCGGTCATGAACAGGCTGAGAAAGGCCTCGGGCTTCAAGCTGGCCAAGAACGAGGCCGAGCTGAGGGGGCTGTTGGGGAGATGAGGTGGGCTGAGGAGTTCTTCGACGATATATATAGGGACTTCATGGAGCACTATAGGGGGCCCGAGATCAGCGCCAGGGAGGCGCGGTTCCTGGCCGGGGCGTTGGGCGTGGAGCCGGGCAAGCGCTTCCTCGACGCGGCGTGCGGCCACGGGAGGCACATGCGGCATATGCCTTCCGACTCTGTGGTGGGACTCGATATAAACATACGCTACCTCTCCGAGGCCAAGAGGTACGGCGACGTGGTGGCGGCCGATCTGAGGATGCCGCCGTTCAGACGCCGCGCGTTCGACGGAGCCTACATAATGCACAGCACATTGGGGATGTTCGGCGACGAGGAGGATCTGGAGATCTTGATGTGGCTGTCGGGCTCCATAAAGCCCGGCGGATCTCTGGCGCTGGATCTGGCCAACAGGGCGAAGGTCGACAAGGCGTATGCGGCGCTGGGGGAGACCTGGAATATGTGGATCTCCGCGGGTCCGTACAAGGTCCTGTCGGTGGCTACCTACAACCCGCTCGCCGGCAGGATAAGGGAGAGCAGGCACATCTACAGAAACGGGGAATATATAGGGACGAGGACACTCGAGCTCAGGCTATACTCGCCGAGCGAGCTAGGCCTGATGCTGCGTAGCGTCGGCATGGCCGTTAAGGCGGTCTACGGGGATTTCGACGGATCGCCGTATTCTGACAGCTCGGAGAGATATATCGCAGTCGCCGTGAAGATCGGCGGAGCTCCGGAACACCTGAAGACGGCCATATCCTGGCCGTAATGATATATTTGCCCCAAAGCCACCTTCCCCCATGAAGCTCTATTATTTCAAAAACGCCGAAGATCTCGCCAAGCCCATCGCGGGGGCGCTGGGCCTAGACGCCAGGCCCCTAGAGGAGAGGGATTTCCCCGACGGAGAGGTGTTGGTGAGGGTGGAGCCCGCGAGAGAGGCGGTCTTGTTGGCCAGGCTCTATCCCGACGTAAATAAGAACTTGGTCAAGTTGCTGCTTGCGCTAGACGCGTTGAGCGACTACGGGGCCGACAGGGTGGTTCTCGTCGTGCCCTATCTCCCCTACGCCAGACAGGACAGGCGGTTCCGCGAGGGGGAGCCCATAAGCGTGAAGACGATGTTGGCCCATCTGAGGCGGTATCCGGTGTCGCATCTCGTGGCCGTGGATCTCCACAAGCCGTATATAGGCGATTATGTGGCCGGCATGCACGTCGTCAACGTGTACCCCGCTGAGAGGTACGCCAACGCCGTGAGGAGGTGGGGCGTGGACGTCGTCCTCAGCCCCGACGCCGGGTCTCTCCACAGGGCGTCTACGTTGGCCGGACTGCTGGAGGTGCCCTACGACCACTTCGAGAAGTTCAGAGATAGGGAGACCGGGGAGATATACATGAAGCCCAGCGGGGCCATGAACCTACAGGGCAAGGCTGTGGCGCTGGTGGACGACATATTGGCCACAGGCGGCACTCTCGTCGATGCCTGCAAGAACGCAAAACTGCTGGGGGCGTCTGCGGTATATGCTGTGGTCTCCCACTGCCAGCTGCTGGGCAACGCCAGGGAGAAGATCAGGGGATGCGTCAACGCCCTCTATTGCACCAACACCATACCGTGCGAGTACTCCAACGTGGACGTATCAGAGGATCTCGCGAGGGCCATCTCGGCGGTCCTATAGCCGCCAGTACTTCGACTGGATAGACCGAACCTCGGCCAGGACCCTCGACATCCTCCCCCAGACGGAGTGGTCGCTGGCGCTGGGCTCCTCCGGGGGCGCGCGGCCGAGGCCTGCCAGCTCCATCGCCAGCATCTTGGACCCCTCACGGATCACCGAGTAGTTGTAGCCGCCTTCGAGCAGAAAGACGGCGGGCACGTTGAGAGACAGCAGGGACTTGATGGCATATCTATAGCCGTTTAGGGTGAGGCCCATATCGGCGAGCGGATCCTCCTTGTGGGCGTCCCAGCCGAGCGACACGACCAAGGCCCTCGGGCCGTACTGCCTCAATATGGGCATGACTACGTCGTCGAAGACCTCCTTGAACCCGTCGTCGCCGAGGCCTGGAGGCATGGGCACATTGACGTTATACCCCTCGCCCCTCCCCCTCCCCACCTCGTCGGGGAAGCCGGTGCCGGGGTACAACGTCAGCGGGTCTTGATGGGTCGATATATAGAGCACGTCCCTATCGTAGAGTATCTCCTGCGTGCCGTTGCCGTGATGCACGTCTATATCCACCACGGCTACGCCCTCTCCGTAGAGAGCCCCCACGGCCGCCGTGTTGAATATGCAGAAGCCCTGGGTGGGGGCGGTCAGAGCCCTCCCGGACCTGCCCGCGTGGTGACCTGGAGGCCTCGCCAGTATGTACGCGTGTTCCTTTGAATCCAGCGCGTCGAGCATCGCCGATACGGCCGCGAGAGCCGCGGCGCAGGTGCCGGGAGATACCCAAGTGTCGCCGTCCAGCTCCGTGAGGTTGCCCAAACTACATAGATCCTCTACGTATCTTATGTAGTCTCTGCCGTGGGCTGTCTCGAGGCGTTGGGCGACGTCGTCTCTGACGCGAGGGGCCGAGAGGGGGACGCCCGCCTCCCTGATCCCCGCCAGGGCGTAGTCGAGACGGCCGGGGTTCTCGGGATGTCCAGGCCCTGTCTCGTGCCCCTTGAAAACATCGCCGTAGTACACCTTCACGGATGGATCTGTCCATCTATTAAAGAAAGGGCATGACGAGGAAGCGGTGGGCGTACCGCATGGAGGACGGCACGATGATGGTCGTGTGCTACGAAGGGCGTCCGGAGGGCTTCATGCGCTATGCGGAGCTCTACGAGGCTATGGCGAGATGGCTTAAGGAGGCGGGTCGGTGAGCCCTTACCCTGGAGCTGAGAACAGTAGGTTTTATTTTTGATCAGAGTACATGATGTTGAAGAAAAAGAAGAAGGAGGAGCTCGACGAAGATGAGGAAATAGAGAGGTTGCTCCGCGATGCCGACGATGCGCCGGAGAGAGATGACGGGGATAGATATCTCAGGGTCAAGATAGAGATCGAGGGGCTTAGGGAGCTGGCCCAAGCGCTTGAGGAGCTGGTTGAGGCTATAAAATCGAAGGAGAAGTAGCTATGCATGTACTGCGTTCTGCCCATAGGCTCGTACGAGCAACACGGCCCGTACCTCCCGCCTACTGTGGACGCCGAGGTGGCCATCTACGTGGCGGAGAGGTTGGCCGAGAGACTGGGGGCCCGGGTCCTGGCGCCGATATACTATACCTGTAGCAAAGAGCATCAAGACCTCGCCCCGACCATCTACGTCGAATGCGAGACGTTTATGTCCTATGTAAAAGAGGTTTTGAGGAGCGCGGCCAGGTGGTGCGACGGCGTGATAGTGGTCGCGGGCCACGGCGGAATAGCCGACGCCGGCAACGCGGTCGCGTCGCAGCTGGACTACGAGCTGGGGCCAAAGATACTCTGGCTGAACATATGGAGCCTGGCGCCCGTGAGGGACCACGCGGGTTCGGACGAGGCGAGCATATATCTGGCGGTGGGCGGCCGGCTCGTCGATACGCCCAGGGAGAGGATATGCGAAGGCGACGTCCACATGATGAGGTATCTACGGACGGCGTGGATGTCCAGATCAGGCGTGGTGGGATGCATAGATCCTGCCGAGATCTCCGCGGAAAGGGGCTCCGAGCTGCTGGAAACTATAGTTGACAAGGCCTACCAACGGGCTAATGTTTTTTTATCATCAATTCGGGCCGTCTATCGTGCATAGCGTGATGCAACTAAAGTTGATAGGGTATAGGGAATGGACCGAGACGTTGGGTTCCAGGCGGGAGCATCTAATCCAGCAGGTGCAGGCGGAGCTGCACAAGAGGGCCTGGGCCGAGTACACATCGGTGGACGCCCTCCCGCACCACATGCGTTACGACTATCTGCTGATATACTCCAACAACGTGCCGCCGAAGGCTCTGGCGGACAGGGCCAAGTCCCTGGAGGAGATATCGCCGGTGCCGATCGAGTACTGCATAGGGCGCGGCGACACCCCGCTGGAGGCGTACGAGACGTGCGGCGAGGAGGATACGACGAGCGGCTCGGCGGTCGTGGGCCACATGGATGTAGTCAACAGCACGCGGCAGACGGAGAGGATGGGGCCGTACGACCTATACGTGGTGGTCGGCGACCTCATAAACAAGGCGAACACCATCTGCAGGGGGCTGGGCTGCCTGGCCTTCTACCTGGGGGGCGACAACATCATGATTTTCCTCCCCGACGTGAAGACCGGCTATCTGCTCTACGACCAGATATATATCGACGTTCGGCTGGGCGTAGGCATCGCCGAGAGGCCCTACACGGCGTTCGCCAAGGCCACAGAGGCCCTCGACTCGATGAGGAGAGACGGCGTTGTTGGAGTCAGAGTTCTGAGATGAGGCCCTACGTCTATCTGGCCGCCGCGATCACCGTCGACGGCAGAATAGCCAGCAGGTCCGGCTACTCCCGACTCTCATGTCCCATAGATCTGAAGAGGCTACACGCGCTCCGCGCCAAGGTCGACGCAGTGGTGGTCGGGGCGGGGACCGTCAAGGCGGACAACCCGCGGCTGACCGTTAGATACGTGCAGGGGCGGAACCCCATGCGAGTGGTCGTCGACGGGTCGTTGAGCGTCCCCACGTCTGCCAGGGTCTTCGACAGCTCGGCGCCGACAGTCGTGCTCACTACAGAGAGAGCTCCAGACGAGAGGGTGGCCGCGCTGAGGGAGCGCGGTGTGGAGGTGATACGGTTCCCGGGGGACTCGGTGCCGCTACGCGAGGCGTTGGAGAGGCTCTACGCCTCGGGCGTGCGGAGCGTCTTGGTGGAGGGCGGCGGGCACGTCAACTGGCAGATGTTGAGCCAGTGCCTAGTCGACGAGCTGATAGTGACGGTGACGCCCTACGCGTTCGGGGCGGGCACCTCGTTGCTTGAGGGGCCGGGCTACGACGACGCGGAGTCGGCCCCCTTCAAGCTGAGGCTCCTGTCGGCGGAGGTATGCGAATGCGGGCAGGAGGTCGTCCTGAGGTATAGGGTGGAGTGTAAACAATAGTTTACATAAGGCATATATATGGATGAACTTCGGTTTACGATGACGTTGGAGAGGGCGATAGAGGCGCTGAAGGCCGGCCGGCCGGTCCTCATATACGACGGTGACCACAGGGAGGCCGAGGCCGACTTCGTGGTGAGGGCAGACGCCGTAGGTCCAGGCCTGGTCAGATGGCTGAGGCAAAACGCCGGCGGCCTTCTGTGTTTCGTGACCACCGAGGAGGTCGGGAGGGCGCTCGGGCTCGAATTCCTCTCTGAGTATTACCGCAGGCTGGGCCTCGCGGCGTTGCCTAGATACGGCGACGAGCCCGCCTTCATGGGGTACGTCAACCACAAGAAGACTAGGACGGGAGTCAGGGATTCGGACAAGGCGTTGACCATACGGGAGCTCGCGAGGGTCGTGGCGATCGCCCTACGCGATCCCGACGGCGCCAGGAAGACCTTTATGGACGAGTTCTACGGGCCGGGCCACGTGCCCATCCTCGGGGCGAGGATAGGGAGGAGGTGGGGCCATACGGAGCTGTCGACGCTGCTCGCCAAGGCCGCCGGCCTGCCCCCCGCCTTGGCGATCGTGGAGGTCCTGGGCCCGAGCGTCGACGCCATGCCGTACGGCGAGGTCGAGGAGCTTGCGAAATCGCTCGGCGTACCTCTGTTGAGGGGCGAGGAGCTAAAGGCCCTTGCGTAGCTTAACCACTATCCTGGCCCTCCTCGCGTCGTCCACGAACTTGACGACGTAGGGGGCCAGCCTCTCGAGCTCCCTACGGGACACGGTGTCCCAAGTCGGACATGTCCTGTCCACATACACCTCCCGCCCGTCGTAGACCAGCGGATAGAGCCTACAGCCCACGGGCCTGTTCTCGTAGATCTTGCAGCTGGCCGTGGCGGGGTCGTAGAAGACGCAATGTCCGTCCACGTTCTTAAGCCTCAGCATCTCGCCGTCGGCTACGGCGAAGTCCTCGATCCTATATCCCAGGGCCTCGATGCGCTCCACGTCCTCCGGCAACAGCTCCATCTCGGTCCCCAGGCAACATATCCCGCACCTTATGCATTTGAACCTCACCTCGAAGAACGAGGGGTTGGACCAGACGCTCACTCCACCACGTAGAGCGGCCTTCCCTCTCTGAAGAACCTCACGACGTTCTCCGCGGCGATTTCAGCCATCTTGGCCCTAGTCTCAAGCGCGGCGCTCCCTATATGGGGGGTGAGGACCACGTTCGGCATCCTCGCCAGCTCGTGGGTATGGGGGAGAGGCTCCACTTCATACACGTCGAGGGCCGCGCCGGCCAGGACGCCCTCCCGCAGAGCCCTCAGAAGGGCCTCCGTATCCACGACGGGCCCTCTGGACACGTTGACGAGATAGGCGCCGCGCTTCATCCTCGAGAGCCTCTCCCAGTTCATCAGATGCCGCGTGTCCGGCGTCAGCGCCACCGAGACCACGACGAAGTCGCTGGTGGCGAGGAGCTCCTCAAGCGGCAGATACTTGATGCCTAGGGCGAACTCCACCTGAGGCTTCCTGGTGCGCGACCAATAGACCACCTCAGCCCCGAAGGCCAGAAGGCGTCTCGCTATCGCGGCGCCGAGGTTCCCCAGTCCCACTATGCCGGCCCTCTTGCCCCTTATGTCCGAGCCCATGAGGGCGCCCCACACGTCGTACGCCTTGCCCTCTCTGATCAGGCGATCGCCCTCAACTATCCTTCTGGCAAGAGCCAGCAGAAGGCCCACGGCCAGATCCGCCGTGGCGTCGACCAGCACCTCCGGCGTGTTGGCGACCACGATGCCCCTCCGCCTAGCCTCGGCGACGTCTATGTGGTCGTACCCCACCGAAACGGTGGAGACTATCTTCAGATTTACGGCGTTAGAGAGGACCTCCCTGTCCACTACGTCCCCCACAAAGACAACCATGGCGTCGCACTCGGCGGCGGCCCTCTTAAGGGCCTCCTTAGGGATGCCGGAGGTCAACCAGGCCGGCCGTCCGTAGGGATATGCCCTTACCTCCCCGACCTCGGCCAACCTCCTGTAGAGAACCTCGGGGAAGGTGTCCCTGCTGACGAATATACAGACCACGGAAGATCACTGGTCTATATTAAGAAGTCGCCTAAGCCACTCGGGCATCCTGGGGCTCGGGACCACGTCGAGTACGTCGTAGGGCTTTATGTCGAGCACGGGGCTTCCGGTCCAAGCGTCCAGGTTCCTCACGCGGAGCCGAGGCGGCTCCACGGCCACGATCTCGGCGACGGTGAGGCCTATGGGGCTGGGCCGCGGCGGGAATCTCGTCGCAAATATGCCGACCTCCGGCGCGTCCTGGAGGCGTCTAGGCCTCACCCTAAGCTCGAAGCGCTCAACTCTGTCCATATACCATATGATGAAGACGTGGCTGTACTCCTCAAGGCCCAGCAAGCCGTCGGCATACTCGTCGAATATCCTGACCGTGGACACCAAGCCCCTCCTGCCCGCCCCGCGCCCCTCCTGCGGAAGCCCCTCCTCGACGTACCCTATGGCCTTAAGCCTCACCTCCCTCAAGGGATCACCTGCGCCGTGATCGACGGGCTGATTATTATCTGGCCTTCGGCGTGTGTCACGTGCGGAAACGATATGAGCAGCTTCTCCGTCGAGCCGCCGCTGAGCCTCATCCCGCCCGTTATGTGGATCTTGAAGACGCCGCTGGGGACGCGGGCGGTGACGTTGACTCCCCCTATCTCGACGGTGGCGCTCGACACCGTGAAGAACACCTCGTCGTACTCGCCGGCAGGCGCCGAGGCCGAGACGAGCAGTTGCGGCGCGCGGCTCAGCGCCACGGTCTTGCTCCCGTTGAAGATAGCCACCCAGCCGGAGCTGTTGCCGACCCTATGCAGCGCCACGGACGTGAACGTAAGATATATCGCCAGGCCTGGCGCCGGGGGGTCGGACACGTAGACGTCCACGCGGCCCTGGGATAGGTGGAAGTAGAGGAGGGCGACCGCGGCGAGGATTACAGCCACGAGCAACGCGACGAGCCAGGACCTCATGAGGGGGACGGATCGGGTTGCTTATAAACCCTTGCCCCCTAGAGGCCGAGGAGCGCGATCCCGGCGAACGCCTTGAGGAATATATTCAGGCCGAAGAGAGCCAACAGCGCGGCCAGCGCCACCAGAAGATATCCATACCCCCTATTGCTCAAGAGCCGGGACGCGCCTCCGCCCAGCGAGGCCATGAGGGATAGCCACAGATAGTCCATCCATACGTGTGCGCCGTACATCGCGGCCACGCCGAGAGGACCCAGCCTGAACGCCTCGCCGACCAGGGGAAGGCCGACGGTGGCCCACCACATCAAGAAGTAGGGATTCGCCCCCGTGAAGACCACGCCGGCCAGGAAGGGCGGTGGGGAGAACCGGCCGCCGGGCGTCTGCCCCGCGCCGCCTCTCATGGATCTCAGCCCGCCTCTGGCGGTTAGGTACGCGAAGAAGAGCGAGAACGCCAGCGAGACTGCCGCCAGAGGCTTCTGGAAGGAGGCCAGCGCCGTCGCCACAAGCCCGAGCGCCAACACGTAGGGCAGCTCGAAGGCCATGTGGCCCGCGGCCACGGCGAGCCCCGACCTGGCCGCCGAGCTGGGGCGAACGGCGCCCGCGACGACCGACGCAGTCGTGAGGGGGCCCGGCGAGAAGGCGCCGGACGGCGTTATCATCAAGGTCTGGACGACCAGGTCGGCCAGCATGTCACCGCACCGCCGAGAAGGCGCGTCTGAGCACCTGCCGGACGTTGGTGTACGTCTTCAAGCCGTCCAGCTCCGCCTCGGATATCCACATGCCGTTGTTTAAACTCCCCCTCAGCCGCCTGACCAAGAAGACGAGGTCGTAGTGTATATGCGTCTCATAGGGATAGCGCACGGTCTCCCTCAGGATGGCGAAGGGCAGAGGCTCCTCGACCACGCCGTCGCCGGAGATCCCGAGTGTGGTGCCGACCGGCTCAACTACGAGCCCCGTCTCCTCCCGGAACTCCCTCACCACGGCCTCGGACGGCGTCTCGCCCTGCTCCACGTGGCCGCCGGGATAGAGCCAGACCCCCAGCCTCTCGTGGTAGACCATCAGCGCCCTGCCGCCCTCTATAAGTATGCCCGACGCCACGACGCATTTCCTCACAGACCTCCGCAGTACAGCCAGCTAAAAAAGTTGCCCCGCGCCGCCTCCTCCGGTCCGCGTATTATATAGCCAAGCGGGCGAACTTCGTCGCCATGGGCGAGCTGCATTTATAGCCGTTGAGGCCCGGGCGGCGCCAGAGGCCGTCTTGCCGAGGCCCTAGGCACGCCTCAGGTTCGAGGTAATATGCAATCCCCCCGTCCATTGCCCCTGCAGAAAAATTAATAGGAGCGCCTATGGAGGTCGTGATCGAGCAGATCTTCGAGGAGGGGTTGACTCTGATCAAGGGGCCGCCGGGATCCGGCAAGACCGCGACGGCCGCGTGGGCCGCCAGCAGGCACAAGAACTCCATCTGGTTCACCTTCTACGAGAGCGAGTCGCGCCTCATCAGATTCCTCTCGTCGCTGGCGCTGGAACCGCCGCGCCATATCTTCGACATGTTGTCGACCGGCAACCGCAAGGAGGCGGTCGAGGTCATCCTGAAGAAGATACAGGAGGTGAAGCCGGACTTCGTCGTGGTGGACGGGCTCAACGCCCTGACGGCTGAAGGCGAGAGGGAGCTCGTGCACAACCTCTTCTACCACCTGCTCTCGTCGTTCGTGCCGGTCGTCTTGATACGGGAGGGCGACGAGGTCACGGCAACGGACTACATAGCCGACAACGTCCTCCTCCTGAGCTACAAGCCGTCCGAGAGGGGGATAGTGCGCTACCTCACCGTGCTCAAGAGCAGGGGGAGGTCGGTGGAGCCCAACGTCTTCCGCATGATCTTGGCGAAGGGAGGCCCCAGGCTCATATCGGCGCCGCGCGAGGCCAGGAAGATCCCCTCCCAGCGCCTGACGACAGGCGCGCCCGAGATAGACAGAGAGATCAACGGAGGCGTCATCGCCGGAAGCTACGTGGTTGTGGCCGGCCCTCCGGACGGGCTGGCCAGCAAGCTGATGGTGCTGACCGCGGCGGCGCTGGCCGGATCGGGCAGAAAAGTCCTCTACCACCACCACAAACAGATACCTACGTTCATGAAATTCGCTGAGTCTCTCGGCGTAGACCTCAGCTCCAAGAACCTGCTCTGGTACTACCACCCCGTGGAGGAGCACGGAGACGTGACGTGGTGGTACAGGTCGGCCGAGATGGTCAACGAGATGGGGGTCGACGCGCATTTCGCCGACAACTACGAACAGGTGCTGGCCGTGGCGGGGCTCGAGAGGGTGGCCGAAGCGGCCCAGATATACCAAGCATCGCTCCGCAGAGAGACGACGACAGTTCTCGTCATCAACTCGCTGACCGTGTGGCGGAGCGCCTCAAGGCTGTTGGGATCCATCCCCGACTACGTCTTCGTGTTCAGGCGCGGCCTCCTCACGGCATATACGCCGGAGCGCATAGAGCCGCTACGGTTCAGATACAAGCTGGTCGGACGCAGAGTCGTCTTCGAGAAGATTTAACCCCAGGCGGGATGGGCTCCGTCCCTCGGGACGCCAAAGCCGGTAGCAGGAAAAATTTAAAAACGGTTCGATGGAGTCAGCCGTGCCCCGGTCGTATAGTCCGGTCAGCCAGCCGGCCCGGAATAGTATGCGGGCCTGAGCGTCCGTACGCGGCTAGTCGAGCCCGTGACCCGGGTTCAGGGGAAACCCGCCTAAGAATCCCGGCCGGGGCGTCCAGCGAGCTCTTTCCGGCTGTCGTCGGCGCGGTCCGACCGGACACCGGCTGATTCCGCATGTCGGCCGTCGTCGGCTCTGTAGCTCCATATGTCATGTTCCTCTCCCTATCTAGGCCGGAGGAGGTCGTTTTGTGATCCGATGCGCCGTCGCCCAGAACCGCGGCGCATGCGGGGCGCCTAGCAGATTTCGAATTGAGCACCGTCCGGGCTGGCGCCGGCTCGGCCCTTCCTCCGTCTTTACGGCGGTTCGTCGACTTCTCCGCCGCGACTTGCGCTGCGGCGCGTCGACCCCTTACAGGGAGCGCGGAGAGGAGCAACCTGAGGGCGAACCCCATAGGGGATACCCCCTGTCGAGACTTCCTTCAACGTACTCCCTGTAGGCGACCGTCGGGATGCCCACGTAGGGGATTGGGGATGCGGCGTAGAGACCATTCGAGATCCTCCCGCGAATAGGCCGAGGCGGGGCTCAAGCGGGCCTCCGAGGTTCCTACGACATTTTTTCTCTTCTCTACCTCCTATGCCTGTACCGCCAGATACGGCGAACCCCGTTTTTATCGGCGATAGGCCCCCGCCTTCTCACCGCCGCCTCAGCGACGGGCCGTCCCCTCAAGGCCCGAGGAGAAATCCCGAAGGCGCGGACGAGCTAAGGAAATGACGCAGACGGAATCGAGACGGCGGGGGAGGGAGGCCGCGACCGTAAATGGAACCGAAACGTCGACCGTCCGGACGGCGCGAAGCATTACGGCCGGATCCCGGCCATAACCGTTTCGCTGTTTCCTCGAAGCAGGCATCGCCATGCGCAGAGTTGCCTCACACAACGTGAAGCCGACTCCGTATAGAACGCCGTATGAGATCATAGTCTTCGGCTGACGACCATGGAACAGATAGGTGGATGGAGACAACCCAGATAGGAAGAGCCCGCTGGATGCCCCGGCCGGGATTTGAACCCGGGTCTTGGGCTCTCTCCGACGCGCGAGGGCGCGTCTCGAGAGGCCCATATCCTTGACCGGACTAGACGACCGGTTGGAGTGGCCGGCGCGCCACGGCTCCCCGACGTCCGGGGCGTCCCCTACACTCTTCGCAATTTTTAAACTTTTTGTCGGCGTTGCGTCAAGCCTAGAGGGGCTTGACGGGCGTGACTGCGCCGCAGGCGGTACACCTCAGCACGTAGATGCGCTCTTCCTTCTGCAGCACCGTGTCTATGGATCCGCATACGGGACATATCACGTAGAACTTTAGGTATCTCTCGTAGACGGCTTCCACGACCTTCTGGGTCCTCTCGCCTGTGAGGATCAACGCGTCTCCGTCGATCATGCCCGGAGTTGCGAGCTCCTTCTGGAAGAACTTGGCTATGTGGGTCGGATCTCTGTTGAGCCTCTTGGCTATCTGGCCTAGGTTGGCCACCACGGTCCTGCGCGGAAGGTTCTGCACTTCGAGCTTGGGTATCTCGGCCCTCCTCTGGGCCTTAGGCGTGACGATCCTGTAGGCCCGCTCAAGGAGATCCATGTATTCCTTTTCCGACGACACGCAGCCTCCTCAGCCTCACTTAAAAATCTTATACCCTCTCTATGACCACTGCGGCTCCCTGGCCTCCGCCAACGCAGAGCGTCGCGACTCCTCTGTCCTTGCCCTCCAGCTGCAACTGCCTCGCAAGCGTGCCTATTATCCTCGCGCCGGTGGCGCCCAGAGGGTGCCCGATGGCTATGGCGCCTCCCCGCCTGTTGACTCTGTCCTCCTCTATCCCGAGCTCCTTTATGGCGTAGAGCGTCACCACGGCGAAGGCCTCGTTTATCTCCCAGAGGTCTATATCCCTCACGGTAAGCCCGGCCTTCTCGAGCGCCTTCCTGGAGGCGGGGACAGGGCCTTTGCCCATAACCGACGGCGGAACTCCGGCGAATCCGTAGCTGACCAGCCTCGCCATGGGCTGGAGGCCGTACCTCTTCACGGCCCTTTCCGACATGAGGAGGACGTAGGACGCGCCTGTGTTGAGCGGCGACGAGTTGCCCGCGGTGATCACTCCGTCGGCTCTGAAGGCAGGGGGCAGCTGGGCCAGCTTCTCGAGGCTGGTGTCGGGCCTCACCGACATGTCTCTATCCACGACGACCTTCCTCCCCTCCTGCTCCGCTTCGACTGGGATTATCTCGCCCCTGAAGTACCCCTCTTGCTGGGCCCTGTAGGCCAGCTGGTGGCTCCTCAAGCTCCACCTGTCCATCTCCTCCCTGCCGATCTTAGCCTCCTCGGCGAGCCTCTCGGCGGTTAGCCCCATGACGTACCCCACGTTCAGCTCGTAGAAGGCGTACTCGTCGGCGAAGAACTTGGGGTTGAGGACTATATGGGGGTTGTCGTACATGGGCACTCTCGACATGTGCTCGACGCCGCCCGCTATCACCACGTCGGCCATGCCGGTGGCTATCTCGTTGGCGCCCATGACGACGGAGGTTATCGAGGAGGCGCACTGGCGGTCGACCGCCGCCGCGGGCACGGTCACCGGCAGCTTGGCGGCGAACACCACGTGCCTCCCGCCGTAGAGGAAGCCCTCGCCGGTCTGGAGGGCCATGCCGGTTATGAGGTCGTCCACGTCCTCGGGCCTTATCCCGTTCCTCTCCACGATATCTCTGACCACTATGGCGGCTACCTCCTCCGGCCTCTTGTCGTAGTAGATATCCTTCTGCGGCTCCTTCCTGGTGAGCCTGCTGAAGGGGACGCGCCGGAAGTCGACTATATAGACGCCTCTGAGGCTCATCTCCCCTTGTACTGCGGCTTTCTCTTCTGCAGGAATGCGCTCACCCCCTCGAACAGATCCTCGGTGGAGAAGACGACGCCGAAATGGGCGGCCTCCAGATCCAGCGCGGCCCACAGCGGCGCCTCGTAGCCGTAGTTGACGGCGTATTTAGCCATCGCGAGCGCTATGGGCGGCTTCTCCGCCAGCTTCAACGCGAGGGCTCTGGCCTCCTGCTCCAGCCTCTCCGGCGGCACGACCTTGTTGACCAAGCCCATCCTCTCCGCGTCTCTGGCCGATATGTTGTCGCCCGTGAATATGATCTCCTTGGCCCGGGCCAGCCCGACCAGCCTGGCGAGCCGCTGCGTCCCTCCGCCGCCTGGGAACAAGCCGATATTGACCTCGGGTTGCCCCAGTACGGCGGTCTCCGAGGCTATCCTCAGGTCGCAGGCCAGCGCCAGCTCCAGGCCGCCGCCGAGCGTGTAGCCGTTAAGGGCGCATATGACAGGCCTGTCGAGCTTCTCCATCTTCTCGGTCAGCTCGTGGAGCCCTCTGGACAGCTTGTAGGCCAGATGCGGCGTCGTGCCGACGAAGCCGGTGATGTCGGCGCCGGCGGAGAAGGCTCTGCCCACGCCGGTTATCACCACGGCCCTGACCTTATCGAAGTCCAGCTTGGAGATCTCGTCGAGTGCTGACGACAGCTCCTCGACCATCTTGGCGTTTATGGCGTTGAGGCGCTCGGGCCTGTTCAGTATTATCCAAGCTATGGGCGGCTCGTAGCGGATTATCAAGGTCTCCAGCCTCCTCTCCTCAGCCATTACATATGTATAGAAGCCCTCCCCCGACTTCCTCCCGAGCTTCCCAGACTGGACCATCTGCACCAGGAGCGGATCCGGCGCGAACTCCTCGAAGCCCGTCTTGTTCCTCCAAGCCTCCAGCGCCTTAACTACCGCGTCTAGGCCGAGCTCGTCGGCGAGCTCCAGCGGGCCCTTAGGCCAATTGAGGCCGAGCTTCACGGCCTTATCCACGTCCTCCCTAGTCGCTATGCCCTCTCTGACCAGATAGGCCGCCTCGTTCACGGCCGGCGCAAGCAGCGCCGTTATGTCCAGCTTCTCGCCTGGCTCCTTGGGTATGTCGGGCCACTGGAACTTGCCCGGCGCCGGGTATTTGTAGAAGCCCTCGCCGGTCTTCACGCCGTATTTCCTCTGTTGGCATTTCTCCACGATCAAGGGACAGGGATGGGTCTTGAAGCCGCGTTTAGCCATGGCGTCCCCTATGAAGCAGATGACGTCTATTCCGGTGTAGTCCATGAGGAGGAAGGCGCCCATGGGGAGCCCCGCGCGGTATCTCAGAGCGGAGTCGACGGCCACTATGTCGGCCTCGCCTCTCGCCGCCATCCAGCAAGCCGCGTCGTTGACCCTTGCCAGAATTCTGTTGACTATGAAGCCGGGCACGTCCTTGTTCACCACGACGGTCTGTTTGCCCAGCTGGGCCGCATACTCGGCGACCCTCTTGACGGCCTCGTCGCTGGTGTACCTGCCCTTGATTATCTCCACCAGCGGCATCAACGGCGGCGGGTTGAAGAAATGCATGCCGACGACGAGAGGCCTCCTCTCGGGCTTGACCGCCTCCGATATCTCGGTTATGGGGAGGCTGGACGTGTTTGTGGCCAGTACGGCGTTGGGCGGGGCGCATCGGTCGGCCTCCGCGAAGACCTTCCTCTTGGTCTCTATCTCCTCTATGACCGCCTCGACCATTATCTCGGCGCCTTCAACCGCCCTGCAGACGTCGTTGACCACCGGCTTTATTCTGCCCATCACGGTCTGGACGTCCTCCTTCAGCTGGCCCTTCTCGGCGAATTTCTTGAGGGACCACTCGATGTTTTGGAGGGCCCTCTTCAGGAAATCCTCGGCGACGTCGACGAGGCTCACCTCGTAGCCGGCTATGGCGAAGAGCTCGGCTATTCCGTGGCCCATGGTGCCGGCCCCTATGACAGCCGCCTTTTTAGCCATGGCTAGGGCGGGGGACCTGTTTTTAAAGAAGAACTACGTCTATTGGCTAAATAGAAATATATATCACTATTTAGTTACTCCCCCATAGTGGCCACAAACCCCGGCGTCTTTAATCGCCGTTGCGGTCCGCCCGACGCCGACCTTCGGGCCAGGATTTCCGACGGCCGTCCCGACTGACGACGCATTCCGCAGACGGCTGCCCCAAGACGCTGGGGGCTAGCTGGAGGTCGACCTAAAAAAGTTATTGCCTTAGTAGATCTCTATATTTATCTCTCAGTACTTTCTTGTCTATCTTGCCAGTGCCTGTCATCGGCAGATCGGAGATGACCACGACCTTGTCCGGTAGCCACCACTTGGGTATCTTGCCGGCGTCGACGAACCTCTGCAGGTGGGCAACTATCTCGTCGGGGCCGACCGACGCGCCGGGCTTCGGCACCACAAACGCGACCGGCCTCTCGCCCCACTTCTCGTGGGGCAGCCCCACAACCGCCGCTATGCCTACGGCCGGATGCGTCATGATGAGGTCCTCTAGCTGTAGCGACGAGATCCACTCGCCGCCGGACTTTATGACGTCCTTCAGCCTGTCCACTATCTTTATCCTGCCGTCGGGACACCAGACGGCGGCGTCGCCGGTGTGGAACCACCCGTTACGCCAAGCCACCTTGGTCTTCTCGGGGTCGCCTATATACTCCGGAGTTATCCAGGGCGCCCTCAGGGCCAGCTCGCCCGCCGTCTTGCAGTCCCTCGGCACCGGCCTGTCGTTCTCGTCCATCACCGCGAACTCGGCCAGCGGGTTGGGGAGACCCGTCATGACTATCAGGTCGTAGGCCTTGTCGGGATCCTCCGGCAGCCTCTCGGTGGGCTTGAAGAAGCCGAGGGACACGACGGGCGCCGTCTCGGTCATGCCGTAGCCTACCCTAGTCACGAAGCCGGCGTCCGCCGCCTTCTTGGCGAGCTCCTTGGGCAACGCGGCGCCGCCGACTATATATATTGGCGCAAGCCGCCTTATCCCCTCCACGTATTTAGGCAGATCCGGATGGGTCACGAGCATGTAGAGTATCGTGGGCACTCCCGCCATGGCCTTCACCTCCTCCTCGACGATTAGCCTCAGTATGTGGCCGTAGTCGAACCTACCCGGCATGACCTGCCTCCAACCCATGAGGGCGTAGACCCAAGGTAGGCCCCAGGCGTGGACGTGGAACATGGGGACGAGGTAGAGGGCCGTGCAGGGCTTCCCGTCTATGCCGGCGCAGTCGTTTCTGGCCAGGCCTCTGTAGCCGACGGCGGCCAGCGCGACGCTGAAGGTGTGGAGCACCAGTTGCCTGTGGGTGAAATAAGCCCCCTTGGGCCTCCCGGTGGTGCCCGACGTGTATAGGACCGTCGCAACCGCGTTCTCGTCCAGCTCGGGCAATTCCCGCTCTTCGCCGGACTTTATCACGTCCTCTATCTCGGGATCCTTCCCCACGGTCCCCATGCCGTCGGATATCTGGACGTACAGCCGAACCGACTTGAGGTGGGGCCTCAGCTTGTCGACCAGCGGGGCGAAGTCCCTGTGATATATGAGGGCCTTGTCGCCCGCTTGGTTCACCGTATAGGCTATGTCCTCGGGCGCCAGGCGCACGTTGACCGTATGTAGCGTGGCGCCTATGCCGGGCACGGCCCAGTAGAGATCCCAGTGCCATATGGTGTTCCAGTCGAGGGTGGCGACGCGGTCTCCGGGCCCTATCCCCAGTTGCCTCAAGCCGTCGGCCAGCCTCAAGATGCGTCGATACTCCTCCCCGTATGTCGACCGCCTATCGGCGCCGTGTGGAGGCCTATAAACTATCTGTACATCACTAAATACATAGTTTATATATCTCAACAAATTATTCAACGTTAGATTGTATTTGTAGGCCATAATAGAGAGGACGGGCCTTCCTTTTAAGTTATAGGGGGGAGAGCCTCAGCGCGAGCTCCTGGAGGAATCCCGGGACGTACCTAATCCCGCCCATGCCTACGCCGCCTGCGATGAAAGGCGCGGTGGCCTCATCCAGAAGCTTGAGGTCCTCCTCGGGCAGTTGAAGCCGCAGCGCGCCTGCGGCGTCCTCGGCCTGGGCCGCGTTCTTCACGCCGGGTATGGGCAGGGCCCCCCTGTGCTTAAGCCACGCGAGGACCACCGCGGCGGGCGACGCGTCTCTCCTCTGCGCCACCGACCTCACGGCCTCCACGACCCTCCGCCCGGCCTCGGTCGAGGCCTTTTTGAACGAGGGATCCATCCTCCTGGCCCTGTCGGGCCCCCACTTGCCCAGAGCCGCGCCCTTGGCTAGAGGCGACCACGCTATTATCTTCACCCCAAGCTCGCCTAGGGCCTTCCTGAACTCGTCGGCGTCCGCCGATCTGTTGAAGGGGTTGTACTCCACCTGGTCCGAAACTATCTCATGGCGTTTTAGGCACTCGGCGGCGCGGCGGAGCAGCCGCGCATCGAAGTTGCTGACGCCTATCTCGGACACAAGCCCCGCCTCCTTCAGACGCTCGAGGTCTCTGACGGCTCTGCATAGAGGCGCATATACAGGCGGCGGCCAGTGCAGCTGGAGGAGGTCTATACGGCCGAGCCGCGCCAGGCTCGCCCTGGCGGACTTCTCGACCGAGCCCCAGTGGAAGCCCGCCACCTTGGTGGCCACTATGACGTCGTAGCCGCGTATCGCCTCCCCCACCAGCCTCTCGGACTCGCCCCACCCATATATCTCGGCCGTATCGACGAAGTTTATGCCGAGCTCGAAGGCCCTTCTGTAGGCCTTGAGGAGCTCAGCCCGGTCCACCGTCCACGCCCTGCCCCCTGCCTGCCAGGCGCCCAGGCCTACGTCGCTCGCCTTGAGGCTCCCGAGCTCCATCATACCCTCCTTGTAGCCTCCTCCCTCAAGGCCTTCTTCAGCACTTTGCCTACGGCCGTCTTGGGCAGATCGTCTCTGAACTCCACGAGCCTGGGGCGCTTATATGGCGCAAGCCTCTCGGAGGCCCATCTGACGATGTCGCCTGCCGAGACCTTGCCCTTGCACTCGTCCTTCAGCACTATGTAGGCCTTGGGTATCTCCCCCGCGTCGGGGTCCGGCACGCCGATCACGGCGGCCTCCTTGACGCATGGATGTTGGTACAGCGCCTCCTCTATTTCTCTGGAGAAGACGCTGTAGCCCTTGTACTTTATCATGTCCTTCTTCCTGTCGACTATATAGAAATAGCCCTCCTCGTCCATGTAGGCCACGTCGCCGGTCCTCAGCCACCGCAGGCCGCAGCAGGAGAAGAACGCCTGGGAGTTCTCCTGGGGGTTGTTGTGGTAGCCCTTCATGACCTGGGGGCCGGATATGACCAGCTCGCCCGTCTCGCCCGGCGGAAGTAGCTCCGGCTCGTCGAGATGGGCTATTGCGGCGTAGGTGCTGGGTATCGGCAGCCCGATGGAGCCGGGCTTGTGCCTCCCGTTGAACAGAGGGTTCAAGTGCGTCACCACGGCGGTCTCCGTCATCCCGTAGCCCTCCCTCAGGGGGGCGCTGGTCAGCTCCTCGAACCTCTTGGCCACCTCGACGGGAAGGGGCGCCGAGCCGGATATGCAGAGGACGAGGCTCCGCAGATCGTGGCGGCGGGCCTCGGGGCTGTGTATCATGGCGTTGTATATGGTGGGCACCCCGTGGAAGACCGAGGCTCTGTATTTAGCCACGTCGGAGAGGATCTTCCGCATGTCGAACCTCGGATAGACCAACACGGTGTGGCCGTCGAAGATGGCGTAGTGCATAACCGTTATCTGGCCGTATATGTGGTACCAGGGGAGCACCCCGACGATCACCATGGGCCTGTCGGGCGGCATGCCCTTGGCCTTCCTAGCTATATCGTAGAAGGGCTTCAGCTGCTGTAAATTCGCCGATATGTTGGCGTGGGTTATCTCGGCGCCCTTAGGGACGCCGGTGGTCCCTCCTGTATACATCAAGGCGGCCAGGTCCTCCTCAGGCCTTATCGAGGCCCTGCCGGCCTCCCGCTCGTGGCGCAGTAGGTCCGTATATCGCTGGAAAACGCCGCCGTATTTGACCTTAGGCGGCCCTATCTGCCTCCTGGCCAGCGGCTTGAGCCACGTCGGCATGTACTCGGTCATCTCGACGACGTAGATCCTCTCGAACCTGTACTCCTCGGCGGCCTTGACCGCCTTGTCGTAAAGCACGTCGGCCGTGAAGAGGACTTTCGCGGAGGAGTCCCTGGCCTGTCTGACGACCTCGCCGGGCGTGTAGAGCGGATTCATGGGCGTCGCGGCCGCTCCTATCTTCAACGCCGCGTAGAACGCGACGGCGTAGGCCGGGTGGTTCGGCATGTATATGGCGACCACGTCGCCCTTGGAGACGCCGGCCTCTCTAAGCGCCTTGGCCACCCTATCGCTGTGGTCTGCCAGGGTCGCGTATTTGACCTTGCCCCCGAAGTATATATACGCCGGCCTGTCGCCGTACGCCGCGGCGGCTCGGTCCAGATACGCGAAGAGGGGCTCCGGCCTTATCTCGACCTCCGGCGGCACGCCGTCGTCGTAGTTCTTTGTCCAAGGCCGCGGCCTTATATATTTTTCGAATACCTCTTGGGAATCCACCCCAATACTTACGTTAAACATTTTAAAAATTGAGTTAGCCGCCCGACGGAACGAACTTTTAAAAGCGGCCTTCGGGGTCGCTCCATGGTATTCCCGCTGGACTCCATAACCGACTACTCCATAGCGCTGACGCCTGAACACGAGATGTTCAGAAAGGCCGTGAGGGAATTCGTGGAGAGGGAGATAGCGCCTAAGGCCATGGAGATAGAGGAGAGGGATCAGCCCCCGCTGGATATAATCAGGAAGATAGCAGAGCAGGGCTTCTACGGAATAGGGATCCCGGAGAAGTACGGGGGACAGGGCGGCGACCACCGGATGGCCGCCATAATGAGCGAGGAGTTCTGCAGGGTCCTCCCCGGCCTCAGCGTGTACTTCGGCACCAACGAGCTGTTCCTCACGCCGATCCTGCTGTTCGGCACAGAGGAGCAGAGGCAGAAGTACGTGCCGCCTATAGCCAGAGGAGAAAAGCTGGGCGCCTTCGCCGTCACCGAGCCTTGTTGCGGCTCGGACGTGGCCGGCATCCAGACCAAGGCCGAGAAGAGGGGCAACAGGTGGGTGATCAACGGCAGGAAGGCCTTCATAAGCAGCTCCGACGTGGCCGACTACTTCATAGTCCTCGCCCGCACCTACCCGCCGCCCGATAGGAAGACCCGCTACCTCGGTCTGACGTACTTCATAGTGGAGAAGGGCACGCCCGGCTTCAAGGTGGAGCAGTGCTACCACAAGATGGGCCTCCACGGCGACAACGCCTGCGAGCTGGTCTTCGAGAACGTGGAGGTTCCGGACGAGAACAGAGTCGGCGAGGAGGGGATGGGCTTCATCTACGCCATGGAGACCTTCGACAGGACTAGAATAGGCGTGGCGGCCCAAGCCGTGGGCATGGCCCAAGGCGCCTTCGAGAAGGCGTTCCAGTACGTCCACCAGAGGCAGGCCTTCGGCGTGCCCGTCGCCTACTTCCAGGCCATACAGTTCTCGCTGATGGACATGGCGGCCAAGCTCATGTCGGCGAGGCTCCTCACGTACCTCGCGGCTAAGCTGGCGGACGAGGGCAGGAAGGAGTTCACCTTCGTGGCGTCGCTCGCCAAGTTCTACGCCACCGAGGCCGCCGAGGAGATAATATCGGAGGCCATAAATCTGCACGGCGGCGTCGGCGTGATCGTCGAGACGGGCATAGAGAGGTTCCTCCGCGACGTCAAGATAACCCAGATATACGAAGGCGCCAACAACATCCAGCGCCTGACCGCCTACCGCCAGCTGATCCGCCTCCTCCGCGAGAAGGGCCAGATACCGGAGGAGGTGGCGAAGCTCGTCACATGAGGAGGGTCGCAATAGTCGGCGTAGGGGTCTCCAAGTTCGGCTACAGGCCGGACGTATCTCTGCCCGAGCTTGCCTGGGAGGCCGTCAAGGAGGCCCTGGACGACGCTAGGCTCGACGCGAAGGACGTGGAGGCGTACGTGGTCGGGAACGTGGGCGGCTGGTCCAGCGAGCCTCTGCCCGCGGTGGTCGTGGGGGAGTACTGCGGCCTGGCGCCCAGCAGCGGCATAAGGGTGGAGGCCGCCTGCGCAAGCGGATCCTCGGCCGTCAGGACGGCGTACCACATGGTGGCCAGCGGCGAGGCCGATATAGTCATGGCCATGGGCGTGGAGAAGATGAACGAGTCGCCTACGCCGACGGTGGTGGAGTTCATAGGTCGGGCGGGGAACTACTTCTGGGAGTTCGAGAACTTCGGCCTGACCTTCCCGGGCTACTACGCGCTCCACGCCACGGCCTATATGAACAAGTACGGCGCCACGGAGGCCGACCTCTGCGAGGTCGCCGTCAAGAACCACTACTACGGCTCGCTCAACCCCAAGGCCCAGTTCCAGAAGCCCATAACGGTCGAGGAATGCCTCAAGTCCAAGTACGTGGCGTGGCCCCTCAAGCTCTACGACTCCTCGCCCATAACGGACGGCTCGGCCGCGGTCATACTGGCCGGCGAGGAGGTCGCCAAGAAGATCACGGACACCCCCGTGTGGATAAAGGCCATCGGCGCCGCCAACGGCACCAGCAATCTCAGCAAGAGGGAGGACTTCGCTGGGCTGGAGGCGGCGAGGCTTGCGGCCCAGAGGGCCTACAGGAGGGCCGGGATAGACCCCAGCGAGCCGGTGAAGCATCTCGACGTGGCCGAGGTACACGACTGCTTCACCATAGCCGAGATAATGGCGTATGAGGACTTGGGGTTCGCCAAGAGGGGCGAGGGCTACAAGCTCGCCAGAGAGAAGCAGACCTATATCGGCGGCGTGATACCGGTGAACTTAAGCGGCGGCCTCAAGGCGAAGGGCCACCCCATAGGCGCGACCGGCGTAGCCATGATAGCCGAGCTGACGAGGCAGTTGAGGCAGGAGGTCGAGAGGGGCAGGCAAGCGCCGATAAGGAAGGGCATGGCGTTGGCCCATAACATAGGCGGGACCGGCCACTACGCGTTCGTGACCGTGCTATCGCTATGAGCACGGTAGTGGAGAAGCTCAGGGAATATCTGGACAGAGCGGAGGCGGAGCAGATAAGGCAGCTGGACCAGCTGGTCGCCGCCACCGGCCTCCCGGTGTATAGGGACCCCAAGACCGGCGCGTTGATCTGGGTGGACGTCAGAGAGCTGAGGCTGAGGTTCCAGCTATCCGTCAACAGGATAGCCAAATTCGTAGAGGGGCTCTCCCAGGAACGGCTTTACTACACCGTATGCAGAAGGTGCGGGGCCAGGTACTTCCCGCCGCAGGCCGACTGCCCCAGGTGTAAATCCTCGGACATGGAGTGGCGAGAGGCGTCGAGGGAGGGCGAGCTGGTCACCTGGACCGTCATAAACGTCAAGCCGGCCAGCTTCGCCCACAACAAGGACTACGTGGTCGGGATCGTCAAGATGCCCGACGGCTTCAACGTGACCGCCTGGATAGACGCCGACCCATCGACGCTTAGGCCGGGCATGAGGCTGAGGCTTTTCGTGGGGAAGAGACCCGGCGAGAACTACATAACCTATTGGTTTAAGCCGGTCTAGCGAGGTCCGCCCGGCGGTTTGGAGGACCTCCCAGGCTGGCGGACGCGCGCGTCGGCCGCCGGCGCCTACAGTTCGCCGTGGGGACTAAATAGGGACAACATTTTTAACTGGCGCCTCACGAGGGCCAATGTTGCCGAGGGCGTTCGTAACGAGCGTGGTCGGGTCGTGGCCGAGGCCTAAATGGCTTCTAGAGGCCTTCGAGAGAAGGGAGGCGGGCCTCATCGACGACGAGACCCTGAAGATATATATGGACGACGCGGCCCGGCTCGCCATAAAGGACCAGGAGGAGGCGGGGATAGACGTGGTGACGGACGGCGAGCAGAGGAGGACCAGCTTCGTGGCGTTCGTGGGCCAGAAGCTCAAGGGCTTCAAGATAGCGAAGGCCGAGGAGCTCCATCCGGAGGCCCGGGAGATCATGAAGCGATACAAGGCCCCTCTGACCATATGGCGTCCCGTCATATCGGGGTACATAGAGGATAGCGTCATAGCCGCCGACGAGGCCCGGTTCGCGCGGGCCGTGGCCTCGAGGCCCATCAAGGTCACTCTGCCGTCGCCCTACCTCATCATGTGGGAGAGCTGGCACTCCAGGATCTCAGCGCCGTACTACCCCAAGCCGGAGGATGCGGCCGAGGCGTACGCCAAGGTGCTCCGGAGGGAGATCGCGAGGCTTGTGGACGCCGGCGTGGCCTTCATCCAGCTCGACGAACCGATGCTGGGCGATCTGCTGGAGGCCTCCGAGAACGAGCCCGACCGCTACAAGAAGGTGGCCTCCGAGATATACGGCCAGAAGTACAGAGGGCTTCGGGACGAGATCAGGCTCGCTCTGGATCTGGTCAACGAGGTGGTTCAGGGCTACGAGACCTCGGTGCGCATAGGGATGCACCTAGATAGATGGCCTGCCGAGGACTCGCCCGTGGTGGGCTACGAGAAGCTGGCCCCCGCCATCTTCGACGCGAAGGTGAGGCAGTACGTGGTGGAGTACAAGGCGCCGAGGATGGGCGACCCCGTCGAGTTCGCCAAGATGCTTCCCAGCGACAAAGAGATAGGGCTCGGCTCCGTCGACGTGAGGGACCACAAGAGGGTGGAGACCCCCGAGGAGATCATGGCCCACGTGGAGAGGATAGTAAGGTACGTGGATCCGACCAGGATCTGGCTCAACCCCGACTGCGGCTTCGCGCCGGGCCAGTTCAGGGCTTTCCCGAGGGACGTCGCCAGGGCGAAGCTGAAGGCCATGGTCGAGGCGGCCAGGAGGCTCAGGGAGAGGTACTGGTGGGCGTAGCAAACCTCTACAGAAGGCCTCTTTTCCTCCTCAACACCACGTCCAGAAAGGTATCCCTGACGGGCTCGTAGACCCTTTTGTAGAAGCGCTGCTGGCTTTCGAGGACCTCTCTGGGGAACGACGAGACGTACTCGACGGCCGCCTCCCAGGCTCTCTGATACGGCACCACGACGTCTATCTTCCACGCGACCTCCCTGTCGTAGTCCTGCGGCCTCTGGGGCTTGCCGCCTATCGTGAAGAGGCCGGTGTCCCCATCTATCTGCACCCGCTCTCCGGCCACCTCGGCGGACTCCCTCCTCGCCTCGCCCCCGCCTGCGGGAGGCGCCGCCCCTCCTCCGGCGCCCTTCCTAACGACGGAGGGGCCGTAGTGTTTAGCCCAGGCGTAGAATATGGCTCTGTTGAGGCCGAAGGACTTGGCCTTGTCGAGATCGCCGTAGAGGACGAAGTAGCGCGCCGCCTGGAGCAACGCCATGACTTGAAACCGCCCGATCCTCGCGGAGACCTCCCGCCCGCCGATGGAGGCGCGTCCGCCGGCCGGCTCGTACTCGGCCAGGGCCGTCTCGACGAGCGTGGCCGCCTCGCCGGGCTCCACGCGAGTGTAGCACCCCTCCTCGTGCCTCGGGCTGTCTGGACTCGCCCAGTCAGGGGAGAAGGCCGGGAGCTTGTCCACGGGTATGCAGACCGCGGCGTAGTTCAGCGCCCTATGCAGCGAGAGCGGCGCGGTGAAGACCCTCTTGGGGTCTATCAAGTCCTCCACCTTGAGGACGCCGCCCGAGCGCTCGGAGAGATCCTTGAGGGCGGGCCCGGCCCTCCTGAGGACGTATCTCACCAGCGCGCGGGCCTCCTCGAAGGGCCTCCTCCCGGGCAGAGCGCCCTCGTTTATCCTGACGTGTATCCCCTCGCCGGACCAGAGGACGTACACGGATCTGGATACGCCGAGTCTATCCAGCTCCGAGATGACGATCTCGGCGGCCCTCACGGCGAATTCCCACCTGTCTATGGTCGCGTCTATGTCGAAGAAGGGCGTGTACGCCTTTATCCTCGCGTCGTCCACGTCCTCCCTGCCCTCCACCTTTCCGTAGAGGGCCGCCGTCGCGTAGAAGGACCTGGCCCCCAGCTCCCCGGCCAATCTGGCTACGTCGTCCGGCGACTTGATCGAGAGAGGTCTCCCCGACTTGTCGTAGCGGGCGAACGCCTTGCCGTAGACGGCGGCCCAGCGGCCCCGCGAGAAGTTGAAGATCTCCCTCTTGACCGTCTCCCTTGCGTAGTACATGTATGTGCCGGGCCTAGACCTTTATTAGGCCGAGGAAGCCGTCTGCGATCAGCTGGACGGCCCAGGCGGCCACTATGAGGCTGAAAAACCGAGAGAATATCTTGAGGGTATTACTTCCCACAAGCTTGATCAACAGGAGGGAGTACCTCATCGTGGCGTAGGTCAGCGCGGAGGCCACCGCTATGGCCAGCACCAGCGAGAAGAGGTTGTAGTAGGTGGCCATCACCATCACCGAGGTTATGGCGCCCGGCCCCACCAACATGGGGGTGATTATGGGCACGACCACGTAGTCCTCGGGGTCTATGCCCATGGTGCGCGGCGCCCCCTCCCTCAATATGTCCACGGCTATGACGAGCAGGAGTATGCCGCCCGCCGCCCTGAAGCCGTTGATGTTTATATTGAAGACGTAGAATATGTAGGGGCCGGCCAGCGCGAAGAGCAGGAGCAGCGCCGGCACCGTCGCCGCGACGAGCTTGAGGAAACGCCCGTAGAGCCTCTCGTAGTTGGGGATCACGGCCAGCAGAGGCACGGCGCCGAGCGGGTCTATTATGGCGTAGAGCTGTGCCGCGCCGATAAGCGCATCCGCCAGCGAGAACTGCTCCACGCGAGGGGCGGCGCCCGCCTATTTAAGCCTCACGGCGGCAGCCTCGCCACGACCTTCCTCACCCTCCTCCCGTCGGGGGTTTTGAACGACGCTATGACGACGCCCGGCTTCCCGGGGGGCTGGAGCACCCAGACCTTTTCGGGCTTGAGGAGGTACTTCTTGCCTCCCACCTCCACCTCGAACTCCCTATCCAGGAGCTCGGACATATGGAGTATTGTGGAGAGGATTTAAAAGCTAGATCCGGCGGCCGAGGCGGAAGGCCGGCTGAAGACCTCGCTCAATCTTCGGGCAGCAGCCGCCTCACCACGGCGTAGTAGAACGCTATGCTGAACAGCGCCGTGAAGAATAGAGTGGAGGCGAGCGCCGTGTAGATAGTTGCTGGAGGCATCTCGATCAGCTGGTTGACCAACTGCGCCACGGGGATCCCGCCGCCTCCAGTCACGAACATGTAGGGGTATCTAGCCCCGTCGTTGACGTACTCCATGAGGACCATGACGGCCTCGGCCAGCACTCCCGCTGCAACTGTCGCCAGCTTGGCTACTCTGCCCCTCAGGGCCTCGTAGAAGGCGTAGAGGGCGACCGCGCCGAGCGCCACGACCAGCGCCAACGCGGCGTAGAAGGCGGGGTAGAAAAGAGCGCTGGCGCTCGCCGTATGTGAATACAAGATGTCTAGACCCGGTGAGATCCGCCCCATCTCGATGGCCCACGTGCGCCTAAGCCCCATCCGACGCGTCCGCTACGCGGCCATGTACTTTCTCCATATATCGAGGGCGTATCCCGGCGTCGGCTTTCCTCTCACCAGTCTGAACGTCCTCGTCCCGTCCTGCCGGACCTCGGGCACCAGCAACACCGCTCTCTCCCTATAGCGGTCCAGGAATCTATTTAGGAAGTCCTGTAGGAAGGTCACATAGAAGACGTTCACACCAGAATCCACCAGCGCCGCGATGACCTCCTCGGCGACTACAGACGCCTCAACTTGGTTTGTGGATGAGAACGTCTCGTCCATCAGGACGTAGTCGCCCCGCCTTAGGCCCTCGACTATGGCGCTGAGCCTCTTGACCTCCTCCTCGAATTTGCCATACGAGAGCGTTCTATCCTCCCGACGCGGGAAGTGCGTATAGACCGCGCCTGTAGAGGGCAACGCGAATTCGTCCGCGGGGACGAACAGCCCGGCCCTCGCGAGGACCAACGACTGGCCTACCGCCTTCAGGAAGGTGGTCTTGCCTCCCCTGTTCGCGCCGGTCACCACCACGGCGAATCCTCCCTCCGCCTCCACGTCCAGGTCGTAGGGCACGGGCCTAGACCCGGCGGAAATCGACAGCGATAGGCAGTGCATGCCGCTGAACTTCAGCGCGCCCTTGGACAGCCGCGGGTACGCCGCGGGCAGGCCCAGCTTCTCGAAATAACCGCTGAGGTTTATTGCGCCTACGTAAAACGCCAGCTGCCTCCGCAGGTCCTGGAAGAAGGAGTCCAGATGCTTGAACGCCTTGAAGATCGTGGAGGCGGCGTTCGCCAGGACCCACTTCCTTATGTCGTCAAGTATGTAGGCGCCCGCCTCATCTCTCGGGTCCAGCCGATATACATATTCGTCCCTCCTCAGCACCTTCGAGAGGATATTGCTCTCCCCTTTCCTGGGCACCAGCAGGACGGGGTCTTCGAGGCTGTTTAGCTCGCCTATCCTGACCGAGAACTGGACTCCGTTTTCGAACCGCAGTACTTTGACGAGCTCTTGCGCCGAGGCTAGGAACTCGTCGTTTATATTGTCCAAGACGGACTTGGACATCTGCCTGAAGGCCTCCGAGGAGAAGGCGGTTGATTTCAAGACCGCCAGCACGTCGCGCAGAGACGCCACCATTACCTCCAGCCCGTTGACAGCCTCGTGCACCACGACCGCGGGGTCGTGCGGCCTGAACAGAAAGACCCTCCTCCGCACCGCGTCAACCGTCTCGTTGGCGATCCTGTAGAGGCCCAACACGGCGTCTCTATTCCTCAAGGCGTCCCTGACGGCGTCCTGCCTGTAGCTGATGGAGTCGGGCGAGGCGTCGGCGAGGAGGAGGACCTCCCTCCAGACCTCGGCCACCAGCTCGTCGCCTCCCGACGCAGCGGCCACTATCTTGTCCAGCTCGAGATCCCTCCGGAGGTCATCCGCGCCGGCCGCCGGCCGCGCGGCCCCCGTTCTGAGCAAGTCGAACTCTATCATTTGACCACCTCCCTTATCTTTCCGTAGGTGAGCTGGTACCGCCTAGCGATCCTAGCGGCCATGTACTCCGCCGGCGGCCGTCCCGGCGCTATCACGTACGAGGGCCTCTCGGGATCCTCCGGGGAGGGCTGCGCCACGAGGGTTATGACGCCGTCGAGGTCGGCGGCTTTGTGCAGAAACGTGACGAAAAGGCAGTACGAGCCTCTTTTCGCCAGCTCCTCGAAGAAGAGCCTCGTCAAGAGGAGCCCCTCGTCTGAGGTCGTGTTTGAAAACAGCTCGTTCGCTATGACCAGAGAGCGGCTGTCGGCCCTCTCTATAATCGCCTTAGCCCGCACGACGTCCAGCTCGAGCCTGCTCAAGCTCTCCTCCACGTCCTCCTCCACGGGATATGCCGTCATTATGGAGGAGAAGAACGGAATTTTCGCCTCGACGGCGGGCACTGGGAGTCCCAGCTTGGAGAGGAAAACGATCTGCCCGAAGGACGTGGCAAACGTCGTCTTGCCTCCGCTGTTCATCCCAGTTATGACGAAGATCCTCCTGGAGCCGTCGGTCTGTATGTCGTTCGGAACGGAGGACCCTCTTTTCGCCAGAAGCAGATTGTAGAACTTCCGCACGTAGATGCCGCCGTCGGTGAATGACGGTATGGTGAATCGGTATCCCATCTGCTCGAGGCTCTTCATGTAGTTTATATATATCAAATAGAACTCGGCCTCTTTTGCGAAACTGGCGATTCCGTCGTCTATAAAGCTTGGAAAGTCCTCCGAGAATCTTCTCAGTATGTCGTATTGCGTCCTATACATTTTAAAGGCTCCTCTGAGAATCGCCGCGTGTATGTGGGAGGCATCGCCCGTGGTTTTTATGTACTTAACTTCGGCGCCCTGCCCATCCCCCTTGAACCTGGAGAATAGGCTGTCCACCAGCGCCGAGAGGTCCTCGCCGTGTTCCTCCCTGGTGACCCTAATTCTATCGCCCTCTATCCATACTCTGATCTTAATCTGGTCCCTGGCCTCGGCGGCCTCGCGGGCCCTTCGCCCCAGCTCGCGGAATTTCTCGCTCCCCGCGATCTCGCCTAGATATCTGGTGAAGCTCGCCAGGCCCTCGGACTCTATAGGGAGACCCCTGAGGCGGCTCCACGCGGTCTCCACCGCCTCCGTGTAGATCAGAGCCGCGTCCACGTGCATCCCGATCCTGTGCTCCTCGTACGCGTCCTTCTCCGTCTCGAGGATCCTCACGGCCTTATTGACGCGCTCCACGAACTCGGCAACGGCATCGAGGACCTCGCCCTTCAACAAATCTCTGAATACGTTAAGCCTGAACACGGCAACCTCCTCGTTGTCGAGCTGCTCGAGGTAGAGGCTCCTCAGGAAGTCGTCGTTGCGTTTGCCGAAGATGTCGCCGAGAAGCTCGTGGATTCTGAGATCGTGCGCAATCTGCTCGTCGATACGTCTTCCCCTTCCGCCGAGAATACTAAGGTACTCCACAGCCCGGCTGTAGCTGAGGTTTAAACACTTTGCACGTCTAGCGTGCGACCTAACCGCCTATATATCACGACGGGCCGTTGTGCTGGATGAGCCGAGGGGCTTTTAACCCATGGCGAGCTTGCAGATTTTCTGATAAAGGTATTGGACGCGGCGGCGCTCCGCCAAGAGCCGTGGGCGTTGTGAAGCGCGCCGTTAGGCAATAGCCGCGGCGGCCTCAGACAGATCGGCCTACCCTGCCGATATGCGCCACTAGTCGTTGTATTGCGCTCTACATTTAGTTAGGCTACGAAAAGAAGACGTAGACGGCCGCTCCTATCATGGTTGCCGCCATTATGCGCGTCGCCAACAGAGACCTCCCGCACGACACGGAGCGTTGCCCAAGGAAGGCCCCCAGGCCCGCCAGGATTCCCCCCACGATGAGCCTATGCTTCAACGCCACGGAGGACGCCGCCTCCACCGTCCGCAGTATGGGCGTCAACGCCTCCAGCTCGCCCATGAGGACCCGCGCAACGGCAAAAGACGCCGACGTGCCCAAAAGGGCGTCCGCAAAACCGACAAGCGCGTTGAAGACCGGCCTAAGCCTGCCGCCCCGGATCCTCCAGCCTCTCCCGAGCAGGAGCTGGACGCCGGTTATGGCGAGGGCCGTAGCCACGAGGATCCTCAATACGTCCCACGTCAAGAACAGCCAGACGACGACGACGCCGAGAACTACACCGAGGAGGACCGGAACGCTCTTCATCGTCTCGAAGTGTATGACGGGACCGCCTACGGTAAGCCTTTGATATAGGAGGTTCAGGAAGCCGGAGACGCCGGTGGCCAACGTGAAGCCTAAGACCACCACCGGAGGGGGTTCGCCGACGGCGAACAGCAACGGGAACACGAAGAGCGTGGAATACGCCGGCTCCTCGACCACGCTCGACAGGACTCCTGCGAGGAAGCCCGCGTACAGCCACACCATCACGTCGACGTCCGCCATGCAATCCAGCGGCGTAGGCCCCGTTAAAAAACGTTTTGGGCGACGACGCCGACGGCTTCTCCGGCATGCGCGATCGTGTTCCCCTACGGACAGCCCCGAGGACTTCCGTCGGAGGTTCTGTTGCGGCCTGCTCCGCGATGCCGTGGCGAGGCCGGGCTCCGGCCGCCGCATCGACGCGGATCGACCCGGCCTAGGGGCCGGCGGCCCGCGGAGGCCTCATTATATATAATCCCCCTTGGTTACGCGTGTTTTACGTCGAGGTTCCGCCCGGGCGTGCGGCCTTGATCAGAGGACCCGCCGAGGTGGAGTGCGCCGACGGTTGCAGAGTGTTCGGCGGCATCTTCAGGAGGTTCTCTGTGCCTCCGTTCAGGCAGTATCCCGTGGAGGGGCCCGCGGCCTTCAAGATCGACGGCGGCTCGGCGGCGTTCGTCGAGGGGCCCGCGGTGCCGCAGGACTGGGATCTGCGGCTCGAGGGCGTCGTGGCGCTGGTCGGCCCGGCCGACTCGGGCAAAAGCGGTCTGTCGACCTATATGCTGAACGCCAACGTGGAGGCGGGCGAGGTCTGCGTGATAGACGCCGACGTGGGCCAGTCCGACGTAGGGCCTCCGGGCTTCGTGTCGTGTGCCTGCTCGCGGAGGCAGGTCCCCCACATATCGGAGCTGGATCCCGCAGACGGCTACTACGTGGGCTCCGTCAATCTGCAGGGAGTGGAGGAGATGCTGGTGGCTGGCGTCGCGCGGTGCCTCAGGAGGCTGGGGGCGCAGAGGCTCGTCGTGATAAACACGCCGGGCTGGACGTCGGGGCGCGGCGTGCAGATGCTCAGGGCCTTGGCCGACGCGGCCGACGCCGCGGTGGTGAACCTGGGCGACCGCGTGCTGCCGGGCCTGTCGGTGACCAGGCCTAGGTACGTCCTCCCGCGGAGCCCGCAGGACCGCAGAGCCTCGCGAAACCTCTCGTACAGAAGGCACGTGAGGTTGACCGCCAGGCTGACGGCGCCCGCAGATGCGCTGTCGGTATGTAGCTGGGACGGCGCGCTGTCCTGTCCCTGGGGCAAATACAGGCCCGGGGACGTCGAGGGGCCGGAGGGCAGGGGACGCGACTACGTCGTCCCCCGGGATTACCTGCGGCACATATTCGCCGGCCTCTACAGAGGGGGCAGGCTCGCGGGATACGGCGTGGTGGAGAAGATCGGCCGCGAGGGGGTCGAGCTATACGCGTCCACGGAGAACTTCGACGAGATACGTATAGGCAAGATCAGGCTCGACCCAGACGCCCTGGAGGAGCTGGAGCCGCTCCCTTAAATATGGGAAACGTTTTCTACATGCGGCGGTATGAGGTCAAGGGGCCCTGTCCCGAGCTCGGAATAGTGCTGTCCAGGCTGGCGGTCGAGATCTCCCCGGGCGAAAGCGCCGTGGTGGCCAGCAGATGGCGCTACGTCCTCGAGGATATCAAGAACTCGGCCGGGCTCCTCGGGCTGGAGGTGGTGTCCGCCGGCGAGGGGCCGGACGGCGTCGAGGTGGTGTTGAGGAGGCCGTCAGAACGTGAGCACTAGGTCGGCGTCTTTGCTGAGGGCGAGGAAGCTGAGGGCGCCGGCGTACTTGACCCCCTCTATCGGCTCTACGCCGAGCATCTTGGCCACCGGCTCATCGACGTAGACCACGATGCCCATCTTCAACGCGTCGCGGGCCAGCTCCTCCAGCGGCTTGGCCCCCAGCCTCTTGAGGCTCCTCGCAACGTACCATCTGGCCAACGCCGGGATTCCGATCAGCCTCGTCCTCGGCCTGCGCGAAAATATGTATATCCCCAGGCCAGTTGTGAATAGATATACGTCGTAGCCGGCCGACCTGGCCGTTATGGCCACCGTGAGCGCGTGATACGCCCTGGCGAGATCGTTGTCCGACAGCAGAAAGACCGCCTTGGGCACGTCAGCCCTTGACGACGCCTATGGGCCTCTGCCTGACGACCTTCTTGGCGAAGCCGACCTGATGGGCGGTCTCGACGACGAGGTCGACGTTCTTGTAGGCCTCGGGGGCCTCCTCGCTTATGACCTCCGTCTCGGCGCTTCTGACTATTATCCCTCTCTTCTCCAGCTCGGACCTCACCCTCTGCGGCGGGAAGGACCTTATGGCGGCCTCTCTGCTGAGCATGCGGCCGGCGCCGTGAGGCGCAGTGCCGAAGGTTATCTTCATCGCGTCGTGGGTGCCCACCAAGATCCAGGAGGCGCTGCCCATGGAGCCCGGTATCAACACAGGCTGCCCCACCTCTCTGTACTTGGCCGGTATCTCCGGATGGCCCGGCGGGAAGGCGCGGGTGGCGCCCTTGCGGTGAACCCAGACCTTTCTCACGGTCCCCTTGTCGTCCACCTCGTGGCTCTCGAGCTTGGCTATGTTGTGAGCCACGTCGTAGACTATCTCGAGGCCCACCTTCTCGATGGAGCCGAAGACCCTCCTGAAGGCCTCCCTCACCCAGTGCATGATTATCTGTCTGTTCGTCCAGGCGAAGTTGGCCGCAGCGGCCATGGCCTTTAGGTAGTCCTCGGCGACTCTGTCCTTCAGAGGCGCCGCGGCCAGCTCGCGGTCCGGCAGGCGGAGGCCCCACTCCCTCATCTTCCTCTCCATGACCATGAGGTAGTCGGTGGCAACCTGGTGCCCGAACCCCCTGCTCCCCGTGTGTATCATGACGAGCATCTGCCCCTCTTGCTCTATGCCCATGGTCCTGGCGGCCTTCTCGTCGAATATCTTGTCGACCACCTGTATCTCGAGGAAGTGGTTGCCCGAGCCGAGGGTGCCCAGCTGGTCCTTCCCCCTGTTCTTAGCCCTCTCGGACACCTTGCTGGGGTCGGCCAGATCCCAAGACCCCCGCTGCTCTATGAACTCCTTGTCTTCGGGCCAGCCGAAGCCCTTTGAGACGGCCCACTCCACGCCCTCGGCTATGGCCCTCTCGAACTCGGAGACGGAGAGCCTCAGATGGCCCGTCTCGCCGACGCCCGGCGGCACCAGCCTAAAGATCTCGTCCACGAGCTCCTTGAGCTTCGGCCTCACGTCCCTCTCGGTCAAATTGGTCCGCAGGACGCGGACGCCGCAGTTTATGTCGTACCCTATCCCGCCCGGCGATATGACCCCCTCCTCGGCGTCCACGGCCGCGACGCCGCCGATGGGGAAGCCGTAGCCTTGATGGCCGTCGGGCAGCACTATGCTGTATTTATAGATGCCAGGCAGACACGCCACGTTGGCCCCCTGCTCCAGCGTCATGTCAGTCTTCATCTTCTCGAGGAGCGCCCTGTCCGCGAAAACCCTCACCGGCACCCTCATGCACTGCTTGTACGTATTAGGTATCTCCCAGATGTAATCAGAGACCTTATTTAAAGGCGGTGCCATGCCTCCACCATATTCCGCATTTAAAACTATCTCCGCCGCCGTGCCCGCCGACGGGCCGACGGCGCGGAACCGATTAAAAGGCCGCCGCACCTCGGGACATGTACGCGATCTCCGAGGAGGGCGGGATCTACGTGGTCGAGTTCCCCCTGGTGACGCTCAAGGAGGACGACATACTTGAGGAGGAGGTGGTCATGAGGGTCGACGGCAACGGACAGCCCGTGGAGGCGGCAAAATTCCCCTCGCTGGACCGCGCCGTGGCCGGCGCGGCCGGCGCGTTGTTGGACGCCGCAGACGCCGTGGAGGCCAGGCTAGACAAGATAGAATACCGGCTGGAGGCCGACGAGCGCGTAGACCCCCTGGAGCTATACAACGCCTCCTACCTGGTCCATTCGCTCCACGTCCACGCGTATTCGCTCCGCGCGCTCTCGGCCAGACTCCGCAGGCTCGGCCTAATCAGGCAGCGGACGCTGGAGGTCGTCAGATCGGCGGCGCGGAGGGCGCACGCCTTGAGGAGGGCCCTCCTCGACCTGCGGCTCCTCTACATCTCGCAGCTGCAGAACTCGATAAACAGCTCCATGAGGCGGATGACGCTGATAAGCACGGTGGCGCTCCCAGCCATATTGATCTCCAGCATATACGGCATGAACATACAGCTACCGCTAGCGGACAGCCCGCCGGCGGTCTTCGGGCTGATGGCTGTCCTGACTGCGGCGTTCGCGTTGTTGGTGTACAAGGTCTGACCCGCCCAAGTCGGCGGATTTTTAAAATCGGTCCGGCGCTAATCCCATTAGGTTTATGCGGCGTTTACGAGGGATGGCAACAAGCCGGGTTTACTGGGCCACGCCTACGGTATTGCCCACGCCGACGAGCAGAACCGACTCGCCCGGCTGCACCTTCTCCTTTATGAAGTCGACGACGCGTTTGCTCACGGTCTGGACCGCGTCGTATATCTCCTTCGTCATGGAGGTCAAGGCCTCGGCCTCCCTCATCTTTATCAGGAAGGCGTATAGAGGCACTCCGTACTTAGTCGCCATGCTCTCTATGTTGAACTTCTCGGCGCCTATGCCGCCCATAGCCACGCCGACGCCCTCGGCCACCTCGCCGGTCTTCTCGCCCTCCAGCTTGAGGGCAGCGTCGACGGTGATTACGTACTTGGGCTTGGCCCCCAGCTTCTCGAAGACGTACTCGACGCCTTCGTCGGGCCTCCCGACCGTGCTCCCGGGGCCCTTGGCCTTGACTATATACAGCCTCCTCCCCTCGAGGTCGCACTCGACGATCGAGGTGTCCTTAATGACGTCGTGGGCCACCGACTGGGAGCAGACGCGCGCCACGTTGTAGGCCACCAGCGGGCCTGCGCTGTCGCCCACGGGGATGCCCTTCATGAAGGCGGTAACCGCGCCGTTCAGCGCGTCGGACACCTCCTTAAGCAGAGGCAACAACATCGACAGCTGCATGGCGTAGACGTACAGCTTGTACTTCTTGGCTATCCTGTAGTAGTGGTCCACGACCTTGTAGAGGTAGTTGATCTCCCTCAGCGCCTCCAGCGCCGTCGAGGCGTTTTTGACCGCTGTGGAGTTGTCGCCGACCAGCTTGGCCACCTCCGACTCGGAGGCGGTCTCGTAGGCGTTAAGTATGTTCTTGTACTTGGGGACTATGCCGAAGGGGTCGAGGCCCGTCGGCGGTATCACCGTGAAGTCCAACATGCGTCTGATCACCTCGTCGACGTCCCTCCGGCCCACGCCCTGTCTCTTCAGGCGCTCCAGATAGCTCCCCACGTCGTTCGAGGCGGTCCTTATCATCTGGCCCAGATACGACAGAAAGCCGCCTATCTGCCAAAGCGGCCTCTGTATATAGTAGAACTCCTGGTATATGTATATGGCCATGAACCACACTATTGTGGTGATTATCCAGTACCACAGGCTATTTCCCGCGGTAACGGTTTGGAGTATCATCGGCTTCCAGCTGTTATGTCAATAAAAAGATTTCAGCGATCGAAGACCCGCTCATTGGTCGCGCGGCACGCGCTCATCACACCTCCACGGTCTCCTCCC